>Ga0247838_1000009_pt1 | contig 238298 bp, 251 predicted proteins | sample LaCruzMarch2015__5_FD_189097 | JGI IMG/M metagenome (GOLD analysis project Ga0247838, IMG submission 189097) | Freshwater microbial communities from meromictic Lake La Cruz, Castile-La Mancha, Spain - LaCruzMarch2015_15m | ecosystem: Environmental > Aquatic > Freshwater > Lake | place: Spain...
CAGCTTGTCTTGACTATCTGTTTGACGACCCATCATGGCGTATAACCTATAAAAATCAATAGGTTAATTATAATTCATGCGCGGAACTTTGTCAATTTCAAGGGGGTTTTTCAACAGAATATCCCCCTAATTACGCGTTCGCTCGAAACAAAAAGCCCTAAATTATTCATTTAGGGCTTTTCTAAGTTACGTATTTATTATTTCTAAACTTTCAAAAGTTACGTATTTATTATTCAAGTTACGTATTTATTCACGTGAAATATAATGAAATATTAAGCAGAGTAATTTGCGCTAGCAAAATCCCAGTTGGCAAGGCTGGCTAAAAATACCTCAACAAATTTTGCACGTGCGTTGCGGTAATCAATGTAGTAGGCATGCTCCCAAACGTCGATAGTGAGTAAAGGCGTATCACCTGTGGTGAGTGGTGTGCCAGCAGCACCCATATTAATGATATCCACTGAGCCGTCTGCTTTTTTCACTAACCATGTCCAGCCTGAGCCAAAATTACCGACTGCAGAAGCTTGAAAAGCTGCTTTAAAGGCATCAAAACTTCCCCATTTTGCATCAATCGCTGCCGCTAATGCACCCGTTGGCGCACCGCCACCGTTTGGTTTCATGCAGCTCCAAAAGAAAGTGTGGTTCCATATTTGTGCAGAGTTATTGTAAATACCAGCCGAAGACTTTTTAACGATTTCTTCTAAACTAGCACTTTCAAAATCTGTGCCTTTAATCAGATTGTTTAAGTTTGTTACATAAGTTTGGTGATGTTTGCCGTAGTGAAACTCGAGCGTTTCAGCAGATAAATGCGGTACAAGTGCGTCTTTTGCGTAAGGTAATGCGGGTAGCGTATGTTCCATGAGATTTCCTTTATTTGAATGGTTAAAGCGGTTAAGTTTCAGTAGCTTGCGCTTTGCGCACTACTTAAGAATGGCTAGCAAATTCAGTAAAACATATTTTGCCATAATTTCTATGACATAAAAACCATAGAATAATTGTGGCATTTAAGAATTTATTTTTTCTTAGCCCGCGGGTGCGCCGTATCGTACACTTTGGTCAGGTGTTGATAATCTAAATGCGTATAAACCTGCGTGGTGCTGATGTTTGCATGGCCTAACATTTCTTGTACTGCGCGTAAATCGCCACTACTTTGAAGCACGTGTGATGCAAAGCTATGCCGCAACATATGCGGGTGTACCGATGAATTAATGCCTTGTTTAATTGACCACTCTTTTAAACGATATTGGATGTTTCTAGCGGAAATTCGTCTGCCCTGCAGGCCAATAAACACGGCTTTCTCAGCAGCATGGTTTATCAGTATTTGATCGCGTGAAAATAACCATTTTTTGATGGCATTAATTGCATGTTCACCCATAGGGACAATGCGCGTTTTATTGCCTTTGCCGGTCACAACAACAGTGCCTTCAGATAAGTCTAGCGCATCGATATCTAAATTAACCACTTCACTTAAACGTAGGCCAGATGAATAAAACAGCTCTAAAATGGCGTGGTCACGAATGCTTAATACATCATCTTCATTAATATCCACTAGTTTTACCGCTTGCTCTATAGAAAGCGCTTGCGGTAAAGTTTTGGGAGATTTTGGCGCTTTAAGACCAATCACGGGGTTGTTGGTATAGCTTTTACGGTTGACCAAAAAATCAAAAAATCCACGCCAGCTAGAAAGCATGCGCGCAATACTTTTGCCACCCAAGCCTTTGCTATGCAGGTTCGCAATAAAGCGGCGGATATGATTGACCTGTAAATTGTTGAGCGCAGTGCTGTCTGCGAGCGCGATGAGTTGCATGATGTCTCTAGCATAATTTTCGCGCGTGAGTGGACTTAAGCCACGCTCAAAATTTAAAAACTCTAGGTATTCTTTGAGTAAATGTTCAGACAATCATTTTGCCTAACAATTTGTAATGAAACTTAAGTTAAGTCTAAAGTGCGCGATAACGATGCACTGACAATTTCACCAATTTTGCTTAAAAAATCTGTACCCATTTCTGCGAAAAAACGATTATCGTCATCACTTGCGAGAGCTAAAAAACCAATGGGTTGTTCTGAACGCAATGGGATCAGTGCCATTGAGGCAGCGGGCTCTAAAAACCAATCTTCAGACACAATTTCTGGAGGTTTACCGCAATAAGGCTTTAATTGCGCTGCAGCCCACGTTTTAGCTTCATCACTGACCTCACTAAAAACCAAATTAGTGCGATTTCTTGAATCAAGCGGATGCGCCCAGATACGTAGGCATGTGTCAATTAACTCAAAATACTCTGGTAAATCTTGGCTAATTAATTGTTCAAGCGCGTCAAAATTTTTAGCCTGATGCAAGCGCAAGTTAAAAGTATGAATTTTGTTTGCGATTGCGTCATTTTCTTTAGCGTTTAGCACCAACTCGGCAAACATAGTTTCAAGCGCATTAATTTTGTCGCGCTGGGCTAATTGTTGGCGCTCTGCTAGCGAAATGGTACCGCTGCCATGCGGGCTTGGAAGATGGATGTCAGCGAGAAAATTTGCATTCTGTTCAAAAAATTGCGGGTTATTTTTTAAGTAAACTTTTATATCATGGGCTTGTATATCTTGAGCTTGTATATTTTGATCTTGCATCATCGTTCCTAAATTACTTAATTAAATTTCCCAGTTAACTTTCATAAGTTAAATTTGAATTTCACCCTCAAACACTATTTCTGCCGCACCCGTCATCATCACAGGCGTGTCTTCACCCAACCATTCAATGTTAAGTTTACCACCTCGTGTGTTGACTAGCACGGGGGATTTTAATAGGCCAAGTTGCATACCGCTTACAGCAGCAGCACAAGCGCCAGTGCCGCAACTAAGTGTTTCACCACTGCCGCGTTCGTACACGCGCAAGTTAATTTCATGTGGATTTAATATATGCATAAAGCCAGCATTCACCCGTTGTGGAAAACGTGTATGCGCTTCTATTAGCGGACCAAGCGTTGCAACATTGGCGGTTTCTACATTTTCAACAATGGTCACCGCATGAGGATTGCCCATCGAAACTGCTGATATCGGAATAGCAACGCTGGAACCCCCATGGGAATTGACTTCCAGAGCATATAAATTTTCTCGTGTTTGCGCAACAAAAGGAATATTTTTTGGCTCAAAGCGAGGCGCACCCATATTGACTGTGACTTGCATATCGTCTCGAAGCGTAAGCGTGATGATTCCACTCGCGGTTTCAACTTTAATTTCTTTTTTTTGCGTCAAGCCTTTTTCAACCACAAAGCGCACAAAACATCTTGCGCCATTGCCGCATTGCTCAACTTCACCGCCATCTGCATTAAAAATGCGATAGCAAAAGTCTACGCCTGCTTGCGTGGCCTTTTCTACAATCAAAAGTTGATCGCAGCCTACGCCAAAGTTTCGGTCAGCGATTTTTTTGATTTGTGCAGCGTTAAGTGCAACGAGTGAAGTAAAACTGTCTATCACCACAAAGTCGTTGCCTGCACCCTGCATTTTTGTAAATGGTATATTCATAGTCACTATTATAATTTTATTTTGTTTTTATAATTTTATTTTGTTTAAAAGGAACAAATTAAAAGTAACGAATTAGATTCGTTCCTAATAATTTCATGCGAATGTCACTTAAATTGGGTACAATTACGGCTCATTTGTCCTGATGCGCATGCTTTAGCCTTTAGTATGTGCGTCATTTCAATTTTTAAAATTTTTTTTCAAGGCACCAATAATGAACGATTATCTTTTTACTTCAGAATCCGTTTCTGAAGGTCATCCAGACAAACTCGCAGACCAAGTTTCAGACAGTATTTTAGACGCTATTTTAGCGCAAGATCCAACCGCACGTGTGGCCGCAGAGACGCTTGCCAATACCGGCTTGGTTGTTTTAGCAGGTGAAATTACCACAACAGCCAATGTAGATTACATTAAAGTCGCGCGCGAAACCATTAAACGCATTGGTTACGACAATACCGACTACGGTATTGATTATCGCGGTTGCGCAGTATTAGTGGCTTACGACAAACAGTCTCCAGATATTGCACAAGGTGTCGATGGCGCACATGATGACCCGTTAGACCAAGGCGCAGGCGACCAAGGGTTGATGTTTGGTTATGCAGTAAAAGAAACTCCGCAACTCATGCCATTACCAATTTGGTTGAGCCACCGCATTATGGAGCGCCAAGCCCAATTGCGTAAAGATGGCCGCTTGGCATGGCTACGCCCAGATGCAAAATCACAAGTGACGATTCGATATGTAGATGGCAAACCGCATGCGATTGACACCGTGGTGGTGTCTACCCAGCACGCACCAGAGATGGATCTCAAAAATATTCGTGAAGCTGTGATTGAAGAGATTATCAAACCAATGTTGCCGCAAGAATTGATTAAAGGTGACATTAAATATTTGGTCAACCCAACTGGTCGTTTTGTTGTGGGTGGCCCACAAGGTGATTGTGGCTTGACAGGTCGCAAAATTATTGTTGACACCTATGGTGGCGCAGCTCCTCACGGTGGCGGTGCTTTCTCAGGCAAAGATCCTTCAAAAGTAGACCGTAGTGCAGCTTATGCGGCACGTTATGTGGCCAAAAATATTGTGGCTGCTGGATTAGCTGATAAATGTATGGTGCAAATCAGCTACGCGATTGGTGTAGCGCGTCCGACATCAATTATGGTTGATACTTATGGCACAGGCAAAATCTCAAATGAGGCATTGACGAAATTAGTTGGCGAACATTTTGATTTGCGTCCAAAAGGCATTGTTAAAATGCTCGATTTGTTGCGCCCAATCTATACCAAAACAGCTGCTTATGGCCATTTTGGTCGTGATGAGCCTGAGTTTACTTGGGAATCATCTGATAGAGCAGCTGCATTAAAGGCTGCGGCAGGTTTATAACGTTATTTGATTCCTAAAGTAACGGTGTAAAAAGCCACTTCTTAACGCAATTAGTTTTGAACCGTTATCGCTAATATATCGGTAAAGATATTGCGATAGAGTATGTTAAAAGTCATTTCCACAAAACAAGTCCGAAAAGGGATGTTTATTCATGAGCTGAAAGGTGCATGGATTGAACATCCTTTTTGGCATAAAGCGTTTGTGTTAGAAGACGCGACAGACTTAAAAAAGCTGCAATCTAGCAGCGTTAAAGAAGTGGTCATAGATACATCTAAAGGCCTAGATGTGCTTGAATTAAGTGAGTCCAAAGCTGAGATAGTAAACACGCCCCAAGAAAACTCTGCAGAACCCTCTAAGCCTCAAGAAAAATCTGTTACAGAAGAAAAATCAAACTTAGAAAAAAAAGTACCTCCAGTTCGAGTATCAGCCACAGAAGAAAATGTACGCGCAAAAAAAATAATAAAGTCATCTAAAAAAGCAGTTGCCTCTATGTTTGATGAGATGCGCATGGGTAAGGCGGTCAATCAACAAGCGGCATTGCAGTTGGTGGACGATATAGCAGATTCAGTTGCGCGCAACGAAGGGGCATTAATTAGCTTGGTGCGACTAAAAAATAAAGATGATTATACTTATATGCACTCTGTAGCGGTTTGTGCATTAATGGTCGCGCTATCAAAAGAACTTGGCCTTTCAGAAATTGAAACCAAACGTGCAGGCATGGCTGGATTACTTCATGATATCGGTAAAGCGGGTATACCAAATGAAGTACTCAACAAGCCTGGAGCGCTCACAGATGAAGAGTTCACTTTAGTGAAAGAGCATCCGCAACGCGGTCACGCGATGCTTTTGCAGGGTCAAGTGGTGGATGAACTTGTGTTAGATGTTTGCTTGCATCATCATGAAAAAGTCAATGGTATGGGATACCCGCATAAGTTAAAAGCAGAAGAGATAAGCTTATTTGCAAAAATGGGTGCAGTTTGTGATGTCTATGATGCCATTACATCAAATCGTCCCTACAAAGATGGTTGGGAACCCGGCATTTCATTGCAGCGTATGGCACAATGGGCTGATCATTTTGATGATAGTGTTTTTAAAGCGTTTGTGAAAAGCGTTGGTATTTACCCAGTGGGCTCTATGGTTAAACTAAAGTCAGGGCGTTTAGCTGTAGTGATAGACCAAAGCCCTAAATCTTTATTAACGCCAATGGTAAAAGTTTTTTTCTCGACAAAGTCTAAATCACGTATTCCTGTTGAGGTTTTAGATTTATCAAAACAAAAAGTTCAAGATGAAATTATTGGGCATGAGGATCCAGTATTATGGGGCATACATGATATTAACGAGATTTGGAGCCAGTTTGAGATTTGGAATTAAAGTTGTTTTCACTTTTTAGTTTAAATTATCACTGTGCTTAATGCAGTATTTTGACAATCTGAACCAATTCGCTATAATGCGGTCATTAAAAAGCAGATTAACCGAGGAACGTTGCAAAGCTTTGCTTTATTATTTAGCAAATGCTCTAGGCTCGGTTAGGGAGATTAAGTTCTCTCAAACGGCGTTCACCTAATTATTTAACCGTGCCAGACACGGGAACCGGGTGAACAAAACGCCGAAAGTCTTAACTATTCAGCTTTTGTCTTAAATATCCTTTCCCTGCTGGTTACACCATTTCATTGCTTTATATTTAAAGCTATTAAGGAAATTATAATGAATACTGTAACTGACATTAAAGATTATGTTGTCGCTGACATCAATTTAGCCAATTTTGGCCGCAAAGAAATTGCCATTGCCGAAACAGAAATGCCAGGATTAATGGCGATTCGTCAAGAGTACGCCAAAGCGCAACCGCTTAAAGGTGCGCGCATTACTGGCTCACTTCACATGACGATTCAAACTGCTGTGTTGATTGAAACGTTAAAAGACTTAGGCGCCGAAGTGCGCTGGGCATCGTGCAATATATACTCAACGCAAGACCACGCAGCGGCAGCTATTGCGGCTGGTGGCACAGCGGTATTTGCCATAAAAGGTGAAACGCTGACTGAATACTGGGATTACACACACCGCATTTTTGAGTGGACAGATGGTGGCTACTCAAACATGATTTTAGATGATGGTGGCGATGCAACATTGTTGTTACACCTTGGCACACGTGCTGAGAAAGATTTGTCAGTTGTTGCAAACCCCGGTAGCGAAGAAGAAGTTTGCTTATTCGATGCGATTAAAGAAAAATTAAAAGTTGATCCAACTTGGTATTCAACCCGTTTGGCTAAAATTATCGGTGTGACTGAAGAGACTACCACTGGTGTGCATCGTTTGTATCAAATGCATAAGGAAGGCAAATTAGCTTTCCCAGCGATTAACGTAAACGATTCTGTGACCAAATCAAAATTCGATAACTTGTACGGCTGCCGCGAGTCATTGGTGGATGCGATTAAACGCGCCACTGACGTGATGATTGCAGGCAAAGTTGCGGTTGTTGCTGGCTATGGTGACGTGGGTAAAGGTTCTGCACAAGCTTTACGAGCACTTTCTGCCCAAGTTTGGGTAACAGAAATTGACCCAATTTGCGCGTTACAAGCTGCGATGGAAGGTTACCGCGTGGTGACTATGGATTATGCAGCTGAACATGCAGATATATTTGTAACAGCAACAGGTAATTACCACGTGATTACCCATGGCCACATGGCAAAAATGAAAGACCAAGCGATTGTCTGCAACATCGGCCACTTTGACAATGAAATTGATGTTGCAAGTTTGGAAAAATACGAATGGGACGAAATCAAACCACAAGTGGATCACGTGATTTTCCCTGATGGTAAAAAAATTATTCTTTTAGCAAAAGGTCGTTTAGTGAACCTTGGCTGTGGTACTGGTCACCCAAGTTATGTCATGAGTTCTAGCTTTGCTAACCAAACCATCGCACAAATTGAGCTGTTTACGCAACAGGCGAATTATTCAGTGGGCGTGTATACTTTGCCAAAACATTTAGATGAAAAAGTAGCTGTATTGCAGTTGAACAAGCTCAATGCACAACTTACTAGGTTGTCAGAAACACAAGCGGCATATATTGGTGTATCGCAAGATGGACCATACAAACCAGATACATACCGCTATTAGTGTTAATTATCAGTTTTCTGATTAATTAAGGGTTAGACTCATGAAATTACTAGCTGGATGGTTATTAAACGCTTTGGCGTTGATAGGCGTTGCCTATTTGGTGCCGGATATTCATGTGTCTAATCTTTTAATTGCTCTGGTTGCCGCGTTAGTGATTGGGTTAGCAAATATGTTAATTAAGCCAATTTTGTTGATATTAACATTACCTGTCACAATTATTACTTTGGGACTTTTTATCTTTGTCATCAATGGTGTTTTGTTTTGGGGTGTGGGGCACTTTTTACAAGGCTTTGAGGTTAAAACCTTGATGGCAGGCATTATTGGTGCATTTGCTTATAGTGTGATTTCTTGGATTTTAAGCGCCATCGTGATTGATAAAGATAAATAATAAAGATATTTACTGTGCATAATATACCTATTAGTTTTGAGTTTTTTCCACCAAAAACGGCGGATGGTATTGCGAATTTGCGCGAAACGCGCAAACAATTAGCACAGTTTAATCCTGAGTTTTTTTCTGTCACCTTTGGGGCGGGTGGCTCGACCACAGACCGAACCAAAGAAACGGTATTTGAAATACAAGCAGAAGGCTTTGCTGCAGCACCACATATATCATGTATTTCTTCAAGTAAAGAAGAGATAAGCGCATTATTAAGTGCCTATAAAGCGCATGGGATTAATCGTCTTGTGACTTTACGTGGTGATGTGCCTTCAGGCGAAGTGAGTGTAGGCGATTTTAAATATGCCAATGAATTGGTGAGCTTTATTCGTCAAGAAACTGGGGATTGGTTTCATTTGGAAGTTGCCGCCTATCCTGAGTTTCACCCAGAAGCATTGTCTGCCGCAAAAGACATGGCTAACTTTAAGCGAAAAATTGAAGCAGGTGCAAATTCAGCCATTACACAGTATTTTTATAATGCGGATGCTTACTTCAGGTTTGTAGAAAGCTGCGTCAAAGACGGCATCACCGTGCCTATCGTGCCTGGTATAATGCCTATTTATAACTTCACCCAGTTGGCAAGGTTTTCTGGCGTTTGTGGTGCAGAAATACCACGCTGGCTTCGCTTGCGCCTTGAAGCTTATGCTGATGATTTGCCTTCTTTGCACGCGCTTGGTATCGATGTGGTGAGTGAGCTTTGTGAGAGATTATTATCTTGGGGAGCGCCGAGCTTGCATTTTTATACCTTAAATCAATCAGGTATTATTACAAGCATTATTGAGAACACGGGCATTAAAAGTTCCAGTTAAATTAAGCTTGAAATTAGGACTGAAAACCGGTCATATTTTTTAATGCAATATCATTCCGCGTGGGTTAAATAAGGCGTCTTCTACAAATAAGTAGTCTTTCTCACGACCTTCATTCCATAATGCAATCATTGCAATCCAGCGCATTTCTTCTATACCAATTTGTTTTTGTTTTAATGCCATTGCGCGATCAATAATAAGGTCTCGCTCGACGTCGTTAATCACATTCGCTTGTTGAAGAAACATCACAAATCCAAAACTTTCAGTACTAATTTTTTTAAGTTCGCTATCAGCAAAAATACGTAAACCAGTCTCTTTATGAGAATAAACGGCTGGCGGCTGTGCAAGCATTAATTTCATTTCATGAAACCAATTTACCGCGCCAGAAACATCTGATTTATCAAAACCTGCAGCATGAAGCTCTTGTGCCATTACATCATTTTCTGGCAAAGCATGTTTAGAAAAATAGTTTTCGAACATGAATATTAATACTTCAAACATCTTTAATTTATCCCCAATATAAAATTAATCGCTTAAATCCATCACTGGTATCTTAAATAAGGCGTTGGTATTTTCCGCCTGACAATACAGTGACTTTATTATCTAACTCCAATAGCATTAGCATGGATGAAACTGCTTCGGTAGTCAATGCGGTTAGTGTCTGTAAAGTACCAAAATCAATGGGGTCAAATCCCATTGAACTCAGTATACTATTGGCTTCTGAGGGTGCTGTACCCAAATGGGTCATTAGCCCACTTGGGCTAATGCTTTTGTGCGTGTTTTTCACCTCTGCCCAATTAATTTCTTCAAGAATATCTTGAGTTTTTTCAACCAATTTTGCCCCTTGCTTAATTAGCAGATGACAGCCTTTAGCAACCGGCGAATGTATGGAGCCAGGAATTGCAAAAACCTCGCGGCCTTGTTCGGTTGCTAAACGTGCAGTGATGAGCGAATCACTATCAATGTTTGCCTCTACGACTAAACAGCCTAACCTTAATCCACTAATAATACGATTGCGACGCGGAAAGTTTTGCACCTTTGATGGCGTACTTAACGGAAACTCTGAGATGATTAATCCGCGCTCTGCAATTTGATGTGCTAAATCGCGATGGCGGGCGGGGTACACAATGTCTAACCCCGTGCCTACAATCGCAATTGTTGCACCGTTGGCCTTAAGTGCACCGCGGTGAGCAGCACCATCAATACCGAGTGCCATGCCGCTTACAACGCAAAGCCCTTGGTTGCACAAACTTTCTGCGAACTCTTCTGCATTTTTTTCACCTTGAGGGGTAGCGCTGCGGCTACCTGCCATCGCAATTGCAGGTTGTTTTAGCCAGTGCAAGTTTCCGATTGCAAATAAGATTGCTGGGGGGTTGCTAATTTCAAGAAGTTGCTTGGGATAAGCTTCATCCGCGAGAGTCACTAAATGCGTATTGTCTTTTTCTAGCCACTTAAGTGTAGGTGCAATGGCATCAATATCGATACCAAGCGTTATTTTTTGTGCAATTTCATTACTTACAATTTCAACTAATTGCGTTTTGCTTGCACTAAAAATCGCCTCGGGCGTGCCAAACTTTGCTAAAAGCTGACATAAGCCTGCATTACCTAAGCCGGAGATTTGGCTTAATGTAAGCCAGCTTTGAATATCTACATGCGCGACATTATTGTTGTGCGTGTCGACTTTGGATATCATTAGGGCGTGTGAACTGAATCCAGTGTGTAAATTGCGTCAGATGCGCTTGTAATCAAGCCATATGATACTTTATCAAATGTTCTAAAAATCATCACCAAGCCAACACGCTCATCTGGCAGTTTAAGTTGGCCAGGCTTTAAAGGTGCTTGAGTAAGAGGCTTATCTTTTTCAAAATTAACTATCTTTTTACCTTCAGCATCCGTTTTTACATCAAAGTTAAGTTCTTTTAATTTTTTTTCTTCTGGGACGACATTCTTTAAGTCCTCTTTATATTCAGGGTCTTTAATAATTCTGCCGTAACGGCTAATGGCTAATACATGGCCTTCTTCTATGCCATCTAACTTACCACGATTAATTGAAATCACCATATTAGGCCCAGCTTCCGCGACGCCACCATAGATACGCATGATACGGCCACTAATTTGACTATCTGGTGCATGTGGTACATAGCTACTTTGAAATTCATCATAAGAAACCACTAAGCGGTCTTTAGTAAAAATTTCTTCTTTAGCGCGCACAATCTCACCAGATGCAGGTGTGCCATAACGTGTAATATTAACGTCACCAAGATAAATGGCCTCAGTACCCAAAATTTCTTTGGTATCAGGATCAACTAATTTCTCACCTGGGCGAAAAATATTCCAATGAGTGCCTTCGCCTTCTTTAACCTCATTTACATATACGCGTGAGCCCGGGCTTAGAATCACACGGTTATCAGGGCCAGAAACGATGCGCGGCGCACTATCTAATTTGTTATTTTCTATCACTAAAGGTTGGCTTAAAAATGGGTCAATTACACTTGGAGAAATGGTGGGAATCGCTTCAGCTTCAAGCGCTTCTTCTATTACGCCTGGCTGCAGCGTTACTGTTTCGCGCAATACTTTTAGCTCTGGTCTGCCACTACTGGTATCCATTACAACAACATCGCCTGGGTAAATGCGGTGCGGGTTTTTAATTTCAGCACGATTCATTTTCCACACTTTTGGCCATTGCCATGGATCTTTTAAAAATTTGGCAGAAATCCCCCAAAGTGTGTCACCTTTAACAACCACATGGCGGTCTGGATAGTTATTTTGCAGCTGAATTTCTTCAGCGCTTACGTTTAAGCTTAAGCAGCTAATGACAAGCAGCGCTATAATATGTTTATTCATGTGTTGACCCCGGTCAATATTGCGGCGAAAGTTAGGTAAGCTATCCGCGAAATTGCATTAAATTTATCACGTAATCCATTCAACAATCAAGCTTTTTTGCTAAAACTGAACTTTTTGTTATATGGATTGTTGATAATAGACAACACTTTTATAAAATACTAATATGGCACGACAGATATGACAAAGTTAGCAATACTCAATTACCCAGACCCACGTTTGCACAAGGTTGCTAAACCAGTGCAAGAGGTAAATGCTGAAATCCGCCGTTTGGTGGAAGATATGGCGGAGACCATGTATGGTGCGCCAGGCATAGGCTTGGCTGCCACACAGGTAGATAGGCACATTCAGCTCATCGTGATTGATGTCACCAAAGAGCAGAATAGCTTGCAAGTGTTTATCAACCCTAAAATCATTGAATCTATTGGCACAAAAGAGTATGAAGAGGGCTGTTTATCTGTTCCAGGTGTGTACGATATGGTCACGCGTGCTGAGAAGGTCACTGTAGAAGCTTTAGACGCAAATGGTAAAACATTCACCTTAGAGGCCGAAGGCTTGCTAGCGGTTTGCATTCAGCATGAGATTGATCACTTATTGGGCAAGGTATTTGTAGAATATTTATCTCCGCTTAAGCGCACGCGAATTAAAACAAAAATGCTCAAGCACGTGCGCGAAATCTCAAGAAACTCTTATTAAATGAACATTATTTTCGCGGGTACACCAGAATTTGCGGTGCCAGCTTTAGCTGCGCTTATAGAAGCTGGGCACGTGATTTGTATGGTGCTAACGCAGCCAGATCGGCCTGCTGGGCGCGGCATGCAGCTTAAAGCCAGCCCAGTGAAGCAGTTGGCTTTACAGCACGGTTTATTGGTTTTTCAGCCAGAGTCTCTCAAGCCGCAAGAAGTACAAGCAAAAATCGCGGCGGTACACGCAGATGTGATGATCGTGGCGGCTTATGGGCTCATTATCCCCACAACTGTGCTTAACATGCCATCTCAAGGGTGTTATAACATTCATGCATCGCTATTGCCGCGTTGGCGCGGTGCTGCACCAATACACCGTGCGCTATTGGCAGGCGATGCAGAAACTGGTGTCACTATTATGGAAGTCGTTCCAGCCTTAGATGCTGGCAACATGGTGAGTAAAGGCGTGCTAACGATTGGTGAGGCAGACACGACACAAACTCTACATGACGCACTTGCAAATATAGGCGCGTATTTAATGGTGCAAGCCATGGCAGAGTTAAGCAAAAATGGTTCATTACCAAGCACGCTGCAAGATGAAAGTTTAGTGACTTATGCTCACAAGTTGGACAAATCTGAATCAAAAATTGATTGGCAAAAAAGTGCGGTAGAAATTGCGCGCCAAGTGCGCGCGTTTAATCCTTTTCCTGTCGCGACAGCGCAATTTCGTGGCGAAACATGCCGCATTTGGTTTGCAAATGCACTTCAAAATCATACTAATGATTTGCAAAGAGCAGTGCGAGGCGAAATCGTTGCTCTGGAAGGCAGTATCCATGCGGCTTGTGGCGATGGTGGTTTGATGTCTGTATTAAGCATACTCGAATTACAAATGCCGGGTGGAAAAAGACAAACTGCGCAGCAATTTATACAAGGCCAGCATGTCAAAGTGGGCGAATGCTTTAGTTGAAACAAGCACTTGAAATGTAACAAATTAAGCAGCATATTGTGTTAACTTACTTCTTCATTATTTTAGGAGATTCAAAATGTTAGGTAACTGGATTAAAACGTTCGTGCTGATGGCAGGTATCACAGCTTTGTTTGGCGCAGTTGGCGCGGCAATGGGTGGTGCGTCTGGCATGCTAATGGCCTTACTTTTAGCTGGTGGCATGAATATTTACGCATATTGGTTCTCGGACAAAGCGGTACTAAAAATGTATGGCGCACAAGAGGTTACACCAGATAATCGTGAGTTCAGCAACTACTACAATATGGTGAAAGAGCTTGCCCAAAATGCCGAGCTGCCCATGCCAAAAGTGTATGTGATTAACGAGCAACAACCTAATGCGTTTGCCACGGGTCGCAACCCAGAAAACGCTGCTGTGGCGGCCACTGTGGGCATTATGAAAATTTTAGATGCGCGCGAGTTGCGTGGCGTGATGGCGCACGAGCTTGCGCACGTTAAGCATCGCGATACTTTAATATCAACTATTTCTGCCACGGTAGCGGGCGCGATTTCATCTATCGCACAGTTTGGTATGTTTTTTGGTGGAGGCCGTGGTGAAGATGGTGAGCGTAGCGTCAGCCCAATTGTGAGCATGCTGATGATGTTTTTAGCGCCTATGGCGGCAGGCTTAATTCAAATGGCAATCTCAAGAAGTCGGGAGTTTGAGGCAGACCGTGGTGGTGCAGAAATTAGCAAAGATCCTAAAGCCTTGGCATCAGCACTTACCAAAATTCATAATTATGCGCATCAAATCCCAAATGAAACGGCAGAGATGCACCCTGAAACGGGGCAAATGATGATCATAAATCCACTTTCAGGTGTATCTTTTGATAGTTTGTTTAGTACACATCCGAAGACGGAATTGAGGGTGGAGAAATTGATGGCAATGGCGAATAGTTATTAATATGAATGGGCGTCAGTTAGAGCTTACGAAATTGATTTTGCTTGGTAAAGAGCGTGGCTATTTAACCTTTTCTGAAATTACCGAACATCTACCTGATGATGTACAAGGTGGTGGGCAAATAGATGGCATAATCGCCTTCATTAATAATATGGGTATTGATCTAAGGCAAGAGTTAGCAAAGATATACACTTTCAAAAGACCTGTTTAAAACTCGAAAATTTATGTGATTTGAAAATTGTCGCTTTCGCGCGACTGGCGAGTCACTTTCCTTTGCTTATCCAAAGTAAATGATACCCCCTGCTGCTTATTTCCTGAGCTGCTTCAAAAAGTTGGGCAGCTACGGAACTCGCTACGCTCATGCAGTCCTCGCTGAAAACTTCCTACTTTTCTGTGCTACTCGGCGCGGCAAAGGTAGTTATAAGTCAAAACCATGCGAATGCTGTCCCCGACGAGGAGGTTATCAAGTAAAATCTGCGTAATCTAAAAATCTTGAGCATCTTTTGTATATTTCCCAACAAATCGCCGCAATCGCAGTTTCAAACGTCTTAGCAGGTCGCAATCTCACACTGGCATTGCCAGAAGCGCTAAGTAGTTACCCCAACGCAACCCCGCAACAACGCGGTGCAGCTGCAGATTTAAGTTACGGTACGCTAAGGTTTTATGGTGAAGTGAACGCTTATTTGGTCAAACTACTAGAAAAACCGTTAAGTAACGAGCACCTCACTGCGCTTTTGCTGGTGGCCATTTATCAACTTTTGCATGATAAAGCAGAAGATTTTACCGTGGTGAATCAAGCCGTTAAAGCCGCGAGTTACGCAAAACCAAAGTGGGCAAAAGGCTTGGTCAATGGCGTGCTACGTAATTTTTTGCGTCAAAAAATAGCGTTAACTGAGCGCATTAAAGTTGATGAAGTTGCGTTTTATTCATACCCGCAATGGTGGATAAATAAACTTAAAATTCAATATCCTTTAAAAGACGCTAAAGCAAATAGTGCATCTTTAGACCAATATCCATATGACTTCCAAGCCATATTAAAAAAAGGTAATATGCATCCGCCCATGACGTTGCGTGTGAATATCAGAAAATCGAACGTGCAAGAGTATTGTCAACTATTATCACGTCAGGGCGTTGAAGCTGTGGCCTTGAGCGAGCAAGCGGTCATGTTGACGAAGCCCATTCCAGTTGAACAGGTTTCAGGCTTTTTAGAAGGTGTTGTTTCTGTACAAGATTATGGCGCGCAGTTTGCCGCGCAACTTTTAGACGTGCAGGCTAATTCTCGAGTATTGGATGCATGTAGTGCGCCGGGCGGTAAAACAGGCCATATATTAGAGCTGGCTGATGTGCATGTCACCGCGCTAGATAATGACGCCAGCCGTTTGAAGCGTGTGGCAAGTAATTTGGCAAGGTTAAATTTAAGAGCAGATTTACAACTGGGCGATGCTGGGACTTGGCAAGCAGATAAACCGTTTGACCGTATTTTAGCCGATGTGCCGTGTAGCGCATCGGGCATTGTGCGCCGTCATGTAGATATTAAATGGTTGCGTCGAGAGGCAGATCTTGTGTCTTTTACGCAACAGCAAGCACAAATTTTGGCTAATTTGTGGCATTTATTGTCAAAAGGCGGTAAATTACTTTATGTAACATGTTCGATTTTTAATGAAGAAAATCAACATCAAATAGATAATTTTTTACAAAAAAATACGGATGCAATGCAATTACCACTTTTGTTGACAAATGAAACAACTCAAAACATTACCATTCAACATGGCCAACTTATTCCCTCTGATATTCACGATGGCTTTTTTTACGCGCTTTTGCAAAAAAACTAGCGTATTTTTAGCATTTTTATTTTCCTGCACGTATGTGTTTGCGGCTAGTCACCTACAAATTAAATCTGCAGAACTTACACAACAAGAGGAGTTTTATAGCCTAGATGCAAATATTGACATGCGCTTTGATAAAGATATTGAAGAGGCGATTAATAAAGGTGTGCCACTTAGTTTTTTAGTGGAGTTTCAAATTGTAAGCCCTGTAAAGTATTGGTTTGATGATGAAATTGTCACCCAAACGCAAAGTGTTGTTTTAAGTTACCACGCCTTAAGTCGCCAGTATTTAGTAACGCGTGGTGAGCATCAAGTCTCATTCGAAACACTCAGCGAGGCCACAAAAGAGCTAGGCAATCTACAAGATTGGAACGTTGTCGAAAAATCCTTAATAGAAAAAGGTGAGCCCTATAAAGCTGCTTTGCTTATTCGGTTAGATAAAACCAAACTTCCCAAAGCAATTCAGGTAGATACCCTTGCCACAGAAAAATGGAGTCTAGTTTCTGAAAAAGTTGAGTGGGCTTTTAAAGAGCAGAAATAATTGCAACTAGTTAGTCAACAATGATTAGTCCCCAATGAGATACATATTAATTGTAAGCGTGGCATTAGGTTTGGTGTTGTTATACCTGCTTTCGCTTGCAAGTGCTAATACCGCCATTTCTGGCGATTACTATAAAATTCTGCTATATATAAATATCGCCCTTGCGGGTGCGTTGATTGTCCTTATTGGTTTTCAATTGTGGCACTTGACCATAAAAATCCGCAATGGTGTCATGGGGAGCCGCCTGACGCTGCGTTTATTAAGCACATTTGCGCTCATGGCGATTATTCCTGGGCTGATTGTGTACTTGGTTTCGGTGAATTTTTTAACGCGATCCATTGAGTCTTGGTTTAATGTAAAAGTTGAATCTGCTCTAGATGGTGGCTTAAGTTTAGGGCGACGCGCGTTAGACATTATGCTGACGGATTTGGAAGAAAAAGCTGAAAACATGGCCATCACTTTGGCTTTTCAGCCATCGCGCAGCCAGTTTAGTTTATTAAACGATTTACGCGAAAAATCTGGCATTCAAGATGCAGTATTACTGACCCCACAAGGGCGTATTATTTCTATATCGAGCGGTGATTCAAGTACTTTTTTACCAGAATTGCCAAGCTTGCAACAGTTAAGGCAGGCTACAAGTCGTATCTACGGCAAAATTGAGCCTATCCCAAATAAAGGCCTTTATTTGAGGGTGCTAGCGCCAGTCAATGCGCGCGAGATTTCTGGTGAAACACGCATTTTGCAATTATTGCAGCCAGTGCCTAAGTCACTTTCTAATACAGCCGAGGCCGTGCAAGATGTGTATCGCGATTATCAAGAGCTTTCTTATAGTCGTGATTCAATTAAAGATATTTTCAGGCTTACCTTAACGTTAGTGCTGATGTTAGCGATGTTATCTGCGTTAGCAATTGCCTTTGTGCTAAGCCGCAGATTAACTGCGCCGCTCACCGTATTGGCTGAAGGTACACGCGCCATTGCCAGCGGTGATTACAGTTCGATGCTACCAGAATATGGCAAAGATGAACTTGGCATATTGGTGAAATCGTTTAACAGTATGACGCGGCAATTAGACGATGCAACAAAAGCAACCGAAAGAAACCGTGCGCGTGTTGAAGCGGCGCGCGGTTATTTAGAAACTATATTGGCGCATTTATCTTCAGGTGTTTTGGCGATGAATGAAAAGGCAGAGCTTCGTACGTTTAACCTTGCTGCAAGCGATATTTTGGGCATTAATCTATACCCATTTGAAAATAAACCATTTGTAAAGTTAAGTGCTAGCCAAGTGTTTTTGACAGAATTTGTGCAAATGGTGCAAGCACATTTTGAATACACTAAACACAAAGGTCAAGAAAAACAAGAGCTTACTAGGCAGTTAGACATCATCAGGCCGCAAGGTAAACAATTATTGCTAGTGCGTGCCACCCGCTTGCCTGCCAGTGCTGGGAATGGCTACGTGGTGGTGTTTGATGATGTGACTACCATGGCGCAAGCACAGCGTGATGCAGCTTGGGGTGAGGTTGCAAGGCGCTTGGCGCACGAGATTAAAAATCCTCTCACCCCGATTCAGCTTTCTGCAGAGCGCTTACAGCACAAACTAAGCGCTAAATTAAGCCATGATGATGCGGGTATGTTGCAACGCGCAACCGACACGATTGTGAATCAAGTGACAGCGATGAAGAGTATGGTGAACGAGTTTAGTGAATATGCGCGCGCGCCATCAGCTAAATTAACTAAACTTAATTTGAATAAGCTGATTCAAGATGTTGCAACGCTATACGAAGACGCTAAAGAAATAAGCCAAACCAATGAGCGTAGCCAGGTTCCGATTAAGCTAGATTTAATGCCAAATATGCCAGACATGAAGGGTGACACCACGATGTTGAGGCAGATATTGCATAATTTGATGCAAAATGCGCAAGATGCTTTAATTGGAGTAGAAAATCCGCAAGTATTAGTACAAACGACTTTTGAAGAAACTTCAATTAAGTTAAGAGTTATTGATAACGGACACGGCTTTCCTGTTGATTTAATCGCTCATGCCTTTGAGCCTTATGTGACAACAAAAGCGCACGGTACAGGGTTAGGCTTGGCGATTGTAAAGAAGATGATAGAAGAACATCAAGGCCAAATAAAAATAGAAAATAACCAAACGGGCGGCGCTTGTATTACTATAGTATTGCCGATAGAAAAATCGGAAGCAAAACCATTGGAAAAGAACAATAACTTTTCAATGCCAGCTAAAAACAAAAGCGTACGAAAAGCAAAAGTAGTCAGTAAACAAAAAATAGTAAAAGCAGCATAAAAAGGAAGTATAAAAATGGCATCACGTAACATTTTGGTAGTAGACGATGAAATCGGGATTCGTGAATTATTAAATGATATTTTGCTAGATGAAGGGCACCAAGTTTCACTTGCAGAAAACGCACAAGCAGCGCGCGATTCGCGCCTGAAACAACGGCCAGATATGGTGTTGTTAGATATCTGGATGCCCGATTGTGATGGTATTAGCCTCTTAAAAGAGTGGGGCAATGCAGGGTTACTTACAATGCCTGTTGTCATGATGTCAGGCCACGGCACCATTGATACTGCGGTGGAAGCCACACGTATTGGGGCGTTTGATTTTTTAGAAAAACCAATCGCACTACAAAAACTGCTTAAAACTGTTACTGCAGCGTTAAAACACGGCGAACTGCACCCAAAAACAGAAATGAATTTATCCAGCTTTGGCAAAAGCTTGGTCATTAATGAATTAAAACAACGCCTAGAGCAAATATCTAACACTAATAACGCATTGTTTTTGATAGGCAAAAAAGGCGGTAGCATTGAGCTATGCGCACGCTTTTTACTTAAAAAAAGCGCGCCTTGGGTTGGTTTAACCGAATACGAAAAATTAGCCACCGCGCCACTAGAGATCTTAGAACAAGCGCGCGAAGGTATTGTGTTTATTGAAGAAGTCACTGCGCTAAATAAAACCGAGCAAAAAGGTTTGGCTTTATTGCTGGCTAAGGCAGAAAAATACCAAGTACGTGCGGTATGTGGCAGTACTTTTAATTTGCCACAATTAGTAGAAAATACACTTTTTGATAATAGCTTATTGCAGATGCTTTCTGGCTGCACGCTTAAAGTGCCTTCTTTAAACGATCACCGCGAAGATATTCCAGACCTTGCAACGGCCATGAGTAATTTATTGGTGGAAAAATCAGGCGTGCAATATAAGGCGTTTGATACCGCAGCCTTAAATGCGTTGCGTAATGCCGATTGGCCGGGTGATTTAGCGCAGTTAGAAGCAGTTGTGCAAAATTTAATGATGACAAGTTTAGAAGAGAAAATTTTGCTAGAAGATGTCAATCGCGTGTTGGAGCAATTTAGCAATAGCCCTGAGAGTCAAGAATCTAAACTGCAATCATTGCCGATTAATTTGGCCCTGCCTTTGCGTGAGGCGCGTGATGATTTTGAGCGCTTTTATTTTCAACATCATATGGCATCAATTAACAGTAATATGAGCAAATTGGCTGAAATTTCTGGTTTAGAGCGCACCCATTTGTATCGTAAATTAAAGCAATTAGGTATTAAAATTAAAGGTTAATTGCAACTAATCATTTCAGAAGCTCTTTAATCCTTATGGGGACTGGCTCGCAGGGCATCGAAACTCTCTCGGCAATTTAATTGATTTGAAAATTAGTTGATTGTAAGCACTACTGGCGTGTGGTCACTTGGGCGCTCTAATTTGCGTGGTGCTTTGTCGATTATGCAACTTGAGCATTTTTGTTTGAGCGGTTCGCTCACTAAAATATGGTCGATGCGCATGCCAAAATTGCGCCTAAAGCCCATCATGCGGTAATCCCACCACGAAAATTGTTTTTCAGCTTGCTCGAACAATCTAAAGCTATCGTGCAGGCCTAAGGCCAATAAATCTTGAAAATGCGCACGCTCTTTGGGTGAAACCAAGACTTGGCCTTCCCACGCTTTTGGGTCGTGGCAATCGCGGTCTTCTGGCGCAATGTTGTAATCGCCTAATAACACTAAATTTGGATATTTTTTTAGCTCGCAAGCGAGCCAAGTGTTAAGTGCGGTTAGCCAGCGCATTTTGTAAACGTATTTATCAGAATCTATTGCTTGACCGTTCACAACATACACACACACCACGCGCAAACCATTGATGGTGGCAGAAATCACGCGTTTTTGTTCATCTTCAAAATTAGCCATGCCGAATGTCACATCGGTCATTTCATGCGTGCTTATAATCGCCACGCCATTATAGGTTTTTTGGCCGTTGTGCACAGCGTTGTAGCCTACACTTTTTAAATCATCGTATGGAAACTTGCTATCTTCTTGCTTGGTTTCTTGCAAACACAGCACATCTATTGGATTTTCGCGCAGCCAATCTAGCACATGCGGTAGGCGCACATTGAGTGAATTTACGTTCCAAGTGGCTAATTTAATGGGTTTCGTATGCATGCACCAAATTTTAGCATGTAAGCAAAAAAATATATGAAGCCACAAAAATTAAGCAGCCAAATATTTTTTTAAATTGATGCATATCACCCTAAAGTTTAATACGCCACTGCCGATAAATATTCAAGTATCCAATGTGATTCTAGGGAAAATTAGATACTTTGATGAAAGCAATGTATTGAACTAAATTTTAAATTTTACTTAAAGGAAAAAACCATGAAAAAAATCGTAGCTGCTTTATTTGTTTTAGCATCATTAGTTTCTAACGTTGTAGTTGCTAGCGACTGCAAACCAGGTGAGCACAAAGACGACCACGGTCACTGCACTAAATAATTTTGTAGTATCCTAAGCTAATTTTTAGCCTTTGATGGTATTGCCATCTATAAAAACCTCAACCATTAAGTGTTGAGGTTTTTTCATTTCATTTTTTCATTTAAGTGCCACAACACATCAACAGGTCATCTTAAAGTTAGCAAAACAACCATACTTACCAAAATAGCGCATTGAGCTGTAGTAAAATGACCTTTCAAAGTAAATTTATGCAGAGTGTTGTCGTGGATAAAAGCATTGGCGCAGGCCATATTAAAGCCGCAATATTTGATATGGATGGTTTGCTGATTGATTCCGAACGAATCATTATGCAAGCCTGTGTGGCAGCCGCTAATCGCATCGGTATCACCTACACCCAAACTGATTATCTTGAGTTAACAGGCCGCTCTTGGAAAGACGCCAAGCCCATTATGATTGAACAGTTTAATGGTGAAGACAACTTTAATCGCATCTTGCAAGGTTTGGATGATGCGCTTGCCAAACATGAGAGTGCATTTCCGCTCAAACCAGGCGCGTTAGATTTGTTGCAGCATTATCAGCGCAATCAAGTGGTGTGTAGTGTGGCTTCGTCATCGGCCATTCAACATATTATGCACCGCTTAAGTCGCGTTGGAGTGCACGATTACTTTAGCCACTTTACTAGCGGGCAAGAGGTAGAACGTAGCAAGCCTAACCCCGATATTTATTTGTTGGCGGTAGAAAAACTGGGTTTAACAGTTGCAGAGTGTATTGCCTTTGAAGATAGCGAGCCTGGTGCCCGCGCCGCCATTGCTGCGGGCTTAAAAGTTATTGTAGTACCCGATTTAAAACATCCAAGTGACTTTGTGCAACAAAATGCCCACCAAGTTGTGCCAAGTTTAACGCACTGGCTCGAGGCGATTCGTTAGCTTTTTGGCGTTAACAACCATACTTGCTCAGTGGCTGGGAATTTTCCTTTTAATCCATCTGTCATGGACTCACTTGATAGCAAAGTTAAATCATGTTGTGTTTGATAATGCTTTCTAACTTCATCAGCAGAAATCGAAAAGGGTGGCCCTACGTGTAAGTTTTGGTCATATTCAAAACAGATTAGTAATTGCGGTGCTTTGTTAGTAAGCGCCAATAAATGCGCAGTATAGGCTTTTCGCATTTCATCAGGCAAGGCTACCAAAGCTGCGCGGTCATATATCGCGTCTACCTTGCCTAAAATTTTTGGGGTGAGCTTAAAAATATCGCCAACAAATATATCAATATTTGCTGAACTAAAATGTATAAAGTCGCTATTTTGTGTGATTTTTGGCGTTAAGTTTAGTTGAATGAATAAATCCTCAACTGCAATTTGGCTTAACTCAGCACCAACTACTTGGTAGCCTTGCGCCAACAACCAAGCAATATCCAACGTTTTCCCGCACAAAGGCAAAAATACTCGTGGGCTGTTTTTTTTAGGTGTTTTTGGCGTTAAGTTTAAGGCGTAAAAATGCTTCACTAACAAAGGGTTGGCTTCGAGTAAGTGAAACCCAATCTGATTACTTTGCCATCTTTCATACCAAAAGTCGGGGTGCATACTGCTCCATTTTTGTATAGCAGACTAGCGATTCAGTACGCCGTATGTGAGTTTGAAATGCTTATTAAACCATATGCTTTTTAGCTAGACTAGGCGCGAGATTATTTTGCAAGCGCAGAAAAACAATCAAAGCAACAACGTATAGCGACAAAGCGAGTAATTTATGCCATCCCATTATGCCGCAACAATGCATCCATGCTCGGCTCTCTGCCTCTAAACGCCACAAAAGATTCCATCGCTGGGCGCGAACCGCCTTTGGCGAGTACTTCCTCTTTAAAGAGCTTGCCTGCTTCGGCTGATAGCGTGCCCATTTCTTCAAACAAGCTGTAAGCATCTGCAGATAATACTTCTGCCCATTTGTAGCTGTAGTAACCTGCAGCATAGCCGCCGGCAAAAATGTGCGAAAAGCTGTTAGGAAAGCGGTTAAATTTAGGAGGGCGTACCACTGCAACTTCGTCGCGTATTTGTTCGATGACATCCAAAGCGGTGAGATTTCCGTTGGGGTTAAACTCACCATGCAAGCGCATATCGAAAAGTGAAAACTCAATTTGGCGCACGGTTTGCATGCCTGCTTGGAAGTTTTTGGCAGCGACCATTTTGTCGAATAACTCACGCGGCAATTGCGCGCCAGTGTCCACGTGTGCGGTCATATGGCGAAGTACTTCCCACTCCCAACAGAAGTTTTCCATAAGTTGGCTGGGCAGTTCTACTGCATCCCATTCCACCCCTTTGATGCCAGATACGCCGTATTCATCCACTTTGGTGAGCATATGGTGCAGGCCGTGACCAAACTCATGGAACATCGTGATGACTTCATCGTGGGTAAATAAGGCGGGTTTACCACGGCCATCTTCCCCTTTTAGGGGCGCAGAGAAGTTACAAGTTAAATAGGCCACTGGTAATATCAAGCCATCCACTTTTTTACGGCGCGTAATACATTCATCCATCCATGCGCCGCCACGTTTGCCGTTGCGGGCGTAAAGGTCTAAATAAAAATAGGCGATTGGATTATTTGCTGCATCGCTAATTTGGTAAAAGCTGGCATCTTTGTGCCAAAGCGGCGCATCAGTTTTGCGCACTTGCACGCCAAAAATAGTCTCCACAACTTTAAATAAGCCAGCCAACACTTTGCTTTCAGGAAAGTATTGTTTTACTTCTTGGTCAGAGAATGCATATTTTTCTTCACGCAATTTCTCGCTCACGTAGCCTACATCCCACGCTTGCATGTCATCAATGCCCAATTTTTTAGCGTAGGCAGTCAGCTCTTGCATATCGCGCTCGGCATAAGGTTTTGCGCGCTTGGCGAGCGTATCTAAAAACTCAGTGACCTGTTTTGGCGTGTCCGCCATTTTGGTGGCGAGTGAAAGCTCGGCATAGTTGTTAAAGCCTAACGTTTTGGCTTCTTCAAGCTTCAGTTTTAATATATCTTTAATTAAGCCCGTGTTATCCCATTTTGGGTTTCCATTTTCATCGGGTTTGCTGAATTCTGACGCGCGTGTGGCGTATGCGCGGTACATGGTTTCGCGAAGTTCACGATTATCGGCATACTGCATTAAAGGCAAATAAGAGGGAAAGTGAAGCGTAAATTTATAACCATTACCCGCATAATTAGCATCGCCAGAAGCCGCCTCCAGAGCGGCTTCCAGAGCATCATCTGGAATACCTGTGAGCGTACTTTTATCTTCTACAAAGTGCGCAAAATCATTTGTGTTATCCATGATGTTTTCTTCAAACTTAGAACCCAATTTAGAGAGTTCTTCGCTCACTGCTTTAAAACGTGCTTTTTGTGCGGCAGGTAATTCAGCGCCACCAAGTTTAAAATCGCGCACTTCATTATTGATAATTTTTTGTTGTGTGGGTGTTAAGCTTGCAAAAACGGCGCTTGCTTGAATGGCTTTATATTTAGCATACAGCCTTTCATCTTGCGAGACATCACTGCCGTAATCGGTTAATTTAGCGAGGTTGTCGTTATAGGCTTCGCGCAATTCTGGGCTATTCACCACCGCGTTCATGTGGCCGACTTGGCTCCATGCACGATTTAGTTTTTCGCTATGGTCTTCTAGAATAAGCGCAAAATTATCCCAAGTTGGTGATTCGCTTGAAGTGGCTAAGGTTTCAACAAGCGCACGCCCTTCAGTAATCAGACTATCTATCGCTGGGCTTACGTGCTCGGGTTTAATCTCGTTAAATTTTGGTAAGCCAGCAAAATGTAATAATGGATTAGGAGCTTGCAACAATGGGTTTGACACGAAATATTCCTTCAAGCAAATTAGTTAATTAGACGAAGCGCAAATGGGTAGCGATAAGTTTCGCCCTTACTAGTTGAAATGGCGGCAATAATGCAAAACACAATATTCACCAACCAAATAATTCCCATTAATAAAAAACCAACCAAAATCACAACAAGCACGCCAGCAATAAATTGGGCGATTAACATGGTAATTTGAAAGTTAAGCGCTTCTTTAGCTTGGTCGCCTATATAGGCGCTGTCATCTTTTTTTAGTATCCATACAATTAGGGATGGAATAAAAGAAAACACCGTGCCACCTAAGTGCGTCACAGTGGCAATATTTTTATCATCACTAGATGGAACAGTTATTTCATTAGACACGGTGAATCCTTTCAAGTTAATGTAGATTGAATTTTGAAACTAGAGGTTCAATTTTTTCTAAATCAGTGTGGCTTAACACTTTGCGCGCATTGATAATTAGTTTACTCATTTGGCTATGAAGCACTTGTTGCTTGACGCTTAATACGTTAGATGGGTGCATCGACAGTTGGCGCAAGCCCATACCGATTAAAAGCTTGGTTAATTTTGCATCCCCCGCCATTTCACCACAAACAGAGACAGACTTACCCAACTTTTCACCAGCCTTAATGGTGATAGAAATAAGCTTTAATACAGATGGATGTAGCGGGTTATACAAATGCGCAACTGCGTCATCGGTGCGGTCAATGGCAAGCGTATATTGAATTAAATCATTGGTGCCTATCGACAAAAAGTCCAGCTCTTTAGCAAAGGCCTCTGCGTTAATAGCAGCAGCGGGGACTTCAATCATGCCGCCAAGCGCAATATTTTCATCAAAAGGGATATTCTCTTTTCTCAAAGAGAGTTTTGCGCGCTCAAGCAACAGTTTAGTTTGGCGTAGCTCAGATAAAGTAGAAAGCATTGGCACCAATATTTTAATGTGGCCAAAGTGTGAAGCCCGTAATAGCGCACGTAATTGCGTATGAAAAATTTGCGGCTCCGCTAAGCAAAGCCTGACAGCACGTAAACCAAGTGCTGGGTTCGCACAGTCATTGACGCTATCTGGGTTCATTTGTTTATCTGCTCCCAAATCAAGCGTGCGAATGGTGACAGGCAACTGATGCATGGCCTCAGCAACTTTTTTGTAGGCTTGAAACTGTTCTTCTTCATCTGGCATTTCGCGCTTATTCATGAACAAAAACTCTGTACGGTATAAGCCTATACCTGTTGCGCCAGATGCTTTGACCGCATCCACGTCTTCTGGCCCTTCAATATTGGCAAATAAATCAATCGCAGTGCCATCCATGGTCACCGCTTTGGTTGATTTAATCCGCTTAAGTTTTTGTTGTTCGATTGCCCATTGATTTTGGCGCAGTTCGTATTCTGCTAAAATTTCTTTAGACGGGTTAACAATCACCACGCCGAGCGTGCCATCTACAATAATAAGTTCACCATCGTTAATTAAATCGCGTGCGCGTTGCAATGCCACGATAGATGGAATATTGAGACTTCGCGCTAAAATTGCGGTGTGTGACGTTGCCCCACCTACATCAGTAATAAATGCCGCAAAATGATGTTGCTTAAATTGGATCGCATCAGCAGGTGAAATATCGTGCGCAACTAAAATAATTGCGCTTTCTTGTTGTTGTTTTGACTGGTTTAAATTGTTTTGGCCTTGATTTGGCGCTTGGCTTGGGTGACCAAGCAGCACTTTAATGACGCGCTCAACCACTTGCACCACATCGTATTTGCGCTCACGCAGATATTCATCTTCAATCGCTTCAAACTGCTCAACAATATCATCCATTTGCAGTTTAATTGCCCACTCGGCATTGCAGCTTTCTTTGCGGATAATCTCAAGCGGAACTTCAGAAAGTGACTTATCAGCTAACATCATTAAATGCGTGTTGATAAACGCACTAAGCTCTGCAGGCGCATTTTTTGAAAGTGAGCCCCTGAGGATTTCTAACTCTTTATTGACTGTGAGAATTGCATTTTTAAAACGTGTGATTTCATCATCTATCAAATGATTAGGCAGTTGATAATGCACTACCTCGAGCAAAGCATTTGACACTAAATGCGCATGACCAATCGCAATGCCGCTAGATACTCCAATACCATGCATGCTAAAGCTTGATTGAGCGCTTAAGGCTTCGCTTGTTTGTCGCATTTGGTGTAAGTTGGACAAGCCTATTCACCCTCACCAAAACAATCGTTAATCAGTGCTTTTAATGCTTCAATTGCTGCAGCTTCGTCTTCCCCGCTAGCCTCCAACGAAATGATAGAGCCTTTAGCAGCAGCTAACATCATGACCCCCATGATGCTTTTCGCATTGACTTTGCGGTCATTTTTCTCAATCCAAACATCGCTTTTAAATTGGCTCGCGGTTTGCGTGAGTTTGCTACTGGCACGCGCATGCAGCCCAAGTTTGTTAATAATTTCTATATCTTCTTTAATCATAATATTTTCTTTTTATAAGCTTTAGAGTGAGCCTCTGTTAGAGGGATTTTTGTCGGGGTGGATGCAACCAGTTTTTGTAAAGTGAACGACACCATCGCGACCGCCACTGATGGCTTTTTCAACACAGGCTTTAATTGGTTTATCACGGTAACTTAATAAGCGCACTAACATCGGCAGATTAACACCAGCGACACCTTCAATATGGCTTGGTGCCAGCAATTTTGTGACTAAATTGCATGGGGTTGCGCCATACATGTCAGACAGCACGATTACGCCTTCGCCAGTATTGAGACCTTCAACCATTTGTAGCGCAGTTGGGTATAAATCAGTTGGGTCATCATCTGAACCAACTGCAAAATACTGTAATTGTGGTGGATTTTTACCTAACACATGATTCACACAACTAATTAGGCTTTCGCCTAAGCCACCATGCGCAATAATTAAAATACCTATCATGTTACTTTTACCTTTTAAACAAATTTACCAGTTAACTTTATTCAGTTGTTAGGGTTAAGCTTAAACTGCCTTACTAATCGAGTTCTCGGTGTCTGATAATCACTTTTTGTTTTTGTTGTGTAAACTGCTTGCTGCCAAAATACTGCGAAAGCTTTTCCACAAAATAGACTGATCGATGTTGTCCGCCAGTGCATCCTATTGCAATCGTCAGGTAACTACGGTGGTCTTGTATAAAACTAGGTAGCCATTTTTCAACATAATGCTGAATGTCTGCAAGCATTTCAAGCACTGCAGGGTTATTCTCTAAAAAGACTTTTACAGGCGCATCTTTACCAGTCAATGGTTTTAAAATGGGGTCATAATGCGGGTTTGGCAAGCTACGCACATCAAATACAAAATCCGCATCTAACGGGATGCCGTTTTTAAACCCAAACGATTTAAATAATAAAACCAATCCAGTTTCATGATTGTTTTCTTCAATCAGTTCGCGGATATGACTCCTTAAAGTATTGGCGCTTAAGTTACTGGTATCAATATGATGGCCCAGACCAACTAAGCCCGCTAATAAGTCGCGCTCATGAGAAATGCTTTCAGCTAAAGTGGTATCTGCATCACTAAGAGGATGTTTGCGGCGCGTTTCCGAAAAACGTTTTACAAGTGTTTCAACAGTGGACTCTAAAAATAATACTTGCACTTTGATACCGCTTTTTTTAAGTGTATTAATTGCATGCGGCAAAACTTCTAAGGCGGCACTGCGACTATCAATACTAATCGCAACTTTGCCAATATGGCTATCTTTAGGGTTTGATTTCTCTAAGTGGAGCGATATTTGCGGTAACAAAGTGGCAGGTAGATTATCAATACAATAATAGCCACTATCTTCAAGCACGCGCAGTGCAATACTTTTACCTGAGCCAGAAAGGCCTGTGACGATAATGAGTTCCAAAATTTAGCCTGACTTTTTACCAGTGTTTTTAGACATTTCTTTTTGTATCATTTGCTTTTGCCGTTTTGTAAATTGATGCGTGGCGTTCACACCCCTTAAAAGCAGAATATGATTTCGCACCGCAACTTCTACCAGCACTGAAATGTTTCGCCCAGCGGCGATTGGAATCACCACTTTAGGAATGTTTACATCAAGCACTTTTTCATGTTGCATATTTGAATTGAGTCTATCAAGCGTTTGGAGTTGAATCATATCTGCTAATTCTAGCTTAATAATTAAATCTAAGGGCTTGGTTGGTTTGACTGCGTTATCGCCAAACAGCGCACGGATATTCAATATACCGAGTCCACGCACTTCTAAAAAATCTTGCAAAAGGGCAGGGCAACGGCCTTCAATACGCTCTGGAGATATACGATAAAAATCGACGATATCATCGGCAATTAATCTGTGACCACGTGTAATCAACTCTAAAGCAAGCTCGCTTTTGCCGATTGCAGGGGAGCCCTGAATAAGTACGCCAAAACCCTGAACTTCAATAAATACACCATGTAAGCTGGTGTTTTCTGCCATGGCCTGTTTTAAATAATGGCTTAAAAAATCCATTAACTGCGGGCTTTGCATGGGTGAAGTGAATAATGGAGTGTTATGTGAATTTGCAGCAACAATCAGTTCTTTTGGTGGTTTTTCACCATTGGCAACCACAACGGCGGCTAAATCAGTTGAGTATAAATTACTAATTGATTGCTGCATCGCAATAATGCTTAAAGAGCGTAAATAGTCCATCTCAGCACAGCCAAGCACTTGCACACGGTTGGGGTGCACAAAGTTAAGATGGCCAATGAGCGCTAATGATGGTTTGGTTACTTTTTCAGAAAGAAGTTGATTAACCCCGCCTTCAAGCCCAGCAATCCAGTTGAGCTTGAGCTTGAGGCGGGTGTCTTTGTAGAGTTCGGCTACGTTAATTTGAGCCATAAAAGGTAATTGTTAGTTAGGAGATTGGTGTTGCTCAACACTTTGATGCTTCACGGCGCCATTGGCTTTATTGTGATTGCCATGTTTTTCTTTATGTTTAAGCACTTGACGGTCTAATTTATCTGTTAGTAAATCAATTGCGCTATACATATTTTCGTCCGCACATTCGGCATGTAAGTCGTTGCCAGGAACGTGCAATGTTGCCTCTACCTTTTGGGTGAGCTTTTCAACACTCATGGTGACTTTCACGTCTATCACATGATCAAAGTGATTGCTGATGCGTGTAAGTTTGCTTTGTACATATTCACGTAATGCAGGAGTAATTTCTAAATGATGACCAGTTAATTGTAAATTCATGACTTGCTCCTTTTTGAAATGTTCTTAAGATTTATTCGCTAAATACTAGTTTGTTTAAATCTATTCGAACAATTTTAGTGTACACCTTTGGCGATTCCGCGCAACTATCTAAAAGGACTATTTTTGTGCTTGTATTCAATTTATATCGATACTTTTTAAGTAATCAATGGCCCATTTATGCGCGAGCAAAAAACAATGCCCTGGAAGCCGCATTGAGATTGGCTTACAGAGCATCCGTTTTGATGTTTCAGTTTAAGAATAGATTTTTGTTGAATAAAACAATCATTCATATCTATAGCGACTTAATATTTGCTGCGAATTATATTTACAATGCCTTACGCAAATTAGCTGGCGGAATATTTAAAGATTCACGATATTTAGCAATGGTACGTCTTGCCACAACAATGCCTTGTTTCGCCAAAATTTCACTAAACTGATTATCAGAAAGTGGCTTTTTCGCATTTTCTTCCGCAACCATTTGTTTAATTAAAGCTCGTATTGCAGTTGCAGAACATTCACCGCCAGCATCGGTAGATACATGGCTACCAAAGAAATATTTAAGTTCATATACGCCGCGTGGTGTCAGCATGTATTTATGGGTTGTCACGCGTGAAATAGTCGATTCATGCAACTCTAGCTCTTCAGCAATCTCGCGCAATACCAACGGGCGCATGGCAATATCGCCATGTTCAAAAAAGTTACGTTGTCTATCCACAATCGCTTGAGAAACCCGCAGAATCGTTGAAAATCGTTGTTGGATATTTTTAATCATCCAACGTGCTTCTTGCATTTGAGTTTGTAAATATTGGCTCGAGTTTTCACGGTTGCGCTTTAAAATATCGGCATATACTTGGTTGATACGCAATTTTGGGATCACGCCATCGTTAAGTGTCGCAATCCAAATACCCTTTACTTTTTTTACGATCACTTCATGCTGAATATAATGATCGGAACTGAGCTGGGCAAAATCACTCCCAGGGCGAGGATTTTGTTGTTTGATGAGAGTCTGTGCACCTTTTAATGCGGCCTCGTCACAATTGAGTAACTTGCGTAATTTTACAAAGTCTTTATTGGCAAGTACGGCTAAATGCTGACTGACAATGGTTTTGGCAACGTTTAAATAGGGCGTTTCTTCAGGCAATACATTCAATTGCAGCAAAATGCATTCTTGTAAGTTGGTTGCCCCAATGCCTGGCGGGTCTAAATTTTGAATATGCTTGAGCGCGGTTTGCAGTTCCACTAATTCAATTTCTAGCTCGATTGGTAGCCCCTCTACAAGCTCTTCTAATGATTCTTCTAAATAACCATCTTCGTTAATGCTGTCAATTAGCAAAAACAATAAATTCAAATCCCGTTCAGATAAAGGTAACAGGTTGAGTTGCTTAAGCAAGTGCTCGCGCAGGCTTTCAGAAACGACTTCTTGACGTGTAAAATCGCTATCGTCATCTTCATTATTATTTTGGCGACTACCTTCATCCCAGTTGCTGGCGCTTCCATACTCTTCATAATCTTCGTCGAAATCAGTCGCAGAAAAGTCTTCTGCTGTATTTGGTAGCTCCGGTAAAGCTTCGTTTGAATTATCTGTAGTAGCGCTAATTTCTTGAAAATCGATATTGCTATAGCTATCAAAATCTTGTGCATCAGCAGATAATTCGCCATCTGCACCAACAGGATCGACATCAGCACTATTCGTTTCTGTCGCTTGAGTACCACTATCATTGATGTCTGCATCAGGGTTGTCGCCATCAACCAGTTCCAATAATGGGTTTTCTTGCAAAATCACTTCTAGCTCTTGGTCAAGCTCAAGCGAAGAGAGTTGTAGCAAGCGAATAGATTGCTGGAGCTGAGGCGTCAGCGCTAAGTTTTGAGAAATACGTAGTTGTAAATTTTGCTTCATAAAGTCTAAAATAAAATTGCTATAACCTAAAATCTTTACCTAAATATACTTCACGTACTGCCTCATTATTGACGATTTCTTGAGGTTTCCCTGAAGCGAACACCTTACCATCATTGACAATATAAGCACGATCACAAATACCCAAAGTTTCGCGTACATTGTGGTCTGTGATGAGCACGCCAATATTTTTTGTAGTTAAAAAACGAATAATCTTTTGAATATCCAGTACAGCTATGGGGTCAATCCCCGCAAAAGGTTCGTCTAATAAAATAAAACTTGGATTGGTCGCCAAGCAACGGGCAATTTCGACACGCCTACGCTCGCCACCAGATAAGCTTATCGCAGTGCTATTGCGGATATGTACAATATGTAACTCTTGCAAAAGAGATTCTAACTGAGCGTGCATTTCTTGTTCTGTTAGATCTTGCAGTTCGAGTACAGCGAGTATATTTTCAGTAACGGTGAGTTTACGAAAAACTGAAGGTTCTTGTGGTAAATAAGATAAGCCCATTTTTGCGCGGCTATGAATAGGCAAGCGACTTAAGTCTTTATCATTAAGTAAAATTCGACCTGCATCCAAGGGAACCAAACCTACCATCATATAAAAACTGGTCGTTTTGCCTGCGCCGTTTGGGCCGAGCAGGCCGACGACTTCACCACTTTTAATATTCAGTGAAATATCTTGCACGACAGTGCGTGTTTTATAGGATTTACGTAGATTTTCTACAATAAGTTCGCTCATTTTATTTTTCTTTATTCGCCTGCTGGTGTCTCAGGGGTGTTTGTAGTTGTAAGCTTATTACTGAATCGCAAGGTTTTACTTACTGCAGGTGCTGCACCTGCAGTGCTTGCTGCATCAGATTGCGAGCTTGTTTTAGGTTGTGCAGGTTTGTTTTTTGGCTGAATAATTGCTTTTACGCGCCCACTCGAAGTCACGCCGTTTTCAGTTTTTGTGCCGCCGATAACTTCAGCATATTCAGCATTTGCATCGTAACTAATGTAATCGCCATGCACAATATCCTCGCCACGCTTAACCCATGCGCGTGTATATAATTGGACTTTATCCATGCGTCCATCATATTCTATGCGTTGCGCACTGCCTTCCATATATTCATTTACACCTTCGCGCTTTTGCTTGAATGTGGTTGGGTTGCCTGTAGAGGTGCTATGTTGAAAGCCTTCTTTATCTTCGCGCACAATTAATTTGTCTGCTTTAATGATTAATGTACCTTGGGTTAAGACAACATTGCCTGCATAAGTACTGATTTTTTTTGCATCATTCACAGTGACAGTGTCTGCCTCTAGTTCAATTGGTTTGTCACGGTCAGCTGATTCGGCAAATACTTCTAGATTAAAACAAAGGCTTATCAAAAAGCCAGCATAAATGAAACCAGCTTTAATTGAACAGGCCTTAATTGAACTGGTTTTAATTGTTATGGGGCGAACGAGGTTCTTCATTACTTACTCCGCGACTTTTTATCTACAACTTTTTGTTTGTTTGTTTTACTAATAGGCTTGCTGCTAGTTTTATTTTTTGTTTGCGTTTTTAAACCAAGTGGCAAGCTTTTAGTTGTTGCAGCTTTTGCTTTTGCCTTAGCAGGTTTAGCAGCGACCAAGGCAGGGCGCTCGTAGTGTACTTTAACGCGACTAAGCAATGTCATGGTTTGATTTTTCTTATCAAAAATCATACCAGTACCATGAATCACAGTTTTAGGTGCTTGCGTAATGACAACAGGGCTATTTGTTTTGGCTAAATCTTGGTTTGGCAAAATAATGAGTTTTTCAGTCCGTAATTGCATTTCGCCTTTACCTTCAAATGCTTGTCGTACTACTTTAACATTATCAACCAGTTCTATTTCTTCGCCATCACTAGATATATAGCCGCGTAAGCCTTCAATTTGTGTGTACGGTTTATCTGTTGTGTACTGGGTAAAACGAGGCCTTTGTAATACTGTGCTGTCGTCATCTGGGTAATGTAGCATCTCTGTTGCTGCTAACACGTAGTGCAATTTACCTGTGATATCCGTTTGGGTTGTTACAAAATTATTCATTGTATAGTCAGGGTCGTGTCGATTACTACCATCAATTTTTGGGCCTTGTTGTTCAACTGCTACATTAATCCAAAACGTTATTATCGCGAGCAATCCAGCCAATATGAGTGGAAAAAATATGGCTGTGCGCGTAAACATTATTGCTAGTCGAGCCTATTTAAAAAAAATGCTAATTGCGCAACTCATTTAAAAAACGGCGCCAATTGCGCCTCCAAAGTGCCTTGTGCTTGCATAATAAGCTCACATGCCTCGCGCACGGCGCCGCGACCAGCAGGTGCAGTTGTCATGTAATGTGCATGGGGTTTAATTAAGCGGTGACCACTCGGGACAGTAATTGCCAAACCACAACGCATCATGGCAGGTGCATCGACAACATCATCACCCATGAAGGCCAACTCATCTGCTTGCAAATGCATTTTAGAGATTAAATCGTTAAATGCTTCCAGCTTATCTTCTACGCCCTGGTAAAAGTGCATAACGCCAGTTGATTCGGCACGTGTTTTAACCACATTGCTTGTGCGACCAGTAATAATGGCCAATTGCACGCCACTTGCTTTTAGCAGCTTCATGCCTAAGCCATCAAGGCTATTAAAGTTTTTAAACTCTTGACCGTCATCACCAATGCCCAAGCTACCATCTGTCATCACACCATCAACATCAAAAACGATACATTTAATTTTTTTTGCCCGTATTAAAACTGCTTCTGAGATTTCTAAATTTGAAGAAATAATCACGATTAAACAACCTTGGCTTTAAGTAAGTCGTGCATATTAAATGCGCCAACGAGTTTGCCTGCGTCATCTACAACAATCAGGCTGTTAATTTTTTTCTGTTCCATCATCTCAACAGCTTGTACAGCCAATTGATTGGCATTGATGGTGCTTGGGTTAACATGCATCACATCGTTTATTTTAGCGGTTCTCGTGTGTATGCCTTTGGTAAACGTGCGGCGTAAATCTCCATCTGTAAAAATACCGATGGGTTCTTTGGCTGGGTTGATGATTGTAGTAAAACCTAAGCCTTTTTTGGTCATTTCGGTCAGCGCGGTAGAGAGCGATTCGCCATCTTTCACTTTTGGGATAGCGTTGCCGGTGCGCATAATATCTTTTACGCGCGTTAATAAGCGTCTGCCAATATTGCCACCAGGATGAGAACGCGCAAAATCTTCTGCTGAAAAATCGCGGCAATTAAGCACGCAAACAGCTAACGCATCGCCAAGTGCAAGTGCGGCCGTTGTGCTGGCGGTAGGCGATAAACCCAATGGGCATGCTTCTTGTGACACTTCTGCACTTAGATGGATGTCAGATTCTTTGGCAAGGGTTGAGTTGGCAGCGCCTGTAATGCTAATGACCTTTGCGCCAATTCGCTTAATAGTCGGTAATATATTAATGAGTTCATCGCTTTCACCAGAGTTTGAAAGCGCAATCACCACATCGGTGCTGGTAATCATGCCTAAATCACCATGACTTGCCTCGGCTGGGTGCATAAAAAATGCAGGTGTACCAGTACTTGCAAATGTTGCTGCAATTTTGCCGCCCACATGACCTGATTTGCCCATGCCGCTTACCACAATGCGGCCTTTGCAATGTAAAATAAGTTGAACTGCTAATTCGAAACTCGCATTTAACCTTTTAGCTAATGCTTCAATTTCGTTAGCTTCAATTGTTAATACATGCCGCGCAAGCGCTAAAGTGCTTGTTTTTGGCGAATGTAAGCGCTCGGATTGTAATATTGTTGGTGCCATAGGCCTTTAGTATAAAAGGGATTCATCGATGAATAAAGCAAAAAACACATGTTTAAAGGTAAAATGTTAAAAGTAGGCACAATTTTTGCCTAAACACATCATTAAAAATAATAATTTCTATGAATAAAAGAGCTCAATGTTCAATTCGTTAACAAGTGTTTTGTTGTTACTCACCAGTTCTGTGCTTGCAGTTGCACTTTTTCGCGCATTGCGACTACCTGCAATGCTTGCTTATTTTATGTTGGGCATCTTGTTTGGCCCGTTTGCGTTTGATTTATTGCCGAGTACCGAATCAGGTCGTCACGTTGCAGAGTTTGGCATTGTTTTTTTAATGTTTAGCATTGGCTTAGAGTTTAGCTTGCCTAAGCTTTACGCAATGCGCAAAACCTTGTTTGGCTTGGGAGGCGCGCAGGTCATCATTACTTTATTCACCACCATTTTGATTGGCAAAATGTTGGGTTTAAGTTTAACCACCGCCTTTTTAATTGGTGCAGCGCTTACCATGTCATCCACGGCAATTGTCTCTAAAATCTTAATGGAGCGGATTGATTTAAACTCCCGCCATGGGCGTTTGAGTATTGGTATTTTACTGTTTCAAGATCTAGCTGTTATTCCCGTTTTGGTGCTGATTCCTGCATTAGGTGCAAACTCAGATAATCTTATTCATATCTTAAGTTTATCTGCGCTTAAGTCGGTTGTTTTATTGTTTTTGTTATTTAAGTTTGGCAAAACAATTGTGAACTTTTGGTTTGGCTTGGTGGCACGACAACGCTCGCGAGAACTATTTGTAATGAATGTGCTGATGGTGACTTTATTATTATCGGCTGCAACTAAAATTGCGGGCTTATCTTATGCGCTCGGCGCGTTTATTGCAGGCATGTTAATTTCTGAAACGCGCTACCGCTACCAAGTGGAATCTGACATTGCGCCGTTCCGCGATATTTTGCTGGGTTTATTTTTTATTAGCGTGGGCATGCTACTTGATTTTCATTACATGATTGATCATTTTGATTTAGTCATGATGTTACTCGTGGGTTTTGTATTGTTTAAAGCCATAGTGGTGGCGTTATTAACCAAGTATTTTGGCTTTGAACTTGGGGTTGGTATTCGTACAGGCATTATCTTGGCGCAAGCGGGTGAGTTTAGCTTTGTAATTTTGGCGCTGGGTTTAGAGCAAAATTTAATTGGCGGCAATAATTTGCAGTTGGTACTTTCGGCATCTTTATTATCGATGGTGATTGCGCCATTTGTGATTCAATACAATGGCCGGATTGCGCGTAAATTGGTCAAAAGTTATACACGTAACAGCTCTCATGTGGTTGAAGATATTACGAATCTTGGTAAAGATTTAAAAGACCATGTGATTATTTGTGGCTATGGTCGAAGTGGCCAATATTTAGGGCGTTTTTTAAAAGAAGAAAACATTCCATTTATTGCGCTTGATATTGACCCAGAGCGAGTTAAAGAAGCAGCAGCAGCGGGTGAACATGTGGTTTATGGCGATGCTGGTCGGCGTATTGTGCTTGAAGCTGCAGGCGCATCGCGCGCAAAGGCAATGATTGTGAGTTATGCAGATAATCGTGCGAGCATGAAAGTCTTGCATGTTGTACAAGAGGCGCACCCTGATTTACCAGTGATTGTGCGTACATTTGACGACACGCACATGGATGAGTTGCGGAGTGCTGGCGCAACCGAGGTGGTGCCAGAAGTGCTAGAAGGCAGTTTAATGTTGGCCTCGCATGCGCTAGTGTTGCTGGGTGTGCCGTTAAATCGTGTGGTAAAACGTATTCGCTCGTTTCGTGAAGAGCGCTACAAAATATTTAAAGGTTACTTTCGTGGTGCATCAGATATGGATGCGGCGAATCAAGAGCGTGCGAGATTGCATTCTATTGAAATTAGCAAAGATGCTTATGCTAAAAATTTGCGTATAGACCATATCGATTTTGCAAAATTTAACGTAGAAGTGCAGTTAATTCGCCGCCCCAATATGCTTGAAGATATTGCCCCGCGTGGAGATATTATGTTGGCTGATGGCGATGTGCTGGTGCTGTATGGTAGCCCGCAAGACTTAATTGCGGCGGAAATTTACTTAATTACAGGTAAATAACTAAGCTTTAATGCGTACGGGGGCAAAATAGATGGCTTGCAAGCCAATATCCATGAGGGTTTTGGGGCAGGTTTAAAGATGTTGTTACAAGTAGAAGCATTTTTTGCCGACCGTCCAACTCATGTGTGGCTAAATTTGAGACTTATTTAGTCTCATCAGCAGGCGCTTCAATACCCTCTAGCGCTTTTGTTTGCTCAGCTGCAAGTGCCTCTGCACCACTAATATCATTTTTAGCTTTATCTAATATCTCTTTGGGCACGGAGCCCACCTCGGCTGAGGCTTGTTTTTGTTGCTCGCAAGCGCTCAAAGTCGACGCGCACAAAATGCCAATGCAGAATAACTTAAACATAAAACTCCCTTTGAATTTATGGCTTATTGAATTCATGGCTTACCTATTTTTAAAGTTTTCTATGCGTTCATCTTCGCGTGAGAGCAAATACCACCATTCCGTGCTATCAGAATGATATTCCCGTACCGCGCCTGCGCGCACAAGAATTTTGCGTAATTCATCTTCTTCAAAGCCGCCCAAGTGTTTTACCAGCACATCAAAACTGCGGTCTGTGTAGCTTTTGTGGCTTAAAAAATGCCGCGCAGTGGTCTCGGCCATAAATTCGGTCTTATGCTCCTCGTGCAGGGCTTTTATTTGGTGCTTAAATTGCTGGCGATTAATCGCAAACGTCACCAATCCGCCAATCAGCGTGCCAAGTAAGGTAAAAATTGGGGTGATGAGAGATGATTCCATGTGATACTCTTTCTACTTTATAATTATATCGTCCAATCGCCAGATTTTCCGCCATGTTTCTCTAGAAGTTTAATCTCTGTCATCACCATGCCGCGGTCAGCCGCTTTGCACATATCATAAATTGTGAGTAAACCGATATTTACCGCGGTCAGCGCTTCCATTTCTACCCCAGTTTGGCCTGTGGTCTCGCAAGTGGCGGTGCAGGTAATAGTGTTAGCACCTTCATCCGCCTCAAATGTAATTGCAACCTTAGTTAATGCAATTGGGTGGCAAAGCGGGATTAAATCAGCCGTCTTTTTACTGGCTTGAATCGCAGCAATACGAGCAATACCAAGCACATCGCCTTTTTTGGCGTTACCTTGCAAAATAAGCTTAAGCGTGGCGGGCAACATTTTTATTGTGCCGTGGGCAACTGCAATGCGCTTGCTTTTTGGCTTATCGCCCACATCTACCATATGTGCTTGGCCGCTCTTGTCAAAATGTGTGAGTGTGCTCATACACGAAATCCCTAATAAACTAAATTTTACGAAATATAATATTGCTGAACTTGAAGTATAAAATCGCTATCATAACAATAATGAAATTAAAGCATATCTTAATTATAGCCCTGTTGGCTGCAAACGCTGCTTTTGCAGAGAATACTGCGCAATCTGAATCGCCGCTACCCGGAACAGAAAAGCCTACTTTTTCTGGCAAACCACTTACTACTAAGATTCCTACCAATATTGAAAATAACCTGCCAGATTTAGGTGATGTGTCGCAAACCATTCTCACGCCGCAAGATGAGCAGCGCATTGCCGAGCAGATTTTACGACAAGTCGCCGCTAGTGATGATATTTTGCAAGATGCAGAAGTGACCGATTATCTGCAAGCGTTAGGTAACAGGTTAGCATCGGCAAGTGCAGATACAAGACAAAAGTTTACCTTTTTTGTAGTGCGCGATAACTCTATTAACGCGTTTGCAATGCCAGGTGGCGTGATTGGTGTGCATACTGGGCTAATACTTGCATCAAACAGAGAGTCTGAGCTTGCAAGTGTGCTCGGCCATGAAATCGGCCATGTCACACAAAGGCATTTGGCAAGAATGCTGGCAAAGCAAAAAACGGACACATTCAAAAATATTGGTTCTATGGTACTGGCTTTGCTGGTTGCGCGTGCTAATCCAGAGCTTGCAACGGGCGCGCTTGCAACGGCATCTGCCGGTGGAGTACAGCGGCAGTTAGATTACACGCGAGAGCATGAGCGTGAGGCAGATAGAGTTGGATTAAATGTGCTAGATGCAGCGGGCTTTGATGTGCGAGGCATGCCTGCTTTCTTTACTACTTTGCAACGTGGCACAAGGTTTGCCGAAGGTAGCGCTCCAAGCTTTTTGCGCACACACCCACTTAATGCAGAGCGTATTGCCGATGTTTCGAACCGCGTGGAGACAATGCCATATAAACAAGTTGTAGATAGTTTAGAGTTTAGTTTAGTGCGTGCAAAATTGCGCGCTGGCGATGGTTTAGCGCAAGCTGCAATTGATCAATTTGAAGACAATATTAAAGAAAGACGCTTTACGAATGAAATTTCTGAGCATTTTGGTTTAGCGCTGGCTATGTTGCGTAAAAATGATTTAGCGGGTGCAAGCGCACAAGTGAAATGGCTTAAAACAAATGCGCCAAAGAATGCATTTATTGAGAACCTAGCCGCGCGCCTAGAGGTTTCTAAGAATAACCCACAAGCCGCTGCCAGCCAATATACAAAGGCCTTGGCGCAGTTTCCTAATCATCGTTCACTTATTTACGGTTATGCAGAACACTTTTTAGCGAGCAATCAACCAGATAAAGCTATTCAACTGGTGCAACAAAAACAATCGCTTTACCCAGAAGATGCTTATTTTTATGATATTTTAGCTAAAGCTTATAACGCGAAAAATAAAAATCTGCAGCGCTTTCAAGCCCAAGCAGAATCGTATTACCGTAAATACAATCTTAAAAAAGCTATCGAACAAATGGAGTTTGCCTCAAAAGCTAAAGATGGAAATTTTTATGAACATTCAATTGTCGATGCGCGTTTAAAAGAATTTAAACGCTTGCTAGAAAATGAAAAATTAGCAAATGAAAGATTAGGTTGATGCGACTAGTTAACACCAAACTTAACCCAATAATAAAGCCAAATTTGGATACAAAGCGTAGGGCATTTTTAGGTGTCATGATGACTGCCTCGGTAAGCGCATTGCTATTGCCTATGAAGGCAGTCGCGGCGATATGGAACAAAGCCGCTTTTGAGGCAATACGGATAAATCAAGCGCAAAAAGACTTAGGCGTTAGTGATGAATTGCCAAGTCAAGAAATCGAAATCGTAGCGCCAGACCGTGCAGAAAATGGCGCGATCGTGCAGGTGGAAATAAAAAGCCGTATTCCCCAAACAGAGGCCATTGCTATTTTCGTAGATAAAAATCCTACCGCACTGATCGGAAATTATATGTTCACTAATGGCACTTTACCGCAAATCATAACGCGCATCAAAATGGCAGAAACCTCAGATATAAAAATTGTGGTGAAAGCGGGCGATAAATATTATTCAAATACAAAAAATGTAGTTGTGCTTGAAAATGGTTGTGGGTAAAGCGCGTACAACTATGGAAGCCAACATGAAAATGCGCGCCAAACTAAAAGGTGATATTACTGAAGTTAAAGTAATCATGAGTCACCCCATGGAAACCGGACGCAAGAAAGATGATTTTGGCGCACTAATGCCTGCACACTTTATACAACTTGTTACCGCAAGTTTAAATAATCTGCCCGTGCTAGAAATGCAATGGGGTACTGGAGTTTCAAAAAACCCGTATTTAACATTCTATTTAAGCAACGCAAAAGTTGGAGATAAAATCGTACTGACTTGGCATGATAATTTTGGCGCGACAGGCACTGGTGAAATATTGGTGACCAGTTAAATTTCATAAAACCAATAGGTAATTATTAGTATTATTTAAAACATGAGTATTATGTGATAAGTAATATTTATTAAATAGTTAAATATAATTAAATTTACTTAATATTTAGTTATCTTTATAATTCGATCTTGCATGATTCGCTCAGCTTGATTTACTCGGCAATTTTTAAAACTTAATATCTTTAGGAGTCTATATGTCATTAATTAATACAGCAGTACAACCATTTAAAGCACAAGCTTTTCATAACGGCAAATTTATTGAGGTGACAGAGGCTAGTCTAAAAGGTAAATGGTCAGTGATTATTTTTATGCCTGCTGCATTTACTTTTAACTGCCCAACTGAGGTAGAAGACGCGGCTGACAACTATGCAGAATTTCAAAAAGCGGGTGCAGAAGTTTATATCGTCACCACTGACACCCACTTTTCACATAAAGTGTGGCATGAAACTTCACCAGCAGTTGGTAAAGCAAAATTCCCATTAGTAGGTGACCCAACGCACCAATTAACGCGTGCGTTTGATGTGCATATTGATGAAGAAGGTTTAGCATTGCGCGGTACTTTTGTGGTTAACCCAGAAGGTATGATTAAAACACTAGAAATTCACAGCAACGAAATTGCACGTGACGTAAAAGAAACATTACGTAAACTTAAAGCAGCACAATTTACGGCAAGTCACCCTGGCCAAGTTTGCCCAGCAAAATGGAACGAAGGTGCGGCAACTTTGACACCATCACTCGATTTAGTTGGCAAAATTTAAGGTTATTTATGAGTTAAGTCGCTTTGAGACAGAATCTTAAAGCGGCAAAAAACGAGGCATTATTCAAAAGATAATGCCTTTTATTTACCGTTTACATTTTAAAGAGAAACAAAAATGGCACTCGAAGCAAGTATCAAAACCCAATTACAAACCTACTTACAAATGTTGCGTGAGCCCATTATTTTGGCTGAATCACTAGATAACAGTGCAGGTGCGAGTGAGATGCACGACTTGCTCACAGAAATCGCCAGCATGTCAGATAAAATCACGCTGATACAAGAAGATAATGCACGTAAACCCTCATTTGCCGTTAAACGTGGTGCAGCTCATAGCCAAGCCCAAAAGGCTGCTGGCGTGCGTTTTGCAGGTATCCCTCTTGGTCACGAATTTACCTCATTAGTGTTGGCATTGCTGCACACAGGCGGCCACCCAATGAAGTTAGAACAAGAAAAAATAGACCAAATTGCCTCCATTGAAGGTGAGTTTCATTTTGAAACTTACGTATCACTGACCTGCCATAACTGTCCAGATGTCGTGCAAGCCTTGAACATGATGGCTGTGATTAACCCGAATATCACGCACGTGATGGTAGAAGGGGGCATGTACCAAGACGAAATCAAAGCGAAGGAGATTATGTCTGTACCCACCATTTACTTAAATGGCGAAGTGTTTGGTGCTGGCCGTATGGAGTTGGATGAAATCTTAGTCAAAATTGATAAGGGTGCAGTAGCACGCGAGGCCAAAAAGTTAGATGAAAAAGCACCGTATGATGTATTGGTGGTGGGTGGCGGCCCAGCGGGTGCATCTGCTGCCATTTATGCGGCACGTAAAGGGATTAGGACAGGCATTGTCGCCGAACGTTTTGGTGGTCAAGTGATGGACACATTGGGTATTGAAAACTTTATTTCGGTGAAAGAAACCGAAGGGCCTAAACTGGTCGCCGCGTTTGAGGAGCATGTGAAAAGTTATGATGTGGATATCATGAACTTGCAACGTGCCGCAGCAATTGCCGAACCTGGTAAAGAAGGCAATAAAAATACCAGCTTAATTGAAGTGAAACTTGAAAATGGTGCGGTATTAAAATCGAAAGCGGTGATTTTAGCCACAGGCGCGCGCTGGCGCGAGCTAAACGTGCCGGGCGAAAAAGAATACCGTGGCAAAGGTGTGGCCTATTGCCCGCATTGCGATGGCCCCTTATTTAAAGGTAAACCCGTTGCAGTGGTGGGTGGTGGCAACTCTGGGGTAGAAGCTGCAATTGATTTGGCAGGTTTTGTGGCACACGTATCTATATTGCAATTTGATACAGAACTCAAAGCGGATGCCGTGTTGGTAAAAAAACTGCGCTCATTAAATAACGTAACCATTATCACCAGTGCTCAAACAAGCGAAATTACTGGCGATGGACATAAAATGAATGGCCTAACTTATACAGACCGCGTGACCGGCGAGAGTAAGCACTTACAATTAGATGCCGTATTTGTGCAAATTGGCTTGTTACCTAATAGTGATTGGCTTAAAGGTACCGTGAATTTAAGTAAGTTTGGCGAGGTAGAAGTTAATCACCACAATGCGACATCGTTGCCAGGTGTTTTTGCGGCGGGCGATGTCACGACGACGCCTTACAAGCAAATTATTATTGCCATGGGCGAAGGTGCAAAAGCGGCCTTAGGTGCGTTCGATTATTTAATTAGGCAATAATGCAACAAATTAAAAAGGCGGTTATCTAAAACGGTAACCGCTTTTTTTGCTTATACTGTCACCCATCATTGTTTAAATTTAACGAGTCAACTCATGAGAACCGAAACCAGCCAAATCCCACAAACCATTTATCTGAAAGATTACTTACCAGCACCATTTTTGGCGCAAAAAATTGCGTTAAAGTTTGAGTTGCTTGCAGAAAAAACAGTGGTCACTTCCACGGTGGACTATGCAAAAAACCCAGCCAGCGTAGGTTTAGATTTAGTTTTAAATGGTGACCACCAAACCGTGATGAGCGTATTGATAAATGGGCAAGCATTTAGCGATTATGGTCTTGAAGATGGCATAATGACCATTGCCAACGCGACCAATATTGCAGGTGGAAAATTTGCGCTTACTATTGTCTCGGAGATAGACCCAGCAGGCAATACCGCGCTTGAGGGCTTATACCAATCGCAAGGTAATTATTTTACCCAATGCGAGGCAGAAGGCTTTAGAAGAATCACCTTCTTCCAAGATCGCCCCGATGTTTTGAGTATATTTAATGTGCGTATTGAAGCCGCTAAACAATCACATCCTGTACTGCTCTCTAACGGCAATTTGATGGCAGAAGGCGATTTAGGAAACGATCGTCACTTCACCGAATGGTTTGACCCTTTCCCCAAACCTTGTTATTTGTTCGCTTTAGTCGCGGGCGATTTGGTGCATATTGCAGATAGCTTTACTACCATGTCTGGGCGCAAAGTTGATTTGCGCATTTATGTGCGACCAGGTGACGAAGCGCAGTGCGACCACGCCATGCAATCGCTCAAAAAATCCATGCGTTGGGATGAAGAAACCTATGGGCGCGAGTATGAGCTAGACCGCTTTAATATTGTGGCGGTGAGTGACTTCAATATGGGCGCGATGGAAAACACCTCGCTCAATATTTTCAACACAGCGCTAGTATTAGCCCAACAAGAAACTGCTACCGATGCTGACTTCATGAGCGTTGAAGCAGTCGTTGCGCATGAGTATTTTCATAACTGGACAGGCAACCGCGTGACTTGTCGCGACTGGTTTCAACTCTCACTCAAAGAAGGCCTCACCGTATTTAGAGACCAAGAATTTAGCGCTGACATGAACTCGCGCGCGGTGCAACGCATAGACGATGTAAACGGTTTGCGCCGCATGCAATTTTCAGAAGACGCCAGTCCGCTTGCGCATCAAGTGCAACCTGATAGCTTTATCGAAATCAGCAACTTTTACACCACCACCGTTTATGAAAAAGGCGCGGAGCTCATCCGCATGCAGCACACTTTATTGGGTGCAGAAACCTACCGCAAAGCCACAGATTTATACTTTACCCGCTTTGACGGTCAAGCCGTCACCTGCAACGATTTTGTGCAATGCATGGCAGATGCTTCAGGCCGCGACATGACACAATTCTTTTTGTGGTACAAACAGGCGGGCACGCCCACATTGCAAGTGAGCAGTCACTTTGATGCCACACATCAGCGTTACACGCTCACATTTAAACAATCACAGCCTGATACGGCAGGTCAAAGCAATAAACAGCCTTTACATATTCCAATCGCTGTTGGCTTGTTAGACGCACAAGGCAAAGAAATTGAAGCGACCAACATCTTAGAAATGACAGAACGTGAGCAAAGCTTTAGCTTTGATGGCATCGCTGCCCGCCCAGTGCCCTCTATTTTGCGTGACTTTTCTGCACCAGTGAAATTAGTCACTGACTTAAGCGATGAAGATTTACGCCTGTTGCAGATTGACGACACCGATGGCTTTAATAAATGGGAGGCAGGCCAGACACTGGCCTTGCGTAACATCGAGCGCGTGATGGCAAACCCGCAAGCGGACATTGCTACGTTTATTGAAGACTTTGGCAATTTAATCGCGCAAGGATTAGCTGGCGACACCGATAAAGCCCTACTCGCTCGCGCCTTAAGCCTACCAGAAATCTCCGTCATCGGGCAAAACCAAACCGTCATCGACCCCGCCGCCATTGACCAAGCACGTACTTACTTTCTCACGCAAATCAAGCGCACACACAAAGACGCGCTGGCCAAACTGTATGATGCAAACACCGATACAGGCGCATTTGCCATTACACCTGAGGCGATGGGCAGACGTGCTTTGCGCAATGTGTTGCTAGAACTGCTCACCGTCAGCAAAGGCACAGGCTGTGCCACCCGTGCCAAAGCGCACTACTTTAACGCCAACAACATGACGGATAGAGTTGCCGCACTTGCCAGCCTCGCCGATAGCAATAAACCAGAACGTGAAGAAGTGTTTGAGCATTTTTACCAAACCTACAAGCAATATCCGTTGGTGGTGGATAAATGGTTCAAACTGCAAGCCATGGGCAATCGCGACAGTAGTTTTGTAGACTTTGCCAAACTGCGCCAACACGCAGAATTCAATATCAAAAACCCAAACCGCGTGCGCTCGCTGTATACGACGTTTTCACTCTACAACCCAGTCAAATTCCACGACCCTAGTGGCAAAGGCTACGCGCTTCAACGCGATGTGATTATTGAACTCAACGCTATCAACCCACAAATCGCAGCGCGTCAGGTCAACCCATTTAGAGAATGGAAACGCTACACGCCACAACTGCAAGCCCACATGCAAGCCGCTTTGCAAGCGATTTTAGACACGCCGAATTTATCGAATGATGTGTTTGAAGTGGTAAGTAAGAGTTTGAAGGGCTAAGGCCTATCTTTAAGTGAAGGTTAATCATTGGTCTATTTTTTGTTGGGCATTTGTCCCTGCATAATTTGGCCGATGTTGTCTTCAATCCAATCCGCCAGCGATTCGACTTGACGGCCGATACCTTCACCTAGTGGCGTGAGAGAATACTCCGTATGTGGTGGCACAACAGGGTAGGAAACTCTGAGAACAAATCCATCCATCTCAAGTTGTTGCAATGTTTGTGTTAACATTTTTTCACTGACCCCGACAATTTTTCTTCGTAATTGGCTAAAGCGATGCGTGCCATTTAACAACACAATCAGTACTAGCACCCCCCATTGACTAGTCACGTGTTTAAGTATTTCGCGTGAAGGGCACTCGGAGGAGAGCACATCTCCTCGTTGGATTACGGCGGCTAATAGACCTTTATTTTCATTAGACACAATACTTACCTTTTTGTATGTACTTACTTTTAGAAAGTATAGATAATATGCTTCGTTTTCCAAAATTAATTTAACAGGAAAAGAGTTTTTATGATTGTGATTACAGGTGCAACAGGCCAACTTGGACGTTTGGTGATTAACGCTTTATTGAAAAAAATTCCAGCCAATAAACTCATAGCGGCTGTGCGTGATGTAGATAAAGCGCAAGACATTGCAGCATTGGGTGTTAACGTGCGCCATGCTGACTACAACCAGCCATCAAGTTGGGATGCCGCTCTAACAGGCGCGGAAAAAATATTACTCATCTCATCCAGTGAGATAGGCAAGCGCTTTCAGCAACATCAAACGGTGATTGGTGCTGCCAGTCGAGCTGGTGTAAAACAGCTTATATATACAAGTATTTTACACGCAGACACTTCCACACTCGTCCTTGCCTCTGAACATCAAGCAACAGAATCTGCCATTCACGCCTCAGGCTTAACTTATACCATCCTTCGTAATGGTTGGTATACCGAGAATTACACCATGAGCATTCCTGTTGCGCTTGCACAAGGCGTTGTTTATGGATGCGCAGGGGACGGTCGCATTTCATCTGCGAGTTGGAAGGATTTTGCAGAAGCCGCAGTAGAAGTATTAATTAGTGCAAATCACACCAATAAAGTCTATGAACTGGCAGGAGACATCGCATTCACGATGACAGAGTTTGCTGCAGCGCTTTCACGCCTGCATAGTAAAACGATTGAATATATTAACTTACCCGAAGAAGCTTACAAAAATTCGTTGATTGGTATTGGATTGCCTGAGCCTTTTGCGGCATTATTGGCAGATTCAGATACAGGCATAGCAAATGGGCAGCTTTTCGAGGATGGCAAACAGTTAAGCCAGCTGATTGGAAGACCAACTAAGACGCTAGAATCTGTCATCAGTAATGCATAAAACCCATGAGAGATTTTAACGCCTTTACAAGCCTTATGGATACCAATTTGCAGGCTATGTGAAATGATTTATTATAAAAAGCAGGTGATTTTAAGTCGTTATAGCCTTAAAATTAAAACTAAAATTTAGGCGCTAAAGTAGCGGTTTTATCGGCATGAGTTGATACGAAAATACGCGCCTGCGTTTACTCACACTGGCAAATTTATCTGGTTTATCGATTGATGCATTCCAACTATTTTCGGGCTGCATATCAATTTCTACTGCCGTTTGTACTTCTTTTGCTAAGGCTGTGTTTTGTACAATCACGCCCACTTCAGTGTTAAGGTTTTGTGAGCGTGGGTCAAAATTAAACGTGCCGATATACACAATTTTATTGTCAACTACCATTGTTTTTGCATGTATGGCAAATATTGGTGGCTTTAGTACGCCATTGGTTTTGTGGCGCACTAAATGCTGCTTAATTTGCGCATCGGGCTTAAATTCAAAAATTTCTATGCCCAATTTAGTAAGAATTTCGCGTTGGTTGCGATAGCCACTAAAGGCTTGTACATTATCTGTAGCAGCCATAGAGTTAGTGTTGATTCGCACTTTTACGCCGCGCTTTATGGCTTTTTTAAAGAGCTTTATCGCCTCTGATGACATCACCAAATAAGGCGATTGAATGACAATTTCGCTTTGTGCGTTTTCTACCAACGCGGCTAATTTTTCTGTAGATTTTCCGCCACCGCCGAGCAGTAATTTATTACTATTTTTGCCGGGCGTATCACTAATAAACTCGACATCAGTCCAAATTACTTGTTTGGTAAGCCGCATAAACGATTGAGGCGTGTTTTGAATTGCCTCGCGGTTTTCTGGTGAAAAGTTGTCAGGGTTTTTTGCATAGCTATGTAAATCGGCGTAAATTTTTTGAATTTCTAAAGCTTTTACAGATACATTTTTTTGAATAAGGCCTAAGCCATCATATAACTCTTCAACAGGCGCGCTGAGCGGGCTAGCCCAAAATTTATTAAAGCTGGTGCGCATGTCTTCCACCACTGGCCCAAGCAAAAGCGCATCACGATCACGAAAGTTGTAGTCAGTGTTGTAGTCAAAATATTCGGCCGCCATATTGCGCCCACCTGTAATGGCAAGCTTTCCATCCACCATAAAAGTTTTATCGTGCATACGTTGGTTAACGCCGCGAAAATTCACTGCGATATTGACTAAGCGTTTATGAAAAGGCGTGCCGACAGAATGCTGTGGGTTATAAATGCGAATTTCAATATTGGGGTGCTTGGCGAGTGCAAGAAGTGATTTATCGGGCGCATCGACCAGTAAATCATCCACAATAACCCGCACCTTAACGCCTCTATCCGCCGCACGTAATAAAGCTTCAGAAGCTAATATGCCAATATTATCCGTGCTCCAAATAAAATATTGCACTTCTATGGTTTTTTGTGCATGGTCTGCCAACCAAGCACGGGCGAGCAAAGCTTCCTCGCCAGTGTCGAGCACATATATGCCACTTTGATTTGAGTGTGCAGCGATTTGTGCATCTACAAAACTTAAATCATAACCTGCCACCAACAAATTGGGGCTCGCAAAAAATAGCACAAGCACATAGCTAAAAATGCGTGATAGTTTCATCTAATTTCCCTAATTAACAATACTTAAAGCCACTGCTTCCGCCACTTTAATTCCATCTACACCTGCCGATAAAATCCCGCCTGCATAACCTGCACCTTCACCACAGGGGTATAAACCTTTTGTATTGATGCTTTCTAAGGTGTCGTCGTTGCGCTTGATGCGGATGGGGGCTGAGGTGCGGGTTTCCACGCCAGTCAATATGCCATCGGCAAGGTCAAAGCCTTGTACTTGTTTAGCAAAGGCGGGAATCGCCTCGCGCATGGCGGTGATGGCGAATTCTGGCAGGGTGGTGTCTAAATTGGTGAGGGTAACGCCAGGGGTGTAAGAGGGCATCACTTCACCAAACTTTGTCGATGGCCTATTAGCTAAAAAGTCTTCAATGAGTTGCCCAGGGGCATTGTAGTTGCCGCCGCCTAGCACAAAGGCATGACTTTCTAATTTGCGTTGAAATTCCATGCCTGCCAAAGGATGCTCTGGATAATCGACTTCGGGGGTGATGCCGACCACGATGCCTGCGTTGGCATTGCGCTCATTGCGTGAGTATTGGCTCATGCCGTTGGTGACCACGCGGTTAGGCTCTGATGCCGCCGCGACCACCGTGCCACCAGGACACATGCAAAAGCTATACACACTGCGCCCGTTTTTGGCGTGATGCACCAAACGGTAATCAGCTGCGCCTAGCTTGGTTAAAATATCTTCAGAATAGCTTTTTCCGTAACGTGCGCGGTCAATTAGCCCTTGCGGATGCTCGATACGAAAGCCGATGGAGAACGGTTTGGCTTCAACATATATGCCTTTTTTGTATACCATTTCAAAAGTATCACGGGCGCTATGACCAACCGCCAAAATGAGGTGATTGGTGGCGATAAACTCGCCTGTTTGCAAAGTCACACCTTGCACTTGTTTGTTCTCGATATGAATATCATCAACACGGCTTTCAAAATGGATTTCACCACCGAGTGACTTAATGGTGTTGCGCATTTCTTCCACCATTCCGACTAATCTAAAAGTACCGATATGCGGATGGCTAACATATTGAATCTCTGGTGGTGCGCCTGCTTTCACAAATTCTTGAATCACTTTACGGCCATAATGTTTGGGGTCTTTAATTTGGCTGTACAGTTTGCCGTCTGAAAATGTGCCAGCGCCGCCTTCACCAAACTGCACGTTGGATTCTGGGTTTAGTATATTTTTTCGCCATAGCGCCCAAGTATCTTTGGTACGTTTGCGCACCTCTTTACCACGCTCGAGCACAATGGGGTTAAAGCCAGATTGGGCGAGTATCAATGCCGCAAAAATCCCCGCGGGGCCAAAGCCAACAACGATGGGGCGGAGTTTTGGGGTATGTTCAGTCTTTGCCACAAAGTGATAGCTAGTATCAGGTGCTGGTTTGACATGTGGGTCTTTTTTAAACTTGGCGAGTATTTTTGACTCGTTTCTGACTAATACATCTAAGTTATACACATACAAAATAGCGTGTGTCTTACGCGCATCTACCCCACGTTTAAAAATGGTAAAGCCGATTAAATCGCTCTCAATAATTTCAAGGCGTTTTAGCAAGGCGGCTTTGATTTGGTCGTCTTGATGAATGAGCGTGTCGGCTAACTCGATGGGGAGTTTGATTTCCGTTATGCGAAGCATAAAACAATCTTAAAGTTGCGTAACATGATGTCCTCGGATAGTAGTTATCTATCAAATAAGTATTTTACAGCAAGAAATGTGATCTCAGTTACCGAAAGAGTATTCAGAAAAAAGTACTATGAATGAAATAGTGAGCGGTATATCAATTATCGTGGAGAATAGCATGGTAAAAAAATTTTCAATTATTGCATCGTTAGCACTGGCAAGTTTAACGAGTGGCTGTGTACAAAATCCAACTGAAAATCAAGCAGATCAATACGTAGTGAGTGATGAAACGTTGGCCGAAACACGCGCAGTGGCGATGCAGTTATCAACGCAATTAGGTGGTCGGTTAAAAAAAGAACTCAGTGAGAATGGGCCTGCAATCGCGGTTGATGTATGCCATATCGTGGCGCCAGAAATTGCAAGTACACTCTCACAAAAAAATAATTGGAAAGTCGGACGCGTAGGTACGCGTGTGCGTAACACACTCAATCTGCCAAATAAATGGCAGAAAGCTGCGTTAACTACTTTTGCAGAAAAGGCAGCAAAAGGTGAAAAGTTTGAGCAATTGGAAACACATAGTGTCGTGATGGTGGATGGAAAACCTATGTTACGCTATGCTAAAGCTATAGGATTGCAACCAATGTGTGTGGTTTGTCATGGTAAAGCAGAACAAATCCCAGTCAGTGTAAAAGCGAGGTTGCAAGAAAAATATCCCAATGACCGTGCTGTTGACTATAGTCCTGGTGAACTAAGAGGCGCAATAGTTATTTTAAGACCCATTTTAAATTAACATCACTTTTAAAGTGCTTCTAAAGTGCCAAATCTAGCTGCAATAATTTTTTTAACATCGGCACAGTGACCGGTTTTTTTGTGACGAGTGACCATTCATCGAGTGCGTCTAACACCGCCATCAGCGAGGGTAAATCGCGTCGCAAATAACGTAAACAATAGTCTGTAACTTCATTGGGTAATTTCAAGCCACGCTCATGTGCGTGTTGTTTGAGTGCGCTGGCTTTTTCTTCGTCGTTGAGGGGGTGCAGTTTGTAAACCAAGCCCCAAGCCAAACGCGTCGCCAAATCATCACGCAATCCCATTTGCGTGGGGGCGTGAAGGCCAGAGGTGATAAGCGTTCCGCCAGCTTCTTTTAGCTGGTTATAGGTGTTAAATAAATCAATTTGCGCTGCATCATCCAGTAAATGTACATCGTCTGCAACCCTTATTCCTATTGCATTACAGGCCGATAGTAAATGACTTTTGCCTGAGCCAGAATCACCCCAAAAATAAATAAAGCTTGGCTGCGCGCTAGAAATTGTTTGTTTTAAGCTGGCCAGTGCTTCTGCATTGCGACCGATAATAAAATTATCTAAATTGGGCGCTGGTGTGGGTTTAATATCTAAAAGTAATTGCTTCATGATTTTTAAGGGCTACTTTAAATACGTATCGCTATCTAAATAATTATCTTTGATGTGGCGCAAGCCTACCGCAATGGTGGCTGCCACAGGCAATGCTAGCAAAACACCAGCAAAACCAAATAATTGGCCGCCAGCCAACAAAGCAAATATCACAATTACAGGATGCAAACCAATTCGCTCGCCTACTAGTTTGGGGGTGATAATATTACTTTCTATTAGTTGACCAATACCAAAAACAGCCAGTACGGGAATTATTTGGCCAAAGCTAGTAAATTGTAGTGCGCCAACCAATAGCGCCAAACCCATGCCTAGCGCAGGGCCTAGGTAAGGAACAAAGTTAAGTAAGCCTGCAATAATGCCAATTGGTAATGCATTATCTAACCCAGCTAACCATAAACCTGCAGCATAAAAAATGCTCATCAATAACATCACTGTCAGCTGACCGCGCAAAAACTCGGCTAACATTTGGTCAATTTCATTTGCAATTTCGGTGCTTTTTGCAATGTAATCACGGGGAATTAAATTTGCGATGCCAGCTACAAACTCGTCCCAATCTCGCAGCAAATAAAACAGTACAACTGGTAACAGCAAAATATTGGCAAGTAAACCAATCAGTGCTAGGCCATTGCTGCCAGCGGTTTGCAGCAAATCACCAAAAATACCACCTGCGGTTTTCCAATTTTTACTAATAATGTCTTGAATCTGTGCACTATCAATGGCTAAGCTAATGCCCAATTTGCTTTGCAACCAAGGCTCAATATGGTTACGCAGATTGCTAATAACGCTTGGCAAACGTTCAACGATAAGCACAGACTCTTTTTGTAACAAAGGAATTAATATTAAAATAAGTAAAATGATGGCGAGCAAAATAGCTAACATGACTAAAACGGTAGCAACAGTGCGGACAACTTGCTGTTTTCGATTTCCTGGCAGAGGCAGGTGCAACATGCTGAGTTTATCTACCAACGGGTCGCAAATATAAGCCAAAACGGCAGCTACTAAAAACGGCGCTAATACTGGTAGCAGCAGATAAAGGAATAATAAAAAACTAACAATTAAAATCAACCAACGATTTTCAGAAATTACATTGATAATACGATTATTTTTTACTTGATTAGACATAAATAGATTGACGATAGGTTGATTGCAGATAGTGAGTTAAAATAATGGTTTAATAAATTATACTTAAATTAAGTAGATAAACCCATTTCAGATTTAAAAGCGAGACATTCTTTGAGCGTAAATAATACAGATAAATCATCGATTAGCTACCGCGACGCGGGAGTAGATATTGAAGCAGGCGATGCTTTAGTTGAACAAATAAAACCTTTTGCTAAGCGAACGTTGCGCCCAGAAGTACTGGGTGGCATAGGTGGGTTTGGTTCGCTTTTTGCGGTGCCAAAAAAGTTTAAAGAACCTATTTTGGTTTCTGGTACAGATGGCGTTGGCACCAAGTTAAAACTCGCATTTGAGCTTAATATTCATGACACTGTCGGTATCGATTTGGTCGCCATGAGCGTGAACGATATTTTAGTGCAAGGTGCAGAGCCTTTATTTTTCTTAGATTATTTTGCTTGCGGTAAATTAGAAGTAGGCACCGCCGCGCAGGTGATTAAAGGCATTGCACTAGGCTGTGAGCAATCTGGCTGTGCCTTGGTAGGTGGCGAAACTGCAGAAATGCCTGGTATGTACCCTGCAGGTGAATACGATTTAGCGGGCTTTGCGGTGGGCTGCGTAGATAAAGAAAATATTATTAATGGCTCAACCATCGCCACAGGTGATGTGATACTGGGCTTAGCTTCTAGCGGCGCGCATTCTAATGGTTATTCACTGATTCGTAAACTAATTACAAAATCAGGCATCGATTTTGAGTCGGATTTTCACGGTCGCAAGTTTAAAGATGTCGTGATGGCACCCACAAAAATTTATGTGAAATCGTTGCTTAATTTAATTGAGGTATTGCCTGTTAAAGGCATGGCGCATATCACTGGCGGTGGTATTACCGAGAACATTCCACGCGTTTTGCCAGCCGGCTTAACGGCAGAAATTAGTGCAAAAAGCTGGGATTTGCCTGCGCTATTTAAATGGCTGCAAGCAGAAGGGAATATTACTCACACCGAAATGTACAAAACCTTTAACTGTGGCATTGGCATGGCGATAGTTTTGTCTAAAGCGCATGTTGAAGAAGCCAAACAGTTGCTGAGCGAAGCCGGTGAATCAGTTTATGAGATTGGGCATATCCGCACACAACATGCTGGAGAAGCGCCTACTGTGGTTGTTTGATCATTGCCAACGCAAATACGTATGGTGCGTTACATAATCGCACGCATAAATGAAACGCTTGTTTCAGAAAGCGAATATCTTGAAACTTAACGCATTTATCTTTGTATTTTGCTGCTTAGTTACGCATGTTGCGCAAGCCTTTCCGAAAAATATTCAGCTAGAGTATGAAGTCAGCCGTAACGGTAAATTATTCGGCCAAGTGAAAGAAACTTTTACGCAAACTGGCAAACAGTATCGTATCAAATCGGTGACCAAGGGCTATGGTGTATATGCGTTGATGGGTGAACGTGTGCTGACTAGCACCGGTGAAGTTACTAAAAAAGGGTTAAAGCCAACTCACTTCGAGTTACATCAAGGTAAAAGTAAAAAGAAAACATTACTAGCTGATTTTTTATGGGCAAAAAGTACGATCAATATGCAAGTAAAAGGTGTAACTAAAACAGATAAATTAGCGCCTGGTACACAAGATTTAGCAAGCTACGTTTACCAGTTTATGTTTAATGTGCCCATTCAAGAAGAAGTGAATGTCACATTAACAACGGGTAAACGATTAAATACTTATCACTATAAAGTTTTGTCAAAAAGTGAAGAGATTTCTGTTGGAAAAACAAGTTATAAAACGACTCATATCTCTAATCAAGCCTCGGCAGGGGAAGATAAAAAAGAGCTTTGGTTGCTACAAGATAAGTATTATTTGCCGGCTAGATATAAGCTCACAGATGAAGATGGTGAAAGCTTCCAGCAGACATTAACTAAAATTTATGTGGAATAAACTTGCTGAAATCTTTAAAGATTTAAGTTATATACGCTTAGGCATTGCAGTCGTTTTATCAATAGTATTACACGCCTTTTTATTTGATGGATTTAACTTTAGTTTGCCAATTTTTAAGGATGATATTAAACCACTGGAAGCTAGAATTGAGCAAAATAAAGTAAAGCCTGTACCACTAGAACAGCTAAAAAAAGCAGAAGCCATCAAACAGGCATCAGAAAAACCTAATAAACCAATTGACCCGCACAAAACAGAAAAACCCGTTGAGCCACAAGAAAATATTGAAACTCCAGAGTCGCCAACGCCAGAAGCCAAAAAGGTAGTTGAGGATGTTGCTATACAACCTCCTGAGAACATAGCCCCCGAGAATATAGCGCCAGAAGAGACAGAAGAAGAGCAGCCAACCGAATCAAATACGGCGTTGAATGAAAATACATATCAATATGTAGAGACCAATTTTGATGTGCGCACAGAAGCCGATGGCAGTGTTCAGGGTTTTGCAAAAATCACCCATGAAGTCTTAGATGGTCACTTATATAATTTAAATTTTGTGATAGAACCAAAAGGAGTTTTTGCGTTATTTGTGTCTAGTTTAGTTCAAACCAGCAAAGGTACATTAACCAACATAGGCTTGCAACCAAATACATATATTTATCAATATGGAGATAAAACCGAAAAAAAGCGCACTGCTCAATTTGATTGGGTAAACAAAAAACTAGAATTGATTACCGCTAAAGGCAGTAAAATAGCAGAACTACCAGAAGGCACCCAAGACCTTTTAAGCTTTATGTACCAATTTATGTACGAGCCACCATTACAGCAAATGCAAATTAATATTGCCAATGGAAAAAAACTTACTCTTTATGGGTATACTTTTGAAGGCGAAGAAGTCCTTTTTTTACCGAATGGTGAATTTAGAACCAACCATATAGTGCATACTGGAAATGATGCCGACGAAAAAACTGAATTATGGTTAGCGATAGATTATCAACATATCCCCGTTAAAATCGTCAAGACAGAAAAAGAAGGGCGATATTATGAGTTTATCGCAACTCGTATCAGTACAACGCGACCAACAACCCAATAACATTTTACAAAGATAAGAATGAATTCAAACTTACTCCGTCAAGCAGCTATGTTGTTAAATAATCTGCTTGATTTTAATAGCCCCGCCGATGCCAAATTAGGCGAATTTTTTCGCAATAATCGCGACCTTGGCACCAAAGATCGCGCCTTTGTGGCCGAAAGTGTCTATGGCGTATTGCGCCGTCTACGATATTTAAGTGCGGTGACCTCTAACGAAGCAGGCGACCCAGATGATGCGCGTAAGCTTATTTTGGCGTGGTTTCTGCGCGTACAAGGCAAAAGCATCCGCGAGCTAGAACCCATTTTAAATGAGCAACAAACAGAGTGGGCGCAAGCCATTAAAGCCAAAAATACCGAAAACTTGCCACTGGCAGTGCAAGCCGATGTGCGTGATTGGTTGTGGGATAAACTCGTGGCGCAATATGGTGTAGAGTTAGCACTCACTATCTGCCGTAGCATGTTTGATCAAGCAAGTTTAGATTTGCGTGTTAATACTATCAAAGGCACGCGTGAAGAAGTCTTAGCCAAAATGCTGGCCGAAAATACCGTCAAAGATAATGTAATTGCGCCTACACCTTATTCGCCGATAGGTATTCGCATGGGCGCAAAGCTCAACATCAGTAAACATGTGTTGTTTGAGGCCGGTAAGATAGAAGTGCAAGACGAAGGTAGTCAATTGCTGGCTTATTTAGTCTCACCAAAACGTGGCCAAATGGTGGCAGATTTTTGTGCTGGCGCGGGCGGCAAAACACTTGCAATTGGTGCATTAATGAAAAACACAGGCCGTTTATACGCTTTTGATATTTCAGAAAAACGATTACACAATCTTGGTCAGCGCTTAAAACGTAGTGGTTTATCCAACTTGCACGCACAAGTCATTGCGAGTGAAACCGACCCAAAACTCAAACGCTTAACTGGTAAGTTCGACCGTGTGTTGGTAGATGCACCTTGTAGCGGCTTTGGTACTTTGCGCCGCAACCCCGATTTAAAGTGGCGCTTTGAAGCAACTGATATTGCAGAACTTAACGTAAAACAAGCTGCCATTTTGGCGCGCGCAGCAAAGCTCACCAAAGCTGGTGGGCGCTTGATTTACGCGACTTGTAGTTTATTGGCAGATGAAAATGAAGCCATTGCCGATGCATTTTTAAGCGCAAATAGTGACTTTATGTTAGTGCCAGCCAACACCATACTTGCGCAACAGCAAATTAATTTGGACACAGGCAACTATTTAAAATTGCTGCCGCATTTACATGGCACCGATGGATTTTTTGCTGCAGTTTTTGAGCGTAAGGTTGAGGCAAGTAAAAACGTGGAAGCACTTAATAAAAATGCCGAGGGCAAGTCAATCGAGCAGGCAGCCAATAGCAGTAATCCTTCTGGGGCATCGAAAATGATGGCGGATGAAATAAGCGATAAAAAGCCAGTTAAAACCAAGCCCAAAGCAGCGGCTATAAAAGCAGATAAAACCAGAAAAACCTAATCAATGAAACTCCCTAGCCTAAACGTACAAATTCTTATTGGCGCAGTGTTAGGGGTTTTGGTCGGGCTGTTTTTTCAAAAATTAGCTACTAGCCATGTCGCAATGCATCCCGTTGCCGAAAATGGCGTTTATTTTTCTGGCTTAGTGGGTACGCTCTTTATCGATTTACTGAAAATGATTTTAATCCCACTGGTGTTTTGCTCAATCACCGTCGGCATTGCCAATTTGCGCCAGCATAGCCAAATGCATAAAGTGTGGGTTGCTACGCTCCTCTTTTTTATTAGCACTATGGCCATTGCCATTTTGTTGGGTTTATCTGCAAGCCTTTATTTTAAGCCGGGTAGTGGTTTACCACTGGCGCTTTTTAGTGATGCCATGCAAAACTTCGAGGCCAAACAACTACCGTTACCAGAATTTTTTGCACAATTTTTGCATGGCTTATTTGTAAACCCTTTTGCTGCACTTTCGCAAGGCAACGTATTAGCGGTGGTGATTTTTTCTTTATTTTTAGGTATTGCCTTGGTGATGGGAGGTGAGCGCTTTAAAAATATCCTCGCCATGTTGCAAGAAGGCTTAGAAATCACCATGACCATTGTGGGTTGGGTGATGCGCTTAGCACCGTTGGGCATTATGGCGCTGTTGATTAAATTGGTCGCCATGCAAGACGTTGCCATGTTGAGCACGCTTGCCAAGTTTGTGGCGGTAGTCATGGGCACTTTGCTATTTCACGGCATGGTGGTGTTGCCCATGATATTGTATTTGTATACAGGCAAATCCCCTTTATGGTTTTGGCGCGGCGCGCGCGAGGCATTGGTGACCGCATTTGCGACTAGCTCAAGCAGCGCAACCTTGCCGATTAGTTTGCGTTGTGCCACGCAACATTTGCATGTAAAACCAGAAATCGCTGGCTTTGTCATCCCGCTTGGTGCCACCATTAATATGGATGGTACAGCGCTTTACGAGGCCGCCGCCGCTTTGTTTATTGCTAATTTGGTTGGGGTCGATTTAAACCTGACGCAACAATTAATCGTGTGCTTTACTGCTATGATTGCCGCCATGGGCGCGCCTGGCATCCCCAGTGCGGGCATGGTGACGATGGTAATGGTGCTGCAAAGCGTTGGTTTACCCGCAGAATCAATCGCCATTTTGTTGCCGATTGATCGACTGCTTGATACTTTGCGTACCACTATCAATGTAGAAGGAGATATGGTGGGCAGTTTAGTTGTTCAAAAGCTGGTGAATAACTAACAAATACAATAAACTAAAAAAACGAACCATACTATTTTAGTATGGAATTTTTTTTGGATTTACTATGTACTTAGCGCTATTTTTTACTTGTTAACATATTGATATCACAAGAAAAAATTTATACTGTTTTTAGTGATTTTTATACGATTTATACACACCACTTAAAGTGATGCTTTAAGTAAATGCTAAAAGTTAGCAATATATTTAAAAAAGTTTATAAGTTATTGATTTAATAAATGTTTTAAATTAGATTAAAAAATAATCGATTTAAAAAAAGCCTTATAAATTGGTAACTTAGCGCGCTAAGCCGTAGTAATCCACAAAGTTATCCACAGATTTTGTGGATGGTAAAAATGACAGTATTTTTTTAAATATTTTTTAAGTTTAATTGGCGTTAAGTTTTATATACTTACTAGCAATGCATCGCTCATTTAGTTACTTTTTTTGATACATTTTCAACATGTTAAATTTTCATAAAGCCGAACTCGTTGATGCTGAAGCTATCGCAAAGCTCGTAAACTCTGCATACCGTGGCGAAACTAGCCGTAAAGGCTGGACGACAGAAGCGGATATTTTAGATGGCTTACGCACAACCATGTCAGAAGTTGGCAAAATTATTAAAAGTAAAAATGCCTTTATTTTAATCGGTGTGCTAAGGGATGAAGTGGTGGCAACAATTTGTTGCGAGTGGCAAGAGTTGGCGTTTAAAGACACCGTGCATTTTGGCATGATTGCGGTGAAACCTAGCTTGCAAAATAAAGGCTATGGCAAAGCCTTGATACAGACCGCAGAGGCCATTTGCTTGCGTGAATGGCGCGTGGTGGGCTTTCACATGGCGGTGATTTCGATTCGGTACGAGCTCATTGCATTCTATGAGCGGCTTGGTTACAAACGCACAGGTGAGTTTGCCGAGTTTCCCGTTAAATCAGATTTATGGCAACCAAAGGTTGACGGGCTGAATTTGCAGTATTTGGCGAAGTTGGTTGATGTGAGAAAGCTAGAGCTTTGACTGATAATATGAATTATGTTTCAAGGTTGTTATTGTGATAAATTCTGCAACCAGGTCACTCAGTTTCTTTGTAATAAAACTTTTTCTTTTTCTATATTGATAATTTGATAGAAAGTAGCAAGGTCATTTGCAGCAAAGTAGCATTTTTCTTTATACGCTAATAGTAGCCATTCTTCAGATTTTTCAATAGATTTCTCTAAAACTGGATGCCAATTGCTTAGGAATGTAATTGCAAACATGCGCATTGCCTCAGCATCACCAATATTTACAAGTTCGATTAGTCGGTTTTTTGCTTTGATTGCGAGATCTTCACTTTTTTCCAAATTTGGCGTAATTTGTTTTACTTTGAAAGTAAAACCTTCAACCGAAGAATAACTAACTTATAAATCAAGAAGTGCCAAAGGGTCACCTTCGGATGAAAGCCGCTCAAATAAAAGAAATCCTTCCTCTGTTTTTGCCAGAGCGTTCAAGTTCGAAGGCCACAAAGTATTTAGTATTATTCATACTAGTGATTACTAAATCTAAACCGTTGTATGCCACTCATTACCAATGAGTAAGCCGCTGGTACGACTACCAAGGTGAGCAGGGTGGATGAAATCATCCCACCAATAATCGCTACTGAAAGTGGTTTGTTTGTCTCACTACCTGCGCTTAACCCAATTGCGGCGGGTAGCAGTGCCAAAATAATCGTGAGGGAAGTCATCACCACAGGACGCAATCTCACTGGGCAGGCTTCTTTGAGCGCATCGTTAATACTCGCGCCGCCTTCGCGGAGTTGATTTGTTAAATCGACCAGCAAAATAGAGTTTTTAGCCACCAAACCAAGCAGCAAAATCATGCCGATCATAGAGTAAATATTGAGCGTGTTACCCGTAATCAGTAACGCAATTAAACCGCCAATAATCGCAAGCGGTTGCGCCAACATGATAATGACAGGTTGAATAAACGAGTTAAACTGGCTTGCCAGCACCATATACAAAAGTAACAGCGCTAGCATAAACACAAAGCTTACGTTTTTCATGGTTTTACCGAACTCTTCGGCTTGACCAGTCAACTTGATTTTGTAATTTGGCGGCACGAGTTTTGCTGCGGTTTCTTTCACAATATCCACGGCTTCGCCTAATGAAACATTTGGGTTAGCATAAAAATTGACCGCATATTGCAAATCGTAGCGGCCTATTACTGCTGGGCCTAGTTCCGCTTTAAAGTTTGCCAACGCATCTAAACGAACTAATTGACCGCTACTAGCACGTAAGTAAATTTTACTTAAATCCGCTGCGTTTTTAAGTGCTTCATCACTTGCTTTTAAGCGGATGTCATAGCGTTGGCCATCGCTGGTGGTGTCGTTAAATTTAGCGACATTAATACCACCTGCGTAAAGTGAAACAGCTGTGGCAATATCGTTGGCGCTAATCCCTAAATTGGCGGCGCGTTCGCGGTCTATCTGCATACTAAGTTGTGGCAAATCAAGCTGAACATCGACATCTACTTTGCCTATGCTATCTAAATTGCTTAAGCTTTGTTGCATCAATTGCGAGATGCGACCAATTTCTTCTAAGTTATTGCCAGTCAGGTTAAATTGTAGTTTTTCATTACGTTGACCTCGCGAAATAGAGCCAGCAGAAGGCAGCGCGCGCGCGCCCGGAATCACATCCAATTCTTTTTTAAGTAATTTAATTAGATCTTGTTGGCTAATATCACGCGCTTCTTTGGGTTTTAGGCGCACATTCACATTGCCCTGATTCACTTGCCCGCGTGAACCAACCCCAATCGAGGCAAAGTAGCTATCAACTTCGTTTTTGTGTTTTGCAAGTATCGCTTCTACTAACTTTAAGCGCGAGTCGGTATATTCTAAACTTGCCCCTAAAGGTGTTTTAACCGTGATACTAAAGCTACTTTCATCCGATTCAGGTACAAAATCTTTTTGCACATATTTAAGTGAGATAAACCCAAAAACACCTACAAATAATGCGGTAATCAGCAACACTAAGCTACAGTGATTTAAGGTGATACTTAACAGTTTTTTGTACTGATTTTCAAACGCAGTTAAGCCTTTGCCAACTGCGTTATAGAGCGCGTTTTCAGTCGGTTTCACCTTTAAGTAGCGCGAGCACAACATCGGCGTAAGCGTGAGCGAAACGAATAACGAAATCATCACACCAGCCGTGACAACTACCGCAAATGATTTGAAAAACATGCCGATAATGCCATCCATAAAAATCACAGGGGCGAAAATACAAACCAAAGAGGCAGATGAAGCGAGCACGGCAAACACGACTTCATTGCTACCAATAATGGTGGCTTTGGTGCGAAACGCGCTCACCGCTTGGTGATTGCTAAAATCCACATCTCTTAATTTGAGATCTGCCTCGCCAGACATATGCCGCAAAATACTCTCTCGCACCACAATCGCATCATCTACCACCACACCAATCAGCAGTAACAATGCCAGCAAAGTCATACTATTGAAGGTGTAGCCCGAAAAATACATGATTGCGATTGCACCTAATAAAGATACTGGAATCTCTAGGCAAATCATTACAGTGGAGCTAAATGAGCGCATAAAAATCAGCACAATCAATGCGGCAAATAATGTACCTTCAACCAAGTGTTCTTTAAGCGACTCGACAATTTGATTGATAAAAATAGAGTCGTTGGTGGAGATATCCAGCGACAAGCCGGGCGGTAAATTAGGGCGAATATCTTCTTCTAAGCGGCGCTCTACTTCTTTAATAATCTCAAGCGTATTGGTATTAGCAACTTTTACCATACCAATCCCCACCGTAGGTTTGCCGTTATAGCGGGCTACTTGGCGGTTATCGGTAATGCCATCTTCAATCGTAGCAATATCCTTTAAGTGAATAACACCACCAGCTTTACTGGTAATTGCAAGATTGGCTAACTCATTAGTATTGTGAAACTCTAAATCTAGCTTCAATAATTGTTCAGCTTGTGAGCTCACCAAAAAACCACCCGGTAACTGTATGTGCTCACGATTAAATGCAGTAATTAAATCATTGGCAGTGAGTTTGTAAGCCGCCATACGCTCTGGTGACACAATCACACGTATCACACGATCGCGGCGACCGCCCAACTGCACTTCACCTACGCCGTTAATGGTCTCAAACTTTTTCTTTAATACATTGTTAGCGTATAAATTGAGTTGCTGAATAGTACGGTCACCACTTAAAGCTAGCCAAATCACAGGCGTTGCATTGGTGTCTATTTTTTGCACAACAGGCGGGTCTGTGTCAGTTGGCAAGCGCTTTAATATTTGATTCACCTTAGATTGCACTTCGTTATAAGCTACATCAATATCTTTATCGAGCGTAAAAGTAATACTCACGCTAGAAAACCCTGGAGATGATGATGACTGAATATGATCAATACCAGGCGTGGTATTGACGGCAGATTCAATGATGCTGGTGATGGAAGTATCGACTACGTCAGGATTTGCGCCACGTAAGGTTGTATTAACTGTAATCACAGGAAAATCAATCGATGGAATGCGATCTACACCAATGCGTTGATAGGCTATTAGGCCAAACAAAATGATGACGCCAGAGAGCATCCAAGCAAGAACGTGGCGTTTAATGGAGAGTTCAGGCAATGTCATGTTATTTGCTTATTTTGACGGGCGCTTTATCTGTTAAAAAGCCAGCGCCATCTACCACAATGGTGTCGTTTTCTTTCAGGCCATCTAACACCTCGATTAAGCCATTTTGGCGCGCGCCCGTTTTAACGACTGCTTGGTGCGCGGTATTGTCACGCACGACATACACCACTTCACCTGCAGGCCGTAAAATTAAACTTTGTTCAGGAATCATCATTGCAGCAGCTTGTTTTCCTAAAACCACTGTACCTGTCACGCTAGCACCAGCTTGCCATCCAGGGGCATCGATAATATCTGCAATCACATCTACAGTGCGATTATCTTCTGAAATCATGGGTTTTAATTCGTGAATCACTGTTTCAATAGTAATGGGTGAAGTTGGTGTTGATATGCGAATTTTTAGTCCTGCTTTGAGCACTGCGCCTATGCGTTCAGGAAAAGGCAAATGCGCACGTAAACGTTGCGATGACACAATTTGCACAATCGGGTCGCCAACGCGCACGTAATCGCCACTATCTACTAACTTTTTTTCTACAGTGCCGCTAACAGGTGCATAAACTTTAGATTTGCTACTGTTATGATTAATACTGGCTGCACGTGCTTTGGCAGCTTCCAGTTGTTGATTAAGCACATTTTGCTGTGCAATATCGTTATCAACCGCTGTTTGCGAAATAAAGTTTTTATTCGCTAGCGCCTGGTTGCGCGCTACGATTTTGGTTTGGTTTTCAATCAAAGCTTGAATACGTGCAACTTCAGCTAATTGTTCATTACGTTGCATACCAAAATCGGTAGCGTCTAAAGTGGCAATTAATTGGCCTTGTTTGACTTTGCTACCAATTGTAACATGCACATTTATAACGCGTGCAGCTATCTCAGCGGCCACTGTCGGGTCGATAATTCCCTCTAGTGTACCTATCGCTTGCTCAGTCATTTCTACAGGTGCGTTTTTAATGGTGGTTACTGTGACAAGCGTCGCTTTTAGACCATTTTTATCTTCACCTTTTTTAGCATCAGCATTATCTTTGCTACTGCAAGAGATAAGCGTTAACAACAACACGCTTAAAAAGGTATAAAAAATAGTTTTTTGCATAGTAGATGGGGTTAAGTTGTATGTTTGATTAGATATTTATATTAAAGAATAATTAGATTTTAACAGTTTCTATCTGAGACCAGTCGAAATAAGGCCCTGGATCAGTCTTTCTGCCAGGTGCAATATCTGAGTGCCCCACAATATGTTCAATTGGGTAAGTTTTCTTTAATTGTTTCACAAGACCTAAGAGTACAAGGTATTGCTTAGGTTCAAAAGCTTCAAAGTCACTACCTTCCAGCTCAATGCCAATAGAAAAATCATTACACCTTTCATGGCCTTGCCAGCTAGAGATGCCTGCATGCCATGCGCGTTCTAAGCAAGAAACAAACTGAATAATTTCGCCATCGCGTCGAATTAAAAAATGTGCAGATACTTTGCGCGTGTGAATTTCAGCATAATAAGGATGTTCGTTTGGGTCTAGTTGATTAGTAAAGAGTTGGAGTATCCCATTGCCACCAAACTGGTTGGGGGGCAAACTGATATTGTGAATTACTAACATATTAATTACTGCGTTTTCAGGTCTAGCATCATAATTAGGTGAGGCAATTTGTGTTGCGATGTTAAGAAAGCCTTTTTTGTTAATCACGATGTTGTTAATTTTTCTAGCGTACATGAGTTTTTTGGTGTGCCTTGGCAGTTATCCTATAAAATAGCATTATTAACGCAAAATAGAGAGATTTAATATATGGTTTTTTTACAATTATTTGCAATGTTAATTGTGATTTTAGTTGCAGCCGAGGTTTTTACCAATGCGCTGGAACATTTAGGTGAAAAACTTGGGATTTCAGAAGGCGTAACAGGCTCTATTTTTGCAGCAGTGGGCACAGCATTACCAGAAACTAGCGTACCATTATTAGCCATTTTCGCGGGCACTGCAAATACTGCAACAAATCATGAAATTGGCGAAGGCGCAATCTTGGGTGCACCGCTTATGTTGGCGACACTGTCGCTTTTTTTGATGGCATTTTCAGTTTGGAAGCGCCGCGGTATAAGTGGTCATTTACGCCCTGAGCGCACTGGTTTAAAGCGAGACCTCAATTATTTTATTGTTGCATTTGGCTTAGCTGCTATTGCTTTATATGTGCCCCACGATAACCAAGTAATGCGCATAATAGTAGGTATTTTCATGGTATTAATTTACGTGGTGTATGTGTGGCAAACCATTCGGGCATCTAGAGGTTTAGTAGCAGAAGGACATGCTACTGAGGCAGAAAGCGATATGTTTCTATGTCGCTTAGGCTTACCCAATAACAGTACGATTATTGGATTGCAGTTATTTTTAGGCTTAGCTTTGTTATTATTAGGTGCAAAAGGCTTTATTAATGGAGTTGAAGAAGCGGCACAAATTTTAGGCATTTCAGCACTGATGCTGTCTTTATTGATTATCCCCATCGCCACTGAGTTGCCTGAAAAAGTGAACAGTATTTTGTGGATACGCAAAGGGAAAGATACTTTAGCATTTGGTAACATCACAGGCGCGATGGTGTTTCAAGGGACATTATTACCCGCGATTGGTATTGTACTCACACCTTGGTTGCCTCGCCCAGAGCTAGTTGCAGGGTTGATTGTCACATTGGTGGCAGCGATGTGGTTGAGGTATCTACTTGCAAAAGGAGATATACGCGTTTGGCATTTGTTTATTAATGGCGCCTTGTATGTCACATATGTCAGCTACGCACTGACCCATTAAATTAGGTTAGTTATTCGTTTAAATCCGCCATGTCGACTTCGTCTTCTTTAGCTAGCCCTAATTTGGTTAAGCGGTAGCGTAATGTTCTAAAGCTCACGCCAAGCAATTTAGCAGCAGCAGTTTTGTTGTTGTTGGCTTTTTCTAAAGCTTTTAATATTGCGCGTTTTTCAATGTCTTCTAAATATTCTGGTAAGCCTACCTCCATGGGTTTAGAGACATCAAAGCTATCATTAGTTTCGGTATCTCGCGTTTGTAATTCTTCACCCATAAACAAGTCTTCTGCACTAATTTTTTTTCCATCACATAAGGCTAGCGCACGTTCTAGTAGGTTTTCTAGCTCACGGACGTTGCCTGCGAAATGGAGTTCTGATATTATTTTTTTTGCGCTGTCCTCTATTGTTGGATTATCGATTGATTGCGAATCACATAACCTTTGTAAAAGCTTCTCAGTTAACTCAGGTATATCTTCAGGGCGCTCTCTTAACGCAGGCATTTTAAGTTGAATGACATTGAGTCGGTAGTATAAATCTTGCCTAAAAAGGCCTTGGGACATCAGTGTGCTTAAATTTTTATGTGTAGCACTTAATATCCTAACATCGACAGGTTCTTCCGAAGTGCCACCAACAGTGCGTACTTTCTTTTCTTGAATAGCGCGCAATAATTTTACTTGCATTGCCAGCGGCAAATCAGCAACTTCATCTAAAAACAAACTACCACCATTTGCGGCTTGAAATAAGCCAGAAGTATCTTGTGCAGCGCCAGTAAACGCGCCTTTTTTGTAGCCAAAAAATTCACTTTCCATTAGATTTTCTGGAATAGCGCCGCAATTGACTGCAATAAAAGGTTTGTCTCGACGCGAACTGTTGCGATGAATGAGTCTTGCCGCAAGTTCTTTTCCGCTCCCGGATTCACCACTAATATAGACGGGCGCTTGGCTTCGAGCAAGTTTACCTATCATGATGCGTACATAGTCTATTGCGGGGGAGTTACCAATTAAATCTGCCGTATTTTGAGTTTCTTTAGCGTCTGATCTAGAGAGCTTTAGCGCAGATTCTACTAACGGCCGCAATTGTTTTAATGAGATAGGCTTGGTTAAGTAGTCGAAAGCGCCTGCTTTTAAGGCAGAAACAGCATTTTCTGCGCTACCATAAGCGGTAATGACTGCGACTGGCAGCCCAGAAAAATTAACTGAAATATGCTCTACCAAATCAAGTCCAAGTCCATCAGGTAAACGCATATCGGTAAGACATAAATCGTAACTTCTTTTTGAAAGTAGTTCTTTGGCTTCTTCGACGCTTGCGGCGCTGTCAGCTTGAATATCCATGCGTTCTAGCGTCAATACGACTAGTTCGCGAATGTCTGTTTCATCATCTACTACTAAACAAGTAAACTTTGCCATTAAAGGTTACGCCCTCTTAAGGTGCATGATAAATTGTGAGCCAGAGCCATCATCTGAATCTAGTGCTTTGTATTGTAATTTTGCGCCATTGGCATCTGCAAGCTCTCGCGCAATATATAAGCCTAAGCCAGTGCCAGTGTTTTCTGTGGTAAAAAATGGTTCAAACAAGTGTGCTTGAATATTTTCAGGCACGCCCTCGCCATCGTCAGTAATTTCAACTCGCATCGTATTTGCATTTTCATTGACTTGCAAAGCTAATTTTAAGCTATTTTTTGATTTTCTACAGTGGCGCCAGCCATTTTTACATAAATTCCACAAAATTTGATTTAAATGTCTGCGATCAAACGCTACTATCGTCTCTTTAGTTTTTAGGTGGAGCGTAAAGCTTGATTCTGGTATTTTTTCCACAGCACAAAATTGGGTGTAAAAGTCGTGCATAAAACTTTCTATGTGAATGGTTTCCTGATTTGTACGATCGCGTCGATTGAGTTCAAGGACGTCTTTAATGATTTGGTCTAGGCGTTGTACATTGTCACTAATAATTTGCAGCATACGTTTTGTGGCGGGATCGGTATCTTCTTCTTGTAATAACTGATTAGCATGGCTAATTGCACTTAAAGGGTTGCGAATCTCATGAGCAATATTTGCAGTTAAACGACCTAATGCTGCGAGTTTAACTTGATGCGCTTGCGTTTGCATTTGAGACCAATCTTCAATAAAAATTACGGCACCTTGGTTTCGATTTTCTGAAATTGGTAAAAACCTTAGCCTAAGCTCTCGGGAAAGTGCTGTTAATTTTATAAAGCTAGGGATAGTGTTATGAGTTGGAACAAAACCATGCTCAGGGGTTTTTTCTGCTAGCCAATACTGCATTAAACTTTCAATTTCAGGCGAAACTTCTCTTAACGGTTTTTTTTGCCAATTATTAGCGTAAGTTAGTTTGTTATCTAAACCTAGTAGCACTTCAGCTTGGTGATTATGATGTTTGATTAATAAGTCTTGATCGACTACTAAAACACCATCTTGCATTTCGTCTGTAATCAATGCATTAATTTGCGCCATATTTTGTACATCTAAACCACGTTGAGCAGCAAGCAGTTCGCTTTCTTGGGAGCGTTTGGCCAAGCTATAAGCCAACCATGCTGTGGCGAAACAGCCTAAGCTTAGCAGTACGGCGGACGTGTAATTTTCGGAAGGATTACTTACATTTAAAATATGAAATGTTTGCTCAAGTAATATGCTGATGCTTGCGATAGCCGCATAAAATAAAGCTAAGCGGCCGACGCTAATTAAGCTGCCAGCTGCAATCGTGACAATTAACAATAAACCAATACTACTTTGGCTGCCTTGTTGTGTATGCATAATTAGTACAATAAATATGATATCTGTGACAATTTGTGCAGGTAAACTAATATCTAAATTGGGTTTTTCAAGCCACGTGATTATTGCGGATATTGTACTGAAGATAAAGTAAGCAATGACTAAAGATGAAAATGAGTTTAAGAAAAAGTTGCCAGAATTGTTGAAATTAGAAAGACTCTCAGATGAAATCCCTTGAGTTAGAAAAAGTAATACTGCGATAATCAGGCGATATAGATTGTAAAGCTTCAGGCTGCGCCAACGGGTACTGGTTATTTTTGAATCTAAGCGAGATAAAAAATCAATAGCCATTTAATTATTCTGGTTTGGTGCAGTCAGGGTTGTTGCAAGTGATTTGATTATTTGTTGTTAAACTCTCACTCATCGGAATATGGCAGCCACATTTAACACATAAAACCATTTTTTCGTTTTCAGCTTTTTTTTCAGTAAATTTATCTTTTGTCAGATTTGCAAAAACGCGCTTTAAAATTAGGTATAGTATCCAAACTAATACGATGAGTAACAATATGCGCGACATTCTAAATTTATACTTTCCTAATTTGAACTTGATATGGTGATTGTAACCAAAAGCAATATGAATACAAACATACTTGTCATGCAAAAGTGCTATAAAAGCTAAAGCTGATATACTTATAAGACTAATTAATTAAAAAAACTCATGGCAAGTTCACAAGAATTATCAGATTTTTTGAGGGATGTTGAGCGGCGCGCGTTTAAACAAACAGTGTACGCTGTGCGAGACGATCATGCAGCATTGGATATCGTCCAAGATGCGATGCTAAAGTTAGCTGAAAAATATGCAGACAATCCAGTGACTGAATATCCGATGTTGTTTCAGCGTATTTTACAAAATACAATGCGTGATTATTGGCGCAGGCAAAAAGTCCGAAATTTGTGGACAACTTTGCTTTCTTCATTTGGTGCAGGCCAAAATGGGGAAGAAGACCATGATCCACTCGACACGATAGATGTAGAAGACGAGTCAAGTAATCCTATGATTCAACTTGAACGCAGTCAAACCATAAAAATCATTGAAAAAGCAATTGAAAAACTGCCAGCGCGTCAACGAGAAGCCTTTGTGTTACGTTACTGGGAGGAGATGGATGTTGCTGAAACCGCAGAAATGATGGGCTGTTCAGAAGGTAGCGTCAAAACCCACTGTTCACGCGCGGTACATACCCTTGCTACTTTGTTGGAAAAACAAGGCTTGGGCAGCAAAGCATTAGCAAATTTAGGAGTTACTTCATGACTATAGACAACACAAATCATCAGGACTTAGAGAATACAGATTTTGAAGCGCAAGGAAAACAAATTGCAGGCTTGTTAGATGACAACGCCAAGCGCTTAAGTATGCGCACACTAAAACAGTTGGAAAATGGCCGAAATCGTGCCTTAAAGGCGCACGCGGCGCAGGTTTCTGGCACAATGTTAAACAAAGACGGTTCACTAACTAGCTTGTCAGCATGGGCAGAGCATCACCGTATAGCGAGCGCAGGATTTGTGTTGGCTGCGATTATGGTAGGCTTTGTTCTGATGCAAGTTTTAAGTAGCAATGAATCAAGCGATGCTTTTCTGTTAAGTGCCGATCTGCCGCCTGAAGCCTTTGTAGATAGGGGTTTTGAACCTACATTAAATGATGGTAAAGCTAACTTATAATTGGTAGATGAGAAATTATGGGTGTGATGAATAAAATATTATTGTTGTTGTTGGCATTATTTGTGACGCATTTACGTGCTGAAGAAGTTTATAACAATGCAAAAGCGTATTTGGCAATGGGAAATACCAGTAGCATTAGATCTTCATTGAGCGGTGACATAGCTAGTGAAGCACCAACCAAGGCTTGGAATGAGTTAACTGATGAACAGCGCAGTGTATTATCACCTTTGGGCACGGAGTGGGATAGTTTAAGGCCTTGGCAACGCGAAAAAATGCTAGATATCGCAAATGATTACCCTAAAATGGACTCGCAAAAGCAACAGCGGGTGCAAAAACGTTTAAATAGTTGGAGTCGGATGACCCCATATGAGCGCGAAAATGCACGTAAGCGCTATCAGCAATTTCAAACGCTGAGTCCAGAGAAAAAAGATGAAGTACGAAAAAAATGGGCAGAGCATCAAAAGCTACCTGAAGCTGAGCGTGAGAAATTACGCAAAGATTCGGTAGACTGGGATTATGAGCCCGATTTGGAATAACTTTTTTAAAATGATTTTTTTAAGATTAGCCTGCAATAACCCTTGTGGGCTTTTTTTATAAGTGAGTTTTGATGAATAACGCTTCACATTTTAGACTTTTTGCAACTTGCCTGTACGAGTTGCTATTATTGATCGCTTTATGGATGTTAAGTACGTGGATTTTTGTCAGTCTATTTGGTGATGCAACGCATTACTCAAAACGCTATTTTTTACAATTATTTTTATGGTTAGTGACTGGTGCATATTTTGTGAGTTGTTGGTGCAGAACAGGGCAAACATTACCCTCTAAGACATGGAAAATTAAGTTAGTGAATCAAGATAATGCACTATTAACCCTTAATCAGGCTTTTATTCGATATATCCTGACAAGCGCATCTCTATTGGCTTGCGGGCTAGGATTTGTATGGGCTTTAGTCGATAAAGACCGATTATTTTTACATGATAGATTGCTAAAAACGCGGTTTATTCAGTTGAATTTAAGTTAAGATTAGTTATAATTTTTTGTGTGGTCAATTATCTGCGTTCAATTGCAATTAAAAGCCCTAAGCCTGCAAACAAGAAAAGGACCGTAGGTATTATTGCACTCATCAGCGGTGGCCAGTCGTTGAGTACACCTAAGTGAATAAAAACACGATTCATAATTTGGTAAATCACTCCTAGCATTACACCGATAAATATCTTTGCGCTTGCACCACCAGAGCGCTGCTGAATAAACCCAAAAGGCAAAGCTAAAATGACCATCACTATGCATGCCAATGGATAAATCATCTTCGCCCAAATAGCTACTTCATAGCGTGTGGTTTTTTGTTTATTATTTTTTAGATGACTTATAAATGAATATAGATTCCAAGCAGACATTTTTTCTGGGGCAACCAGTAAAACATTTAATATTTCTGGCCGAATCAAAGATTTCCAGTTCGCTTTACTAAAAAAATAGGTGCGCACATTGTTTTTTTCAATCTCTTTAAACGTATTAATTTTTGACTGTGTCACCTCGGTTAAACCCCAGCGATCATTTTCGTAACTGCCGTTTTTTGCATTATTAATACTGCGCAATCTAAAGCTTTCATCAAATTCGAAAATATGAATATTTAATAAACTAGCGTTTGGCAGCACGGTTTCTACATTCACAAAACTTTTACCATCTTTTACCCATAAGCCCGTTTTGAAATCTTGCACGACCACAGAGTCAGTCGCTTTGATGCGCATACGTTGTGCCATTTTTTCGCTTATTGGTGTGATGAGCTCACCTACAAAAAAAGTAATAATAGTAAATACTAAGCCCACTTTTATTAGAATAAGACCAATATTTAATAGCGACAGACCGCTTACCCGCATGACAACTAGCTCTGAGTTGCGCGCCAGTGTACTTAAGCTATACATCATGCCAACTAAAACCGCGACTGGTGCAACTTCATAAATATGCCCAGGCACACTTAGCAGCACAAATATGAGAATCTCGCTAATATCGTAATTGCCGCGACCTAGGCTATCTAACTCTTGAATAAGATCAAAAAAAGCAAACATGCCTAGCAAGCCCAACATGGTCATTAAAATATTAATGCTTGTTTCTTGCCAAAAATAACGTTTAAAAATATTGATACTCATGGTGTCAGGTATTTTTTACCTTACGCTTAAATAAGTCAAAAAACATACTCACAAATTTAGGGATGAATGGCAGCAAAAAATTGCGACGATAAAAAAGATAAGCGGTTAAAAATAGAAAAAATAAGTGTACCGGCCACATACCTATCGTGGAGTTGAGTCTTCCTTGGGCAATCCAAGCTTCACAAATGCTCAGTAAATTGTTATAAACGATATAAATTAATATCGCAAAAATCATATTTAGCGAACGGCCAGCGCGTGGGTCTACAAAACTAAGCGGGATTGCCAACAGTACCAATATAAGTGTTGAGATAGGGATGGCAATGCGCCATTGTAGTTCTGCCATATCGACACTAGAGGTAAGTGATAACTCTTGCGTTGGTTTTGCATTTTCTGAATTAGGTTTTCTGACCACTTCTTTTGTTTCAACACGAATAGCATAGCGCTCAAATTCAGTGGTTGAAACTTCTGCTGAGTTTGGTTTACTTTCATAGCGCCGGCCTTTTTCTAATACTAAAAAATTATCCCCATTTTCTTCTCTTTTCCGACTTCCCTCGCTGGCAACAATGACCCCAGTTTTTTGGTTCTGTTTAGATTGTACAAAAATATTTTTAACTACATTACCTAGCTCATCGTAGCTTTCAATGTAATAGACGCGTTCTCCATCGTTTGACTCTTTAAACACGCCGGGACTGATAGTAGAAAGCTCATCACGACTTTTTAATTGCATACGATAATTTTCTACCTGTTGCGTGGCCCAGGGCATCACCCATAAGCTAAGAATCAAAATGATAACAATCACAGGGAGTGCAAACATTAAAATTGGATTAATCCACTTGTTAAGTCCAAGGCCAGAGCTAAACCAAATAGCCATTTCGGAGTCTCTGTGCCAGCGTGTAAGTGTTATTAGAACCGCTAAAAAAATCGCAAGCGACAATATCATAGGCAAAAACTTAACCATACTAAAACCCAGCATAGTAACAATGGCATCGTTAGGTAAAATGCCTTTTGCGGCTAAGCGAATCAAATTTCCAGCACGTTGCGCAATCACAATACCTATCAGTATCAGGAATGCGGCAACCGCAGAGTTGATGAGTTCATTAGAGAGTGATTTTTTGAATATTTTCAATATACAGTGCCAAGTTTTAAAATCGAGCTTTTAATTCAAGCCAAAACGCTAGATAATTAACAATTAAAGTAATTTAACTTGAATGCGACTTAAATAAGGAATAACAATTGGAATTTAGCATAAAAAACGGAAATCCTGAAAAACAACGTACAGATTGTGTGATTGTAGGCGTATTTGAAGGGCAAAAACTAACAGAAGCCGCAAAAAGTATAGACTTGGTGGCAAATAAGGCGCTGAGTGCCGTTTTAAAAAACGGTGATATGGAAGGCAAATTGAATAGTACTTTAGTTTTGCACAATATTCCTGAAATTACACCTAAACGTGTGCTGTTGGTAGGCTTGGGAAAGCCTGCTGAGTTTACTGAGAAGCAATATCGCCAAGCGGTGCGAGCGGCAATTAAAGCGCTACCTAAGGGTGTTGCGGATGCAAGTGTTTATTTACCAGAAATTGCGATTAAGAACGCTAGCATCGCAAGCAAGGTTGCGCAGTTAGTAGAAGTGACGGTGGATGCGACTTATCAAGTGAATGCAATTAAGTCTAAAAAGCCAGAACCCAAAGTACTCACTAAGATAGCAATTTATGTTGAAAAGGCTGATAACCAACAGGCTGAAGTTGCCCTAAAACAAGGCTTAGCAATTAGTGCGGGGGTTGGCTTGGCAAAAGATTTGGGTAATTTACCACCGAATATTTGTACGCCCACCTATTTGGGTGAGCAGGCCAAAAAATTAGCTAAGCAATATGGTTTTAAAGTTGAGGTGCTAGATAAAAAAGAAATTGAAAAGTTAGGGATGGGCTCATTTTTAGGGGTGGCGCAGGGCAGTGTAGAGCCGCCACGTTTTATTGTCTTGCAGCATTTAAAAGGTAAAAAAACACAAAAACCAACAGTGCTCATCGGTAAAGGCATCACCTTTGATACAGGTGGCATTTCACTCAAGCCGGGTTCTGAAATGGATGAGATGAAATACGATATGTGTGGTGCAGCAAGCGTACTAGGCACATTTAAAGCCATTGGCGAAATGGATTTAGCGATTAATGCAGTGGGTCTTATTGCAACATGTGAAAATATGCCAGATGCAGGCGCAATAAAACCAGGGGATATTCTAACGAGCATGTCTGGACAAACGATTGAAGTGTTAAATACGGATGCAGAAGGACGTTTGATATTATGTGATGCGCTTACTTATGCAGAGCGCTTTGAACCAGCCGCTGTTGTTGATATTGCAACCTTAACAGGCGCATGTGTGATTGCCTTAGGGCATCATGCAAGTGCAGTATTTAGTAACAAAGATGAACTTGCCCATGAATTATTGGTTGCTGGCGAAGCAGCACACGACCGTGCTTGGCATATGCCGATGTGGGATGATTATCAAAACCAACTTGATAGTAACTTTGCCGATATGGCAAATATTGGCGGTCGCGCAGGTGGAAGCATTACAGCAGCTTGCTTCTTATCACGATATGCCAAAAAATATGACTGGGCGCATTTAGATATTGCGGGCACGGCTTGGAAATCTGGTAAAGAAAAAGGTGGCACGGGTCGCCCAGTGCCGCTTTTAACAACATTTTTGATCAAACGTGCAGCAAAATAACGAAGAAATGAAGACTCTTTTGGCAATCATCAAAAAATGACACGTATTGATTTTTATTTTAATGTCACAAATAAGCAAGGCCTGTTATCTGATTTAGTCACTTCTGCATTAGTTAAACATCGTCAAGTGACGATTTATCAGGAAGATGCAGTTAAGGCGAAGCAGGTGAGTAATGAATTATGGTATAACGCGCCTGAAAGTTTTTTACCAAATATGTTGCCTATTGATCAATTGGCAATTCATACGCCTGTGGTGGTTCATTGGCATGAAAATCAAATATATCAAGATGATATGTTAATAAACTTAACGACCAAAGAGCCTGTATTTTTTAGCCGATTTACACAGTTGGTCGAAATTGTGACTGATGATGAGCAGGACAAACAATTGGCAAGGACGCGCTATAAATTTTATCGTGACCGTGGCTATGAAATTAAAAATCTAGACTTTACAGCAATCAATAGAAATAATATGAGCTGAGAATAATATGGCAGAAAAGAAAATACCTTTATTGACGGATGTTTACCAGCCAAAACAAGCTGCTGGCGGACAAGCCAAACCTGAGGGTAAACAAGTCCGTCAGGATGATGTAGCTTTAATTACGCCAGAGCTTATTGCAAGAATTATTGGGCATATTAAACCTAGATTAGAGGCTGATATTGCTAAGTCTATAATAGAAGATGTTAAAGAAGCGCTTAAAACAGATTTAATCAAGGAGTTGCAAAATGAGATTGTTGCGGTCCAAGCTGCAATAGAATCTAGAACAGTTGATTTTGTAGATAAAACAAAAGCGGATTTAAAAACTGAACTACCGCATATGTATCAAACGAGTGCTGAGTTTGTGCTTGCTGAACTCGCACAAAGCATTTCTCAACTAAAAGACGAGCTTACAACAAAGATATCACATTTGAATAGTGATGCGGTTTCAAGTGCCGAAGCACAGCTTTCAGAAGTGACATCTGCTACAGTGGAATTAACGAATACACAAATTAGCGCATATGCAGAAACACTTAAATCGGATTTACAAACAAAAATTTCAGAAGATTTAGCCCAAGAGATGCATGCTTTTCAAACACAATCTCTCGCTAAACATCAGTTAATGCTTGGTCAAGAGCTAACCGATGTTTATGAATCTAGTGTTAAAAAAACGCAATCCGAGTTACAAGAACAAATGCTTAGTATGCAATCCGATGCTTTAGCGCAAATGCGAAGTAACTTTATAGAAGCGATGCCTGAAATATATCAATCGACAATAGAAAATCAGCAGGCGGGGATTACTGCCGAAATTACGGAAAACTTGAATCAAGCGATGCAGCTATTTCATCAGAAAGCAATTGACGAACATCGCCTAAGTCTAGAAAAAGTGTTGAATCATCAATTTGAAGAGATTAATATTCAAGCGAAACAAGAATTAATGGAAAAGTTGTCTTTGATACAATCTGACGCACAAGAGCAAATGCAAGCGACAATTAAAGATGCAATTCCAAGTATTTATGAAACAGCTGCAGATGAGATGAGAATCAAATTTGCAGATGATATGGCATTAGAAAATCAGCAAATAAAAGAAAGCTTTTTAGCAAGTGTCAATGGTGAGTTGCCAGCTGTACAAGCAGTACTAAAGCAAAATATCCAACAGTTATTGGCAGTAGAAATGTCCACATTAGAAAGTGATTTGCGTCAGCAACTAACGTCAGAGATGCGTGATTTATTGCAAAGTGTTAAATTTGTGCTTCCAAAGAGTTAATCGCAAAGAATTAATCCTCTTGAATTAATTCTTTGTATCCTTCAGCAGTTAAAAAGTGCTTAGTGTCTGTTGCATCATCTGGTTTAAACTTAAATATCCAAGCCGAATAGGGCTTGTCATTAATTTCTTCAGGTGCGTTCAATAAATCTGTATTGATTTCTGTGACAACCCCGTTCATGGGCGCATGCAAATCCGACCCTGTTTTAACAGATTCCACAATGCCACAAGTTTTCGCGCTGATGAGTTTATCACCAAGTTTTGGAGGCTCAATAAAGACGACATCGCCAAGCATATCTTGAGCATAATAAGTAATGCCTGCAAGCCAAGTGCCATCATTACTTGCATCTGTATTAGGGCATGTCCATAAGTGTTCTTTAGTGTAATGCAACTGATTTGGTATTTTCATGGTCAGATTTTTCAGTAAAAGTTAACAATTGAAAGACATTCATTTTCGCATAAAGTTAAAGTTTCTGAAATTTATGTCGTGTATTAATTAAGTCACATTAGATATGAACGTTAATAATTATTTTATAAAACATGCGTAACTTATTGACATGTAAGTAATATTGTATAATATTGTCTTAAAGGCCTTGTATAGGCTTTTCAGGTTTTTGATGTTTTGTGGAGTGTAGCGGTAATGGTTAATTTGATTTTTAAAAAAATAGTTTTATTTTATATGGCGCTCGCATTAGCAGCTTCGCCAATAGAGCTACTTGCAGCACACAAAAAATCGCATAAGCGCGTTAGCACAAGCCAAAAAAAGACGGTTAGTAAATATCGTAGTGCTAGCCGCTACAAAGCTAAATCTACACGATTGCGTGCTAAAAAAGTAAATGTGAGATTGCGTTCATCGCCTCATCTAAAAAATGCATTTCATCTACAACAAGATAGTTATGATGGCAGTGGAGTATTGCAATTAGCATCTGGGAAAGCTTTGGTCATCAATCAAGCTACAGGAGAAACCATTTATGCCAAGAATACCAATATTACTGCGCCTATTGCTTCTATCACAAAATTAATGACAGCAATGGTAATGCTTGACGCAAAGCAACCGCTAGATGAAGTTGTTTATGTCAATGAAGAAGATATAGATTATCTAAAAGGCACCAGTTCTAGGCTCTCAATTGGAGCAGGGTTGACGCGAAATGATATGCTGCAGCTGGCATTAATGGCATCTGAAAATCGGGCTGCATCAGCATTAGCACATAGTTATCCGGGAGGCAGATACAAGTTTGTAAAAGCAATGAATGCTAAAGCTGTAGAGTTGGGTTTGATTAATACACATTTTGTTGATCCAACAGGGTTAGATAGTGAAAATGTATCTACAGCTGAAGATTTGGTAAAAATGATCCATGCGGCTTATCAATACCCAGAAATAAGGTTAGCGACTACTAGTCCATCACATGAAGTTTATGTTGAGGGTAGAAACTACCCGATTAATTTTAATAATACCAACGGATTGGTTCGAGGCGGTGAGTGGCAAATCGGTTTATCAAAAACTGGCTTTATTAATGAGGCAGGGCGTTGTTTGGTGATGCAAGCAACCATTGCAGGCGAACCCATGATTGTTGTTTTGTTGGATTCCAATGGTAAATCTACACGTATAGGCGATGCAAACAGAATTCGCAAATGGATGGAGTACAACAGCGTGAATAAGCCAACAACAACGGGTGACGCAGAATCAATGGCGGTTGATAAGGTTTCTTAATAAGTGTTTTATGAGAAAATAAGGTAATAATAAAGCGACACTAGCCGCTTTATTATTACTAAAATTGAGCTATTTTTTTACAGATTTCTTTGATGCGGGCTTTTTGGCTCCTGCTTTGGCAGTTGTGGGTTTAGTGGCAGTCTTTTTAGCTGTCGATTTTTTAGTATTTGTTTTACCAGATGCTTCGTCTTTAGCGGCTTTTTCTGCTAAAAGCCCTAGCGCTTCATCTAAAGTGAGTTCTTCTGGTGCTACACTTTTTGGGATAGTCGCTCGAATTTTGGCATGCTGCACATATGGCCCATAGCGGCCCGCAAAAATTTCTACACGCCCTTCACCACTTGGATGCGCGCCTAAATCCGCTATAGGCGCAGGACCAGTGGCTGCAGCAGCAAGCAAAGCAACTGCGCCAGCATTATCAATGCTAAATACACTGTCTGATTTAGGAATCGATTTAAATTTACCATCGTGATTCACATAAGGGCCAAAACGACCAATATTTGCCACAATTTTTTTACCTGTTTCTGGGTGTTGGCCTAAATCACGCGGCAAACTTAGCAGCATATTCGCTGTGTCAAGATTCACATCTGTGATTGAAATTTCTTTTGGAATGCTTATCCGTTTTGGCTTTTTCTTTTCACCATCAACAGCCAAGCCAACTTGTAAATAAGGGCCATAAGGGCCATTCATTAAGTAAATTTCTTTACCTGAATCTTTATCGACGCCAATGGTGACAGGGTCACTGCCTGCTTGCGCTGTACCATTCATGCTGCGTTTATAATCGCACTTAGGTTCTGCGTTATAGCCTGTGCAACCAATAAACGTGCCGTAGCGGCTTAATTGCTTTTGCAAAGGCCTGCCACATTTAGGGCAGGCTTCGTCAATGAGTTCGTTGCCAGGTCTGTCTACATCTGCTTTGCTGATGATTTGGTTGTTAAATCCTTGCCAAAACTCATCCATGAGTGGAATCCACTCGCGTGAGCCTTCTGCAACGTCATCCAGTGCTGTTTCTAGGTTGGCAGTGAAGTCATAATCGACATACTTAGTGAAATGCTCAGTTAAAAACTTAACCACCACACGGCCAACATCGGTAGGTGTAAAGCGCTTTTTATCGAGCACCACATATTCGCGATCTTGCAAGGTGCTAATGATGCTGGCGTAAGTTGAAGGGCGACCTATGCCGTACTCTTCTAAAATCTTGACCAAACTTGCCTCACCATAGCGTGGTGGAGGTTCGGTAAAGTGTTGATCACCATAGATTTTTTCAACGTTGAGCACTTCGCCAGTTTCTAAATGCGGTAATTTTGCTTCCGCATCTTCATCGTCCTCATCGTCGCGTCCTTCCATATAAACCGCAATAAAACCAGGGAATACTAAGGTTTGGCCGCTCGCACGGAATAAATTAGCATCACTGCCTACGCTTAAATCAACACTGACGGCATCAAATTTTGCAGGGGACATTTGGCATGCTAGTGTGCGTTTCCAAATCATTTCGTAGAGCTTAAACTGCTCATCATTTAAATACTGACGCATTTTCGCAGGTACGCGATTGATATCAGTCGGGCGAATAGCCTCATGTGCTTCTTGCGCATTTTTAGCTTTGGTTTTATACATAATGGGCGATTTTGGTAAATAATCAGCCTCAAAATTTTTCTTCACGTATTCGCGAATATTCATTACTGCTTCGGTTGCTAAACTAAATGAATCGGTTCGCATGTAGGTAATCAAACCAACCGTGCCAGAGCCGATATCCACCCCCTCGTACAGCCCTTGTGCGACGCGCATGGCGCGGCTTGTGGTAAAGCCGAGCTTACGAACTGCTTCTTGCTGTAATGTGGACGTGGTAAATGGAGCCGCAGAACTTCGACTACGCTGCTTTTTCTCCACTCTAGAAACTGTCGTTTTGCCTGCACTTGCGAGTAATAACTTACCGACGATATCAGCATGCTGGTCATGGTTTTTAACAGTAAATTGTTCAACTTTTTCACCGTTAAGTTGGATTAACTTTGCGCTAAATTTATGCGCCAATTTAAGTGCATCGAGGTGTATGCTCCAATACTCTTGGCTGACAAACGCTTCAATTTCTAATTCACGCTCTACAATTAAGCGCAACGCAGGGCTTTGTACGCGGCCTGCGGATAAGCCTCTACGAATTTTTTTCCATAGAAGTGGCGATAAATTAAATCCGACCAAATAATCTAGGGCGCGGCGCGCTTGCTGCGCATTCACCAAACTCATGGCAATATCACGAGGGTTGTCGATAGCGTGTTTAACAGCAGTTTGGGTAATTTCGTTAAACTCTACACGTTTAAGCAGTTTGTTTTTTAGTAACTTTTTCTCGCTAAGTATTTCAGCAATATGCCAAGAAATCGCCTCACCTTCGCGATCCGGGTCGGTTGCGAGGTAGATGCTATCTGCACTTTTCACCGCTTTGGTAATCGCATCCATGTGCTTGGCGTTGCGGTCAATCACATCGTACTTCATGGCGAATTGGTTGGCAGGGTCTACTGCGCCATTTTTAGGGATCAAATCACGTACATGACCATAACTTGCCAATACTTCGAAATCATTTCCGAGATATTTTTTGAGTGTTTTGGCCTTAGAAGGCGATTCTACAATCAGTAATTTTGACATTTAAACCTTGAATTGTGCAGCGAATAATTTTGATTTGACTAGATAATAGCAAGCTAATCAGTAACAAGACAACATGTTTAAAAATAAAATATATAAAACTTAATGAGATTAATTGCGCAAAAACTCGATGCGCGACCCTTCATGGCTCGCTAAACTTAATGCTGCGCCTTCATTTGCAATATCCCCAAATAGCGGGTCCTCTTCATCTGTATTGGATTGACTTAAGCTTTTAAAATCGTACAAATTAAAATCTGCTAAATGCGAGGGCTCTACATTGGTTATTGCACGGAAGATATTATTAACGCGCCCTGGTTGCTCAAGTTCCCATGCGTTTAACATATCTTTTACTTTTTGCCGTTGCAAGTTTTCTTGGCTGCCACACAAATCACAAGGAATAATCGGAAAGCTCATTTGCCTTGCGTAGCTAGCGATATCTTTCTCGCTACAATAGGCAAGCGGTCGAATCACCACATTTTTTTTATCATTTGTGGCAAGTTTTGGCGGCATAGCTTTCATTTTTGCGCCGAAAAACATATTTAAGAATAAGGTTTCAACGATATCGTCACGGTGATGACCAAGTGCAATTTTATTTGCACCCAACTCTTTTGCTGTGGTGTAAATAATGCCGCGGCGTAGCCGAGAACACAGGCTACACGTAGTTTTGCCTTCAGGAATTTTTTCTTTTACAACTGAATAAGTGTCTGCCTCTACAATGCGATATTCAATACCTAATTTTTCAAAATAGGCAGGTAAAATATCTGCAGGAAAGTTAGGTTGTTTTTGATCTAAATTCATTGCGACAAGTTTAAAGTTAATTGGAGCACGTTCTTGTAATGCAAGCAGTATCATTAACATGGCGTGGCTATCTTTGCCGCCACTCATACAAACTAATACGGTATCGCCTTCCTCAATCATGTTGTAATCGCCAATTGCTTTGCCAGTGGCGCTAATCAAGGTGTTTCTTAACTTAATAAAGTTATTAGAGTGGTTGTCAGGTAAATGTTTAATCATAAATAAGGTCTTACAAATTTAAACTTCGCCCGCCGTCTACTGCAAGCACATGGCCCGTAATAAATGGGGCATCAGCAATTAAAAACTTAACGGCTTTAGCAACATCATTTCCTTCGCCAATGCGTTTTAAGAGTGTTTGCGAGATAACGCGTTGCCTATAAACCTCATCAAATTGTGGGTTGTCATCGGGCCATAACACAGGGCCAGGTGCGACTGCATTTACGCGTACATCTGGGCTAAGCTCGTGCGCAAGGGATTTTGTAAGTGTGACTAGACCAGCTTTAGAGACGCTATACACAATATAGCCTTTTTTAGGTCGTTCAATATGCATATCCGTAATGTTCACAATACAGCCATTGGTTTGGCGTAAGGCTGGGGCTGCAGCCTGACTTAAAAATAAAGGCGCTTTCAAGTTGCTACCCATGAGGTCTAGCCAGTTTTCTTCATTAATTTGGCCAAGTTCGGTACTGTAATAGCTGGAAGCATTGTTAATAAGTACATCAAGCTTACCAAAGTGCTTAACTGTTTTGCCCACCAATGTGGGTAACGCCGCTATATCAAGCAAATCAGCTTGGATAATTTCTACGCTATCCGGGCGGCTAAGATTTAATTCGGTTTGAAGGGCGCGCGCTTCAAATACAGAGCTACGATAATGCACCATTAACTGAGCGCCTTCTGCATGTAGCATGCGGCAGATGGCTGCACCCACGCGCTTGGCGCCACCAGTAATTAAAACTACTTTATTGTTAAGTGCTTTATTTGATGTTTCTGAATTCAATTTTTACTCACTTTAGTTTCAAAATATTATAATGGGTAATGGCTTCAATACCTACAGGATTGCCCACTCCAGATGCAGATGCACAATTACGTAGTCAGCAATTGGCGCAAATAATTCAACAAACCATACAAAAAGCTAAAGGCTGGATTTCGTTTGCTGAGTTTATGCAGATGGCGCTCTACACCCCAAGTTTGGGGTATTACAGTGGAGGTGCAAAAAAACTTGGGGCTGGTGGTGATTTTGTTACCGCGCCAGAAATGTCCCCTTTATTTGCAAAAGCACTTGCACGGCAAGTCGCGCAAGTGCTGTTAACTACACAAGGTGATATTTTAGAATTGGGCGCTGGTACAGGTAAGTTAGCCAGAGATTTACTGTTGGAATTGCAAGTGCTTGAACAGCTACCAAATCAATATTTTATTTTAGAAGTAAGTGATTACTTGCGTCATGTTCAATATGAATACTTGCAGGCACAATTATCAGATGCACTATTTAAGCGCTTAGTTTGGTTGGAAGCCTTGCCTGCTAGCTTTACAGGATTAGTATTAGGTAATGAGGTTTTAGATGCTATTCCTGTGCATTTGGTTGTGCATAAAGCGGGAAAGCTACAAGCGCGCGGCATTACCTTTGATGGTGATTTTGTTTGGCAAGATAAAGCGATACAAGATCAGTCTATAGTAGATAGTGATTTATACGCTGAAGTAAGCGCCTACTCATTTCCCAATGATTACTTAACAGAAGTTTGCCCTGCCGCAAATGGCTTAATACGAAGCATATCTAGCATTTTAAATTACGGCGCTATCCTCATGATAGATTATGGATTTGGTGCAGTGGAGTATTATCATCCACAACGAAATCTTGGTACGCTAATGTGCCATTTTCAGCATTTTTCACATACTAATCCGCTCATTTACATTGGTTTGCAAGACATTACTGCGCATGTTAATTTTACGACGATAGCACAGGCAGGCATTGCGCAAGGTTTAGATTTGGCAGGCTATTGTAGCCAAGCACAATTTTTAATTAATTGCGGCATATTAGATGTCATGTCTGCAGTGTCGCCAAACGATATAGCCATTTATGCGCCTATGGCGGCTGCAGCGCAAAAGCTGTTGTCACCAGCGGAAATGGGTGATTTATTTAAGGCAATTGCTTTAACTAAGGGCTTAAGCGCACCATTAATTGGTTTCACCCAAGGCGATAAAAGCCATACACTCTAGTATAATTCGCGCCATGACAGAAAATAATGATGATTTAACGCAAAGAAGAATACGTAGTTTTGTATTGCGCCAAGGGCGCCTGACGAAAGGCCAAGAGCGCGCGCTTGAAACGGGCTGGCCCAAACATGGCGTGGAATATGCCTCGCAGAGCATCGACTTGGATGTGTTATTTGATAGAAAAGACAGGAAAAAAATCCTTGAAATTGGCTTTGGTATGGGCGATGCAACTGCCAAAATTGCCCAAACTTTGCCTGACTGTGATTTTATTGCAGTGGAAGTTCACACCCCTGGCGTTGGTGGGCTGCTTAAGTTAATAGAAGAGTCAGCACTTACTAATGTGCGCATTATTCAGCATGATGCAGTCGAAGTTTTGCAAAACATGCTCCCAGACCAAAGTTTAGATGGCGTGCACATTTTTTTCCCCGATCCATGGCATAAAAAGCGCCATCATAAACGCCGTTTGATTCAAGCTGAATTTGTAAAGCTGCTTTGCACTAAATTAAAAGTTGACGGCTATTTGCATGTGGCGACCGATTGGCAAGAATATGCAGAATGGGTGTTGGAAGTACTTAACGGTGAAACTAGTCTAAAAAACACTGCACCAGATTATGCAGATAAGCCAAATTATCGGCCACTCACTAAGTTCGAAAACCGCGGTATTAACTTAGGGCACGGCGTTTGGGATTTAGTATTTTTGAAAAATTGAACGAATAGCATGTAGCTTGGAAATACTCATAATGCTAATTAACAATCCCTTCGTTTATATCCGATGTATTTTTAATCAATATAGATTTAAACATTATAAAAATAAGGAATTAAATGGTAAATATAGGTGAGTCATGGATGTGGGCAGGTTTTTTAGCGTTTGTTATTGCAATGCTTGCACTTGATTTGTTAATTTTGGGTGGGCGAAAAGCACATAAAGTCGGTATTAAGGAGGCTGCCGCTTGGTCTTTGGCTTGGCTAGTACTGGCATTAATTTTTAATGGCTTGCTATGGTGGTACCTCAATCGCAATTTTGGTGAAGATATTGCCAATCAAAAATCCATTGAATTTTTAACTGGTTATGTCATTGAAAAATCTTTATCAGTAGACAATGTATTTGTGTTTTTGACCATTTTTTCTGCCTTCAATGTCGCCCCAGAGCATCAGCGAAGAGTATTGCTATATGGTGTGTTGGGCGCAATAGTTCTCCGTGCATTAATGATATTAGCTGGAGCATGGGTAGTGCGTGAGTTTGATTGGGTGTTATATTTATTCGGCCTGTTTTTGGTTATAACGGGTATCAAAATGTTCATCATGGCAGATTCAGAACCCGACATTAAGAATAATATAATACTTAAATTTGCAAAACGACATTTGCGTATTACCGATGAGTTTAGAGGAGAAAAATTCACTGTAATTGAAAATGGTGTGCGTTACTTTACCCCGTTATTTTTAGTGCTTTTAATGGTTGAGCTTTCTGATGTCATTTTTGCTGTAGATTCTATTCCGGCAATTTTTGCAATCACCACAGATCCCTTTATCGTTTTTACCTCCAATATTTTTGCTATTATGGGCTTAAGAGCACTCTATTTTTTATTGGCAGATATGGCTGATCGTTTTCATTTACTAAAATATGGTTTAGCAATTTTATTGCTTTTTATAGGCGTCAAAATGCTTATTACTTATTGGGTGCATGTGCCGACGTATATTTCTTTAAGTGTGATTGGGATCATATTAACGATATCGATTGTGGCTAGTTTGTTTTCAACCAGAATCACATACGATAAAGAAACTAAATAATTAAGATGATTTTCTATAAAAAGATGCAGAATGGGTGTTGGAAGTACTTAACGGTTAAACTGGTCTAAAAAACACTGCACAAGATTATGTAGACAACCCAAACTACCGCCCACTCACTAAGTTCGAAAACCGCGGTATTAAGTTAGGTCACGGGGTTTGGGATATCATTTTTATCAGCAAACAACCAAGCGCCAATTATTTTTTCTGCTTCTTCCACGCCTTGTTTTTTTGAGCTTGAAAATAATTGTACTGTACAACGCTCGCCCCAAACCGCAATCAGTTCTTTGCGTGTTTTTGCCAAGGTTAAGCCCGCCTCACCGCGCGATAATTTATCTGACTTTGTTAGTAAAACATGCACAGGTTTTTCAGTTGGACAAAACCAATCTAACATTTGGCGGTCTAGTGGTTGTAGCGGGTGGCGACTATCCATAACGAGCACTAAGCCTTTCAAGCTTGTGCGTTCAGACAAATAGCGTGAAAGAACGCTTTGCCAATGTGCACGCATACTTTCTGGTACTTTTGCGTAGCCATAACCTGGTAAATCAACCAAGTGGCGGTCGTTACCGAGCGTAAAAAAGTTGATGAGTTGTGTGCGGCCTGGTTGCTTACTCACAAACGCTAAGCGATTATGATTCGCTAGTGTGTTAAGCGCGCTCGATTTACCAGCGTTAGAGCGGCCTGCAAATGCAACCTCAATACCACTCGCTGGCGGCAAATCGCGCAAATGGTGAGCAGAAATATGAAAAGCAGCATTTTGAAACAAAGGCATATTACTCTCTTAAATTAACATAATGGTGGCATGTATCTTGTGCTTTAATGTATCACGAACAATTGAATTTTGATAAGATAATCATCTAATTAAATGGTTAAGAAAGCATAATAATGGTTAAGCAATTAAATACACTCGTTTTAGGCCTGTTAAGTTTATCAACATTGCCTGTCATAGCAGCCGATGAAACAAATGCAACAGAAAAAATAGTGCAAACAGTTTGTGCTGCTTGCCATGGCGTAGATGGCAATAGTGCTGTGTCACAAAACCCCAAACTAGCAGGTCAGCTACCAGAATATCTGCTAAAACAGCTGACTAATTTTAGTGAAGGCAAGCGTGCAAATGCGGTGATGGCAGGTATGGTTGCAAACTTAACACCAGATGACATGAAAAATTTGGCAGATTATTACTCAGCACAAAAAATTACTTTATCAAAAGCAAAAACGAATGGTGCTGGCTCGCTAGGCGAAAAAATTTATCGTGCAGGTAACGCTGCAAGCGGCGTACCGGCTTGTGCTTCTTGCCACGGCGCTAATGGCGCAGGTATTATTAAACAGTTCCCACGTTTAAGTGCGCAACACGCTGATTACACGTTAACGCAAATGAAAGCATTTCGATCTGGAGAACGTGCGAATGCGCCAATGATGATGACGATTGCAGCAAAAATGACTGATGCAGAAATTCAAGCGGTTTCTGATTATGTGCAAGGCTTACGTTAAAAATTAAGCTAAATTGGATGTTAAGTTCACCCTAAAACGTACAGCGCCATTTATATTGTTTGCTAAAGTTAATTCATAACCAGCTTGTTTGCAATCTTGTGCGGCATGAAATAAGCCAACACCCAAACCGTTTGGTGAGGCAATATGCTTTTTAAATAAGTCTTTTGCAATTTGCGCATCCACGGCCTTACCTGTATCTGTGACATCAATATAAAAACTATTTTCAGCATCACTGTGCATTTTGACACTAATTGTCGTATCGCGTTGATGCTTAGACTTTTCTAAAGCGTTATTGAGTAAGTTTTCGATCACACTATCTAAGACTTCGGCATTAATATCATGTGTCGGCAATTTTTCAGAAATAAATTCAATATCATCGCGACTATGGCGTGATTGTAAGCTTTTCCACCAAGCAGACATTTTTTCTAAACGTTTTTTATCTTCGCTAGGTGCTTTAAGTTTATCTAGCGTGGCAGCAATGCGCTGGTTTAGCACGGGTAATTGCTTGCGGATGAGTTGTAATAAGGCCTCGTCATCTTTGTCCTGCGTTTGTTCTGCGGCGGAAACCAAGGTGCCCACAGATTGCAATATATTTTTAATGTCATGCGTCAGGCGGCTGCCTGTTTCATAAAGTGCTTGCATATAGGTGTTTTGACGTAAAGTTTCCTCGCGCCGTTTGGCTTCATAAAATTCCCCCATAATCTGGGTGAGTAACTTTACGTGCACATACAACGCTGGCGAAATCTGCCAGCGGGTATGCAGAGTCATATGAAAATCTTTAAAGTTAAACTGGGTCACATGATTAGATAAATCACCTAATTTTCCTTCTGTTGCGTCGGCATGCCAACTCACGCCAGAAACCCAAGGCAGTTGTGTCATTTCTGCCATTGCAGCTTGTACAAATCCATTTGGTGTAGACTCTACTTCACCTAAAATCGCGATATTTTTAACCCATTTTTCAAATGGCATACCAACACTTAACAAGTAACGAGACATTAAAAGCTCAACACCAGAAAAGCGCGTACTTGGTTGCCACAAAAGGCTGAAGGCAATTAACACCCCTGCAAAGCCAAAAATGCTAATAAACATGACTTGAATGTAGTTGACTGAGTTTATGGTGCCAACCGCATAACTACCAAGCACTAAAATTAAAGCAACCAACATTAATAACAAGGTGTAAAAAAAGTCTAAGACTGGTAATTGACCAGATTTAGCATTTATATTTTCCATAAAGAAGATAGAGATTGGTATCACGGGGATTAAATACGTAATCACAAATTTGGCAGCTTCTAAATCGGCAGATGCGTTAAGTAGCTTGGGTACCACCCAAAGCAGCAACATAGAAAGCAAATAACTTGCAGCCAATATGGGCACAATGCGCGTGGTTTTTGACTCTTCAGAAAAAATGCGACCGCCTAAAAGGCCAAACAAAATGGCTAACCATAGCGCGCTAACCCACCAGTTTACATAAAAAAATCCAACTAAACCTACCCCTACAAATAATGCTAAAGCAGGTTTTGAAAGCTTTTCCGTACTGCGCCAAACAGGTTGCCATAGTAAAAATAGCCCATAATGGCATAAAAAAATGGCGCGCTGTAGCATGGTTGTGCCACCGCCCCAAATTAAAAAGGCGTGTAGCGATAGCAACATCAACGCTAATACGCGATGTGAGCTAGTGTTTAATATTTGGTTAATTTTGGTAAAATTGAACATAATTAAAGTTTATCATGACTTGTTGTTTTACTTGAGTTGTTGTTTTGCTTGATTTGGGAGGATTAAAGGACGAGTTTATGTGAATAAAGAGTCATTAAAATAGTGTCGATAATTTGTCATAAACGACGAAATTTCATCATTTATTATTATTAAGTATAGGTTAAAAACCGCTGTAAACCGCTATAAATATAGCATCTGGCCTATGGTATATTTTTTGCATGTTTAAGCTTGTACGTGGGGGAGGGCAAAATAAATGATGCAAAGATTAATGATGAAACGATTTCAGCAACGCAAAACTAATTGCCCACATATAAAAAATATAGTTGACAGAATAAAAACGGGTTAAGGATAACATAATGAACAAACAAACAGGTTTTACCCTAATTGAGCTCGCCATTGTATTGGTGATTATTGGCTTGTTATTGGGCGGCGTGCTGCGCGGGCAAGAGCTGATTAATAGTGCGCGAGTGAAAAGCTTGACACGGGATTTTCAAAATACACAAGTATACTTATATGGTTACCAAGATCGATTTAGATCGATTCCTGGTGACGATGGTAATGCTGCTGTGCGGCTACCAGGCCCACCAGCGGCGCAAGTTGCTGCAGGTCCAAATGTAAATAATGGTCAAATTAATGGTGCATGGAATGATGGTTTTGGTACTGGTACTGAGGCAATTTTATTTTGGCAGCATGTACGCTTGGCAGGTTTAGCACCCGGCCCCACAGCATTAGCTCCTGGTTTTGACCCAGTAAACTCCAACAACGGCCGAATTGGTATTCAAAGTTTAGCAGTAGCCCCCCCCATTGGTGGAATGACAGGTTCATGGGTGGTTTGCTCGGATTTAATAATTGGACGTGATGCATTACAAATCGACATCACATTAGATGATGGAGAAACTTCAACAGGCAATATTCGTGCAATACCTTCTGGCTCAGCTGTAGGTACTCCAGGCAGTACAACTGCAGCTATTTCTGCGGCAGCAGTAGTTAATACGCCGCATACTGTTTGTATGTCCTTGTAATTTGCTAAGCTTTTAATAGCCCGCCCAGCGCGGGCTTTTTGCTTTTGTATCCCCCGAATTTTGGATTGTGTTTTTAGGTTTTTAATTTAGACTGCGTTTCAATTAGGCGCAAATTCAATTAGAATAGTGACAAACTTTAAACGCAATCTACAATTACTCAAAACCGATGAATCAAAATAGTGCTGGGCAAAATATCGTTGAGATAGACAATCTCTCGTTCGGCTATAAAGGCCGTATGCTGCATCAGGGTATTAATATGGTGTTTCCACGTGGAAAAGTGGTCGCAATCATGGGTGGTAGCGGATGCGGCAAAACCACTTTACTTCGTTTGATTGGCGGGCAGGTTAAACCGAACAAAGGCGAAGTACGCGTAGATAATCAAGTTGTACACAAACAAACCCTCGCTGGCATTTATGAGTTACGTCGTAAAATGGGTATGCTGTTTCAGCACGGCGCACTGTTTACCGATTTATCGGTATATGAAAATGTAGCTTTTCCAATGCGTGAACACACAAATTTTCCTGAAAGCATGATTCACGATTTGGTTTTGATGAAGTTAAACGCAGTTGGTTTGCGTGGCGCACACAAGCTTAAACCGACTGAACTTTCAGGTGGTATGGCGCGTCGGGTAGCCCTTGCACGCGCTGTCGCGCTAGACCCTGATATTATTATGTATGATGAGCCTTTTGCTGGTTTAGATCCTATTTCAATGGGGATTATTTGTAACCTGATTCGCACATTGAATGATGCGCTGGGTGCAACTTCCATCATTGTTTCACACGATGTGAAAGAAACATTTTCTATAGCAGATTACGTCTATTTTGTGGCCAATGGCGTGGTAGCCGCGGAAGGCACACCAAAAGACTTAACGAACTCTTCATTGCCATTTGTGCATCAGTTTGTACATGGTGAAAAAGATGGTCCAGTGCCGTTTCATTATGCAGCGCCAGATTACAAGAGCAGCCTTCTGGAGTTTGAAGGATGATTAATAAAGCATGACTAAATCAAAGCATATCATGGGGTTAATGCGTTACTTTACAAACATTGGCCACCGTTTTAGTGAGGCTATATGGCGCTTAGGTGCTGGTGCGCGGCTGTTTTGGTTAACCTTAATATCATCTGGTGAAAGCTTTCGTAGGTTTCACTTAACAATACGCGAAGTATATTTTACGGGTGTATTGTCCTTAATCATCATTATCGTATCTGCGTTTTTTGTGGGCATGGTGTTGGCGTTACAAGGCTATAACACCCTACAAAAATACGGGTCATCAGAAGCGATTGGTGTGTTGGTTGCGCTAGCCTTGGTACGTGAATTAGGGCCAGTAGTCACGGCTTTATTATTTGCTGGCCGAGCAGGTACAGCTATTACCGCAGAAATTGGTTTAATGAAAGCGACTGAGCAGTTATCTGCAATGGAAATGATGGCAGTTAACCCAATCGCACGCGTAATTGCGCCCCGCTTTTGGGCGGGCGTGATTGCAATGCCCATATTAGCTACTTTGTTTTCCATGGTCGGAATTTTGGGCGGATATCTGCTTGCTGTGCCAGTCATAGGCGTTGATGCAGGTGCATTTTGGTCTCAAATGCAGGCGAATGTGGATTGGCGATTTGATATTTTAAATGGCGCGATTAAAAGTGTCGTATTTGGCATTGCCTGTACGATGATTGCGCTATTTGAAGGTTATGATGCGCCCCCAACTGCTGAGGGTGTGAGTCGTGCAACAACAAGAACAGTAGTAACGTCATCTTTAGCTGTGTTAGCTTTAGATTTCATCTTAACTTCATTTATGATTTAGTGTACAAAATTTATATTTAAAATTAATCTTAAAAGATTAATTTCTGTAGGAGCAGAATATGGAAAGAACAACGATAGACTTGTGGGTAGGGATTTTCGTGGCGCTAGGAGTTGCGGCTTTGCTCGGCCTTGCGATGAAGGTGGGCAATTTAACCACAAGTAGCATAGGTGAAATTTATACTGTGAGTGCTAACTTTGAGAACATAGGCGGCTTAAAACCTCGTGCTCCTGTTAAAAGTGCAGGGGTGGTCGTTGGCCGCGTTAGTGATATTCAATTTGACACTGCAACTTTTGAAGCGGTGGTGAGTCTGAATGTGGATAAACGTTATAGTTTTCCGAAAGATACCTTTGCTAATATTTACACTGCAGGGCTTTTGGGTGAGCAGTATATTGCTTTAGAAGCGGGTGGTGACGAAGAAGCATTAAAAAATGGTGATAAAATCACGCAAACTCAAGATGCAGTGGTGCTAGAAAAAATGATTAGTCAGTTCTTGTACAATAAAGCGTCTGAAACTACAGAAGCCGCACCGGCGGCTAAAGCATCAACCGAAGTCGAAGAAGATGCGTTAACAGCGAACCCATTAAACGCAATGACTAAACCTTAATTACCGAATTAGTTATTTAATTACGTCAGTTAAGTGGAAATTGAGGATATAAAATGCAAAAAATAATATACATCGTTCGTTTTTTTATGATGCTAAGCCTGTTAAGTTTTAGTGCAATTAGTTTTGCTGTGGACACGCCAGAAGAGCTTGTTAAAAAAACAGCAGATGAAGTGATTGCTGCGATTAAAAATGATAAAGACCTGCAAGCGGGTGACCAAGAAAAGATATTTGCGTTGGCAGAAGAAAAAATATTGCCTAACTTTAACTTTGAAAAAATCTCACGCATGGTGTTAGGTAAAAACTGGACCAAAGCAACACCAGAACAAAAAGCAGCTTTTCAAAATGAGTTTCGTACATTGTTAATACGTACTTACGCTTCTGCATTATCTAAGTATAAAAACCAAGTGATTGAATATAAGCCTTTTAGAATGGAAGAAGGCGCAAATACAGCTTCAGTAAAAACAGAAATTTTACAACCAGGAGGCCAACCGATTGCTGTCAGTTATACCTTAGAAAAGCAAGCGGACGCTTGGAAGGTGTATGACATTGTGATTGAGGGTGTAAGTTTGGTGACTAATTACCGTAGCCAATTCTCTCAAGAAGTACGTACCAATGGTTTGGATAGTTTAAACAAAAAGTTGGCCGATAAAAACAAAGCAGCGTTTGCTAAAACAGCTAACAAATCTTAAGAATATGGCGCAGATTACACAAGTAGGTAATGGCTGGGAGTTGAGTGGTGAAGTAGTGATTAACACTGCTTCTGACTTACTAGCAGCGAGTAAATTAATGACGCTAGGGCCTAATACCAAAATTGATTTTTCTGGAGTGACGAATATTGATACCGCCACGATTAGTTTAATTTTTGAGTGGAAGCGCCGCGCACTAAAAGAAAATCAATCGATACGGTGTGTCAATTTACCTGATAATTTAAATAGTTTGACACAGCTATATGGTGTGAACGAAATGATTAATTAATTGCGTTTAATCGCTTTAAATTAGTTACTATAACCCCATCTGCTAGATGGGGTTTCGTTTTTTAACAGTAATCATTCTGAATAAATTTTCCAAATACCAACATGCCCGATAAGCAAATAGATAAGAAAGTTCCAGCGATTCAAATTGACAATGTGCACAAGCACTTTGGTGGCTTGCATGCGTTAAATGGTATTGACTTAACCATAGGACAAGGCGAATTTTTTGCACTATTAGGCCCCAATGGTGCTGGCAAGTCTACGCTCATCAATATTTTGGCTGGCTTGCTTAAAGCCACGCAGGGCAATGTTTCTGTCATGGGGCATGATGTAGTGAGCGACTATCAAGCTGCGCGCATGTCTTTAGGCGTGGTGCCGCAAGAACTGGTGTTTGACCCATTTTTTAATGTGCGTGAAATGTTACGTTTTCAGGCTGGTTATTTTGGCAAGGGCAAAGAGAATGATGCGTGGATTGACGAGGTCATTGAAAACTTAGGCCTCACTGATAAAGCTCACACCAATATGCGTAAGCTCTCTGGCGGCATGAAACGCCGTGCGCTCATTGCCCAAGCATTGGCACATAAGCCGCCCGTGATTGTGTTGGATGAGCCAACAGCTGGCGTAGATGTTGAATTGCGCCAAATGTTGTGGGGCTTTATTAAAAAGTTGAATGCAGATGGGCATACGATAATTTTGACTACGCACTACCTTGAAGAGGCAGAAACATTGTGCGAGCGGGTTGCAATGATGAAGCAAGGCAAGATTGTGGCGCTGGATACCACTAGCAATTTATTAAAAAAACTTGCGGGTAAAAATTTACGTTTAACCTTGGGTGACGCAATGCTGCCAGCCGCATTATTGCCGATGTTAAAAAGTGGAGAAAGCGGCATTTATACGCTCGCCCTTAATGAGCCAAATCAACTTGAATTTGTACTAAGTGAGTTGCGAAAAGCGAAAGTTGCAATAGAAGACATGCAATTATTCGAGGCGGATTTAGAAGATGTGTTTATGTCATTAGTAGGTGGCAAATGAGTTTAAAAGAACTTAAAAACAGCTGGCTTGTAAGCCTCATGGATATTGCTAACTTGATGAATGTTAATAATTGGCGCGGTGCTTATACACTATTTAAAAAGGAAACCTTGCGTTTTTGGCGAGTGGCATTTCAAACAATAGCTTCGCCAGTGCTCACGGCTTTGCTGTACTTGCTAATTTTTAGTCATGTGTTGGAAGCTCACGTACAAGTCTACAAAAATGTGCCCTATACCGCGTTTTTAATCCCAGGTTTAATAATGATGTCTTTGTTGCAAAACTCGTTTGCAAACAGCTCATCGAGCCTGATTCAATCTAAAGTGATGGGTAATATTATTTTTATTTTGCTTACCCCGCTTACTTACTTACAGTTTTTTGTGGCTTTTTTAGCGGCATCTATTGTGCGTGGGTTTATGGTGGGATTAAGCATTTATTTGGTGGCTATTTGGTTTGTCGATTTACCGATTACGCATCCGATATGGATTTTGACATTTGCTTTGCTTGGTAGCGCGCTACTAGGCACATTTGGGATTATTGCGGGTATTTGGGCAGATAAATTTGATCAAATGGCGGCATTTCAAAACTTTGTGATTATGCCGCTCACATTTTTATCTGGCGTGTTTTATTCCATACATTCGTTACCACCATTTTGGCAAGTCGTCTCAAAATTCAATCCTTTTTTCTACATGATAGATGGATTTAGGTATGGCTTTTTTGGTCAAGGTGATATTTCACCTTGGATTAGTTTAGGCGTAGTCACTGCATTTTTATTCGGGTTAGCATGGGTGGCTTTAAAAATGTTAAAATCTGGTTATCGATTAAGAGGTTAAGCACGTGTTAAGCGCAAAGCAATTAGAAAGTTATATTACCGACCACTTGAACTGCGATTTTATTGAAGTGCGTGGTGATGACGGGACGCATTTTGAGGCAGTGATTGTGAGCCCAGCGTTTGAAGGCAAACGCATGGTACAACAACATCAATTGGTGTATGCCGCCCTAGGTGACAGAATGCGCGCGGAAATTCATGCACTATCAATGCAAACTTATACGCCAGAAAAATGGCAAGAATTGAACAAATAAACTTGAAAGAAACGGAAGATTAAATGGACGCACAAGCAAAAATTAAAGAAACAGTCACCAATAACGATGTAGTGTTGTATATGAAGGGTAGCCCAAAGTTTCCACAATGTGGATTTAGTAACTTGGCGACACAAATTTTAGATGCATGCAACGCAAAATATGTGGCGGTGGATGTGTTGCAAGATCAAGCCATTCGTGAAGGCATTAAGCAATACGCAAACTGGCCTACGATTCCGCAGTTGTATGTAAAAGGTGAGTTTATTGGTGGTAGCGACATTATGCGTGCCATGTATGAAAGCGGCGAATTGCAAACGCTACTCTCGGGTGCATAATTTTGGATAAACTTATTATTGAAGGTGGCGTAAAGCTCAATGGCGAAGTCACTATCTCAGGAGCAAAAAATGCAGCACTACCCATTTTGTGTGCGTCCCTTTTGGCAGAAACACCACTCAACTTAACCAGTGTTGCAGCGCTAAAGGACATTGATACCACCATTAAGTTACTTGATACCATGGGTGTTAAAGTGACGCGTGATGCAGATAAAGTTTCGCTAGACGCAAGTGAAGTGACTTCGTTTGAGGCGACTTACGAAATGGTGAAAACCATGCGCGCATCTATTTTGGTGCTTGGACCATTGCTCGCCCGCTTTGGTAGCGCGCGTGTTTCTTTGCCTGGTGGCTGTGCGATTGGTTCTAGGCCAGTTGATTTGCATATTAAGGGCTTGCAAACCATGGGTGCAGCAATTCATATTACGCATGGATATATTCAAGCAAGCACCTTACATTTGCCAAATCGTCGCTTGCAAGGCGCACGTTATTATATGGATATTGTCACGGTCACAGGTACAGAAAACCTGATGATGGCAGCAAGCTTGGCTGAAGGCAAAACCATTTTAGAAAACGCAGCTAAAGAGCCTGAAGTGGTTGATTTGGCAGAATGCTTAAATAAAATGGGTGCAAAAATCACGGGGGCGGGTACCGATGTGATTACGATAATAGGCGTGGAAAAATTAACTGGTGCAACCCATAATATCGTTTGTGACCGTATCGAGGCAGGCACTTACATGGTAGCTGCCGCGATGACGGGGGGTAGTGTAAAACTACTCAATACGCGCGCTGATTTATTGGATGCAGTGATTGAAAAGTTACGTGATGCCGGCGCGGAAGTAAAAGTGAATAAAGTAGAAAATTCGATTACCGTTAAAAGTGATGGTAGGTTGAAAGCAGTGAATATTCGTACTGCGCCGCACCCAGCTTTCCCGACGGATATGCAAGCGCAATTTATGGCGCTTAACAGCGTGGCTGAAGGCGTTGCTAAGGTGACAGAGACTATTTTTGAAAACCGTTTTATGCACGTGCAAGAAATGCAACGCCTTGGTGCAGATATTAGTATCGATGGTAATACTGCGCTTGTCAAAGGCGTGGAATATTTGGATGGCGCAACCGTGATGGCGACAGATTTGCGCGCATCAGCTAGTTTGGTGTTATCGGGGTTAGTTGCACGCGGCGAAACGGTGATTGAGCGTATTTATCACCTTGACCGTGGTTATGAATTTTTAGAAGAGAAATTAACTAAGTTAGGCGCAAAAGTGCGCCGTGCAAATTAATATGAGCTTTATTTAATATGATAACCATTGCATTATCAAAAGGACGTATTTTCGAGGAAACCACGCCGCTACTTGCGGCGGCGGGTATTCGTGCATTGGAAGATCCTGAATCTTCACGCAAGCTAATCTTGCCTACAAACCGCGATGATGTTCGCTTGATTATTGTGCGCGCAACCGATGTACCAACTTACGTGCAATATGGCGCGGCAGATTTAGGAATAGCTGGCAAAGATGTGCTTGACGAACACGGTTGCGAAGGTTTGTATCAGCCACTCGACTTGCAAATTGCCAAATGTAAAATGATGGTGGCGGTGCGTGATGATTTTGACTATGAGGCCTCAATACGCCAAGGTGCACGCTTAAAAGTGGTCACTAAATATGTGAAAGCTGCGCGCGAGCATTTTGCCGCAAAAGGCATGCATGTGGATTTAATTAAACTCTACGGCAGTATGGAACTTGGCCCGTTGGTTGGCCTAGCAGATGCGATTGTCGACTTGGTGAGTACGGGTGCGACTTTGCGCGCAAATAATCTCAAGGCTGTGGAAGAAATTGGCGATATTAGCTCGCGCTTAATTGTTAATCAGGCGTCATTAAAATTAAATCGCCCTTTACTTCAACCTATATTAGATGCATTTAGCGGTGCAGTTAAATAATTATGCAAATTCGACGTTTATCTACCAAAGACCAAAGTTTTAATGCTGAGTTAAAAGCATTATTAGCCTTTGAAACTGCGCAAGATGATGCAGTAGATGTGGTTGTCGCAAACATTCTTAAAGATGTGAAAGCACGCGGCGATGCCGCGGTATTGGAATATACCAATCAGTTTGATAAAACAAACGCTAAATTGTTAGCTGATTTAGAAGTGGGAAAGCCTGAATTGCGAGCAGCATTAGATGGTTTGGAAGCCAATACCAGAGCGGCTCTACAGGCAGCGTCTGAAAGGGTAAAAAACTATCATGAAAAACAAGTAATGTCATCTTGGAGTTATACCGAACCTGACGGTACGTTGCTTGGTCAGCAAGTGACACCGCTTGACCGGGTAGGTTTGTATGTGCCGGGTGGCAAAGCAGCATACCCATCTAGCGTGCTGATGAATGCAATCCCTGCCAAAGTGGCGGGCGTGGGCGAGTTGATTATGGTGGTGCCAACGCCCAATGGCGAAAAAAATGCTTTAGTGTTAGCTGCTGCGGCAATTTCTGGTGTAGACCGTGTGTTTTGTATTGGCGGTGCGCAAGCGGTGGGTGCATTAGCATATGGCACAGAAACCATCCCACAAGTTGATAAAGTCACAGGGCCTGGCAATGCTTATGTGGCGGCGGCAAAACGTCGGGTGTTTGGTGTGGTTGGTATCGACATGGTGGCAGGGCCAAGCGAGATTTTGGTGATTTGCGATGGTAAAACTAATGCTGATTGGATTGCCATGGATTTATTTAGTCAAGCCGAACATGATGAATTGGCACAAGCGATTTTGTTAAGTCCAGATGTTGCATTTTTAGATGCGGTTGCGGCCAGTATGCAAAAACTAGTGCAAGAAATGCCCCGCAAAGAGATCATAAATACCTCGATTACCAATCGTGGCGCGCTCATTTTGACTAAAGATTTAGATGAAGCGATTGAGATTTCTAACTATATTGCGCCTGAGCATTTAGAGCTTTCAGTTGAAAATCCGCTTGATGTAGCTAAAAAAATTAAACATGCAGGTGCTATTTTTATGGGGCGTGATACATGTGAGGCGCTCGGTGATTATTGCGCAGGGCCAAACCATGTATTGCCAACATCACGCACTGCGCGTTTTAGCTCACCTTTGGGTGTTTATGACTTTCAAAAGCGTTCTAGCATCATTTTTGCCTCAAGCAAAGGCGCACAAGATTTAGGAAAAATTGCATCTATACTTGCTTATGGCGAAGGTCTGCAGGCGCATGCGCGATCAGCCGAATATAGGCTAAAAAAATGAGTAAATTTTGGAGCGATATCGTACGTGATCTAAACCCTTACGTACCGGGCGAGCAACCAAAATTGCAAAATCTCGTTAAGCTCAATACGAATGAAAATCCATATGGGCCAAGCCCAAAGGTAATCGCTGCACTGCAAGCAGAAGCGGCCGAGACGCTGCGTCTTTATCCAGATCCAAACTCAGATAAGCTTAAAGAGGCAATCGCTCAAAATTATGATTTAAGCGCTAGTCAAGTGTTTGTGGGCAATGGTTCTGATGAAGTATTAGCGCACGTTTTTCAGGCTTTGCTAAAACATAGTCGACCATTAATTTTTCCTGATATTACTTATAGTTTTTATCCAGTCTATTGTGGTTTGTATGAAATAGAGTTTGAAACCATAGCACTGAACGCACAATTTGAAATTCATGTAGATGATTTTGATAGACCTAATGGCGGCATTATTTTACCAAATCCAAATGCACCTACAGGAATTCCACTTGCGTTGGCAGAAATCGAAAAGATATTAAAATTTAATACTGAGTCGGTGGTGGTGATTGATGAAGCGTATGTGGATTTTGGCACTGAGTCTGCTGTTAAGTTAATCAATACTTACCCGAACTTATTGGTCACGCATACATTCTCAAAAGGTCGTTCACTCGCTGGGTTGCGTGTAGGTTATGCCTTGGGTCACAAAGACTTAATAGAAGCCCTGATTCGTGTAAAAGATAGTTTTAATTCATACCCAATCGACCGCTTTGCAGAAGCAGGTGCGGTTGCTGCTATGCAAGATAAAGCTTACTTTGAAGAAACCTGTAAAAAAGTAATTGCCACGCGCGTAGCGTTGGTGAGCGATTTGCAAGGCTTAGGCTTCGATATATTGCCTTCTGGTGCTAACTTTGTATTTGCAAAGCACTTAAAAAGAGAAGGCGCAGATTTGGCGGCAAAATTACGTGAAAAAAATGTAGTTGTACGGCATTTTTCAAAGCCGCAGCGCGTTTCAAATTACCTAAGAATTACTATCGGTACTGATGCGCAATCTAAACAGCTAATTAATGCTTTAGCAGAAATTCTTAAATAATTACTAAATTGTTGAAATAAATACCAATTTGCGGTTATTATGTGCGAACTACAAAATATCCTATTAATATTTTGTAAAAATTAATTTGGATTACTAGCAAAATATTAAAGTTTTTAATCGAATATAAACGAGCTCGGAGGAAATAAGTATCATGGCACAAACCCAAATGGCACTAGATTCATTAGATTTTGATGCAACAGTTGCATTAGCAGCCAAAGTTGCTCCACACGTAGACATTTTAGAAATTGGTACACCATGCATTAAGCACAATGGTATTGAATTACTTAAAACACTGCGTGCTAAATTCCCAAATAACAAAATCTTAGTTGATTTGAAAACAATGGATGCTGGCTTCTACGAAGCTGAGCCATTCTACAAAGCGGGTGCAGATATTTGTACAGTTTTAGGTACGGCTGATATCGGTACGATCAAAGGCGTCATTGATGTTGCTAACAAATACGGCAAAATGGCGCAAGTTGACTTGATCAACGTTGCAGATAAAAAAGCGCGTACATTAGAAGTTGCTAAATTAGGTGCGCACATCATTGGCGTGCACACTGGCTTAGACCAACAAGCTGCAGGTCAAACACCATTTATTGATTTGGCAATGGTAACTGGTTTAAACACTGGCGCTAAAGTTTCTGTAGCAGGTGGTGTTAAAGCTGCAACAGTGCGCCAAGTGGTTGATGCAGGTGCTGATATTGTAGTGGCTGGTGCAGCAATTTACGGTGCAGCAGATCCAGCGGCTTCAGCAGCTGAAATTACTGGCTTAGCACGTGCAGGTAGTGCTTCAGCCGGTGGTATTGGTAAATTCTTACCATGGATTTTAATTGCAGGTGCAGTCTTGCTTGGTTTGTATTTGCTTTCTGGTAAAAAAGCAGAAGAAATGCCAGCAGCAGCTGACGCAGCGATGGAACAAGTTGAAGGCGCAGCAGCAGTTGAAGGTGCAGCAGCAGAAGGCGCAGCAGCAGTTGAAGGTGCAGCAGCAGAGGCAGCAACAGCAGTTGAAGCTGCTAAAGATGCGGCAACTGAAGCAGCCCCCGCAACTACAGATGGTTTAGTTGGTGCAGCTAAAGAGGCAACAGGCGAAGCAGCTCAATAATTGTTGTTTTGAATTTAAAAGCCGACTTTTTAGTCGGCTTTTTTATTGCATGTGGTCATAGCATCACAAAAAAGTGTTTAAGCGCTCAAGTTTAGGTTAAAATACTGCTAAATTATTCATTTTAAATAGTTATTAAATTAATTTATATCTCATGCGCAAAGCAGAAGTCACACGTAACACCTTAGAAACTCAAATTTCAATTGCTATTAATATTGATGGTACTGGGCAGTCTCAATTCAATACTGGTCTAGGCTTTTTAGATCACATGTTAGATCAAGTGGCGCGTCACGGTATGATGGATATTAATGTTCAGGCTAAAGGTGATTTGCATATCGATGCGCACCATACGGTTGAGGATATAGGTATCACGCTTGGTCAAGCTTTTACAAAAGCGATTGGCGATAAAAAAGGCATTAATCGCTATGGCCATGCTTATGTGCCGCTAGATGAGGCATTAAGTCGTGTGGTGCTCGATTTATCTGGTCGCCCAGGCTTAGAGTTTAACTGTGAGTTTACACGCTCTGCGATAGGCGAGTTTGATGTGGATCTTTTTCACGAGTTTTTTCAAGGATTTGTGAATCACGCCAATGTGACTTTGCACATCGATAACTTAAAAGGCCATAACTCACATCACCAAGCCGAGACGATATTTAAAGCTTTTGGCCGTGCTTTGCGTATGGCGGTGACGTTTGACGAACGCATGTCAGGCATTATGCCGTCTACTAAAGGTAGTCTGTAAAGCCCTAAACGCGCTGGATATTTACGCTAAAAATATAGTTATGCAGAAAGTAGATATTGCAGTTGTGGATTACGGTATGGGCAATTTGCGCTCAGTATCTCAAGCTGTAGCGCATGTGGCACAAGGTAAAAAGGTAGTCGTCACGAGTGACGCAGAAGTGATCAAAAATGCGGAGCGTATTATTTTCCCTGGGCAGGGTGCCATGCCAGACTGCATGCGTGAGTTAGAAGCGCGTGGTTTACGCGGCGCAATGATTGAAGCGGCACAGAACAAACCATTTTTTGGTATTTGTATTGGCATGCAGTTATTGTTTGACCATTCTGAGGAGGGTGACACACCTGGTTTGGGCTTGTTAAAAGGAAATGTCAAACGATTTGAACCTGCGAAAATGGTGGATGCCAAAGGCGAAAAGCTTAAAGTACCGCATATGGGTTGGAATCAAGTGTATCAAACCAAGCCGCACATTTTGTGGCATGGCGTGGCAGAGGCAACGCGTTTCTACCATGTACATAGTTATTATGCTGCACCACAAAATGATGCAGTAAGTGCAGGCGAAACTGAATATCCAAATCGCTTTACCAGTGCAGTTGCGTTTGAAAATATTTTTGCTACGCAGTTTCATGTAGAAAAAAGTGCACAAGCTGGATTGCAATTGCTCTCTAACTTTATCAATTGGAAGCCTTAAACTTGTTAGGGCTTGGTAAACTGGAAGTTTTAATTAACCTTATTTGTTATTGAAATTAATTAATAAAAATCATGCTCATTATTCCTGCAATAGATCTTAAAGACGGTCACTGTGTCCGATTAAAACAAGGTGTTATGGAAGGAGCTACAGTCTTTTCTGAAGACCCAGGCGCAATGGCGCGGCATTGGGTAGACCAAGGTGGCAAGCGTTTGCATTTGGTCGATTTAAATGGTGCTTTTGCGGGCAAACCAGTGAATGAAGGTGCGATTAAATCAATCGTGGCTGCCTGCAAAGGTGAGATTCCAATTCAGTTAGGCGGTGGTATTCGTGATTTAGAAACCATCGAGCGTTATTTAGATGATGGAATCGATTACGTGATTATTGGTACAGCTGCTGTTAAAACGCCGGGCTTTTTGCATGAGGCATGTTACGCCTTTCCAGGGCAAATCATGGTAGGCTTGGATGCCAAAGATGGCAAAGTCGCAATCGATGGCTGGAGCAAGCTCACAGGTCATGACGTGATTGATTTAGCGAAAAAGTTTGAAGATTATGGCGTGAATGCGATTGTTTATACAGACATTGGCCGTGATGGCATGTTAAGTGGGGTGAATATTGAGGCGACGGTTGCATTAGCACAAGCGCTGACAATCCCTGTGATTGCGTCAGGCGGTTTAACCAATTTAGACGATGTAAAAAAGCTATGCGCAGTTGCTCATGAAGGCATCATCGGCGCCATTACAGGGCGTGCAATCTACGAAGGCACGATTGATTTTGCCGCTGCGCAACAATTGGCAGATGAGCTAAGCTAACGGGCTTAAATTAAATGGGTTTAGCCAAAAGAATTATTCCATGCTTGGATGTCACGGACGGTCGTGTTGTTAAAGGTGTCAATTTTCTTGAGTTGCGTGACGCTGGTGACCCAGTCGAAATTGCTAAGCGCTATGATGACCAAGGTGCGGATGAGCTCACCTTTTTAGATATTACAGCGAGCTCAGATAATCGTGGGCTGATACTTCATATTATTGAGGAAGTCGCCAGTCAAGTCTTTATCCCGTTGACTGTGGGTGGGGGCGTGCGCGAAGTAGAAGACGTGCGTCGCTTGTTGAATGCGGGTGCAGACAAAGTCAGTATTAATACCACTGCAGTACTCAATCCACAAATGGTTAAAGACGCGACGGATCGTTATGGTTCGCAATGTATCGTAGTCGCCATCGATGCAAAAAAGGTAGATAATCAACCATTCGAGTGGGAAGTTTTTACCCACGGCGGCCGCAAACCAACAGGCTTAGATGCAGTCAAATGGGCGAAATATATGGTGAGTCTTGGTGCGGGTGAGCTATTGGTGACCAGTATGGACCGAGATGGCACAAAAATAGGCTTTAACAATCCATTAAATCGTGCGATTTCTGATGCAGTTGAAGTGCCGCTGATTGCGTCAGGTGGCGTTGGTAATTTGCAACATTTGGTGGATGGGGTGAAGCTTGGTGGCGCAGATGCAGTGCTTGCTGCAAGCATTTTTCACTATGGGGAATACACGGTACTTCAGGCCAAAGAGTATATGCAAAAGAATGGTATAGAGGTTAGGCTATGAGCTGGCTGGATAAAATTAATTGGGATGCAAATGGCTTAGTGCCTGTGATTGCGCAAGAGCACGCAACGGGCAAAGTGCTGATGTTTGCATGGATGAATCGCCAAGCACTACAAATGACCAGTGATACTAAGCAAGCGGTATACTGGTCACGCTCACGCAATAAGTTATGGCAAAAGGGTGAAGAATCTGGCCATGTGCAAAAAGTGCATGAAATTCGACTAGATTGCGATGAGGATGTAATTTTAATTAGCGTTGAGCAAGTAGGTGGTATTGCCTGCCACACGGGTCGTCATAATTGTTTCTTTAAAATATTAGATAATGATAAGTGGTGTATTGATCAGCCAGTGATTAAAAATCCAGAAGATATTTATAAACCGATAGCATAAGCCAATAGCATGAGTGATATTTTAGACCGATTAGCAGAACTTTTGGAGCAGCGCAAAAACGCTGATCCAACGACCTCTTATGTGGCGAAACTATATGCAAAAGGCATGGATGCGATACTTAAAAAAGTGGGCGAAGAAGCAACCGAAACGGTACTTGCGGCCAAAGGTGGCAATAAGGAAGAGATTATTTATGAAACTGCAGATTTGTGGTTTCATACATTAGTGATGCTGGCAAAGGCAGATTTAAAGCCACAAGACGTGTTAGATGAACTCGCGCGTCGTGAAGGCTTATCGGGCATTGCTGAGAAAGCATTAAGGGTAGACAAATGAGTGCAGACTGTATTTTTTGCAAAATCATTAGCGATGCAATTCCTTGTAAAAAAATCTATGAAGATGATGAGGTCATTGCGTTTCATGATATAAAGCCAATGGCAAAAGTCCACTTTTTAATTGTGCCGAAATTGCATGTTGAGACCCTAAAAGATTGTGATGCATCGCATCAGCAATTGTTAGGTAAAATGTTGCTATTAGCGCCAAAATTGGCGGCTGAGCAGGGTTTAAAAGGCTTTAAAACACTGATTAATACTGGCAAAGAGGGTGGCCAAGAGGTGTTTCATATTCATATTCACGTCTTTGGTGGCGGCGCAGTTTAATTTTAGGAGATAGAAAAATGGGTTCATTTAGCTTATGGCATTGGTTGATTGTGTTACTGATTGTGGTGCTAGTATTCGGTACTAAAAAACTCAAAAATATCGGCGGCGATGTTGGTGGCGCAGTCAATGAGTTTAAAAAAGCCATGAAAGACGGCCAAATTGAAGATAACACAGATAAGTCGGGCACGACCATAGAAGGCGAAGTCACGAAAAAAACAAAGCAATAATTAGATATAACTTAAGTGTTTGACGTTTCTTTTTCGGAGTTGTTAGTCATTGCAGTCGTCGCAATGCTAGTAATTGGCCCAGAAAAGCTGCCTAAAGTCGCGCGTACGGTGGGTGCTTTTGTTGGACGTATGCAGCGCTACGTGGCGCAAGTTAAAGATGAAGTCAATCGCGAGATGCGTTTTGAAGAGCTTAAAAACCTTCAACAAGAAATCAAGCAAACTGTCGAGCAAGAAGTATCTACTCTGGAAGGAAGTATCCATAAGGCTTCCAGCGATGCTCAAATGATGTTGGATGAAAATGCAATGCAAAATCCAAAAAAACACGTACGTTCTAGTGCATCGCCTGCAAAATCTAAAGCTGTTAAAACGAGCGTTGCTAAAGCAAAAATAACACAAACCGCAAAAGCTAAAGTTGCAAAACCTAAAACCACAGTAACTAAACCTGTAAAACCTGCTAAATGACGCCAACAGAATCATTTATCTCACACTTAATTGAGCTACGTAATCGCTTGCTTCGTGTCGTGGTGGGTTTTGTATTGGTGTTTGTCGCGTTGTTTCCGTTTGCAAATAAAATTTATGCTTTGCTAGCCGCGCCTATGTTGGCTAAATTGCCTGCGGGCGGACATATGATTGCGACCGCAGTCACGACGCCATTTTTTGTACCAATGAAGGTTGCCATGATGGCCGCATTTGTGATTTCATTGCCACATACGCTTTACCAGATATGGTCATTTATAGCGCCAGGTTTATATGATCACGAAAAAAAATTAATGGTACCTGTGATTATTTCTACTTTTTTGTTGTTTTTAGTGGGGATGTCTTTTGCCTATTTTGCGGTGTTTCCCACTGTTTTTGGTTTTATTGTCGGTAGCGCGCCAGCAGGCGTAGCAGTGATGACGGATATCTCAGAATATTTAGATTTTGTGATGACACTTTTTTTTGCTTTTGGCTTAGCATTTGAAGTGCCAATTGTTGTGGTACTGATTGCGCGGTTTGGCTGGGTGACGATTGCACAACTTAAAGAAGCGCGCAGTTATGTGATTGTTGGGGCGTTTGTGCTAGGCGCTATATTTACACCGCCCGATATTATTTCACAATTTATGCTGGCAGTGCCGTTATGGCTGCTTTACGAGGCGGGGATATTAGTTGCCCAACTCTCCATGCAAAAAGAAAACAAAATAGGCGGCTAAAGCACTATTTTTTAGCAATAACAGGTTTTGGACGTGTACCAATAATCACATTAATTTTAATCTCTTTTTCTGCCCTAGCGATTTGCAATACCGCTTCTTCATTAGGTTTTAATGCTGCAATAATATTCAGCATGCTGCTGCTATCTGCTATTTGATTATCGTTAATAGCAAGTAAAACATCCCCCGCTTTAATCCCAGCGATATCTGCAGGACTATTTTTAAGCACACCCGCAATAAGTGAGCCGCGGGCTTGGGGTAATTTAAAAGATTCAGCAAGTTCTGGGGTAATGTCTTGCGCTTCAATCCCCACCCAGCCACGCGTGACGGTGCCAGTGGCGACAATTTGCTCCATCACTTGTTTAGCAATATTGGCTGGTATCGCAAAGCCAATGCCCATGCTACCGCCATTGCGTGAATAAATTGCGCTATTGATGCCGATTAAATTGCCTTCGGTATTAATTAATGCGCCACCAGAGTTGCCTGGGTTAATTGATGCATCTGTTTGAATAAAATTTTCGTAAGTATTAATGCCCAAATGATTACGACCAAGCGCACTGATGATGCCCTGAGTAACTGTTTGACCCACTCCAAACGGGTTGCCAATCGCTAATACCACATCGCCTACATCAAGCTTTTCTGAAGCCGCAAATGTAATGGCAGGTAAATTGTCTGAATCCACTTTTAAAATAGCTAAATCGGTATCAGGGTCTGTGCCCACTACCTTTGCTGCTAATTTTCTGCCATCTGCAAGCGCTACTTCAATCTCATCTGCACTGGCAATCACATGGTCGTTGGTTAAAATAAATCCTTGATCACTCACAATAACGCCGCTACCTAGGCTATTTTCTGGTTGGTTATCTTCGTTATCAGGCTCGCCAAAAAAATGCTTAAATAAAGGGTCGTCTCTAAATTGTTGATGTGGGTCAGTTGCTACTACTTTGCTAGAAGTAAAAATATTAACAACCGCAGGCATGGCTTTCTTAGCAGCAACACTATAGCCACCATTGGAATGGATTTTGGTTGTAACAGGCATTTGCTCAACTTGCTTTAAAACAACAGTCTCACGTGCTGGCTCTAGCAAGTTTGGGTAAAAAAAGCGCAGGGCAAACAAAAGACCTAAGCAGGCCGTTACAGTTTGTGCAAAAATAAGCCAAATGCGTCGCATAGAATTAAACAAAAATATAAGTGCTTATAAGTATAGGTGAACTAAAGGTAAAAAAACACATGAAAGTAAAAGACCTTAACAATTATTTAAATACACTATTGCAGCCAGAACGTTTTAGTGACTATTGCCCAAACGGCTTGCAAGTAGAAGGTAAGACTGAAATTAATAAAATTGTGACTGGCGTGACCGCAAGTATGAATTTGCTTAAAGCGGCACAGAAATCGAATGCAGATGCAATCTTCGTGCATCATGGTTATTTTTGGCGAGGTGAAAGCTTGCCTATTACCGGGATTAAAAAACAGCGTATTCAATATTTATTACAGAATGATCTTAATTTATTTGCATATCATTTGCCATTAGATATGCATCCAGAACTAGGCAATAACGTAATGCTGGCAAAGCAGCTTGGTTTGTCGGTGCAGTCTTGGGCAGATATGTTGGTATTGGTGGTTTTAAAAAAGCCACAAACTTTACAAAGTTTTGTGGAACTTGTTAATGAAAAACTTAATCGTAATGCTGTTGTGATTGGTGATTTAACTAAACCAATAAAGCGCATTGCATTATGCACTGGCGCGGCGCAAGGCTATATTGAGCAAGCGGCGGCTGCAGAGGTAGATGTTTATTTAAGTGGTGAAATTTCTGAGCAAACGGTACATGTGGCTCGTGAGACAAATGTGTCTTATATCTCTGCAGGGCATCACGCAACAGAACGCTATGGAATACAAGCATTAGGTGATCATTTGGCGCATAAATTCGGGCTCATACATGAATTTATTGATTGTGAAAATCCGATTTAGTTGAATTTTGTAAGATTTAACCTGTTAAATTCAATTGCACGAACAGAGGCATTAACTCTTTTCATATCAATCAGTTATGCAATTAAATTTGGAGTATATTATGGAAAAATGTATACTTAGTGCTGAAAGATCTGACTTATTACATCATCATACTTAATTATTTTTTAATCAAAATTGAGTTAAAGGTTGCAAATGGCAAATAGTAAAACTGAAAAAAGTAGTGCTTTATCCTTTTCTGAACCATCCGTGGTTGATCAAGAAAAGCGTAATTTTTTAATTACTGCTACAGCTTGCACCGGCGCTATTGGTGCGGCATCTGTTGCGGTGCCGTTTGTTGGTAGCATGTTGCCGAGTGAGCGCGCTAAAGCAGCGGGTGCGCCTGTAGAGGTGGATATTAGCAAGGTAAAACCAGGTGAAATGATAACGGCTGAATGGCGCGGTCAACCGGTCTGGATTCTCCATCGTACAGATGAACAAACAGCTGACTTGACTAAACATAACGATGAGTTATCTGATCCAATGTGCGAAATGGCACAACAACCAGCTTATTGTAAAAATACTGGCCGTGCAATTAAACAGAATATAGGTGTTGTGGTTGGCATTTGTACGCACTTGGGTTGTTCGCCAACGGCTAAGCTCGAAAAAGGTGGTGATATGGGCGAAAACTGGGGTGGTGGTTTTTTCTGCCCTTGTCATGGTTCAAAATTCGATATGGCAGGGCGCGTATTCAAAGGATCGCCAGCACCTACAAATTTAGTTGTACCACCGCATCAATATTTAACAGAAACTACATTGCTTATTGGCGTTGATCAGAAAGCGGAGGCCTAAATCATGGCAGATAAAATAGATCAAGGCACAACTGGCTTGTTGGGTTGGGTAGATAAACGATTCCCGCTTAGTAGCACACTTAAAGCGCACATTACCGAATATTACGCACCAAAAAACTTTAACTTTTGGTACTTTTTTGGCTCGCTTGCAATGCTGATTTTGGTACTGCAAATTACCACCGGTATCTTTTTAACCATGCATTACAAACCAAGTGCAGCAGAGGCGTTTGCCTCGGTTGAATACATTATGCGTGATGTATTTGGCGGCAATATTATCCGCTACATGCATTCCACAGGCGCTTCAATGTTTTTTGTAGTGGTGTATTTGCATATGTTCCGTGGCGTGATTTACGGATCATATCGTGGCCCAAGAGAGCTTATTTGGCTTTTTGGCGTGGCAATTTTCTTATGTTTAATGGGTGAGGCATTTTTTGGCTACCTGTTACCATGGGGTCAAATGTCTTATTGGGGCGCACAAGTGATTGTGAATTTATTTGCAACAATTCCTTTCATTGGACCCGATTTGTCTGAATGGTTACGTGGCGATTATTTGGTTTCTGACGCAACGTTAAACCGCTTCTTTGCGTTTCACGTGATTGCATTACCTTTAGTGTTGCTAGGCTTGGTAATGTCTCATTTGGTTGCATTGCATGAAGTGGGATCTAACAACCCAGATGGCGTAGAAATCAAAGCTAAAAAAGACAAAGAAACAGGAATCCCGCTTGATGGTATTCCATTTCATCCTTATTACACGGTAAAAGACTTAGTAGGTGTGGTGGTATTTTTAATTGTGTTTGTGATGATTATTGCGTTTGCACCAGAGATGGGAGGCTATTTCCTAGAGGCCAATAACTTCATCCCAGCTGATCCACTTAAAACGCCAGCGCATATTGCACCAGTGTGGTATTTCACGCCGTATTACTCTATTTTGCGTGCAGTGCCACCTGTTATGACCTCACAATTTCCAGGGGTCGCTGCGATGGGTTTATCGGTAATGATATTTGCGTTGTTACCGTGGTTAGATCGTAGCCCAGTAAGGTCAATACGCTATCGTGGAGGCTTATACAAATCTTGGCTCACAGCATTTGTGATCAGTTTCTTGGTGTTGGGTTATTTAGGAACAGTACCTTCGAACGTATGGGGACAATTTAGCATGGGCTTGCCAGTTGTTGGTGGCGCAGATCGTGCAACTGTAGTAGCGCGTATATTCACGATTGTTTATTTTGCATTTTTCATCCTAATGCCTTGGTATAGCGCAAAAGACAAAACTAAGCCAGTACCAGAAAGGGTGACAGGTTAATATGAAAATATCCATGAAAAAATTAATTTTAGTATTTGCATTTCTACCAACACTTGCATTTGCAACCGAGGTAAAAATTGGTGTGACTGCGCCCATAGATGCAAGTGATTATGCATCTTTACAGCGTGGTGCAAGAACTTTTATTAATAACTGTCTTAACTGCCACAGCGCAAACTATATGCGCTATAACCGCCTTAAAGACATTGGCTTAACTGAACAGCAAATTAAAGATAACTTGCTTTTAGCAGGTGAAAAGTTGGGTGACCCGATGACGGTGGCCATGAATCCAAAAGATGCTAAAAAATGGTTTGGTGTTGCACCACCAGATTTGTCAGTAGAAGTGCGCGCACGTGGCGCGGATTGGGTATATGCCTATATGCGTGGTTTTTATCGTGATAGCACGACACCAACAGGTTGGAACAATGTAGTCTACGACAAGGTAGCAATGCCACATGTGTTACAAGAGTTGCAAGGTGAGCAGGTGCTAAACCATGAAACGCACAAGTTAGAACTTGTGAAACCAGGCAAGTTAAACCCGTCAGAATACAACGCATTTGTTGGCGACCTGACCAATTTTATGGCGTTTATGGCAGAACCTGCTAAACAGCAACGTCAGAAGCTAGGTATATGGGCGCTATTATTCTTGGGCATTTTACTAGTATTAGTGGTTAAGCTTAAAAAAGAATACTGGAAAGACATTAAGTAAAATAAATTAAAATTTTGCAATAAAGCACATTCGACTTTATATGCAATCAATATTGAGGAGCAATACAAATGATGAAACTCTACTCAGGGTCGGTAGACCCTTTTAGTCACCGTTGTCGTATCGTACTATTTGAAAAAGGTATGGATTTTGAGGTGATTGACGTAGATTTAGCAAACAAAGTCGAAGATTTAGCGGTGTTAAATCCATATGGCTCAGTGCCTGTTCTGGTCGAACGTGATTTAATCTTATCGGAAGCGAATATCATTAATGAATATATCGATGAACGCTTTCCCCATCCTCAATTGATGCCAGCTGATCCTGTGATGCGTGCTCGTGCAAGATTGTTTTTGTATAATTTTGAAAAAGACTTGTTTGATCATGTTAAAGATATTGAATCAGGTGACGAGCAAAAAGCAGATATTGCACGTAAAACGATACGTGATAACTTAACGCAAATTGTGCCAATTTTTGGTAAACAAAACTATTTGTTGGGTGATGAGTATTCAATGTTAGATGTGGCTGTTACGCCATTATTGTGGCGTTTGGGGCACTATGGCATTGATTTGCCAAACCAAGCGGCGCCATTGTTGAAATACGCTGAGCGTTTATTCTCGCGCCCACTTTATGCGGATGCAATGACGCCATCAGAAAAAGCAATGCGCAAATAGTTTTTTATAGTAATGAGCGAATTAATACCAACCAAACCCTATATGGTACGCGCCATTCACGAATGGTGCGTCGATAATGGCTTAACGCCACATTTGTTGGTTGCTGTGAATGCGCAATGTCGTGTACCGATGGCTTTTGTTAAAGATGGCGAAATAGTTCTGAATTTAAATTATGCTGCAACAAAAGATTTACATATTGATAATGACGCCATTGTATTTTCAGCACGTTTTAGCGGCATATCACAAAATTTATTTGTGCCTATGGGCGCGGTCAAAGGCATATTCGCGCGTGAAAATGCGCAAGGTATGTTTTTTGAAACAAGCTTAGAGCCTGTAACAGAGATGAATCGCAGTGGTGAAACGCCGCAAAAAGTAACTTCGGAACCTAAAACTACCGAGACATCCAAGAAAAAACCAACACTCACTATAGTTAAGTAGCAAGATAATCATTAAATAGTAAAAAATTTCTTAAAAGGGCTAGTCGCGGATTTGTAAAAAGTGATATAGTCTCGCCTTCAAGAAAAAGCCGGATTAGCTCAGTTGGTAGAGCAGCGCACTTGTAATGCGAAGGTCGTCAGTTCGATTCCGACATCCGGCACCAAAATCTCATATTTGCTTCATCGCTGTTTAAGCCCAATTAATACGCATTCAACTCAAATTTGATTAATTATCGGCTTAATGAATTATTGGGTTGATTAATTATCAATTTTTGACCCTAATTGTTTGACAGTAGGTCAAAAATTTAGCATAATCGCGGGTTCGGTTAGGAGGGGTGGCCGAGTGGTTAAAGGCGACGGACTGTAAATCCGTTCTCTCTGAGTACGCTGGTTCGAATCCAGCCTCCTCCACCAATGTTTGTTTTAGTGTTAGTTTTAAGTATTAATTGTTTTATGTGTAGTTGCTACAACAGGGTCTTATAAGGCATTGGTGTTGGTGGGTACAGTTTTAAGGGCGTGCAAGATTGCTCTAGGTTAGAGGTGCGAAGCGGGTGTAGCTCAGTTGGTAGAGCTTCAGTTTTCCAAACTGAATGTCGCGAGTTCGAGCCTCGTCGCCCGCTCCAGATGTATTGTTTTTGGTAAGGGCCCATGTGGCTCAGTGGTAGAGCACTCCCTTGGTAAGGGAGAGGTCGCGGGTCCGATTCCCGCCATGGGCACCAGATTAACGGTGAACCAAAAGTAGTTTGGCGGTTAATGGAGTGGTTATAGTAGCGTTAAAGTTTTATTAAGTTAAATAAAACTTTTAAAAATAAAGTGCAAAGTTACATCGATAGCTAAAGCAAAAATTAAGTTAATAAAATTTTATACAGTTAAATATAAATAAGTAAAGGATTAGAAAATGGCAAAAGGCAAATTTGAGCGTACCAAGCCGCACGTGAACGTGGGGACGATTGGACACGTGGATCATGGTAAGACAACATTAACGGCGGCGATTACGACGATACTTGCTAAGAAGTTTGGTGGGGAGGCAAAGGCTTACGATCAAATTGATGCTGCGCCAGAAGAGAAAGCACGTGGTATTACCATTAATACTGCACACGTTGAGTATGAGACTGCATCACGTCACTACGCACACGTTGACTGTCCAGGCCACGCGGACTATGTAAAAAACATGATTACTGGTGCTGCACAGATGGACGGTGCTATTTTAGTATGTTCAGCAGCTGACGGCCCAATGCCACAAACACGTGAACATATCTTGCTTGCACGTCAAGTAGGCGTACCTTACATTGTCGTGTTCTTAAACAAGGCTGACATGGTTGATGACAAAGAGTTATTAGAGCTCGTTGAAATGGAAGTGCGTGAATTGCTTTCTAAATATAGCTTCCCAGGTGATGACACCCCTATCGTAATTGGTTCTGCTAAATTAGCGCTTGAAGGTGACCAATCGGAATACGGTGAGCCAGCAATCTTCCGTTTGGCAGATGCATTAGACAGCTACATTCCAATGCCAGAGCGCGCGATTGACGGCGCATTCTTGATGCCAGTTGAGGACGTATTCTCAATCTCAGGTCGTGGTACTGTGGTGACTGGTCGTATCGAGCGCGGTATTGTAAAAGTCGGTGATGAGATTGAAATTGTAGGTATCAAGCCAACACTTAAAACCACTTGTACAGGCGTTGAGATGTTCCGTAAACTGCTAGATCAAGGTCAAGCAGGTGATAACGTGGGTGTATTGCTACGTGGTACAAAACGTGAAGAAGTTGAGCGTGGTCAAGTATTGGCTAAATCAGGTTCTATCAAACCACACACTAAATTCACAGCAGAAATCTACGTGTTGGGTAAAGATGAAGGTGGTCGTCATACACCATTCTTCCAAGGTTACCGTCCACAATTCTACTTCCGTACGACAGACGTAACGGGTGCGGTAGAGTTGCCAGCAGGTACAGAGATGGTGATGCCAGGTGACAACGTATCAATCACGGTTGAGTTAATTGCCCCGATTGCGATGGAAGAAGGCTTGCGCTTTGCGATTCGTGAAGGTGGTCGTACCGTTGGTGCGGGTGTGGTAGCAAAAATTATTGCTTAAGTAAGGTATAAAGCGATAAATAAAGTTTATTAGGCCAATAGCTCAATTGGTAGAGTATCGGTCTCCAAAACCGAGGGTTGGGGGTTCGAGACCCTCTTGGCCTGCCAAATATAAAAAATATCTGCTCAAATATTTGAGCAGATAATAAATTTAAGACTGACACTATGATAGATAAAATTAAGCTGGTATTGTCCGCGCTGCTATTGGCGGCTGGCATTGCTGGCTTTTATGTTCTTGCAGATAAAGCCTTGGTATTGCGCATTCTTGCTGTGCTAGCAGGTGCTGGCGCTGCTATTGGTGTGTTATGGACAACGCCTTTGGGTCAAGCGGGACTAGGTTTCATTGGTGAATCAATAGCTGAAGCGAAGAAGGTTGTATGGCCAACTCGAAAAGAGACCATCCAAACTACTTTAGCAGTATTTGTTTTGGTGGTAGTTGTGGCAGCGTTCTTGGCTGTGGTTGATATCGGCTTTGCTTACATGGTGCAGTGGTTAATGGGACGGAGTGCTTAATGAGTATGCGTTGGTATGCAGTCCAAGCCTTTTCTGGTATGGAGAAATCTGTAAAAACAGCTATCGAAGAGCGTATTGCGCGTTCAGAATTGCAAGATCAATTTGGCGATATTTTAGTACCAGTTGAAGAAGTGATTGAAATGAAAGCGGGCGTTAAAAAGATATCAGAGCGCCGCTTGTACCCGGGTTACGTATTGGTGCAAATGAGCATGTCTGACGAAAGTTGGCATTTAATCAAAAGTACGCCACGAGTTACCGCTTTTATTGGTGGTAGTGCGCAGCGTCCTACGCCAATAAAAGATAAAGAAGTAGAAATTATTCTACAGCGTATGGATGATAGCAAATCGAATCCAACCCAAAAACTCACCTTTGAAAAGGGTGAGACAGTTCGCGTAGTTGATGGACCGTTTAAAGATTTCTCTGGTGCGGTTGAAGAAATAAACTACGAGAAAAGTAAGTTACGTGTTTCAGTGGTCATATTTGGTCGCGCTACACCAGTTGAATTAGATTTTAGTCAAATTGAAAAAGAAGTTTGATCTAGAATTTAAGTAGTAAATAGTATTAAGTAGTGTTTGTTAAACAGGGGAGCTTTAAGTTGAATTAAAGCGTTTGCACCCACATTAGGAGTAATAAAATGGCAAAAAAAGTACTTGGCTATATTAAACTGCAGATCCCTGCAGGTAAAGCTAACCCAAGCCCGCCAGTAGGCCCGGCATTGGGCCAACGCGGCTTAAATATTATGGAGTTCTGTAAAGCGTTTAACGCTGCAACCCAAGGCGTTGAGCCAGGCTTGCCTATTCCAGTCGTGATTACCGCATTTGTTGATAAGAGTTTCACCTTTGTGATGAAAACGCCGCCGGCGACGATTCTGATCAAAAAAGCTGCGAAAATTGAAAAAGGTTCACCACGTCCGCATACAGATAAAGTCGGCAAAATCACACGCAAGCAAGCAGAAGAAATTGCAACAACAAAAATGCCGGACCTCACTGCAGCAGATATGGATGCCGCAGTTCGCACCATCGCTGGTAGCGCGCGTAGTATGGGCATTGAAGTGGAGGGTGTATAACATGGCTAAAAGAATTAACGCGCTTCGCGCAAAAATAGATCGTGAAAAACTTTATCCAGTTAATGAAGCTTTAAGTTTGGTTAAAGAAGGTGCAACTGCAAAATTTAATGAGTCAATTGATGCTGTTGTGAATTTAGGTATTGATGCACGTAAATCAGATCAGCTTATTCGTGGTGCGATTGTATTGCCAAACGGAACAGGTAAAACAACGCGTGTTGCAGTGTTTGCACAAGGTGCGCAGGCTGAGGCAGCTAAAGCAGCGGGTGCTGACATCGTTGGTTTCGAAGATTTAGCTGAAAAAGTAAAAGCAGGTTTTTTGGATTTTGATGTAGCGATTGCAACACCAGATGCAATGCGTATTGTGGGTACGCTTGGTCAAGTGTTAGGCCCGCGTGGCTTAATGCCTAACCCTAAAGTGGGTACAGTAACGCCTGATGCAGCTACAGCAGTTAAAAATGCAAAAGCAGGTCAAGTGCAATATCGTACTGATAAAGGTGGCATTATTCACTGCACCATTGGGCGTGCTTCATTTACGGTTGAGCAATTACAAGGTAATTTAGCTGCACTAGTAGATGCATTGGGTAAGGCGAAACCAGCAACTGCTAAAGGCGTATTTTTGAAAAAACTATCAGTTTCTAGCACCATGGGTGCTGGTGTGCGCGTAGACCAAACGAGCATTGCATAATATTAAGATTTATTGAGTATTAATTTACTCAAAAAAGAACTTTGGGCTTGTTACTGATATTTTGTTGGTAACAAGAGCATCAAAGACCGTTGGAACCCGATAGGTTTTTGTAGTTTAGGGTTTAATTGAAGCGGGTAAGTCATGGGTGAGGGAAGGGTTTTATTTCTTTCATCCTCTGTGATTTATTCGCTAATTCCAACGCAGATGGCGAACCCGACACAGGATATGTTTTAGTATTGCCTGAATAAGGACGCCGTGAGTGGTGCAAAACTAAGTTTTGTACTTTCATTAACGGAAGGAGAAAAGACCTTGAGTCTTAATTTAACAGAGAAAAAAGCAGTAGTTGCTGAAGTTAGTGAACAAATCGCTAAAGCGCAAGCAATCGTTCTAGCTGAGTATCGCGGCATGGGTGTTGCTGACATGACCGTATTACGTGCAGAAGCACGAAAATCAGGCGTTTACTTACGTGTGTTGAAAAACACATTAGTGCGTCGTGCTGTTGAAGGCACTGCATTTTCAGGCTTGGCAAATGATATGGTAGGACCATTGGTGTTCGGTATTTCTGCCGACCCAGTATCAGCCGCAAAAGTGATGAACAATTTTGCAAAAGCAAACGATAAGTTTGTGATTAAAGCAGGCGCAATGCCAAACGATGTATTGAATGCCGCAGGTGTTCAAGCATTGGCATCTATGCTCAGTCGCGAAGATTTGTTGGCGAAATTTGCACGTACCCTCAACGAAGTGCCAACTAAGTTTGCACGTGCGTTAGCGGCGGTAAGTGAAACTAAAGCAGCTTAATTTACAAAACATATTCAATTTAAGGATTAAAAAATGGCAATTTCAAATGCAGATATTTTAGATGCTGTAGGTAGCATGACAGTAATGGAGCTAACAGCTCTGATTAAAGAAGTAGAAGAAAAGTTTGGCGTATCAGCAGCTGCAGTAGCAGTAGCAGCTGGTGGCGCAGCTGGTGGTGCAGCCCCAGCAGCAGCAGCTGAGCAAACTGAATTTAGCGTTATCTTGTTAACAGCAGGCGAGCAAAAAGTAAGCGTAATTAAAGCCGTTCGCGAATTAACAGCGTTAGGTTTGAAAGAAGCAAAAGACTTAGTTGATGGCGCTCCAAAAGCAATTAAAGAAGGCGTAAATAAAGCTGATGCAGATGCAGCATTGAAAAAATTGATTGAAGCTGGTGCAACTGGCGAAATCAAATAATTCAAGTAATTTAATTGGCTAGGCTGACGGGAGACCGTCAGCTTTAGTCGTTTTAAGTGGCACCATTTGTAACAAAATGTAACTGTATAAACAGTTTTTTATAATTCGAAGTTAGAAATCAAAACATTGCAGTGGATGAAAAGTGTTTTGTCTTCTACCCTCAAAATTTCAGGAGACGCTATGAGCTATTCCTTTACCGAAAAAAAACGCATTCGTAAGAGTTTTGCCAAACGCGAAAGTGTGCAAGAAGTACCTTATTTACTTGCAATGCAGTTGGAATCTTACAAAGCTTTTTTACAAGCAGAAATTCCAGCAGATAAACGTACTAATGATGGCCTTGAGTCAACATTTGGATCAGTATTTCCAATTATTAGCCATTCAGGTAACGCCCGTTTAGATTATGTTAGCTACCAACTAGGTAGTGAGCCATTTGATGTTAAAGAGTGTCAGCAGCGCGGATTAACATACGCTGCGCCATTGCGCGTCAAAGTACGCTTAACGATTATGGATAAAGAGGCATCAAAGCCCACCGTTAAAGAAGTGAAAGAACAAGAAGTTTACATGGGCGAATTGCCTTTGATGACTGAAAACGGATCATTTGTGATTAATGGGACTGAGCGCGTGATTGTTTCTCAATTACATCGCAGTCCAGGCGTGTTCTTTGAGCACGATCGCGGTAAAACGCATTCATCAGGCAAGTTGTTATTCTCAGCACGGATTATTCCGTACCGTGGTTCGTGGTTAGATTTCGAATTCGACCCTAAAGATTATTTATATTTCCGTGTCGATCGCCGTCGTAAAATGCCGGTGACAATATTGCTTAAAGCATTAGGCTATAGGCCAGAGCAAATCTTAGAAATTTTTCATGATACTGATACTTTTCATATCGGCCCTAAAGGCGTTGAGTTTGAATTAGTAGCAGATCGTTTACGTGGCGAAGTTGCTAAATTTGATATTACGGACAAATCTGGCAACGTATTAGTTGCTAAAGATAAACGCATCACAGTGAAACATATTCGTGATATTGAAAAAGCAAATGTATCAAAAATTGTAGTGCCTACAGACTTTGTTATGGGACGTGCGCTTGCGAATAATATTATTGATAAAGAAACAGGCGAAATTGTTGCAACTGCAAATGACGAAATCACTGAAACTTTGATTGAAAAATTAATCGAAGCAAAAGTAACTGAAATTAGTACGCTTTACACGAATGATCTTGATCATGGTGATTTTATATCTCAAACATTGCGTATTGATGAAATACCAGATCAATATAGCGCCAAAGTAGCGATTTATCGCATGATGCGCCCTGGTGAACCGCCAACTGAAGAGGCTGTAGAAGCGCTATTTAATGGCTTATTCTTTAACGAAGAACGTTACGATTTATCTGTTGTAGGTCGTATGAAGTTTAATCGTCGTGCCTACCCAACTAAACAAGAAGAACGCAGTGCAAATTGGATGCGTAAGTTTTATGAGCGCGTGGGTTCGCAAGGCGATCAAGGTTCAAATATACTTTCTAATGACGACATTTTAGCTGTCATAGGTGTGCTATTAGAACTACGTAATGGACATGGCGAAATTGATGATATTGATCACTTAGGTAACCGTCGTATTCGTTCAGTGGGCGAGTTGGCAGAGAACCAATTCCGAGCTGGTTTAGTGCGTGTAGAGCGTGCAGTTAAAGAGCGTTTAAGCCAAGCGGAATCTGATAATTTAATGCCGCATGATTTAATTAATGCAAAACCGGTTTCTAGTGCGATTCGTGAATTTTTTGGCTCAAGCCAATTGTCACAGTTTATGGATCAAACTAACCCATTGTCTGAGATTACACATAAACGCCGTATTTCTGCATTAGGCCCTGGTGGTTTAACCCGTGAACGCGCAGGCTTTGAGGTACGTGACGTACACTCAACCCATTACGGTCGAGTTTGCCCGATTGAGACTCCAGAAGGTCCAAACATTGGTTTGATTAACTCACTTGCATTGTATGCTCGTACCAACCAATACGGTTTCTTAGAAACTCCTTATCGTCGTGTAGAGGGTAATAAAGTTTCTGATACGATTGATTATTTGTCTGCAATCGAAGAAAGTCAATTCATGATTGCGCAAGCAAATACAGAGTTGGATACTAAAGGCCTATTTAAAGAAGCGCTTATTTCATCACGTCATTTAAACGAATTTACCATGACGCAGCCAGATCGCGTGCAATATATGGACGTTGCGCCAAGTCAGATTGTATCGGTGGCAGCATCTTTAATCCCATTCTTAGAGCACGACGATGCAAACCGTGCATTAATGGGCGCTAATATGCAACGTCAGGCTGTGCCATGCTTACGTGCTGAAAAAGCAGTTGTAGGTACTGGTATTGAGCGTACTGTTGCAATTGACTCAGGCACAACAGTGCAAGCGCGTCGTGGCGGTATAGTTGATTATGTTGATTCATCACGTATCGTGATTCGCGTTAATGATGACGAAGCAAAAGCAGGTGAAGTAGGTGTTGATATTTATAACCTCACTAAATATACCCGTTCAAACCAAAATACAAATATCAATCAACGCCCTTTGGTGAAAGTTGGTGACAGTTTGGTTCGTGGCGATATTGTTGCTGATGGTGCTTCTACTGACATGGGTGAGTTAGCACTTGGTCAAAATATGTTGGTAGGCTTTATGCCTTGGAACGGCTATAACTACGAGGACTCTATTTTAATTTCAGAGCGTGTAGTTGCTGACGATCGCTATACTTCAATTCATATTGAAGAACTTTCAGTAGTAGCGCGCGACACTAAACTAGGTCCAGAGGATATTACACAAGACATTTCTAACTTAAGCGATCGTATGCTTGGACGTCTAGATGAGTCAGGTATTATCTACATTGGTGCTGAAGTAGAAGCTGGTGATGTGTTAGTGGGTAAAGTGACGCCAAAAGGTGAAACACAACTAACACCTGAAGAAAAACTATTACGTGCGATTTTTGGCGAAAAAGCGTCTGACGTAAAAGATACATCGTTACGTGTGCCTTCAGGCATGAGCGGCACTGTGATTGATGTGCAAGTGTTTACGCGTGAAGGTATTGACCGCGACGCACGCGCACAACAAATTATCGATGACCAACTAGCGCATTACAAAACGGATTTGGCTGACCAAATGCGTATTGTTGAGGATGATGCTTTCGGTCGTATCCGTCGCTTGCTGGATGGAAAAGTTGCGACTGGTGGCCCAAATAAGCTGAAAAAAGGTGACAAAGTTACTGCGGAATACCTAGACTCAGTCGGTCGTTATGATTGGTTTGATATTCGCTTGAGTGACGAAGAAGCCGCGCGTCAATTAGAACAATTGAAGGACAGCTTGAGTCAAGCTCGTGTAGCTTTCGATAGCAAATTTGACGAGAAAAAACGTAAACTAACCCAAGGTGACGAATTACCACCAGGCGTACAAAAAATGGTGAAAGTGTATTTGGCAGTTAAACGCCGCATTCAACCGGGTGACAAAATGGCGGGTCGTCACGGTAACAAGGGTGTGATTTCAAAAATCTGTCCAGTGGAAGATATGCCGCACATGGCGGATGGTACGCCACTCGACATTGTGTTGAATCCACTTGGCGTTCCTTCACGGATGAATATTGGTCAAATCTTAGAAGTGCATTTGGGTTGGGCTGCTAAGGGTTTAGGTTTGCGTATTCAAGAAATGCTTGAGTCTGAAGTTAAAGTTGCTGAAATTCGCAAGTTTTTAGAGCAAGTGTATAACGACAGCACAGGTAAAAAAGAGGATATTAAGTCTTATACTGATGCTGAGATTGTAGAGTTAGCACGCAATTTACAAGATGGTGTGCCATTTGCAACACCAGTGTTTGACGGTGCAGCAGAGTCTGACATTAAAGCAATGCTTGACTTGGCTTTCCCAGATGACGATGCGCGTACTAAGCAGTTACAGTTCCATGCAGGTAAAACACAAGTGACTCTTTTTGATGGTCGCACTGGCGATGCTTTTGAGCGCCCTGTTACTGTTGGTTATATGCATGTATTGAAATTACATCACTTGGTGGATGACAAAATGCATGCCCGTTCTACTGGCCCTTACTCATTGGTTACTCAACAACCATTAGGCGGTAAAGCACAGTTTGGTGGTCAACGTTTTGGTGAGATGGAGGTTTGGGCATTGGAGGCGTATGGTGCTTCGTACACCTTACAAGAAATGCTTACCGTCAAATCGGATGACGTCAACGGTCGTACCAAAGTGTATGAAAACATTGTTAAAGGCGAACACAAAATCGATGCTGGCATGCCAGAGTCATTCAACGTGTTGGTGAAAGAAATTCGTTCACTCGCTATCGACATCGATTTAGATCGCAATTAAGGAGAGAATTCAGATGAAAGCTCTATTAGACTTATTTAAACAGGTTACGCAAGAAGAAGAATTTGATGCGATTAAGATTGCATTAGCTTCACCTGAGAAGATCCGTTCATGGTCATATGGCGAAGTTAAAAAGCCAGAAACCATTAACTACCGTACTTTTAAACCTGAGCGTGATGGTTTGTTCTGCTCAAAAATCTTTGGCCCGATTAAAGATTACGAGTGTTTGTGCGGCAAATATAAACGCCTAAAACACCGTGGAGTTATCTGTGAAAAATGTGGTGTTGAAGTTACGTTAAGTAAGGTACGTCGTGAGCGTATGGGCCATATTGAGTTGGCATCACCAGTTGCGCACATTTGGTTCTTAAAGTCACTGCCAAGCCGTTTAGGTATGGTGCTAGATATTGCATTGCGCGATATCGAGCGTGTATTGTACTTTGAAGCATTTATTGTTGTTGATCCTGGCATGACCCCGCTTACTCGTGGTCAATTGCTTACCGAAGATGATTACTTAGCCAAAGTAGAAGAATTTGGTGATGAGTTCAATGCTGTCATGGGTGCTGAAGCGGTGCGCGAATTATTGCGCACGATGAACATTCATAATGAAATTGAAACACTACGTCAAGACTTGCGTGATACAGGCAGTGAAGCGAAAATTAAAAAAATCGCAAAACGCTTAAAAGTATTAGAAGCATTCCAAAAATCTGGCATTAAACCAGAGTGGATGATTTTGGAAATTTTGCCGGTATTGCCACCAGAGTTACGTCCATTGGTGCCATTGGACGGCGGTCGCTTTGCAACATCTGATTTGAATGATTTGTATCGTCGCGTGATTAACCGTAACAATCGTTTGAAACGCTTGTTAGAGTTAAAAGCACCAGAAATCATTGTGCGTAATGAAAAACGTATGTTGCAAGAAGCTGTAGATTCGTTACTAGACAATGGTCGTCGCGGCAAAGTGATGACAGGCGCCAACAAGCGTCCATTGAAATCACTCGCTGATATGATTAAAGGTAAAGGCGGCCGTTTCCGTCAAAACTTGCTTGGTAAGCGTGTGGACTATTCAGGTCGTTCAGTGATTGTGGTTGGCCCACAACTGAAATTGCACCAATGCGGTTTGCCTAAGAAAATGGCGCTTGAGCTATTTAAACCATTTATTTTCCATAAATTGGAAGTGTTAGGTTTAGCAACAACCATTAAAGCAGCTAAAAAGAAAGTAGAAGAAGAAGGACCAGAAGTATGGGATATCCTCGAGGACGTGATCCGCGAACATCCAGTACTATTAAACCGTGCACCTACTTTGCACCGTTTAGGTATTCAAGCTTTTGAGCCTATCTTGATTGAAGGTAAAGCGATTCAATTGCACCCACTCGTTTGTGCGGCATTCAACGCCGACTTTGACGGTGACCAAATGGCGGTGCACGTTCCATTGAGCCTAGAGGCGCAAATGGAAGCACGCACCTTAATGCTTGCTTCAAACAACGTATTGTCGCCAGCCAACGGTGAGCCAATTATTGTGCCATCACAAGATATCGTGTTGGGATTGTACTACATGACGCGCGACAAGGTTGCGGCACGTGGTGAAGGTATGCGTTTTGCTGATGTTAAAGAGGTGCAGCGCGTGTTTGATCAAAACATGATTGATTTGCATGCAAAAATCACAGTACGTGTTAAAGAATTTGATTTAGATGTAGAAGGTCATAAAACAGAAAAAACAACGCGCTACGAAACAACTGTTGGACGTGCTTTGCTATCGGAAATCTTACCAGCTGGCTTGCCATTTAGTTTGATTGACAAAGCTTTGAAAAAGAAAGAAATTTCAAAGCTGATCAATGCATCATTCCGCAAGGTGGGTATCCGCGAAACAGTTATCTTTGCTGATAAATTGATGTACACAGGTTATACCTATGCGACTAAAGCAGGTATTTCGATTTCAATTAATGACATGTTAGTACCGCCAGAAAAAGGTGCGCTGATTGGTGCAGCCGAGGCTGAGGTGAAAGAGATTGAAGATCAATACGTTTCTGGTTTGGTAACACAAGGTGAGCGTTACAATAAAGTGGTCGACATTTGGGGTCGTGCGGGCGACAAAGTGGCTGATGCGATGATGAAACAACTCCGTGAAGAGGATGTGCTAGATGCAGACGGAAATCAGGCTAAAGACAAAGATGGTAAAGCGCTTAAGCAAGAATCATTTAACGCAATTTATATGATGGCGGATTCTGGCGCGCGCGGTTCTGCGGCCCAGGTGCGTCAATTGGCGGGTATGCGTGGTTTGATGGCTAAACCAGATGGTTCAATTATTGAAACACCAATTACGGCCAACTTCCGTGATGGACTTAACGTGTTGCAATACTTTATTTCAACGCACGGTGCGCGTAAAGGCTTGGCTGATACTGCGTTAAAAACTGCGAACTCAGGTTATTTAACACGCCGTCTAGTAGATGTAACACAAGATTTGGTTGTGACAGAGCATGATTGTGGTACAAGCGACGGTTTAGTTACTAAAGCCTTAGTTAAAGGTGGTGAAGTAGTTGAGCCGTTGCATGACCGTATTCTAGGCCGTACTTCTGCGTTAGACGTCATTCATCCAGAAACGCAAGAAGTGATTTATGCCGCAGGTACGCTTTTAGGTGAAGATGAAGTTGAGAAAATCGATGCGCTAGGCATTGATGAAGTAAAAGTACGCACTGCGCTTACTTGTGAAACGCGTTATGGTATCTGTGCTACTTGTTACGGTCGAGATTTAGGTCGTGGTAAGCTCATTAGCATGGGTGAAGCAGTTGGCGTAATCGCAGCGCAATCAATCGGTGAGCCAGGTACACAGTTAACGATGCGTACATTCCACATCGGTGGTGCTGTATCGCGCGCGGCTTCTGTTTCACAGGTGGAAAGTAAATCCAACGGTACATTAAGTTTCACTTCTACTATGCGTTATGTCACAAATAATCGTAGCGAGCAAATTGTGATTTCGCGTAATGGTGAAGTGATAATTGCTGATGACAATGGCCGTGAGCGTGAGCGTCATAAAGTGCCTTATGGTGCGACATTAACGGTAATGGATGGCAAAGTGGTTAAAGCTGGTCAAGTACTCGCTACTTGGGATCCGCATACTCGTCCGATTATTACTGAATACGCAGGCTTTATTAAGTTTGAGAACGTTGAAGAGGGTATTACAGTTGCGAAACAAATTGATGATGTGACTGGCTTGTCATCATTGGTCGTGATTGATCCTAAACAACGTGCGGGTCAAACTAAAGGTGTGCGTCCACAAGTTAAATTATTAGACGCGAATGGCAATGAAGTTAAAATTGCTGGTGGTGATCAATCTGTGAATGTGACTTTCCAATTAGGTTGCATTATTACGGTTAAAGATGGTCAAGAAGTGGGTGTGGGTGAAGTGATTGCACGTATCCCACAAGAGTCATCTAAAACCCGTGATATTACCGGTGGTTTGCCACGTGTTGCTGAGTTATTTGAAGCGCGCTCACCAAAAGATGCGGGTATGTTGGCAGAAACAACTGGTACTGTTTCATTCGGTAAAGATACTAAAGGCAAACAGCGTTTGGTGATTACTGATTTAGATGGCAATGCAAGTGAATTCTTGATTCCAAAAGATAAGCACGTGACAGCACATGATGGTCAAGTGGTTACTAAAGGTGAAACGATTGTTGACGGCCCAGCTGACCCACAAGATATTTTACGCTTACAAGGCCGAGAAGCGCTTGCGCGTTATGTGATTGATGAAGTGCAAGACGTGTATCGTTTACAAGGTGTGAAAATTAACGATAAACATATTGAGGTGATTGTGCGTCAAATGCTTCGTCGTGTTCGCATTACTGATGCTGGCGACACTAGCTTTATTCAAGGTGAGCAAGTAGAGCGTGCTGACGTATTGGCAGAAAACGAAAGAGTCGTTGCACAAGATAAACGTCCATCAGAGTTTGAATATGTATTGCTTGGTATTACAAAAGCATCACTCTCAACAGATTCGTTTATTTCTGCGGCATCGTTCCAAGAAACAACACGCGTGCTGACAGAAGCTGCAATCTTAGGCAAGCGTGATGAGTTACGTGGCTTGAAAGAGAATGTTATTGTAGGTCGTTTAATTCCTGCTGGTACTGGTCTTGCTTACCACGAGGCGCGTAAACGTGCAGCGCTTGCTGCATTAACGCCACAAGTGGCGGCACCTTCAGCAGAAGTGGCAGCAGCGGAAGCATTATTTGCTGCACCTGACGAAGCAAGTGATAATCAAGTGCAAGAAGTGTTAAGTTCAGAAGCATTAGAACAAAGCATCACAATAGATACGCCAGCTGAGTAAGCAAATTTAGTTAAAGTCGATGTGTCAAGATTGATTTTATATCTTGACACATTCGCCTTTGCTAAATAGAATGCTTGGTTTTTCAGAATAGCCTTATTGTAACTGATAAGGTTTAAATTAATAGTTAAGATTTTATTAGAGGTTATAGGCAATGCCAACCATCAACCAGTTAATTCGTAAACCACGCGCTAAAGTGGTTACTAAAAGTAAAGTGCCAGCATTAGAGGCATGTCCACAAAAGCGTGGTGTCTGTACACGTGTGTATACTACAACGCCTAAAAAACCTAACTCTGCGCTACGTAAAGTTGCTAAGGTGCGCTTAACCAATGGCTATGAAGTGATTAGTTATATTGGTGGTGAAGGCCATAACTTGCAAGAGCATAGCGTGGTATTGCTCCGTGGTGGTCGTGTAAAAGACTTACCAGGTGTGCGTTACCATATGGTTCGTGGTAGTTTGGATACGGCAGGTGTTAAAGACCGTAAACAATCTCGCTCTAAATACGGCGCAAAACGTCCTAAAGAAGGTAAAGCGGCTAAATAACTTTAGTCATTTAAAGCGGCTGTCCAAAGGCCTTGCTAATCTGTTTTTAAATTAACAGGCGCTAGCAAAACATAATTGAAAATAGAGAAATGAAAGTAGAATAAATCATGCCAAGACGTAGAGAAGTTCCCAAGCGCAACATATTGCCGGACCCAAAATTTGGAAGCCAAGAGGTTTCTAAATTTGTAAATGTATTGATGACAGGTGGTAAAAAATCAGTAGCAGAGCGTATTTTGTATGGCGCGTTTGATCAAGTAACTGCTAAAAGTGGTAAAGATGCTTTAGAAGTGTTTACTGTTGCATTAAACAATTTACGCCCTTTGGTTGAGGTTAAAAGCCGTCGAGTGGGTGGTGCTAACTACCAAGTGCCTGTTGAGGTGCGTCCAAGTCGCCGTAGTGCTTTGGCAATGCGTTGGTTGCGTGATGCGGCGCGTAAACGTGGTGAAAAATCAATGGGCTTGCGTTTAGCAGCTGAGTTGGTTGAAGCTTCTGAAGGTCGTGGTTCAGCGATGAAAAAACGTGAAGAAGTTCACCGCATGGCTGAGGCGAACAAGGCATTCTCGCATTTCCGCTTCTAGTAATATTGGTTGTTTGCTCTTTAAGAATTTAAGATTGAATTGATAGCAAAGGTAAAGTATCGTGGCTCGTAAAACCCCTATTGAACGCTACCGTAATATTGGTATTTCTGCACATATTGACGCTGGTAAAACAACTACAACAGAACGAATTTTGTTCTATACAGGTGTAAACCACAAAATTGGTGAAGTGCACGATGGTGCGGCTACCATGGACTGGATGGAGCAAGAACAAGAGCGTGGTATCACTATTACTTCTGCAGCTACTACCTGTTTCTGGAAAGGTATGGCAGGTCAATTCGATCAGCACCGTATTAATATTATTGATACGCCAGGCCACGTTGACTTTACGATTGAAGTAGAGCGTTCAATGCGTGTGCTTGATGGTGCATGCATGGTGTATTGTGCGGTCGGTGGTGTGCAACCGCAATCTGAAACAGTATGGCGCCAAGCCAATAAATACAAAGTGCCTCGTTTAGCATTCGTCAACAAGATGGACCGCGCTGGTGCGAACTTCTTCAAAGTGTACGATCAAATGCGTGCACGTCTAAAAGCAAATCCAGTACCTTTACAAGTGCCTATCGGTGCAGAAGACAAATTCGAAGGTGTTGTTGATTTAATCAAAATGAAAGCAATCTTTTGGGATGAAGCATCTCAAGGCATGAAATTTGATTACCGTGATATTCCTGCTGATTTAAAAGCTGAATGTGATAAATGGCGTGAAAACATGGTGGAAGCTGCTGCTGAAGCGAATGAAGATCTGATGAATAAATACCTTGAAGAAGGTGACTTGTCAGAAGCCGAAATTCTACAAGGCTTACGTTTGCGTACCATCGCGTTTGAAATTGTGCCAATGTTATGCGGTTCAGCCTTTAAAAATAAAGGTGTGCAAGCAATGTTGGATAAGGTAATCGAGTTGATGCCTGCGCCTACAGATATTCCACCAACGCGTGCGGAAGATGAAAGTGGTAAAGAAATATTCTTGAAAGCATCGGATGATGAGAAATTCTCTGCACTTGCTTTTAAAATCATGACCGACCCATTTGTTGGTCAACTGATTTTCTTCCGAGTTTATTCAGGTGTGATTAATGCTGGTGATACTGTCTATAACCCAATTAAAGGTAAAAAAGAACGTATCGGACGTATTGTGCAAATGCATGCAAACACACGTGAGCCGCTTGATGAAGTTCGTGCGGGTGATATTGCTGCAGCAGTTGGTTTGAAAGAAGCAACAACAGGTGACACTTTGTGTGGGATTAACGAAGAAATTATTCTTGAAAGAATGATTTTCCCAGAACCTGTAATTCACGTTGCTGTTGAGCCAAAAACCAAGGCTGACCAAGAAAAAATGGGTATTGCACTTAATCGTTTGGCGCAAGAAGATCCATCTTTCCGTGTTAAAACTGATGAAGAAACTAATCAAACTATTATATCTGGTATGGGCGAGCTGCACTTGGAGATTTTGGTTGACCGTATGAAGCGTGAGTTTGGCGTAGAGGCTAACGTTGGTGCGCCTCAAGTGGCTTACCGTGAAGCGATTAAGAAAATGGTTGAAGTTGAAGGTAAATTCGTTAAGCAGTCAGGTGGTAAAGGTCAATATGGACATGTTTGGTTAAAAATGGAACCAAACGAGGCGGGCAAAGGCTTTGAGTTTGTGGATGCAATTAAAGGCGGTACCGTGCCGCGAGAATTTATTCCTGCGGTTGAAAAAGGTCTTCGTGAGACAATTCCAGCAGGCGTATTGGCTGGCTTCCCAGTAGTTGACGTTAAGGTTACATTATTTGATGGTTCTTACCATGATGTTGACTCGAACGAAAACGCCTTTAAAATGGCGGCTTCAATGGGTTTCAAAGATGGTATGCGTAAGGCGGATCCAGTGTTGCTCGAGCCAATGATGGCTGTAGAAGTTGAAACGCCTGAAGATTACATGGGCGATGTGATGGGTGACTTATCATCACGTCGTGGCATGATTCAAGGTATGGAAGACAATGCAACTGGTAAAGTGATTCGTGCAGAAGTTCCGTTGGCAGAGATGTTTGGCTATTCAACTGTTGTGCGGTCACTTTCACAAGGTCGTGCAAGCTACAGCATGGAATTCAAGCACTATACTGAAGCACCAAGAAACGTGGCGGAAGCCATAATGAACAAGAAGTAAATTTTCTTATAATTTTTAAAGGAAGACAGTCATGGCAAAAGGCAAATTTGAGCGTACCAAGCCGCACGTGAACGTGGGGACGATTGGACACGTGGATCATGGTAAGACAACATTAACGGCGGCGATTACGACGATACTTGCTAAGAAGTTTGGTGGGGAGGCAAAGGCTTACGATCAAATTGATGCTGCGCCAGAAGAGAAAGCACGTGGTATTACCATTAATACTGCACACGTTGAGTATGAGACTGCATCACGTCACTACGCACACGTTGACTGTCCAGGCCACGCGGACTATGTAAAAAACATGATTACTGGTGCTGCACAGATGGACGGTGCTATTTTAGTATGTTCAGCAGCTGACGGCCCAATGCCACAAACACGTGAACATATCTTGCTTGCACGTCAAGTAGGCGTACCTTACATTGTCGTGTTCTTAAACAAGGCTGACATGGTTGATGACAAAGAGTTATTAGAGCTCGTTGAAATGGAAGTGCGTGAATTGCTTTCTAAATATAGCTTCCCAGGTGATGACACCCCTATCGTAATTGGTTCTGCTAAATTAGCGCTTGAAGGTGACCAATCGGAATACGGTGAGCCAGCAATCTTCCGTTTGGCAGATGCATTAGACAGCTACATTCCAATGCCAGAGCGCGCGATTGACGGCGCATTCTTGATGCCAGTTGAGGACGTATTCTCAATCTCAGGTCGTGGTACTGTGGTGACTGGTCGTATCGAGCGCGGTATTGTAAAAGTCGGTGATGAGATTGAAATTGTAGGTATCAAGCCAACACTTAAAACCACTTGTACAGGCGTTGAGATGTTCCGTAAACTGCTAGATCAAGGTCAAGCAGGTGATAACGTGGGTGTATTGCTACGTGGTACAAAACGTGAAGAAGTTGAGCGTGGTCAAGTATTGGCTAAATCAGGTTCTATCAAACCACACACTAAATTCACAGCAGAAATCTACGTGTTGGGTAAAGATGAAGGTGGTCGTCATACACCATTCTTCCAAGGTTACCGTCCACAATTCTACTTCCGTACGACAGACGTAACGGGTGCGGTAGAGTTGCCAGCAGGTACAGAGATGGTGATGCCAGGTGACAACGTATCAATCACGGTTGAGTTAATTGCCCCGATTGCGATGGAAGAAGGCTTGCGCTTTGCGATTCGTGAAGGTGGTCGTACCGTTGGTGCGGGTGTGGTAGCAAAAATTATTGCTTAGTAATTAAATTAATTAAAACGGCAGGCTGAAGTCTGCCGTTTCGCTCTTTAAAGGAAAATAAAATGGCAACTCAAAAAATTCGTATTCGATTAAAAGCATTTGATTATCGTTTGATTGATCAATCTGCCCAAGAAATCGTTGAGACAGCAAAACGTACTGGCGCAGTCGTTAAAGGCCCAGTGCCGTTGCCAACACGTATTGAACGTTTTGATATTCTTCGTTCGCCACACGTAAATAAAACATCACGTGATCAGTTCGAAATTCGCACGCACCAAAGATTAATGGATATTGTTGATCCAACAGATAAAACGGTAGATGCGCTGATGAAGTTAGATTTGCCTGCAGGCGTGGATGTTGAAATTAAACTGTAATTTAAAGTATTAAATTTTAGTGTAAAGCTAAAAGTTTGTTGTAAATAAAAGCAGAGTTCGGTATAATCCGCGCTCTTTCATGGAAGTCGGTCAATTGTAATCGACTTTTTTAACTAAAAATAAGGATACGATCATGAGCTTAGGGCTTATCGGTCGCAAAGTGGGTATGACCCGCGTATTTACTGAAGATGGCGCAAGCGTCCCAGTAACTGTGCTAGAAGTTGTTCCTAACCGCGTGACACAGATCAAGACAATCGCTAGCGATGGCTATACAGGCCTCCAAGTCGCGCATGGCGAACGTCGTGCTAGCCGCATCAATAAGGCGCTTACTGGGCATTATGCCAAGGCGGGTGTTGCTGCGGGTGCTGGCATAAAAGAATTCAATGTAACTGAAGACGTGCTAAGCGGCTACCAAGTTGGTGGCAACGTAACAGTTGAAATTTTCACTGCAGGTCAATTGGTGGATGTTACTGGCACATCAATTGGTAAGGGCTTTGCTGGCGCGATTAAACGTCATCACTTTAAGTCTAACCGTGCATCTCACGGTAACTCAAAATCGCATAACGTACCTGGCTCTATCGGTATGGCGCAAGATCCAGGTCGAGTATTCCCAGGTAAGCGTATGCCAGGCCATTTAGGTGATGTAACAGTTACTACGCAAAATCTAGAAATCGTGCGTGTTGACTCAGAGCGTAATTTATTGCTCATTAAAGGCGCAATTCCAGGCTCTAAAGGTGGCGATGTGGTTGTACGGCCAGCGATTAAAGCAAAGCTCCAGAAGCATAAGGGAGCCAAATAATGGAACTTAAGTTAATTGATAAAAACGGAAAAACCGCTAAAAAAGGCGTGGATGTTTCTGAAGTTACATTTGGTCGCGAGTTTAACGAGGCTTTAGTGCATCAAGTGGTTGTAGCGTACATGGCAAATGCCCGTACAGCAACGCGCGCACAAAAAGGTCGTGATAATGTAGCGCATACAACACACAAGCCATACGCACAAAAAGGTACTGGTAACGCGCGTGCTGGTATGACTTCAAGTCCAATCTGGCGTGGAGGTGGTCGTGCGTTCCCAAATTCACCAAATGAAAATTTTAGCCATAAAGTAAACCGTAAAGCTTACCGTGCTGGCATGCAAACGATTCTTTCCGAGCTAGTGCGTCAAGAGCGCATTACAGTGGTTGAAGAGTTTAAAGTTGACAGCCCCAAAACTAAGCAATTTGTAGAAAAAATCAAAGGCTTAGGTTATGGGGATGGCGTATTGTTGTTAACAGACGGTTTTGATGAAAACTTATATTTGTCGTCACGTAATTTAATCAATGTGATGGTTGTTGAAGCGCAATATGCGGATCCTGTGAGCTTGGTGCGCTTCCCTAAAGTGTTGGTGACAGCCGGTGCAGTGAAGAAACTTGAGGAGATGCTAGCATGATGAACGCTATTACAAAAACTCAAGATCGTTTGTTGCAAGTTATTTTGGCGCCACAAATTACTGAAAAAGCAACTTTTATTGCTGACAAACATCAGCAAATCGCTTTCAAAGTACGTACTGATGCAACTAAGCCAGAAATCAAGGCTGCTGTCGAGCTTGTATTCAAGGTTGAAGTAAGTTCTGTTTCAGTGATTAATGTTGGTGGAAAAACAAAACGTGCTGGCAAACGTATGGGCAAGCGTAACGACTGGAAAAAAGCTTATGTAAGCTTGAAACCAGGCCAAGAAATTAACTTCGCAGCGGGCGAATAAGGAGAGAAGATATGGCATTAGTAAAAGTCAAACCAACTTCCCCCGGCCGTCGTGGTGTGCTGAAAGTAGTGACACCTGATTTGTATAAAGGTAAGCCACACGCGCCGCTTTTGGAAAGTCAAAGTAGAAACGCAGGCCGTAATAACAACGGTCGTATTACAACACGTCATCAAGGTGGTGGTCATAAACAGCACTACCGTATGATTGATTTCCGTCGCAATAAAGATGGCATTCCAGCAAAAGTCGAGCATATTGAATACGATCCAAATCGTACAGCACATATTGCATTGCTTTGCTATGCAGACGGTGAGCGCCGTTATATTATCGCGCCACAAGGCATCGCTGCTGGTGCGCAATTAATTAGCGGTCCAGAAGCTCCAATTAAAGTTGGTAATGCATTGCCATTGCGAAATATTCCAGTGGGTAGCACGATACATTGTATTGAGTTACAACCGGGTAAAGGTGCACAAATTGCGCGTTCAGCGGGTACTTCAGTACAGTTGCTGGCACGTGAAGGTGCGTATGCTCAGTTACGTTTGCGCTCTGGCGAAGTACGTCGTGTGCATGTCGACTGTAAAGCAACCTTGGGTGTTGTAGGCAACGAAGAGCATTCATTACGATCAATTGGTAAAGCTGGTGCGATGCGCTGGCGCGGTGTTCGTCCAACCGTTCGCGGTGTGGTGATGAATCCGGTTGATCACCCACACGGCGGTGGTGAAGGCCGTACAGCAGCTGGTATGAATCCAGTGAGCCCATGGGGTCAAAAAACTAAGGGTTATCGTACACGTAGTAGTAAACGTACAGATAATATGCGTATTAGTCGTCGTCCGAGAGGCGTAAGGTAATCATATGGCACGTTCAATTAAAAAAGGACCATTTATTGATGGTCATTTGGCAAAGAAAGTAGAAGCTGCAGCTGCAACGCGCGATCGCAAACCAATTAAAACTTGGTCACGTAGATCTACTATTTTGCCAAATTTTATTGGTTTAACTATCGCAGTGCACAATGGCAAGCAACATGTACCTGTGCTCATTTCTGAAAACATGGTAGGTCACAAGCTTGGTGAGTTTGCGTTAACGCGCACGTTCAAAGGTCATGCGGCTGATAGAAAAGCAAGCAAATAGAGAGGTTTATATGCAAGTAACTGCAATATTAAAAGGCGTACACCTCTCACCGCAAAAAGCGCGTTTGGTGGCTGATCTAGTGCGTGGTAAAAAAGTAGACCATGCGCTCAATATTTTAAATTTCACACCTAAAAAAGGTGCTGAAGTAATCAAAAAAGTAGTGGAATCTGCAATTGCAAATGCCGAACATAATAATGGTGCAGATATTGATGAGTTGAAGGTAACTTCAATTTATGTTGATAAAGGCATCGTCTTAAAACGTATTCGTCCTCGTGCAAAAGGTCGCGCAGGCCGTATTACTAAACCAACCTGCCACATTCACGTGACAGTCGGCGACTCAAAGGCTTAAATATGGGACAAAAAATACATCCAATTGGTTTCCGTCTGAGTGTCAATAAAAATTGGTCCTCACGTTGGTACGCAAATAGCAAAAACTTCCCTGAGATGTTGCAAAGCGACATTAAAGTGCGGGCATTTTTAAATAAAAAATTAGCAGCAGCAGCTGTGAGTAAAATTATTATTGAGCGCCCAGCTAAAAATGCAAAAATTACTATTCACAGCGCACGTCCAGGTGTTGTGATTGGTAAAAAAGGTGAAGATATCGAATCATTGCGCTCTGCATTACAAGGTTTAATGGGCGTGCCAGTACATTTAAATATTGAAGAAGTGCGTAAGCCAGAAATTGATGCTACGTTAATTGCACAATCAATTGCGCAACAACTTGAAAAACGTGTGATGTTCCGTCGTGCCATGAAGCGTGCAATGCAAAACGCTATGCGTCTTGGAGCGCAAGGTATCAAAATCATGTCATCAGGTCGTTTAAATGGTATCGAAATTGCACGTACCGAGTGGTATCGTGAAGGTCGCGTGCCTTTACATACACTACGTGCTGATATTGACTATGGTGTGGCAGAAGCTTCAACAACATACGGTATTATTGGTATTAAAGTGTGGGTATTTAAAGGTGAAATTTTTGCCGATAACGTACCAACTCCAATTGGGGCAACTGCTTCAGGTGATGCGCCAGTTGCTGAGCCAGAGAAAAAAGTAAGAAAGCCGAGGGCTAAAGATGCTGCAACCGTCTAGACAAAAATACCGCAAGATGCAAAAAGGCCGTAACAAAGGCATTGCAACGACGGGTAATAAAGTAAGTTTTGGTGATTTTGGATTAAAAGCTATTGGTCGTGGTCGTCTGACTGCGCGTCAAATTGAAGCTGCACGTCGCGTGATGACACGTCATATTAAACGTGGTGGCCGCGTATGGATACGCATTTTCCCTGATCAACCAATATCTAAAAAACCAGCTGAAGTGCGTATGGGTAACGGTAAAGGTAGTACCGAGTACTACGTTGCGCAAATTCAACCTGGCAAGATGTTATATGAAATGGACGGCGTGAGCGAAGAGTTAGCGCGTGAGGCGTTCCGTTTGGCTGCTGCAAAGTTGCCAATTGAAACGACTTTCATGACACGTCAGCTTGGTAGTTAAGAAAAGGCGAAACAACATGAAAGCAAAAGAATTAAGAGCAAAAAGTGCTGACGAGCTCAATGCTGAACTCGTGGAATTGCGCCGTGCGCAATTTTCACAGCGCATGCAGTTAGCCACTCAACAATTAAACAAAGTAGATCAGCTTGGCAAGATACGTAAAGATGTTGCGCGTGTTAAGACAGTAATGGCTGAGAAAGCAAAACAGGGTAAATGATGACTGAAACTAAAACGACAAGTGCTGCAAAAGTAGTGCGTAGCTTAAGTGGTCGTGTTGTGTCTGACAAAATGGACAAAACCGTCACTGTATTAGTTGAACGCAAAGTAAAGCATCCGCTCATTGGTAAAGTTGTGGTGAAGTCTAATAAATTTCATGCACACGATGAAAACAATGAATGTAAAGAAGGTGACTTAGTCACTATCGCTGAAAGTCGCCCAATGTCTAAAACAAAGACTTGGGTAGTAAGCAAGGTAGTAAAAGCATCAAAATAGTAGTATTAAAAGTATTTTAAGCTTGCTACAAACTTAAAATACCTAGTATAATGTTGGACTTTTCGGTACTCGTGAACTTTTAGTTTAAAGTTCATAAAAGCAAGTACCCCAATACTGACCGTGGTCTATTGGCCGTATTTGAGATGGTAAATCTTAAAAGCGGCTGGTGTTGGTTTAACGGATTAAGTTGGAGATTATTCTCATGATTCAAATGCAATCTCGGCTAGAAGTTGCCGATAACACTGGTGCGCGCTCAGTACAATGCATCAAGGTGTTAGGTGGCTCTAAACGTCGTTATGCCGGTATAGGCGACATTATAAAGGTGAGCATCAAAGATGCTGCGCCACGCGGACGCGTTAAAAAAGGTGAAGTATACAGTGCAGTCGTTGTGCGCACCGCTAAAGGTGTACGCCGTCCTGATGGTTCGCTTATTAAATTTGACGCAAATGCTGCTGTATTACTTAACAGTAAATTAGAACCGATTGGCACCCGTATTTTCGGCCCGGTGACACGTGAGCTTCGTAGTGAGCGTTTCATGAAGATCGTTTCTTTAGCGCCTGAAGTATTGTAAGGGCAGGGATAAGATATGAGCAAAATTCATAAAGGCGACCAAGTCGTTTTAAATACAGGTAAAGATAAAGGCAAGCAAGGCACGGTATTGCGTGTGCTTGATACTGGACATGTTGTGGTTGAGGGTTTAAATGTTGCTAAAAAGCATGCTAAACCAAATCCGATGAAAGGTGTTACTGGCGGTATTATCAGTAAAGAAATGCCTATCAATATTTCTAATGTTGCTTTATTTAATACAGCAACGAAAAAAGCTGACCGTGTGGGTTATAAAGTTTTGAAGGACGGCAAAAAAGTGCGCGTATTCAAATCTAACGGCGAAGCAGTGGAAGCATAGGATAAATTATGGCGCGCTTAAAACAATTTTATAAAGACTCAGTTGTTAAAAAAATGACAGAGCAATTCGGATACACTTCAGTAATGCAAGTGCCACGCATCGAAAAAATCACCTTGAATATGGGAGTTGGCGAAGCAGTTGCTGACAAAAAAGTGATGGAAAATGCTGTAGGCGATATGGAAAAGATTGCTGGTCAAAAAGTAGTTGTGACCAAGGCCAAAAAGTCTGTTGCTGCATTTAAAATCCGTGATGACTACCCTGTTGGTTGCAAGGTGACTTTACGTCGCGAGCGCATGTATGAATTTTTGGATCGTTTAATTACTGTTGCAATTCCACGTATTCGTGACTTCCGCGGTATTCCTGCGAAATCATTTGATGGTCGTGGTAATTATAATATGGGTGTGAAAGAACAAATCATATTCCCAGAAATTGAATATGACAAAATTGACGCGATTCGCGGCATGAATATTACTATTACTACAACGGCAAAAACGGATGAAGAAGCAAAAGCTTTGCTTGCTGCATTTAGTTTTCCTTTTAGAGGTTAAGACATGGCTAAAACATGTATGACAGAACGCGAGCTTAAACGCCGCGCAACAGTAAAAAAATTCGCAGAAAAACGCGATGCTTTGAACGCAATTATCAATGATCAAAAAGCTAGTACTGAAGATCGTCGTGCTGCGCGTTCAAAATTGCAAAGTCTGCCACGTAACTCAAGCCCAGTGCGCTTACGTAATCGTTGTGCACTTACAGGTCGCCCACGTGGTGTTTATAGTAAATTTGGTATCGCGCGTAGCAAATTGCGCGATTTAATGATGAGTGGCCAAGTGCCAGGCATTATTAAAGCTAGTTGGTAACGGAGGAATAGATTTATGAGTATGAGTGATCCGATTGCCGATATGCTTACCCGCATTCGCAATGCGCAAGGTGTAAACAAGCTTACTGTTTCTATGCCTGCTTCAAAACTTAAAGGTGCCATTGCTGGTGTGCTTAAAGATGAAGGTTATATAGAAGACTTTGTTGTGCAAACAAATGATGGCAAACCTGTGTTAAATATCAGCTTAAAATATTATGCTGGTCGCCCGGTTATCGAAAAGATTGATCGTGTAAGCAAGCCAGGTCTGCGTGTTTATAAAGGTAGTCAAAATATACCTAAAGTAATGAATGGTCTTGGTGTGACAATATTGTCTACATCCAAGGGTGTAATGACAGATCGTAAAGCACAAGCAGCCGGAATCGGTGGCGAAGTGTTGTGCGTAGTGGCTTAAGGAGAAGCAAATGTCTCGTGTTGCAAAAAATCCTGTAGCCATTCCAGAAAAAGTTGAAGTTACATTAACGGCTAATAGCATTGCGGTAAGCGGTCCACTCGGTAAGCTGTCTCAAGAGTTAACTAACGCAGTTGAACTTAAGCAAGAAGGTCAAACAATTACTTTTGCTGCGGCTAATGATACTAAGCATGCAAGTGCAATGTCGGGTACGTTGCGTGCCTTGGTTGCTAATATGGTGCAAGGCGTGTCAGCTGGTTTTACGCGAAAATTAACATTGGTTGGTGTTGGCTACAAAGCAAATGCACAAGGTGCGATGCTTAATTTAGAGCTGGGATATTCACATCCAATTAACCATAAGATGCCAGTTGGCGTAACAGTTCAAACACCTACCCCAACAGAGGTTATCTTGACGGGTTCAGACAAGCAGGTGGTAGGTCAGGTAGCTGCTCAGATTCGTGCATATCGTGCTCCAGAGCCTTATAAAGGTAAAGGTGTTCGTTATGCTGATGAAGTAGTAGCGATTAAAGAAACCAAAAAGAAATAGTTAGACTGAAAAAATAATTAGGACTTAAAGATAATGAACAACGTAAATAATCGCTTGCGCCGTGCACGTAAAACCCGTGCCAAAATTGCCGAGTTAAAAGTTACACGTTTGAGCGTGCATCGTACAAATACGCATATTTATGCACAAATTATTGCTGAAACGGGCGATAAAGTGATTGTAAGTGCTTCAACAGTTGAAGCTGATGTACGTAAAAAAGTAAAAAATGGCGGTAACATAAAAGCTGCTGCAGCAATTGGTAAGCTTATCGCTGAAAAAGCAAAAAAAGCAGGCGTTACCACAGTAGCGTTTGATCGTTCAGGCTACAAATACCATGGTCGTATTAAGGCGCTAGCAGATGCTGCGCGTGAAAACGGCTTGTCATTCTAATTAGGCGAGACAATAAATGGCTAAAGAAATCGAACAACAATCACAACAAACTGACGGTTTGCGTGAAAAAATGATTACCGTAAACCGTGTAAGTAAAACGGTTAAAGGTGGTCGTATTATGAGTTTTGCTGCATTGACTGTAGTGGGTGACGGCGATGGCGCAGTCGGTATGGGTAAAGGTAAAGCCCGTGAAGTGCCGGTTGCCGTTCAAAAAGCGATGGATGAAGCACGTCGCGGTATGCTAAAAATCAATTTGAATAACGGTACATTGCATCATGCAGTGACAGGTGTTCATGGTGCAGCTAAAGTATTTATTCAGCCTGCTTCTGAAGGTACTGGTATTATTGCGGGCGGTGCGATGCGCGCTATTTTTGAGGTAATGGGTGTGACTAACGTGGTTGCTAAGTGTATTGGTTCAACAAACCCCTACAATTTAGTACGTGCTACATTAAATGGCTTAGAGTCAATGAGTACTCCTGCGGAGATTGCTGCAAAACGTGGTAAATCTGTCGAAGAAATTAGAGGTTAATAATCATGGCTACAGCTAAAACAGAAGATACAAAAGTAAAAGCGACTGCGAAAGCAAAAGCAACACCTGCTAAAGTGGAAGTTAAAGCGAAAACAAGTCCAAATGCGAAAGTAAGCAAATCAGTTGATGGTAAATCAATTAAAGTAACTTTAGTGAGAAGTCTGATAGGCCGTATTGAAGCGCACAAAGCAACAGTAAAAGGCTTGGGTTTGCGTCGTATGCATCATTCAGTTGAAGTGCAAGATACACCAGCTATTCGCGGCATGATTAACGCTGTTGGTTATCTATTAAAGGTAGAAGCATAATGCAATTAAATACAATTAAGCCTGCAGAAGGCGCAAAAAAAGAACGTCGCAGAGTTGGTCGCGGCATTGGATCTGGCTTGGGAAAAACGGCAGGTCGTGGTCATAAAGGTCAAAAATCCCGTACTGGTGGATTTCATAAAGTTGGTTTTGAAGGTGGTCAAATGCCATTGCAACGTCGTTTGCCTAAACGTGGCTTTAAATCTATGACTAAAGCAAATACAGCACGTATTCGTACAAGTGAATTGTTAGAGTTAGATGCGCCTGTGATTGATTTGTTGGCTTTAAAAGAAGCTAAATTAGTTTCAGGAACAGTTAAAGCTGCAAAAGTATATTTATCTGGTGAGTTAACCAAGAAAGTTCAAGTTCAAGGTTTGTTGCTCACTAAAGGCGCGCGTGCTGCTATTGAAGCGGCTGGCGGCAAAGTTGTTGAAGCTTAAAAATAAAGATTAGACGAGAATAGCATTGGCGCAAGATAGTCTTTTAAAGTCGGTTGGAAAAATGGGCGAACTGAAAAGTCGCTTGTGGTTTGTGTTATGTGCTTTAGTGGTGTATCGCTTAGGTGCGCATATACCAGTTCCTGGTATAGACCCAACTGTTTTAAAGCAGTTATTTGATTCGCAAAGTGGTGGTATTTTGGGCATGTTTAACATGTTCTCTGGTGGTGCTTTATCCCGTTTTACTGTTTTTGCACTAGGGATTATGCCGTATATTTCTGCGTCAATTATTATGCAATTGGCGACTGTTGTTTCTCCTAAATTGGAGCAGCTCAAAAAAGAAGGTGAAGCAGGTAGACGCACTATCACCAAATATACGCGCTATGGCACAGTATTGCTTGCAACGTTTCAAGCGCTTGGTATTGCCATCGCATTGGAAGGACAAGCAGGGTTAGTGTTAGATCCTGGATTAGCGTTTAGATTGACCGCGGTAGTTACTTTGGTAAGCGGAACGATGTTTTTAATGTGGTTGGGTGAGCAAATTACTGAGCGCGGTATTGGTAATGGTATCTCGATTATAATTTTTGCCGGTATTGTGGCAGGATTGCCTAGTGCCATTACTAGCACATTAGAGTTAGCGCGAACAGGAGCCTTTTCAATACCGTTGGTGATGTTCTTATTTGTAGCAGTATTATTAGTAACTGCACTAGTAGTATTTGTAGAGCGTGGTCAACGCAAGATTACGGTGAATTATGCCAAGCGCCAAGTCGGCAATAAAGTATATGGTGGGCAAACAACACACCTTCCTTTAAAGCTAAATATGGCTGGTGTAATACCACCAATATTTGCGTCAAGCATTATTTTGTTCCCAGCAACGTTGGCTGGTTGGTTTGGTAGTAGTGAAAAGTTGTCATGGTTAAAAGACATAAGTAATGTCTTGTCCCCAGGACAACCTGTATACATTTTATTTTTTGCATCTGCAATTATATTCTTCTGTTTTTTCTATACGGCATTGGTATTTAACCCTAAAGAAACAGCAGATAATTTAAAGAAAAGTGGCGCCTTTGTGCCAGGTATTCGCCCAGGTGAGCAAACAGCAAAATATATTGATACGATTATGGGCCGTTTGACCTTAATAGGCGCGATTTACATCACATTGGTTTGTTTGTTGCCCGAGTTTTTAACTTTGAAATTTAATACACCATTTTATTTTGGCGGTACATCGCTACTGATTATTGTGGTGGTAACAATGGATTTTATGACCCAAGTCCAGTCACATTTGATGTCACATCAATATGAAGGGTTGCTGAAAAAAGCGAATTTTAAAGGTGGCGCAGGAGCGCGCTAGCTGGACAATGGCGAAAGAAGACCGTATTGAGATGCAAGGGGAGATTTTAGAAAACCTCCCAAATGCAACCTTTAAGGTGAAATTAGAAAATGGTCATATAGTATTAGGATATATTTCTGGCAAAATGCGAATGCACTACATTCGTATATTGCCAGGAGATAAGGTGACGGTAGAAATGACGCCTTACGATTTAACAAGAGCGCGTATTACATTTCGCGTAAAGTAATTCAAAATAGAGTTTGTGGTGAGAGGTAAATTATGAGAGTTCGTGCATCAGTAAAAACATTGTGCCGTAACTGTAAAGTTGTTCGCCGTAGGGGTGTTGTGCGTATTATTTGCACTGACCCACGTCATAAACAACGTCAAGGTTAATGAAGTGGTAACAGTTAATTGTTTGGTTTGAAAAAATAAACATAAGCTGTTAAAATTCAAGGCTTTTTTATTTGGTCGCAAGTTTTTTGCGATTAATTTTGGAGTGAAAGTATGGCTCGTATTGCTGGGGTTAATATCCCAAATAATAAACACGCAGAAATTGCATTAACTGCAATATTCGGTATCGGTAGAAATACAGCACAAAAAATTTGCGCTGCAGCTGGTGTATTGGCAACAACAAAAGTTAAAGACTTAAACGATGCGGATGTTGAAAAACTACGTGACGAAGTTGCTAAAGTTAAGGTTGAAGGTGACTTGCGCCGTGAAGTATCGATGAACATCAAACGCCTAATGGATTTAGGTTGCTATCGTGGTGTTCGTCATCGTCGTGGATTGCCAGTGCGTGGTCAGCGTACTAAGACAAATGCACGTACACGTAAGGGACCAGTTAAAGCCATTAAACAGGCTAAATAGAGTTGTAACTAAGTAATTAATTTTATTAAGAATTATTAGTAAGGATAGTACGACATGGCAAAAGCTAATGTACGTGTAAGAAAAAAAGTTAAAAAGAATATTGCCGAGGGTATTGCTCACGTGCACGCTTCGTTTAACAATACAATTATCACAATCACTGATCGTCAGGGTAATGCGCTTTCTTGGGCAACGTCCGGTGGTCAAGGTTTTAAAGGCTCTCGTAAAAGTACGCCATTTGCTGCACAGGTTGCAGCTGAGGTTGCTGGTAAATCTGCACAAGAGTCTGGTGTGAAAAACTTAGAAGTACGTATTAAAGGTCCAGGCCCAGGCCGTGAGTCTGCTGTACGTGCACTTAACGCAGCTGGTTTCAAAATTACCAGCATTACTGATGTGACTCCAGTTCCGCATAACGGCTGTCGTCCACCTAAGAAACGCAGAATTTAGTTACTACGCGTTTAAGAAAATAAAGATTACTGGAGAACTATCTTGGCTAGAAATTTAGACCCTAAATGCCGTCAGTGCCGTCGTGAAGGCGAAAAGTTATTTTTGAAGGCTGAAAAATGCTTCACTGACAAATGTGCAATTGAGAAACGTAATTTCCCACCTGGTCAACATGGCCAGCGTCGTAATTCACGTTTGTCAGACTATGGTGTGCAATTACGTGAAAAACAAAAAGTACGTCGTATCTATGGTATTTTAGAAGGTCAATTCCGTAGCTATTATGCAGAGGCTGATCGTCAAAAAGGTATTACAGGCGAGAATTTATTGCAATTATTAGAGTGCCGTTTAGACAACGTAGCTTTCCGTATGGGTCTAGGAGGTTCACGTACAGAGGCTCGACAAATCGTGCGTCACAATAGTATTTTGGTAAATGGTAAGCGTGTGAACATTCCTTCATACCAAGTTAAAGCAGGTGATGTGATTTCTGTTGCTGAGGCTTCAAAAACACAATTGCGTATTAAAGGTGCATTAGAAGCAGCAGAACAACGCGGTTTTCCAGAATGGTTAGAAGTAGATGTTAAGGCGCTTAAAGGCACTTTTAAATCTAAACCACAACGTGATGATTTGCCTTCAACCATTAATGAATCGCTTGTAGTTGAGTTGTATTCTAAGTAATTAAGCCTAGTTTAAGAGCTTTAATAGGTTAAAACTGTTACTAACAAAATTACGCAAGGAATTTTATGCAAAACAATCCAACTGAATATCTAAAACCACATGTTGTTGATGTAGAGGTGATTACTCCTTTACGTGCTCGCGTAACGCTTGAGCCAATGGAGCGTGGTTTTGGTTATACATTAGGTAACGCGCTACGCCGTGTATTACTATCATCAATCCCAGGCTTTGCAATTACTGAAGTTAAGATTGACGGCGTTGTTCATGAGTACTCTACCATTGATGGCGTACAAGAAGATGTTGTAGATATTTTGCTAAACCTTAAAGGTGTTGCATTAAAACTTAACAATAAATCAGAGACGATTTTAACATTAAGTAAATCTACTGAAGGTGTTGTAACGGCAGGTGATTTTGATACAGGCCATGATGCTGAGATTGTCAATCCTAATCATGTGATTGCGCACTTAACTAAAGGTGGTAAGTTAAACCTAGAAGTTAAGGTTGAAATGGGTCGTGGCTATCAGCCAGTGCCTACACGTCAAAAAGCAAATGAAGAAGACCGTGTTTTGGGTTTTATCATGGTAGATGCATCATTTAGTCTAATTAATAAAGTAAGCTATCAAGTTGAAAGCGCTCGTGTAGAGCAACGTACCGACTTAGATAAATTGATTATGGACGTTGAGACTAACGGTATCATCGAACCAGAGCAAGCAATTCGTGATGCTGCGCGCATTCTAATTGGTCAATTGTCAGTATTTGCCAATTTAGAAGGTTCACCAAGTGAAGTGGAAGTTAAATCTGCGCCACAAGTTGACCCAATTCTATTGCGCCCAGTGGATGATTTAGAATTGACAGTGCGTTCAGCGAATTGCCTAAAAGCAGAAAATATATTCTACATTGGCGATTTAATTCAACGTACTGAAAACGAGTTATTAAAAGCACCAAACTTAGGCAGAAAATCTTTAAATGAAATTAAAGATGTACTAGCAACTAAAGGTCTAACTTTAGGCATGAAGCTAGAAAATTGGCCACCAGTTGGTCTTGAAAAAGCTTAAGTAATACAATATTAAAGAAAATTAAGGAATTACTATGCGTCACGGTAATAGCAATCGTAAATTAAATCGTACTAGCAGCCATCGTGCAGCTATGTTCCGTAATATGTCTGTATCTTTATTACGTCACGAAATTATCAGAACAACTTTGCCAAAAGCAAAAGAGTTGCGTAAATATGCAGAACCATTGATTACACTTGGCAAAGACGCCACTTTAGCGAATCGCCGCTTAGCGTTTAGCCGCTTACGTGATCGTGATATTGTAGGCAAGTTATTTGGTGAACTAGGACCGCGCTACAATGCACGCAATGGTGGTTACTTACGTATTTTAAAATGTGGTTTCAGAAATGGCGATAATGCACCTATGGCATTGGTTGAGTTGGTAGATCGTCCAGACACAAGTACTGAAGCTGTATCAGCAGAGTAATTTAAAATAATGAAATAAAAAAGCCAGCTATTAGCTGGCTTTTTTATTGGAAGTTAAGTTAATTTATCTAAAAATTCTTTTAATGTGATTTCATCAAAAGGCCAGTTAAGTTCGGATGCGTTGTCTACACTTAGTAGCACAGGAATACGTGTGCCATATTGCGCTAAAAGAAAATCATTCTCTGCAATATCAATGATATTCAAGTTAAAAGCGTGACAGTAGTTAACAAAAAGCGCCTCTGCCTTTTCGCATAAGTGGCAGTGTGTAGTCGAATATAAAACGAGCAGCTTCATCATCAAAGATATTTTAATCGCTAATTTTCATGTAAATGCAAAATAAACATAAAAATAAATCATAATAACGTTTTATGTTGTTTTGCAATCAAGGTTTACCTATGTCTGAGCCACAAGAAGCTAAAGAAAGCTTATCAGAGAGTCTTCAACAGGTCATCACGCTATTGGAAAAGCACAAGCTTATAGAAGGGCTTGTGCATAAGCAAAACATGCCTAAGCATGATCTTGTCGAGTCCATGGTACATAAGCAAAATCTAATAGAACTACAAAAAAAATTAGATACATTACATTCGGCTGATGTCGCACATATTCTTGAGGCTTTACCGCTAGAAGATAGGTTGAATCTTTGGGAGTTAGTTAAAGCAGATCGAGACGGTGAAATCTTACTTGAGGTTTCTGATTCAGTAAGACAAAGTTTAATTGCTGATATGGACTCTAAAGAGTTGTTGGCCGCCGCCGAACAACTCGATGCAGACGAGCTTGCAGACTTAGCGCCAGACTTACCAAAAGATGTGTTGCAAGATTTGATGGATAGTTTAGACACGCAAAATCGTGAGCGTTTACAATCCACGTTATCATATCCTGAAGAAGCAGTTGGTGCGCATATGGATTTTGATATTGTAACAATTCGTGAAGATATTACATTAGAAGTAGCTTTACGTTATATGCGCCGTTTGGGCAGCCTGCCTGAGCTTACCGACAAGTTGTTTGTGGTTGATAGAGAAGATATTTTGCGTGGTGTTTTACCGCTTAAGCGCATGGTCGTGAGTGATTTAGATGCCAGCGTTTCAGATGTCATGGTGGCTGATGCAGTCGTTTTTCATCCTGAAGATATTGCGGATGAGGCAGCGCAAGCATTTGAGCGATACGACCTAGTGACCGCGCCAGTAGTGGATGATAATAACAAACTGGTTGGGCGTATTACTGTAGATGCGGTAATGGATTACATTCGCGATGAATCGGAATCTGATATGCTATCTATGGCAGGCTTAAGAGAAGAAGAAGACTTTTTTGCATCAATTTGGAAGTCAGTACAAAATCGTTGGGCTTGGCTCGCAATTAATCTTATGACCGCAATGGTAGCTTCGCGCGTGATTGGCTTGTTTGAAGGCTCAATTGAAAAAATAGTTGCTCTTGCAGCGCTTATGCCAATTGTAGCGGGAATCGGCGGTAATTCAGGCAACCAAACAACCACTATGATAGTGCGTGGCTTGGCGCTGGGCCAGATTTCATCCCACAATATGAAGTCCCTTGTGAAAAAAGAGCTAGGTGTCGCCTTGTTAAATGGAATTTTGTGGGGTGGCGTGCTTGGTATTATTGCCTACTTGTTGTATGGTAATTATCAATTAGGGCTGGTGATGATGGCGGCGATGACATTCAATTTGCTGCTTGCTGCTGTGATGGGTGTGATGATTCCACTGGTCATGACTAAGTTTGGGCGCGATCCGGCTGTGGGCTCTAGCGTTTTAATAACCGCAATGACAGATAGCGGAGGCTTTTTTATATTTTTAGGGTTGGCGACCATTTTCTTAATTTAATATAAATGATTTGGTAAGAACTACTTAACAGGATGATGAACCCAGAAATTCAACTCATTTGGAACGAGATATTAGCAGATATATCCACGCCAACGGCTTTATGGCAGCTATTGATTATAGCTTTATCAGTTAGCGTTGCAGTTGCTATTAATGGAGCGCTAAGAGCATATTTTCTAGATAGATTGCAAGAAAATATGAAGCCCATGTTAGGGGCGATTAATCGAATTTTATTTCCCATCAGCACTTTCCTGATGGTCACTATAGCGCGCTATATATGTGCAGAATGGATGCATGTAAGCATCCTTAGATTAACAAGCCGCTTGCTATTGGCGATGATAGTAATCCGTCTCGTAGTTTATGGCTTGCGCTATATTTTCTCTCCAAGTGGATGGCTGAAAACTTTGGAGAACTTGATAGCGTGGGGTGTTTGGATGATACTTGCCTTGCACCTCAGTGGCGTTCTTCCTGAAATTGGAATAACCCTTGAAGAGGTTAAGTTCAACGTTGGTAAAAACCCCGTTAATTTGTTATTGGTACTGCAAGCAATTCTTACAGTCATCGTCACAATATTTATTGCACTATGGGTAAGTCGTCTTTTAGAAAATAGACTGATGGCCGCTGAGCAAGTCAATATTAACTTGCGAGTAGTAATGACTAAGCTCATTAGAATCGTATTAATTTTTATTGCAACTTTAATTGCGTTGTCTGCAGTTGGATTAGATATCACGCTACTTTCGGTATTTGGTGGTGCTTTTGGTGTTGGTTTGGGTTTGGGCATGCAACGTATCGCCAGCAATTACGTAAGTGGTTTTATTATTTTGCTTGATAAATCGATGCAAATTGGAGATATTGTTTCTGTTGATAAACACTATGGAGTTGTGCAAGATTTACGTTCGCGTTACATGGTACTGAGTAAACTCGATGGCACACACGTGATTATTCCAAATGAAACACTCATTACGACTGCTGTGGTGAATCATTCTCTTACAGAGCATAAAGGCCGCGTGCAGATTGAGCTTGCTGTCAGTGTCGATAGCCCATTAGAACTAGCTTTGCAATTGATGCATGATATTCCTAAACAACATAAACGTATTCTTGATAAGCCAGTACCAGCCGCTCGTATTAAGGGCTTTAGCGAAAATGGTGTAGATTTAACATTGACTGTTTGGGTTTCAGATCCTGAGAATGGCGCATTAGGTCTGCAATCAGAATTATTAATGGACATATGGAAAGTATTTAGAAAGAATAAAATCAGCTTCGTAAAAACTGTTGCGAAACAAGAATAACGAAGTAGAGGATTTTTTAAATTTGATGTAAAAAAACCCGCGAGCGCGGGTTTTCTAAATTATCAAAATAAATTATCAGATTATTTTAATTTAGTTTCTTTGTACATCACGTGTTTACGAGCAACTGGATCAAACTTTTTGATTTCCATTTTCTCTGGCATAGTACGTTTGTTTTTGGTCGTGGTGTAGAAATGACCTGTACCAGCACTAGATTCTAATTTAATTTTTTCACGCATAATTATTCCTTTAGTAGGCTGAGCCTAATCCTTAGATTTTTTGACCAGCTGCACGCATTTCTGCGAGCACTGCATCAATACCGTTTTTGTCGATAGTGCGTAAGGCATTATTCGTAATGCGCATGCTTACCCAGCGATTTTCGCTTTCAACCCAGAATTTACGATTTTGTAAATTTGGTAAAAAACGGCGTTTTGTTTTGTTTTGTGCGTGAGAAACATTGTTGCCCACCATTGGCTTTTTGCCAGTTACCATACATACACGTGCCATAATAAACCCTTTAAACAAGGCATTTAGCCTTAAAACTGTGCTTTTTTAGAAAGACCGCAATTATAGTACGATTTTACTGACTGTTTCAAGTTAAATTTATGTTTTTTCAAGTAATTCAGCGCTTAAGTGATATGAATCGCTAGGTGCTCTATTCATAGCAGTGCGGAAGCTGAAAGATTGGTTAAACTGGAACATGATTTAGTGCTTGCCAGTGCTACCAAAACCGCCTTCACCGCGCTCGCTTTGCGTGAATTCATCCACAATATGAAAATCTGCCTGCACAACAGGCACAATCACTAGCTGAGCAATACGCTCCATCGGGTTTAATAAAAACGCCTCTTTACTTCGATTCCAGCAAGAGACCAATAACTGACCTTGATAATCAGAATCGATTAAGCCTACTAGGTTGCCCAGTACAATGCCATGTTTATGGCCTAAGCCAGAGCGTGGCAAAATCATGGCAGCATAATAAGTATTGTCGATATGAATTGCCATGCCAGTTGGCACCATCACCGTTTCGCCTGGTTGTATAGTTTGGGTGTGCTCTATACATGCACGTAAATCAAGCCCCGCCGAACCTGGTGTGGCGTAGCTTGGCATCATATGATGCAAGCGAGAATCTAAGATTTTTAAATCAACAGTAATAGACATTTTTGCGCGAGCTTAGAGAGTGTTTAAAAGTGACATTAAACACCAAATGGCTTTTAAAATCACTAGTTGAATGTATAGAATGGATGAGATTAACATACGAGCAAAAAACGCTGACCTGTAACCCGCATTGGTATTGGCTTGCAGGGTATGTGCTTTGATGGTGTGATAATCATAAAAAACTGCACCTTAATAAGTTAGACATTAATGTCTAACTTTTGGGGTGCAGTTCATAAACTGGTTTTTTACATGTTATCTTTTAGAACCTATAGTTTGCACTCAAGCCTAGCAAATAGTTTCTATCAGCACCTGGTTCAAAGAATAAAGCATTTCCATCATTCACCCTTACAGAGCCGATATATTCTTTGTCAAACATGTTTTCAACACGTAGGTATTCCCTGAAATTCCAGTTAGCAAAGTTTTGTTCAAATCCTGCACGTAAGTTAAATATTGTGTACGAAGGCGCTGTATCTGTGTTTCTATCATTCACATAGACTTTGCTATTATGACGACCCTCAAATGCGGTCATAAAACCAAGTGGCTCGTACTTCCAAGCTAGTTCGCCATAAATTTGGCTGCGGTATGTGCCGGGAATGCGATTGCCAGATTGGATGAGAGTGCCACCTGTTGGAGTAAAGTTTGAATCAAATTTAGCATTTAATAAAGAGTAGGAAAAAAATGTAGATAATCCATAATTAAAATTAGAATCTACAGATAGCTCTGCACCTGTTCGTTTGGTATCGTTCGCGTTAGTAAACGTTGAGCGTCCAGCTAAAGTCTGATTCGTGACTATTTCATCTTTGGTTGTAATATAGAAAAGAGTTAAGTTAGCTTGTGTGTTAGGTCCCAAAAATGTTTTTGCCCCAATTTCAAAGTTTTCACTTTCGCTTGGCTTAAGTGATAAGTTAGGGGTAGCATTGATGGCGGTTGAGTTAAAAGCAGCTTCAATAAAAGTTGGTGTTTCAAACCCTTTACCATAATTGGCGTACAAGTTAACGCTAGGGTTGATTTTCCAAGTAGCGCCAACTACAGGCGTAGTTTTTTCATAAGACACAGAGCCGCTATTGTTGCCATTACTGCCAACACCAGTTATGAAGTTATCTTCAACCTCCAAACGGACTTTGGTGCGACGTAAACCAGCGTGTAAGTCCACGCTCGGTAATACCGATAATTTGCTTTGAATATATCGGTCATAGTTAGTAGATATATTCTCTTCTCTACGATTAAGTGTGCTAATTGGCAGACCTAAACCCAAAACGTTAGTGTCCAAGCGGCCATCACTAGATTTGCCGTAAGTAATACCAAAACTCACATTGTAGGGCATGCTACCTAAGTTGCCGTTGTTATCCCATCGTACATCCGTACCATAAAACTCTCGATCAATTTCACTAAGGCGAGCATTGGTCGTAGCGAGTGTTGGGACCGTAGGAGTAGTCGTCAAAATCTGCGCATTTTTACGTGAGCCTACGTAAGGAATCAAACTAATCTTATTATTCGCATTAAAAGCATGTTCAAAATTAAAACCAACTTGTGTATGGTTTCTGCTCACGCTGGTATTGGCAAATAATGCTGCAGGCACCACTGAGTCACGTAAGCTACTGTTGAATGCTAGTGCTCGATTTAGGCCGATTGGGTCTTGGGCATCTTGCTCAAACCAATTCACCAGCGCAGTTAGTTTTGTATCGTTGCTAATATTCAATTTAAACTTAGCGGTCACTGCTTGTTTATCGCTTTCACTATTGTCGCGATAGCCATCGGTTTCAAAATTTGATACATTTAGTAAATATTCAAGCCCATCAATTTGACCTGCTGCATCCATCACTTGGCGTTTGGTGCTGTAACTGCCAAACATTGCAGTCGCGCCAACCACAGGCGATTGTGGTGCGTCTTCAGTAAATAATTGAATCACACCACCAGAGGAGTTGCCGTAAAGCGCTGAAAAAGGACCGCGCATCACTTCTATACTTTTAATTGCAGACAGGTCTACTACACCAGGCTGGCCTTGACCATCTGGCATGGTAAGTGGAATGCCATCTACATAAACGCGAATGCCGCGCACACCAAAACTCGAGCGTGAACCAAAGCCGCGAGAAGAAATTTGTGGATCTTGCGCCGACTGTGTACGATTTTGCGCAGTAATGCCAGGTACGCGAATTAAGCTTTCAGATAACGTCATTTGTAATTGACCATCCTGAATATCTTCTTTGTTTACCACGTCAATCGCAACAGGTAAGTCGAAGCTGTTTTGCTCTACACGCGTAGCAGTCACAACTACAGGTGCAGCGATAGAAATTTCCTCGGCAGCCAAAACTTGATGTGGAATATTGCAAGCGCTAATTACTAAAGTGCTGATTAATTTTTTTTTGAAAAGTAGCTTAGAAGACATTGTTACCCTGACCAATATTATAAGTATAGTAAATTTTAAGTGCGTGATTTTACGTGAAATTAGGCAGGTAAAAAATCATGAATATCATGATTTATGAACAACTTAGCCCGAACAGGCTATGCTTTATGCTTGAAAACGATGTTTTTTATTCCAGTAACTTTGCTATGTGCTGACATAGCAATTTGGCGACCTTAGCTTTTGGAGCTAAAGGCAATGGATGTGCACCATTCTTATCGAGTAGTGTAACGCTATTAACATCAGACCCCATTGCCACTGTCACCAAATTAGCAACAATCAGTGGCAATTTTTTAGCTTTACGTTTGGCTTCTGCGTACTCCAGCAGATTTTCACTTTCTGCTGCAAATCCCACACAAAATGGCGCATTTGGTAGGCTTGCGACATCGGCCAAAATATCTTTTGTTTTGATTAAATCAATGCTTAATGAAGCATTATTTTTTTTGATTTTTTGTGTGGCGGCGCGTGCTGGGGTGTAATCTGCCACAGCTGCCACACCAATAAAAATATCTTGCTTCGCGATATATTCCATCACGGTTTGATACATGTTCTCAGCCGTGTCGCTGTAGACCCCATGGATATTGACTCCCAGAGCAGCGATTTTCTCTCGGCTTAAATCTACTTTACCGTAAACCAGAGTGACTTCTGCGCCCATGGCAGCGGCAGCTTCTGCTAACGCCAAGCCCATTTTGCCCGAGCTTAAATTAGTAATTGCGCGCACAGGGTCTATCATCTCGAGCGTCGCGCCCGCGGTAATGAGTATGCGTTTGCCCGCCAATATTTTTGGGGTAAAAAATGCGTTAAGTTCTGCTAGTAAATCTTCAGGATCAAGCATGCGTCCCAAGCCCACCTCGCCACAAGCTTGTTCACCGCTGCCTGGCCCAAGCACAGTAATATTATCTGCCTTAAGTTGTGCGATATTGCGCTGTGTGGCAGGGTTTTCCCACATTTGTTTGTTCATGGCTGGGGCAACCAAAAGTGGGCAATCTCTCGCAAGGCATAAGGTAGAAAGTAAATCATCTGCGCGACCATGCAGTAGTTTTGCGATAAATTCAGCCGTCGCAGGCGCAATTAAAATAGCATCAGCATCACGACTCAATTCAATATGAGGCATGCCATTGTCGATGCTGCTATTCCACATGCCTATAAACACAGGCTTTCCAGACAATGCTTGCATCGTCATAGGGGTAATGAACTGGGTGGCAGCTTCAGTCATCACCACTTGCACATCATAATTTTCTTTAATCAACAGGCGTACAAGCTCGGCCGCTTTATAAGCTGCAATTCCACCAGTGATGCCAAAAACTAGTTTTTTGTGTGTTTCTGTCATGGCGTGATTTTATATCAAAGCCTAAGCAATAGCGATGTATGCAACGATTGCTTAATGTTTATAATGCAACTTGCATATTTAAAGTTAAAAAAATGTTTAAAAAAATTAGAATTTTTATTTTGCTTGTGATCTTAGCGATAGTGGCACGACAGACCTTTTTAGATAAAGCCGATTTAGATTGGAAAGATAATTTTTATGCGGTGGTTTATCCTGTAAACGCAGATGGTAGCGCCGAAGTGGGCGCTTACATTAAAACACTCACTCGCGATGATTTTGAGCCCATGGCTGAATACTTTGCAGAAGAAAGCGCCCGCTATAACTTAGGCATGCGCCGCCCAGTTGAAATTCAATTAGGCAATGTCGTCACAGAGGTACCGCCAGCACCACCAATGGACGGTAGCATTTTTAATGCGATTGTTTGGAGTTTGAAGTTTCGTTGGTTTGCATGGAACAACAGCCCAAAAGTAAACGTAAAACCAGATATACGCTTATATTTGTTGTATCACGACCCAGCAACAAACAAGGCATTATCGCACTCTACCGCGCTAAATAAAGGTCGCATTGGGCGCGTGAATTTATTCGGAAATACAAGCTATGCCAAACAGAATTTAGTGATTTTGGCGCATGAACTTTTGCACACGCTAACAGCAACCGATAAATATAATTTAGAAACCAATTTGCCGCTGTATCCTGATGGTTTTGCCGAGCCTGACAAATCGCCAAATTACCCACAAGATTTTGCCGAGCTTATGGGTGGACGAGTACCCATTAATGAGTCACATGCGGAGATACCAAAGAGCTTAAATCAAACTTTAATTGGCCCAAAAACTGCAAAGGAAATTGGTTGGGTAAAATAAAGTGATGAATACCCATTTAAGTATTTGTTGTGATTTAACCTGATTAAGCCAAAACCCTGTCAAGCCAGAACCAAGGCACAGCGCGATTATGCGCAGCATTTATTATCACCTTTTGCCCAGCTTTTACGGTTATAGGCGCATCAAATAAATAAGCGCATTGTTGCCAGTTTGATACTTTGCTTGTTTGTGATGGGTGATTTTCAAACATCACATTTTTGTTACCACCCATATCTAGTCTCATCCATTGCACAATCCCATAACAAAGTCCTGAAGTTTTTATTGTAATTTGTATGCTTTTACTTTGGGCTGGAAAATAGTCATCTCCTTCAAAATCAAAGCCGAATGCCTCAACGCCATCGCTCAAAAGCTCAATATTCAGGTCGTTGCGGGCAATCATGCGCTTTTTAGAAACTACTGAATTAAAGCCCTGCAAGTTAAAGCCGAACGAATCTTCGACAATTAAATTGCGTCTTATATCGTCGCCTGTAAACAAGCCAATCATGATGCTGCCAGCAGCTGGGATAACCTTGCCCTGCGGTTTGAGAAGGCGCCGCTTGGCGTCCTCTAGGCTAGGCAATACGTGTTCGCCCAGCAGTTCACTAGAAAATATTTCAGATACCAGAATGTCGGCTTGTTTATTTATGTCATCACCGATTTCAATTTCAGTCGACTTTTTGGCAAGCACCTGAATGCGCGCTTCAAGTTTATTATCTTTGATAATTTGCTTAGCAGTTTCTGCAATTAGTGTCACCGTTTCGCAAGTGATGACTTTTTCAGCACCAAGTTTTGCTGCCATCATTGCAAGTAAGCCAGAGCCTGTGCCGATTTCAAATACGCTAGCATTTGGCGTAACAACGGCTTTCAATCCATCGTAGTAAGCTTGGTTGCGAGTTTGTTCGTTCATCATGGGCACGTGCCACTCTGGCACAGTACGGCTTAAAGCTAAGTATGCACCTTGCTGAGCAGCAATATTTGCAGGTGAAATAACAAGTACTTTACGGTAGTAAATAAGGGCCTCGTCAGGCGTAGCCATTTCTTTTAGTAGTGCGTCTAAGTTTGCAAACGCCTCAGAAAAATCTGGCCTAATAGCAAGTGCGTTCACAAAACTGGTAGCTGCCTCGTGCAAATTCTCTTGCGATTTAAGTACCACGCCCAAGTTGCTATGCACCTCTGCGTAGTTTGGGCGTAGCGCCAGCGCTTTGCGGTAGCAATCTGCCGCGTCATCAAGTTGTGCTTGCTCTTGCAGTGTGGCGCCTAGGTTAACAAATGCTTCCACATAATTTGGATTGAAATTTAAGGCTTTGCGCATGAGTTGCGCGGCAGTTTTTAGGTCGCCTTTTTGCTTTGAGATTAATCCCAATAAGTGTAGCGCATCTGGTTGATTGGCGTTGCTTTGCAATACTTGTTTATATAAGATTTCTGCCTGCGCTAAATTACCTGATTGATGCTGCGACATTGCGATTTGCAGCGCTTGTTGCGGGCTAAAATTATTAGCCAGAGATTGTATAGGCGCAGCACCAGTTGCCTCGCAACATTGCTTAAATTTTTTGCCGCTGCCACATGGGCAAGGGTCATTTCGGCCAATTTTAGAGGACATGAGTTTAGTTTTAAGAAATTTATTGTTAAGTCAGTAGCTTAAGTTAATTGTAATGTTGCCAGCCGCGCATACAAGCCGCCTTGCTGTTTTAGCTCGGCCGCGCTGCCAATTTCTACAATTTTACCATTTTCAAGCACAACAATTCTATTGGCTTTTTGCACCGTGCTTAATCTATGTGCAATCATCAGCGTTGTACGGCCATGCATGGCAGCTTCCAAACCTTGTTGCACTAAAATTTCGCTTTCGGCATCTAACGCGCTGGTCGCTTCGTCCAACAATAAAATAGGCGCGTCTTTTAAAATTGCCCGCGCAATCGCAATGCGTTGACGTTGGCCGCCAGATAATCGTGTGCCGCGCTCACCAAGAAAAGTTTGGTAGCCTTGCGGTAATTTATTTATAAATTCATCCACTTGTGCCGCTTTTGCAGCGACAATTACTTCATCATCGGTGGCTGTTGGTTTGCCATAACGGATATTTTCTAGCGCATTTTCTGAAAAAATTACCGCGTCTTGCGGGACCATTCCGATGCTGTCACGTAAGCTTTTTAAGCTGAGCGAATCAATAGGCTGGTTGTTGATTAAAATTTTGCCCGATTGCGCATCGTAAAATCGCAATAAACATTGAAACAGCGTGGTTTTACCCGCACCGCTTGGCCCTACCAGAGCAATAGTTTCACCGGCGGCAATCTCAAGTGAAACGTCATTCAGCGCCGCGATTTGTGGGCGCGACGGGTAATGAAACACCACGTTTTTAAACGAAATAGCTGCTTTTTTTGGGTTTGCTTGTTTTGAATTAAAAAGTGTTTGTGCTTTTGCAGGTTCTTTAATCGCCGCATCTGCGTGCAGCAGTTCCAATAATCGTTCAGTTGCGCCCGCAGCGCGCATAATATCGCCCCATACTTCGGCCATTGTGCCCACCGCGCCCGCCACCATCAACGCGTACAGCACAAAAGATGCGAGTTCTCCACCAGTCATCGTGCCAACCGAAACTTGTCGCGCGCCTATCCATAACACAAAAATAATCGTGCCAAGAACCGCCGTTACCATCAACATAGTTAAGCCAGCGCGCACTTTTACACGTTTTAGCGCAGTGTTAAAACTTAAGTCGGCTGATTTGGAAAAGCGTGAAATTTCTGCATGCTCTTGCGTATAAGATTGTACCGTCGGCATAGCGTTTAAAATCTCGCCCGCCATGGCAGAGCTATCTGCAATGCGGTCTTGCGATTCGCGCGATAATTTTTTGACTTTACGGCCAATCAAAATAATTGGCAAAATCAGTAGCAACATCAAGCCAATATTCAGCGAAAACAAGTAAAAATTAGTTACCGCAAGCATAATCATACCGCCGATAAACTGGAATAGGCTGCGTAAGCCCATGGATATTGAGCTGCCGACCACCGTTTGGATAAGTGTGGTATCGCCTGTGAGGCGCGATAACACTTCGCCAGTTTGCGTAGTTTCAAAAAACTGTGGGCTTTGCGTCATTACTCGCGCATAAACAGCGCTACGCATGTCGGCTGTTACGCGCTCTCCCACCCACGAAACGCAGTAATAACGCCAAGCAATCATCAGCGCCCAAAAAGTCGCCAGCGCCATCATCACCAAAAAATGCCCATTTAAGCTTAAATTCCCCAGCAAGCCCATGTGTGTTTTGACGGGGTCAGAACCTGGATTAGCCACAAATCCAAAATCGATTAAATCGCGAAAAGCCAGTGGAACCAATAATAATGTGGCTGAGCCGAGAGTTAATAGTACAAAAGCTAACAAAACCTTGGCGCGATAGGGCTTTAAAAATCGCCATAAACTGTATAAAGATGACAGTTTTTTTACAGGTGGTAGGGTTGGTGATTCAGCTGGTTGTTGCATCTGGTTTTATCATTAAACTTTAATTCTAGAGTGTAGCACTGCTAAGCATTTTTTATTTAGTACCAAGTATTGAGCCAGTATTCGTTTACAAGTTCATATATGCTTTAAGTGCAAGTGCTTTAAGCGTCATAGTGATTTATACTAATGCAAACTATTCTTAAAATAACGTCATGAATAAAAATCTGCAATTTATCACTTGGTTGGCAATTGGTTTGCTTGGTCTTTTTGCACTCAGCACCATTGCGCTAAGTCGTGGCGAGAGCATAAACGCACTTTGGCTGATTACTGCTGCAGTGTGTATTTACGCGATTGCTTATCGCTTTTACGCAGCCTGGATAGCCGCAAAAGTTTTAATGGTGGATGAAACACGTGCAACCCCCGCAGAACGACTAGATAACGGCCGTGATTTTATGCCAACCAATAAATGGGTGGTATTTGGACATCATTTTGCGGCAATTGCGGGGCCAGGGCCGCTGGTAGGGCCAACTTTGGCTGCGCAATTTGGTTATTTGCCCGGAACGCTATGGATACTAATAGGCGCGGTGCTCGGCGGTGCTGTGCAAGATATGGTGACTTTGTTTTTTTCTACTCGTCGCAATGGCCGTAGCTTAGGTCAAATGGCGCGCGATGAAATTGGCGTCATCGGCGGCACGGCAGCGCTGATGGGCACTTTTTTAATCATGATTATTCTAATCGCGGTGTTGGGTTTAGTAGTGGTTAATGCCATGAAGCATAGCCCTTGGGCGACATCAACAGTCGCTGCAACAATTCCAATTGCAATGATCATCGGCATTTATATGCGTAATATCCGCCCTGGTCGGGTTTTAGAAGCTTCTGTGATTGGCGTTGCTTTATTGTTGTTGTCAGTATTTGCGGGCGGCTGGATAGACCACAGTCAAACATTACGTGTGCTTTTTGACCACGACGGTTTGCCGCTAGCTTACGCCATTATTGTGTATGGTTTTGCAGCAGCAGTGTTGCCCGTTTGGTTATTACTCGCACCGCGTGATTATTTGAGCACTTACATGAAGCTGGGCACGATTATGTTGTTAGCCGTGGCAATTATTATTTTAAGGCCAGAAATTCATATGCCAGCTGTCACCCAGTTTACCGATGGTACAGGCCCAATTTTTGGCGGCAAGTTATTCCCGTTTGTGTTTATAACCATTGCCTGTGGGGCGATTTCTGGCTTTCATGCGCTGATTTCATCAGGCACAACGCCTAAGTTGCTAGCCAATGAACGCGATATTCGCATGATAGGCTACGGGGCAATGTTGTTAGAGTCTTTCGTGGCGATTATGGCAATGATCGCTGCCACAGTGCTAGAACCTGGTGTGTTTTTTGCCATTAACAGCCCAGCAGGTGTGGTTGGTAAAGAGGCGATAGATGCGGTCGCAAAAATCAATAGTTGGGGCTTTGCAGTTACGGTTGAGCAAATGAACCAACTCGCCAAAGACATGGGCGAAAGTACCTTGTTTGCACGCACAGGTGGTGCGCCTAGCTTGGCGGTGGGCATGGCGAGCATTTTTGGTAGTGCATTTGGTAAGCACTTACTCGCCCTGTGGTATCACTTTGCCATTATGTTTGAGGCGATTTTTATTTTAACTACCTTAGATGCAGGCACGCGCGTGGGACGTTTTATGTTGCAAGATATGTTAGGTAATTTTAATAAAAAATTAGGTGAAACTTCTTATATGCCGTCAGTCATTTTAACTAGTGCTATTGTTGTGGCGGGTTGGGGCTATTTTTTATATATCGGTGTAATTGATCCTAACGGTGGCGTGAATATTTTGTGGCCATTATTTGGCATCGCCAATCAAATGCTTGCGGCTATAGCATTATGTGTAGCAACGGGAATTTTAGTGAAATCAGGTAAATTAAAATATGCTTGGGTCACCGCATTGCCACTTACTTGGCTAGTCATCATTACTAGCACGGCTGCGTATGAAAAAATCATGAGTGATGATATTCGTGTTGGGTTTTTTGCAGCTGCCAATGACTTAAGTGCTAAATTAGCGGCAGGTTTATTGCCAGCAGATAAAGCAGCTGTTGCGCCACAGTTAATATTCAATCAGCATTTAGATGCGTATTTAACTCTGTTTTTTGTGTTGGTACTTTGGCTGGTGATTGCAGATATGTTGAACGTTTGTGTTAGGCATTGTCTTAAAAAGCCTGTGTTACCGTTATCTGAAGTTGCTTATACAGCGACAAGATTAATTTAATTATTTATTTTGGGCATTAAAACCATGCAGTTAATTAAACTCATGCAAAGAATTAAGCATGCTTGGCATATTGTGCGACGCCTTTCAGGGGACGACGCCTACGAGCAATATTTAAAACATCACGCGGACTTTCATGCTGCATCTGTAGATGTACCAGCAGTTTTATCGCGTAAAGAATTCTTTAAATATTGGCAAGAGAGCAAATGGGAAGGCATTAAACGTTGTTGCTAAATGAATCAGATATATCTCGTGTAATAGAAATGGCTTGGGAAGATAGAACGCCGTTTGAGGCCATAGAACTTCAGTTTGGTTTAAATCAAGACGGGGTCATTAAATTGATGCGTAGCCAATTAAAATTAAGTGCTTTTAAGTTATGGCGTGAGCGCACACATGGGCAAACTACAAAACATCTAAAACTACGCGTTGATGATGTCAGTCGACATCAATCAAGAAGGCATAATAAAATTCACAGATAGATTAATAGCACTTAAAAGCTATTGAAATCAATTGTTTTGATATAGTCGGTCAATCTGCATTTCATCTTTATCTTGCACATCAAGATAGCTAGCTTCAGTGAATGGCAATTCTCTTGGTGGCACAACTTGCTGACCTGGATGATATTCCGCAAGAATATAGTTAAATTTTGGTTCTGTTTTAAACATTTTTTTTATTAAGTTTTTCATCATAATTCTTTCCAAGTTATCTGTGTGGATTGACTGTAGTAATCTATATGCAATCCGTGTGCCAAATTTATCGCTTGGAAGAAGTGCGATATTAAAATTATAACTAATTGAAATTAAACAAAAAAATATTTTATTAGAATGAGAATAAAGATTAGAAGCTAAATATTAGTGATGATAAATTCATCATGGTGTTGGATTTTCGACTGAGCCTAAATATGCGCGTTAGCTAATTTTCTTTATTTGCAGAAATCCACATCCAAATGCCAACAAGTACCATGGGTAAACTTAACCACTGCCCCATGCTTAAACCTAGCTGCAATAAGCCTAAATTTTCATCTGGTTGGCGGGTGAATTCTACTAAAAACCTAAAGCAGCCATATCCTAATAAAAATAATGCTGAAATGGCGCCAACTGGCTGTTCCTTGCGAGAGAACCACCATAATATAGAAAATAAAACGATGCCCTCTAACGCAAACTCATATAATTGTGAGGGGTGGCGGGCTATATTATCTATCTGCGGAAAAATCATCCCAAATTTTGAGTCTGTAGCGCGCCCCCATAATTCACCGTTGATGAAGTTGCCCATACGCCCAGCGCCCAAGCCAATCGGGACAAGAGGCGCGACAAAATCCATGATTTTTAACCAAGGTTGTTTGTGTTTTTTATTAAAAAAATACATCGCGATGAGCACGCCTAAAAAGCCACCATGAAAACTCATGCCACCTTGCCAAATTTTAAAAATATCTAGTGGATGTTGAATAAAGCTACTCAGTTGATAAAAAAGAATGTAACCGATTCTTCCGCCAATAATCACACCAAGTGCACCATAAAACAAAGCATCATCTAGCATTTCGAGCGACCAACCAAACCATGGTTTGGTTTTAATTTGCTTGCGACCCAATGCCAAAAATGCTAAAAATCCAATTAAATACATGAGCCCATACCAATGAATGCCGAAGCCCTCGGTGATATGTAATGCAATTGGGTCGAATTGTGGATGAATTATTGGCTCATTAAACATAATTTAAACTTAAGAATGCGGTAAAATAAACATTATAAGGTTTAAATTTAGACAATCCTAATTGCATTGAGGTTACTACTATGCCAGTTTATCGTTCAAGAACTACTACGCACGGCCGCAACATGGCAGGTGCACGCGCATTATGGCGCGCTACAGGAATGAAAGATGGTGATTTTGATAAGCCTATCATTGCCATTTCAAATTCATTTACACAATTTGTGCCGGGTCATGTGCACTTGCAAAATCTTGGTCAGTTAGTTGCACGCGAGATTGAAAAAGCGGGTGGCGTGGCGAAAGAATTCAATACGATTGCTGTGGATGATGGTATCGCGATGGGACATGGCGGCATGTTATATAGCTTGCCCAGCCGCGATTTAATTGCCGATAGCGTAGAGTATATGGTCAATGCACACTGTGCCGATGCACTGGTGTGTATTTCTAATTGCGACAAAATCACACCGGGCATGCTGATGGCTGCTCTACGTTTAAATATTCCTGTGGTGTTTGTTTCGGGCGGCCCGATGGAAGCGGGTAAAGTGAATTGGAATGGCATTACGCGCAAGCTCGATTTGGTGGATGCAATGGTAGAAGCAGCTGATAGTCGCGTGAGCGATGCCGAGGTAGCAGAGGTTGAGCGTTCAGCTTGCCCAACTTGTGGTTCATGCTCAGGTATGTTTACTGCAAACTCAATGAACTGTTTAACGGAGGCGCTTGGATTGAGCTTGCCTGGCAACGGCTCAACGCTTGCCACGCATAGTGCTCGTAAAGAGTTGTTTTTAAAAGCAGGACGGTTAATTGTAGAACTTGCTAAACGCCATTACGAACAAGATGATTACAGCGTGTTGCCGCGCAATATTGCCACATTTAAAGCGTTTGAAAACGCAGTAGCTTTAGATGTGGCAATGGGTGGCTCGACTAATACAGTGTTGCACTTGCTAGCTGCAGCCCACGAGGCGAATTTAGATTTCACCATGAAAGAAATCGACCGTATTTCGCGTATTGTGCCGTGTTTATCTAAGGTTGCGCCTGCAACTAACAAATATCATATGGAAGATGTACATCGTGCGGGTGGCGTGATGGGTATTTTGGCAGAACTAGATCGCGCAGGTGTCATTCATCGTGATGTGCCTACCGTTCATACCCCAACGATGGGTGATGCCTTAGATAAATGGGATATTGTTAAAACCCAAGATGAAGACGTGAAAAAGTTTTATCGCGCTGCCCCTGGTGGGGTGTCAACTACCATAGCATTCTCGCAAAGCATGTTGTGGCCAGATTTAGATACTGACCGTGATAATGGCTGTATTCGTAACAAGGCGCATGCCTATTCGCAAGATGGTGGATTAGCGGTGCTTTACGGCAATATTGCTGTAGATGGCTGTATCGTCAAAACGGCAGGTGTTGATGAATCTATCCTTAAATTTACAGGGCGCGCACGCGTTTTTGAAAGCCAAGACGCTATAGTTGAGGCTATTCTTGCCGATAAGATAGTTGCAGGTGATGTGGTAGTGATACGCTATGAAGGTCCTCGTGGCGGACCTGGCATGCAAGAAATGCTATATCCGACATCTTATTTAAAATCTAAAGACCTTGGCAAGGTATGTGCTTTATTTACGGATGGTAGGTTTTCTGGCGGTACCTCAGGGTTAAGTATAGGACATGCTTCGCCAGAAGCTGCAGAGGGCGGGGCAATTGGCTTGGTAGAGGAAGGTGATACGATAGAAATTGATATCCCTAACCGAACAATTAACCTTAAAGTAAGTGATGCAGAATTAAATGAGAGGCGCACCAAAATGGACGCAAAAGGAAAAGATGCATGGAAGCCTGCGCAACGTGAGCGTTTTATATCACCTGCTTTGCGCGCATATGCAGCTATGACTACTAGCGCGTCACGTGGCGCCGTGCGAGATGTCTCGCAAATTGAAAAATAGTTAATTTTTAAAATTTTTAATAGAAATAAGCAACAAAGACACTGATGGAAAATAAACAATTGGACACACCAGTAAAATCTACAGAACCAATTACGCTAAAATCTGAACAGGGCGATTTTAGCCATGAAATTCTTTATATCAAAGAAGAAAATGGTCTGGATTTTATAGAAATCGATAATCAATTTGCAACGGCTAAACTTGCCTTGCAAGGCGGACATTTGATGACATGGCATCCCAAACATACTACCGAGCCGGTATTGTGGATGTCAGATAAGTCTCGTTTTGAGGTCGGGCGTTCTATTCGTGGTGGGATTCCCATATGTTGGCCTTGGTTTGGAGCGCACCCAACAGATAGTAGCTTATGTATGCATGGATTTGCACGAGTAACCCCTTTTACATTAATTGACGTTGGTTTAATGAAAAACGGCTATACCCGTGTCATTTTACAAATGCAGCAAACTGAGAATGCACAACGTCAACTTTCTTATCCATATACGGTAATGTTGACGATAGAAATCGGTGCCACACTCTCTATGAAGTTATCAACCACCAACCGTGCAAGGCAACCATTTTTTATGGGTGAAGCTTTTCATACCTATTTCAACATTGGTGATATTGAAAAAACAAGCATCACAGGCCTAGAAGATACTGAATATGCAGATAAATTGCTTGATTATTGGCGAGATACGCAAGTGGGACCTATCCACTTTAATCAAGAGTTTGATCGAGTTTATGTTAGTACAATTAAACCAGTTGTAATTCATGACACGATGTTAAATCGTACGATTGCCATTAACAAAACTGGCAGCGGCAGCACGGTTGTTTGGACGCCATGGAAGAAAAAGGCGCATGAAATCGCGGACATGCCCAAAGATGACAGTTGGCGCAAAATGGTGTGTGTAGAAACGGCTAATGCAATGGAGAATTTGGTGATGATTAATCCAGGTTATACCCATATGCTAACTGTTGAATATGTAATCACAGAGCTTTAAGATAAGTTACAGATTACAATAATATCTGCAATGTTTCTTAGTAAATGTTTAAATTAATATAATCAATTCAACTTTTGTAAATATATGACGTAAAGAAGTAAACGCCATCGCATCCTTAGGCGTTAATTGTTCACGGAGTAGTGTGAATCTGCAAGTTTTGTTGTGGGTTTTTTAATAAAAGCATCGTACGACTATTGTGATTTTTAAAATGTCATGTATTATGCTGAATCGACAAAAACTACTGATTTTTATTTGGAATTCTTTTTTAAGAATTCTGTTTTTTTAAAAGAATTCAAGGAGATAACATGAAATTTGTATTAGCATTATTTGCAGCGGCGGCTATGTTTTCAAGTGGTGTTGCCTCTGCTAATCAAGCTTTGGCTCAAAAAAGTGGTTGCTTAGCTTGCCATGGCGTAGACAAAAAAGTTTTAGGCCCAGGTTTTAAAGATGTTGCAGCTAAATATAAAGGCGACAAAAGTGCTGAGGCTAAACTAGTAGCTAAAGTGAAAGCAGGTGGTAGTGGTGTTTGGGGTCCTATGCCTATGCCGGCTAACAGCCCACAAGTTAAAGACGAAGACATCAAGTCTATCGTACAGTGGATTTTAGCAATGTAATTTTGATAGTTTAATTTTGACCTAGCGTCAATGCAAAAAGCCAGCTGAAAAGCTGGCTTTTTTACATCTGTCACTCTTTCGCTAAATTGTTATTGTGCAGTTTTGTTCAATTTACTATGGTGCATAGAATAAATAAAGTAAAACACCACGCCTGCTAATATCCATAATCCAAAACGATGCCAAGTCGCGGCTGGTAAAAATGTCATCAATGCACCACAGGATAAAATGCCTAAAACAGGAATCACTGGGTTCCACGGATTTTTAAATGGACGTGCCAAATTTGGGTGCGTTTGGCGTAGACGAATCACTCCCACGCAAACCATGACGAAACTAGCTAAGGTGCCGATATTTACGGTTTCTGCAAGTTCTCCCAAAGGGATAAAGCCAGCCACAATAGATACTACAAAGCCACACATCAAAATAATCTTACTAGGAGTCTGGCGATCTGGATTGACGGCAGAGAACACTGGTGAGATAAGGCCGTCGCGGCTCATAGCAAATAGTATGCGTGTCAAGCCATACAGTAAAACCAAAAGCACGGTAATTAGGCCAGCCAATACGCCTGTGGCTACTAAAGTAGATGCCCAAGTATGCCCTAGTTTAGTTAGCGCGTAAGCCACAGGGGACGCTGTATTCAACTCCGTATAAGGCACAACACCTGTAAGGGTTGCAGATACAATGATATAGATAATTGTGCAAAAGGTAAGAGATGCAATCAGCCCTACAGGTAAGTCACGCTGTGGATTTTTGCATTCCTCTGCGGCTGTTGATACCGCATCGAAACCAAAATATGCAAAAAACACCAAAGAAGCCCCGGCTAATACACCAACATTTTTGCCATTATCTAAGGTTTGAAACCAACCAAATGGCATAAAAGGCTGCCAATTGTCAGTGGAAATATGCCCAATCGCAAGTGCAAGAAAGATGACAATAGTGGATATTTTGATGGCCACAATGATGTTATTGACACGTGCACTTTCTTTAACCCCCACCATTAACAAAATGGTTAATACCCAGATAATAGCAAATGCGGGCAAGTTAATAATGCCGCCCAGCATCGGTGCTTTGGTAAAATGTTCAGGAAGATTTAAGCCTATGTTCGCAAGTGTGTTGGTAAAATAACCAGCCCATCCGTTTGCAACAGCAGCAGCTCCCACGCCGTATTCCAACAAAAGCATCCAACCCATTAGCCATGCTGCAAATTCGCCAAAAGCCACGTAGCTATAACCATATGCACTACCAGAACCACCAACTGAAGAGGAGAGTTCTGCATAAGCCAAAGCCGCAAAAGCGGAAGCAATACCCGCTAATACAAATGATAGAACAACCGCAGGGCCAGATTGCGTTGCAGCTGCAATGCCCGTGAGTACAAAAATACCCGTACCAATCGCACAGCCGATGCCTAATAAGGCTAAATCAAACGCCGTCAAACATTGTTTAAGCCCTGTATTACGATGAGGTGTAATGGGTTTTGTACGAAGTAATTGTTTCAGCATATTGTTTTGATCCCTTTAGAGCTTCTAGCCTAAAACAATTTGGCTATTTAAGTCAATGCATAAAATGACGTAGATTTTTTTGGATTTAGTTACGTTACAAAGTGTTGCATCAATACTTGAGTCATATAGAGGTGATCAAGTGCCCCAGCACTTTCACGGATGCTGTGCATCGCCCACATCGGATTGCCGACATCGACTGATGACATGCCTAACTGCGCAGCGAGAATTGGCCCAATGGTGCTCCCGCAACCTAAATCCGTACGATGCGCGTATTGCTGATAGGGCACACCAGCTTTTTCGCACAACGCAATAAAACGCGCAGCCGTCTCAGCGTTCGTGCTATAACGTTGATTGGCATTGGATTTAATCACAGGGCCTTGATTGACGTGAGCGTGATGGCAGGGCTCATAACTACCTGCGTGATTCGGATGAAAGGCATGCGCCATATCGGCACTGATGAAAAAACTATTGGCAATGCCACGTAAGCGATCTTCTTCACTAGTATTGGTTGAGGCACAAATACGCGCCATCACATCCATCATGAAACTTCCGCTCGCACCAGTTGCGCTTTCTGAACCAACCTCTTCGTGGTCAAACAAAGCACAAATCGACGTTGCATCTGGTTTTTGAGTCGCGATTAAAGCCTCGATAGCGGCATGACATGAGGCTAAATTATCTAATTGGCTATTGGCAATGAACTCTTGGTTGATGCCCCAAAGCACACCTTTTTGGGTGTCGTAGACGTTTAAATCCCAAGTTAAAATATTTTCAGGGCTGATATTGATTTGCTGCGCCAACGCGCTATTAAGTTGCTGATGTGCCTCGCCACTGTCGGCCGCAAAGCCAAAAATTAGCGGTAATCCGGTTTGCTTGTTTAACACCAAGCCTTTCTCATTGACCTCGCGATTCATATGAATCGCCAAGTTGGGTAAGCGCAACATAGGTTCGTGCAAGCGCACAAAGTGCGTATTTAAGCCATTGCTGTGGCGAGCGACGACGCGGCCTGCTAAACTTAAATCACGATCAGTAAATGTGGCTAAAATAGGGCCGCCGTAAACTTCTACCCCTAATTGCGCTGTGCCTTCACTAACAAATGCGGCTTTGGGTTTAAGGCGCAGGCCTGGCGAATCTGTATGCGCGCCGACTATTTTAAAACCAGACTCCGCAATCGCTTTGTCACCGACGATAAACGCAATAATCGACGCACCATCTCGCACCACATAATATTTGCCATTTTTTCTAAATTGCCAAGGCTGATTCTCGATTAGTGGTATGAAGCCGTTTGATTTTAGCTGCTCAACAATATGGCTGACTGCATGCCAAGGGCTGGGGCTGGCATCAATAAAATCTAGTAAGGCTTGCGCTTGCTGCTTCGCTTCTGCTGGAATGGTCATGATTTAAACCCAGTTTTTATCGGATAAAAAGTCTGTATAAAGTTTAGCTTCTGGGCTACCATTTTCTGGTTTCCAATCATAACGCCACTTAACAATTGGGGGCATCGACATTAGAATAGACTCAGTGCGGCCATTTGATTGCAAGCCAAATAATGTGCCGCGATCATACACCAAGTTAAACTCGACATAGCGCCCACGTCTATAAGCTTGAAAATCACGTTCTTTTTCTGTGTAAGGCCTATCTTTGCGACGCTGTAGAATCGGCAAATAAGCCTGTAAAAAACTCTCACCCACGGCACGCTGTAGAGCAAAGCTTTGCTCAAATCCTAACTCATTAAAGTCATCAAAAAATATCCCACCAATACCACGTGGTTCTTTGCGATGTTTTAAGTAAAAATATTCGTCGCAGTGTTTTTTAAATTTTGGATAATAACTTGTATCAAAAGCATCTAGTGCATTTTTATTGGTGCGGTGAAAGTGTTCGCAGTCTTCCTCAAAGCCATAGTAAGGCGTTAGATCCATACCGCCACCAAACCACCAAATATCGTTTTCTGTATCAGCATTTGCTTTAGCAACAAAAAATCGAATATTCATATGCACGGTTGGTACATATGGGTTGCGCGGATGAAATACAAGCGAAACGCCCATGGCTTCCCAAGCGCGGCCTGCTGCTTCTGGGTGGGCAACTGTGGCAGCAGGCGGCAACTTGTTTCCTAATACGTGTGAAAAACCAACCCCAGCTCGCTCAAACACATTGCCATCTTCTAGCAAGCAACTAGTGCCACCACCACCTTCTGGGCGGTTCCAACTGTCATGCAGAAAAGTTTTCCCATCTACCACTTCTAGCGCTTGGACGATTCGGTTTTGTAGCCCTTGTAGATATTCTAAAACAGCAGAGGTGTTCAAAATAAATTAACCTTTAAGTGCTCTAAAGCCAATATCCGTGCGGTATTGAGCCCCGTCAAATTTAATATCTTCTATGATACGGTAGGCTTGTTGATGTGCAAATTTTACGGTTTCGCCTAGCGCAGTAACACATAAAACACGGCCGCCACTCGTGAGTACTTTGCCATCTACCAGTTTGGTGCCTGCATGAAACACTTGTGCATCTTCCAATCTTTTTGGGATGCCAGTAATTTCGTCGTTAAGTCTTGGAGTATCAGGATAGTTGTACGATGCCATGACTACGCCAAGCGCTGTGCGCCTATCCCATTCAGCTTCGGCCATATTTAATGTGCCGTTAACCGCATGTTCTGCCAATGCGACAAAGTCACTTTTTAATCGCAACATAATCGGCTGTGTTTCTGGGTCACCCATGCGGCAATTAAACTCCAATGTCTTAATTGTGCCATTTGGTGAAATCATTAGCCCAGCATACAAAAACCCAGTGTAGGGGATTCCATCTTTTTCCATGCCTTCAACAGTAGGGCGAATTACCTCGCGCAACGCGCGGGCGTGAATTTCTGGGGTAACAACGGGTGCGGGTGAGTAAGCGCCCATGCCACCAGTATTTGGCCCAAGGTCAGCGTTAAACAAGCGTTTGTGATCTTGGCTGGTGGCGAGCGGTAAAATGTTTTTACCATCTACCATCACAATAAAGCTTGCTTCTTCACCGGTTAAAAATTCTTCAATCACCACGCGCGCACCTGCATCGCCTAGTTTGTTATCCGAGAGCATGGCATCAATCGCAGCGTGCGCCTCAGTAAGCGTCATGGCGACCACAACGCCTTTACCTGCAGCCAAACCATCGGCCTTAATCACAATCGGCGCGCCATTCGCATCCACATAAGCATGCGCGCGTTTGGCATCCCTAAAGGTTTCGTATTTGGCAGTTGGGATGCCGTGGCGCATCATAAAGGCTTTGGCAAAGTCTTTGCTGGACTCTAATTGCGCAGCCGCTTTAGTCGGGCCAAAAATCTTTAAACCAGCCGCGCGGAACGCATCTACCACGCCTTGAGAAAGCGGTGCTTCTGGCCCCACAATGGTAAGCTGTATTTGCTCTTTTAAAGCAAAAGCCAGTAAATCAGCTACGCTTGTAATTGGCACATTCATCATGTCTGGATTAGTTGCGGTACCGGCATTTCCGGGCGCAACATAAACACGACTCACTTCTTTATTTTGAGTGATTTTCCATGCAATCGCATGTTCACGGCCACCAGAGCCAATTACCAATATTTTCATTACCTATCCTAGTGGTATTTAATGTCTAAAATGGCGAATGCCAGTCACCACCATCGCCAAACCACGCTCATCTGCGGCGGCAATCACTTCTTCATCACGCATGCTGCCGCCAGGGTGAATCACGCAACTTGCACCTGCATCTGCCAAAACATCGACGCCATCACGGAACGGGAAGAACGCGTCAGATGCCACTACAGTGCCTTGCAAATTCAAGCCCGCATTTTGCGCTTTAATCGCGGCGATTTTGGTGCTGTCTACGCGGCTCATTTGGCCTGCGCCCACGCCCAAAGTCATGCCATCACCACAGAACACAATGGCATTAGATTTTACATATTTCGCTACGTTCCAAGCAAATAGCAAATCTGCCATTTGACTTGGTGTGGGTTGTTTTTTGGTCACCACTTTAATATCACTCATTTGCAAATCATGATTATCGGCACTTTGTATCAAAATGCCTGAACCAACACGTTTGCTATCCATCGCATTACGACCTTGCTCCCACGGTGTGTTGCCACCTTTGGGTAAGGCGATTTTAAGCACACGCACATTGGCTTTAGCAGTAAATATCGCCAAAGCTTCTGGCGTGAAATCAGGCGCTATTAACACTTCCACAAATTGTTTTGAAATGGCTTCTGCCGCCGCGCCATCTAAGGTGCAGTTGAAAGCGATGATGCCGCCGAATGCGCTGGTTGGGTCGGTTTTAAATGCTTTCCTGTAGGCTTCTAAGGCATTAGCGCCTAAGGCCACACCACATGGGTTGGCGTGTTTCACAATCACGCAGGCAGCTAAAGTTCCATTAGTGCTGTTTTTAAAGGTTGTAAACGATTTAACGGCTTCCCAAGCAGCATCTGCATCGGCGATATTGTTGTAGCTTAATTCTTTGCCTTGTAGTTGTTGTGCCGTGGCTAAACTGCCTGATGCTGGATACAAATCACGGTAAAACGCCGCTTGTTGATGACTGTTTTCGCCATAGCGCAAATCTTGCATTTTGACAAAATTGCTGTTCATTTGCGCTGGGAACTGGCTTACCACAGGCTTGCCCCCGGACTCAGTCGCATCATAGTCAATTGCAGATAAATAATTACTAATCGCGCTATCATATTGTGCAATACGATTAAAGGCGGCGACTGACAACTTAAATCGCGTTGCCTTGGAAGCCTCACAGCTATTGGTTTGCAGCTCGGTTAAAAAGGCCTCGTATTGATTTGCGTCGGTCAGCACAGCAACGTCTTGCCAGTTTTTAGCGGCGGAACGCACCATGGCTGGGCCGCCAATGTCGATGTTTTCAATGGCGTCTTCTAGGGTGCAATCGGCTTTTGCAACGGTGGCTTCAAATGGGTATAAGTTAACAACTAACAAATCAATAATTTCAATACCGTGTGATTGCATCGCCGCTACATGTTCTGGTAAATCGCGGCGACCTAGTAGACCACCGTGCACTTTTGGGTGCAATGTTTTTACGCGGCCATCCAGCATTTCAGGAAAGCCCGTGAAGTCGCTGACTTCCATAACGGGGATGTTGTTATCGCGAAAGAGTTTGGCGGTACCGCCAGTTGAGAGGATTTCTATACCCAGTTTACTTAAGGCATTTGCAAGTTCGATAATGCCCGTTTTGTCCGAAACACTAATGAGTGCACGTTTGATTGTCGCCATGTTTAAAGTTTTTTAAGAAAAAATTGTAAGAAAAATTGCAAGAAAATTATAATAAAAGTGAATTATTCTAAATTATATAGCGCCATTTTTTTGCGCAAGGTATTGCGATTTAAACCAAGTATTTCTGCAGCTTTACTTTGATTGCCACCCACAGAATGCAAGATATATTCAATCATTGGTTTTTCAACACAACCAAGCACCATCTCGTAAATTGGATGTGGCGGTTGACCATCTAAATGGCTAAAGTACTCGTCAAGCGAATCTTTAACAGCATCAGAAAGTTTGCAAATATTTGTCATACTTTTATTATGCGGCTAGCGCTTCAGCTGCAATATTCTCTGGCGATGCTAAGTCGTCATCGGCATAAACAAGACGTTCATTTTTATGCTTCAGCTCAGCGAAAAAATCATTAATGGCGGATTGCTGCAAATCAATCGAGTCTAACGTATTCATATTGTGGCGAAAAGCGGCAGAGCCCGCTAAACCCTTGGTGTACCAGGAAATATGCTTACGCGCGACGCGCATTCCAGCGATGTCGCCATAAAAACCATATAAATCATGAATATGTTCTAGCATGACGGTATGAATTTCTTCTACCGTGGGCGGCAGTAAATGCGTGCCGGTTGCAAGAAAATGCTCAATCTCACGAAAAATCCATGGCCTACCTTGTGCGGCGCGACCTATCATCACCGCATCTGCGCCGGTGTAATCGAGTACATACTTAGCTTTTTCTGGTGTGGTGATATCGCCATTTGCAATCAGTGGAATATTAATCGCTTGCTTTACTGCCGCAATCGTATCGTATTCTGCATCACCTAAATATGCGCAAGCACGGGTGCGGCCATGCATGGCAAGCGCTTGCACTCCAATGTCTTCAGCCATTTTTGCTATAGTCACTGCATTGCGGTTATTTTTATCCCAACCCGTGCGAATTTTTAAAGTGACAGGCACATCAACTGCTGCAACAACGGCTTTTAAAATTTGGCTCACAAGTGGTTCGTCTTTTAAAAGTGCGCTGCCAGCCATCACATTACAGATTTTTTTTGCTGGGCAACCCATGTTTATGTCAATAATTTGCGCGCCGTTATCCACATTGTATTTTGCGGCTTCAGCCATCATTTTTGGGTCGGCACCTGCAATTTGAACAGAAATAGGGTCTACTTCACCTTCGTGATTAGCACGGCGGCGGGTTTTTTCAGAGCCATAGAGCAAAGAGTTCGACGTGACCATTTCAGAAACAGCAAGGCCCGCGCCCATTTTTTTGCAAAGCTGACGGAAAGGTCTATCTGTGACGCCCGCCATCGGGGCAACAACGAGATTATTTTTTAAAATATGCTTGCCAATTTGCATGAATAACAATAAAAACCATTTAGCTAGAAAGGTTGCCTATTTTATACGCAATTGAGGTGATAAGAAACCTAAATTTTAGGTAATTTTATACTTATTTTAGCGAAGTTCTGCGGAGTTTAATGTGCGTTTGAATCAAGCTATGAGCGCGATTTCTAAATAAGCTGCCATCGGCATCTTTTACCCACATGTGCAGCAAGCCAGAAAAGAATAAATGGGTATCCATCGCTAGTTCTTTTGGCGACAAGTTAGAGTGTGCTAAGTCTAGTTTTTGAGCCTTTTCATAAGCGCTCTCATACTTCTCTACAATGCCGCTACAGTTGTTTAGAATATCTTGCAATACGTCTGCAAACTCATCCACATATTCGCATTTAGACATCATCACTTCATAGATTTGTCTGGTGGTGAGGTCATGGTCTAATTCATTGATAGTGTCTAACATCGATTTTTCAATGCGACTTAATGGATCTGAATCAGCAATTAAAGATTGTTCAGATAACAATGTGTCGTCCATACGGTCGATGAGAGGCAAAAATACTTGCTCGCGCATGGCATAAAACAATTCGGCTTTATTCTTAAAATGCCAGTAGACTGCGCCACGAGTGACGCCCGCATGCGTGGCTATTTGTTCTAAACTGGTACGACTGACGCCTTTGAGCAAAAAAACCTCTCGCGCAGCATGTATGATGCGTTGTCTTGTAATTGCTGCATCTTCTTTGGTTTTACGAACCATATTGTAAAATTATCATTGTGTATTAAATTTTTATTAAATCAGTTTACATACATTCATGTTTGTATATAATATACATTCAACAGTGTACGTAAGCAAGCATATTATATTTTAATCTAGAGGTCGCCATGCTGTCGATGCAAACTATTCAATCATCACAATCTTATCTAATGGTGAGTTCGTTAGCGTTTTTATTGTTGGCTTGTGGCCCAAAAGAGCCAACACAGCAAGCGGGCTCAGTTATGCCGCCCATGCCTGTGACTGTGATTGCAGTGGCGCCAACCTCGGTACCCATACAAACAGAAGTGGTGGCACAAACCGAAGGCGCTAAGGAAGTCGAAATTCGTCCGCGCGTGGGCGGTATTTTGCTGAAAAAATTATTTGAAGAAGGCGCACCGATTAAAGAAGGTCAGGCGATGTTTAAAATTGACCCTGTGCCTTTTCAATTAGCCGCAGAGCAAGCGCGTGCACAATTAGCGCAACAAAAAGCGCGCATTACCCAAACGCAACGCGAATCATCCCGTTTAAAAGGGTTATTAGATACACAGTCAATTAGCGAGCGCGAATACGACAATGCGGTATCTGACCAAGCCGCGACCACAGCCAGCGTGTTGCAATATGAAGCGCTGCTGCGCGAAGCCGAATTAAATGTCTCTTATACGACTGTAAAAGCGCCGTCTAGTGGTGTCGCTGGCCGCTTTTTACTTTCTGAGGGCGCGCTTGTGGCGCCCAACACCAGCTTGCTCACCACGGTCGTGCAAATTTCGCCAATTTGGGTGCGTTTTAGCTTGTCCGATTCTGAATTGAGCGCTTTAGGCGGCAAGTTGAATGCACAAACAGTCAAAGCCATTCATTTAAAAATGCCCGATGGCAGTCAGTATTCAGAAACAGGCAAATTGAATTTCGCTGCCAGCCAGATTGATCCTAGTTTAGGCACGCAACAGTTGCGAGCTGAGTTTGCCAATGCAAATCGCCAATTATTACCAGGGCAATTTGTGCGTGTTCAAATCACCACTGGCTCCCGAGAAGGGGTCTTTTTAGTTCCACAAACCGCCGTGATGACAGGCGAGCTAGGCAAGTTCGTTTACGTAGCAGAAAAAGATGTAGCGGGTAAAACGGTTGCAAGTATGCGCCCCATTACAGAAGGTGACTGGCAAGGCGACAACTGGGTCATTTTAAGCGGCTTAAAGCAAGGCGATCAAGTGCTCACGGATAATTTGATTAAAGTGCGCCCAGGTGCAGAAATCGCACCACATGCGCAAGATGAAAAGGTGCTTAAAGAAATGCCCGCAATTGAAAAACCAAAAACAAAAGCGTAATTTCAAGGAACCATAATGACCAAGTTTTTTATTACGCGCCCCATTTTTGCAAGCGTGCTGTCGATTATTATTGTGTTGGCAGGCATCGCTGCTGCAGTTAAGTTGCCCATTGCGCAATACCCGCAAATTGCCCCGCCTACCGTTCAAATTACCGCAAGTTACCCGGGTGCAAGTGCTGAGACGCTCTCAAAAACCGTCGCCGCGCCCATTGAAGAGCAGTTGAGCGGAATTGATAATTTACTCTACTTTAACTCAAGCGCAGATTCTAGCGGAACCTTGGTGATTACCGCCACGTTTGATGTGGGTACCGATGTAGACCAAGCCACGTTTAACGTCAGTAACCGGGTAAATATTGCCACCCCACGCTTGCCAGATGAGGTGCGCCGTAATGGATTGGTGGTGCAAAAAAAATCCAATGATATTTTGCTGGTGGTCATGCTTACGTCTAGTGAAGAAAAACACTCTCGACTCTTTTTGAGCAATTACGTCACTCTCAATATGCTGGATGAATTAAAGCGCGTCAAGGGTGTAGGTGATGCCTCGATTTTCGGTGGGCAAGATTACGCCATGCGTGTGTGGTTACGGCCAGATAGAATGGCACAATTGGGTGTGAGCACCAGCGATATTGCGGCTGCAATTAATGCACAAAATAATCAATACGCGGCGGGTAAAATTGGTCAAGAGCCGGCGCCAGCTGGTCAGCAGTTGGTTTACACCGTCACGGCAAAAGGTCGCTTGGTCGACCCAGCCCAATTTGGCGATATTATCATGCGCGCAGATGGGCCGAATGGCGTGTTATATCTGAAGGATGTGGCGCGCATTGAGCTTGGTGCGCAAAACTATAATGTCACCTCTGCGTTAAATGGTCAAACGGGAGTGGCAATTCCTATCTTTTTACAAACCGGTGCAAATGCACTGGATACTGCAACCTCTATTAAAAAGAAGGTCGCAGAACTGGAAGAAAAATTTCCCGAAGGCATGAAAACAACCATTCCGTATGACACCAGTGAGTTTGTTAAAGCTACAATCAAAGAAGTATTGCATACCTTCTGTGAGGCATTGATTTTAGTCGTACTTGTGGTGTTTTTGTTTTTACAAAGCTGGCGCGCGACCTTAATCCCAATGATTGCGGTGCCAATCTCGATTGTGGGTACGTTTGCAGGGCTATATATATTTGGTTTTACAATTAACTTGCTGACTTTATTTGCCATGATTTTATCCATTGGTATTGTGGTGGATGACGCGATCGTGGTGCTGGAAAACACTGAGCGCCTAATGCGTGAGGAAAATCTGAATCCATTTCAAGCCGCGGTAAAATCCATCAGTCAAGTTTCTGCGGCGGTGGTGGCGATTGTATTGGTACTATGTGCCGTATTCGTGCCTGTGGCATTCCAAGGTGGGATTGCAGGCGAGCTGTATCGTCAATTTGCGGTTACGGTTGCGATTTCAGTGGTGATTTCAGGTGTGGTAGCGCTCACTTTAACACCTGCATTGTGCGCCATGATTTTAAAGAAAAGCCATGGTGAAAATGCATTTTTTAGAAAATTCAACCACGGCTTTGGTCGTTTTACCAATCTTTATATTGATTCGGTGAATCTCACCCTGCGCCACAAAATTATCGGCTCACTGGCATTTGGTGGCATTTTATTGGTCATGATTTATCTGTTTTTAACTGTGCCTAGCGGTTTTGTACCTGCGGAGGATCAAGGCTACGTGGTGACGGTTGTGGTGATGCCAGATGGCGCCACACTTTCACGCACCACCAAAACCACTGACAATGTGAGAAGTGAAGTGGCAAAAGACCCAGCATCTGCGAATTTATTTGCTATTAATGGGTTTGAGCTACTGACTGGTGCAAATAAAACCAATGCGGCCACCATGTTTGTGCGGATGAAAGACTGGGAAGAACGTGAGACCAGCGCAACCGATATGGTGGCGAAAATATTTGGCATTGGCATGAAGCAGCCTGACGGCATGGCATTTGCTGTGAATCCGCCTGCTATTCGAGGTTTAGGTTCTGCAGGTGGATTTGAGGTGTATGTGCAAAGTCAACTCGACACAGATCCCAAGAAGCTTGCTGCCGTTTCCAATAACTTTATGGATGCAATGCGCTCCAACCCGAGTTTAACTGGGATTAATAGCTTTTTTAGGCCCACTGTGCCGCAACTATTGATTGAAGTGGACGAAGCCAAAGCGATTTCTCAAAACGTCAAGATAGCCGATATTTACACTACTTTGCAAAGTACGATGGGCTCATTTTACGTCAACGACTTTAACCGCAATGGCAGAACGTATCGCGTGCAGTTGCAAGCTGAAGCTGCGTTCCGCATGAAGCCAGAAGATTTAGGTAAAGTGTATGTGCGTAGTCAGCCAACAGCTGCAAGCCCGAACGGTAATATGATTCCACTTTCAGCACTGAGTAAAGTCACTAATATCATCGGTGCCGAACAGATAGAGCGCTATAACGGGCTACTCTCTGCCAAAGTGTTTGGCAGCGGTGCAGAAGGTGTGAGCTCGGGCGATGCAATTGAATTAGTGGAAAAAATCGCCAAAGAAAATCTGCCGGAAGGTTACCGTATTGCGTGGACGGGCCAAGCATTTCAAGAGCAACGCACTGGCAATGCGGCATTGTATGCGTTCGGTTTTGCCACGATTATGGTGTTTCTCATCTTGGCCGCGCAATTTGAAACCTGGGCCTTGCCGCTTGCAGTGATTATGGCGGTGCCATTTGCGATGTCTGGCGCACTGTTAGCAGTATTATTCCGCGGCATGAACAATGATATTTACTTTCAAATTGGCTTAATTACACTAATTGGATTGGCGGCTAAAAATGCCATTTTAATCGTGGAGTTTGCTAGCCAAAAAATGGAAGAAGGCATGCCAGTTGCACAAGCCGCCATTGAAGCTGCACGCTTACGCTTCAGGCCGATTGTCATGACATCGATGGCATTTGTGCTCGGCATTGTGCCCTTGGTGATTGCAACGGGCGCAGGGGCGGCAGCACGCCAATCAATGGGTACAGGAGTGTTCGGTGGCATGATATTGGCGACGTTTGTAGCAACGATATTCATTCCGCTATTCTTTACCTGGTTATCTGGTAATCACGTGCGTCACCACGGGCATGTGGACGAATCAGACAATCAAACACAGCAAAAAAATCCACCTGCAGAGAAGGATACTGTATGAAGGCCGCAAGTCCAGCAATCTCAGCTTCTGCACAACCCAGTCAGCGTAACATGACGCAGACAATCAAACTAGCGTTGGCATTCAGCACGCTGAGTTTGTTGACTGGCTGCCAATTGCTCGGGCCAATGTTTTCAAGACCGACTGACACTTTGCCTGCACAATATCCAGAAACAAATGCAGCAGAAAGTTCGGCAGAATCTCAACTTGCTTTAGCCACTTGGTGGACATTGTTTAACGATGCACAACTCAATAGCTTGGTAGAAAAAGCCCTTGCTAATAACAGCAATATTCAATTGGCGGTTGCCCGAATCGAAGAGGCGGATGCACAAGCCAAAGAAGTTGGAGCCAACATTTTGCCTACTGTTACGCTCGAAAGCACAAATACCCGTAGCCGAGTCACAGGTGCGGGAGCATTTCCAGTATTTGGCCCCAATCCCCGTGACAACTACCGTTTGGCGCTAAACTCGGCCATTGAGCTGGATTTTTGGGGAAAAGTAAAGCGGGCAAATGAAGCGGCGCGCGCCAATTTATTAGTCACACAGTTTGCCAAAGACACCGTAAAATGGTCATTATCGAGCTTGGTGGCGAATCACTATTTAATGGTGCGCAGCATTGATTCGCAATTACTTGTGAATGCGAGCAACCTGAAAACAGCGCAAGAAAGTCTTGCGTTGGCGCAACGCCGTGTGGCAGGTGGCATTTCTTCTATTTTAGATGTGCATCAAGCAGAGTTGGTGGTAGTCAATTTGCAATCACAAGCGCTTGAGTATCAGCGACTGCGCGCGTTAAGCGAGCACCAATTGGGTTCATTAACCGCAGATTTAACAACCAAAATCGCAGTAGCAGATGTGATGGCGATGCCAATTCCGCCAGTACCCCCGTCTGGCTTACCCTCTCAGCTAATGGACGCACGCCCCGATATTCGACAAGCGGAGCAACAACTCGTGGCTGCAAACGCCAATATTGGCGTTGCAAAAGCGGCCTTGTATCCATCTGTTTCACTTACGGGGGCATATGGTGGCGAGAGTTTAGAGCTATCAGATATCACGACATCGCTCGCCCGTATCTGGACACTGGGCTTAGATGTGAGCTTACCGATTTTTAATGGCGGCAGGTTAAATTCTCGAGTTGATCAAGCCAATGCGAGACAAAAACAAGCCTTAGCAAATTATGTAGGGGCTTCACAAACTGCATTCACCGAGGTGAGTGATGCGTTAACGAATGCACGCGTCTATCGTGAGCGAGAAACGATTGCACAATCAAAACAAACCATCACGCAAAATATGTTGAATATTGCGCAAAATCGATACAAAGCAGGGTATTCAAGCTATTTAGAGGTGTTGGATGCACAGCGTAGCCACAACGAAGCCACACAAGCTTTTGTGCAAAGTCGGCAATATACATTAACAGCAACCGTGGACTTATTTAAAGCGCTAGGTGGCGGTTGGCAAGTGTCAGCATTAATATCAGCCCCGGCAAAATAAAGCGCTTAGCGCTTGCAAAAAAGCATGACGCCTTTATGATGGACGTCATGCAAAACCCCTCTTTCAAAAGCACGGTTTCCACCACCCATATTGCCTTCGCTAGCTTTATTGGAACGGCGATTGAGTTTTACGATTTTTATATTTACGCCATGGCAGCCGCTTTGGTGATTGGGCAAGTGTATTTCCCTGCAAGCGACCCAGCTGCACAATCCTTAAACGCATTTCTTACTTTTGGCATTGCCTTTGTCGCGCGCCCAATCGGGGCAGTTTTGTTTGGTCACTTCGGTGATAAAGTCGGCCGCAAGGCCACGCTGGCAGCTTCATTGTTGGTGATGGGTGTTTCAACTTTACTGATTGGCTTACTGCCAAGTTATGCCATTTGGGGTGTTTGGGCGCCCATTTGTTTATGCCTATTGCGTTTTGGGCAAGGCATTGGGCTAGGGGGCGAGTGGGGCGGCGCAGCATTGCTGGCTACCGAGCATGCACCCAGAGGCAAACGTGGCTGGTTTGGCATGTTTCCACAATTGGGGCCTTCAGTTGGGTTTTTACTGGCAACGCTTAGTTTTTTAGGCTTATCGCTCTGGTTAAGTGAGGCAGAGTTTAAAGCATGGGGTTGGCGTTTGCCTTTTATTGCCAGTGCATTATTAGTAGTGGTGGGTTTATATGTGCGCTTTAAATTAACCGAAACGCCCGCTTTTGCAGAGGTCCTAGCGCAACAAAGCATGCATAAGGTGCCAATCAAGCACTTACTTAACGGTTATTTAAGGGCAATTTTTTTAGGCGCTTTAGCCATGGGCGTTTGCTACAACTTGTTTTATACTGCAACCGTGTTTTGCTTAAGCTATGGCACCAAAACCTTAGGCATTGCGCGGCCAGACTTTTTAACCATGTTGTGTATTGCCGTGTTATTTATGACGCTCGCAACACCCATCTCCGCAAGCCTTTCAGATCGGTTTGGTCGGCGACCCGTTTTGCTGATTGGCAGCGCATTCGCCGTTCTTGCTGGCTTTACCTTAAGCCCATTATTAGCAAGCAACTCTGTGCTATCTATCACGCTATTTTTAGCGCTGGCCTTATTTTTAATGGGCACCACGTTTGCGCCCATGGGCGCTTTTTTGCCAGAACAATTTCCTGTTTCGGTGCGCTACACCGGTGCGGGTCTGGCGTATCAATTAGGCGGCATTTTGGGGGCATCGTTTGCGCCTAGTATGTCGCAAATGTTGGTGACTGCTGGCGGCTTGGTTTGGGTAGGTTACTACGTTTCTGGCATGGCGCTTTTGAGTTTTATCGCGGTATGGTGGATGCAAGAAACTGCAGAAAAAGCCAATTAAACAAGTATTTTTTAAGCAACGAAACTGCCCGAGCGAAAAGTGATGCTCTCTACCAGTGCTTGGCATCACCATTCTCGCTAAGTGCTAAAGCACTAAGTCGAATCCGAAACCCCGAAATCTATAAGGCTTCCAGAGGTGCAGTTAGGAAGATATCCTAAAAAAGTGTTAAAAACTGGGTTTTGTAAGCGTTTCAAGTTGCGTCAGCCACGCAATCGCATGCGCACGCGGATTTTCTATATCATCACTGCCACACATTTCGACACTGGACTGTAAACTAGCACAAAACTTAGGGCGTTCTGGCAACCCAAAAATCTTGCAACGGTTTTCATTATCCAATTGCACACATCGCACACCGGCGGGCTTGCCGTTTGGCATGCCGGGAATAGGGCTGTTGATGCTGGGTGCGGTGCAACAAGCGCCGCAGTTTGGTCGGCATTGCATGATTAATCCTCTGTGGGCAAAAACGAGGTTTTCAGCCAATCGTATTCTATCCGTTCGATGTCAAAACCAGCGTCACTTTGCAAGCCATGAATTTTCACTGCCACATGCTTGGGGAGTATCGCAAAATCTTGGCCACTCACACAAAAATGTACGGGTAGCGCATCTTTTAAGGTGTACCCATTGAGTCGCGTGATACAGCCTTTTCTGTTATCAAAATAGCGTTTTTCATACTCGCCTTTGTCGAGATATTCTTTTTTAAATCGTTCGTCATCATCGACATTTTTTGTAAAGATATCTTCCATCATGGCGGGCTTGCCTTCTATATGGGTGATTAAATCGCCCGCGCCATATTTAATTGCTACATAACCCCAAAAATAAATAAGAACTGGGGTAAAAATTGCGATTAACACTATCTTTATTTTAGATTGATAAAGCGGGGCATTGAGCCAAAATGAATAAGCAAAATACGCAGTGCATAAAGCACATAAAACGATATTGATGTAAAAAGCAATGTTTTGCCAACGTGGGCTGGGGATAAATTGATGCGCCAGCGCCCAAAATATAAGTAAGGTTTCTAAGCCGATTACGATACCCAAAGCCCATCGATAGGGTGGCGGCGTAAGTGTGGGTGCCGCCAAGTTTTTTGGCTTGGCTGCACCTAAGTTGCGTACTGAGTCGCGTAATGCTTTTTTAACTTTTCTGGCCACTTTTATCGTTAAGGGTAGGTGTTATTGCCAAGGGTAACCCAGCGCAGAGATGCCGGTTTTTAAATCTTGCATGGCGAGTTTTACTTGCGCGCTTTCGCCTTTCATGCCAAGTTCGGTGGTTCTGCGTTGGCCACTTCTGGGTAGGCTAAACAATTTTAAACTTGGGTACTTGGCAAGCATGGTGTTCATAAAGTCAATTAAATCGCTCTCGCCAGCTTCAGTCACCACAATCGATTCCTCAAGATAATCTTGGGTGTGGAATAAATGGTTGTAATAGGTTTCTAACACCCACTCCACCATTGGGTGCGCCATTTCAGGAAATCCTGGCACAAAATAATGCTGGTGAATGCTAAAACCTGCTACTTGGTTCACAGGGTTGGGGATTAACTCACAGCCTTTGGGGAAATCCGCCATCAAGACGCGTTTGGGGTAAGCGGTTTCGCCATACTGCGCCACGATATTTTCTACCGCGCCCGTATGGCGCTCAATCGGCACACCTGCAGCATCTGCCGCGCATTGGCGCGTGTAATCGTCGGGTGTTGCACCAATGCCACCAAAACTAAAAACAACATCACCCCGCGCCATGCTGGCTTTAAGTGAGCTTGTGATTTGGTCTGGAATATCGCCTAAGTAATTCGCCCAGCTCAACTGTAAGCCCCTGGTAGAAAGTAGGTCGATTACTTTGATTAAATGCGCGTCTTGACGTTTGCCAGAGAGTATTTCATCGCCGATGATATAGATGCCGAAGTTTTGCATTAATGCGCACCTTCCCAATTACTGCCAACCCCCACTTCTGCCAGTAAAGGCACGGTCAGTGTTGCCACATTTTGCATCAATTCTGGCAGTTTCTGTTTTACTTTTTCTAGCTCATTATCAGGCACTTCTAACACCAGCTCATCGTGCACCTGCATAATCAATTTAGATTGTAAGTGTTCACTTACAAGCCAGTTTTGCACTGAAATCATTGCAAGTTTAATCAGGTCAGCCGCGGTGCCTTGCATGGGTGCATTAATAGCGGCGCGTTCAGCGCCGTTGCGCCTTTGCACATTGGGGCTATTGATTTCTGGCACCCATAAACGTCTGCCAAAATAGGTTTCCACATAGCCTTTTTGTTTGGCCTCTGCGCGGGTATTTTCCATATAGGCTTTAACGCCGGGGTAGCGAGCAAAGTAACGCTCGATATAACTTGCGGCGGCGCCACGTTCGATGTTTAAATTTTGCGCTAAACCAAACGCGCTCATGCCGTAAATTAAACCAAAGTTAATCACTTTGGCGTAACGACGTTGTTCGTTATCCACAGCGCTACGTTCCACCCCAAAAATCTCTGCAGCAGTCGCGCGGTGAATATCTTCATTATTGGCAAAGGCTTGCAACATACCGGCATCTTGCGACAAGTGCGCCATGATTCGTAGCTCGATTTGCGAATAATCGGCAGACACAATGTGCGCACCTTGTGGCGCAATAAACGCCTCGCGAATGCGACGGCCTTCAATCGAACGTACAGGAATATTCTGCAAATTGGGGTCGCTACTCGCAAGCCTACCCGTAATCGCCACGGCTTGGTTGTAGCTAGTATGCACGCGCCCCGTGACAGCGTTTATCATCTTCGGCAGTTTGTCGGTATAGGTAGATTTGAGTTTGGCTAAACCTCGATATTCGAGAAGCACTTTGGGTAGTGGATGGTCCAGCGCGAGTTCTTGCAAGACGTCTTCATCGGTACTTGGCGCCCCAGAAGGTGTTTTTTTGGTGGGCTTAATGCCGAGTTTATCAAACAAAATTTCTTGCAATTGTTTGGGCGAACCTAAGTTAAAAGGTTGGCCTGCCAGCGCATAGGCTTGGTTTTCAAGCTCGACCAATTTAGCGCCAATTTCGTTACTTTGTGCTCTAAGCATATCCGCATCTATCAACACCCCATTGCGCTCAATGGTAAACAAACACGCAGAGCTGGGCATTTCAATGTGGTTGTAAATAAAGCTTAATTTTTCGTCGTGCGCAATTTGCGGATACATGGCTTCGTGCAATTGCAGGGTGATGTCGGCATCTTCTGCCGCGTATTCGGCTGCGGTTTCTACAGTGACTTGATTAAAGCTGACCTGCTTAGCGCCTTTGCCCGCAACATCCTCAAAATGGATGGTTTGCAAGCCCAAATGCCGCTCGGCGAGTGCGTCCATGCCGTGTGTTTTGTGCGATTCAAAAACGTAAGATTGCAACATGGTGTCGTGCGCAATGCCATTAAGCACAATGCAGTGATTGGCTAGCACATGGCAATCATACTTAAGATTTTGGCCTACTTTTTTAATGGCGTCATTTTCAAGAATCGGTTTTATTTTTGCCAAGGTTTCTGCAAAATTAAGCTGCTCTGGGGCATCAAAATAATCATGTTTCAGCGGTAAATATGCGGCGCTTCCAGCTTCTACACTAAACGACATGCCGACAATTTTGGCTGTCATGGGGTCAAGCGAAGTGGTTTCGGTATCAAAGCAAATTAAAGGCACGGTACTTAATTTGGCTAGCCAAGCATCCAATTGCGCGTTGCTTAAAATGGTTTCAAAGTTGCGGCTGGTGTTGGGTTGATAGTTACTTTGAAACAAATCTTGAGCAGGCTTCAAAGTAGGTAGGCTGGAAGCCTCATGGGCTTTTAAATTAAAATCTGGGCCTTGCAGGGCAGGAGATTTTGTAGCGTTACCAATATTGTTAGCCTCTAATTCACGTTTCCAGCTTCTAAATTCAAAGCGGTCAAACAATTCGGCTAATTTTTCTTTGTCTGGCGCTTGTTGAATGAGCTCATCAAAATGCTCGCGGATGCCCACATCGCAACGGATGGTAATGAGCTCGCGCGCAGTGGGTAACCAATCTAGCGCAGCGCGTAAATTCTCACCCACTTTGCCAGTGACCTGCTCAGCATTGGCGACAATGTTATCAAGCGAGCCATATTGCTCTAACCATTTCACTGCCGTTTTAGGGCCGACTTTTTCTACCCCCGGCACATTGTCTGAGGTATCGCCCACCAGCACCAAATAATCAATGATGAGCGCAGGCGGTATGCCAAATTTAGCAGTCACACCTGAAATATCCAGTATGTCATCGGTGCGCCTAAACGCATCGCGCATGGTGTTCACAACCGTGATTTTGTCATTTACTAGTTGCGTAATATCTTTATCACCGGTTGAAATAATGGTGCTAATGCCTCGGCTTTCAGCCTGTTTGGCTAGCGCGCCAATAACATCATCGGCCTCAACGCCTTCTTCAATAATCAAGGGCCAACCCATGGCGCGGATTGTTTCAAAAAGTGGTTCGATTTGGGCGCGTAAATCATCAGGCATACTGGCACGATTGGCTTTGTATTCGGGATAAATGTCATCTCTAAAAGTTTTGCCTTTGGCATCAAAAACACATGCGCTATAATCTGCAGGGTAATCTTTGTGTAGGCGGCGCAACATGTTAAGCACGCCCTGAATCGCGCCAGTCGGCTCATTGGCTGAATTACGCAAATCGGGCATGGCGTGAAAAGCGCGGTAGAGGTAAGATGAGCCATCTACAAGAAGTAATCTTTTCATAAATATTGAGTACCTAAATTATGTCTAATACTAAAAAACTGCCAAAATCAGCGGACCCAGATGCACAGGGTAAAAACCATACTGGAAAAGAGGCATGGCATGCATTCGAGATTATGGCAGAATTTGTTGCTGCCACCGAAAAGTTAAAAGAAATTACCCCTGCAGTTTCTATATTTGGTAGTGCGCGCATTAAGCCACAACATCAATATTATCAATTGACAGAAGATATTGCCAAGCGCTTATCGGATGCGGGCTTTAGTGTGATATCAGGCGGTGGCCCTGGCATTATGGAGGCTGCCAATAAAGGGGCTTATACAGGAAAATCGCCTAGTGTAGGCCTGAATATTGAGTTGCCACATGAGCAAACGGGCAATCCGTATCAAGATATTAGTCAGAATTTTCAGCACTTTTTTATGCGTAAAGTTATGTTTGTAAAGTATGCCAGCGCTTATGTGGTAATGCCTGGTGGATTTGGCACGCTAGATGAGCTGATGGAGGCAATTACCCTAGTACAAACAGGTAAAACACTCAGAATCCCAATCATTTTAGTGTGTGAGCCGTTCTGGCGCGGGCTGGTGGATTGGATTAAAACAACATTGGTGAATGAAGGTATGATCGCGCCTGAAGATGTAAACTTAATTCAAGTGATTGATGAACCAGATGCCGTGGTTGAAGCCATATTTAAACATTATGAAACACGCGGATTTAAGCTCTCACCTGAGGAAGAGCGCGTTCAGCTTTATTTGTAATGATTTACGCAAAGTAAAACGTTTATTTGATGTTAAGCATGTCTTTGTGTCTTGCGTTTTGCTAGAATGGGCTCACTATCTAATTGCGAGAATGACATGCAAAAATTGAAAATATTACTTTTGCTCCTAAGCGTGTTTTTAATGCCACATATTGTGTTGGCAGCAAATTCACAAGATAACCTCGAGCTTTTGGAAGAAGTGCCGCCACCGCCAAAAGTGGTGGATGGTGAACCACTTGAGGCTGAGCCGCAAGTAACTATTCGCAAAAAAGGCAAAGAGACAATCGAGGAATACAGCGTCAATGGTCAGGTGTACATGATGAAAGTCACGCCTGATCATGGTGTGCCATATTATTTGCATAAAGAAGAAGACGGTGGCTGGGTGAATGATGGCCCGAATAAGCCGTTGAGTATTCCTAGCTGGATTCTTTTTAGATTCTAAATAATTTTGAGTTAGCCAAAATTGAAGTTGATTTGGCTAACTTAATTTTTTTGTATAAGCAATAATCAACATATATGTCTGTATTTACCACCTTAAGTTTAGAAGAAGTAAGCATTTGGCTTAAAGATTTTTCGATAGGCAACTTAGTTAAACTTAAGGGCATTGCTGCTGGCATTACTAACACCAATTATTTTGTAATTACAGATCAGCAAAAATATGTGTTAACAATTTTTGAAAAACATACTGCAGCGGAATTGCCTTATTTTGTCAGCTTAATGGCGCATTTGGCAAAGCATGGTGTGCCTTGCCCAAGCCCAGTGCAAGATAAACATGGCGTTGCATTGCACTTATTAAAAGGTAAACCAGCGTTAATGGTGACTTGCTTAAATGGCGAGGATGTCGCCACACCCAATATGGCGCAAGTGAAGCAAGTGGCAAGCACATTAGCCAACCTGCATTTGGCTGGTGAGAGCTTTACAGAAACGGGCAGTAATCAGCGTGCGCAAAATTGGTTTGATTCAACAGCCCAAATGGTGATGCCAAAGCTAGAAGCGCAGGATGCAACTTTACTTACATCTGAATTAAACTACCAAAAAGGCTTACATGTTGATAACTTGCCGCGCGGGGTGATTCATGGTGATTTGTTCCGCGACAATGTGCTTTTTGATGGCGACAAGCTTGGCGGTTTTATTGATTTTTATTACGCTTGTAGCGATATTTTGGCATATGACGTTGCAATTGCGATGAATGAATGGTGCTTGCATCATAATGGTAGCGATTTAGGCAGTATAGACCAAGATAAAGCAAACGCATTTTTGGCTGCCTACCAAGCGTTAAGACCCTTTACCCAGCAAGAACACGCGCTTTGGTTAGCCATGTTACGGCGTGCCGCGCTTAGGTTTTGGTTGTCCCGCTTGCATGATTTTTATTTTCCGCCAGAGGGCGAGCTCACTTATACAAAAGACCCAAATCATTTTAAAAAGCTCTTGCAGCAATATATGCATATTGCAGATAATTTGAGCATTTAAAATCATCATATTAAGGTAAATAACAGCATGGCAATTCTAGAATCACGTACAAAGACTGGGGTAAGTTGGGTAACAGAAAGTGTTGCGCTATTTAAAACTGCGCCGAGAAAATGGCTCATGATTAGTTTGGCTTATGTAGGTTTTTTTATCATATTGCCTTCGATGCCAGTCTTACAGTTTTTATCTTTTATTAGCGTGCTGTTATGGCCAGTGTTTTTGGCAATCGCGTTGGCGTTTTATCGCAATGCTGAGATGAAAAAAGAGCAAAATCTAAGCGAAATTATCAATTTTATGAAACCAAAAATGCCGCAACTCATTGGCTTAGGCGGTACTTGTTTGCTCTATGCGGCATTGGTAAGCTTACTTTTAAATAGTGATTTGCAAGGCTTGGCGGTATTTACGCAAAATAAAGGCGAAATGTCTGAGTCACAAATGATGGAATTTATACAAAAAATGATACCGATTTTGCTGAAACTTTCTTTGTTGTTAATCCCTTTAATGATGGCGACATGGTTTGCGCCAATGTTAATTGCGTTTAACAATTACGGGGTTATTAAAGCGATTAAATCCAGTATTGCAGGCTCAATTCAATATATGGTTGCCTTGGGTGCTGCATGGATAGTGTTGACTGCTGGCATTCTTCTGATTATGTTGATTATTGGTATATTGGCAGGCATTCTAAGCAGCCTGATTCCAGGTGTCGGGCAAATGCTCATGTCTTTTGTGTTATTTGGTATTTTTTTAATGGCAACCGCGCTTATGCTGGCGTTTCAGTATGTGAGCTATCGCGATGTTTTTAGAGCTGCTTAAGTTTGTTTTACTGCTAGTATTTGCGCTTAGCCTAAGCGCTTGTGATGGCCTAGATTTTAGTGATAATGCGCCAAATGAGAATCTGAAAGTCGTAATTATTCGCCATGCAGAAAAAGCGAAAGACGGCGATAACCTATCGTGCCAAGGGCAAAATCGTGCATTGCAACTTGCAAGCGTACTCTACCAAAAAATCAACAAACCAGATTTTACCTACGTGCCTGCGCTTAAGTTTGATAAAGCTACTAAGCATAGCCGCATGTTTCAAACCGTGACGCCATTTGCAGTGAAATATGATTTAACGATTAACAGCAAATATGCGAGTGATGACTATGCAGACATCGCCAAAAGTGTGCTTAAAAAAGACGGTACTGTATTGATGGTGTGGAGCCATAGCGAGATTGTAAGTTTGGCTAAGGCCTTGGGTGTAGATGATGTGCCAGAATGGGACGATACTGATTTTGACAGTATTTGGGTGATTAGTTATCGCGATGGAAAAGCGGCGCTGACAAAAGATCAAGAAAGTCTAAATCCTTCGCAAAATTGTAGTTTCTAGCGCTACATTAAAGCGCCATATCAAACTAGGTGCTCTGTGAGCCAATATCTGTGCGGCTTGCAGAGAATTATTTTTTCACGTAAAAAAATTTTGATGATTAAATAATTAAATTTTTTCTAATTTAGCGTATTCCATCGCTAGTGTTTTCAGGCCGTTGTTGCCAAAATTAATCTTAATCACCAAGTTTGCCCCGCTACCTTCGTAAGTCACCACCACACCATCGCCAAATTTAGCATGGCGCACACTGCTACCAATTTTAAATGGGTAATTGCTCGTCTGTGATGGCGCTTGCGCTGCTTGGTAATTGCCGCCAGAGTCATAACTTTTTGCGATTGGTTTGCTGTTTAGACGCTTTAATAAGCCCTCGGGGATTTCATCTAAAAAGCGCGATGGGATGCCGTAACGCACCTGCCCATGCAACATGCGGCTTTGTGCATGGCTTAAATACAAGCGTTGGCGCGCGCGGGTCACAGCTACGTATATCAAGCGGCGTTCTTCTTCTAAGCCACCAGTTTCGCTGGCGCTGTTTTCATGAGGACATAAGCCTTCCTCTAAACCACTAATAAACACCGCTTTAAATTCTAAGCCTTTAGAGGCATGTACGGTCATGAGTTGTAGCGCATCGTAACCGATGGTGGCTTGATGGTCACCTGCTTCTAAACTGGCATGGGTTAAAAACTGCGTCATTAAATCTTGCGGTGCACTGGTATCACCATCACTATCCACATTGTTGTGGTTGCCAAACTCTTGCCGCTCAAACGCGACGGTTGCCGTAATTAACTCTGCCAAATTTTCTAAGCGGTCCTCGCTGTCTTTTTCGTTTTCATAATGCGCTTTTAGGCCAGAAACATTAATCGCCACCTCGGCGACTTCTGCCAATTTAATGCCATAGGCTTGGTCGGTCATCTCACGGATTAAGTGCACAAAACCTTCAATGCCTTTGCCACCAGCTCGCCCATTTCCCACTTTATTAATCGCTGCTTGCCACAGGCTGCATTCATTTTGGCGAGCGCCTTCTTGTAGTTGTTCCAAGCTACGCGCACCAATGCCGCGGGCGGGGAAGTTAATCACGCGCAACAAAGCAGTGTCGTCATTCGCGTTAGCGATTAAGCGCATATAAGCGAGCGCGTGTTTAATCTCGGCACGCTCAAAAAAACGCAAGCCGCCATACACGCGGTAAGGCAAATTGGCAGAAAAAAGAGCATGTTCCAAAATGCGCGATTGCGCATTACTGCGGTACAGGAGCGCCATGTCTGTCAAAGGAGTGCCCTCACTTTGCAGCATTTTTATTTCATCGACAATAAATTGCGCTTCATCGGTGTCGTTATAAGCTTCGTACACGCGCACGGGTTCGCCAGCGCCGGCCGAAGTCCATAAGTTTTTGCCGAGTCGGTTTTTGTTATGCGCAATAATCGCGTTGGCGGCATCTAAAATATTGCTGTGGCTGCGGTAGTTTTCTTCTAGCTTAACGATATTTTGCACTTTAAAATCGCGCTCAAAATCGTGCATATTGCCTACACGTGCGCCACGAAAGCCATAAATCGATTGGTCATCATCACCAACAGCAAACATACAATTGTTGGTCTCTGCCAATAACTTAAGCCATTGATATTGCAGTTTATTGGTGTCTTGAAATTCATCAACTAAAATATATTGAAAACGGCTTTGATAATGTGCGCGAATGCGCTCATCGCGGCTTAATAGCTCATAACATCGCAGTAACAGCTCGGCAAAGTCTGCCACACCTTCACGGTTGCATTGTTTGTCGTACTCTTCATAAATCTCGCGCATTTTTTGGCTGTGACCATCATATGCGTCCACTTGGTTGGCACGTAAGCCTTCTTCTTTGCAGCTATTGATGTAACCCTGCACTTGCTTAGGTGCGTACTTTTCATCGTCCACATTCATGAGCTTCATCAAGCGTTTGATGCTGCTTAACTGATCTGCCGTGTCTAATATTTGAAAGGTGCTAGGTAAGCCAGCCTCGCGATAGTGCGCGCGCAATAAACGGTTACATAAACCGTGAAAAGTTCCCGCCCACATGCCGCGTGTATTAATCGGCAACAGCGCCGTTAAGCGCGTGAGCATTTCTTTGGCGGCTTTATTGGTGAAGGTCACCGCCATTAAACCCATGGGCGAAATTTGCTCGGTTTGGATCAACCAAGCGATTCTGGTGGTGAGTACACGCGTTTTGCCACTCCCCGCGCCTGCTAATATTAATGCGGATTGATGTGGCAGGGTGACTGCCTCTAGCTGTTTGTCGTTCAGGCCAGCTAGTAAATTGGTTGATGATTCCATACCGATATTATCGCACGGGAAAGCGTTAAATTTATAGGCGGCATACCGCCTAATAATTATGCAGGATGCCGCTTACATTTACTTAAAGATTGATACAAAAAATTACAATTTACTGTGAACCAAGTGTGGGCTTGTGCGTCATATACATCATGGTGACAATGATGCAGGTTGTTGTTATCTTTCCGCTTCTTTCCTCCCTGAGCGGAAGCCTAATTAAATAGGCATTTCGCCCCGATTTTATTCCCCTTAAATCGGGGCTTTTTTTGTCTATTTTTTATGATTTTTAATGCATCATCGGTACACCTGCTCCGTAAATCAGTATCCATAAGGCTTACAGAGGCATCAAAATCTCTCGAGGGAATGATGCAAACAAAATTAAATTATTAAACCGTTATAGTTGCCAGTTGATTGGCGTTTGACCTTGGCTTTTTAAGTAAGTGTTAATGCTTGAAAATTGGTGGTTGCCAAAAAATCCACGATGTGCCGAAAGCGGTGATGGATGCACAGATTTTAAAATAAGATGTTTATTCTCATCAATAAACGCGCCTTTTTTCTGCGCATAGCTACCCCACAGCACAAACACCAAACCTTCTCGATGCTTATTCAATGCCGCAATCGCGGCATCGGTAAATTGTTCCCAGCCTTTGTTTTGGTGTGAACCCGCTTGGGCTTGCTCAACGGTGAGTGTGGCATTGAGCAACAATACGCCTTGTTCAGCCCAAGGAGTTAAATCACCATTTCTAGACATTTTAACGCCTAAATCAGTCGAAATTTCTTTAAAAATATTTTGTAGCGAGGGCGGTAAATCAACACCAACAGGCACCGAAAAACTGAGCCCGTGCGCTTGATTCGGGCCATGGTAAGGGTCTTGCCCAATTATCACCACGCGCACTTGCTCAAACGGCGTGTGGTTAAATGCATTAAAAATCAACGGGCTGGGAGGGTAAATGGTTTTACCAGCAGCTTTTTCTTCGCGCAAAAAATCGCGCAAGGCTTGCATGTAAGGCATTTCAAGCTCTTCACCAATCACGGCTTGCCATGAAGGATAGAGTTGTCCGTGTTTTTGTTCAGTCATTTGGTTATTGAGGCTTGACGCTTTAGCGAGTTTTGCTTGATTGATAATCTAGGATTCATTTCTCTCTGCTTTTAGATTCCTTAAAGTGACGCCACAACCCACTGCCTCCAGCAAGAATAATTGCAATTAATATTGCACCGAGAATAAACAACTCACGAAACCAAAGCATTACGAAACTTTTTATGCCAATTGATTGCCCGTTTGGATATGGATAATAAATCGAAGCGACCATACATGCCAACAATACGACAATACAAAAGACAATTATAGCTATATAGCATTGTAGAGTTTTTTTGGTCATGGAACGTAGCCTAGCCTAAAATACCCATCCTAATTGACGCCTTGTATTACGTCAAATAGCAAATGGCAATAAAAAACCTCGCCGAAGCGAGGTTTTAATATTACGAAGTAGTAATTTTGCACTTGGTGATTGCATCAACCCATCGCCAAATTAAAAAATAGTTGGATAAGTTGATGCAAAATTTAATGCAAATTACATCATGCCGCCCATGCCACCCATGCCGCCGCCCATATCAGGCATTGCTGGCGCGTCATCTTTTGGTAATTCCGCTACCATGCAATCGGTTGTGAGCATTAATCCAGCTACAGAAGCCGCATTTTGCAATGCAGAACGGGTTACTTTAGTTGGGTCTAAAATACCCATTTCAATCATGTCACCGTAAGTTTCGTTGGCTGCATTGTAGCCATAGTTACCTTTACCGGCAGCAACAGTGTTCACCACAACAGATGGCTCAACGCCTGCGTTGGCAGTAATTTGGCGTAATGGCTCTTCAACCGCGCGCAATACAATTTTAATGCCTGCTTCTTGATCTAAGTTATCGCCTTTTACTTTTGCAATCGCATCACGTGCACGAATCAACGCTACGCCACCACCAGCCACAATGCCTTCTTCTACTGCGGCACGTGTTGCGTGTAATGCGTCTTCTACACGGGCTTTTTTCTCTTTCATCTCGATTTCAGTTGTTGCACCAACTTTAATCACTGCAACACCGCCAGCGAGTTTAGCTACGCGTTCTTGTAGTTTTTCTTTGTCGTAGTCGCTAGTCGCTTCTTCGATTTGCGCTTTTATGGTTGCAATACGGCCTTTGATTGTTTTTTCATCGCCAGCACCGTCAATAATAATGGTGTTTTCTTTGCCCACTTCAATTCGTTTAGCTTGGCCTAACATTTCAAGCGTCACGTTTTCAAGTTTTAAACCCACTTCATCAGCAATTACAGTACCGCCAGTTAAAATCGCGATATCTTCTAACATGGCTTTACGACGGTCACCAAAGCCTGGTGCTTTAACTGCCGTTGTTTTTAAAATACCGCGGATATTATTTACCACTAAAGTTGCAAGTGCTTCACCATCGATATCTTCTGCGATGATAAGTAAAGGACGGCCTGATTTAGCCACTTGCTCAAGTGTTGGTAATAAATCACGGATATTTGAGATTTTTTTGTCGTGCAATAACACTAATGGATTATCCATGAGCGCGATTTGACGCTCTTGGTTATTGATGAAGTAAGGTGACAAGTAGCCACGGTCAAATTGCATGCCTTCAACTACATCAAGCTCGCTCTCTAAACCTGAACCATCTTCAACAGTAATCACGCCTTCTTTGCCCACTTTGTCCATCGCATCGGCAATAATTTTACCAATCGTGTCGTCAGAGTTTGCAGAGATTGAGCCCACTTGCGCAATTTCTTTGCTTGTTGTACATGGTTTTGATTGTGATTTTAAATTCTCAATCGCAGCAGCAACTGCTTTATCAATACCGCGTTTTAAATCCATTGGGTTCATGCCGGCAGCGACTGATTTCATGCCTTCACGAATAATCGCTTGTGCTAATACAGTTGCAGTTGTTGTGCCGTCACCTGCGATGTCAGAAGTTTTACTTGCAACTTCTTTCACCATTTGTGCGCCCATGTTTTCGAACTTATCTTTTAGTTCGATTTCTTTAGCCACTGAAACACCATCTTTAGTGATGGTTGGCGCGCCGTATGAGCGCTCTAATACTACGTTGCGGCCTTTTGGGCCTAAAGTGACTTTAACTGCGTTTGCAAGAATGTTTACACCATTCGTCATTTTTTGGCGAACTTCGTCGCCGAATCTTACGTCTTTTGCTGCCATGTTAATCTCCTAAGAATTACTTTAAATTCAATGTGTTGATTTGCGTTGGATTGTTCGAATTCAATTATTCGACAATCGCCATGATGTCTTCTTCGCGCATCACCAATAACTCTTCGCCGTCAACTTTAACAGTTTGACCAGCGTATTTACCAAACAATACTTTGTCGCCTACTTTTACGTCTAGCGCATTGATTTTGCCGCTATCATCACGTTTGCCATTGCCAACTGCTTGGACTATACCTTGATCAGGTTTTTCTGTGGCAGAATCTGGAATCACAATGCCAGAAGCGGTTGTGCGTTCTTCTTCAGAGCGTTTTACAATCACGCGATCGTGTAATGGACGAATTTTCATTCAATTTCTCCTGTTAAGTTATGTTATGGTTACTACTTTAAAAATTAGATTGCATAGGCAAGCGAACATTTTAGCACTCGCATGCCTTGATTGCTAATTTTGGGTTAAATAAATTGATTTCAAGAGCTAAAGCAAAAAAATTTTAATAGATGCATAAGGGTGAACTTTTAGAATGAGCGATCAGTCGGAAATTAAAATGCCAGAGTCAGTCATACAGCAAATTAATTTAAGCTATAACACAGAGCAAGATAGACTTTTATTGCGGGTGGGTTTAGCTGATAACGCTGAGTTGTTGGTGTGGCTCACCTATCGCATTACAAAGGCGTTATGGCAATTGTTAAATGGTGAAACGCACATGCCAACCGCCACTTCAATACAAATTCAAACACCACCACAACAAGCGGTAGCAAAGTTCAAACAAGAAGCTGAGACTATAGAGACGCTTAAAAAAATGGATTTTGTAACCGCCTATCAGCCAAGAAAAGAAGTGGTGCACAACGCGGCGATGCTAGCAACGAGTGTATTACTGATTGAAGTGACAGATAAGCCATCAGTGCTTGAAATGCCGTGTGTTGAAGGGGTGAATGTACGCATGAATTTAACGCCAGAATTAATTTTAGCGTTAACTAATATGCTGCAGTTATCGTCTAAAGAAGCGGCCTGGGATATTGGAGCGCATGTTAAAACAGATAAACAGATTACAGTGCTCCCTGATGCGGCTGTTAAAAATACACTGCATTAATGATGGTAGAAAAAATGGAATACGTTAACTTAGGGCAAACTGCGCTAAAGGTATCAAAAGTGTGTTTGGGCACCATGACGTTTGGCGACCAAAATACTCAAGAAGAGGCACACGCGCAGCTAGATTATGCGCTTGAGCTAGGCATTAACTTTATTGATACCGCCGAAATGTACCCTGTGCCGCCCAAGGCGGAAACGTTTACCCGCACTGAGACCATGATTGGGAATTGGCTTAAAAACCAAGCGCGCGAAAAAATTGTTTTAGGCACCAAGGTAGCAGGGCGTAATCGTGGGCTTAATTATATTCGTGGCGGTGATGATGTTTTAACGCGTAATAATATCCGCAGTGCAATTCACGATTCACTCAAACGCCTGAAAACCGACTATATCGATTTGTATCAAATCCACTGGCCAGAACGCAATGTGCCACTGTTTGGACAATATCAGTTTGACCCTAAGTTAGAGTTTGATGCTGAGGGCAATCAAAAAGCGTGGGTGAGCATTCAAACCCAATTAGAGACGCTGGCTGAATTGATTGAAGAGGGAAAAGTGCGCGCCATTGGAATTAGCAACGAGCATCCATGGGGCATCATGGAGTTTTTGCGCGTTGCTAAAGAATACAACTTGCCGCGTGTTGCAACGCTACAAAATGCTTACCACTTGATGAATCGTACGATAGATTTTAATATTAGTGAGATTTTATACCGTGAAAATATCAGTTTGCTGGCTTATTCGCCTTTGGCTTTTGGGCATTTAAGCGGTAAATATGCCGATGACGCAAATACCAAAGGGCGCGTGACTTTATTTAGAGGCTATGCACAACGTTACACCAAGCCAGCTGTGCCAGAAGCTAGCGCGGCTTATGCCAGGCTCGCGCGCGAAAATAGTTTAACGCCAACGCAGCTTGCCTTAAGTTTTGTGATGCATCGCTGGTGTGTAAGTAGCACCATTATAGGCGCAACCAGCATGGCGCAATTGCAAGAAAACATTGGCGCTTATCAAGTGAAATTAAGTCACGAAGTATTGGCAGAAATCGAAAAAATCCATTTAAGTAAGCCGAATCCTGCACCATAAATATGCTAGCCTAAAGATAATTTGGTCTGTTGAATGATTTCTTCAGCAGTAGATGCGTCGTAAAAAATGCCCGTTCCTTTTTTTGCAATTACGCGCATACGGGTTGTGTTAGGGCTAATGGGTTCTAGCTGTATTTCAATTTTGCGCTCAGTGGTTTTTGCTGTCACTAGCCTGACATTGCTTTTTTCTTGAAAGCCATCGGATGTTAATTTAATTTGCATGCGATCTAAGGCTTTAATGGCGGCAACTCTTACTTTGGCCTGTGGGGCAGTAAAGGTGCGATAGGTGATACCGTTCATGGTGTGTGTAATAGCAGCAGAGCCTCCTATACCAGCCGCTGAAGTTACAGCAGCTGCGCAGCTAGAAAATAAACTTGCATGAATCAATATAATTAAAACCAAGCATAGTGAGCGCATTTAAATCCGCCTTATAATCATTTGGTATTTAGCATAAATACTATAGACAATATTTTTAAAAATGTCAATAGAATTCAATAGAATTCAATATAATCAATAAGTTACATATGGGTGTTAAATGTAATTTTCAGTAATATAGATGGTTATGTGTTAAATTTGAAGACGATATGAATGCTTGGGCGTTATCGAAGTGCGAACTTGTGCGTATTGCTTGACATGGCTTAAAAATACCTGCTCTAGAATCCTCATGGATATTGGCTTTCAGAGCAGGGGTTGCGATGCTTGTAAATAGTATTGATTCAGAGATTATTGTTTTACCAAAAAATGAATAGGTTGTGGCGGCCCTAATTTTAATATTGGTTTACGTATGCTACCCATCACGTGCATCTCGCAAGGCTTGCAATCGAATTTTAGAGTGTAACGGTCGTTACCGCTAATCAGTGTCATCGGTTCTGCGGTCACGGTGCCTTGCACGCCTATCACGCCTTTGGCTTCTTTAGGGCATAAGCCGTGGCTAAATCGCAAACAGTGTTTGGTAATCATCACAGGCACTTCGCCTAACTCTTCATTGGCCTCATAGGCTTTGGCGATGAGTTTGACGCCATGTTTTTTGTAAAAAGTGCGCGCTTGTTGGTTATAGACATTGGCTAAATAACTCAAGCTGTTTTCAGGGTAAATGGCGGGTGGTTCAACCGCAGGACGAAAGGCAGGGCGCTCGTAGCCTAAGGCACGCACTTGCACTAATTGCTCAATCGCCTCGCGACGTAAATTATTAGCAACAGAGGCAGGCACAAACCACATTTGTGCGATTTCTAAATTGACTTCTTTTGCCACAAAGTCAGTGCTACCCAGTTTGCTTAAATTTTCTATTAAACTGTTTTCTGCTTTGGCGGCATCATTTGCAGCTTGTTTTTCTGCGGGGCATTGTACTGTCGCATTAAATCCTTGTTCGTCAGTGACGGTCAAGGCAAAACCATCGCGCGTCTCGTAAAAGTTAATGCTCAAGGCCATTTTGCGGGTTGCAGACTCTTTTTCTAGCAAGCGCATAAAAGCGTGGTCACGGTTGCGGTAGATTATGGTGTTATTGCGAATGTCGGCTGGCATTTCGTTAGGGAACAAGCGTTGGGTGAATGTGGTAATTCGCTGTGCGGTGTTTACGCGCAAGCCGACCAACTCTTTATGCACATCAAAAAAACAGACGCCGTCACCATTGTGCAATTCGACATCGGTAGATACCTCAATAAAATTTTTGCCTACCTTGGTCACTTTTCCTAATTCCTCACCCGCAAATTTTGGCGTATCAAACGCTCCAATATCGGCTTGACGACCATTGGCAAAATAATCAGTAGCGCTGCGGTTAAAGGTTTTTTCGGGTTGTGGGTTAAAGGTGTAAGTCGCATACCCAGCGGAGGATTTCGCCAAATCAGGGCGTTCTTGCAAAATATCATCCAGCAATAAACGATAATGCGCGGTCGCATTTTTCACATAAGGTAAATCTTTGTAGCGGCCTTCAATTTTAAAGCTACTCACGCCCGCATCAATCAAGGCACTTAAATTGGCGCTTTGGTCGTTGTCTTTCATCGAGAGGTAATGTTTGTCTTTGCCAATAATACGACCCTTTGGGTCTTCTAGCGTGTACGGTAATCGGCATTCTTGTGAGCATTCACCACGGTTAGCACTTCTGCCTGTATGCGCATGACTAATAAAGCATTGGCCACTAAATGCTACGCACAAAGCACCATGAATAAAGTATTCCAAATTGGCAGTGGTGGAATCGGCAATTTGCTTGACGGTACGAATATCTAACTCTCGTGCCAGCACTAATTGGCTAAAGCCGACTTGGTCTAAAAAAACTGCTTTTTCAACCGTGCGAATATCCGTTTGCGTGCTGGCGTGCAGTTGAATCGGTGGCAAATCCATTGTTAGCAAGCCCATGTCTTGCACAATCAGTGCGTCCACGCCCGCATCATATAGCTGATGCACCAATTGGCGTACGCCTTCTAATTCGTTGTCATGAAAAATAGTGTTGAGCGCAACAAATACTTCTGCATGATAACGATGTGCATGCATCACTAAACGCGCAATATCTTGCACCGTATTGGGTGCTTTGGCGCGCGCACCAAACGCTGGGCCGCCAATATAGACTGCGTCTGCGCCGTGGTTAATGGCCTCGATGCCAAAATCAGCGTTTTTGGCAGGGGATAGCAATTCAATGTGTTTGCGCGTTTTTTGCATCGTTACAGGTGTTAAGTAAATGGGCAACAAGTTGATTTAAGGCGCTATTTTAAACGATGCATGACAAATCCGTACAAAAAACATCGTACAATCTTGGTATGAATGCAAATCAAACCTTATTAAATCGTAGCTTAGCCTCAGTGTGGCACCCGTGCACACAGATGAAGCAGCATGAAACCTACCCACTTATCCCGATTTCCAAAGGCGAAGGTGTGTGGCTTTACGATGCCAATGGCAAGCGCTATTTAGATGCAGTGAGTAGCTGGTGGGTGAATTTATTTGGGCATAACAACCCACGGATTAAAGACGCGATTAAGGCGCAGCTGGATCAACTTGAACACGTGATGTTGGCAGGATTTACGCATGAGCCTGTGGTGGCTTTGTCAGAAAAATTAGCCAAACTCACAGGTTTAGGACACGCGTTTTACGGTAGTGATGGCGCCAGCGCTACAGAAATTGCGCTTAAAATGAGTTTTCATTATTGGCGGAATACGGACAAACCAAACAAAACTAAATTTATTAGTTTGCAAAATAGTTATCATGGTGAAACGTTGGGTGCGCTTGGCGTGACGGATGTAGCGATTTTTAAAGACACCTATGCACAGCTGTTAACGCAAAGCGCCCAAATGCCTAGCCCAGATTTTCGGTTGGCAGAAGCGGGAGAGGGCGCAGAAGCGTTTGCGTTGCGTTGTGCGGATGCGCTTGAAACCTATGTCGCAGCACATCATGAAAGTTTGGCTGCATTTATTATTGAGCCCTTGGTGCAGTGCGCGGCGGGCATGGGCATGTATCACCCCATTTACTTAAAACGCGCGCGTGAAATTTGCACGCAATACCTAGTGCATTTAATTGCCGATGAAATTGCTGTGGGTTTTGGCCGCACGGGCACCATGTTTGCAAGTTATACCGATTGTGATGCGGCTTGCACGGCAAGCAATTGCTGTAAAAATATAGATTGCCGTCCAGATTTTATGTGCTTATCAAAAGGCATTACTGGCGGCTATTTGCCCTTGTCTTGCGTGCTGACAAAGGATGAGATTTACCAAGCATTTTATGATGACAAAATCACAAAAGCTTTTTTGCATAGTCACAGTTATACAGGTAACCCACTCGCATGTAGCGCTGCTTTGGCGACTTTAAGTATTTTTGAAACTGATAATGTCATCCAAAAAAATCAAGAAACTTCTGATTTTATTTGGCAAAAAATGAAAGCGTTTAACGATATTTCAATAACATATTTGCGGCGACCAAATTTAAACCAATCAGGGATGATTTTTGCTGTGGATATTGTGACAAAAAACCCAAATTTTGCGCGCGATTGCTATGCGGCGGCGCTAGAAAATAACTTGTTGGTTCGCCCAATTGGCAACACAATTTACTTAATGCCACCTTACTCAATTAATCACGAGGAGGTAGAACATGCCCTGCAAGCCTGTATCCATGCGGCTTCCAGAGCATGCAAATGAATATGTTTATAAATAAGCGCAATAATCAACTAAAAATAGTATTTTTAATGGGTGTTTTTTCGCTGTTATTTTCGCGAGCATTATTGGCAGAATCGCAAGCTGTGATGACCGAATTACCAGTTCAGGTTTCCGATGCGCTTAAGCAAGCGGGCATTCCTAAGCAAAATGTTGCTGTGTATGTGCAGGCGGTGGAGGCGAGTGTGCCAATACTTAGTCACAATGCAGATAAAAGTATGAACCCAGCATCGGTTATGAAATTAATCACCACCTATGCAGCGCTCGATTTATTGACGCCAACTTACCGCTGGAAAACCGAAATTTATCGCGATGGTAATGTCAATAATGGCGTGTTGGATGGGAATTTGTATATTAAAGCGTATGGCGACCCCAGTTTTAAAGCGCAAGAATTCTGGCGCTTGTTAATGACTTTGCAGCAATTTGGTATCAAAGAAATTAAAGGCGATTTGATTGTTGATAAAAGTTATTTTGAAAAAAATGTGGGCAACAGAAAAACCTTTGATAGCGAAACTTGGCGTGCATACAACGCAGAACCCAGTGCATTTTTAGTGGGCGGCAGAAACACCAGTTTTAAATTTACGGCAACCGATACTGCTGTCAATGTAACCCAAGAGTTTGAACTTGCTGAAATTAAAATTGTAAATAACATGAAACTTGCTACAGGCGCTTGCGGCGAATGGCGAAGCCGCTTTGGGTATACGGTTAAGCCAAATGCAAATGGTGCAACAGTGACTTTTAACGGTGTTTTTTCGCCCGCCTGTGGCGAGCGCTATTTAGAACTCAGTGTTGTTGATGATGAAAAATATGCGTTTTATACCTTTAAAAAATTATTGGAAGAATTAGACGGAAAAATTAATGGCAGTTTTAAAGTAAGAGAAACGCCATTAGAGGCTATTAAAGTGTTTGAGCAATTTTCAGAGCCATTAGGCTATGTGGTGCGTGACATTAATAAGTGGAGCAATAACTTAATGGCGCGACAGTTGTTATTAACCATTGCAGCAGAAAAAAATAGCACGCCAGCAAACGAGGCAAAAGGTGAAAGCGCAATTAACCTTTGGCTTGCAAACAAAGGCTTGAAATTTAATGAATTGGTGATTGAAAACGGTTCAGGTTTATCGCTTATAGAGCGCATCAGTGCTGCGCATTTAGGACAGTTACTAATGGATGCGTATGTAAGCCCTGCAATGCCAGAGTTTATGGCATCACTGCCAATTTTAGCGCTTGATGGCACCATTAAAAAACGCCTAAACGATAGTCCAAGCGCAGCCCGTGCGCACTTAAAAACCGGCTCAATCGAAGGGGTAAGTGCAATTTCAGGGTATGTGTTAGATGCCAATAATCATCGCCATGTGTTGGTGATGATTGTGAACCATGCAAAAGCCGCAGCCAGTAAAGATGCCCAAGATGCGCTGATTGAGTGGGTGCATCAACAACCTTAATTAGTGCTACATGAACTTGTGCAAGTTTGCGGTATCATATCGTTTCTTTTAAAAGATTGTTTTTTAAAGTCGGGTTCAACAAAAACTCAAAATAACTTAAACTTAAGTCAGGTTAATTTATGAAGATTATTACATTACTTTTAGCATGTGTATGCACGTTTACTTTAAGTGCTTGCAATGCCGAATCAACTACTAAACAGGAAAAACCAGCAATGACATCTAACATTACAGAATTACAAAAAATTGATACGCAAGTAGGTACGGGACGCGAAGCTGAGCCAGGTTTTAATATTAGTGTGCATTACACAGGTTGGTTGTACGATGAAAAAGCGGCTGATAAAAAAGGCGCAAAATTTGATAGCAGTGTAGACCGCAAACAGCCATTTGATTTTCCTTTGGGCGCAGGCCATGTGATTCAAGGTTGGGATGAGGGTTTTGCAGGCATGAAAGTGGGCGGTAAACGCACACTGATTATTCCATCAGAAATGGGCTACGGCGCGCGCGGTGCGGGGGGGGTAATTCCTCCAAATGCCACATTACTTTTTGATGTAGAGTTGTTAGACGTTAAATAAGTTTTAGAGTCGGTTGCTATATTAATTGATATAGCGCAAACCCCTAGCGCCATTAATCACGTAGTATTTTGCTTATGTTGATTAGTGGCGTTTGGCTTTTAATTAACGAAAAGAAAGAAACATCTTATGAAAGTTAGAATTAAATGGGTTGAAGATGTCAGCTTTGTTGGTGAATCTGAAACAGGTCATGCCGTGGTGTTGGACGGCGCACCTGAAAATGGCGGTAGAAATATCGGCATGCGACCAATGGAGATGCTACTGATAGGCATGGGTGCTTGCACCTCTTTTGATGTGGTCACCATACTCAAAAAAGCGCGTCAGCCTATTGTGAATTGTGTGGCAGAAATCGATGCGACGCGCGCGGATGAAATCCCCAAAGTATTTACTAAAATTCATGTGCATTTTGTGATTACGGGCAACAATCTAAATGAAACGCAAGTTGAGCGCGCAGTGAAGCTATCTGCAGAAAAATATTGCTCAGCATCGATTATGTTAAGCAAAAGCGTTGATATCACACACGATTTTGAAATTAAACCCAGTGATAATTAAGTCAAGTGAGAATGTATGACAGAAAATAAACCACAAGGCATGATAGGCATTCGCCATGTAGCCTTGTTTATTAAAGAGCTAGAAGTAGCTATCGATTTTTATACCCGTGTCATGGGGATGAAAATTGAATGGCAACCAGACCCTGATAATATCTACTTAACCAATGAAGGCGATGTGTTTGCATTGCATCGGGTGGATTATTTGCCAGAAGGGCAACAGCGTTTAGACCATATTGGTTTTGTGCTGAAAACTGCAAAAGATGTAGATGATTGGTATGCTTATTTTCTGGCAGAGGGCGTACGCATTACAGAAGCACCTAAAACGCACAGAGATGGCTCACACGGGTTTTATTGTTTAGATCCAGTTGGTCACTTGTTAGAGATTATTTATCACCCGCCTATTTCACGTGCCTATGCATAGCACATAAAATTAACTTATGACTAAGCCGTAATCACTTTAATTTTGAGCGGCTCTTCGTTTTCTAACACGTTAATGAGCCTGTCAACATTGGGGTGCTTACCTGGGCAATTTTCAGCATCTTCAGTATGTTCAGCATAAAGCGCTAAGCCCTCTACCGCCGCGTCTAATGTAATATCACCATACATTTTATATAGGTGGTAATACACTTTAAGTGAACCTTGTGTCCCGGGCTTATTTTCAATCACACCTGCAGAAGAGCCATCCTCAAGGTATAGCTCAATACGTTTTACATCATCGGCACTGTCAAGCGTTAATAACACATCACTAAATTTTTGCATATGATAGTTTGGGCTCTAACCTTTAAATATTAAGCAGTTAAATATAGTAAGCTGTTTTGGTCATGATTTTAGATGCAATCTTCATACCAGTTTTAATCGGTGCAGGCAGTTCACTTGCACCTAGATGATTTGCATTATTGGCATGCAATATTTCTTCGGCTTGCATCAGATTAATAATTGTACGCGTTTTAATATCACTTTCGTCAAGTTGGTCTAAATGATTATGTAAATGTACAGAAACTTGTTGTTCAGTTTCCTCTAAAAAGCCCAAATTCCATTGATCACCCAATGCGCCTGCAACCGCGCCTAAGGTGAAACTACCTACGTACCAAACTGGATTAAGCAAACTTTTGCGACCACCTAATTCATTAATGCGTGCTTCACACCATGCGAGATGGTCTGTTTCTTCATCTGCCGCTTGTTTAAGTGCGCTTACAATATAGGGGTTGCGTGATGTAAATGCTTGCCCGCTATATAAGGCTTGTGCGCATACTTCGCCAACATGATTGATGCGCATTAGTTTTGCTGCATGTGCTTTATTTTCATCATTTAGTGCGCCTTCTGTTATATATGCGTCGGGTCGCTCTCTTGACGCAATTGTAGTTGCGAAAAGCGTGCGCAAACCTTTATCAAAAGTGCTAATTAGTTTATCTGGCGTCATCATATAATCACATCATAAAACAAAGCCCTGCGTGAATCTATCAGGCAGGGCTAAGGAAAATAAAAAATTATCTATTTTTTAACTTCATTTGGTTTTGCTTCAGCAGGTTTTGCCTCAGCCGCTTTAATCTCTGGCATTTTTTGTACTGGTAATCCTTTTAAAACGTTCATTGCCTGCATAAACTGAAAGTCATCTTTGCTCGCAGGTTCAATTGGTCCTTGTGGTTCAGAAAAACGTTTTTCATTCAATTTCGCTTTTGCGGCATCTTCTTTGGCTTGATCTTTCACCACAGGTGCATTATTAGCGCCGTCTTTTGGGTTGGAAATGTGCTTTGCTAAATCAGCCTCATGTAAATTATTTGATTGGTCTGAACCATCTTCTACAATAATATCTGGCACGATACCTTTGGCTTGAATAGAGCGACCATTAGGGGTGAAATAGCGTGCAGTAGTGAGTTTAATCGCACTGCCGTTATTCATTGGTAATATGGTTTGTACGGAACCTTTACCAAAACTTTGTACGCCCAAAATAGTCGCGCGTTTGTGGTCTTGCAGTGCCCCTGCAACAATTTCTGAAGCCGAAGCTGAGCCAGAATTTACTAACACCACCATAGGCGTTTTTTTGTAAGATTCTGGTACGTTTTTAAGGTAATCACCTTTACCACGGCGCGCATAATCAAGCGGGTTAGCACTTAAGCGCATTTTAGAATCTTGTACACGGCCTTCGGTGTAAACGACCAAATCATTTTTGGCCAAAAAAGCAGCCGATACGCCCACAGATGCATCTAGCAAGCCACCCGGGTTGTTGCGCATATCTAAAACTAAGCCTTTAAATGGGCCTTCATTTTGTGCATGCAAGCTAGTAAGTGCTTTAGCCAAATCTTCACCAGTATGTTCTTGAAACTGCGTGATGCGTATATAAGCATAATCTTTTTCAATATATTTGTTTTTAACGCTTTGCGTTTTAATAACAGCGCGCGTTAAGTTAAATGTGAGCGGTTTCGGCTCGCCTTTACGCAATACAGTCAGAACAATTTTGGTATCTGGCTTGCCGCGCATTTTTTTAACCGCGTCATTTAGCGTTAATCCGCGTACTTGCGTGTCATCTAATTTGCTAATTAAATCACCACTTTTAAGGCCAGCTTTGTAAGCTGGGCTATCTTCAATTGGCGTGACCACTTTTACCAAGCCTTCTTCCATGGCAACTTCAATACCTAAGCCACCAAACTCACCTTGTGTGCCTGATTGTAAATCTTTGTAAGCATCGGCATCCATAAAAGTAGAGTGTGGGTCTAAACCTGTCAGCATGCCTGCTAAAGCTTCATTAATAAGCTTTTTATCTTCAACTGGTTCTACATAATCACTTTTAACTTTGCCAAAAACCTCAGCAAAAACCCGCAAATCATCAATTGGCAATTGCGGCGCAGATACCATTTCGGCCAGCACAGACAAATTCACGCTAATTAATACACCGACGACTACGCCTGAGCTAACTAAACCAAACTTTTCAAAAGTAGAACGCATGCAATTCCTTCATTAAATATTGACAAACTTTACTGAGCCCAAAATATCATATGCCTTAAGCATTTATGGCCATATGTATTACTAAGAGCTTACAATCTCAAAATAGGTTCATTTTGCGCTATTTCAAGCTATTTGAATAGTGGTGAAGTGCTTAACATTTAAAGTAATTGAGTGGATTCATCATGCTAAAAGACAAAGTAGAAATAGAATACTGCACGCAATGTCGATGGTTGTTGCGTGCGGCTTGGTTAGCGCAGGAGTTATTAACTACATTTGAGCAAGAACTCCACTCTGTAAGTTTGCAGCCTGGCACGGGTGGGGTGTTTGTGGTGCGCTTGAATGATCAGGTAATATTTTCTCGTAAAGAAGCGGAGCGCTTTCCAGAATCAAAAGAGCTTAAGCAACTTATACGTGATGTGATTGCACCAGAGCGCGATTTGGGACACAGTGAAAAGAAATAGGCTTTTTTAGGAAATTAATGACGAGCTAAAAAAGCTTAATTTGATGCGTTTTCAGTTAATTTATCCAAGCGCTGAGCGCCATTAAAACGTTTTGCCCAATAACCAGTTTGCATGCTCTCAACTCTAACAGCGGCGCCAGATCTAGGCGCATGCACAAATTTATTATCCCCAACATAAATGCCAACATGCGAGAAGGCCGTTTTTAAGGTATTAAAAAATACCAAATCACCAGGTTGCAGCTCATCTTTATTCACGGTTTTACCAAGTTGACTGATGGCACGAGCAGTCGGTGGCAAAGCCAAATTTGTGGCTTGACTAAACACATATCGTACAAAGCCGCTACAATCAAAACCAGTTTCGGGAGATGTACCACCATATTTGTATTTAATGCCAGTAAGACTCATGGCATTCATAATGATTTCTTGCGTTTTATCTTGCCAGCCAGATGTATAACTAGCATTGCCAGTATTATCGATCACAGGCTCATCAAAAATCGTAATCGTTTCACCAGCGACGTTCTCTGTCTCTTCTGCGGCAATGCAGGGGGCTACCAAGCAGGCATTGCATATTATGGAGATAAGTAAAATAAGAGATTTCATCGTTATGTATATTTGAAATACCTACCTTAAAATTTATAGGCTAAAAAATTAAGTCCTAAAATCAAAGGTAGGTATATTTAGACTTACTGCTTCGCCATGGCGCCTTTAATCAGGCCAACAATGGCGAGTAAAACGCCACCGCCAATACCGCCACCTGCAACTTGGGTAATAATGCTGGCAATATCCATACCGCCACCAGCTGCTGCTGCACCGCCCATGCCTAGCATGCTAAGTAACTGACCGCCCAAGCCACCACCTAAAATACCCACTACTGAGTTTAACGCTGTACCTAAACTTGCATTTTTCATGAGGCCACCAGCAACGTTACCTCCGACTGCGCCACTTATTAATTGAATTATCAGACCTAAATCCATACATCCTCCCTTAAAGTAATGACAGAATTAAAACCATTTACAGCATCGACTAGGCTATCAATTAATAAGCTTTAACGCAATACTTTTATGTATGTGCATAATCATCAGGCTTATTCATGGGATAATTTCGGCATGTCTGACAACATTCAACCTAAAACTTCCGGCCTTAGCCAAATCTTTAAATCAGGTGGCGCGTTAGCAACTGCAATAGATGGCTTTAGTGAGCGAGCCCAACAGTTAGAGATGGCGCTGGCGATAGAGTCAGCGATTAAAGAAAATAAACAGTTGGTTGCAGAGGCGGGTACAGGCACAGGTAAAACCTTTGCTTACTTAGTCCCAGCTTTGCTTTCTGGTGGAAAAGTCATTATTTCAACAGGCACTAAAACTCTGCAAGATCAATTATTTAACCGCGACCTTCCAAATGTCAGAGATGCCTTAAAAGTGCCCGTCACGGTTGCGATGTTAAAAGGCCGCGCCAATTATGTATGTCATCATCACTTAGAACACGCGGCCAATAGCGGCCGCTTTGCGAGCCGCGAGGACGCTAAATATGTGCATCTCATAAAAAACTTTGCTGAAAATAGCAAAATGGGCGATAAAGCAGAACTTACCGACATACCAGAAAATGCCACCATTTGGCTGAATGTGACCAGCACGCGCGACAATTGCCTGGGGCAAGATTGCGGTTTTTATAAAGATTGCTTTGTGATGGAAGCTCGTAAAAAAGCGCTGGCGGCTGATGTGGTGGTGGTGAATCACCATTTGTTTTTTGCTGATGTGATGCTGCGTGACGAAGGTGTGGCGGAGCTTTTGCCTAGTGCCAATACAGTCATTTTCGATGAAGCGCACCAGTTGCCTGAAGTGGCAGGTATATTTTTTGGTGAAGATATTTCGACTTCACAATTGATTGAGCTTTGCCGCGATAGCACGATTGCACATTTAAGCTTGGCGAAAGATTGTATTGCACTTGCAGAGGCGATTCCTAAGTTAGAAAAAGCCTGCAAAGATTTTCGGCTAATTTTCGCTTATGAGGGCTCACGCATGCCTGTGCAAAAAGCGCTTCTATTAAAAGGCTTTGAAGACGCATTTGAAGATATGAAAACTATGTTGGACGAGCTTACAAAAGTATTAGAAACGCAAGCTGCACGCGACCCCATGCTAGAAAAATGTTGGCAACGTGGAGAAGAGCTTGGCGTACAACTTAAGCGTTGGATACGCGCAGAAAACGCCAACCTAGTTCGCTGGGTTGAGGTATTTACCCAATCTGTACAATTACATGCAACGCCGCTCAGCGTTGCAGATAGCTTTAGCAAACAACTCAACGCGCAACCACGCGCTTGGATTTTCACCAGCGCTACGCTGGCAGTTAAAAGTGATTTTAGCCATTATATAGCGCAAATGGGCTTGCATGCCGCCGATACAGGCTTTTGGGAAAGCCCGTTTGATTATGAAGCACAAGCTTTACTCTACGCTCCGCAAAATATGCCAGACCCTAACAGCGCAGGATATACCGCTGCGGTTGCTGCGGTTGCATTGCCAATTATCCAAGCCAGCCAAGGCCGTGCTTTTGTGCTATGCACAAGCTTAAGAGCTATGCGAGAGGTGCATGCGTTACTGAAAGATGAATTTTCACGCAAGGGCATGGAATATCCGCTGTTGTTGCAAGGTGAAAGCACGCGAACAGAATTACTAGACCGCTTTCGCACGCATGGCAACGCCGTGCTGGTGGGCTCGCAGAGCTTTTGGGAAGGTGTAGATGTGCGTGGTGAAGCGTTGAGTGTGGTGATTATAGATAAACTCCCTTTCGCCCCGCCCGATGACCCGGTACTTTCTGCGCGTATTGATAAAATGGTGGAAGAAGGCAAAAATGCCTTTATGGAATACCAATTACCGTACTCGGTGATTACGCTTAAACAAGGCGCGGGGCGGCTAATACGCGATGAAACCGACCGCGGTGTTTTGGTCATTTGCGACCCACGCCTCATCACTAAACCTTATGGAAAGCGCATCTGGCAAAGCTTGCCACCGTTTAGGCGCACCAAAGAGTTGGCAGATGTGGAAGCATTTTTTGCATCATGATTTTAATCCCCGAAACCGAATTTGAGCTCACAGCCATTCGCGCGCAAGGGGCGGGTGGGCAGAATGTGAATAAAGTGTCATCCGCGATTCACTTACGCTTTGATATTAAATCCAGCAGTTTGAGCGATTGGCTTAAAAATAGACTATTGCATAGCAAAGATAATCGCATCACCGAGTTTGGTGTGTTGATTTTAAAAGCGCAACAATACCGCTCGCAAGAAGCGAACAAGAAAGAAGCAATTGCACGCTTGCATGAGATAATAAATGAGGCAAACCATGTAAAACCAACGCGTTATGCCACTAAGCCAAGTTATGGCAGCAAACAACGGCGGTTAGAGGGCAAGACTATACGCAAGCAAGTAAAGCAATTGCGCGGTAAAATAACTGAATAACGGCTGCGCTTGCGAAATGCCGCGTTAAAAATCGGCTCAATATCCTCATTTATAATCCATAAATTCTGGGATTTCGCCAATTTTTGCCTCTTCTTCGCTTCGCTAGCAGCGTTATTCAAAGGATTATAATAACAAGCAAAATGAATTTATTAGCACTTGATACCTCAACCGAAATTTTGTCACTGGCCTTACAGCTTGGCGATAAAACCTTAACGCACAGCCAAATTGCGGGCAATGCGTCATCGCAACTTATTTTGCCGCAAATTCAATTGTTGTTAGATACTGCCAATTTGAAGCTTGATGATTTAGATGGCATTGCATTTGGCGCAGGGCCAGGCGCGTTTACGGGGGTGCGCATTGCTTGTGGGGTGGCGCAGGGTTTGGGGTTTGGTGCAAATTTGCCTGTGGTGGGCGTGAGTACATTGCTAGCGTTGGCAGAAGCAAGTGGTGAAGATAATGTGATTGCATGCCTAGATGCGCGCATGGGTGAGATTTACCACGCCGCGTTTCAAAAGCAACAAAATACATGGCATGAAATGATCGAGACCCAAGTATGCAAGCCAGAAGACACTCCCCTATTAGCTTCCAGAGCATCGCAAATGATGATGCATGAAAAAGCATGGGTAGGCGTGGGTAGTGGTTGGGTAGTTTATGGCGAAATATTAAGTACAAATTATGCGCAAAACTTAAGCAAAGTTTTGGTTGAAATTACGCCAAGTGCTGCGGCGATTTTACGTTTAGCAAAACCAATTTTTGCGGCAGGCTTGGCTAAACCAGCCAGTGAAGCAGCACCAATTTATGTTCGTAACCGAGTGGCACTCACCTTGGCAGAGCGAGAAGCAGGACAGCGACTATGAGCGCGATGTTTGAAGATAAAGTCTTGAACCCAAATTTAAGTTTTCGTCCGATGCACATAGGTGATTTAGATGCGATTATGCAAATTGAACCCACCATTTACAGCCACCCTTGGACGTGTGGTAACTTTAGTGATTCGCTCAATAGTGGTTACAGCGCTTGGGTGCTGCAAGATAAAATACAAGCAGATAAAAGTGAAATAATCGGCTATGCGTTGATGATGCTGGTGATGGATGAAGCGCATTTGCTTAATTTAAGCATTGCCAAACATCGCCAAAAACAAGGCTTAGGACGCCAATTATTAGAACATATGATATACATTGCCAAGCGCCACAAAAGTGCCAATATGTTTTTAGAGGTGCGCACCAGTAATATCTCTGCCATTGCCTTGTACGAAAATATTGGTTTTAATGAGATGGCGATTCGGCGCGGATATTATCCATCACAAAATGGTCGAGAGGATGCAGTTTTAATGGGGCTAGCGCTGTGATAATATCGCGAGATGAAGCTAAATGAATTTTACCCGTGAAGATGTGTTGCGAGAGCTGGAATTATTGCCAGTATGGAAATTGCGCGCGCCATTAACGACAGAAGTTCTGCCAGAAGTTAAAACAATAGTTACCACAGAAAATCTGGCGGAAATTAAGTCAGAAGTTACAAAAGAAATATTGCCAGTTGCAGCAGAGGCAAGCGCTTATGATTGTACCGTTTCAGATGATAAAAAGTGGGCATTTATATGGCCTGCAAGCCTTATTCTATCTGCCTCGCAGAGCACCCTTTTTAAAAACATTCTAGTTGCATTAAAAATTACTAAAAGTACGCAAATGCGAGTGAGTAAAGTTGAAGAGATCCAAACCAGTGTGATTATTGTGATGGGCGAAGAGGCAGCGCAGAAAGTATTCGGCACGGTAGAGTCGATTGAAACTTTGCGTGGTAGCACACATCTACTAAACGCTACACCAGCAATTGTGACTTACCATCCAAGCGATATGCTACAAAATTTGCAACTTAAGCCTAAAACGTGGGAAGATTTGTGTCTAGCCAAGGGGGTTATGAATACTTGAAATGGCAAACTTAAGCCCCATTTATATAACAGATTTATAATGCAATAGATGTTAATAAATTAAAAAATTTGAGGAGAAAATAATGCATAGTTTATGGAAAAAGTTATTACCAGTGGTATTGCTATTAAGTCTTTCTAGTTGCGGTTACAACCAATTTCAAAGCTTGGATGAAGAAGCTAAAGCGAGTTGGTCTGAGGTGCTTAACCAATATCAACGTCGTGCAGATTTAGTACCAAACTTGGTAGCAACGGTGAAAGGCTATGCTGAGCATGAAGAAAAAGTTCTCACAGAAGTGGCAGAAGCGCGCAGTAAAGTAGGTAGCTTGCAAGTGACACCTGAGTTGTTAAATGACCCAGAAGCTTTTGCAAAATTTCAAGCAGCGCAAGGCCAACTTACCAGCGCGCTTTCTCGCTTAATGGCAGTGGCAGAAAGTTACCCCAATTTAAAAGCTGACCAAGGTTTTAGAGATTTGCAGGCGCAGTTAGAAGGCACAGAAAATCGTGTGACGGTGGCGCGTAACCGTTATATTGAAACCATTAAAAACTACAACATTGCGGTGCGTAGCTTTCCTAATAATTTAACCGCAATGATGTTTGGTTACAAAGCAAAACCAAGCTTTACAGTTGAAAACGAAAAAGCGATTTCAACTGCACCAAAGGTTGAATTTGGCGATAAAAAATAAGTTAACACTTAAGTTTTTAATTGTGTTTCAAACCTTAAAAGCAAGATTTGCCTCCCTATGCACGATGCTGTTATTAGCATCGTGCATAGCAATGACAAATTCTGCACAGGCAGAACTTCTGCCTGTTCCTACACTTAAAGCCCGCGTCACCGATTTAACCCAAACCCTTACACCAACCGAGCGCACCGCCTTAGAAGATAAATTAGCAGCTTTCGAGGCCAAAAAAGGCAGCCAAATTGCCGTGCTTTTGGTGCCAACCACGCAACCAGAAGATATTGCACAATATTCTATTCGGGTGGTGGATCAATGGAAAATTGGGCGCGAAAAATCAGATGACGGCATCTTGGTGTTGGTCGCAAAAAATGATCGCAAACTGCGTATTGAGGTTGGTCGCGGGTTGGAAGGTGCAATCCCGGATTTGTACGCTAAACGTATCATTTCTGATGTGATTGGCCCAAAGTTTAAGCAAGGTGATTTTGCTGGGGGGCTAGATGCCGGCGTAGATAGTTTAATTGGCTTGGTCGATGGCGAAGCGCTCCCAGCACCAGAAAATCGTGCCGCAAGCGGCATCGATATTGGCAATATTCTACCCATTTTGCTGTTTGGTGGTTTAATTACTGGGTTAATTTTACGCAGTATTTTTGGCACGTTTTTGGGCAGTGCGTTTAATGGTGGCTTAATTGGTGGCGTTATTATGTTGTTTGGTTTGGCGTTAAGTGCGGCTGTGGTGTTTGGTATTATCGCTTTCTTTTTTACCATGATGATGGGTAGCCGCGGATTAGGTGGTTATAGCGGCGGCATAGGCGGAGGTTATGGCGGAGGCGGATGGTCAGGTGGAGGCTCTAGCAGCTGGGGCGGTGGCGGTGGCAGTTTTGGTGGCGGCGGAGCGAGTGGGGACTGGTAATGAAAAAACGTCATCCTATTATTCGATTTTTTGCACACTTTGTCAGTAATCCTTGGCAGGTAAAACGCCACTTTTCAGTCATCGCGCTGCACGAGATAGAAAAAGCCATTGCTGCGAGCGAGAAAATACACTCAGGTGAGATTCGCTTTGTGGTGGAAGCAGGCTTGCATCCTATCGAAATTTTGTACAAAAAAACGCCTAAAAAGCGCGCCATTGAGCTCTTTGGCCGCTTAAATATTTGGGATACTGAACACAATAATGGCGTGCTGATTTATTTGTTACTGGCTGACCGCGATGTTGAAATTATTGGTGACCGCGGCATACATCAGCATTTGGGTGACGATTGCTGGGAAAAAATTTGTACTGAGATGGAAGCATTGTTCAGAAAAGGTGAGTTTGAAGCTGGCGTTTTACATGGCATTGATAAAATTAGCGTAGTCTTGAAAAAGTATTTTCCACAAAAAGGCGCGAGTCGTAATGAGATATCAAACAAGCCGCTTGTTTTATAGTCTTGCGTTTTTTTGTGTCAGTTTGTCTGCACATGCAGATTTAAACAATGTGACACGTATTTTTCACCAAACGCCAACTTTAGGGCAATTTGAAGTTTGCCAAGGCGGAGGTTGTTTAGAGACGAACCAACTCTCGATGACTGATTTAGAATGGAGTGACGTAAAGCATGTCTTTAACAACAAAGCCACAAGTGCAGAAGAAGAGCGTGTGCAAATTGCAAAAGCGATTGGTGAGTTTGAGCGCATTATAGGCGAAAAAAATGGGACCGCGGCAGATTTGGCAGGCACTTTTTTTGATGGCAAATTAACAGGCCAGCTCGATTGCAATGACGAGGCGATTAACACCACTACTTATATGCGATTATTAAAATCAAACGGTTTAATGCAGTTGCACGAGATTGAAGATACGCGCACGCGAAATTTCTTTTTTACAGGTTGGCCGCATACCACGGCGGTGATACGCGATATTAAAACAAATGATCGATACGCAGTAGATAGCTGGTTTTACGATAACGGTAAGTCTGCAACTATTGTGACTTTTGCAAAGTGGAAGGCTAACTATAGACCAGAAGATAGCCCAATAGGCAAAGCAAAAGCCGTTCAGCCAGTAAGCGCACAAACAGCTAATTCACACCTTAACAGTTCTCTAGATCATTAATTCTCTGAAGATATTAAATTAAGTCAATTGCTGACTTAAGCTAGGTTTCCCTATAAAATTCAACCTTTTAAAACTTAACCATTTTTTACTTAATAATCAAAGCAACTTAAATTATGCGCGCGACCCAATTTTTTATCTCTACCCAAAAAGAAGCCCCTATCGATGCCGAGCTCATTTCGCATAAGCTTATGATACGCGCAGGGCTCATTAAAAAGCTTGGCAACGGCTTATATAGCTGGATGCCGCTTGGGTTGCGAGTGCTACGCAAAGTAGAAAATATTGTGCGCGATGAAATGAACAAAGCGGGTGCATTAGAGTTGCTGATGCCTGCGGTGCAACCCAAAGAATTGTGGGATGAGACTGGACGTTGGGCAGTATTTGGCCCGCAAATGCTAAAAATTAAAGACCGCCATGAGCGTGATTATTGTTTTGGCCCCACGCACGAAGAGGTGATTACCGATATTGTGCGGCGTGAGATTAATAGCTATAAACAGTTGCCGATTAATTTGTATCAAATTCAAACCAAATTTAGGGACGAAATTCGCCCACGTTTTGGCGTGATGCGCGCGCGCGAATTTTTGATGAAGGATGCGTACTCGTTCCACACCAGTTTTGAAAGTTTAGAAAAAACCTACCAAGACATGCACCAAGCTTATAGCAATGTGTTTACGCGCTTGGGGCTGAAATTTCGTGCAGTGAAGGCAGATAGTGGGGCAATTGGCGGCGATGGCTCGCAAGAGTTTCATGTGCTGGCAGATAGCGGTGAGGATGCTTTAGCTTACTGTGAAAATAGCGATTATGCAGCCAATGTGGAGCTTGCAGAAGCATTGCCAGAAGGCAATAGTAGAGCCGCTGCCAGCCAAGCTATGATAGATGTTGAAACACCCAAACAAACACAATGTGAAGATGTGGCAAAGTTGTTAGGTATTAGTGTGACGCAAACGGTGAAGGCGATTGCCTTGGTTGCAAAAGATACCTCCGCAGGTGACAAATTCTATTTGGCTTTATTACGTGGCAACCACAATCTAAATGAAGTGAAAACTGCCAAAGTATTGGGTGATTTTAGATTCGCGACCGAAGAAGAAATTCGTGCAAACCTCAATTGCCCACCTGGCTTTATTGGGCCAGTGGGCGTAGGTGCAAATGTACACGTGATTGCAGATAAAACGGTTGCATTAATGAGCGACTTTGTCTGCGGTGCAAATAAGCCTAAGTATCACCTCAGTGGTGTTAATTTTGGTCGCGATTTGCCAGAGCCAAGTGTAGTGGCCGATTTGCGAAATGTGGTAGAAGGCGACGCCAGTCCTAATGGCAAAGGTAAATTAAGTTTATGCCGCGGCATTGAGGTTGGTCATATATTCCAACTACGCACTAAGTATGCAAAAGCCATGAATGCAACCTACTTAGATGAAAATGGTCAATCGCAAGTGTTAGAAATGGGTTGCTATGGCATTGGTGTTTCACGTATCGTGGGTGCCGCAATTGAGCAGGGAAATGACGAAAAAGGCATTATTTTTCCAAAAAGTATGGCGCCATTTGAATTGGTTATCTGCCCAATTGGTATGGATAAAAGTGAACAAGTGAAAAAAACTGCGTTTGAACTATATGAAAATTGTATAAAAAATGGCATCGATGTGTTGCTAGATGACCGCGGAGAGCGCCCTGGCGTGATGTTTGCAGAAAGTGACTTGATTGGCATTCCGCATCGCTTCGTGGTGGGTGAGCGTGGCCTTGCTGAAGGCAAGGTAGAATATAAAGCAAGAACTTCAGCTGAGGCACAGAATTTGCTAGTAAGTGAAGTAATTAGTTTTTTACAGTCAAAAATCAATGCTTAAACAAGGTTTAAAATTTTTCAGCTTTATCTTTTTAGTCTGTGCCACAACGCTTTGTTTGGCGGGTAATCAAAAAGAAGAGCAATTGTCAAACAGCGTGAAAGCGCTGATGCAAAAATCGATTAGTGATTTGGGCGCACCTAAGCTTATGTTCGCGAGTAATGTTGAAGGCCAAACTTGGCTAATTGAAATGTCTGATCGCTTAAAAAAACGGCTGCCAGACCAAGCTTACCGGGAAGATTTTTTAAGGTCTGTGCATTATGAGGCAACACGCGCAGGACTAGACCCGCAAATGGTGTTGGGTTTAATTCAAGTAGAAAGTGGTTTTAAAAAATATGCGGTTTCAAGCGTTGGTGCACGTGGTTATATGCAAGTGATGCCATTTTGGGTGAAAAGTATTGGTGCACCAGACCACAATTTGTTTCATTTAAAACTAAATTTACGCTACGGATGCACTATTTTAAGGCACTATTTAGATATCGAAAAGGGCGATTTATACCGTGCGCTGGGCAGATATAATGGCAGTTTGGGCAAGCCGCAATACCCTAATCTTGTGCTTGGTGCTTGGCGTAAAAACTGGGATTACTCGGCAAAAATAAATCAAGCATCACTCAATTAGTTTCTAATTTATTTATTGTGGAAACTTAGAGTTTCGGCCACAAAAAATTATCTGCACCAAAAAAGCACTTGTCAAATGCACCAAATTGAAGCTAGACTACGAACAAGTCTAGCGGATTGAATTTGGTGTAGTCACTGTTTCATCGTATAGCTTCGCCAAACTAAATTTACTGGCTGTATTACTCAACAAGATTATTTTTATAAGAGTTTTACCTTTTAATTTAGGGAGAAAAGTATGTCGAAGTTAACAGCATTAGCAGTGAGTATTGCCGTTTTAGGTGGTGTTTGGGCTTATATTGCACTTGGTCCTTTTGGTATGGGTGATGGTGATGCAGAATTGCTTGTTTGGGTTGGTTTTATTGCATGGGCTTGTTATTTTGCGTTAGGTGCTGACACGGCCGCTTTACAAAAAACCATTGCAGGCATGGTATATGGGGCGATAATTGCAGGCGTTGCATTGACATTAGTTGGTGCTAATCCATTAGGCTTAGCAGGTGCAGCAGGCCCAGCGGTTTATATTGCGGCTACTGTATTTTTATTAGTAATTGCAGCAAATCTGCCATTGTTATCAGCAGTGCCAGCAAATGTGTACGGCTATGCTGCAACTGCAGGTTATGCATTGCAAACAACTGGTGCGGGTAGCCCTTCAGCGATGGATATGACTAATCCTGTTTTATTGGTCATAGTTTCAACAGTGCTAGGCGCTATTTTTGGCATGGTTTCGGGCAAAGTAGCGGGCATGCTTGGCAAGTAAATACTAAGATTTAGAATTAAAAAAACTGCGCCAGTTAAAAATGTCGCAGTTTTTTGTTTTTTTGCTTTGCTTACTTAATGACTTTAAACCCATAATAAGTGCCAAATTCGCCTTCAACCTCGTGAAACACAAACAGCATATCGTTTGCATAACCAATACCGTTAAAATGATTTTGTGAGCGCAGTTTTAACTCTTTTGGCAACTCGCTTTTAGCAACAAACTTACCTTTTAAATCAAACACTAAGGCAGCTTTATGGTCAATATCTAACAGCATCAATTCTTGATCTTTCACGCCGGTAAATGCCACAAATAAATCACTTACATCATCAGATGCTGCGCCTGCTTTGGCTAAATCGAGTGTAATTTCACCGATTTTTTCGCGTAATTTTGGGTCCACAATAAACACCTTATCGCTGCGCCCTTGTTTTGCAAAGTAGCGTTGATTGGCAGCGTCGTAGGTTGGCATGGTGCCAGAGTGCCCAAATGCGGGATTAAATTGCGATATTTCTTCTGAAGTATCTAAAACATCGCCAGATTCCGTTAAGTTAATTGAATAGATACCAGTGTTTGGCGAAAAACCAACATCGCTAGAAATGTTATAAGTAATGGTTTCTAATTTAGCGGTATTGCTGTTGTAATAAATTGAGCGGTTATCATAACCAGGTCTTGCCGAGTTAATGTATTTGCCCGTTTCATCATAAGCATGAATCAGTGATTTTGAAATAGGCGCTTCAAATTCTGAACCCATAGGCGCAAGGCCGCCATCTGCAATGTAATAACGTTTTAAACCTGGAATATGAGCCACCGTCATTGGGCGCGTGGTCGATTGTTTTGCAAGAGGAATTTTAATGCCCAGCTCAGCTTGCGGTAAAACCTCGGCCTGCACAGAAAAACTGGTAAAAAGGGTGCTTACTAACAGTGCAGAAATTGAAGTTGTTTTATGCAGTTGCTTGAACGGGTTCATTAATTTATTTCTCCAAAGGATTTGTATTTTTAATTAGTATATTTGTAATTTGTATAATTTTGTTAACGTGTCACTAGACTGCTACGTTTACTTAACGTTCAAAAGTGCGTAAAAATTCGATTTAGTTTAGAACGCTATTTTCTTGCAGTTTTACGTTCTAATAACATCGCATCGCCATAACTAAAAAACCGATATTCTTGCTTAACAGCATGCGCATAAGCATTTTTAATTTCATCAAAACCAGCAAATGCAGACACTAACATAAGCAAGGTGCTTTTAGGGAGATGAAAATTCGTGATGAGTTTATCAACAATTTTGAACTCGAAACCTGGCGTGATAAAAATATCAGTTTCGCCACTTAATGCCGCGCTATTTAAATAAGTCATCCCAGCTGAGGCTCTAGAAGGCTCATAGATATTAGCTTGTGGCGCGCTATTTTTTATAGCGACTTGCGCCGCGGTACTGTTAAGAGCTGCGCTTTCTAAGGTGCGCATACTGGTGGTACCAACAGCGATAATCTTGTTGCCTTGCGCTTTTGTGGATTCAATAATTTCAGCAGTTTCGGGCGGGATATTGTAGATTTCGCTATGCATTTTATGGTCTTTAATATCATCAACTCGCACAGGCTGAAACGTCCCCGCACCAACATGCAAAGTCACATAGGCGATGTTTACGCCTTTGCCTTTTAATGTTGTAAGCATTGCTTCATCAAAGTGTAAGCCTGCAGTGGGCGCTGCAATTGCCCCAGCATGTTTGGCATAGACTGTTTGATAGCGCGTTTCGTCATCTGCTTCTGCATTGTGTGAGATATAAGGTGGTAGCGGCAGTGCGCCATACTGTTCCAACAAATCGAGCGCGGACGAGTCACTCAAAAACTTTACATGAAATAAATCATCAGTGCGCCCAAGCACTTCTGCTTTAAAAGCGTTTGCAAGATTGATTATTGTCCCTGCAACAGGCGAGCGCGATGCGCGAATGTGCGCAAGCACATTGTGCGCGTCTATAACGCGTTCAATCAGCATTTCAACTGCGCCACCAGAATCCTTGTTGCCGAATAAACGCGCTTTTATAACGCGAGTATCATTAAAAATGACTAAGTCACCAGCATTTAAATGTGCAGGTAAATCTAAGAAAAATTGGTCTTGAGCTAAGCCGGTTTTTTCATTTAAATACAACAACCTACTTGCCGATCTGGATTTGGTTGGGTGCTGTGCGATTAACGCATCAGGCAAATAAAAGTCGAAATCTTGGGTTTTCATCTGGCAAAACATTGCTATAATGGCGAAGTTGTAATTATACCTCAAGCCGGGATGGCGGAATTGGTAGACGCACGGGACTCAAAATCCCGCGTTGGCGACAACGTGGGGGTTCGATTCCCCCTCCCGGCACCAAATATATTGGTTTCTTAATGGAACTAATTCGTAATAAAATGTTTCATAAATGTAACATTTTGCTTGAAGCAGTTGATTATTTATGATAATTTCTCGTTTAAGTTTTATATAGAGTCTAAATGCAATTTGCTTCAGCGATATAAAACGGTGTTAAGTCATTAAAATAAGTGCGAATGTATGCGTTTCAAAGCACTAAAAGTTAGCAGCAATACCAATTGTTCAGGGGGTTTGTGCAGTTTAAAGGGTATTGTTGCGGTTACTAAAACTATTCACATTATTGAAGGTAGATTGAGTTATGAATAAGAAAGCTATTCACTTTCTAAGCGCGTTATCATTGTTAATCAGTGGTGGCGCAGATGCTGCGTATGAGTTAAATCTTAAATCACCAGTCACTGAAATTGCTGGACAGATTTATGATTTGCACATGCTGATTGTTTATATCTGTTTAGGTATTTTTGTTGTGGTGTTTGGTATTATGTTTTATTCACTATACAAGCATCGTAAGTCAGTAGGTCATCAAGCTGCTCAGTTTCACGAGCATCACACGCTAGAAATTATCTGGACAATCATTCCTGCGGTCATCTTATTAGCTATTGCTTTCCCAGCAACAAAAACAATTTTTGCGATGAAAGATACTTCTGCTGCAGACATGTCAGTAAAAGTGACTGGCTATCAATGGAAATGGGAATATGACTACCTTGATAAAAATGTGAAATTTATTAGTAACTTATCTACCAGCCAAGATCAAATTGATAATAAAGAAGAAAAAGGCGAAAACTATTTATTGGAAGTTGATAATCCAATGGTGGTGCCAGTAGGTAAAAAAGTACGCGTTATCTTAACCGCTTCAGATGTGATTCATGCATGGTGGGTGCCAGAGTTTGGCGTTAAACAAGATGCGATTCCAGGCTTTATTAAAGAAACATGGTTTAAAGCAGATAAAGAAGGAACTTATCGTGGACAATGTGCAGAGCTTTGTGGAAAAGCGCACGGCTTTATGCCAATTGTTGTAGAGGTGGTTTCTGAAGAGAAATACAACACATGGCTTGTTGCCAAAGCTGAAGAGGCAGCAGCAGGTGCGGCTGGTGCTGACAAAGAATGGACTAAAGAAGATTTGTTGGCCAAAGGTAAAACTGTGTATGAGAAAAACTGTGCAGTTTGTCACCAAGCAAATGGTGCTGGTTTACCACCTGCTTTCCCAGCAATTACTGGTAGTAAAATTGCATTAGGTGCGATTTTTGGTCCGGATGGTAAATATATGCCTGATAGTCATATCGATCGCTTGCTAAACGGTAAAGGTGTAATGCCAGCATGGAAAGCACTTTTAAATGACGTTGAGATTGCATCTGTTATCACTTACACACGTCAAGCCTTGGGCAATGCTGCAACGGTTGATCCAATTGTTCAGCCTGCACAAATCAAAGCAGCGCGTTAACCGATTATTAAGTATATTTAATTTTTAAAAAACTGACTTTAGTTTTTAGGAGAAGCAAATGAGTACAACCACAGCAGCACATCATGATGATCATGCCCATGGACATCCTACTGGGCTTATGCGTTGGGTAAAATCTACCAACCACAAAGATATTGGAACCATGTATCTATGGTTTAGTTTTACTATGTTTATGTTTGCAGGTGCTCTTGCAATGGGCATCAGGGCTGAGTTATTTCAACCCGGTTTGCAATTTGTGCAGCCTGAGGTGTTTAACCAGCTGACTACATTGCATGGTTTGATTATGATTTTCGGTGCGATTATGCCTGCATTCGTGGGTTTTGCTAACTGGCAAATTCCTCTGATGATTGGTGCGCCAGATATGGCTTTTCCAAGATTGAATAACCAAAGCTTTTGGTTGCTCATTCCGGCTGCGATTTTGTTAGTTGCTTCGTTTTTTGTTCCTGGCGGAGCTGCTGCAGGTGGTTGGACAATGTATCCGCCGCTTTCTGTGCAAGGTGGAATGTCGGTTGATATGACAATTTTTGCGATACACATCTTAGGTATCTCTTCAATTGTAGGTTCTATCAATATTATTACTACTATATTAAATATGCGCGCACCAGGCATGACATTGATGAAAATGCCAATGTTTGTGTGGACGTGGTTGATTACTGCATACTTGTTGATTGCGGCAATGCCAGTTTTAGCAGGTGCAGTAACGATGTTGATTACAGACCGTCACTTTGGCACACATTTCTTTAATGCGGCGGGTGGTGGTGATCCGGTGTTGTTCCAACACGTGTTTTGGTTCTTTGGTCATCCAGAAGTTTATATTATGATTCTGCCAGCTTTTGGTATTCTTTCAACAATCATCCCAACATTTGCACGTAAACCATTGTTTGGTTATGCGTCAATGGTGTATGCAACTGCTGCGATTGCCGTATTGTCGTTCGTTGTTTGGGCTCACCACATGTTTACAACTGGTATGCCTGTAGCAGGACAATTGTTCTTTATGTACAGCACAATGTTAATTTCTGTTCCTACAGGTGTAAAAGTATTTAACTGGTTAGCTACGATGTGGAGAGGTTCTATGACCTTTGAAACGCCAATGCTATTCTCTATTGCAGTTGTTTTCTTGTTTACTATTGGTGGTTTTAGTGGATTAGTTTGTGCGATTCTGCCTGTAGATATTCAATTGCAAGATACTTATTATGTAGTAGCGCACTTCCACTATGTATTGTTCTCTGGTGCCGCTATGTCAATTATGGGTGGTGTTTACTACTGGCTCCCAAAATGGACGGGTCATATGTACGATGAAACATTGGGTAAATGGCATTTCTGGACGACAACCATTGCCTTTAACGTGACTTTCTTCCCGATGCACTTTACAGGCCTAGCAGGTATGCCACGTCGTATTCCAGATTACTCTCAACAGTTTGCTGAGTTTAATATGATTTCATCACTTGGCGCGTTTGCTTTAGGTATTAGCCAATTACTGTTCTTGTACGTTGTAATCAAATGTATCAAAGGTGGTAAAAAAGCAACTAACCAAGTTTGGGAAGGTGCACATGGTTTAGAGTGGACAGTTGCTTCACCTGCGCCATTCCATACTTTTGAAACACCACCACAAGTTAAGTAACTGCTAGATAAAAATATTTAGGGAGCAAACATGAGTCAAAATACTAAAAATTATTACTTGCCAGAACCATCATTTTGGCCACTTATCTCATCTATTACATTGTTCTTAATGGCTGGTGGTTTCACCATGATGATCAATAAAATAGCGATGGGGAAACCAATCATGATTGCAGGTTTCATATCATTTGCATATTTGTTATATGGTTGGTTTGGTGAGGTGATTGGTGAAAGTGTAAACAAGCTATATAACAAGCAGGTTGATATGTCGTTCCGCTGGGGTATGGGCTGGTTCATATTTTCAGAAGTGATGTTCTTTTTTGGGTTCTTTGGTGCATTATTTTATGCGCGCAACATATCCATTGAATGGATTGCTGACGCAAAACTGTTATGGCCAGACTATGTAGCTACTTGGCCTACAGCCGGCCCAGCAGCAAAAGAAGCGCTTGAAGTGATTCCTGCGTGGGGTTTGCCAGCAATTAATACCTTAATTTTGTTACTTTCTGGTGGCACATTAACTTGGGCGCACTGGGGCATGATGAAAAATAATCGTAAGCAAATAATTATTGGTTTGTTGATGACGATTGCTTTAGGTGTACTTTTCTTGTTTTTACAAGCGCATGAGTATGCAGAAGCAGCGTTCACTATTAAATCAGGTATTTATGGTGCAACCTTCTACATGTTAACTGGTTTCCATGGTCTGCATGTGACAATGGGTACTTTAATGTTAGTTATTATTTTACTGCGTATATTAAAAGGTCACTTTGATTCACACGACCATTTCGGTTTTGAGGCCGTTGCGTGGTATTGGCACTTTGTCGACGTGGTTTGGTTGTTCCTGTTTATATTTGTGTATTGGTTGTAACTACAGACTAGTATCAAATTGGTTTTACCAAACGCCGCAGGGTTTACCTTGTGGCGTTTGTTTTTGTGTTAGCAAATCCGAATTATTTTTCATTATTGTGGTCACACTTAAATAGGAGATGTGATGCTAATACTTAATTTAGATAATACTTATACTGTAACTTTTAGACCAAATAGCTCACTTACTGCTAATAGTAAATTTAAGGTAGTTTTAATGTTAAGTATTATCCCAATTTTAATTGGAATAGGATTTAGCATCATTGGCGTATGGTTAGTAATGCCATTCGTTGGACTAGAGCTCGCGGCATTGGCATATGCTTTTTACTACATTAATGCGCATGAGAATGACTATGAGAGTATTACTATCGATGATGAAAAGCTAGAAATAAGAACCTGCTATCGCGGCGAAGTTAAGCTCAAGGTATTAAATCCTTATTGGACTAAGCTAGTTCAGCGTGATTTAGCGAATGGTGAGTTGGAGCTAGGCTTGATTTCACACGGAAAAGAAATATTGGTTGGAAAGTATTTAACTAGAGAACAGCGTGAAATTATAGCAGAGCAACTAAAGAAACGAATACCTTGCTTTAAAATTTAATTTCGATGAATGTATTGATATTCATTATAAGGTAATCAAAAAAAAGTCTGATTTGTAATCAGGCAGTTCAAAATTCTAAGAAAGACAATTTTTATGAATGAAAATAAAGATAAACAACGCAAGAAAAACTTATTAATAGGTTGGTCAATTGGCATATTTGCATTGGCATTATATGTGTTCACAATTTTCTTCTAATTAAAAAAACAGGCTAGGCGTAAATGGAATCAGGTAATAACAGTTTAGTGAATGAAAAGTCTAACCTTAATAAAAACTTAGCATTAAAGCTTTGTATATTTGTATTAGCTGGGTTGATTTTTGGATTTGCGCTAGCACCACTTTATGATGTGTTGTGTAAAGAGTTTGGTTTAAACGGAAAAGCAGATAATAGTGCTACTGCTTTTGATCAATCGCAAAAAATTGACAAAAGTCGTTTCGTGACTGTAATTTTTACAGGAAATACCATGCCTGGTTTGGGCTGGAGTTTTCATCCTAAGCAAACAAGTATGCGCGTACACCCTGGCGAAATTACGATGACTAGTTACACAGCCAAAAACAATGCAGATGAAAGTGAGTTGGGTGTTGCAGTTCCAAGTGTAACGCCAGAATTGGCATCAATGTATTTTAAGAAAATTGAATGTTTTTGCTTTAAGCAACAGACTTTGAAATCCGGCGAGAGTAAAGAAATGCCACTGAAGTTTTACGTTAAGCCAGATTTGCCTGCAGATGTAAATACGGTTACTTTAAATTATGCTTTTTACAATGGTTCGCAAAGTATAAATGCTACTGCATTAAAGCAAGTTGGGGAAAATCAGGAGTCTTCTAAACACTTGAATTAAATGCCAATAACAGGCAGATATGTATTTAAAACGGTCTTGGATTTGGAACGCCAACAACGCCAAAATAAAATCCTATCATCAACAATATAAATAATGTTAACGATATTGAGATGCGCCATGTCAAAGCTTTAACCGTGCGATTGCTTTTATCGCCTTTTAACAAGTAAAACAAAGCAGAAAAAAGGCTAGCAAAAATAGCGAGCAACATGAGGATAATGATAATTTTTAGTAACATGACAATTAGGACATAGAGAAATATATTTAATTCATTATGGGGCTAATTACAATTCATTGCAAACGAGAGTAACAACTTTGAAGTATTCTTTTCAACCAAAACTTTGGATGGCGATTGCAACGATATTTGTAATGGCGCTGTGTATTAAAGCGGGTTTATGGCAATACAATAAAGCCGAATCTAAAAAGGCGCTGCAAACACAATTAAACGCACGATTGAATGAGTCAGCTATTTCGCTCAATGATAATGTTTCAGATTTCAACAATGATATTATTGAATCATTGCGTTTTAAGCGTGTGAAAGTCAGCGGCACCTATGACACGCGATACCAAGTTTTGCTAGATAATCAGGTTGATAATACTGTCGTTGGCTACCATGTAATTACGCCAATGCAAATAGAAAGTACTAAAAAATATGTTTTAGTAAATAGAGGCTGGATAGCAGGAAACCCAAATAGGACAGTACCTAAGATTGATACTCCCGAGAGTATTCAAACTATTGAAGGCGATATTGGATTACCACCTTCAAGGTTTTTTACGCTAGAGGATTCTGCATCAAAGGAAGAAAAGCGCAATATAGAGGATAACCCAATTTGGCAACATATGGATATGCAACTGTATGCTAAATCTGTACCTTTTGCGATTCAGCCTTTCATTGTGCGTTTAGATAGTAAAAGTAATGGTGGGGGTGGTTTTAAAAGAAATTGGCCATTGCCTGCAGAAAGAGTTTCAATGCATTTAGGTTATGCATACCAATGGTTTGGATTTGCATTGACTTTGTTAGTAATTTTTATCGTATTAAATGTTAAAAAAGTGGAGCGTTAAAGAAAAATGTCTGACGTAAGTATTAAGGAAGGTTTGCAAAAAAAAAGCGGTAGAAAAATACTCTTAATGTTGGGTGTGATATTTATATTGCCTTTTACTATAGCAGCTACATTGCATTTTTTAAACATAAAGCCAACTGGGCACAGTTACGGGAATTTAGTGCAGCCGCCCAAACCATTAAACTTCACGAGTTTAAAGGATGCACATGGTAAGGAAATCAAGCCTGATCAATGGTTAAAAAAATGGAGTGTTGTTACGCTGGACTCGACCGATTGTGCAGAACCTTGCCAAGCTGATATGCATTTACTCAAGCAAATCAATACATCTTTGAACAAAGATGCGCATCGTTTGCAACGAGTAATTATTATGCCAACTGAGCCAAATGCCGATGTGATAAGTCAATTACAGATGAATTATCCAGATCTCGTAATTCTAGCAGGCACAAGTGCAGAAATAGTTAAATTGTCTAGTCAGTTCAATGTTGAAGATGGGCATATTTATCTGATAGATCCTTTAGGTAACTTAATAATGAGCTACCCTATAAATGCTGAACCAAAAGGTGTGCGTAAAGATTTAATGCGCCTATTAAAAAATTCTTGGGCTGGTTAAGAAAGATTCAGAAAAATGCGATTGTTTAATAAATTAGTTTTATTTTCTACAATTTTAACGTTGTGCGTGGTTGTATTGGGCGCCTATGTGCGTTTGTCTGATGCTGGGCTAGGCTGTCCAGATTGGCCAGGTTGTTATGGCACATTAACGGTTCCACAAAGCGAGGCAGCATTGCAGCATGCGCAAACGGTTTATCCTGAATCGCCGGTAGAAAATGCCAAGGCTTGGAAAGAAATGATACATCGCTATTTTGCAGGCGGCTTAGGCTTATTCGTGTTGGCGATATTTATTTCTGCCTGGCGGCTTAGCAAAGAAATTAAAGTTTCTGTATGGGTGCCAACTTTTCTTCTAGGTTTAATTATGTTTCAGGCAGCCCTTGGCATGTGGACCGTTACGATGTTGCTAAAGCCTGCGATTGTTACTGCACACTTGCTTGGTGGCATGTCTACTTTAGCGATACTCACTTGGATTTCGCATCGTCAAATGGGTGTAGTTTCAACAGGGTTTGAACATGCATCTAATTTGCGCTTGTGGATGCGTGGTTCGCTCGTGATTCTGTTTATACAGATTTTTCTAGGTGGCTGGACCAGTACAAACTATGCTGCATTAGCTTGTACTGATTTTCCAACCTGCCATGGCGCCTGGGTGCCAGATATGGATTTTTCTAATGCATTTCATCTGATTCGAGAATTAGGTGTTGATGCAACTGGCAAAACACTTGATTTGGCGGCTTATACAGCCATTCAATGGACACATCGTATAGGTGCGCTTATCACGTTTATATATTTAGGTTTACTTGGTTTATGGTTATTAAAAGCCCCGCAACTTAAAAAACTTGGATTAATTATGCTTGGTTTGCTTGTACTTCAGATTGTTTTAGGTGTTGCTAATTTGTTGCTACATCTTCCACTTGTGCTGGCAGTAGGGCATAATATGGTCGCTGCGTTGCTATTAATTACTGTGGTTGTACTTAACTCAAAAATAACACCAAAATACTACTGAGTTTTTACAACTTAAAGTTAAGTTAGAGAGAATTTTATGAGTGCTGTCACTGGAATAAATTTACCAAATGCAAGGTCGAGTTTCCAAAACTTTTTAGCCTTGTGCAAACCGCGCGTGACCATGCTAATCGTATTTACTGCGATGATAGGCATGTTTCTTGCAACACCAGATATGGTGCCACTAGATATACTTTTAGCTGCCACAGTTGGTATTGGTATGGCTTCAGGCGCAGCAGCAGCATTCAATTGCTTGGTAGAGCAGGCAATCGATGCAAAAATGGCACGTACGCGTGGCCGCCCTTTACCGACAGGGCAAGTCACTTCAAAACAAACCTTTATATTTGCAAGCATTATGGCGTGTATCGGTTTAACGATTTTATATGTGTATGTTAATCCTTTAACAATGTGGTTAACGCTAGCGACATTTGTAGGTTATGCCATTATATATACGGTTTTTTTAAAACCTGCCACGCCACTTAATATTGTCATTGGTGGCTTATCAGGTGCAATGCCTCCTGCCTTGGGTTGGGCAGCAGTGACAGGTACGGTGTCACCAGAAGCTTGGATAATGGTATTGATAATATTTGCGTGGACACCACCGCATTTTTGGGCGCTTGCGCTTTACAGGCGTGAGGAGTATGCAAAATCAGGCTTGCCTATGTTGCCAGTGACACACGGAGAAGTTTACACACGCTTACAGATACTACTTTATACAATCATTCTTACAGCAGTTACTTTGTTGCCATTTGCAATGACTACGAGTGGCTTTATTTACTTAGGTTCTGCAATATTATTGGATGCGGTTTTTATTGCTTATGCGGTGGGTTTGTATCGTCAATATTCTGATGCGCTTGCAAAAAGCATGTTTAAGTTTTCTATCTTATACTTAACTCTACTTTTTGCGGCTTTATTGGTCGATCATTACTGGTTATTTAGGCTATAAATAATTAGCTTGGCGCGCCCGGCGGGAGTCGATGGCTTCGGAAACTGAAAAAATTGATGCACATATACATCAATCAACTGATTCTAAATTACATAAAATTACGTTTTATTAAATAAAAACAATTATTTATGTAATAAATATTGTGACAATAATGTAATTTTAAAAATAGTACAATTTGAATATGTCACAAATGCTGTTTCAATTCATGTTTTTTTATCTGCAAGGTTACTCGGCAAATACGACCTTTGGTGAAAATTACGATTGACATCCATATGCTTATAATTTAATATATAAGCGTGTGAGCTTTAGCACTTTAAATAAATAAGCATTTCAAGATTGGCTAAATGCCACATTCGGAATATCCGAAATTTTAATTTTTGGCAATCGCCCAACCACTGTTCAAACAGTAGTTGTATAGTTTAAGTGTATCTTCTACAGATTCATTAAACTAAAATTATGGTCCAAGTAAAACTCGGACGGGCTCTATAAGTCCGACTGTTTTCAGACCAATTCCGATTAACACCTCCCTGAATATAAACTTTAATTAGTTCTGCTTGAGTTAATCCAACACGCCCGACGCTGCTTTTGCGCCTCGGGTTTTTTTGCGTCTTTTTTACGGATATTTTTTCGAGGAATTTGCCATGAGCCTTATTGAGTGTACAGATGAAGATTTTGGAGTTATTGATTTTAATTTAAAGCGTATGACCTTTGAGGGTCAGGATGTGCTTCGCTTGTTGATTAGCAGTATTGGTGAATTTAAGCCCGCAGAGGTAAAGCTTGATTCATCAATTAGGGGATTGTGTAAGGCACTTAATGAATTTGAGGATTTTTGCGATGGTACAAATGATACTCATGGGCAATTACTTAAGTCTATTGAGTCAGCAGCACAGGAAATAGAGGCAATAAGTACAGAACATTCAGTATCTTATGTCACAGGTTTAACTAGTCAAACGCATGTAAAAGAAATCAGAAAATGGAAACTTATAGAGGCATGTGACGATTTAAATTCAATTAACCTTCTTAAGTATGTAGGGGCATTTTTCAGTTTGTTATTAACGAATCGGAAGGTTGCAGCACAGACAGAGGATATTCTTTGGCGCTTAATTAAATATGGTGAAGAATCATTAGTTAATTCCTCACAAAAGGCATTAGCCAGAATGTTGTATAGAGGTCAGCAAATATTCACTGGCGAATCGAAGTCATTTGTTGCAAGAGTTAGATCGCATTATTTCTTTCAAAAAAATTACTCTTCTAAGAAAGACCGTCAATCTATTACTGACTGGCGGTCAATGACACGAGCAGAATATTTGGCTACAACTGCAGAACTTTATGAGCGTGTGCGCAGCGGATGTGTTGAAGGATTGGTTGATTCACTATCACTAATTATTGGATTGCAGCCAGATCTTGTATTAGATGCACCAATCTTGAGTCATCATTCTGATGATGATTGGGTGATTGTTTTAGATATTACGAACGGAACTGTATTATTCGATTTGTCTGAAATTTTTCCCAATGGCGCAAAACCTACTGATGGCGCTGGAGATACTCATTATGAAAAATCTTCAACAGTGTTGGTTAAACCGTTGCCTCAGTTTATTAGTAAAGTTCTTCAGGAGCTACATGAGAACATTCCTGATGCTCTAGATATTAAATCCCTACTATGTTTAGAAAATAAGAAAACTAAAACCAGTAATAAAATCGCTCGACTTATTAAAACGACAGCTATCATTGCAACTCGTTATTGCAAAATTGATCCATATGATGCGTGTGTCTTATCTGGCGATTTCCGTGGTGTTGCGAGTGCAAAAGCTTATTACCGTCGTACAACCCGCCAGGCCTCTTGGAGTGCGGCTAACTCTTTTTATGCAGCTATTGGCTGGGGTGAATGTGTAGAAAAAGTTGAGGGGTTGGCCTTTGGATCGAGAGTTGTTGCTAAAGATGAGGTTATTAGTTCGATTTTTATAGACCTTTCAAACCAGGTTAACCAGATTCGGCCATCTAATCGTTGTGGTGTTAAAAAGCTCCTAGAGTTTCATAATGCGTTTTGTAATTACACAGCTACTTTCGCAATCTTTTGCTTAGCTCTGCGTGATGCTAATCCAATATCATTGCTGAGCCGAGATTTTCATGAGTTCAGATCTTACATAATAGTCGATGATAAAAATGTATTAGATGAAGCATCAGCTCTGCCAGTGGCAATTACTCCCCCACTATCTGAGCAGCTAACTTATTGGCGGATACATTGCGCAAAACTAGTTGCTCGTCTTCAGGAAGCAAATTTTAGAGATAAAAAATTCATTAACTACCTTAAGGGTGTTGTTGAGTATAACGAATCACCTCTATTTGTGATGTCAGACCCACCTTATCCAGTCAGTGTTTCCAGAATTGCTAAAAGTTGGACTAATCCATTAGTTGAAAATTTTGCTAGACATTTTTGGGAATCTAAATTCCTTCTAGTTGGAGTTTCATCTCGCTTCTCAGCCGCACATTTAAGACACCAGGTGTCTGGTGTAATGAGTTGGGCGTCTGACTCAGATTTTGTCCTGCGCGAGTTCATCAGGGTGATTTCAGCTGCGCAAGATGAAATATTGCAGGAGCTTAATATTTCTCCAGTGCATGGTCTTGCAAGGAAATAGTCATGAAGCTTCATACTTTGAAACGAGCGCTGTCAAAATCAAACCGAATTACGCAGTTACTAAATGAAAGTGGAGTAACGAGATTCGAGAAGTTTCAACAAATGCTACTAACAATAGAGCTTCCTGTGCATAAGCATCTTTTTTTAAGCTTTTTTGCTTTCGACGGTCTAAGGCTTAGTAAAAAAACTTTTTGGCAATTAAATGCAGCATTCGGCTTAGCATTTATTTCACTTTATATTTTTAATCAAAATGCACCTCACTATTATGTGTATCATTTACAAATATTAATAAACAATTTATCTGAAAAAATTGGTTTTAATTCAACAGTTGAAGGAATAACGCTGCTGCTTATTTTAGCGTCTGTACTTTTATTTCTATGGCTTCGTTATGGGAATCTAGGGCAAAAACTCAAATTTAATTTGTTCACTATCTACGCATTATTAGCAACGAACGTTTCCATCCTAAGCTATTTAAGCTATAACAAAATCAGCTGGTCATTAAACATTTATGAGCAATTATCTGCATTTGGATTAGGAGGCCTACTAAATGTAATTTCTAAAACATGTATCGCATTAGCGGCAACCAGCTTTACAGGGACACTCATCTGGCATTATTTGATTCAGCCAAATCCCAAGTTAAATTCCTTGTCTGTCACGTTGTTACAACCAAAACCTCCAATTAAAGATCAAACTCAGTCTCGCTTACTGAAGATCGTTATATTCGGATTAAAGAATTAGTCCAACTTCTCGGTATAGGTAGAAGCACCATATACCGACTGGTTAAAGAAGATAAATTTCCCAAACAAATTAAGCTCTCTGAAAGAACAAGTGTTTGGAAGTTGAGTGTTGTTAACCAATGGTTAGCAGAAAGAGAAAGGGCTATTTAAAATTAATGCATGAGTGTTTTTTTAAATGCTCATGCATCTTAAATAATTTCAATTAGATTATGAATTATTAATTAAGTCATTTGACCTTTACTAGCTCACTCCAATTCGTCGTAAAACTTGGACTCTTATTCTCTTGCCGCATTTTCCATGGCCGTTTGAATCCTTCACTGGCAAGCTTAATTGATTCTTTTCCCATCTTTTTATTAATTTTATCCATCGCAATCATTAAATCATCTGATTTATTGGACACTTGTGTTTGGCTAAATAAGTCTGTTTGCACACCTGCTGCTGGCACAAGTTCAGAAAGCATCACACCTGCCTTAGCATAGTTGTAATTTGGCTTATAGATCTGTTTTAAACCCCATAGCGCGACATTCACTAGTAGTCGAGAGTCATCACTAGGGCTAGGTAAAGAAATAGTCATACCGTTGCTGTAAAACGGCTCATCTAGTTTAAATGGGCTCGTTCTAATATATACATAGACAGAACCCACAAAAGACTGTTGCTTGCGAAGTTTCTCTGCAGCACGGCTCATGTAAAGCGTAATGGATTCGGCCAAGCTATTGTAATCAGTGACTGGATGCCCAAAACTACGTGAGCTTAAGATTTGTTGTTTAGCAGGGCTGACTTCTTCCATCTCAATACATACCGTGCCATTGAGTTCTCGGATGGTTTTTTCCATCACGACACTAAATTGTTGCCGCAATCTTTCAGGGTTGGCACGTTTTAAATCGAGCACTGTATTAAACCCTAATGCCTGCAGTTTAGGTGCAAGTTTTCTGCCTATACCCCAGATCTCACCTACATCAATTTGACTGAGTAGTGCGTCTAAGTCTTGTGATGACATGGTATTGAAGTTGCACACACTTTTAAACTCTGCCCGTTTCTTGGCACAATGATTTGCAAGTTTTGATAGCGTCTTCGTTGAACCAACGCCAACGCATACTGGTAAGCCTGTCCATTGCAGAATACGTTGCCGCATCTGTTGACCATATCTCACTAGGTCCCGTGACTGAAACTCTGTGAGGTCTAAAAAAGATTCATCAATGGAATAGACTTCTTGGTTGGGGCTGAATTGCCTAAGAATAGACATCACTCGATTACTCATATCCGCATAGAGGGCATAATTACTGGATAGCGCAATAATGCCGTGTTGTTTAGCTAAGTCTTTAAACTTAAACCATGGTGCGCCCATGCCAACCCCAAGTGCTTTCACCTCGTTACTACGAGCAACTGCGCAACCATCATTATTGCTGAGTACAACGACTGGTTTATTGTTGAGCTTAGGATTAAACACGCGCTCACATGAGACGTAGAAGTTATTGACGTCGATGAGGGCAATACTACGCATGACTACCGACCGAAGCGTCTAAATGAGCCTGTCACGACTCCCCAAATATCAAAGCTCATCCCTTCTTTAATCTCGATTGGAGAATAAGCCCCTGTCGAGTTGGCAGGTAATAGTACGGCATTACCGTTTTTCTTTTTGCTGAGGGTTTTAATGGTAAATTCGCCATCGATGACCGCTAATACAATATCACCAATCTTTGGCTTCTTAGAGCGGTCTATCACTGCTTTATCCCCTGGCATCAACCCAACTTCTATCATCGATTGTCCTTGTATCGTCACAAAGAAGGTTGCATCTTTCTGGTCGATTAGAAACTCGCTAGGGTCTAGGCGCTTTTCCACATGTTCTTCTGCTGGGGACGGGAAGCCAGCTGAGACTTTTGAGGTATAGAGTGGAAGTTTAATCGCTTGACTGTGAATTGCTGGTAACATCAATGAACTAATATCAATGGCATCCTCTAATTGTTGCTTGCGTTGATAGGCAGCTAAGAAATCTGCAATTAAGGGCTTCTGGCTGGCAGGTACACGTACCACTGCGGTAGGTTCGCCAAACTTACCTGTGCCTGTTTTACGCCCAGCATTGAGGCGTTTACCACCACGGAGTATTTGTGTATTCGTTTTATCATTCATTTGATTATTGTAACAATAATCAATAAACAGTTACAATCACTTTATGTTACCCATCATTACTTTTTTGGATTTAGAGACCACAGGTGCAACGCCCATACGAGACCGCATTACTGAGATTGGCTTAGTGCGCTTTGAGAATGGTGTTGAAGTATGCCGTTGGCAAACCTTAGTAAATCCTGGCATTCATATCCCACCCTTTATTCAAAACCTCACTGGCATCACCAATGAGATGGTGCAAGATGCGCCTACCTTTGCTGAAGTAGCGGATGAACTCGCTGTAATGGTCTAGTTTTCTGCAACAATTAGTTAGAGACATTGTTTAGATTTTTTAACCTTGCTTCATATTCTACAGGCGAAATATTGCCTAATGTCGAATGTCTTCGTTTTTGGTTATAAAACGAT
>Ga0247838_1000010_pt1 | contig 235032 bp, 187 predicted proteins | sample LaCruzMarch2015__5_FD_189097 | JGI IMG/M metagenome (GOLD analysis project Ga0247838, IMG submission 189097) | Freshwater microbial communities from meromictic Lake La Cruz, Castile-La Mancha, Spain - LaCruzMarch2015_15m | ecosystem: Environmental > Aquatic > Freshwater > Lake | place: Spain...
CGTATCCGTTTCTCCCATGGGTAGACCATCCGATTCAGGGTATTCAAGTTGCTCAATCGAATTAGCGATACTCATCGCATATCCTTGACCGCAAATGCGGATGTACGTACCATCGTCATCGATCCCATGTTAGGAGTCTTCAAAACGCCGCAACCAACTACCTCGCTATTCAATTTAGATTCGATAGGTTCCATTCGTCAAGCCAGGAACCCACTGGGCAGTAACGCCGATAGAACAACTATCGCGATGATGGTTCAGCCATTGGGGTCGTCGATCAATTCTTGCAGTCGAGCGGCAAGTAACGGAGAAAATCTGCTGGGCCAAGTGCTGTCAATCAAACCAATCTCAAGCATATCCATCAAATGCGTTTGGTCTTTACGCCGAAATGAATTCAGTTTCATCTCGACAAGCGAAGGTAACGATATGACCTGAAACTCTTCGCCACGTTCGGATTCCGAAACATCCGGAGCCGCCGATTCATATTCTGGCCGAACTTTACGCCCAGCGAGTAGAATATGCACTGCGTCTCGAAACTTGCCGCCAGGCTCGTCAAGAAAGAATTGCACACCGGCGGCTTCTCGATAGATAAACCCAGCCGATTCCATAGCAACCTTTGCGCGTTCGAAATCATCCTCACGCAGCAGAATGTCGACGTCCTGCGTGTTGCGAACCGCGGCTTCGTCGATGCGAGAAACCCATGCAGCGACCGCGTTACCTTCGATGACGGCATAGGGAACCGAACTCGACTCAAGCGCCGCAACGGCCCGCAACAATCGAACACGTACTTTTTCCACGGCACGAACCATCCTGTCCAATGAGATCGGGTGCGGATAGGAAACTGGTTCCATAGTCAGGCTACCAATCTGAGTTCCGTTGGCAGTTCGGGGATTCTCTTGTGCAAATGCCGCAGTATCCGCCGCTCGGTCTCCTCCGGGGTCGCTTCGACATAGATTGCGATCACTTCCGAGGACAGATTCGGAATGAGACCCGCTTTGACCAGCGATGATTTTCCGGAACCGCTTGGGCCATAAAGCAGTCCAACCGTTCCGAAGCCCGTTCCTCTTCCCGAATCGCTAGTCCAAAGTCCGTGACGTACGGCGTGCCGGTCGATTCCTCGATCAAAATGTTGGCGGGCTTGATGTCGCAATTTGAACAACGCGTGTCACGGATCGCACGTCAAGTACGCCCTTTGCCCCATCGGCCTGCCAGTATATTCCTGACAATCGCTGCGACCACTACTGTCGTTGTAATGCGGCGTGGTAGATTTGGACTTCTAGGCAAATACTTTGGATTGGGTTGCAATGCGCGATTTAGATGGGAATGTTTGGTCAACAGATTTCGCGTCAACCGCCATCAAGAAATGGTGGCAACTTGAGAGACCTCGGATAGGTTTCTTGGCCAGAAGTTTACGGCGCGGTTTACGAAACTTTTAGTACTTTTGGGAGTTAGTTCCATGCGTCGATTGATCATCACTTTGACAGTTGTTGTTTGTGCAGCAATTTCGTCGTCCAATGCTTCGGCTGGTTTGTTCCACAAGAAAAGCGATTGCTGCGATTCAGCACCAGTTTGTTGCGAAGCTCCAGCCCCAGCTCCATGTTGCGATGCAACACCTGCTTGCCGACCTAAGTTGCACCTTGGCCACAAGATGAAGGGCATCGTGAGCCACTTGCACAGCAAGTTCCAAAAGGATAACTGCTGTGATACCGCTCCAAGCTGCGGTTGCGACGCACCAGCTACATGTGCAGCACCAGCTCCATGTGCAGCACCAGCTCCGTGTGCAGCACCAGCTCCAAGCTGCGGTTGCGAAGCAGCTCCAATCAGCTGCAAGCCAGCTCGCAAGCACTGCCTACAAGATGCGTTTTCGCACATCAAGGGCAAGTTCGCTTCGAAAAAGAGCTGTGCAGCGGCTCCAAGCTGCGGTTGCGAAGCTCCAGCTCCAAGCTGTGGATGCAACTAGTTTTGGCTTAAGGAAGGCCAGTTCAAGAGATATTGTCGATTCGACGCTTGGTGCGAGAATCGTCCAACGGCCCCAAGGAAACTTGGGGCCGGTTTCGTTTGCTGACCCAAAAAGCACTTCGAGAATGAGCTCGAACTCACTGTGTTAACCGTTCTTAAAATCCTCGTCGCACTGATTGTCTTCATCGCGGTTGCGGAGCTTGCAAGACAGCATCCCAAGTGGGGAGGGCTTATCAGTGCGTTGCCATGGATCACGTTGTTGGTAATCGTGACGCGTCATCAAGTCGACAGTGCGACGGCCACTGAGCTGTCACGCTACCTTTGGGCGACCTTTTGGTTCATCTTGCCAACATTGCTTTTCGTTGGAACGATGGCCGCGTTGCTTGATCGAGGTTTCGCATTTTATGCATCGCTGGGGTTTTCGACTTTGATCGCCGCATTTGCGAATGGAATCGTCGCATATTGGATCGCGTAGCATCTGGCTAATCGCCAATGGCCCTCAAGGTTTTTGTTTCTTTTTGGCTTGCTTGGCTTTTTGCACTGCGCTCAAGTCCTTGAATACTCTTTCAAATTTCTGCTGGATTGGGCTTGGCTAGAGCTAGCCGAACAAAACGAAAGGAATGCGGCTAAGCAGGGCAAAACGGCGTTGAGACAGAATTTTTTCATAGCGATTATCCCCTGAAGGTTTCAAGCACGAACGTTCGCCCCTAATTTTAGCTAATGGGCAACCGAAAGACAGGACGCGTTACAATAGTCAAATCGTACTGATCGGGTTGCTTTGCTTTTGGATCGTGTCATGGATTTGTTTACCCACGCTGAAAAGGCCAATCGAGAAAAATCCCTGCCTTTGGCTGCTCGAATGCGGCCGAAAACACTCTCTGAGTTCGTTGGACAGTCCCATTTCTTAGCGCCTGGTAAGCTTCTGCCGCGTTTGATTGCTGCCAGACGAGTTCAATCGATTATTTTCTATGGACCGCCCGGAACTGGCAAAACGACCCTGGCGCATCTCCTGGCCATCGAAACGGGCGGTCAATTTCGGCAGATCAACGCAGTCACCAGCGGCATCAAGGAATTGCGAGAAGCGCTCCAATGGGCCAAAGAGGAAGTTTCCACGGGGAGCTCGCGTCCCATCTTGTTTATCGATGAAATCCATCGCTTCAATCGCGCCCAGCAAGACGCGTTGTTACCCGATGTGGAGGATGGCGTGATCGCGCTCGTCGGGGCAACCACCAGCAACCCCTTTTTCTCGGTCAACGGAGCACTGCTAAGCCGTTCGCAACTCTTCGAATTAAAGCCGCTCACAGAATCGGAAATCATTGGACTCTTGGAACGCTCCATTGCGGACAAATCTCGAGGACTAGGGATGTATAACATTCAACCTCAGCACGAAGCCCTTGCGTTTTGTGCGACCATGGCGGAGGGAGATGCAAGGCGGGCGTTGGGGGCTCTTGAACTGGCGGTTCTCTCCGCAAACACTTCGCCTATCGTTCTCGACGTCGACTTGATTCGCGAGAGCATGCAGAAAAAAGTTCTGCAATTCGATGCGAGTGGGGATCAACACTACGATATGGCTAGCGCCCTGATCAAAAGTATTCGTGGGTCAGATGTCGATGCAGCCCTTTATTGGCTATCGCGTTGCATTGAAAGCGGCGAGGAGATTCGTTTCCTGACGCGTCGGCTGGTGATATTGGCCAGCGAGGACATTGGCAACGCGGATCCACAAGCTTTGCCGCTAGCGGTCGCTGGAATGCAAGCATGTGAATTCATCGGGCTTCCAGAGTGTCAGCTCACGCTTTCGCAAGTCGTCATTTATTTGGCACTTGCTCCAAAAAGCAATTCCGCAACAACCGCGATCTTTGCCGCCCGTGAAGATGTTAGGCAAGGGACCGTAATACCGGTACCGATCCATTTGCGAGACGGACATTACCCAGGCTCGAAGCGACTTGGGCATGGGCAAGGATACGAGTACTCACACGATGCAACCGATGGTGTCGCGGCACAGGACTACCTTGGCGTAGATCGCGAGTACTATCACCCGGTCGGACGAGGATTCGAAGTGGAGCTTGCAAAACGTTGGGAGGAAATCAAGAATCGCTTGAAAAACCGACCAACTTGATACTTCCTCGCTGGGCGTCGCTCAGAGAAACCTTGATCGAAAAACTCCATCAGATCCCTTCGGAGCAAAGAATGCAAGAAAAACGACGACTTGGACTTTTCTTAGGTGGGCTTTTGGCAACGATCAGCAACGGCGTCAAGGCGGATGACTGGTACCAGTTTCGAGGCCCCCGCGGCGACGGGTACATTGCTGAAAAAAATGTGCCAACCACTTGGGGTGGGTTCTTTGAGAAGCCCGTTTGGAAGACGGTCGTGCCCGGTCGCGGGTGGTCCTCACCCATTGTGGTTGCAAACCGGATCTGGCTTACTTCCTCCGAGCAGGTTGCGCTTTCCGACCAAGCCGCAGTGCAGAAATTAGCCAGCCGTCCCTTTGGCTCTAGCGACTTCCAAACACATGCTTCGGTGTCGCTATTTGCCATTGAGCTCAATGCCGATACCGGCGAGATACTTCGGCGCATTGAGCTGTTTACCGTTGAAAATCCGACCCCGATACACTCGATGAACAGCTATGCATCTCCGACCCCGATTACAGATGGATCGAGGGTTTATTGCCATTTTGGTTCATTGGGAACGGCCTGTATTGATATTCCATCGGGGAAGGTACTTTGGCGTCGCGAATTTAAGATTGAGGAGATCACCGGAGGTGGTGCATCGCCTGTACTTTGGGGCAACCATTTGTTCGTACCGTTCGATGGGTCCGACGAGCAATACCTGGTTGCACTCGACAAATTTACCGGGCAAACAGTATGGAAGTCGGCTCGCCCGCCCATTGAGGCCTCCCATGATTCGCATCGACGCGCGTTTAGCACACCCCTTATCGTTGAATCAGATGGACGAACACAATTGATATCAGCAGCCGCTCAATGGCTGGTGTCTCACAACCCGGAAGATGGAAGTGAATGGTGGCGTGCAAAGGTCGGAGAAGGGCATGCATTGGTGCCTCGTCCGGTGTTTCAAAATGGGAGCATTTTCGTTTGCACGGGATATAGCAAACCGCAAATGGTCGCGATCAAAGTGAATGGATCTGGTGACGTTTCCGAAACCGCAATCCTCTGGAGATCCATGCGTCAAGTCCCTGAAATCGCATCCCCTATCATCGTCGGTCGTGAAATTTACTTTGTGTCGGCGATGGGGATTGCGACCTGCCTGGATACAGAAACCGGAGCCTTGGTTTGGCAACATCGATTAGGGGGAACACACGCATCCAGCCCTTCCTACTCAGATGGGCGAATTTACTTCACAAGCCAGGAGGGAATCACCACCGTGATTCGGCCCGGACTCGTTTATTCGGAAATAGCCAAAAACGAGTTGTTCGGCGAAACGCTCGCTTCGCTTGCAGTTTACAAAGGGATGTTTTTGCTGCGTACAGATCCCATTCTTTATTGCCTCAAGCAGGCTCAATTGGAATAGCGCATCCCTGGATGCAACTTCGCCGGGACTCTGGTAACATAGCCGCATGTCATCATCATCCAATGAAGTCAAATATTTGCTGTTCGACGTGGAAAGCGTTGCTGACGGAGAAGCGATCGCCAAAACGCGTTATCCGCAACGGAATCTGTCTGCACAGCAGGCCATCAATACCTTTCGACAGGACTTGCTCATCGAGAGCGGTCGCGACTTTATACCCTACACCTACCACACCCCCATAGCTGTGGTTGCCGCCAAGATCCGGGAAGACTTCAGTCTCATCGAGATCGTGTCGTTAGACGAACCGCACTTTCGACCACACGTCATTACACGCTTCTTTTGGACCGGTTGGGAACGTTATGCAAGACCGACGTTCGTGACGTTCAATGGTCGTTCGTTTGACATTCCGTTGATGGAACTTTCCGCATTTCGATACGGTGTCAGTGTCCCAGCGTGGTTCAACATTTACGACAAGTCCTATGAGCAGTTCCGCAATCGATACAATTTGCAATCGCACCTTGATCTGCATGAGATCTTGACGAACTTTGGAAGCAGCTGGTTTCGCGGTGGTTTGAACCTCGCCGCGTATTTGCTGAACAAGCCCGGGAAACTCGATGTGCAAGGCAGCATGGTTCAAGATATGCACGCGGCCGGCCAATCTGCAGAAATCAGCGAGTATTGCCGCTGCGACGTACTCGATACGTATTTCGTGTTTCTGCGAGTTCAAGTTGTCATGGGCAGACTGACTCTCGAGCAAGAAGGTCATTTGGTGGAAAGCACAAAGCAAATGCTCGAAAGCCAATGCGAGAAGCATCCTGCCTATCGCGCCTATCTCGATCAATGGGGCGATTGGATCGATCCATTTAGCGGCCTGTCGCCATCAAGCTTAAGTAAACCTGTGAATTCAAAATGAGCGATTAGCAAGCGTCATGACATTGGATTTTGCTGTTATACTCTTCGAGCTCGAATAAACAAAATCACATCTTTTCAATGAGAGAATCAAACATGCCAAGTCTAACCGTCGAAGGAATTGGAACGTTCGAAGTTCCCAGTGGAAAGCGACTGGTCGCTGCCCTACGAGACGATGCGGGTACCGATCAATTGCACGCTTGCGGCGGAAAAGCGCGTTGCACAACCTGCCGAGTTGAGTTTGTTTCGGGAGAACCCGAAAAGATGACGAAAGCCGAAAAAGATATTTTGGCTGCTCGCGGAGTGGCTGGCGTACGACTTAGTTGTCAAATCACTTGCGAATCGGACATGACAGTCAAAGTGATTAGCCGACTCGAAGGGAGCGGTCGGAAGGACTGTGGTTCGCCCGTGGCAGAAAGTATTGAACCAGCACCAGTTGAGTGGACGACCAAGGATGCTTGAGTCGCCAGTTCACGGCTATGGGAAATGATGTATGTGCGGGATCGCAGGTGGAATTTGGTTGCACAACGCTCAAGGGCTTTCGAGTGATGTACTAAAATCGATGACCGATGCGATCGCACATCGCGGCCCTGACGATCAAGGACACTTGATCATCCAACCCAAAGCGAACCTCTCCATTCTTGATGCTGCCCCGTCGCCTGGCGTCGCTCTTGGCTTTCGTCGTCTGTCGATCATCGATCTAGCTGCTGGCCATCAACCGCTTGGCAACGAAGACGGTTCGGTTCAGATTGTCTTTAATGGCGAGATATACAACTATCAAGAACTGAGGCATCGTCTCGAAGGCTCCGGACATATCTTCCGAACGCATACCGATACCGAAACCATCGTTCATCTGTACGAAGACCTCGGCCTCGATTGTTTTGAGCATTTGAATGGCATGTTCGCCATGGCTATCTGGGACCAACGACGGGAACGTTTGGTGCTCGCTCGGGATCGCTTGGGCAAAAAGCCGCTTTACTATTGCATGCACGGAGGTCGGCTCGTCTTTGCAAGCGAACTGAAGAGCCTCATGCAATTGCCGGGGATCAGCAAGGAGATCGACCCAGGCGCAATCGATTTGTATTTGACGTACCAATACATACCGCACCCTCATTCCATTTACAAAGGGATTCGCAAATTGCCGCCAGGCCACTTTGCTGTTTTCGAAAATGGAGAGTTGAGCGTTCAGCGGTACTGGAATGTCGATTGGTCGCGAGAAACTCCGATGGATCAGCCCACGGCGTCGCGGGAGCTCAAGACGATGCTAGCGGATGCCGTTCGTATTCGTTTGCGCAGCGATGTTCCGCTCGGGGCGTTTCTTTCCGGCGGAATCGATTCGTCGTTGATTGTGGCTATTGCACAACAACAATTGGAGATGCCAATCCGAACGTTCTCGATTGGCTTCTCGGAGGCGGATTTTGATGAAACACACTATGCCAAGATGGTAGCGGACCATGTGGGAAGCAAGCACGAACGCTTTGAGGTAACACCCGACGCGTTAAACATTGTCGATCGGCTGGTGGATCAATATGATGAGCCTTTTGGCGATTCATCGGCCGTGCCGACGTGGTACTTGTGCGAGCTGACTCGACAGCATGTAACCGTTGCGCTGAGCGGGGATGGTGGCGATGAGCTGTTTGGTGGATATGAGCGCTACCGAGCATTGAAGCTGAGCGGTCAGTTGCAATCTCGCATGCCGATCCGTTGGCTCAATCAGTCGTGGCTCATCAAGCGATTACCTGACTCGAGTGCTCGACGATCTTTTTTGCGCCGTGTTAGGAGGTTTTGTGAAGCACTTGGCCAGCCGCCGATTGAACGGTACATGAATTGGATCCAAATTTTTGGTGAGGCGAGCCGGCTAGATCTGTATCGCGAATCGTTTATCGAACAATTGCCTGATCGCAATCCAGTATCGTTTTTGGCGGACGCTTGGCGGCGAGCTGGAAAGCGGGATCTCGTTAGTTGCGCAACCACGGCGGACTTGCAGACGTATATGCCATGCGATTTGATGACCAAGGTGGATATTGCGTCGATGGCGCATTCCCTCGAAGCTCGCCAACCGATGCTGGACTATCGATTGGTGGAATGGGCGGCCGCATTGCCCTCAAATCTGAAGCTGAGGGGCAAGCGTGGCAAGTGCCTTTTGATGGACACCTATCACGACCTTTTACCAAAAGCGATTTGGAATCGTTCCAAGATGGGATTTGGCGTGCCGATCGCCAAGTGGTTTAAGACTTCGTTGCGAGATCGAACTTACGATGCTCTCTTGGGTCCGGACGCAAAGTGCCATTCTTTTTTTCGTCGCGACGCGATTGCAACGTTGGTGGAGGAGCATATGAGCGGTCAATCGAATCAAGCGTATCGACTTTGGAATTTGCTTTTCCTGGAGCTTTGGTTGCGAAAAAATGCTGGCTAAGAATGGGCAGGGGGCCGCAAGCACATCCAGGATTCGGATTACGTCAGGAAAGATCAAAAAAACCTGGGAAAGCCAACAAGGAGATGAGAAAACGTGTTAGACCTGCCAGCAAATTGGCCTTACCGTTACAATGCCAGCCCTTTGAGCAGTTGACCGCTAGGGCCACGCGTCCCATTTTCCATACAAATTAAGCGATTCGGATAGTATCGGCACATGAGCAATTCTCCCAAGCAAGAAAAAAACGAAGGTCCTTCCGCACCTGTTCGCCGCGGGCAAGGGTTCTGGACGGTCGGCTTGATTTTGCTAGCTGTCTTTTTGATGCTGTTTTTCGTACCGGGAATGACTAGTTCCAGGATTGACTACAGTTTCTTCCTAGAACAATTGGACAACCAGAACATTCAGCGTTTGACCATTTACGATTCCTATATTCAGGGGTCCTTTGTATTTCCGCCGCCGACTCCTGCCACGTATGACTACTATGGCAAGCTCAGGAAACCGAAAGAAACAGCAGACGGCACGAAAGAAACGCTCAAAAAGGACTTTGAAGTCTTTATTCCTGCTGGGGCAGAGGCGCAGTCGGAATTGTTCCGTAAGTTGAACGAATTGCGGGCCAAATCGAACAAACCGACTGCGGATCCCAATGATCCCGATGCGGTCCCTTCCACGCCGACAGTTCCGTTCGAATACAGCGTTGTTCCAGGCGGAACGCTCAGTACGATCATGATGCTCATCTTCCTGTCCATGTTGATCGTGACGATCGTGGGTCTTTATTTGTTCTTTCGCCGAAGTCGGGACTCCATGATGGGGGGTGGGTTTCTCAATAGTTTAACGCGTTCGACCGCGAAACGCTTTGAACCATCGGATCAGAGTATTACCTTTGACGATGTAGCGGGTCTGGAAGGAGTCAAAGCGGACTTGCAGGAGATCGTCGAGTTTCTAAAGTCGCCGGAAAAATTTCAGAAACTGGGTGGCCGCGTTCCGAAAGGTGTGTTGCTCAACGGCCCCCCTGGAACTGGCAAAACACTGCTCGCTCGGGCGGTTGCGGGAGAAGCCGGAGTCGCTTTCTTTTCCGTCAACGGCAGCGAATTCATTCAAATGTTTGTCGGTGTAGGTGCCTCTCGGGTTCGGGACCTCTTTGCAACTGCCAAAGAGCAATCGCCAGCGATTATCTTCATTGATGAAATCGATGCGGTTGGTCGGCAGCGCGGTGCAGGTTTGGGAGGTGGTCATGACGAACGCGAACAGACGTTGAATCAGATTCTTGGCGAGATGGATGGTTTTTCGCCAACCGATTCCGTCATCATCATGGCGGCAACCAACCGACCAGACGTCTTGGATCCTGCCTTGCTGCGTCCCGGGCGATTCGATCGACTTGTGACCGTTGGGAGACCTACGCTCAAAGGCCGCGAAGCAATTCTCAAGGTTCATGTCCGCGAAGTTCCTTTGGACAACGATGTGGATTTGCACATTATTGCAGAAGCAACTGTGGGACTGACGGGGGCAGATTTGCGAAACATTGTCAACGAAGCGGCGCTTTGGGCCGCTCGCCACGACAAAACTCGCGTCAGCACGAGTGACTTCGATTACGCCAGAGACAAAGTTCTGATGGGTGCAAAACGCGAGGAAGTCTTGCAACCAAGTGAAAAAGAAAAGACTGCTTATCACGAAGCAGGTCACACGTTGACGGCTTGGTTTCTGCCAGGTGCTCAGCGGGTTCACAAAGTCACGGTAGTGCCGCGTGGGCAATCGCTTGGCAGCACTCAGATTTTGCCAAACGAAGATCGCATGAACATGTCCGAAAGTGAGATTCGAGATCAATTGGTGGTTTTGTTAGCGGGTCGGGCCGCCGAAAAGATCATCTACGACGAAACATCCGTCGGCGCAGAAAACGACCTCGAAAGGGCCACTAGCCTTGGGAGGCGGATGGTTTCTCACTGGGGAATGAGTTTGAAACTGGGCCCGGTATCATACAAACTTTCCGATAGCGATCCGTTTCTAGGTCGAGAGATTCACCAGCAGCGTCAATTCAGCGAGCGAACACAAGAAACGATCGATGCCGAAGTGGGGGACACATTGCGAGCTGCGGATCGACGCGCATCGGACATGCTTCACGCTCGACGCGAAGAGCTCGAACGTCTCAAAGATGCGTTGATGGAAAGAGAAGAGCTTGACGAAAAAGAAATAACCGAATTGATCGGGCCAAGCGTCCATGTCAAAGGAACTCAGGCGACCGAAGCGGTCGTCGCCAGATAGCGAGAGTATGGCCCGCAAGAAATCAAATAAAGTTCGGATCGAGTTTCGCAAGAATCATCAATCCCAAGCCCGAGATGCGGATCTCACCAGCGATTACGCTTCGAATCAGGACGATATCGACACCGTTGCGTCGCAACGCGTGAGCGGCAAGGGAGAGCACACCCGCCATCGAACGGTCAAAGGAAATTTGATCGATCGCGAGCAGCAGGATGCGTTTGGGCAGATTGACCTGGACGTAAACGTTCCATCGACGCTCAGCGGGTTGGTCCTGCGAGTTCACGGCTTGGAATCCATAGTACGCGTTGCCGATGGCCGGATTTTCCGATGTGCAGTCCGTCGCGTTCTTAAGAATCTTGCAACGGATCAAAGGCATGTTCTGGTCGCAGGCGATGAAGTGAAGTTGCTCCCCGAGGGAGCCGCTCAAGCGTGGATCGTACGCATTGAACCGCGACGTTCCACGTTGAGTCGCACCAGCAAGCAGCGTCGGCATGTTATTGTTGCCAACGTCGATCAGTTGCTAGTGGTAACGAGTGCAGCTCAGCCGTCGATCAAACCGAACCTGATCGATCGAGTTTTGGCGACGGCCGAACAAAATCAGCTCGACGCTTGCATCTGCATTAATAAATGTGATTTGATCGATGTGGCAGCCTTGCAACCGCTAATTGGAACGTATGCGCAGATGGGATATCGTGTGCTGATGGTCAGTGCGGCCAGGGGTTGGGGGCTGTCGCGACTGCGCGACATTACCCGCAATCGCAACAGTGTTGTGATTGGGCAGAGCGGTGTGGGTAAATCTTCGATTCTCAACGCGATTGACAAGGACCTCAAGCAACGCGTTCAGGCCGTTAGCTCAGAAAATCAAAAGGGCAAGCATACCACGACGACGGCTGAGGTTTTTCCGCTCAGTTATGGGGGGTCGATGATCGACACTCCCGGCGTGCGGCAATTCCAACTATGGGATATTGTGACCAGTGAAATGTCGGGTCTTTTTCGAGATATTCGGCCTTTTGCCTCAAATTGCCGTTATCCCAACTGCACTCACATTCACGAAAACTTATGCGCGGTCAAAGATGCGGTCGCCGACGGCAGGCTTGATGGGCGGCGTTACGATAGTTACTGCCAGATGGTTGAGAGTCCTGGCGAGATGGTGCGGGACGATTTTGAGGAGTTCGAATAGGCTTCGGTCCATTGGCTGATTGTCGCGAAGCACGCTTCCGGCTACACTGCTGAAGCTTATTTTCCCACCCTTTTTTTTGGAGCTGCGGATTTAAAATCCATTGCAGCGGAGTATTTCATGAGCGCCACGTTCGCTTCGCCCAAAGTTGACGCCACCAAAGCCAAATTGAGTGTCGGTGGAAAGGATATCGAGCTGCCTGTGCTTGTCGGTACCGAAAACGACCGAGCCATCGATATCTCGAAACTACTGAAGGATACAGGGCATACGACGATTGATGACGGTTTCGCAAACACAGCCGCTACGTCGAGTTCGATTACGTATTTGGACGGAGACCGGGGCATTCTGCGGTATCGCGGATATCCGATCGAAGAGCTGGCAGAGCACTGCGATTTTCTGGAGACGAGCTACCTCCTAATCTATGGTGAATTACCAACGATCGCTCAGTTAGATAAGTTCAAAGATTCGATCGAAAAGCATACCATGTTGCACGAGGACATGAGGTCGTTTTACAACGGCTTCCCTCGCGATGCACACCCGATGGCGATTCTTTCGAGTGTGGTGGGTGCCCTTTCGACATTCTATCAGGATGCGCTCGATCCACATGATCCAGACGAAGTAGAAGTTTCCATTCATCGCTTGATTGCTAAGTTGCCGACGATCGCAGCGTACAGTTACAAGAAAGCTTTTGGGCAGCCGTTTATCTATCCAGACAACAGTTTGGATTATTGCCAGAATTTTCTAAGCATGATGTTTGCGTTGCCGAGCGAGCGATATCAGCCGGACCCTGATTTTGTACGCGCATTGAATTTATTGTTGATCGTTCACGCGGATCACGAACAAAACTGCAGTACTTCGACGGTGCGGTTGGTTGGCTCGTCGAACGCTAATTTATTCGCTTGTATCTCGGCGGGCATTTGCGCATTGTGGGGCCCTCTGCACGGTGGAGCGAATGAAGCTTGCGTAAATATGCTCAAACAGATCGCCGATGATGGTGGCAACGTCAAAAAGTACGTCGATATGGCTAAGGATAAGTCGAGCAATTTCAGGCTGATGGGCTTTGGCCACCGTGTCTACAAGAACTATGACCCAAGAGCCAAGATCATCAAGGCAGCTTGTGACGTGTTGCTTAACAAACTGAATCTGAACGATCCCTTGTTTGAAGTAGCACAGGAACTAGAAGCGGTTGCGTTGCGCGACCCATACTTCGTCGAACGTAAGTTGTATCCGAATGTGGACTTCTATTCGGGCGTAATCTATCGGGCCATGGGGATCCCGATTCAGATGTTTACTGTGCTATTCGCGATCGGTCGATTGCCAGGTTGGATCGCTCATTGGGTTGAAATGCAGAACTCGCCGAACACTCGCATCGGTCGACCGCGTCAAGTCTACACAGGGCCTGTCAAACGCGATATCGTTCCTATCGAGAGTCGGTAGTGGGTGATTCGGATGACGCTCAATACACAATCGCCAACAGTTGAGAAATTGGGGGAGGGAATTGACCAGCTACCTGATCGCAGGGAGTTGACGATCAAGTTGGACCGGCCGATGTCCGAGTTGTCTTGGATCCAAAAATCATTGGTCTGCGCTGAATTGGCTAGGCTCTCGTATGCCGAGCCCGGGCCAGTTGAAAAGATCGCATATAATGCAGGCCTCGATCAATGTATCTTCGTCGCACGCGACGGAGCCGAGGCATATGTGTTGGGCAATCGCTTTGATTGTTTTATCGTATGCCGTGGCACAGAGCCGTCGCAATGGAACGACATCAGGGCGGACGCGAATGCATGGACTATTGCGACGGACGTTGGTCGGGTTCATAGCGGTTTTCATGCCGAAGTGAACCAGCTATGGCCGTTGCTCGAACAGCAGATCAAAGAGAATCAGCGCACGATGTGGTTCGCAGGCCACTCGTTGGGCGGCGCGATGTCTGCTGTGTGTGCTGTGCGTTGCAAACTCTCGCCGATACCGTCCAATCCAAAAGCGATCTTTTCGTATGGGGCACCCAGAGTCGGCAATAGGCTTTATACGTCCGTTTTGAAGGCCAAGCACTACCGCTGGGTCAACAACAATGATATCGTTCCGAGAATGCCACCCAGGTGGCTGGGTTACCGGCACATGGGACAAGAGATTTATCTCAATCGACATGGCCGAATCAGCTATCTGCGTTCTTGGCTTCGCGTCCGCGATCGCTTTCGGGGACTGATTTCGTCGTTGCGAGTTGGAAAGTTAGATTACTTTAGCGACCACCCTATTGCGGAGTACATTGGCCGGATTGCGAAATTGTACCAAGAGGAACTTGCCGGCAATCCGGTAAAGACGCCCAAACACATCCCTGCCGAATAGTTGCGATTGAGAGGCAGGACGGGCTTCTTGTAGCGGTAGCGAAGCGAGCCGCCCGATGAATTCCCAAGTGATTTGCAAAGCCTCACCGGACAGCTTTTGCTTTTCCGCACCATAGTGAGCGCCTTCTGAGTTTACGCTGGCCTGCGCCGCCAGAGTCTTTTTGTAGGTTCGGTTTCCGGGTTTGAATCTCGAATTCACACGAAAACCTTCCTTTCCCAATCACCGAAAGATCTGCTATACTTTTCCAATACTTTTAAGGGAAGAGCATTTTGACGCACTCCCAAACATTTTCCATATTGAATGGCCAACGGCCTGCGAAAAGACTTTTTCTATGTCGGATCATTGGAATGGCATTGCAAATCTGCTCGGTACTCCTTCTCTTAACCCGATTAGCAAGAAGTCCGACAACTCAAAGCCTCAAAAACCAGCGGTTGTGTTTGAGCAGCCCTCCCAAGTCGAGGAGGCACACGCGGAACCTGTGATTTCGCAAGCGGTTGAGTTGTCCAAGCCTGAGCCCTCGCGGTTGCGCAGCTCGTGGGATGCGGTCGCTCAGTTCTTTGGTGTTTCGTCGCCTGAGCCGCCGCAGCAATCAACCGCTCGCGCAAGCGAACTGCCGAGCGATCCCTCGGATTCGGAAACAAAGCAGTTTGGAGCGCCGAGCCGTAAAAGCAAGCCGAGCATGTGGGGTGTTTCCGAAGAGCCGGTGGCTAGAAACGACGCATCGGTTGAAGTCGACGCTACGCGACCGCCAGCGAGGGAAGTCCGCGACTCCCGCGCATCTCGCGAAAGCCCAACTCGTGAAAGTGGCAGCAGAATAAACACAAAAGAACGTAGTCCTCGCTCGGACGAAGCCCCTCCGTCCGCAAGACGCGAGGTCAACGCAGTCGACGTTGAGCCTGGTTTTGGAGAACCAACGAGCCGCAGAGCCACGACGCAAACCTCCCGAAGCGAGGCAAAGGAGACGCCGAGTTCCGACCGCCGTTCAACGCGACGTCCACCGCGAAGAGGGCGCTCGGTTGCAGACGAGTCTATTCCAATCGACGAGCCAACCGTCGACCCTGTTTTCGATATCGATGAGCCATTTGGTTTGGGTGTCGAGAAAAGCTCTGATGATCGATCGGAACCGGTCCGAAGCCCATCTTCTCGAGGAGGAAGAGGTCGAGGGTCAAGAGATTCCGGTCGCGACGTCGAGCCAAGAGATGTTGAACGATCCGAGAGTTCAGAGATTGGCGAAAGGCCAGCGAGAACGGATCGACCAGAACGGGCTGAAAGAACAGATCGCCCAGATCGTGCGACGCGACCCGAGCGACCCGAAAGAGTCAGCCGGCCAGAACGAGCGGATAGGTCGGACCGAGCTAGTAGGCCAGAGCGTACCGAAAGTTCTGATCGTGCTAGTCGACCAGAAAGAGCTCCGGACCGTGGCAGAAGCCCGCGAGATGATCGCAGCGGACGCGATAGCAACGTCCGTGAATCCAGTGCCCGTGACGAACGTCGAGATATGCCGGCACATTCCAAATCGATTCCTAAACCAACCGGATTCGGAGCAGGACTGCACGATGATGATGATGATTTCGGATTTCGCGATGAGCCGATTCTTCTGGAACAAGAGGAATTCGTGACGGTTGACGATGACGACTTGGATGCATCTGGTTCGGAGATTGCGGTTAAAGATTTGGATGATCGCGAAGCGCGACCCAAACGTCGTCGAGGGCGAGGACGTGGACGACGTAGCGGGGGAGTCGCCGACGAAAAGGGTGAACGAAGCGAGTTGGACGGAGATGAGGATGGAAGCGAAGTCGTTTCCAGAAATACGAAAATTCCTTCTTGGCAAGATGCGATTGGAACCTTGGTTGCCACCAACATGGAAAACCACCAACGCACACAGAGTCATAGCCGCAACTCGCGAGGCAGGGGTCCTCGACGCGACCGATAACGGCCGATGGCACGCCACTTTCGCCTTGAAAAAGTGTTCTTATACGGGAGCGGCATGAGCCGCCCCGTTAATCCCTAGGTGAGTTGCAACTCCTCAATGGACAGCTTGGGCGGTTCCGCGACAAAATGGACACCATCGAGCTAACGGCTTGGGGTTTAATTCTCGCTAAAGCATGTTACAATTTAAACAACGCCGGTTCAAAACGACTTGTTCTTCGCGAAAAGTTCACGAAAAAACGGTTTTTCGGTTTAAAAAGCAACCCATCCCGCCTGTTTTTGCTTTGGAGTAGTACTTATGTTCACGCCTACAGTTTATGTGATTGATGACGATGAAGGATCGAGGAAATCGATCGAGTGTTTGTTCAACGTCCATGGAATCCACACGGCTACGTTCGAATCTGCCTTGGCTTTTCTGGAGACAAAAGTCCAGCCAGTGGGGTGCATTGTTACCGATCTCAAAATGCCAAACATGAATGGATTAGAGCTTTTGGAGAAGTTGCGCGATGCGGGATGGAAACTTCCGGCAATTATCATCACCGCCTTCGGTGAAGTTTCATCCTGCGTCGGAGCTTTGAAAGCGGGAGCAGTCGACTATTTCGAAAAGCCAGTGCCACCCGAGACGCTGATCGCCCGAGTAAAAGAGTGTTTGATTGCAAGCGAGAAAAAGTACGAATCGTTACTTGCTCAGCAAATAGCGGAGAAAAAGATCAAGAGTTTGACAAACAAAGAAACTGAGGTTTTGGAACTTCTGGTTCGAGGACTATCGATGAAAACGATCGCCGCCGATTTTGGGACGAGCTTTCAGGCAGTCTCGCGACATCGCCAACGAATCCTTGAAAAGCTAGGAGTCGAAGGGGACGTAAACATGGTTCGATGGGTACTTGACCATCGTCGTGCTGTCGCTGCTGGTTAGGCGACGGGCCCTTACGTTTTTTGCAACATTTGCGAAACCAATCGATCTCGTAGGACGATTCCAACCAACTGTCCCGTGGAATTAACGATTCGCCCCAGTTTGCTGTTTTGAGAAACCATTTTATTAAGGACGGCAATATGTCCGTCATTTTCCTCAAACGTGGATACTGCTTTTAGCTTTGGCGGCTTGAGATGCCCACTTAGTTCATTGGCGTCGTAGTAACCCACAAGCCTCTTGTCGCGTGGGTGAAGGACTGGCAAAATCAGTTGATTGGACTTCAAGACGATTTGCTTTGCTTCGTCGATTGGCGTGCCAAGTTGAACGGATCGCAAGCCTCGTAACGGCATGCAGTATCGGGAAATCGGATCGCTTCCGTAAGCAAACATATTTTGAACAAGATCTCGCTGCACGGGTTCCAAGAGTCCTGCCTGTTCCCCTTCTTCGAGAACCTGACGCAATTCACGCCTTGCGAGGGCTGGTCGAATCCTGAGGGGCTCTTCTCCTAAGATTCGTTGAAGCCAACGGCTCAGAAGATAGAGTATCCAGGTCAACGGCAGCGCAATGATCGTTAGCAGGAACAGCGGCCATCCGGCTTTTTGAAGCAATCGGTGAGGTATTTGGTGGAAAAGGCTCTTTGGCAATAGCTCGCAGAAAATAAACAATAGCGGCGTGCTCAATATACTGACGGCGATATTCACTCGCGGGTCATCGTAACCGAAGATCTCGAGCACGAGCCAAGCAACACCAACTGGTACCGCATAATTTGCGACTGTATTTCCAACGAGCAACGTGGAAACAAAGAGTCCAGGATGGTTCGTAAGCCAAAGCAACCCTCGGGCGACTCGCGACCCATCGACTGCATCAAGAACCAAGCGAACACGTGGAACGCGATAAAGCCCTGTTTCCACTCCGCTACAAAAAGCGCTCAAGGCACATGCGCCGAGAATGAGCAAAATCGGTAGAATCAATGAATGCCTCCGGATTCATCGAGCGAAATATCAAACTCGGAGCTTGTGATCTGAACAAACATTTCACCACGGCGAGGTATATCCGTTACCTGCAATTTAAACGGTCCCCATTCGACTTGATCGTCGACTTGAGCAATACGCCGCAATTGGCTTTGCAGTACGCCCGCGATTGTTGCATCGCGAGTTTCCGGCAACTTGATTCCGAGTGATCGTTCCAATTGCTTTACTCTTGTAGCGCCTGTTACTTCCCATTTGGCTTCGCCTGTCATCGCAAAAAGAGGCCGCCCCATTGCATTGATGGCGGCAGAAGGGCTAGCGAAAACCGCTTCGATGATATCCTCCACGAACAGCACTCCGATGGTATCTCCTCGTTCATTGACAACGATGGCCACTTTGATGTCTAGTTTGAGCAGCATTTGAAATACGGACGCTAGGCTTGCGCACCAAGGTACATAGACTGCGGGAAGGGTGACGGGCACCGAGCGTTGCTCTATGGAACGTTGCAGTTGCTCGATCGTTGTTGTGGCGGTGACTTCGCTATCCGACTTGGATAATACCAAAACAATTTTCTGGCGGCTCTCATCAAGCGTTTCTTGGCTTTGCTCGTCCATCCATTCTTGAATTTGACCGAGAGTAGCTGGTAGAGTGATGGCAGCAAACTGGCTCTTGGGGTGCATCCAGTCGGGCGTTTGAATGTTGGACAATTGAAGAATGTTCTGAAGAATACCCTTTTCCAAATCGATCATTTTCGAATCGGTTTCGCTCAATTCAATCGCTCGCTCGAGATCGGTGGTTTCCAACACGGACTCAGGAATGAGTCCTGGCAAAATCAGTCGTCGACAAACATCGTTGATCGCTTGCATCGCAATCGCCAACGGGCGGACGGCTTGCATGATCAGCGACATCGGAATTGCAATGAAACGCCCGATCTTGAGCGGAGCAAGAACGCCAACGCTTTTTGGCAACAATTCACCGAATAAAATGACAATTGCTACCGTTGCAAAGCCAAATACAAACGACCAACCATCCCAAGCATCGGTTTTTGTCATCCACGATGAAATCACATTGGCGCACGCAAAAAAGGTGATATTGATAACTAGGTTGCAGAGCAGGATGCAGGACAAAAGATGCGATGGGTTGCTGAGCAGTTTCTCGATGCATTTGTCGCTAGGTCGCGAAAGATGCAATTGCGATCGCTGTGCGGTTGTTAGAGAAAACAACGCAGCCTCGCTTGCCGAAAAGAGCGCCGACAAGGCAAGCATCGCCATCAGCGCACCGATCGCTAAAAGCCACGCGATCGGGCTAACGTCGTTCACGATTGGCAACTTACATTTTCCTAAAGTAGCAGTTTATTCTTCGTCTGCAGTTCTGGATCTTCCAAGAGCAAAGTCAAATTCGCTCAGCGCCGGAATCATCATGGCTGCGGTTGCAAACGCGTAAGAAATCGACACCACACTGAAAACAGCTAATTCTTGGTCCCTCAATATAAAGCTGGTGATCGCAAAAAAGGTAAGGAAAGGTAGCAAGAAAGAACTGATCGTGATGGCAGGAGATGGATTTCTAGAACCGATCGCGACATACAACCCCGTTCCTCCACCAAGGATGATGAACAGAAACGGAGCGAGTTGTCTTCCGAACGACCCCCGAAACATCAACATAATCAACATGCACGTCGCGACTCCGAGAAACAAAAAAAAGACAGTCCCCAAACTGGTTCCAATGGCTATCCGGCTTTGTGCGTAGATCATGCCGCAGTGGATTCCGAGCATGGCCACGAAGAAATCCATCACCAACAAAGTGACAAGGGTGAATATCAAGTTCTCGCTGCTCAACGCGGACTGACTCCAAAGGTAAAAACACAACAAGAGTGGGGCAACCACCATTTCTTTGGTCACGTACAAAATGCCACAAATCTTGCCGAACAGGAAATTTGCGGGTGAAATCTCCGTCACCAACAGCAAATCCAACGCACCGCCATCTCGCTCGTTGGTGATCGAGTTCACTGCCAATGCATTGATGATAATTAGTGACAATACAAAAAAGGGTGCAATAAGAGCCACTGTGGTAGGAACCAGTTCCTCCTGAAACGAAGTCGCTTGGAAAGCTACACCATTTAGGATGTACTGCCGAAGACCTATTCCGACCATCAAGCCGATTGTCAGATAGGCCAACTGAATGATGAGGACTTTGCGTCCGTATGCCCAAGTCCGTATCTCGCGCCAAAGTACAGGGTTGTTCCAAACGCGTCTCGGCGCTCGACTCTTCCAAACTCGCACGACTCGCGAGTTGTCCACAGTCGCAGTCTCGTTCGAAACAAGTGCGACTGCGGGTTCATCGGATTCGGCATTCACCGCACGTCGCTCGCGCGATGGATTCCAAATCCTTAGCCGTCTAATCGAAAGTACCGTGAGTGCAAAAGCAATTCCAAGCATGCATACGCCTGAAAGCATTGCATTCCCACCAGGAACGGAAAACGGCAGGATCGATTTGGAAGCGATCGGTTGAGTCACATCCCACACGGCCCTGAGCGGACTGGCCAGCGTGGCGAAGGAGGGTGAAACAATGGAAAATTCGCCAGCGGCAATGACTTCACCCAAAGCCAACCACAACGCGATAATGAGCATGGTGACCGCAATGGTTTGGAACGTTTTTTCACGCCAAAAGGCAATCGTGGCTCCGAGCGAAGCGCTCGCTGTAATCGCGCACAGTGTGACCCAGGTGCACGACAAGACCTGTTCGATCGAAACACCACCAAGCAAAATGATCGAGAAAACGATAGGCAACGAGGCAAAAAATGCATTTAACGTCGCAAGCAATCCTGCCCCTATTTTTCCGAGCACCACTTCCGAATTCGTCAGTGACGTCATTAATAGGAGTATCAGAGTTTGTTTATCCTTTTCATGACTCACCGCAATCGAGCCAGACAATGCGGCCATGAAAAGCAAGACGATCAATTGAAACGGTGCGATTAACTGAAAAATAAGCACACCAAAACGAGCCAAGTCACCTGCGTTTTGGACCGGTTGAATTCCTGCAAGGAGCAACCATGTCGTGCAAATGATTGCAAAGAGCATCATCGCAAAGACGACGCGATTGACGAAATGACGTCCGCGGCGGGGAAGAGTAGCGGTTTCTCGTTGAAAAATAGGTCCGATCATAACACCGAGTTTAATTGGAAAGGCGATCCAAGACCATGCCCAACTTGGAAGCGTTCAATGTCGGCTGTGTCTAGGCCGACAAAAGGTGCAGGCACGCTCCGCCGTGCCGTTCGCAGTCAAACTTTTGCCAGAATTCTAGGTGGACGGCACATGGAATATGCCTACTACTTTGACCAATCGAACCAAGCTCTACGCAATGACTTAAGAGAAAATCGAAAGTTTCCTGGAAAAGTTCAGTTTCGGTTGCGGATTTGATGGAGCCATTGTCGCGTATTAGCCGAGTAACCAAGCAATGGTTTCAGACTGCCGATGGATTCTGGAGCAAGTTGCACCTATTAGGATGAATCATGAGCTATCTGAAACACTGGAAATTACAACGTTCCCCCTTTTCTATCCAAGGGAACCGTCGAGCAGTGTTTACCGGTGGGGCGATCGAGGAAGCGATTGCCAGAAGTGAGTTTCTGGTGGACCAACGAAAGCAACTTGGTTTGCTCATGGGTCCGTCAGGCGTTGGCAAGACAACCTTGCTCGAGCACCTTGCCTTCAAGAGACACTCTCAGAATCCAAGGGAGTCGATGATTCGAGTTGATTTGAGGTCTTCAAACTTTCCCTCACTAGCAGGACTGATGGCAGATGCCCTCGGACTGGCTCGCGGCCCATCGGATTCCAATGTTTGGGGAGCAGTTCAAGATCACTTGTTTTCCGCTTCTGCAATCGGACATCGGACTATTATGGTATTCGACAACGTATGCGAAGTTGACGATGACATTGTTCAGACGCTGTCCAGCCTAATATGCTCGAAAATGCCATGGTGCACATTTCTAAGCGTCGATGACGAGTCACTGGTGAATCTACCTCGTTGGATTTTGGAGCAATGCGATCTCAAAATTGAACTTCCAGCTTGGGATCTTGGGCAGACTGCGGACTATTTCGAATTTGCAATTGCACGCGAAGGAGGTCGTGACGATATGTTCGATGGCCAATCGATGACTCGCATTCACGAACTTGGCGATGGAATTCCGAGAAAAATTTCTCAAATAGCGGAACTTGCCTTGGTCGCAGGTGCGGTTCGGAAATCAGAAAGCGTCACTTCGGAGCTGGTGGATCAAGTGTGCAACGAATTTACATTCACCGTCGGAGCGAAATTCCCAATAATCTGGGAAGATCAACGATTGAATGCTAGATAATCCGAGTAAGAATTGAAACAGGCCAACAAGCCTTAAAGGAACAATTTTTCACTCAAAAACCCACTTAGGGAAAGATATTCCGATTTGGCGTTGAGGCCTAGGATGGGTCACTGTACAAGTGAACTTTTCGAATTCAAAAATTGTCGTTATTGTCTTGTCACAAAAGGCCGAATCTGGAACTAAGATTCGTAGAACCTGAAAAAGGCGTTTGCCAATCATGACTACAAAAACGATTCAAATATTTACGATCGAACAAGCGAGAGCCATGCTCCCGTTGCTTCGTCTCATCGTGACGGATATCTCACTATCGCATCGTGAGTTGACAGAACGGAAATCCAATCTGCGACGAATGCTGCGTCGCAATGAAGGCAGCTCTCGTTTTCAAGTTTACGACGCCGAGATCGTTGAAATCCAAGAAGACCTTCAAAACGAAACGGCGCACCTGGACGACTACGTGAGCGAGCTAGAGCAACTGGGAGTTATCCTCCGGTCGGCACACGATGGCATTGTTGACTTCCCTGCCCAAATCGATGACACCCCCGCGTTCTATACTTGGCAAATGGAGCAACCCGACGTTTTAGAATACCATTGGGCCGATGAGTCGACCGCAGATCGAAAACCGATCCGACAGAAATTCGATTGAGGCGATATGAAACCCCAACTCGGCGACGACTTCGGTGTAGAATAAGGGGCTCATGGTTCCAGGTTGCGAGACAATAAACGCAGGCTTGAATCGAACGCCACGTCCCCGGCTCGGCAGGAACTGATAGAAATCAGTTTGAACCTAGCCAAATTGACTTCTCCGAAAAGCAAATGGTTCATGCCATGGTTTTAACCCATCGACATTTGGCAATGCTCCTGATGGTTCTCGGACTGCAAACATGCGTCACTGCACAAACGGTTGACTGGACGAATGGTGTCTTGCCCATCCTGCAGTCGCGGTGCATCGAGTGTCACGGACCTGACACACAAGAATCCAAGCTTCGTTTGGATACGATGACAGAAGCGTTGCGAGGCGGCGATTCCGGCGAACCAGTCATCATCCCGGGGGATAGTCATCGCAGTTATCTCGTTGAACGCATTACCAGTCGCGATCCCATCTTGCGCATGCCACCCGATTCGGCTCCCTTGTCCGACAAAGAGCAAGCGTTGCTGAAGGCTTGGATCGACGCCCCACTTCTGTGGACGGAGGCCAAGGTTGCACTTTCGAAAACGGCCATCACCCACTGGTCCTTTCAACCTGTGGTTCGCCCCCGCGTTCTCGATCCCGTCGATGCAAAGCCCATCGATGCAAAGCCCATCGATGTCCTCATAGCCGCAAAGCTTCGCGAAGCCGGGCTCACCATGTCGCAGCAAGCGGAAAAGCGACGTTTGATTCGGCGACTTTTCCTTGTAATGCATGGCTTGCCCCCAACGCAAAAACAAGTCGATCATTTCTTAGCGGATCAGCGTCCGGATGCTTGGAATGAGCTTGTTGATCTTGTATTGGATAGCCCTCGATACGGCGAAAGGTGGGCCATGCATTGGTTGGATATTGTTCGCTTCGGAGAGACAAATGGTTTTGAAACCAATCGCGAGCGTCCCAATGCCTTTCCATTTCGCGATTGGGTGATTGCTGCTTTCAATTCGGACAAGCCGTATGATCAGTTTGTTAAGCAACAGATCGCAGGAGATGTGCTGGGCGAACCGGTCGGGACCGGTTTCCTAGTGGCAGGCCCGAATGACATCGTAAAAGGGCAAGATCCTTTGCTTGGTTTGATGCAGAGGCAAGACGAGCTCACGGATATGGTGAATACGACGGGAACGGCCTTTCTCGGTTTGACAACCGGATGTGCGCGCTGCCACAACCATAAATTCGATCCGATCTCTCAATCTGATTTTTATGCCTTGCAGGCCGTGTTTGCAGGTGTCGAACACGCAGAACGCAAACTGCCGCTGAGCCCAGACGCGACACGCCGTCGCACGGAAATTGAAGATGAAATTCATCGCTTAAGAAATGACCTCTCGCAGTATGCTAGCCAACGCGGTAGCCGAGACTCCGTCAACGCCAAGGAAAACATTGAGGACTTTCCAGCGACTGAGGCTAAGTTCATTCGATTCACCATCTCTGCCACCAACGCAGCCGAACCTTGCATCGACGAAGTGCAAGTGTTTTCGGACAATCAAAACGTCGCACTCGCAAGCAACGGAGCATCGGTACGGTCCTCTGGTGACTACGAGCATCCATTGCACAAACTCGAGCATATCAACGATGGGCAATTTGGGAATTCGCGAAGTTGGATCTCGAGTGTTCGTTCAGGCGGTTGGGTCGAGATCCAACTTCCTAAACCCTTTCTTGTCGAACGGATCGTGTGGTCTCGCGATCGACAAGGGAATTTTTCCGATCGGCTTGCGACCGACTATCGCTTTGAAACGTCCTTGGACGGTGACGAATGGAAGCAGGTCGCAAGTTCGATCGATCGCATTCCATTCGGCAACGGCAAAATGGAAATTCAATACGACTTCGCGGGATTAGGTGAAGTCGAGATGAAAGCAGCCAAGAATTCCCTGGAACGGATCCAATTGCTCGAAAAAGAGAAGTCGATTCTGCTTGAGACCGCCAAGGCGTATGTGGGTAGTTTCAAACAACCCGAACCAACGTATCGACTTCACCGGGGCGATCCAACTGCGTCACGCGAACAAGTCGCACCGGGGGCAATCGCAGCATTGGGGGAATTGCGATTGGATAACGCGTCGCCAGAACAACAGCGTCGACTGGCGATTGCAAATTGGATCGTTAGCTCCGACAACCCGCTGACCGCCCGCGTCATGGTCAATCGCTTGTGGCAGTTTCATTTCGGAATCGGGATTGTGGATACGCCAAGTGACTTTGGGGCCAATGGAACTTTACCCACGCATCCGGAATTGTTGGATTGGTTGGCAAGCGAGTTCATGGAATGTGGTTGGTCACTTAAACACATGCATCGGCTCATTTTGACGTCGACGACTTGGCAACAAGACAGCCGTCCTCGCAGCGAAGCCATTCAAAAAGATTCGACGTCGCGCCTGCTCTGGCGGTTCCCTCCGAGGCGGTTGGAGGCGGAAGGGATTCGCGATTGCATGCTGGCAGCCTCGGGCAAGCTAGACTCGCGTATGGGTGGGCCGGGTTTCAGCGCATTCGAAGTCGAGCTAGAAAACGTGCGTCACTACTTTCCGAAGAAGGACTACGGTCCAGCGGATTGGCGACGCATGGTTTACATGACCAAGGTCCGCCAAGAGAAGGATTCCATTTTCGGTGTGTTTGACTGCCCGGATGGTAGTCAAGTCACCCCGAAACGCAGTCGTTCAACGACTCCCCTGCAAGCCTTGAACCTCTTGAATAGTCGGTTCGTGATGCAGCAAGCAGACTTTCTCGCAGAACGAATTGAGCGTGAGGGTGGCAGCATGGAACAACGTATCAACCTAGCGTACGAACTTTGTTTCGGCCGCACGGCGAACAACTCAGAGTGTACCGAAGCAATCGCGTTCGTTGCAGAACATGGCTGGCAGTCATTTGCCCGTGCGATGCTGAATACCAACGAATTTATTTTTATCCCCTAGATGAATACCTATGCAATTTGATCGGCGAATGTTCTTAGGGTACACGGCGAATGGCTTGAGCGGCATTGCGCTCGCTGCTTTGTTGCATCGAGAGGGATTGTTGGCGGCGGACAAGTCTCCGCAGTCGCCTCAGATCGACCCTGCCGCCCCCTTCGCGGCTCGTCCCCCACACTTCGAGTCCAAGGCGAAGAACGTATTGATGATCTTCTGCTCCGGTGCTTGCAGCCAGATCGATACCTTTGACTACAAACCAGAACTGATCAAACGGCACGGCGAGCCGATGCCTGGGGCAGGTGATCTGGTTACGTTCCAAGGAAAGCAGGGAAATTTGACGAAGAGCCCGTGGGAGTTCAAGCCCCGGGGCCAGTGCGGAAAGATGATCTCCGAACTCGTCCCGATGATTGGCGAGTTAGCAGATGACCTATGTTTTATTCATTCGTTGACAGGAAAAACCAATACGCATGGACCCGGCGAGAATTTCATGTCCACCGGTTTCACGTTGGATGGTTTTCCAAGCGTTGGTGCCTGGGTTGCGTGGGCGCTCGGGACCGAGAGTCAAGACCTCCCATCGTATGTCGCAATCCCAGACCCTCGCGGAACGCCACAAGCCAGTGTTAATAATTGGGGATGCGGCTTTCTGCCTGCCGCCTATCAAGGGACCGATTTCAACGCTTCGAAACCGTTGCGAAATTTGGTGAGACCACCCAATGTGCTTCCCGTAACGGACGACGCCACCCGCGACTTCGTGCAACGCATGAACCGTCGGCATCTCGCAGAGTTTCCTGGCGACAGTGAACTGGCCGCGAGAATTTCGAGCTATGAGTTGGCGGCCAGAATGCAATTGAGTGTTCCAGAGGTCACCGACTTGTCGACCGAATCTGCGGCAACCTTGAAGATGTATGGAGCTGACGATTCGGTTAATAAACTGAAAGCCAGCTATGCACGCAACTGTATCCTGGCTCGTCGCTTGGTCGAGAAGGGAGTTCGGTTTGTCCAATTGTTTAATGGTGCCTACCAAACAGGAGGTGAAGGAGTTAGCAATTGGGACGGGCACAAACAACTTCAAGAACAGTACAGCAAACACGGGCCAGTCCTCGATCAGCCCACTGCGGCCTTGCTCAGGGACCTCAAGCAACGCGGTCTGTTGCAAGATACGTTGGTGGTTTGGTGCACCGAATTCGGACGCATGCCTACATTTCAAGCGGGCGCAAGTGGACGCGACCATAACCCTGCCGGTTTCACCGCTTGGTTGGCGGGGGCAGGTGTCAAAGCGCCATTCAGCTACGGTGCCACCGACGAGTTCGGATACAAAGCCATTGAGAATGTTGCAACCGTCTATGATTTCCACGCAACAATCTTGCATCTGCTCGGAATCGATCACGAGCGACTTACCTATTACCACAACGGAATCCAACGTCGGCTAACCGATGTGCACGGCCAGGTCCTGAGCGATGTTCTTGCGTAGAGTCGCACCAGGCAGGTGCAACCGCGCAACCTACAGGAGACTACTCGTTCCCAGGAGTGACTTTGTATTGTCGGCGATGGACTCAGGGACGTGGCGCCTGTCGCGCGCTAACTGACTAAGCACATCGGTATGAGTCTTCGAGTGAAACAGACTGATAGCCGAAGGGCGATAGCCCCGGTTCTCGACGAATGTCGAGCAATTGGAAAACCGGGGCTATCGCCCAACGGCTAATTGCTATGAATGACATATGCGTATGTGCTTATAATACAACTCGACGCCAAGTTCCAGTCCACGACATTTACCCGGGGTGCTTACATGTTCCACTTTCGTTTTCTAACGACCATTCTTCTGAGTGTTGCATCGCTGGTTGAAATCACTTGGGGGGCGGACGAGAATCGCGACTATTTCGTTTTTCTGACGACCGGCAAATCGACACAAGGAGTAGCAACGGAGGAGGTTCAAAAGAAGCAGCAAGCTCATCTTGAGAATTTTGGTCGACTAGCCAAACTGGGTTCGCTGACTGCTGCGGGGCCCTGTGCTGATCCCGGTAAAACGATTCGTGGAATTGTTGTCATCAATGCCGATTCGATACCGGACGCGGAGTCCAAGTTTGGCCCTGACCCCTACGTTTCGGAGGGGTTCATGAAGTCAGAGCTTCATCAATACGAAACAATCGCGGGCAAGTTGCAACTCGTTCTTGAAGTTACATCCATGGAGGAAAGTATCATCGTCGTATTGAACCGCGGAAGCAAATGGTCGACTGAACAATCGTCACCTTTTAAGTCGAGTTGGACAGCCTTTGCAAAGGAGCGACATGCATCCAAAGCGTTAGGCTTCGCGGCTCTTTTCACAGATCGATCCAACAACGAGTCCAAGCGTCTGGGAGTCATGATTTTTCGCGGTAAAGAGCTGACTGCGGTGAAGGCCATTCTAGAGTCCCACGAGTTGGTACGAAACGAGATTGTGGGTTTCCAAGCCTTTCCGCAGTATTTGGCAAAAGGGGCGATTGCGGATTAATTGCTATTCCCGATGTTGGTTGATCATCCAACTGACCGACACTTGCAGTATCGAGAATAGCGTCGCGGTTGATTTGGTTAATAGAGTTACAAACTGACAGTCTACAGCGAGACCATTTCGTTGCGTTTGGGTGCTCCCACATCGGCAAAACCCATCTGCTTGAATTGCTTCGCCAACGCATGCATCTGAGGCAACTCGCCGTGCACTAATCGTACTCGACCGGTACTCTCGACCGCTCCTCGTAATAGAAACTCAAAATCATCTTCGTCGGCGTGTCCTGAAAAGCCATTGATCTCGGCAACTTCGATCCACTTGTTCCAGATTTGACCGTGAAGCCGAATGATGGGTGTTGGTGAATTGAGCTGTGCACCGACAGAATCCGGAGCTTGATAGCTCACGAGAATGATGGTCGAGCGGGGGTCGTCAATATGGTATTTCAAGTGCTTGACGATGCGGCCCCCTTCGCACATGCCTCCCGATGCAACGATGATGCAAGGCTCACGTTGTGTAGACCGAATACTCGCATCGTCGTCGGACTCAAGCCATTCGCATGCCTCGCCAACAACCGCCGGTTCAAGCAAGTCCGAGTACTGTTGGTAGACGTCATCGATCTCCCTTGCGAGCGGGCTGTCGACGTAAATTGGCAATCGAGGCAATAGCCCATCAGCCATCCATACTCTCAAATAATTGAGTACGAGTTGGGTCCTGCCAAGACTGAAAGCAGGGATCAATACTTTGCCACCGCGAGCGACCGTTCTTGTTACGATATCCGCCATCTTGGCTGCCATACCCGCCAGCGTGTCGTGCCGCTTGCCGCCGTAGGTGCTCTCGCAGATGATTAAGTCTGCGGAAGGTACGCAAGAGGGCTCCTCGAGAAAGGGTATGCCCCGTCGACCAAGATCGCCCGTGAAGGTAACGGAGTACTCGCGTCCGTCTTGCATGAATGCAACTGCAATCATCGCGCTACCAAGAATATGTCCTGCGTCGATGAATCGGAGCTGGGCATCGGGGTTGACGTCAATGGTTGCCAAATAATCCACTGCAATGCACTGGTTGATCGCCTTATCGACATCCTTGCGACCAAAGAGAGCTGGCGGCATCGACCGTCCCCCACGGCGAAACGAGCCGCGGTGGTTATTGCTTTCGTCCTCCTGAATTCGAGCAGAGTCTTCCAGCATGACTTGAATCAAGTCTCGCGTGGCGTGCGTACAATAGATTGGCCCATCGAACCCTTGTCGGACAAGATTGGGGATGTTTCCACAGTGATCTACGTGAGCATGACTTAGAAACAGCGCGTCGATCTTGCTGGGGTCGAACGCGAAATGTGCGTTGCGGTCATTGGCGGTATGACGTGGACCGCGGTGGAGACCACAATCTAAGAGGAATCGGTGCCGCCCCGATTTGATAAGATGCATGGAGCCGGAAACAGATTGGGTCGCCCCAAAAAAAGTAACGGTCGGAGGCCCAGAGCAAGATTCATTCGTAGAGTTCATGCAGACATTGTACACCATCATTATCAATTGCTAAGTCTTGATGAATTCTGGGGTGACTTGAACGCGAGTTATCAAAAAAATGAGAAAAAACGATAGACTTACGGGCTTCCCTACCCTTAACCTAGATTGAGTTCCTCGAGGATCGCTATGCATACCCTGTTTTTTTTGATTGCCATGCAACTCATTGAAATCGAAACTTATCAACCGGTTGTCATCGCTCATCGAGGTGCTAGCGGTTATGCCGTTGAACATACCGAAGCGGCAAAAGCAATGGCTCACGCACAAGGAGCTGACTACATCGAACAAGATGTCGTTCTCAGCAAAGACGGCCAGTTTGTGGTCTCGCACGATATCACAATGGAGGAGACGACCGATGTGGAGCTTCGATTCAAGGATCGGGCTCGCAAAGATGGGCACTATTATTTTGCTGACTTCGCCTGGAACGAAATTCAGCAACTCGCGATGCACGAACGGACTCGCAAGGGTTCGGATGCGCCGTCGATGCCTGGCCGCTTTCCAGGAGGTGCAGGTCAACGCGTCTTGCGATTGGTCGATGAGATTAAGTTGATCGAAGGCTGGAACGAAACGACCGGACGTACAACGGGGATTTACATCGAGCTAAAGTCTCCAGCGTTTCACAAAAAGGAATTCAACCGATCCATGGGCGAAGAGCTTTTGAAAGTGCTTGCGGACGTCAAGTTCGATAGCCACAAATGCTTCATTCAATGCTTTGAGCCCCAAGAGCTCATCGATTTGAAAGAAAGGCTCCATTGCTCGTTACCTTTGATCCAGTTGCTCGGGAAGAGCGTTTCACCCCAAGAGATCGCGGAAATTGCCAAGTACGCACAAGGGATCGGCCCTTCGCTTGAACAGCTCGCTACACGAACGGCGAACGACAAGATCGAGTCGACTGGCTTGGTCGAGTCCGCAAAAAAAGCAGGACTCATGGTTCATCCCTACACGATTCGAAAACACTCGCAACCGAAGTGGTCCGGATCGCTGGATGAGACCCATCGCTTCTTGCTCGACTCGCTCCAAGTAGATGGGTTCTTTACAGATTACCCAGACCTGGGACGCCGTGCCGTAACGGAACTTTCCGGACGCAATGGTTCATAGACCGTCCACAAACTAATGGCTCGGACGCCACAATCCCACAGCCTTCAATCTTCGGCAAGTCTCATTCATGTAGAAGATCGCAATCGCTACCAGCGAATCTTCTACGTTGCCACCGCAACGCGTAGGCGGGAGTTGTTGTTTGAGATGAATAGCAATCCGTGTTGGACATCTCGAAAGACCGCGATAGAGGATTGTAAGTGGTTTACTGGATTGTATCGCGGAGTTAGGAAAATCTGGAAGCTGACGTAACCTAATTCACCGCGCGACGCAAGGTCGCGGGGGTCTTTTGCTTGTCGTATGAGGGAGTTCTAGCTGCGAACCGCTGGCTCCGATGGGGCAAGCCCATCGGGGGCCAAAACTCCTGTCTACCAACCTCTTCCGACTCTGCCGGTTCGTCCGACTCTGCCTGCTCGTCCGACTCTGCCTGCTCGTCCGACTCTGCCGGCTCGTCCGACTCTGCCGGCTCGTCCGACTCTGCCGGCTCGTCCGACTCTGCCGGCTCGTCCGACTCTGCCGGCTCGTCCGACTCTGCCGGTTCGTCCGACGTCGCCGGTTCGGCCGCACGCCCCCAGTCGGCTTGTCCGACTGGAGCGTACGGTTTGCAAGCTAGCCCATCTCGCTACCGACAAAGGCTCCCAGACGGGCTTGTCCCGTCTGAAGCCAAAGGTTCTTCGATGCCTAACTCCTGACTGAGTTCATGTTATAGATTCCCGTAGTACCAATGTAATAGCTCGGACGCCACAATCCCACAGCCTTCAATCTTCGGCAAATATCATTCATGTAGAAGATCGCAATGGCTTCCGGCGAATCCTCAACGTTGCCACCACCAAGGCTTAAGTGAAGGTGATCAGGCATAACAGAGATGCTCGCCAGCCGATCGCTTCGATCCAGTGCGATTGCTTGGCAAGCTTCAAATAGAGCTGCCAGAAACTGCAAGTCGCGAATGCGATGACGCCTATCGACAACGAGGACCAAATGCAAGTGATACCAATACCGACCGCTGGCGACTTCGATTGGCAAGTTCCATTCGTTACCGTCCGTCCAAATACTGGTAAATTGCTTAAGCGCTTCGGCGAAACGAACATCGACGAATCCTGCTGCCTCAACTTGATTTCCGATATAGGCCTGAACGTCTGCAATGGTGTTATCGCCAATAGCGCGAAGCGATACCTTTCGAGAGAACTTGAAGGGGACTCCACGGGAACGAAAAAAGTGGTCCATGCGTCCCTTGATTCGGGCAATGATAAAGGAAGGAAACGCATGAGGTTTTGAACTGACGGTAACCTGCCATTGATGTTGTTCGCACTTGCGCTCCAACAATCGGATTCCATCTTTCTCCCACGCTTGCGATAGAACTTGCCAGTCAGCGTTGGACATCGTGGGCATGAAACCTTGTGATGGCCATCCGGTCCAGGACCATCGCAACGCATAGGCGGGAGTTGTTGTTTCAGGCGAATAGCAATCCGTGTTGGACATCTTGAACGTCCGCGATAGAGGATGGTGGATGGTTTACTGAATTGTATCGCGGAGTTTGGAAAGTTTGGAAGCTGGTGGAACCTAATTCACCGCGCGACGCAAGGTCGCGGGGGTCTTTTGGTTATAGGTTTCGGGGAGTTCTAGCTGCGAACCGCTGGCTCCGATGGGGCAAGCCCATCGGGGGCCAAAGTCTTCCGGTTTCCAGCTCGTCATCCCTTGCTCGCTCGTCCGAAGTTGGCACTAGTCGTCCTGTCCGAGGAGCCAACTCGTTCATTCGCTTTGTTCGAGGAGCGAGCTCGCTCACGCGCCTCCAGTTGGCTCGTCCGTGGAGTCAACCCGTCCGCACGCCTCCAGTCGGCTCGTCCGTGGAGTCAACCCGTCCCCACGCCCCCAGTCGGCTTGTCGGTGGAGTCAACTCGTCCACACGCCCCCAGTTGGCTTGTCCAACTGGAGCGAACGATTCGCAAGCTAGCCCATATCTATACGTTCAAAGGCTCCCAGACGGGCTTGTCCCGTCTGAAGCCATAGGTCTTTGAGCTTCATTTCTTCTATTAGATCTCGGTACCTACATCGCCGCGCGACGCCAGCTCGCGAAAGTCTTTGTCCCGTCGAGTTGATTTAGACTCAAATTGAACATCATCTAGCAAAGCAACATCGCCGTCGGCCTGAGCAATGAGTCCGTTCATCCGCGACTTTTGAGAATCATCCAATTTTGCAATCAATTCGGCGTCAGCCACAGCATTCTTTTTTGCCGTCTCGGCTAGCATGGCTTGGATGGCTGTGAAATAGTCTCCTCCACCAACACCACCGCTAGGTCCGGAATTTCTCTCGAACATCAGCGGCCATACTGGCCACTCGCAGGTGTCCAAGACGTATTGTCGTACCATCATGATACTGGCTCCGGCTTGAAACGAAGCAGCTAGGGAAATCTAGTTGTCGCGGAATCCCACCAGCAAACAAGCCAGCTTTCGGTGATTCGCTAGGGATTGTCCGTTGTCGCGACTAGGGAAAAGTCGTTGTCGAACTACATTATCTTCAAGCCCAGTTTCAGGTAGATTTAAGACTGTTGCTCGACTATCTATCACAACGGACAAACAATGCAATGCTTCGATCGATCCCTGGCTTGATTCGGCTGACTTCGCCAGCGCCCCTATTTACGCTGCCCATCTTTTTCTGCGTTTGCATATGCCGAGAACAAGCTGGGATTGCACAATCGACCGAGTCGCAACGGGTTGTGTCTTATTCCCTCGAAGGCACAATCGTTGACGAAGACGCTAGACCCATTGCGGGAGTCGAATTGATTGCGTTTTTATTTAGTCCATCGAGCTCTAGTGAATCGGGCAGAAGGCATCTCGCCACAACGAATGAAAAGGGCGCATGGCGATGGGAGTCGTTAAAGCTTCCGAAGATCTATTCCATACAGGCCAGAAAGACTGGATACTCGCACCTTGAAATTCCGCTTGCACAGCAACAATCAAGCCTTTCCATTTTGCGAAAAGCCAGTTCCATTCAAGCCTATGTCGTCGACGATCAAGACCGAGAGGTCGAAGGGGCGATCGTGTCGAGTGTTGAATCTGGCTACGACTTTGCAGCCCCACCCGAGCTGACAGCCAAATCGGACAACCGTGGATGGTTTGAGTTGGGCGGAGTTCAGGCACTCGGTATCAATCTCCGGGCTATACTCCCAACGGGTGAAGCTGGCTCGTTGAATAATCTCTCTTTATCGAGCACGAGCGTGCCAGTCATCGAGCTAAAGAAACCAGCCCCACTCGAACTGATTGTTACGGACAATCGAGCGAAGCCTATCTCGAATGCGTTGGTTCGATTAGGCTCGTGGGAAAAATCCGGTGCGATTGAGTGGTCTGCGCGAACCGATGAACAAGGCAAAGCCCGTTGGCAAAACGCTCCGATCGGGGCCTTGACGTTTGAAGTGAAAAAAGATGGTTTTCAAAACGCATTCGTTCGCGAAAATCATAAGGCCCAACATTCAATCAAGATTGTCATGTTTCCCAATCGCATTTCAGAATATCGTGTGACGGATGCGGACACGGGGGAACCCATTGAACGATTTATTGTTCGATATGCATTGGACCCACCGCTAAGTCGCCAAAGCCGCGAGGAAAAACCCATGGACGGGGATTCGCATTTGACTCTTCCCAAGCAAGCCTTGCTCGGTGCAAACGGTAAATTCACGCTCCAAAACATCGACTTTTTTGACAAACTGAATATCGAACTAATCGCCTGTGGATACAAACGACAGTGGGTTCGTATCAACAAGAGTGACGCCGAAAACTCGCCGATTGATTTTCACTTACGAAGACCCAGTCCAGAGATAAAGGACACAGCTACCATTCTCAATCCGGACGGGTCAGTGGCTGCAAATGCCAACGTCGTGTTCCTAGCAAAAGGAACAATGGAGATACCTTCCAAAACCGATCCACTCATCGCTTCCCTGTCTTGGCCCGAACATGCTTGGCAGCAAACAAATTCAAAAGGAAACTTTCGACTCAATGCTAACCCGTCGCACGCATTGCATGATTTCATCGTAGCTTGGAACGATGCAGGATCGTTTGTCGGGCGGCTATTCGAGCACAGTAATGGCAGCCAGATTCAACTCAATGCTTATTCAACGTTAACCGTTCATTTGCCACAGGAATCTTCTCAAGCACCGTTCAGCAACTTCTTCATTCAACAGGAATACAAAGGAAAACGCAGCTATTCGATCCTAGCGATTTCGACAGAACTAGAACGCGACGAATCCAATGAATCACTTGTTTGCAAAAGTGTGACAAGCGGAAAAATCGTCGTGCTGAAACGAACTTGGGACGCTCGGTTGAGTCGATTTCATTCGACCGAAGTGCCATCCTTGGAAGTCAGCCCTGGAACATGGGTGACTAGCGACCTTGGCCTACCCGCAAAAGGGAATAATCAAATGCGTTGAGCTGAAAGCTGGCTCGATATTTCAAACGCGATCTCAAGCGCCTGTTCGAAATTGAGCCTTGGATCGAGCTGCGTTTGGTAAGCAACTCCAAGGTCCGATTCCGTCAATCCTCGCGAGCCACCGATGCATTCGGTCACATTTTCGCCTGTCAGTTCCAAATGGGCACCGCCCAACATGGATCCGCAAGCACGATGGATGGCAAACGATAATCGGAGTTCATCCACGATATCATCGAATCGGCGTGTCTTGCGTCCGTGAGCTGTTGAAACGGTGTTTCCGTGCATCGGATCACATACCCAAAGAACCAATCGATTCGCCCGTTGAACCGCTTCGATTATGGGGGGTAAGGCCGCCTCAACCTTGTTACGCCCCATGCGGTGGATCAACGTTAGGCGCCCTGGTTTGTTGTCCGGATTTAATCGATCGATCAGTTCGAGCAGTTCATCCACATGCATCGACGGTCCAATCTTGACCGCCACAGGATTGCGAATACCACGAAAGTACTCGACGTGTGCGCCAGCGACCATTCGAGTGCGTTCGCCAATCCAAGGCAAGTGCGTACCGAGATTGTAGTAGCCGATACCGCGCACGCTCGGTCGCGTTAATGCGGTCTCATAGTCCAGATGCAAGGCTTCGTGCGAAGTAAAAAAATCGACTCGCTTAAGCTCTGCCGTCGGCTCTCGCAGAATGGTTTCGACGAATCGAATCGCGTCTCCAAGCGACTTAACCAACTCGCGATAACGAGCTGCTACTTCACCTTTAGCCTCGTCCACAAACAAAAGATTCCAATTTTCGGGATAGTGAAGATCGGCGAAGCCACCTTCGCTTAGCGCTCTGACAAAGTTAAGCGTGAGTGCCGATCGTTCGTAGCCTCGCAAGAGCAGCTCAGGATTGGCTTTCCGTGCTTTCTCCGTAAATTCAAATTGGTTCACCAAATCGCCACGGTAACAAGGCAGCGTTACGCCGTTCTGAGTTTCGGTGTCGCTCGAACGGGGCTTGGCATATTGACCAGCCATCCGGCCAACCCTCAATATGCGTTTTCGCGAACCGAAGACAATCGCCAAACTCATTTGCAACAACAGTTTTAGCTTGCTTGCGATGGGCTCGGTTTGGCATTGATCAAAGGTTTCGGCACAGTCGCCCCCTTGCAGCAACCAAGCATTGCCCTTTTGTGCGTCTGCAATTCCATCATGCAGATGATCCACTTCCCAACTCGTGACCAGGGGAGGCATTACGCTGATCTGATGCAGCACGTTCGCAAGAGCGGCTGGGTCAGGGTAAGTGGGCTGTTGCGAGACGCGGAAGGACTTCCACGATGTGGGGGACCAAGGCTGAGACATGGACAAACACTAAATCTAGTTCATTGAGAAAACGTATCCGGTCGATTCTAGCTGAGTCGACACGAACATCCGAGAAAAAACCGGACGATAGAATAAGCCCGAAACGTTGTCTCGAAGAGTGCAATTTCACTGGAATAAGTCAGAATCTGATACTTCTCCAAGCTGCGGCACGAAACGAGTGAGTGTTTTTGACGAAACAAGCGAAGGCGAAAGCCATGGTGAAAGAACCCGGTCGCAGGGTGGCACGCTCAGAAACTGTCATTTTAAGGTAGCAGGCACATTCCATGTGCCGTCCGCAATTCAAAAACCTTTGGTTTTTGAGGCTACGGCACACGGAGTGTGCCTGCTACTTTCCAGCAATAAAAAAACTCCGTAGTAAATCTACTACGGAGTTTCAATTTGTGTTTTGGATTGAGTGGAGACCACTCATTCGCAAGACTATTTGGCTGGTGGGAGGATAACCGAGTCGATCACATGGATTACGCCATTGGAAGCGTCGATGTCGGTTGCAAGGATCTTAGCATCGTTTACGAATGCACCCTTATCGGTGACGGTGATCTTCACAGGTGCTCCATTGACTGTACTTGCAGCCTTAGCAGCAACTGCGTCTTCTGAGTAAACTCGTCCGGCCACGACGTGGTAGGTCAAGATGGAAGCAAGCTTTGCCTTATTTTCTGGCTTCAGCAAGTCAGCAACAGTTCCGCCGAGCTTGGCGAAAGCTTCGTCGGTAGGAGCGAAAACGGTGAAAGGACCCTTGCCGCTAAGAGTCTCAACAAGGCCGGCAGCTTGTACGGCTGCCAACAAGGTCTTGAATTTACCGGCCTTGGTAGCAACGGTAGGAATATCATCGGTGGCTGGCATCATAACGGTGTCGATGATGTGAATGACACCGTTGGTGCAAGCGATGTCGGTGGCGGCAACCTTTGCTCCGTCAACCGAAACGGCTCCACCAGCAACAGCGACGTCAATTCGTTGACCATCCAAAGCAACTGCGCCCTTGACCTTGACGACGTCAGCAGCCATGACCTTGCCCTTGACCACGTGGTGGGTCAAAATCGCTGTCAACTTGGCTTTGTTTTCTGGCTTGAGCAGATCAGCAATTGCGCTTGCTGGCAACTTTGCGAACGCTTCATCGGTAGGTGCGAAAACGGTGAATGGACCAGGGCCTTTCATCGTTTCAACAAGGCCGGCGGCACCGAGAGCGGCCGCTAGCGTCTTGAATTTTCCTGCTCCAACAGCGGTGTCAACGATATCCTTATCAGCAGCAAAAGCGAACGATCCTACGCTCGAAACGGCAGCAAGTGCCAAACTGAACAACTTTGTCTTCAACATTAATCTAAATTCCGTACTGGGTTTTTGTGAGGTTGCCTTGATATAGATCAAAGCAGATGTTTCGACGGTCGCGAGCCGATGACGGATTATACGGGTGGGTCAACCGAACGGATGCAACTTTTGGTATTTTTATTTTGCTTTCTTTAAACCTTCATTTTCTGAGCATCCCAACGGGCGACGCGGTGCAGGGTCGATTTATTCCGGATTCCAGGTGGACGGCACATGGAATGTGCCTACTACTTTGACTTTTGTCGGCTGTGGCTAATCGATGCCGCTGATCGTCGCACCGTCTGACTATGCTAGCCAACCTGACTGCCCAAGTTATGATCGACGCCGAAAGGCACTACACTTGCCCTCCATCTTTGAATCGCGACAATAGAGAGGTTTGTTCAAACCTCCCATAGAATCGAGTCGGTCAATGGTTTTAGTCAATTGCCACACACTCCGTTCGCTAGCGTTTCTGTTCGTGATGGTGATTTCGCTCTTCGATCAAGACTCACGTCTTTTCGGCCAGAATATTCCGGGGCAGTTCGAAGCGATCGCCGGAACGCCCTACGGTGTAGCTCGATTGATGATACCGGCCGGTCAGGTCGAATCCACCGCGTCGCTCCGCATAGTCGTCAGCGATGTCGACGGTCGGGTCATGTTTCCGGCAGTCGATTTGTTGACGAGCGATCCGCCTGAAGTGAATACCGGACGACAAGTGGATCGCCCGATCATCGGGAATGGTGCCCTCATCCAACGTATTCGATCCGCCATTCAAAACGCGAGAGAACAAATTGACCCCCCTGAGATAATCCGGGTACAGTTCTTGTTCCGAGGCAGCGAACCGTTTCAGGTTCGTATCTCAGGTGACCTCTCAACGACAGTCGATGTCAAGCCGAACAAGGGTGTCGATTGGCAGTCGAATGCATTGACGTCCCAAAGTTCCGTCCAGAGGTCCTCAAGCACGTATTCTCCCCCATTTCAGTCGCTACTTCGATCATGGTGGGACGGCTATGTGCAACAAGCCAAGAAACAGATTGAACGAAGCGACTACCCCACGATCGTCGAAAGTTACTTGACTCAAATCCTTGCATATCGGTACGGATTCCCGTTGCCCGAATTGATCAAAAACGGCAAAGCTTCAACGCAGAAGCAGTCGGACCCACTTCCGACGATTGCACTTGTTGCTGGCGTCGAATCGCTTCGCGCCGAAATTCTGCAGGAATCCCTTCGGCAACCGACATCCAGCGATTTTAGGATTGTGCCGACCCCTGCGCCGCCTCGCTGGGTCACAGTTCCTGCCCCGGACACACCTAAAGACCTAGAGATCGAGCCGATTTCAAAGATGGTACCACCCGAGTGCTACTATCTGCGATTTGCGAGCTTCAGCAACTATCTATGGTTTCAAGAGCTAAGCCAAACTCGAGGTGGCGACCTTGCTCAGATGGCCGTTCTTCGAGGTTTCAATTACGAGACGAATCGACGAATGGAGAAATTGCTCAATACCAAAACGACCATGGTCGCAAAGCTCTTTGGCGATTCCATCATTGGCGATATGGCAATTATCGGCCAGGATCTTTACTTGCAAGAAGGCCCATCGCTTGGCGTATTGTTTGAAGCCAAAAATATCGCGTTGCTAAAAACATCGTTAACTCAGGAACGGTCTGCGGCTGCTAACCAACTTGGCAAACTAGGCTGCAAATTGGAAATGGTGGAAATCGGTGGCGTTCAAGTTTCTTTGTTGAGTTCCCCCGACAATCAAGTTCGTTCGTTTATGGTCGACCGAGGCCCGTACGTTTTCGTTACGTCCAGCAGACGATTGGTTGAACGATTTTTGCAAGTTCACGGAGGAGAGCCCTCGCTAGGTGACTCTAGGGCATTTCGCTTTGCCAGATTGATGATGCCGCTTGAGCACAAATATGATATTTTCGTTTATCTGTCTTCGGATTTCTTCCGCAATATCGTCTCGCCCCAGTACCAGATCGAACTGCGACGTCGCCTTAGAGCGATAGCAGCTATCGAAATTGCAGAAATGGCCAGCCTTACCTCCGCCGCAGAAACGGGTGTCAAGCCAAGTGTTCCCAATATAGATCGATTGATGGCTGACGGATATTTGCCACCCTCATTCCAGCACCGCGTCGATGGTTCGCAAACGCTTGCCTATTCTGGTAGTTGGCACGATTCACTGCGAGGAAAAAGAGGTAGCTTTTTGCCCATCGCAGACGTGCCTGTTACTGAATGTTCCGTCGAAGAAGCACAAGCGTATCGAGATCAAGCGTCCTTTTACGCCACGCAATGGCAACAGACGGATCCGCTTATGGTGGGAATACGTCGATATGCTCGCGACACCAATGATAATGTCGAACGCTTAGCGATCGAAGCGTATGTCGCTCCGTTGGGAAGTGAGAAATATGGCTGGCTTTCCAGTATGTTGGCTCCGCCAGTCCGCACCGAGATTCAGCTTCCGCCCGACGATGTCATTAATTGCCAAGTTCATTTAGCAGGATTAAGCACTTCGAAGTCGTATTCACCTGACCACGTGATGTTTACGGGACTGAAGGATTTGGTGCCACCCGTGCCGGGCGAAACCAAAGGGTTGCTCGCCACGCTTAGGACGCTGCAGTCGCTCCCAGCATATTTGGGAGCATGGCCACGCCCCGGCTATTTGGATCGGTTGCCTTTAGGATTGGGGGGCGGGCCGCCCGATGCGATGGGTTTCTCTCGTTTGCTCGTCGGCGCATGGCGTTGGCAGATGGGTGGTTTCAGTGTCCTGTCGTTCGATCGATCGATTTTGGAGAATTGTGCCATGCACTTGCGCCCTATCCCTGCGGAAGATTTTGCGCAGGGTAGACTCAGAATTGGTGATCTTGATAAAAGCAAGCTCTCTGCATGGTTTAATACTTACTGGTTTCGGCTTGCAGCCCAAACCACAAGAGGGAATCTAATGTTGTTGGATTCGTTGCAATCGCAACTCAAAGTCCCGGCTAGCGATTCCCTAGCCGTAGCCGAAGAGCTGCTCGATGCAAAATTGCAGTGCTCGCTAGGAGGGCGATACGTCTTGGATTCTACGCTGTGGACGACGACCGCGTGGCCCACGCATTTCCACATGGTGAACTCGAGTTCGGGCTCGCCTGAAACCACTCACATGGGATTCGATTCGACGAAATACTTGCCTCCGCCTGAGTACAAAGCACCTTGGCTGGAGTGGTTTCGAGGAGCAAACTTGCATTTAACACAGTTGCCCGAACGCCTGATCGTTGTTGGTACGATCGACATCGAACCGATACCGATCACTGCAACCGAAGCAGCAACCGAAAAACCTGCTTCCGATTCGCTTCCAAAAATGAATCTCGATTTGTTCAGTCTCCCGTTCCAGTTCTTCCAAGGTGACAAACCAAAGTCGGAGAAGAACTCTGCAAAAGGAAAAGAGAATCCTCCCAAGGAGACTCGAAAGAGTTTTTGATGCAAGCGACCAAGCTTGTAATCGGAGTAGACGAAGCAGGATACGGACCGAGCATGGGGCCGCTCACCATCTGCGCAACCGCTTGGCGTGTCCCGTTTGATTTTCAAGTCGAAAGCATGTCGAAATTGCTTGAACCCGAGTTCTTGGCCAAGCCAATCAAACCTGGCTCATCGCACGTCCCTATCGGTGACTCAAAAAAGATCAATAAGGACCGCTTCGGCAAGCAAGGACTTTGCCTTGGCTCAGCTTTCCAATGGTGCGAACTCAATGGCGATCTCAATGGCGATCTCATTCTGGATTCGAATACGGTATTTGCTGATTTGGCCAAACAGGATTGGGAGAGATTGCAGCGCATAGCGTGGTATGCCGTTGAACCAACTGCGAGCCAGCAGTCGACACAAGACGAACAGCTTAAATCAATCGTTGCCGACACAGCAGCCTATTTTGCTAATGCATCAGCGAAGCTTCGATACCTTTCGACGCAACTCGTCGGAATTCAAATGCGTGTTCTCGATGAACCTGAATTCAATCGTCAAGTAGACATCATCGGCAATAAATCGTCGTTGTTGAGCGAGACCTCACTCAACCTTGTTCGAGATGTTATCGTCGGCTTTGTGCGGCCGGACGAACAAGTAGAGGTTTACTGCGACAAGCATGGTGGACGTAATCGATATCAGAGCATACTGTCTCATTGCTTTGACCAAGAGTTGTTCTCGATCATCCTCGAGGGAGCCGAATGCAGTCGTTACAAATCCTGTTGGAACGGAAATGCGATGCACATCCAATTCAAGGTAGACGGGGACTCGATATTTCCATCTGCCGCCGCGTCGATCCTGGCGAAATGGACACGCGAGGTATTGATGGACCGTCTCAATACATTTTGGAAATCTAAGATTGACGGTGGGATTGAGCCTACAGCCGGATACTATGTCGACGCGATGCGATTTGCTGGCCAGATTGAATCTGTAGCAACTGCGATGCGATTAGAGCGTTCGCTTTGGTGGCGAAAAAAGTGACAAGCCTCGGATTGGTAGTGAATGACTTGCATGCACCGATTCAATCCGAGGCTTGTCGCGTATCTGTCCTGAGCTTTACCTCAGTATTGGGAACGACAGGTCTATCGTGGCGTCAACCACGTTTCTTGCGATCGCGTGGTTGAAAACGATGGGCCGTCTAGGGACGATCTTCTTTGAGGCTGCGTAGTTCAGCCGGTTGAATGTGATTCGCTTTGCGATTCTCACGTTTGATCGCCTCATAGACTTCTTGTCTGTGGACAGGAATATCGTTTGGGGCTTCGATACCAAGCCGCACTTTATCCCCACGAATGTCCACGATCGTGATAACAACATCATCGCCGATCATGATGCTTTCATCTCGATGTCGCGAGAGTACAAGCATTGGAGACTCCTTTTCTTCGTTTCGGTTGCATCCAGTGCAACAGGGTTGGATCTAAACAAGTGGGCTGTGCCAGTACCAGACTTGCGTCCAATTATTAGCACAAGCTGAGTATCGGCGGTAGAATGCATGCGAATCATTGAGACGCGTCGCTTTCCGCCAGGACCTACTGTTCTGTCTTTAACGCCACGGTCTTTGCTTTTCCTAATTTCATGCAAACAACCAGCAAGCACGGCTCGATTTTTTGTGCTTGCTTCCGAGGTGATCCCACTGCGATCACTCGTTCCCAGGCTCTGCCTGGGAACGCATTGGTGTGGAGGCTCCTGCCTCCCGAGTTCACAAACTAAGGATACATTTCGGCGAGGCGAAGCCTCGCTTGCATGAGTTACCAGGCAGAGCCTGGTAACTAGATTGCACAGTGCAAAACTAGGCTGACGTTTCGCCGAGAACGTAATGTACGAACTTGCTAATTTCTAATCCATGGCTTTTGGCGTACTGACCAACCGATAGTTTGTCGTCTTTGACGAACGCTTGGTCGAGCAAAACGCGTTCAGCAAAGAACTGTTTGAGCCTACCTTCGACCATCTTGTCCACAATCGCTTCAGGCTTGCCTTCCTTGATTGCGAGTTCTCGCAAGACTTTTCGCTCGGTCTCAACCAATGCCGGATCCAGCTCACTTGAGGACAGAGCCGCAGGTCGCATGGCCGCGATGTGCATTGCGATGTCGCGGGCCGCAGCGTCATTTGAGCCGCTTGTCAGAGATACCAAAACGCCGGAGACCGTGGTTGCGTTGTGGCTGTAACCACCGCTCGCGCCATCCACCCGAATCATTCGACCAATCTCAAATTTTTCTCGAATTCGATTGAAGAGTTCGTCTTTCTGCTCTCCAACCGTCATTCCAGCCTTCGTTGGAGAGGATTGCGCAAGCAATTCCTCCACGTTTTTCGCGTTGCTTTTCGCAAGGGCTTCCGCAAGATCATTAGCCAATTGGATGAATTCCGAATTGCCAGCCACAGGTGCGCTTTCGCATTTCAGCTCGACCATCGCGCCAGCTGCCTTGTCGCTGCCTGCAAAAAGACCAAAACGACCAAAAGCGGTTTCGCGATCGGCGCTTTTGTCACGAGCTTTAACACCTTTTTCCCGGAGGATGGCAACGGCCTTGGCTTCATCACCGCCAGCTTCGGTCAGTGCGGCCTTGCATTCCATGAGGGGCAAACCAGTTCTTTCACGCAGCGCTTTAACGGCGGAAGCAGAGATTTCTGCCATTTTCCAAACTCTCCCTAAAACAAATGAACAACCATATAGGAACTATGTGTTAGAAAAAATCGCCTAACACGAGTAAAACTTCTATCGGGCGAGAACTAAGCCATGCCTTCCGCTTTGGCAACCATTTCGCTGGTTGGATCAGGCACATTCCCCATCGTCTTTTGAAGTTCTGGGTTTTCAGCCTTACCAGCCAAAATCGCATCCGCCAATTGCTTCATGATCAAATCAATGGATCGGATGCCGTCATCGTTGCCTGGAATCGGCAAATCGATTTGAGTTGGATCGCAATCGGTATCGATCAAGGCGACCGTCGTAATTCCTAAGCACTTGGCTTCTCGTACTGCGTTCTTTTCCTTCTTTGGATCAACGATAACCAAGCACTCTGGCAAGCGATTCAAGGATCGAAGGCCATTCAAGTTTCGGTAGATCTTTCGATACTCACGCTTCAACGAAGATTGCATCTTCTTTGAGTATTGATTGATTTTTTCGGAATTCATAATCGTTTCAAGCTCTTCCAGACGAGCCATTCGATCGCGAATGGTGCGGAAGTTGGTGAGGGCACCACCGAGCCAGCGTTCGCTGACAAACGGCATACCACATCGGGTAGCTTCTCGTTGGATCACTTCCGACGCTTGACGCTTTGTTCCCACGAACAAAATTAGGGAGCCACCGTTGGCTACTTGGTTCAGGTATTTCTTGGCTCGCAACATTCCGCGGAGCGTTTCGCGAATGTCGATGATGTGGATTAAGTTCTTTCGCCCGTAGATGTAAGGTTCCATCTTGGGATTCCAGCGACTGACTCGGTGTCCAAAGTGCGCACCGGCTTCAATAAGTTTCTGTACTAATTCGTTTGCCATGAAATCTCCTCTTTTCTGTGCATTTCCAAAGCGATGCATCGACCGATTGGCCATCGTCCGTACACAGGACGCTCTCAACGCCGTAGCGCGTGAGCGTCCTTCTGCTTAAACAGGAATGCGATTCTTTGCGGGCTAAGAAGACGCCATGCGAATAATTCAACGCAAAAACGACGTCTGCAAGCTGACGCGAATCCAAAGCGTAGCGGCAAAGGGTGTTTGTCGTCAATCGAAAAGTCGAATTTTGAGCCTCTACTGGCCCAGTATTCCGCGACTCGAAACACTTGTAGAATTCTATTTCCACGATTTTCGATGGGTCCAGCCTGATCTATTCCCCACGCTATCTATGAACGGTTGCAGGACGCAAATGCCGACTACGGACGAAATTCTCTCACAAACCTGGCAAATACATCAGCAAGGCAACGCAACCCACGCGGAAAAAGTTTACCGATCGATCGTCGAGCGGGATCCAAAACACGTCAACGGTTGGTGTTATTTAGGGATCGCATTGCACGATCTGCGTCGCTACGACCAATCCGTCGCAGCGTATGAACGAGCTTTGGCGTTGCAACCGAATTTTCCGATTGCGCTAAACAATATGGGGAACTCGCTGAGGTACTTAGGGCGGGTCGCAGAAGCAGACAAAGCGTTTCAAAAAGCGCTCGACCTTTCTCCTGACTACTTCAACGCCCTGCGCAACCGAGGCACTTTGCACGCTTGGACCGGTCGTATCGACCTTGCTTTCAAGTACTACCATCAAGCCATGCAGCTAAACCCAAACGATGCCGAATTGCACCGCAATTTGGGTGTCATTCACTTGTTGCAAGGGAATTTCAAGGACGGTTGGCGAGAATACGACTTTCGCTGGCAATGCAGCGAAGCGATCCAGCATCGCTATCCACAACCGAAGTGGACAGGGCAATCGCTTGCTGGCAAGACGGTTTTGCTCTACAGCGAACAAGGACTCGGCGACACGATTCACTTTGTTCGATTTGCTAAAACACTGAAAGAACTGGGTGCAACGACGATTGTTCATATGCAGCCCGCATTGCTCGCGTTGCTCCAGGGATGCCAAGGCATCGACTACCTCATTCCAAGCTCGTTGCAAATCGAACATCCGTTCGATTACCACTGCTCCTTGTTGGATGTGGCCAAGGTATTGCAGATTGATGACACGAACGTGCCCAACGCAGTTCCCTACATACAGATTCCCAACCAGTTGATCCGTTATTGGGGAGGTACTCTAGCCAGCGCGTTGCCGAAAGCCAAACTTCGCGTTGGCATTGTATGGCAAGGAAACGCGGACCATCAAGCGGACATGTTTCGGTCGATACCACTCGAAAAACTGACACCCCTGGCTGATGTCGATGGAATTCAGTTGATTAGTTTGCAACGCGGCAAAGGGGTCGAGCAACTCAAAAACTGGTCTGGGAGCAAGCGGATCTATTGTCTACCCGACAACATCGATCAAAGCAGCGGTGCATTCATGGATACGGCTGCCATTATTCAGCATCTAGATTTGATTGTGACCAGCGATACATCCATGGCTCATTTGGCCGGTGCCTTGGCTCGTCCGACCTGTGTGCTATTGGGGTTCACTCCCGATTGGCGCTGGATGCAAAATCGGCCCGAAAGCCCTTGGTATCCGACCTGTCGACTCTTTCGCCAACCCGCAGTCGGCGATTGGGAAACAGTTATCTCTGAAGTGAAAAACCACATCGCCGCGATGCTTTGAAAAATCACGTTTCAATGGCCAACTCGCTGCGACAAGCCCAGAGGCTAGTGGTCAGGAATCGACTGGAGTGAAGCGGTCCATGAACTCCGAAACTCGCATGTTCAACATCGATTGGCCTGCATGAAACAGCTGCACCAATGACTCGACTCGATTTTCCGTGAACCGCTTGCCAGCGTTGGTACGGAATTTGGATTTGAGAGGCCCTATGGCTTCATTGCGTCGTCGTCGATGTCCAAGCGGAAATTGAACTTCAACTGCATCCGTCGCGGTTCCATCCTCGAAGAATACTTGGACGCGATTGGAAATCGAACGAAGATCAGGATCCAAGTAATCTCGCGAATATTTCATTTCTTCGGTGACTACCATTTTGCTGCGAAGCAGGTCGATGCGTGCATCGGCCGCCGCGACGTCTTCGTAATGTTCCGATGTCAAGTCGCCATGCAGCAATCCGATCGCCGTAATGTATTGCAAGCAATGGTCGCGATCTGCGGGATTGTTGAGCGGCCCCTTTTTGTCGATGATGCGAATCGCGGATTCATGCGTATGAATCCGTATTTCTTTTATGGACTCTACGCGTTGGATGACTTGTGCGTGCAACTGGATAGCCGCTTCGGCAGCGGTTTGAGCGTGGAACTCGGCAGGGTAAGCGACTTTGAACAAGATGTTCTCCATGACGTAGCTCGTTAGCGGGCGATGGATCAGGATAGGTTTTCCATCCATCATGACATCTTGAAACCCCCAGCGTTTTGCTGTCAGGGCGGTGGCGTAGCCCATTTCTCCGGTCATCGTCCAAAGGGCTAGTTGAACCGCCCTCTGCGTTGCATCCCCAGCCGCCCAGCTCTTTCGCGATCCCGTGTTCGGCGAGTGACGATACGTTCGCAAGGCTCCTCCATCGAGCCAAGCATGACTGACGGCATCGGCGATCTGCGCTTTGCTTCCACCAAGCAGTGAACATGCGACCGCCGTCGAGGCAACGCGGACAAGTAAAACGTGATCGAAGCCCACACGATTGAAACTGTTTTCCAACGCCAAGACACCTTGAATTTCATATGCTTTGATTGCGGCGTCGAGCACATCTTGAATCGTGTATTGGCGATTCGGTTGCCACGGATTGGCAGGGTTGCGATCCAAGTAGTCCGTCAACGCGAGAATGGCTCCGAAATTGTCGGACGGGTGGCCCCACTCAGCGGCGAGCCAAGTGTCATTGAAATCCAGCCATCGAATCATGCAGCCGATGTTGAAGGCTGCCTTCACCGGTTCCAGTTGCCAATGTGTACCGGGCACGCGCGCTCCACCAACCAGCGTCGCACCCGGCACGACGGGTCCCAACATTTTGGTGCAAGCGGGGAACTCAAGGGCTAGCAGTCCGCATCCCAAGCTATCGAACAGACACCAACTCGCTGTTTCTAACGCTTCCTTGCTAAAGGTCGATTTCGAAACGGCGTACTCCGCAATGGTCTGCAAGAGTGGGTCAACCGTTTCATCGGGACGTCGAGTTGAGTGATGCATACTATGGCTTGCCGATACAATAGACAGAATCTCCAGTACGGATGATTAACTTGCCAGAACCGACGGCACATCCATATTGAGTCGGGCCAGAAAACATAGCCGCAGCTCGCTTGCGCTCTTCGGTGGACTCGTTGGCACCAGCCTTCTCATCGGCTGCCACCGCGTCAGGGTCCCATAGTTGGTTTTCGGCAAGAATCTTAAACTCCTTACCCGCGGCAATCACCGTGGTAAGCCCGTCTTTTCCAAAAAAGTAGACTCGATCGCCTAATCCGATCGGAGTGGCCCAACAGGATTGTTTGGTTCGTTCCTTATAGTTTAATGAGCCGGTTTCTAGATCGAAGCAATAGACCACACCGGTGCGATTTACCCAGTACGCGCATCCACGATACGACATTGGAGAAGCCCATGATGGTGCTGCCTCGGAGGCGATCCAAAGTGGCATGGCTGACCATTTGCCAGCAACCAATTTGACGTCCATCACCAAGTTCGACTTCTTTGCCAATTCCGTATTCTCTCCTTCTCGACCGCCAGCCGCTGCGACAAAGAAGCGGTCCGGGCCGGCAGGTAAAGGAGTTGTGCCGGTATTGCCACCGATGTCCGCGAAACTCCAAAGCAAATTGCCGGTTGTGCAATCATACCCGTCGACGCTGCCAGACGAACTCACCAGAACCTGCTTGACCCCAGCGATCGTTTGTATCGAAGGGGACGACCAGCTCCTACGAGATGTTCGATCTCGTTTCCAAACTTCCTGTCCCGTGGCTTTGTCGATCGCTACCAGATAGCTTGGTCCTTCATCGTCCACGAGAATGATGACGTGATTGTCAGTCTGCACAGGCGAGCCACATAGACCGAATTTGTTTTGAAATTTTCCGTAATCCTTTGCGATCGATCGGCTCCATTGTTGTTTGCCTGCATGGTTCAGACAAACGATGTCACCGCTTTCAAAAAATGCGATTACGTTTTTCGAATCAACAACAGGCGTGGGAGCCGCTCTACTGACGTAGAGACTGTTCTCGACAGGATCCGAATTCTTGAGTGCATGTCTCCAGAGTTCTGCTCCATCCGAAAGCGATAAACAGTAGATGTAGTAGTCATCCTTGAGAGGCCCAGCCGTGGACGTAACGAAAACCTTGTTGTCCCAAATGATTGGGCTTGACTGGCCATGTCCAACGGGAGCCGACTTCCACAAAACGCCTTCCTTGGGCGACCACTTCGTCGGTATTGACTCGGGCGTAGTTAATGTTGCGTCTATCCCAAGAAACCCTGGCCAACTGTCCCCCGGAACAACACATAAAAATAAACTAGCAATCGACAGGAACAGGACCGACATAAAGGATGCTTTCTAAATCAAGCGAGTGATGAATTGCTCATGCAAACGATTCTTATTTCGATTTTCCGAGGACTTTTTGGAGAAAGAGTTCGATCGGACCAATGGACTTCGTGGTCGCTTGCTCGAAACTCATCCCACTGGCTAACGATCGGATAATGGCATCATATTGGGCCTTCATTTTTGCCTCAGCCATGAATCGGATGACTCCAAAGCCAATGGTGGCGGAGTCCTCGTCATTCATAGTTCCTTGAAGGAACGGTTTTAGATCCTTGATTTGAGACATAGACTCGGGCAGGCGTTTGATCCAAGGCTGGACACGTGCATCGTTGATTCCGACCGAGACAGCCAGGGCTTGTCGGCCAGCTCCGTCCGCGAACCATTTGGGCACACCCTCAAAGGAACTTAACCATAAGCTTGTAAACTGTTGCACCAATGACGTTTCATTGATCTTGTTAGCGGCTTGGTCGAACACCATTGCGACATAAACATCGAGATTATCATAACGCCAATGGCTTGACCATTCTGGTGGCAACGAACGGCTCTCGAGCATCGTTCCGAATTCGCTGTAGTCGTAACGCTGCTTGAGTGCGAAGATGGTGATGCCGCCCTTGATCAAGGGCTCTTTGCTGTTGATTTTGAACATCTTTCGAACTTGGTTCAAGGCCGTGTGGGATTGCTTGAGCAGATCGGACACATTCTCGGCACCGATGTCACCGATGATATGAATTTGATCGTCGTGTGCTTCGTCGGCTTCGCGTTTGGGGGCAACTAATTTCCATTTTTCACGAGCTCGCGTCATTCGCTTTTCCATTAGCTCTTTGTGAGATGCTTTGGCGGCCCATGCTTGGCTGACGACTTGTTCTAGTTTCGCGTCTTTGCTTTTGCCATCGAAAGTCGCCCCTTCTTGGATCCAAGTCGCGACGAGTTGGATTTGCTCGTCCGACAACGGGCTTCGTCCCATCGGCATCCTCGCCCCTTCGGTGCCACGAAGCTTCTTAATCAATAGACTCTCTTCAGGCTTTGTCGGTTTCAGTGCGACGCCGCTATCGCCACCCTTGATCAATCCTGCGAACGCATTGAATTGCAATCCGCCCGAATTGCGTGTTCCGTTGTAATGGCAGCCGTTGCAATTCGATATTAGGAGAGGAGCAATATCGCGAGAAAAGCTAACCGTTTCCTTTCCTGTGGCAGCCGGAATAACGATTGGCTCTTTCTTCGGATCCGGCGTTGGCATGGCCGGGGACTTGCTATTGACCAACGAAGCGATCGGATCGGTTGGAGCTGGGCCGTCGAATTTGGCACCTTCCTTGATCCACTGCTTGAGTTTGGCAAAATTTTCTGGAGTTACCTTAGCTCCGTTGCGTGGCATGTCGCCTGTTTCAATGGTCTCGACAATTCGGCTGCTGGCGGGATCGCCTGGGAAGAGAACGACACCACCTTTTGAGCCTTTGATGAGTGCGTTGTACGTCGCCAGGGAAAAACCACCCCGCTCCGCCTTGATATGACATTGCCCACATTGATCGACCATCCATGGAGCAATGTCGCGAGAGAAACTCAAGGCTTTGGTGTTTGCAGGGACTGTGGAGGGAGCAGTTGGGGAAGTTTTTGGTGCGTTGCTCCTCTTTGCTTTGAGCAGTGTGTCCCAGTTGGGCAGTTCAGAGAGCTCCGCTCCTTGGACTTCTAGGAGTTCGTGAGCTTTCTCGAGCTGGGCGTGCAGCTTCTTCAGCTCCGCGAGATCCTTGACCGGTGCGTTCGCGACTAAATCGACAAACGATTTGGTACTCTTTTCGACAATCTCAGAGGAATCGAGGACTTTGCCCGCCTTGAGTTGTTGGCCGGCGGTTTTGAGAGATTCCTTAAGGCTACCCAGGTCGTCTGCCTGGACGACCGGAGTGAGGAGCAGTACGAGAGCAATCGATCGGAAGAAGAGATTTAGCATAGTATTCGGTCAAAGCTAAGATTTGCATGTGTCCAAGGCAGGCGGGGTTCCGCGTGAAATGTCGCCCTAGTATTTACACGGTTAGAGATAAAGGAGCATGGATGAAGTACTCAGTCGCCTACCGATTTGCCATCATCGCTAGAACGATGCCTGCGATCAACAAGATTACGATGACTCCAGCTCCGGCTAGCATCCAGATTCTTGGGTTTTTCTTTTTCCGCTGGTTCGCATTTGCAGATTTTACTGCTTCCAGATTGCTCTTGGGCTTGTCGAGCGGTTGGCCAAGGGATTTTACGAGAGGAGATTTCGGTTGCACGTTTCCTTGTTGAGGGTTGGTGATGGGAGACGTCGCCTTGGCAATCGCTTGACTCTTTGACGTCTTTGCGTTGGGCACGTTGGTGTCATGCACAAGATCGATCTTGCTATCGACGGTCGACGCATCCCCTTTCGCGATCGCTCGGAGTACGCCGCTATCCGAAGCGGACAGACTAACCACTGCGCTGCCCAGGCCGATTTTGCCAACTTTCGTTCCAGTTCCTCGATTCGTGACCGTATCGACGTTGGTTTGAGCCTTGTTTCTGCCTTCAAGAATGTCGGAAACAGAAAGATTGTTGTCCTTGGTTTTGGCTGGATTGTCCTTGGTCTCGTTTCGATACTTGACCAGCCAAGCCTCCAGCACTTCCGCAACTTGGAGGCAGGATGCGTAGCGGTATCTAGGATCCTTTTGCATCATCTTGACGCAAACGCCATCCAATTCTCCCGGACAATCTGGGCGATCTTTTCGCACATCGGGAGGCATCGAATTCTGATGTTTGATGATACGGCTGGCGATACTTCCATCGGGGAAGGGCGGATGGCCCGTCAGCAAAAAGTAGAGCGTGCATCCAAGACCGTACATGTCGGCGCGACTATCGATCTTGTGGCTATTGATGGCTTGTTCTGGAGGAAGGTAATCGGCTGTGCCGAGGACCTTGTCGTTGTACTCCATTGTGAGGGAAGCATCTGATTCCTCTGTAAACAGAGCGAGTCCTAGGTCCAAGACTTTCACGACACCATCTTTATTGACAAGCAGATTGGCAGGTTTGACATCGCGGTGGATCAGTCCTGCCTCGTGGGCATGGTGAAGACCGCGAGCCGCTTGTGCGATGTAATCGGCAGCTACAGCGTAGGGGAGCGGTCCGTGTTTGCGAACAAGGTTTTGCATGTCCGCACCCTCGACATATTCCATGACGAGGTAGTGTGTATCCTTTTCGTTGTTGATGTCGTAGGCCCGAACGATGTTGATGTGGTTCAACGACGCAATGGCCTTGGCTTCGCGTTGGAATCGTTCCAAGTAGCTGTTGTTGCCAAGCTTGGACTTGGGTAGCACTTTGATCGCTCGTTGATGCTTCATCAGCATATGTTCGGCGAGGTAGACGCTGCTCATCCCTCCTGAGCCGAGATGTCCCAAGAGTTTGTGGCCACCAAGAAAAAACCCTTTGTACTTACCCTGCAAAAACTTTTCGCACTGCCATCGCGTCACGATTCCTGCGTCTTCAAGGGCTTTGCAGACAACGACTGGATCTTCGGGAAGAACTCCCTCGTTTTTGGATCGAATCACTTCCAGCTGGGCCTCTAAGATAGCTGGATCAACGAGTTTGCTCTTTTCGATTATCTCGAATATGCGATCTGAGGTGATTTGCGTCATGCCAACTTGTTCCTCGAAAGACTACCGATTTTGCTGGTTGGGGTCACTCGATTCAACGGATTCTAAACGAGTTGCGTGCGTCAATGCACATTTCTTTCGTAAGCCATATCAACGACTCGACAGATCTCGATATTCCTTAGTGTACTGGAATATTTTCCTAAGAATACGGACCCATCGGCGAAGAAATTGTGTTTTCTGACGTTTTTCGTTGCCCCTCGCAGCAATTCGTTGATTCGCTAAACTGTTCAAGTCACTTCCAGCCGCATCCATCCGCATCCATCCGCACCTTAGGAACCTTAAGGCATGAGCTACTTTCCTGAAATCCGCACGATTCAATACGAAGGCCCTCAAAGCCGAAATCCCTTGGCGTTTCGTTGGTACAACCCTTCGGAACTCATCGAGGGCAAGTCGATGAAGGATCACTTGCGATTCAGTATTGTTTATTGGCACACCATGCGAGGGACTGGCTCCGATCCGTTCGGACCGGGAACGGCAATTCGCCCCTGGGATGACGGTAGTAATTCCGTCGAAAACGCACTTAGACGAGTGGAAGTCGCGTTCGAAATTTTTCAAAAACTGGACGCTCCTTACTACGCATTTCATGACCGAGATGTTTCTCCCGAGGGCGGTTCGTTGCGTGAAACAAACGCGATCTTCGACCGAATCTCCAGCTCCCTCAAGGAGCACCAAGACAAAACCGGCGTCAAACTTCTGTGGGGTACCGCCAACATGTTCAGCCACCCACGGTTTATGCATGGGGCGGCAACTACTTGCAATGCGGACGTTTTTGCATTCGCCGCAGCTCAAGTCAAAAAGTGCTTGGAAGTCACCCAAATGCTCGGTGGTGAGAACTATGCATTTTGGGGGGGCAGGGAAGGATATCAGTGCCTCTACAATACCGACATGAAGCGAGAACTTGACCACTTGGCAAAGTTTTTTCATATGGCTGTCGACTACGCCAAGAAGATCGGTTTCCAAGGCCCATTCCTGATCGAGCCAAAACCCAAGGAGCCAACGAAACACCAATACGATAGCGACGCGGCTGCGTGCTTGAATTTCCTCCGATCCTACGATTTGATGCCTTACTTCAAACTCAACTTGGAGACCAATCACGCAACGCTTGCCGGTCATACGATGATGCACGAACTGGACTATGCGGGCATGCAAGGTGCGCTCGGTTCGATCGACGCCAATACTGGAGACTTGCTATTGGGCTGGGACACAGATCAGTTCCCGACCGACTACTACCTAACAGCCCAATGCATGCTCGCAATTCTGAAGCACGGTGGACTTAAGACCGGTGGAGTCAACTTCGATGCCAAAGTCCGACGTGAAAGCTTCGAGCCCATCGATCTGTTTCATGCGCACGTTGGGGGAATGGATGCTTTCGCCCGTGGGTTGCGAATTGCAGCCGATATTCGACGCGAAGGTGTTATCGATCAGTTCGTTAAGAGCCGATACCGAAGTTGGGATAGTGGTATCGGTGCTGAAATCGAAGCAGGTAAGCAGAACTTTGATAGCTTAGAAGCTTACATACTGGAGAAGGGCGAGGCCAACGCCAACGAGAGCGGCCGACAAGAGATGCTTGAGAATATCTTCAATCGCTATATTTAGTTGGATTGTCTCAGGTAGGGGATTGAGACCCGTAGCACAGGCTGCTAGCTTGTGCTTTTTAGACCATTACAGGCTGGCAGCCTGTGCTACGTGGCTTCGTTTTTTCCTTGGGATGACATATGCCCGACCATGCGTTAGAACTGACTGAATTACTAGCTAACGCAGCGGCGAACAAGGCCTTGGTCAAGGCAACCTTCAGTAGCCCCAGATCGCCTGATTCGTTATTTCTGCGAGTTGCCGTACGCCCCATCGAGGTGCGTGGCGGATCCATGCTGCAGTTCACGTCCCAGACGGCAACGCAAGAATTCCACAAAAACCTGAGTCTCGATGAGGCTGCAAACGAGCTGGTTCGTTTGGCAACCAAGGATTTTAAGAACTCCCATTTCACGACAGATTCAGCGTCATTTGAGGCACGTTTTTCCAAGAAGGGTAAGTGCTTTCTTAGCAAAAAACCTATCGCGACCACAACTTTGTCCTTCCCACTTGAACAACCCCACAATCAACTGCGCAATCATTTGATTCCAGAGGGTACTCCGTGCCCGTTCTTGGTGGAAACTGGCATCATGTCCAAAACGGGAATCGTGCTCGCAAGCCACTCTCGCAAATTTCGGCAGATCAATCGTTTCCTCGAGTTTATTCATGATATCGCCGAGTCGCTCCCCTCAGACCGCACGATCCGCGTGATTGACTTTGGGTGTGGCAAAAGCTACTTGACCTTCGCAACACACTATTTGCTGACAACCATTCTTAAACGCGATGTTGAAATAATTGGCCTAGATCGGCGTGAAGACGTTGTCAAAACCTGCTCAGCGATTGTCGAAAGGCTTGGCATACAGAATTTGCGATTCACCGTTGGCGACATTGCCGGCTATGTCTCGAACGCGAATGTAGACATGGTCATCTCGTTGCATGCGTGCGACACAGCGACCGACGAAGCGATCGCACAAGCGATTCGATGGCAAAGCAAAGCCATTCTAGCGGTTCCTTGCTGCCAGCATGAACTGAACAGTCATCTGTCTGCGTCCGCACTCGCGCCAGTGACATCGTTTGGGATTTCGAAAGAGAGATTCGCATCTCTAGCGACCGATTCCATGAGAGTTGCGTTGTTAAACGCGGTCGGATATCAGACACAACTCCTTGAGTTTATCGAAACCGAACATACGCCCAAGAATTTGCTCATTCGCAGTGTTCGAAATCAGGAATGCCCTGCGACGGATGCGAAGACTCGAAGCCGTTCTGAAGTTGGCACATTGCGAGCATTGCTTGGCATCCCACCTCTGACGCTCGAACGAAAGCTCGTCGAGCTTGGAATTCTAAACTAGGCGTGATTGCGATAACGCATGTACCAAAGCAAGGCGACCAAAGTCTTCGCATCGATGATCTTTTTGTCACGCATTAAGCTATCGATTTCTGCCCACGACAGGATCGTATTCTCGATTTGCTCGCCAGGTTCGCGCGCGGATTGCCCCATGGTTAAACCTTCGGCCGCATAGAAATGCATCTTTTCATCAAGAATGCCAGGCGACATGACAAAAGTATGGATGTGCGTCAGAGTACTTGCCAGGTAGCCGGTCTCCTCTCGTAATTCCGCATGCGCCGTTTCAAGAGGAGTGAGCGACTTATCAAGAGTCCCTGCCGGCAACTCAAGATGCCATCGATCGATCGCAACGCGATATGTTTGAATCAAACATACATGATTCGCATCCACAAGCGGTAGGATCACCACAGCGCCTGGGTGCCGAACGATGTTTCGAATCAAACGTGAACCGTCCGATAGCACTTCCTCCACTTCTTCGACTGCAAAACGTTTGGCTTGAAAGAGCTTTTTCGCAGTTCGCATGTTAGCCAGCAAACCGCTTGTTCGATTCAACACCCAAGGTTTCTTCTGCAGTTTGACGAAACTGCATGAGGAATGCGTCCTCAGGGGTATCCTCGTAGAAGTCTTTCAGTACGCCAGTGGCTCGAAATCCGAGCTGGCGGAAAAATAACTGTGCGGACAAGTTTGTCTCACGTACTTCAAGAACGATTCGATTGCGCCGCTGATAAGCGAGCTTGGACACGAGCTTTTCCGTCATGGCTTTGCCAACCCCTTCCCGACGAAACTCCGGGTGCACAGCGAACGACAAAATGTGAATTCGGGTTTTGTGTAATTCATAAATCATGAACCCAACAACTTCCTCGTTTCGCTCGGCGACCATTCCGATGCAATCGCGTTGACGAAGACATCGGATGAACTCTTCCTCAGTCCAGGGGAATTCGAAACTGTTTGATTCGATAGCTAGCACTGACGGCATATCACGACGAATCATCCAGCGAATGTGAACGCAAGACTTATCTGATTCGATCCTTGGCATTAGACAAATTCCTTCCGAGAACTTTCGCGATGATGGAAAGCGGCTACCCACGCGTTCTTCCTTGAACGGGAGAATCGAACGATACCAAAGTGGGGAACCAGAACCAAGATGAGTTTCGAACACAACGATTTTGCGAATAATCCCAAACATCCCCACCCTAGACAGTTAGTATTTGAGAATGCACAGGCTGCCCAAAAAGCAAGCACACTCCGCAACACCCCTCTTTGGTGGTAATGCCTGCATTTTAAGCAATGCTATCTATTCGATCTTAAGTCCTTGCTGGCATTTGGTTTGCATCGATGGTATTGACAGCTATCGGAACGTTGATGTGCTTCGGCTGCGGCTTCGCGGTCCAGACGAGCGATGACTTCCTTCGTGACGGGTGCAGGCGAAGGAGGTTTTGGACGACTGCAGCCGTTCCCCCCAAAACGCATTTCGCAAGGATTAGGTATCTCAGGATGAATTTCGACAGCAACACACCAGACCACAACGCCTCCGCAAACGAATGGCTCGCGCCCGCCGAGCCAAAGACAGCCCCCCCAAAGCCAGTTTCGTCGCGACTTCGGGAAAAAGCCGCTGACGAAGCCGGCGAGAAGCTGGCTGCCGAAATGAAGGTTTTCAATCAAGTGGCAACGGAGCTTAAAGCCAAGCGGAACGCGGACCTGCCTATCGCGTTACGCCGAAAACTCGTCGTGGAGACCGCGACCGAACTTTTCGGCCTTGCTCCAACGTGGACTGCTTTTTATCGGGAAACGCTGGGAGGAGATGGAGTAGCGAGAGCCCTGTTTGCTGACGTCGCCGAAGCCAGGGAGTACGAATGCAGTGATGAGCATAACAAGGTGCTCGAAATGTTAACTGTTTTGCGATCGCGCGATCTTCCCGAAAACGACCCCCACGAACCGCAGCGAATGATTACCGTTCGCATCCCAAAAAGCCTTCATGATGCAATTTGCGACGAAGCCAACAACTTATCCGTAAGCGTAAACAAGCTCTGCATCTCCAGAATGCTTCAAAAAGTTGATCCAGCGATGATTCCTTCCTCGACTCAAAAGCGACGAGGCAGGCGTCCTGGCGCGGCTCCCGTCGAGGCTCGCGTTGCCGTAGACGAAACCGCAACCCCGCAAACCAATGCGGATGGAGTCGATGGGTAATACGCAACTCGCAGTGCCGCAACAAGATAGCTGGATAGATTAAATTCGTCTAAGGCGATTAGCGACGATTCACGTTAGCCTATTGTCGCCCATGCGTATATACTTTCAACCGACCTGGGGAGTTAGTGCGATCGCTTTGCGTCATGGCAAAGAGGAAAGTCCGGGCTCCATAGAGCAAGGTGGTCGATAACGTCGACCGGCCGCAAGGCTAGGGAAAGTGCAACAGAAAGCAAACCGCTGGGCACCTGCTCAGCAAGGGTGAAACGGTGGGGTAAGAGCCCACCAGAGCTCAAGGTGACTTGGGCTGCTAGGTAAACCCCACCTGGAGCAAGAACAAACAGAACGTCAATTCACCAGCAAGCTTGCTCGTTGGTGAGTGGGCTGCTGCTCGCGGCCTCGCACGTTCGGGTTGATCGCTCGACGCCGTTAGCAATGACGGTGCTAGATAAATGATCGCAGCGCTTCGGCGAACAGAACCCGGCTTACGAACCCCCCAGGTCTTTTAAGCCCGCACGAGCGATGATAGCACAGGCTGCCAGCCTGGTTCGTCATGCAAAACACAGGCTAGCAGCCTGTACTCCGGGTATATCTCATCCTGCCGCTCGCATTAGAGCAACGTCTGCGACTGGAAAAAACCAGGCCTTGGCATTAAAGGTGCCACTTGTCTAAATTAAATGTGCCACTTGTTTCTGTTAAATGTGCCACGCTTTCTCTTTCCATGTTTCGCCGCCTTTCCAGCATTGACATTTCCGATTCGGCATTTCTGCAATGCTGCCTGGTGCGGGCGAAACTATCAACGCAATTAGGCGAGCGGCAGACTGAAAACTACCAATCTTAATCGTTGTGAGCTTCGGGTTGGGATAGTGCAATCTGCCGCTTGCCTAAATAGTGCTGAACCACTAACGGCACATGTTTAGAATACGTTCGAGGTGCTCGTCCAGCACTTCGGCTCCCGTCCGAATACGCAACTCGACGTCGAGACTCCACACACCGAACGTACCAAGACGCGGAATATCTATCTTGGCAAGGTCTTTTCCTGTGCAGAGAATGGCTTCAACCGGAATCACGTTGCCACGTGCCTGCTGTTCTATGTCCCTCATATTCTGCGCACTGTAATCATGATGATCCGGGAAGGCTATGCTACCTGCGATGATTGCGCCACAGGTCCTCAACGTCTGAAGAAATCCACTTGGGTTCCCAAGCCCACTCACCACATAAACATTTTTGTCTCGCAGCCATTCCACTGGCATCGTCTCGCCGAGTGAATTCCTCAGCCGCACGGGATAATGCTCTGCTTCCAGCCATGCGGCTTTTGGGTTGTAGCGCTGAACGCGCGTTCGAATTTCAGCCAAGGTTTGCGCATCCACTTGATCGGCACGCGTAGCCATAACCACCGACGCACGTCGAAGCGAACTTAACGGTTCTCGCAACATACCGCGTGGCAAAAGATGTCCAAAGCCAAAGGGCTCCCTAGCATCCAGCAACACAATTTCCAAATCGCGATGGATCTTGCGATGTTGGAAACCATCATCCAATAGCAGCACTTGCATCCCAAGCTCTTCCGTCGCAATCGTTGCAGACGCGATTCGATTTGGATTTTGCAAATGCGGTACGTCCGGAAGCAGGACCTCCAATTCCCTCGCTTCGTCATTCCTACCATCGCTTCCAGCTGCGTATCCACGAGAAAGGATTGCAACTCGCATCTCGCGATCTCGAAACCATCGTGCCAGCATGGCTACAGTCGGGCTTTTACCCGTCCCGCCAGCCGTCAAATTCCCGACAGAGACCACGGGTAACGTTGCTTTGGCTGTCTTCTTCCATCCGTGATCGTAAGCTTGGTTGCGTCCCCAAACGACTGCGGCGTAGGGCTGGCTCAAGCACCAAAGCCCTGCTCGCGCAAGGATCGAACGCAACGAATTTGATTTTCCTGACAGTATTTCTTCAACGCGATGCATTCACGGTCAAACTCGTAGTAGTCTCAATGTTGGACTGCCCCAACGACAAAGGGCCTACCCTATATTAACAAAAAATTCATGCCGATGCACCCGTGTACCAATAGTCAACAATGAGCGAGAGCTAACGAGCGTTAAGTCTTGAGTGATTTCAGGTCAGCCCGTTTGGTTTCGTACGTTTCATGGAATGCCAACGCCAGCGGATCTGGTTGAACGCCCCATCGCAGACAGGCTTCTTGATACACATCGGGCCACCAATTCCGATGCTTGGTGAGCCCTTGCTCTCGATAAGCTCCCCAATGGCTCACCACTTTGCTCCAACACTCGTCGCCGTACTCTAGGGATTCCTTGAGTGACTTAAATTGCGGAACATACCAACGGCGACCGATTTGTGCATGCAGGACTTCATCTGCCCAATCGAAATCCTGAAACAGCGCCGAAAGCGGACTGCCGCTGGCCACCCCAACCTCCCATTCAAATCGCTTGCCGGTCTTTGGCATCAGTCCTTGCTCAATGAAAAACAACACACCGTGTCGTTCCTGTGCCGTGAGTTGCGTGTTCAAGTTCCGAGACCATGTGAAGTTGATTGGGATCTTGCTCCAATCGATTCCGAGCGAAGCGAAACCAACTTCACCCATCATGGCATGTCTCGCTTCATCCCAAAGCTGTCGACACATCTCCATGTGGAATTCCCAAGGCTTATCTTGAATCTCATTCAGAATGCTGGCCATCATTTCAGGAACGTCAATCTCACGCAACCGCTTGTAGTACATCATGAGCGTTTTGTCCCGCGGCGCAAAGTCTTCGTCATACAAAAACGCTTCTGGATTGACCCCCGCGTTGAACGGATCGATAAAGCGTTCGTCTCGCTTTGGCATCCCGTCGTACTGGTAGGCTTGCGCGGAATAAATCGGAGCCGGAACGTCAGCAGCGGTCGGTTGCGTGCCGTCAAGACTTCCTGCTGCCTGCAAACAATCGTTGAGCTTGTCGCACCACGCTTGTGATTCTTGCCGCTGGGCTGTGTTGACAAGACAAGCGACCGCTTGCGTTCCGAAGTCATCGATTGCCGTGAAGTCGAAGTCGATCAAGCGAGCGAGCCGAACCGTTGGTGCGTCCGCTAAAGGATGCGCATCGATCGCAAGCTTTTCGCATGCAGCACGCACTGCCGGGACTACGATTTCATACAGCCCTAACACCAGCAACTCGGTGGTTGGAGCCGCAATGACTTCGTCCATCAATCGTTCGAGGCCCTGGTGCGGGATTCGCTCAAGGCCCAACGGTGGTTCTCGCATCTCCGAGACCCGTTTCCGAATCGATGTGACTTGTTCTGAACACAGGTACGCATGATGACTGAAGGCGGTTTTGAGTTCATAGATTGGCTCAGCTGTGATCCTTGCCGTGAAGGTCTCGTAAAGCCGCCGCACGACATAATGAAGTCGCTTCAGCCGCTCAGTGCTCTCCTCAACACTCCAAACTCGATGGACCGCATCCTGCATGGAGCAAAGTCCAGCTAGCGGAGGTAGGCCTCGATAGGTTGGGTAGCTTTCGAGTCCGGGAGCTTTGCTTTTTTCGTTTGAGTGCATGATAAGTTCGATGGGAAATAGGTCGTCTAAGCGTAGCAGAACCGAAAATAACGGGATAAATCACGGGATAATTGATTTGCGTTCAGCGAGCTAGCACGGGTAACTCAATCAAACTCGAATGTTGTTTGTCCCGAAAAAGATTGTGCGTTGCTCGCACGAAATCCGATTCAACGGCTTCAAAAATATTTGGCACGTACTTCTGTGGATTGCGATCGATAAACGGAAACCAACTGCTTTGAACATGGATCATCAAGCGATGCCCGGGCTGGAAAGTATGCAAGATGTCGTTCAACTCCAACTTGACCAACGTGGGTTGCCCTGGGACAAAGGGTTTTGGATCGGACAAACTCTCACGAAACCGACCTCGGATCACGGATGCGCGAACAAGTTCATGTCGCCCGGTCGTCGTGGGCTCCCTGGCTGGAGCGCGACCGCGAGAGGAATCCGCAAGCTGCCCCGGTTCCTCGTCGATAATCTTCACTACCCAGTCGGCATCGCTCTCGCTGGTCGACACCCACAAGTTCGCTTGAATGGGTCCGGCGAGAGTCATTGGCTCCTTGAGAACGTCGCTCCGATAGACCAACACATCTGGCCGCCAGGATGCAAAGCGTTGGTCCTCGGTCACATAATCTTTCGCCCAGCCAGTCGTAATCTCCATCGTATAGGGAACGGGTTTGTTGGGATCGCTTACGAAGGAATCGAATCCGTCAGTCGAAACAGGTGCTTGAGTCGACAACTTCCCCTTTTCCCCGAGAAACCAAGCTTTCTTGGTCACGCGTTTTGGCGGCCATTGGTCAAACTGTTGCCACCGATTGGCTCCTGTTTCAAAGACGGTTGCTTCGGCGGGTTGAAATTTTGATTTCTCCACCACGAGCTCACCTGTCTTTGCGGAACTGCCAGTTGCCAGGTTCTTGGGTTCGCGGCTTTCGCGCAGATACGTTTCAAAAAACGGTAGCAATACGTTCTGGTTAAACCAATTCGACGTCGGAAATCCGAAATCCGCTTGGCCTAGCTTGCGTCCGTCGTCGCCAGCCCACTGACCGTGCGACCAAGGTCCCATGACCAAATAGTTTTTGGCGGATGGGTTTTGCTTTTCGATCGCTTCATACGTTTTCAGTGGACCATACAAGTCCTCCGTGTCGTACCAACCTCCTACGGTTAGCACTGCCGCGTTGATGTTCTTGAGGTGCGGTAGCAGGTTGCGATCTTGCCAAAATACGTCGTAGTTGGGGTGTGACTCTAGATCGTTCCAAAACCCAATCTCCTCGTTAAAATACTTTCGATCGACATTGCTCAATGGGCCGAGGTCGAGAAAAAACTGGTAGCCATCGCGAGATGGAAACTGAAACGATGGACCACCCTCCGTGGTCGGATCCGGCCGAGAACGACCAAACGAATAGAAGAAATTAAAGCCCATCGGCAGCACAAAGGCACCGTTGCGATGGAAGTCATCAAAGAACCAGTCTGCGATGGGAGCTTGAGGCGAGACAGCCTTCAAAGCAGGGTGCGAATCGATGGCGCCAGCAGAAGTGTAAAAGCCCGGATAAGAAATCCCCCATTGCCCCACACGTCCATTGCTCCTGGCTAGGTTTTTCACTAACCATTCGATGGTATCATACGTGTCGCTGCTTTCATCAAACTGATCGTTGGAAGACTTGTTCTCGACATGGGGTCGCATGTTGATAAAGTGGCCACCGCTCAAATAGCGTCCACGAACATCTTGAAAGACGAAAACGTAGCGATTTTTCTCGAACTCAGGGCTTGGGCCAAGTCGTGTCTTGTATTGCGAAAGTCCGTACGGGCCCACGTTATAGGGAGTGCGCGAAAGAAGGATCGGATACTGCCGGCTGGGGTCCGCATCGTTGGGTTCGTAGATGGACGTAAAGAGCTCAACACCATCGCGCATTCGAATACGGACTTCGGATTTGTTGTAGTTTGCCCGAATGAACTCGGCTCGCTCGTCGATCGTAGTGCTCGGCGTTTGAGCGACCGAATAAGTGGCAAACGAAACCCAATAGATCAACGCGGCGATCAAGAAGCCTTTGGTTCGCATCATCGGTAGAATTCTCGCTGGAATTGGTCAATAAAAGTGCACACTGGGAGATACGCATATCATAGCCGATGCCAGCCATGGGCATACGCCCAATGATAGTCACTTTCGGTTGGAACAAGTGTTCTTGAAGAGGAGCGTCGCGAGCCACCATTCCGACCACGGCGAAAAGCGGGCTTGTCCCGCTTTTCGCAAATGCTTGGCACGCTACGGGGCCTGGACTTCGGCCCGAGGGTGTAACCACACCACGGTCCATCTAGACAGGCGAGCAACCCTCACCCCGCCTTCGGCACCCCACTCCCGCGCGGAGACTGCTGATTTAATCCGCATTAATCCCAACCCGACGCGTGAGCGAGGGATGGTCTGCCCCTCGCTCACGCGTCGGGTTGTGATAGAGCCTTTGCCTGCGGCAAATCCACTAAATCAGCAGTCTCGCGCGCGGGAGAGGGGAAGGGGGTGAGGGCGCGACGCGCTGCAATTGCGATGAGGGAATTGGATTCGGTGTTGCTTTCGGCCCACCAACCGGATGCGACGGGTTCAGAAGGTAGTCGCATAGCTTATCCTCTGTGACGATCGAGAGTTGCGAGTCAGGAAACGCCATCAATTCTCCATGAACGAACGTCAATGTTGACCGAGCCCCCGCCAACACGGCTTTCATTTCGAAACGGACCGTCGGAGGCTTCGGTCCAACATTTTGTTTGTTGCTCGTCTGCGTCTAACCGACGAGTACGGATTGCTCGGGCAAGCTCAGGTACTCGCGAACTTGTAGTTGCATTCGATCTAGTTCCGCAAGGAAACCACTCGCGGACAAACGGTAGTTTACTAGGTTGTTCTCGACTTTACGTAACGTTGCAAGTTGACTTTGAATCCATCGGACGCGTTCCAAAGTCGTGGCCAGTTCGTTGTCATTTTTGATCATGTTCAAAATCTCCAATCTCTACGATTCCACGGATTCCGCCATCGCGATTGGTTTGCCAAAACTCCATTGTAGCGTGTTCGCCGCCAAAAGCGGCGGGTCGTCGCAACCAAAAACACTCGCGCCAAAATGCGCATCTGCCGTGGCATGATCCAGCAGCAAACGAGCTTCTGAATCCGCTTGCGAAGCAACGAAATCGTCATCAAATACCATGAAAACATCTACGTCATTTGGATCAATCTTATCGGTGACAAATGATCCGTAAATGACAAAACGTGCAAGATGCCTAGTTCGCTCTGCCACAGCAAGAATCCGCTCAAGCCTTTGAAACATCAAAATGCGAATCGTATTACTAGCCCCAAATCTCGTTTCGAGTTCCTCCAGCGTCAAAAGATGGACGCCAGGAGGAAGATCGCCGTTTGCATTGAGAATTGGAAGTGTCATAGCGTTCCATTCTAACCCAACGAACGTCCCCGATGACCGAGCGGGGTCAATTTAAGTTTCCATCAAGAACCGGCCGGGTCAGGTGCATTGTTTTGGTTTTTAAATACGATTGTGAACCGCAGTCTCACGCAAAGTCGCGAAGACGCAAAGTAAGCTGGGAATTTCGTTTGTTCATTCGAAGTATCGCCAATGCCTTGAGGTCATCGCTTGGGTGCAATGCTGCAGGATTCGGGCTATACCACAGGCTTGTCGTGTGGATTGCTATGCTTTGCGGCTACCGGCGTCGAATTGAGCAAGCGACCAAGCTCACAGGGGCGTAGTTTCCGTGGATCGAGTACAATTGTTGACAGGTCCTGGCTATAATGAACGCAAGTTCAGATTTCGTTGTATCGATGGGATGGTAAGCTTCATGATTATCAAAGGTACGTTTGAAAACGGACATATTCGTATACTCTCGGGTATTGAGCAGTTGCCAGAAGGGACTGAAGTTCTTATTACTCCAATAACTCATAATTCGGAAGCAAATTGCGATCTCGAAAATCTGAGGAAATTCAAGGCGGAGATGCAGCGAATTGCATCGTTGCCGTGCCAAGGCATTGACGATTCTTTTTCTGGTGCAAACCATGATCAGCTGCTTTATGGAACTGAGTAAATGGTCTTTGTCGACACGGGAGTATGGTTCGCTATTCTTTTCGCCAAGGATCCCCTTCATCAACGTGCTAAAATTTGGTTCCATGAAGTCAACGAAGGATTAGTGACGTCGGATTACATAGTTGACGAGACGTTGACGCTTTTGCTAATGCGAGGAGAACCAACAAAGGCATTGGACTTTGGGCGACAAATTATCGTTGCGGGCGGTGCTCGACTGACTTTTGTTTCCGAACAGCAATTCAATCGCTCCTGGTTGTTCTTCCAGCAGATGGCAAGCCAGGGACTTAGTTTCACGGATTGCACTTCGCATATGGTGGCTCGTGATCTTGGGGTTGATAAAATTGCATCGTTCGATCGTCACTTCTTGACGTCCGGACACTTCGTCCTAGTTCCGTAGGCTTTCTCCCCACGGCCCATCTCCTCAGCTTGCCACCTTTTGCAAGAACAACGAACGGCGCCGAAGAATGGAATTAAGCACAGATGTCCACCTTCGCTGGCATCCCAGCAAGGAGTCGCAATTTTGAATTGGCAAAGAACGTGTAGCTTAGACTCTCGCTCGGTATGTAGCCAGAAAACCTGAACGATCCGCAGCACAAGGCTGCGGGATTCGGGCAATACCACAGGCTTGTCCTGTGGATTGTTATGCTTTTCGGCTAGATCGAAATCCGTCGACGATGGCAGCTCGCCTTTGGTCTGACAAGCGAACCTGGTCAAAGCGAGATTTAGAATGGAGGATACGTCACTTAGGGTCTCCCACCCATTAGAGTGTAATTTTGGGCAGACAACAGTCACTGCGTGCCAAGTAGCATGAATCTTCGACGCAGTTTATACTCCAAGCAGATCGCAAGCCACTCAGGTGAGTTCGGAAGTTGCTCAGGAAGTCAGGAAGGTACAAGATGATTTCAACTGTACGCGCTGGTTTACTTGTGGTTGCGATGGCGGCCACTCTTGGATTACTCTATCCGTCCTTTGAACAGACGCTAACTGCTCAAAGTCCTGTTGAAATGCCCGCGAAGCAATTCGATATGCTCCGCAATCAGTATCAGGACATGACATACGAAGAATTGAGCCGTCGCTTGGACCTCGACTCGAAGTTCCTTGAACAATTGCCATTCGAACCAACGAAATCTCGCTACTTCGACCTCATTCAATACCGATTAGAACTCACCCGTGGTGAGCGCGAGCTCTTTTCAAAGAATGGTTTCGTGACGATTGACCAGGGGCGGCAACTCAGTTTCCCTAGAGCATACGAGCAGGTGTATACTTTGGACCTGCCCGTTTTCATCACCAGCGATTCAATTCTGCATGCGTTCCATAGGTCGTATGACGAAATCCTGAAAGAATTTGAAACTTCATACGCTCGCACCACACTCGACGAGATTCTATCTGAGTGTCAGAGGAGTCTCGCGAAGCAAGCCGCAGTTGAATTGCCTGCGTTGGCCGACAGCTTGCGCGATGTTGATTTGTACCTGGGTGTAGCTCGGAAACTTTTGGTCGTCCCGCCGAAACGTTCTGTCCAGTTCCCTTCACCGCTCGCCAACTCTCCCGCGAAGATCCGTGATATAGACGTCTCGGATTTTGGCCGTTTCTCAGCAACTGGCCAGGACTCTCAGATTGACGCGATCATTGCCTACATTGATTCTTTGGAAATGCAAACCCCGGATAACAGTGGCGGCACGAAAATCTATGGCGGAAAGCGCTTTGTCGACTATTCACAATTCAGGGTGCGCGGGCATTACACGGAGACGGAACAACTTTCCGCATTTTTTCGCTGTATGATGTGGTTGGGCCGCGCGGATTGCGGATGGACGATTTGTTCTAACGAGCAGGATTCGCTCAGTCAATTACAATCGCAGCGTGAACTGCGCAATGCTGTGCTCCTAACGGATCTGCTGCGAGACTCGGGCGGGCTTTCTCGCCTTCAGCAGCTCGAGCAAACATTGGAGTTCCTGGTCGGCAAAAGCGATAACTTCGGTGTTGCTCAGCTATCGGATCTGTTGAAATCGGCTGGAGTGCGTACTGTTTCAAAGCTAAATCGCCCGGATGTTGTGCAGCAACTTCAAGAAGCAATCGCAGCGGACCCGCGCAACACACAATCCATTCGATCCCAAGTCATTTCATCGAATGGCCAAAATAAGCCAACCCGCCCCCCCATCATCTTCCAGTTGCTCGGTCAGCGATTCGCTATCGACTCGTTCGTGACCTCAAGGGTTGTGTTCGATGAGATTGTCTATGCAGATCAGGTCATTCCCCGTAACGAGACAACGGGGTTAGATGTCATGGCCGCGCTCGGGAATGACGAAGCGACGAGACTGTTGGCTCCACAGCTAGAAAAATGGAAATATAGTGCAAACATGATGGCCTGTCGCGACGTCATTCAAAACCTCGACTCAAGTTTTTGGTCCGGAAGCGTCTATCATTCATGGATCGACGCAATTCGATGCCTTGACTCTAGGTCGGATGGTAACTCGCAATTACCATCGGCATTTCAAACCCGGGCATGGCAACGGAAGCAGTTGCAAACTCAGCTTGCGTCTTGGGCAGAACTGCGGCGAGACAATATCCTTTATGCAAAACAATCCCAAAGCATGTACGGGTGCGCTTTTCCAACTGGCTACGTGGAGCCCTATCCTGAGTTCTACGCGAACCTAAAGCGGTTGGCCGAAAACGCCGGGAAAGTCTTGGGGGCGCTGTCTCAGAGTTCCACGAATCCTAATCAGCAGGCAATTCTTGAGCAGAACCGTGAAAGGCAAATAAAGTACTTCGAAGAGATGACCCGCACAATGGAAATGTTGGAGCAGATCGCGACTACCGAAATCGAAAACAAGCCACTGTCAGTAGAGCAGCGAGATTTTCTTAGAGGGACATTCGATAATACGAAATCAATTCGGGTTGGGAGTGCGAGCTTTCCTGATTACTCGGGATGGTACTGTCGCCTATTCTACGCTCGACATCAGGATCCGTCCGAATGGTCACCGAGCACTAGCTTTCCCGTAATCGCCGATGTTCACAGTGATCCAAATGCGAAGCAAGTGCTCGAAGCTGCGACCGGGCATGCCAAGTTGTTGGTCATTGCGATCAACGGCGCTCAGGGTTCAAATACCTATGTCGGTCCCGTTTCCACTTACTACGAGTTCTGGAACCCTGCGAAGCAAAGGTTGACTGACGCTGAATGGAAAGTCCGACTGAATTCTAATCCTCCCCCGCGACCTGATTGGGTGTCTGAATTTGAGGCGAAAACTGTTCCTCGCGCCGACACGGGGCGTCGCGTCACCGTCGAGCGACATCTGAATTATTATGGTGTTCAGACTAGAAGCGAGGGAAGCGTTATGGTTGAGTCCAAGTACGCTTCCCTTGAGACGGTACGACAATTGGCAAAAGAGCCAAGCCTTCATGCATTAGATTTATCCGGTGAAATGTTCGACGATAAAGCAGTGCTGGCGCTGTCGGGACTGCCAGACCTGCGATCTTTGGATCTTCGTGAATCCCGAATCACGGATGCTGTAGGTGCGACGTTGAAGGTCCACTCTCATTTACAGTCATTAAATCTATCTGGAACTGAAGTTACAGACGCAATCGTCCCATCGCTGAAAACACTTGACTGTTTAATCCAACTCGACGTGCGCAATACCAAGATCAGTAAAGAGGCTGCAAATCAGTTGCGGCAGCATTTAATTGACGCCGAAGTGCTTGACTGACAAGCGAACCTGGTCAATGCGAGATGCCAAATCGTTGCTGAAGAATCCTCCAGTGGTGAGACACGTGCCCCAACAGTATGGTCGCCTGTTTATGAACCGTGACGTCAAATCCAATCACTTGCCCGACGCTATGCCAAGAAGACTCGGGAAGGTTTTCGAACAGCGTTACCGTTGATTGTCGAACGGCCCGAAACTCGGTCGCCAACGCTTCTATGGAGAAGTCGTTCGCTCTACTGCGGAGCGAAAACTCATTCTCGTCGAACGACACCAACGGCATCGTGCCACCGCGTGCAATCCAAAGCGCGCGAAAAGAAAAAACCCGTTCGCAATCGGATAAATGATTCACCACTTCTTTCAACGTCCATGTGTAGGGTGCGTGAACTAGCATCGACTCAGATTCGGAAATCTTGGCCAGCCAACTGCTGATTTCCGTTCCTTGATCTCGCATCATGTCGGTCAAGTCGACATTGCCATCGATCAGATCGGTATACTTTTTGAAAAAAGGCTCAGTCATTTTTCTCGCGTTGTTTCGAATGGAGAATACGTCACTTAGGGTCACCCACCCATTAGAGTGTTATTTTGTGGAGACAACAGCGACTGCGAGACCGATAGCATGAATCTTCGACGCGCTTGAAATCTAGCTACGAGACCTTTGCGGCAATGAGGCGCACCCCTAAAATAGTCAACGCAGCCGTTCTTCAACACACCCAAGGCACAATCCGCAATGACCAAAAGCCCATCGTCAATCCTAGCTTCGCGTAGAATCTTGACATCCGCATTATTCGCCATCACGTTCACCGTCCCCTCGTTGTTCGCGCAGGATGCAACGAATACGAAACTTGTCTCGGGCGTGGAACTTGAGAATTTTGATAAATCGGTACCGCCGGACGAAGACTTCTTTCGCCACGTAAATGGCAAGTGGCTGAAAGAAACTGCGATTCCATCGGACCAATCCAACTATGGTGCTTTCACGGTTCTCGCAATTGAGACGAAAGAAGCGATCAAGAAGATCATCGAAGAGGCGGGCGAGCAATCGAACCCTTCGCCAATCGCGAAACAAGTCGGAGATTTTTATCGGTCCTACACGAATACCGAGCAACGCAATCGAATGGGTCTCAAGCCCATCGAAGCAATAGTGACTGAAATTCAATCGGTCGAAGACAAGGACCAATTGGTCAAGCTGGCAGGTAAATTGTCGCGGCGGGGAATTGAGAGCTTCTACCGATTCCACATCGAGGTGGACGCGCGGCGATCGGATCAATACGCAGTCTATGTCGACCAAGACGGAACGAGCTTGCCTGACCGCGACTATTATCTCCTCAGCGATGACAGCAAGATCGAAGTGCGCAAGGCCTTCAAGAAGTTCGTCGAGGCCATGTTGACACAAATCAAATGGCCAGAACCAAGCGAATTTGCAGAAAAGATCATCAATCTGGAGACTCTTTTTGCAAAATCACAATGGACTCAAGTTGAATTGCGAGATCCAGTCAAGGCATACAACAAAATGCCTTCGTCCGAGTTTGCGACCAAGTACACGGATTTGCGATGGGAGAAGTACGCGTCGGCGGCAGGCTTGCCTGTCGGAATCGATCTGATTGCTGGCCAACCGAGTTTCTTTCAGAATGCGTCGGACATTATCGCCAAGTCCGACTTGGAAACCCTCAAAGCGTACCTCGCATTCCAGACGATCGACGCATACGCGCCGTTGTTAAGTGAATCTCTTGAGAAGATGCATTTCGGATTTCATGCAACCGCTTTGAGTGGCGTCACGGAACAAGAGCCGTTGTGGAGACGAGGCGTTGACACATGCAACGGACTATTGGGAATGCCGGTCGGGCAGCTTTACGTTGAGAGGTATTTCTCACCCAAAGCCAAGGAAAAAATGAATGTGCTGGTCAAGAATCTGCTGAAGGCCTTTGAATTGCGAATCGATCAATTGGCGTGGATGGGCGAAGGCACGAAAGCCCAGGCAAAAGAAAAGTTATCGCAATTCACACCTAAGATCGGCTACCCTGATGTTTGGAAGGATTACTCATCGGTAGTCATCGTCCCAGATGATGTTATTGCGAATCTTGGTAAGATTTCCGAGTTTGAGCATGAGTACGAAATAAACAAGTTAGGAAAACCAATCAATCGTTCGGAGTGGTTTATGCCACCTCAAACCGTGAACGCTTATTACAATCCGACCATGAATGAAATCGTATTTCCGGCTGCGATCTTGCAACCACCGTTTTTCAATTTGGAAGCGGATGATGCTATCAACTACGGCGCGATCGGAGCGGTGATTGGTCACGAAATCAGTCACGGCTTCGACGACTCGGGGGCCCAATATGACGGAAAAGGAAACCTCCGCGATTGGTGGACCGAGAAAGACAAAGCTGAGTTCAAAGCGCGTTCTTCTCAGCTCGTTTCGCAATATGATGCCTTCGCTCCATTGCCGAACTCCAAAGTGAATGGCAAACTCACTTTAGGCGAAAACATTGGTGACCTCGGTGGTATCAGTGTCGCATACACAGCGTATAAATTGTCACTTGCCGGCAACACGTCGCCCGAATTGGACGGCTTTTCAGGCGATCAACGCTTCTTCATCGGTTGGGCTCAGGTATGGCGTCGCAAGTACCGCGATCAAGAGATGCTCAAGCGATTGATGACGGACCCGCATTCTCCAAGCCAATATCGCTGCAACGGTATTCTTTCGAACATCGATGTTTTCTATGACGTGTTTTCGGTCAAACCAAACACAAAGATGTTCATCCCGCCGGACAGTCGAGTTCGCATCTGGTAGGCTTCCCGCTGATCCCAGGCTTGTGCGCCTTAAATTACCCACATCGACTTAGGTGTGGGTAAAGATGAGAGCTTAGGCACGCGGCTCAACTGTTTCAATAGCTCGCAATAGCGTTTGCCTGAGCGTGTAGAGTCGTGTTGGTTCTGTGACTTTCTGGCACTCCATATCGGTCACGTAAAACACGTCGACGACCTGATCTAGGTGGGTACTCACTTTGGCAACGTGCAAGTCGAGACTAAGATCAAACATCGCCTTGGAAATATCGTAGAGCAACCCGATGCGATCGTATGCAAAAACGGAAATGATGGTGTGATGCTCTGAAGTGCTATTGTCGAATCGAATCTGGGTTGGCTGAGTGCGAGCAATTGCTGCGTCGACGGTGGATTTCGTTTTCCATATTCGTCGAAAAACGGGTGGCTTTGTGTTTTGTGGATCAATCGACAATACAAGATGTCGGCAAATTTGATCGATTCGATCCGGTGGCGGAGTGCCCTCGTAGTCGGGATCTTGAACAACAAACCGATCCCACGCGATGCGTCCTGGCTGAGTGTGGATTTCGGCTGAGAGAATACTTAGCCCCTGGCTGGTCAATGCGCCCGCGATCCGATGAAACAAGCCTGAGGACTGTTGCTGCAGGACGGCGGTAACGTATTCGATTGCGTCTTGGCTTCCAAGGAATTTGCCCCAAGCCTGCACGGGTTTGTCTGTCGTCAACTGATGCATTCGTCGCAACTCGTGAACAAGTTCATTAGGCTTAATGGAGATTAAATAACCGGATGGAATCGCATCGATTTGCTCGGTCCACCAAGGGTCTTCGTGTTCGGTGGCCGTGAGATGAGCCATAACGGCGGCTCGCTGTGTTGCCACTATATCGAGGAAACGCTGTCCAGGACTGTCGCTTCGAAATTGCGCTTCCGTTGCGTCGTACAATTGCAAAATCAGATTGAGTTTCCATTCGTTCAATGCTCCCGGACCGACTGCATCTAAATCGGCACATGACAACACCATCAGCATTTGCAATCGCTCCAGTGAGCCCACTTGCTTTGCAAAGTGAATGATCGGATCTTTGTGTGACAGGTCGAACCGGAAGGCGGTATTCACCATCAAGAGATGGTGATGGACTAAAAAGACCAACAACTCTCGATCGACATCCGACAGTTTCAGTAGCCTCGCGGTTTCGTCCGCAATAACCCGTCCGACCTCGCTGTGGTCCTCGATAAAGCCCTTCCCAAGATCGTGAAGCAGCAATGCCAAGTGCAGAATCATTTTGTTCTTGAGCCCGCGATAGACTCGGCCCAGGACATCATCTGTCTTGGCGAACTCGCCGGCGCATTCAACAGAACGTATGCAATGAGCGTCCACTGTGTATTTGTGATACTCGTTGAACTGCAACAAACACCTGGCATGACGCATGCTCGGAATGATCTGTTCCAAAACACGTAATTCGTGCAATCGCCGGAGTATTTCTCCAAGGCGCCCTGGCTCGCTGATCAGTTGCAAAAATCGATCGATTGCCTCTGTGCCAACATGTCCGTCCCTGCGTCGCAGCATCGCTTGGCGAATGGTTCTCCAAGTTCGATGTTCGATGCGTCGATTGTATCGATTGGAAACTTGCATCAGTTCCAATACTTTGGCTGGATCCGTTTGCAAACGCGACAAGCCGGAGCGTGTCGCCCAGATTTCATTTAGCCCAAGGCGGATTCCCTTTCGAATAGGCCAGCCTAGGAACCTCGACAAGAACCCTACGACGCTCATGCGAGACCGAGCCATTCCAACGAAATTGGCCGAGCTGTATCGTACTTCGCTGGTAAATTCGAAGAACTGCTGCATGAATTCTTCGACTGGCAAGACGCCGTCGGTACCCTTGAACTGCATGATGGCGGCCATTTCGACCTGCTTCGATCGGTCTAACGAGTCCTGTGCGCGTCCCGTCCCGAAATGCAATTCGTTGCGCAGTCGCAACAAATACTGATATCCGTCTCGAATTGCCTGAAAGTCCTCTTGAGCCAGCAGCCCCATTTCCACGAGTTGTTCTGGGTCTTTTTCCCCAAAACAAACGAAGCCAATCCAACGCACGATTTGCACATCGCGCAAGCAACCTCGAGATCGTTTGACGTTGGGATGCAAGAGATAAATCGTCTCGCCAAATTTCTGACGTTCAAGGAATCGTTCCTTTTCGATCATGACTGCGAGTCGTCCTGAACGTCGCTTGCATCCATTTCGAAAGGAATTGAGAAAGCTCTCAAAGAGCGTTTCGCTCCCTTCAATGAGTCTCATTTCGGCAAGCGATGTGAGGATCGTTGCGTCCGTCCACGCACTCTGTCTCGCTTGGAATGGTGTGCGAATGGAGAACCCCAGTTGCAACCCGGCATCGACGATCATCTGTGCGATCGATCTGGCCAGAGGAGCAATTTGAGCTTCGGTGACCCCTCGATAGAGCAGCATCAAATCGATGTCGGAAAAAGGCGCAAGGTCGCGTCGCCCATAACCGCCCAATGCGATGAACGCAAAGCAGTTCGGGTCGAGAGGCGTTGGCAGATTCTGAACGGACGCTTCAATCAGTCCGTTGACGACCACGTCTACATGATCGGCCCAAGCAAAACAAAGCTGTGGCCCGGAAGCCCCAGAGTAGTGAAGAGTGGCTGCTTTGGCGCGCGCGTCCAGTAACTGGGTTCGCGCTTTTACGACTTGCGGATGTAAAGTTGACAATGTGAGGCAATCCGCAATCTGGTAAGGCAACGGCAGTATTGTTGATACCGGGAGGGAGAGGCTCCTGCCAAACCGTAACCAAGCTCGACAGGAGCCTCTCCCACCCAATGAAAATCGAGGTCGGCTAAAATCCAGTCTGCCGCTCGACTAATACTGTAGCGTCAGGTGATTGTGGTCTACAGTGCGTCTTCGCCGTTTTCACCTGTACGAATTCGAACGGCAGTCTGAAGTTCAGAAACGAAAATCTTTCCGTCACCAATTTGGCCTGTTTGGGCCGTTTTTACGATCGTATCGATGACGGTTTGCAGATTGGCATCGGCACACACAACCTCGATTTTAACTTTGGGCACAAAGTCTACCGCGTATTCGGTACCTCGATAGATTTCGGTGTGTCCTTTTTGGCGTCCGAAGCCGCGCACTTCGCTAACCGTCATTCCGTGGATACCTTGTTCGGTTAGTGCGTTCTTGACGTCTTCCAATTTAAAATGGCGAACAATGGCTTCTATCTTCTTCATTCCGAAACTCCAGGGATGCATGTGCTAGTCAGTGGACCTAGCTGATTATCGAATTCGCGGGACCGCCTGTGCGTCGCTCGCACATCCCACCTCAACAGTGTAACCAAATCACTTCTCATCCAACAAGGCTAGCTGACACATCCACCTATAATCTCCCGGGTTTTTTGAAGACGGGTCCAGAAACTCGGATGTCCAGAGGTAGATATCAGAAATACTTCACCCAGCATCCATTGACAAATCGTTCTTGTGGCATAAAACGCGCTTTGTAATTCAAGTGCCGGTTTTCTGCCACGTACATCCCCAAATAGACATATTTTCGGTCACTTTCCAGGGCGAATTGAATTTGCTTCAGAATGGAGAAGGTACCGATTGATAACTTGGAATATGCCGGATCGAAGTACGTGTACACCGCCGAAAGAGATCTGCGTCCACAATCCACAATGGAAACTGCGATCAACTCGCCGTCCGACCAGTAGCTCAATTCAACTGTTTCCCCGCAACACGTGTCGACCAAGAAACTGTCGTATTCACTGAATTGATACTCATATTCAGGTTCACCCAGCCCACGCTGCGTTCGATGGAGATTGAATAAACTCAACCGTTTTTCGTCGATGCTGGGGCGATCCACATGTAACTGTAGGCTCCTGTCGCCTCTTTTCAAAACGCGCTGAAACGAGTCGCGAAAAACAAACTCGTGAATATCGACCCGCGTAGGCTCACAAGCCGAACATTGATGGCAGGCAGTATGATAAAGAAAGACTCCCGATCGTCTCATGCCGTTTGCGAGGACCACATCAAACTCATCGAGCGTCAGCAATCGAGCTGGCAGATTTAACGGCAAATTTGCCGTTCGCCCGTCAATGTAGGAACAAGCGTGTTCGTTGGGTATCAAGTCGGCAATCGGCAAGGAGCTTGGAAGACGCTTGGCTTGGAAGTCTTGAATCGCTTTTTCCCGGTCGCTTGTTTCCTGTTCATCCATCGCAATCTCAAAACGTGAGCCCGTTTCACCTAACGACTTTCGGTCAAGCCTAGTACAATCGTATCAGAACTTTCTGTCTCGGTAAGGCTAGAATGTATTTGAGGAACCAACTTCGATTGTGTTTCAACGCTCCATCGCAAATCTTAGGATCCGGCCTAATGAAATCTCCCATCGTATTCTTTTCTTTATTCGTTTTTATGACTGCCGAACGTTCCGTTGCGAACTCAGAAGCAGATCGAACCGATTCGCGATTGAATGTCGTTTTTATGCTGGCCGACGATCTCGGCTGGGGCGAGCTAGGTTGTTACGGACAAGAGAAAATTCCTACGCCGAATATCGATCGACTGGCGGCGGATGGTATGCGGTTCACTCAACACTACAGCGGCGCACCCGTCTGCGCTCCGTCCCGGTGCGTGTTGATGACAGGCAAGCACTTAGGTCATGCGCAAATCCGAGGCAATATGCAAGCACGAGTGAACTTCCCTGAGTTCACCGAGGGGCAAATCCCACTCTCCGAGGATGCATTTACGCTGGCTCAAGTTTTTCAGCGAGCCGGTTACGCGACAGGAGCGTTTGGTAAGTGGGGACTGGGGCCGGTCGCAAGTACTGGCGATCCGAATCGAAAGGGATTCGATCTGTTCTTTGGTTACAACTGCCAGTCCGTCGCACACAGTTACTACCCATCGCACCTATGGCGCAACGCAGAGAAAATCACGATCAACGATCCACCGATTCCAGGTCATCGCAAACAACCCGAAGGCGAAGTGCGAGCAACGACTTGGATCGGCGAGAATTACGCACCGAAGTTGATGATTCAAGAAGCAGAGACATTCATTCAGACGAACCGCGATAAACCGTTCTTCCTTTACTTGCCATTCATCGAACCACACGTTGCCTTGCATCCACCGCAAGGATCCGTTGATAAGTTCCCTAAGGATTGGGACACAAAAGTGTATCGAGGTGAAAGTTCCTATTTGCCACATCCGCGTCCCAGAGCCGCATACGCAGCCATGATCTCGGATCTAGACAGTTATGTCGGCCGTGTCGTGGCCGCCATTGAAAAAGCAGGATTGACCAACAGAACCCTCATGGTCTTTTCAAGCGATAATGGTGCAACTCATCCTGGACCACCCAACACCGATTTCCATATAGGTGGTGCAGATCCGAATTTTTTCAAAAGCACAGCCGGTTTGCGCGGATACAAGGGGAGCGTGTACGAAGGTGGAATAAGGGTTCCGATGATTGTCCGATTGCCTGGTGTCGTTCCCGCAAGTTCGGTAAGTCATGCGCCCGGATATTTTGCGGATTGGTTTCCGACTCTATGCGATGCAGTCGGTTTGCAGAAACCGGAGGGGCTGGATGGTCAAAGTTTGTGGCCTATCATGACAGGGGCGAAAGAACCCACGGAACGAAAGGCGATGGTTTGGGTCTTCCCGGAATATGGAGGGCAAGTTGCCGTACGCCTCGGTAATATGAAGGTGGTTCGGCAAGGTCTCAAGACCAAGGCTGTTTCGAATTGGGAAGTGTACGATCTGAGCGTCGACGCCTCCGAGAAGACTGATATCGCTGCAACGCATAAGAACGTAGTTGATCAGGCTCTCGAAGTTCTGAGACGCGAAGTCGCAGAAAACAAAACCTTTCCGCTCGCGATTCCCGGACTTTAGACGGATAGGACTGGTTTGCGAGTTAAGTTTGCACGCCTACCGCCCGACTAATGCACGCCTACCGCCCGACTAGTGCACGCCTACCGCCCGACTAGTGCACGCCTACCGCCCGACTAATGGAGGCTGTTGTTGTACCATTGGCTGGGCAGTGTATCCTGCCGGATAGCCAGGCACGGCACCCTGCTGCATGACAGGATATGTCGGGATTTGTCCTTGAGGCATCATGGTTGGCTGGCCAGCAGGCATCATCCCCACCATTGGGCTGGCTTGTATCGGCTGGCCTGGTTGAACTTGATATTGATAGGGGAAGGTTTGAAATTGCTGTTGTGGAAACTGTTGAGTAGGGGTGTTTGCGCAACCGCTCCACGGGAGCAAAGCAGCACAAATTCCCAGTACTTTGACGAGCCTATGATGCCTCACAATCGCTTCCCTCACTGCAAATATTCCTAATTTCCAAATAACTTCCACAAGAATCGCAGAATCTCTAAAGCTGTGTCTACAGCAATTTCCAATGGGCAGAAAAATGGAAAACAGCTAGATTGCTTGCATTCAGGCGTCATTTGCCTTTCCAAACCCCACTTCTATCGATTTTGACTATGTCTCGAAACGCTCTATGGGCTGTCTCTCCCGTCGATGGTCGCTATTCCAATCAGACCGCCACTTTGGCTCGTTTTTTTTCCGAAGCAGCCTTGATTCAGTATCGATTGCGAATCGAAACCGAGTACTTGATCGCCCTTTGTCTGCTGCCGTTGCCCCAGCTGAGTCAAGTCGACTCGACGTTGTTCCCCACGTTGCGTGAAACGATCTATGAAAAGTTCTCGGAAGAAGATGCGATCGCGGTTAAGGAGATTGAGAGGACCACGAATCACGATGTCAAAGCCATCGAGTACTTTGTCAAGGACCGGCTCGACCAACTGAATTTGTCCTCGATCAAGGAGTTTGTTCATTTTGGGCTCACCTCGCAGGACGTCAACAACACGGCGACACCTTTGCTCCTAAAAGAAGCTCATCACGAGGTCGTGTTGCCAGCGATTCAAAAGTTATTGGCCAAGATAGACGCGATGGCTGAGCAATGGAAGGACGTGCCGATGCTTGCACGAACGCATGGTCAGCCGGCTTCGCCAACTCGACTCGGCAAAGAGATCCGTGTCTTCGGCGAACGCATTCGGCAGCAATTGCAGTTGCTCGCTCAAGTTCCATTCGCAGCCAAATTCGGAGGAGCGACGGGCAATTTTAATGCACACCACGTTGCATACCCTCAATTTGATTGGAACCAGTTTGGGAACCAATTCGTTGCGTCACTCGGGTTGCAACGTTCGAGTCCGACGACGCAAATCGAGCACTACGACCACTTGGCGGCTTACTTTGATGGCCTCAAACGCATCAATACGATTTTGATTGATTTGAGCCGAGATTTTTGGACCTACATTTCGATGAACTATTTTCGTCAGCAGATCAAAGCTGGCGAGGTAGGTTCGTCGGCGATGCCACACAAAGTCAACCCAATCGATTTCGAAAATGCGGAAGGGAACTTAGGCATCGCGAATGCGATCTTCGAACATCTCAGCGCCAAATTGCCGATTTCTCGCCTGCAGCGCGACTTGACCGACTCCACGGTCTTACGAAACATAGGAGTTCCGATCGCTCACACTTTAATCGCTTGCAATTCGTTGATGAAAGGCTTGGGCAAAGTCTTGCTCAACGAGTCCGCATTGCATGCAGACCTCGATGCAAACTGGGCAGTCGTTGCGGAAGCCATCCAAACCATCCTGAGACGAGAGGGGTATCCTCAGCCCTATGAAGCTCTCAAGGGCTTGACGCGTACGAACGACGTGATCACCGAAAAAGCCATTCGCGAGTTCATATTGAGCTTGGATGTGTCCGTCCGTATTCAGGAAGAATTGTTGAGAATTTCTCCATTTAATTACACAGGGATATAGTGATTAGGCGAGAGGCAGACTGCGCGGAATTCGGGAAAACGCTATACTTCTACCTGGGAATTCGGATGTTGGTCCGAAGGGGCCCGAATCCGCAACCTTGGTTTTACAGCTAATCAACCGGGACGAAGCGGAAAAAATCGTCGGGGCAGAATTGGCCCGAATCCGCAACCTTGGTTTTATGGCCCGCTGGGAGATTGAATGCAGCAAAAAGTATTTGAACATCGATTACCTAACGGAATGGTCGTCCTCGGTGAGCCCATGCCTTGGCTGGAGTCGGTAGCATTTTCACTTCTATTGCCAGCCGGTACCCACAATGAACCGAGCAACAGACTTGGACTTGCAGGAGTCACGCTAGAGATGTGCCAGCGCGGAGCGGGCCCATACAGTAGCCGTGAAATCGTAGAACAGCTTGACTTTTTAGGTGTCGAAAGGTCCAGTTCGGTAACGACGTTTCATACTTCGCTGAGTATGGCAGCGATGGCGAGCGTGCTCGAACCAACACTTGAGATCGCCGCAGCCATCTTTCGTCAGCCACACTTCCCCGAGGACGAACTGGAGGAGGCGCGACAGTCCGCATTGCTGGAGCTAGCTTCGATCGATGACGATCCGGCACAAAAGTGTTTCAAGGAACTAAAGAGATTGCGGTATGGTGAACTTTTCGGTCGTTCATCGCTTGGTGACGAAAACGGCTTAGAAGAGGCAACGCTCGTCGACTGCAAAAAGTTCCAGCGAGATCACTACCATCCTGACGGAGCCATATTAAGTTTGGCAGGCAATTTCAATTGGGAAAAATTTGTCGCGACGGCGGAGCAGTTGTTCGGCGACTGGACAGGGAATGCACTTGCGAAACATCCCAAGGTGGCATCCATTCCTGGAAACTCGCATTTGGAACATGACAGCCAACAAACGCACATCGCACTTGCATACGATGCGGTCTCCTACAATCACCCTGAATACTACCAAGGCCGCGGGCTCGTGGGGATATTGAGCGATGGCATGAGCTCTCGGTTATTTGCCGAAGTGCGAGAGAAACGCGGTTTGGTTTACTCGGTTTCCGCATCCTCGCATTCGCTGGACGATTGCGGCAGCGTTTTATGTTACGCGGGTACGACCGCCCCACGAGCACAAGAAACGCTCGATGTCACGGTCGCAACGATTCGTTCCCTCAACCAGGGGATTGAACCTGACGAGCTGAAGCGACTCAAGTCGCGTGTTCGCACATCCTTGGTGATGGAGCAAGAAAGCAGTTCGTCCCGAAGTTCTCAAATGGCCTATGACTGGGCCTACCTGGGACGTGTGCCAACTCGGCAGGAGTTGCTCAAAGCCATAGAAGCGCTCACTTGCGAGAGCTTGTTGGAGCACTATCGAAAGTACCCGCCGCGCCGATGGTCACTCGTTACGATTGGACCAGAACCCTTGGAGTTTGCTGATGCAGTTTCGCAGTGAAAAACTTGACAATGGCTTGGAAGTGATCGCGGAAATCAATCCGGAAGCCTTCAGCTTGTCGCTTGGTTACTTCGTCAAAACAGGGTCGAGAGATGAGACACCTGAGATGGCCGGCGTCAGCCATTTTCTTGAACACATGATGTTTAAGGGGACCGCAAAACGCACTGCAGTGGATGTGAATCGTGAGCTTGACGACCTAGGTTCGCAGTCCAACGCTTACACGAGCGAGGAACAAACCGTTTATTACATGAGTGTATTGCCTGAGAATCAACACGCGGCCCTCGACTTGCTCAGCGACATGATGAGGCCAGCGCTTCGAGACGAAGATTTCCAAACGGAGCGTCAGGTCATTTTGGAAGAAATCGCCATGTACGATGATCAACCACCCTACGGGGCTATGGAACGCGCGGCCGAAGGTTACTTCGGAGATCACCCACTTTCTCGACGTGTCTTGGGTACGAAAGAGACTGTGGCCCAACTTGATCCCGATTCGATGCGTACCTATCACCAAGCAAGATATGCCCCAAACAATTTGACGCTAGTCGCGGCGGGTGCAGTTGATTTCGACCAATTGCTCCTGTCGGTGGATGAGTTGACGCGACAGTGGAAGCCTTCCACCGCTGGACGTTCATTGAATCAGCCGGTCCCAAGAAATGAAGACATCGAAATGGTTCATCCACCCGCTACCCAGCAATATACGCTTCAGTATTCGCCGGGCCCCGGGTATTGCGACGCAAACCGATACGTTTCGAGAATACTAGCGTCCATTCTGGGCGATGACTCTGGTAGCCGGCTGTTCTGGGAATTGGTCGATACGGGGTTAGCGGAATCAGCGGCTATCTTTACTCAGGAGTTTGAGGAGTGTGGATTGTTATGCGCGTTTCTCTCATGTGCCCCTGAACAGCACGACGAGAATTGGGCGATCATCCAGAAAATTCTGACGCAAGGAAAACAAGCACCCATCACGGACCGCGAACTTGAACTTGCGAAAAACAAGATCTGCTCCGGAATGATCCTCGGTTCGGAGCGACCGAGCAATCGCTTGTTCTCGGTCGGCAACGCATGGACCATTCGTCGCAAATACGAAACCATCCAGTCCGCTTCGCAACACTATCGTCAAGTCTCAATCGAAGCGGTGCAAAAAGAATTCGAGTCCCTTGTGGACCGAACAAAGGTGATCGTAAGCGTCGGGCCACAAGGTTAACTAAAGTAGCAGGCACATTCTATGTGCCGTCCGCCTCTATCGCAGGCGAAGCTGGACTGATTTGTCCCCTTCGGAATCTCGAACGACCAACCGGATGGAACCTTTCTTGAAAGCGGCCTCTGCAGCGTCTGAAAATTCGACCGGGTTGTTTACCTTTTTTCCGTTTACAGAAAGGATGACAACGCCAGGCGGAATTGTAGCTGCGAAGGGACTTTGACGGCTGACGCTCTTGACTTCGACACCTTCCCCATCATTCAAAGCATACTCCTCTTGAACTTCGCTCGAAACAGGGCCGAGGTTCATTCCGAGTACTTCCATGGATTCCGATGCGCTTGCCATCAAGGCCGACTCATCCAGTTCCCCGACCGTAACTGAGATTTCCGATTGCTTGCCGTCTCGCAGGACAGAAACCTTTAATTGAGTGCCGGGTTTCGTTTCGCCAATGGTTCGACGCATACTCGATTCGGATTCGATGGGTAAACCGTTGATGGATGTGATAACATCCCCTTTTCTGATACCGGCCTTATCCGCGGGCATGTCTTTGTTAACCGATGCAACGAATGCGCCTCGAGTTTCGATGGGCAACGCAAGGCTTTTGGCCTTTTCAGGCGTCATCGTTTCCGGCTTAATGCCTATGACGCCACGCGTGACTCGTCCTTTGGAGATCAACTCTTCGAGAACTCGTTTTGCAATATTGCTTGGTACCGCGAAGCAGACTCCGCTGTAGCCACCGCTCCGTGAAGCGATCGCGGTGTTGATCCCGATCACTTCACCGTGCAAATTCAAAAGTGGCCCGCCGCTGTTTCCGGGATTGATCGCCGCATCGGTTTGGATGAAATTATCGTACGGCGTGATTCCTTGATCGTTTCGGTTCGTAGCGCTCACGATTCCAGCCGTTACGGTTTGCGTCAGACCAAATGGACTGCCAATGGCAATGACCCAATCCCCGACTTCCATGCTTGCCGAATTTCCGAGAGGAGCAGCCACCAAGCCAGTTGCATTGATCTTAAGGACGGCTAGATCCGTTCGCTCATCGACCCCAATGACCTTCGCCTCCATCTTGCGATCGTCACTCAGCACGACTTCTAGAACGCTTGCCCCTTTCACCACGTGGTTGTTGGTCAGGATATAACCGTCTTCGCGAACGATGACACCGGAACCTAACCCGTTTTCAAACCGTCCGTTAGGCCCGCCGATCCCCCCATCGGTGTCATCCGGATCAATCCCTTGGAATTGGCGTCCAAAGAACTGTTCGAGCTCGGGTGGCAGCCCCCTCAGTTGGCCGCGAGATTGGCCGCGAGTTTGAGCAGAACGGACGACCACGTTCTTGATACTGACTACCGACGGTTTAAGTGACTTCGCAACGTCCCGAAAAACTTTTGACAATTGGTCTGCGCCGATGGTTTGGTCCAGACCACCACGTGCTTGCTGAGCCTCCACAACCTGTTGTGCGTAGACAACGGATGTGCCTTTGGAGGGTCCGGAAAAGAGCCAGTAGGCCACAGGAGCGCCAAAAACAACAGACAAAACCAACAATTTCCAAGTTCCGAGAGGTCGGTTCATTTGATTTGCTCGCTAAAAATTGAAAGGGTGCAAAACGCTTCTTGCCAATTTGGCTTAGGTTGGGAATCGGCTGTTAGATCAACTACAAAATGCGTGCCAAAACCGACCAACCTCGTAGCATTTCCCTGATTGCAAAGAGAATAGTCGCTCGCTGTGGCATTCTCCCTTGGGAAATCTTTGCAGAATTTTTTGTTGTCCGTGGAAATGTTAGGCCAGCGGAGTCTGAAATCTACCGAGTCATTGGGCGGCACGCTCCCTCAAAGGGCAAAACAGGTTATCCCTATGCTATGATTTCCGTCCTAGAGACACTGTGTCCGATGGATTCGAGAACAATTATCAGCAGGCTGATTTATGTGCCGCCAAGTTTTGTTTGTTGTAGGTAGTTTGGCGTTTTTGTTTTCGATCTCGCTGGAACGAGGGCTGGTTCGAGCAGAACAGGTTCGACTCGACGCAACCCGCGACACTTGGCTTTCCGCCGTCGGTGACGAATCGAAGGGCGCCAATGGTGGGGCCGCTCGCTTAAAGCTCAAATCGATTCAAGAGCTCTCGCTGATCGACTTCGATTTTGCCAAACTGCGAGGCAAGGAAATTCAACGCTGCCGACTCTTTCTGAAGCAGGCGAGCGATATCCCGTTGGATCGAATTACGCTGAGTACTTTGGGAGCCAATTGGACCGAAGGCACCTCTACCAACTACGCTATTGTTAATGGCCAATCGACCTTCACGCATCAGTCCTATCCGGATGTTCGCTGGGCCGACAGTGACATTACAGCGGTATCCTTGGGAGCTGGCAGTACGATTTGGCGATCGCTGAAGCCCATGGAACAAGAGTCTGGTTGGGTTGCATACGAAGTCCCTAGCGAGTTAGTGCAATTGTGCGTTGCTGGAATTAGCCCAGGCTGGCTCATGATGGATGACACTGGGAGCACATGGAAACGCGATGGTGAGTCTTTTGAACATAAGCATTTTCCAAATCGATATGTCTTCAGTCGGGACTCCAACCGAAGCAGCATGCCCTATTTGGAAATCGAATGCACTCCGAATGCAAGCGATCAAGTCGTCCCATCCGCGACCCGTTTCCAAAGGCTCACTAGGGACGCGTCCCTGAACGATTCGCGAGATTTACTTACTTGGCGCTTCGACAATTCTGCTGCCTCAGCGAATGTTGTGGGGTTTCGGCTGAAAGTGGATGGCAAAGAAGTGGACCAAACTTTTTTGCCCTCGATCGAACGATCCGTTGACGAGGTGATGACCATGCCAATTGACCCACGGATGCCGCCTTGGGACTTGAGTAAGGGCCATGAATTGGAACTGAGGGCGGTCGACAAAATGGGAAGAGAAAGTGCACCGAGCGGGCTTGTTATTCCCGCCCAGGCAACGAGGCCCGTTGCTCTACCCATCTCATCGTTTCAAAACGACGCTGCTCTCCCGAAGCCGCAAGCCGTTGCGAATTGGTCAGATTGTTTGGCCTTTGCCAATATGCAAGTGGCCGTCATCGATCCCCTCGATCAGCTCATTCCAACAACGGGGCAAATCGTTCCACCGAATCGGCCAAATTATCTTTCGGAGAATGCGCTGTGGCATGCCAAAACAAGTACGATTGAATTGTCGACTTGCCGAAGCGCCTGGGTCGGTTTCCAACTTGCGATCAAAGAACCAGCGCAGGGAGTTCAGCTCCAGTGCACCCTTCCGGACATTCCCGGTATACGCATCGAAGCCTCGCGTTACGAGGTTGTCGATTCCCCATCGGGACCGATCGCAGATCCACTCATTCCGATTGGGGAAAAGGATCGTTTGGCAAAAGGAGTTTTGCTAGAACCCTCGAAGCGTTCACCGAAACTCGGTGCTTGGTTGATCGAACTGTATGTCCCAGCAGGAACTCCTCCTAAAGAATACACGGGACAACTGGAATTGCGCTCGGGCGCAAGCACTTGTTCTATGTCGTTGCATGTGAAAGTGGGGAGCCGCACGATACCAGACAAGCTCAGCTTTTTGCCCGAAATGAATTGCTATGACTTGCCGACGAATGATCGCGACTACTATCGGATGGGGCAGCGACATCGCGTGGTTGTCAATCGCGTTCCTTACTACCAAAATGGACGGGTATCCGAAGGGTTGGCGCCAAAGGGCGCAGGTCAAGGCTGGGATTGGTCGGCTTGGGATGGTCGTTTCGGCGATTTGTTTACGGGCGAAGCGTTTGCAGACTTGCCCAGAGGGAAAACTCCGATTGAGTGCTTCTATTTTCCTATGCACGAAAACTGGCCGTTGCCTATGGCGGGGAATTACAACGGCAGCTATTGGGCGGACGAAGCGTTTCCAGATTCGTATAGGCAAACCTGGGAGCAAACGGTTTCCGACTTTGTCGAGCATGTCGAAAGCAAAAATTGGCTTCAGACTCGATTTCAGGTATTTCTAAACAACAAAGTGGACTTCAAGAAGCGAGGTTGGTCGCGAGGCTCATCGCCTTGGTTGCTGGATGAGCCTGCTAACTTTCAGGATTACTTGGCATTGAGATACTTTGGTTTGGCCTTCGAGGCAGGCTATTCCCGGTCCCATCGCAAGTCGACGGTTCTGTATCGATGCGACATATCTCGACCTCAATGGGAGCGTACAACATTGGACGGTTTGCTTGATTACAACGTTGTCTCGCAATCTGCGTTCCGAGAGTATCGGCGACTTGTGCTCGATCGGAAACTACGAAACGGACAGACCGTCATGGTGTACGGCAGCAGCAATCCTATCGGGGCGAGCAACGTGCAGAGTGTTGCATGGGCATGGGACAGTTGGTGCCGAGGTGCCGATGGGATCTTGCCATGGCAAACGATTGGGACCAAGCAGTCGTGGGAGAAAGCGGATGAGCTTGCGTTGTTCTATCCAAATCCATCTGGCCCAAGCAGTCCACCGATACCGTCCATACGACTTAAGGCTTACTGTTATGGTCAGCAAGATGTCGAACGGTTGAATGGCCAATGGAGAGAATCGATACCATCACATCGATTAGACCGTTACGATTGGGGTGAGCGATTTCTTGGTGTACTTCCATTGAGGTCAATATCGAGAGCCGATTCGAACATGGCAGAGGATGCGGGCTGGTCCGATTACGGTGGCATCACACCCGAAGTCTTTGAATTACTCAGGCGCCAATTGCAAAATTAGGAGGACACAACGATCCCTCGCTATTCAATCGTCCAACGGGCTCACATATCGCGTGAACCTTTCTTAAAAAAGCCTGTCATCTGATCCATGAGAACAAAACAGTTGATCGAACTTGGAATTCCCGAAGCTGCCATTCCGTTGGCCATTGCAGCTGTCCAGGCTTTGTCTGCACAGGAACAGCGAAATCGGGAAATCAAGCTGACATTGGCCGCTTGCGTCGCGACACCGGAAGCTTACGTAACCGACCCGACGCTCGGTCGGTTGGCAGTCGAAATTGTCTCATTGAATCAAGAACCAGCGTATCCCGAACAGGAACCGATTTCGTATAAGACCTGGGGGACTGAAATCGAAGATGGTTCGCACCAGCAAATGCGAGAAGCTTGCAGGCTGCCTATGGCCGTAGGAGCGGCATTGATGCCCGATGCACATATTGGCTATGGACTGCCCATCGGCGGGGTGCTCGCACTTCAAGATGCGATTGTGCCCTACGCGGTTGGTGTTGATATCGCTTGTCGGATGAAGCTGTCTGTCATTGAGGCGAACCCGGACGAACTGAGCACGGATTTCCATCGCTTCAAGACCGCTCTTGAAAATGGCACGCGATTCGGTATCGGGAGTGCATTTAAGACACCGCACGATCATTCGGTTTTGGATTTAGACTGGTCGGTCTCGCGCGTCACCCGTGAGCACAAAGATAAAGCTCGAAAGCAACTTGGTACGAGTGGTTCAGGGAATCATTTTGTCGAGTTCGGCATTTTGAGCCTGAACCAACGCAGCGACGATCTGGGTCTTGAGCCCGGTCAATATGTGGCATTGATGAGTCATTCCGGGAGCCGTGGAACGGGAGCCGCAGTGTGCAGCACTTATAGTTCGATCGCACAGTCGCGGTTGCCAAAGCGATATCAGAAATTTGGGCGACTTGCTTGGTTGGATATGGCGAGTGAAGCGGGGCAAGAGTATTGGCAGGCGATGAATTTGATGGGGGAATACGCGGCTGCCAATCACGACATTATCCATCGATCGGTGATCAAGCTGGCCAAGAGTCGAATCGTGGCGGGTGTCGAAAACCATCATAACTTTGCATGGAAAGAGAATCACCTGGGTCGCGACCTGATCGTTCACCGCAAAGGTGCAACGCCAGCGGGGCGTGGCGTGTTAGGTGTTATTCCCGGTTCGATGGCAACTCCGGCGTTTGTGGTTCGCGGTTTAGGTAACGACGCTTCGTTTCACTCGGCAGCCCATGGAGCGGGGCGTTGTATGAGTCGAACCAAAGCAAGGGCAGAGTTTCGTTTTAAACCGATTCAACAGAATTTGCTCGCACAGGGCGTGCACATTCTGTCCGCAGGTGCCGATGAAGTTCCAGGCGTTTACAAAGACATCCACCAAGTCATGTCGGAACAACAAGATCTTGTTGAAATAGTAGCTCGCTTCGACCCAAAAATCGTAAAAATGAGCGACGACGGCAAGAGCGAAGACTAAATCCTTGGGTTGGTCACTTGGCTCGGCACGATTCGTGCACTAAAGTGTGCCGTTAAGCCGGTTTAGATATTTTGACAGCGGTGAACATTTGCTGGTCGGAAGAACCGTTAGAAACTCGTCGTAAACACGAATCGCAATTTGAGAGGAAGATCATTATGGCAGCAGAATTTACAGAAGATGGCTTTGACTCCCAGGTCTTAGGTGCGGACAAGCCTGTTCTCGTGGACTTTTGGGCGACTTGGTGCGGACCGTGTCGACAAATTGCGCCGGTGATCGATGAGCTCGCCGTCAAGTACGAAGGGCGCGTTTCCGTCGGAAAGGTCAATGTGGAAGAGCAACCGGAACTTGCTCAACGCTACGGCATCAACGCGATTCCAACTTTGTTGCTCTTTAAAAACGGGGAAATCGTGGAGCGATTTCAAGGTGTTCCACCTCGGAGCAAACTCGAAGCAGCGATGGACATGGCCGAACAGAGCTAGTGGCAGCTTTTGCAATGGGACGGCTTGGTAGCTCAGCATTCAGGACTTAGCTAGTTACCAGGCTCTGCCTGGTAACTCAATGCATTCGAGGCTCCGCCTCGCCGAAATGCATCGTTAGTTTGTGAACTCGGGAGGCAGGAGCCTCCAATACAGTGCGTTCCCAGGCAGAGCCGCAGAGCCTGGGAACGAGTTGTCTCTTGTGCCAAGCCGTACGTTGTTGATTTGAATCTAGACTGCATAAAAAAACCGAGGGGAGGGTTGCTTTCGCAACTCCTCCCCTCAGCAGCTTTTTCTCTCCTCGGCCCCACACACACTACCAAAAAAGCCGAAAAGAGAAATACTCAAATAGGGTTGTTAGCCCTTGACTCGTGTTCGGGCAGAGTCAATGGAGGTCGTATTTGTGTCCCCTTGGATGACCGGAGCAGCTACCTCATTTGAGGCCGGGGCCGATTCGATTTCCTCGGCAGCCCCTGCAGGCTCAGGTGTCAATTCGGAGGGGAGCGACGTTTTTGCTTCTAGATCCACCGATCGAATGAATTCCTTTGAGGTGATGTATTGATCTGCTGTGACACGACCAATGTTCTCCTTCAAGTTTCCATCCAGCGAATGGCAGAGCTGCGCTATCTGACGTTGCGTCAAACTTCCATCGCCACTGTTGTTTGCATCTCGCGATGCGAACAGTGCATCGATTTCGGTCACGATTGCAGTGAACTGCTCTTGACGAAGAATATGCGGCCAAGCAATTTGTCCTTTTTGAGAATTGAATTCTTGGGCCGATAAACGCTTGGGCTGATAGTATTCGATGGCTTTACGTCGGGCTTCCCCGACGAATGGCCTCGGACCATATTTCTTCATGAATTCTTCCCGAATTTCCCGCCGCTCGTAATACGCTTTGGTCACAGCGACGCTGTTTTCGATCGCCCGCTTATACGCTTCTTCAAAGTTGATCGAAGCCAAGCTACTCATGTAGGTATTCTGGCCTGCTGCACTTATGACTGCGGCCTGGCCTCGCAAGGCCCCCTCGGCTGCGGTGCTTGAATGGTTGAGGTACGACCAATTTGCAACTGGAGCGGCGATGGCGGGACCACTTGCAAAACCTTGCGCTTGTACTACACCATACGACGACACGCCAATAACCACCGCACCTAAGCTCGCCCATTTTTTCATTGATTGGATCATGTTCTTTTCCTTTACCTGAACAGTTCACTAACGATCGTTTTCCGACCACTGGAAGTTCCCGGAAATAGGGTGCAAGTACTGTGCCGAAACATCGGTTTTCGACGCAATAACGGCTTCCTCACTTTGGCCTTTCGATTGATCGCGAATGATTTTGCGCCTTTCTTAGAAAAAGGTCTACCGCATGAAATTTTCAATTTGTTCCTTCTGGATCGAAACACAGATGGTTAGAATCCAGTGTCTTTATGGCAGCCTGTCTCATTTTGCGACCCGAGACGATGAATTCACTACAGATTGATAGCTCGCTGACGTTGCTCCCCGTGATTCACGGAAGCGCCTCCTATGCTGTGGCCGTTCGACGATACTTACTCGAACATCGATTCGATTGCATCGGTATTCCATTGCCGGCCTCGTTTCGATCGGCTGTCCTGGCGGGTGTAGAGCAACTTCCGATCGCGAGCGTTGCGGTGCAACTGTTGCCGACGTTCGATGAAGACGGAGGCCACGAAGAAGACGAAGAGTATGCGGACGGTGATGGCGAAGAAGACGCCGAGAAGCAGTTAGAGTTGGTCCCGACTTCGAAGGTGGCAACCTACGTTCCTGTCGACCCATGTCAGGCCGTCATTGCGGCGATTCGGTTTGGGATCATGGACCGCACCCCGCTTGCGTTTATCGGCCATGAGTCGAATGTATTCGAACAAGAGCCATCGAGTGTCCCGGACCCATTCGCTCTTGGCAAAACGACGATTGAGAGATTCTGCGCCGCGTGTTTACCTGGGATCCCTGCTCCGATAAGCCCGCAACGAATCGAACAAATTGCTTATATGGCTCAACGGATACTTGAGCTAAAGGCAAAGTATTCCAACGTGGTAGCATTGTGTGATCTGCAGGATTGGCCATGGTTGCGAGACGAAATTACCAAGGGGCAATTGGACCCGTCCAGGCAAGTTTTCGAAGCCACAGAATCCCTTGAGTCAGCCTTAAACTACGCTGTCGACCCCCGAACATTGATGTTCCTGATGGGAGAACTCCCTTTCATTACTGGGCTTTATGAAAAAGCTCGGCAAACGCTGGACGATGATACTTCCATTGTGGTGGACGGCATCAAAGAGCTACTTGTCTCAACGCGTCAAAGTTATCTAGCAGACTTGGGGAACAGAGCCCGGAAAATCACGCCGATGCTGCTATCGCAATGTCTCAAGTTCATTCGGAACCAGACTCTGTTGGATCGACGATTTACGCCAAGTTTCTACACGATCGCCAGATCATCGCAACAAGTTTTGGGAGATCAATACACGATCCATTTGGTTGAAGCCGCCAAGAACTATCCGTTCGATGAACCTTTGCCTTGGCCAACGCTGAGGATGGGGATAGATCAAGCGTACTTGCCTACGGAAGGTGTGGTTCGGATGGTGAATCTATTGCCTGGCTCCCCATCAACATGGCACTCTTTGGAACTCAATCGCCCTCCGTTGAAGGCCGATAAACGCAAATGGACGACACGTTGGAACCCATACCAGCAGTGTTCGTGGCCGGAAGAGGACACACGCATCGAGAGCTTCCGCAACCGAGTTATCGAGCGAGCGCAAGCGATGATCGGTGCCGATTTGGCGAGGACAGAGAAATTCACGACGAGCATGATGGACGGACTGGACCTTCGCGAGACACTGCGGCATTGGTACGACGGATCGTTGTATGTAAAAGTAGCACCACCGAGCGTCAGCACTTTGGATGCTACCGTCATGCTGTTTGAAAATGAACCGGACCCGCAAGAGTACTCGTGGCGAGCAACTTGGTTTGCGGAGCATGAGGAAGAATCGACTTTAGCATTTTATTCGACGCCGTTTCAAAAAGAGATGTTGGGCCCCGGTGTAGCTGTCTCAACGTACGGTGGCGCGATGTTTTTATTCCCGCCGAGGGTGATCGAGGACATCTGGGAAGATGAACGTTTGGACTTTGCGGTCACCTTGGAGCAACGCTTGGTTGCGGCCGCATGTCTTCATTCGCAGTGCCGTCACATTGCTGTTTTGAGCTGGTCTTCGCCAGGACTTGCGCTTAAGAAGATTGCCAAAAGTTTCAAAAAATCCCTGGTGCATGTTCCCTTGAGTCATTTTTCAGACTCCACCGTGCTGCAACTACGTACGTTCCACGTCTTGAACGGACAGCACGTCCGAAGTTACGCGGCCCATTTTATCCGCAAAGCCTAGGTGGAGGTCGATCCTAAGTGTTGAAACGAGGCCTATTAGTTACAATGCTATGGATAAGTACTTTGGTTCGCTAGTAAGTCTGGCGTGTTATCAATCCTCCCTACGAAAGTTGCTGTAACATATGTTTGTAAACACCTTCCAATTCTTCTCGTCTGCGATTTCCTCAAAGCGGCTGGCTGCGATGGCAATCACGTTTGCCTGTGCATCGTCCGCGTTATCCCAAGAGTATCTTAACGGGATTAAATGGACCGCACCGGCGATTATTACACCTGGCGCACGAGATTCGGATGCTCCCTCGGATGCTGTCAAACTCTTTGATGGCAAAGATCTTTCGCAATGGAAGAACGCGGACACTTGGGTTGTGAAGGACGGCGTCGCCATATGCGGCAAAGCACAGATTACGACCAAAGAAGAGTTTGGAGATTGCCAATTGCATGTTGAGTGGTCAGCGCCGACGCCGGCAGTCGGCAGTGGGCAAGGGCGTGGCAACAGCGGCATTTTCATGATGGGAAGATACGAATTGCAAGTTCTTGATTCGTTCGACAACCTCACCTACTTTGACGGCCAAGCGGGTGCGATTTACAAGCAAACGCCGCCGATGGCTAATGCGATGCGCAAGCCTGGTGAGTGGAATGCATATGACATCTTTTGGACTGGGCCTCGATTCAAAGAGGATGGATCGTTGGAAACGCCGGCCTACATAACAGCTGTTCATAACGGTGTATTGATCTTGAACCATTTCCCATTGCTCGGCGACACACCTTTTAACCGACCGCCGCAATACAAGGCACACTCCCCAAAAGGGCCGATTTCCATTCAGGACCACGGGAATCCAGTTCGCTTTCGAAACATCTGGATTCGCGAGATCGCCAACGCCAAAGGAGTTCAAGAACGCGAACCATTCCTTCGCAGTGGGGACAAGGAAACACCGATTGCAAAAAGTCCTAAGTAAAGACCTGTATCGAGACATGGCATATTATGACCGACCAACCACAACGCCGTGGGAGTGATGGGAATAATAGGAATAATGAAAATCATGATTCCCGTTCTTCCCATAAATCTCCTTTGCCGTCATCCCCGGTTCCCAATCGCATCATCCAGCCTCGTGGTGACTATCAAACACTATTGTCATTCCAGAAAGCTGAAGTCGTTTACGACATCACATTTCGATTTGCCCACAAGTATCTTTCGCGAGGTGACCGCACGGTGGATCAAATGATTCAATCGGCACGTTCGGGCAAACAGAACATTTTGGAAGGGAGCAAAGCCGGAACGACTTCTAAGGAAACCGAAATCAAGCTAACCAACGTTGGTCGTGCAAGTCTGGAAGAGTTGCTGGCCGATTACCGCGACTATCTTCGAGTCCGTGATAAGTCGATTTGGGAAAAGGGCTCCAAGGAGGCAATGTATGTGCGAGAGCTTGGTCGCCGGACGCCACAAGATTACGAGATATATCGCAATTTTGTGGAAACCCGATCCGACGAAGTGATTGCTAACATTGCAATCTGCCTGATCCACCAAACCAACTACCTTTTGGATCAGCAACTGAAGACCTTGGAGAAGGAATTCATCGAACAAGGCGGCTTACGCGAGCGCATGACCCAAGCCCGACTCAAACACCGCAACCAACGCCCTCAAGAATGAAATCAATCGATCCCATCGATCCCGTCCGCCCTTTCGCCCTCGCCCCTTTCGCCACGTCGAATGCGGAGAGCGTGCAAGTGCAGCAGATCAACAACCCTACTTCGACGAATTACTAGAACGCATTCGCGACATCCGATCCAGCGAACGACGCTTCTACCAAAAAGTGCTCGATATCTATGCTACCAGCGTTGACTACACACCCAAAACCGAAATGTCCCAAGAGTTCTTTGCAACGGTCTAGGCTGCTTTGGACTGAATCTTGGGAGCATTGAGGCCAAATAGACCGAAGATTTCTTTCTGGTTAAGCCCAAGATTTTTTGGTGTTCCGGCTTCTGCAAAGAGGGTGTTAAACAACTCTCGCTTCTGTTCGAGCACGTCATGGATGCGTTGCTCGATCGTATCAAGCGACATCATGCGGGTCACGGTCACTGGCTGCTTCACCCCTAGGCGATGCGCACGGTTTATTGCCTGATCCTCGACGGCTGGGTTCCACCAGCGGTCAAACAAAAACACATAGTGGCAAAACTGCAGGTTTAAGCCGACGGCTCCTGCACCGTAACTCATCAAGATCACTTTGTTCTTGGGGTTATTCTTGAACTGATCGATGATTGCATCGCGTTTGCTGGATGGAATACGCCCGTGGTACTCCAGCGGCTGATATTTGGCCAATCGCTCCTTCAGTACGTCGAGCGTTTGGACCCATTGACTGAAGATAATTGCTTTTTGACCACTTGCAGCAATCTCCTCCAGGTCGGCTTCGAGTCGTTCCATTTTGGCGCTGGATCCGGTGGCTGGATCAAAATTGCAAATCTGCTTTAGCCGCAGGACCAATTCAAATACATGATGAATGGTGACCGATTCACCCATTTCCGATAACTGGACGATTCCGTCTTCTTCGGCCGTCCGGTAGCTAGCTCGCTGCTCGCCCGTAAGTTCAAGATCGGCTGGCCGGAACAGCTTGGGAGGCATGTCGGTCAGCACTTTGTCTTTGGTTCGTCGGAGGATGTAATCTCGCGTCGCATTCCCAAGGGACTTCAAATGCATATCATCGCGCAGATAGCCTGGGGACAAAAACTCGAAGATGCTGACCAAATCCTCGACGGAGTTTTCGATGGGAGTTCCGGTCAACGCCCAGGAACGAGCCCGAGGAATCGATCGAACGATCTCGCTGGTAGTGCTATTGCGATTTTTGATACGCTGGGCTTCGTCAAGCACGACCAAATCGAAATGCAATGCGTTCTCTTCGAACACATCACGGTCTCGCATCATCAATTCGTAGTTGGCAATTTTGACGGGGGCTTGCGGGTTATTCCAAATCCAATTCCGCTTGGCCGCATCCCCTTCGATAATCGCAAGAGGGATCTCGGGTGCCCACTGTCGGAACTCTCGAATCCAATTCGTAACGAGGGGTTTCGGGCAGATGAGGAGTACGTTCTTCAATTCGCTCGACAGCAATAGCATCCGGATCGCAGTGATGGCTTGCATGGTTTTGCCCAACCCCATTTCGTCAGCCAGAATCGCGGCGGAACGAGGGAACAAGAAAGCGATCCCTTCCAGCTGGTACGGGAATGGCTGAAACGGAAAAGTCAGTTTGGCGGTTTGGACGATCGACTCAAGCGGTGGTTGCAAGACATAGTAGAGGCGGTCTTCCAGTCGAACAAGGTCGCCGGGTGGCCGAATGCGAGTGACCCTTGCGCGATTTCCTGACGCTCCCTCATCCTGAACTTCGTCCCTATCAGCCTCGTTTTTTTTCGGCTGAATTCTTGACGGGTTGTTTTGATCGGAATCTTCAACCTTGGTTTGCGGCGCTGACCACTCGGGCGACTCCGGAAAAGAGAAGCCTATCGTTCGTGGCAGGGACTGGGACAATTGAATGGGCAGGACTTTTGGAGCATGGAACGGTTCCAGGCTCAGTCCGCCCATCTGCTCATCGCAATGGAAAACGACGTCAAACGGACTCGTTGGCAGAAGCGGCTCGAAGAGGGAGATATCGAGGTCGTGAGCGAGCCAACTTGCATTGATTGCTGTTTCGATCGTGCTCTGTTCTGAGCGATTCATGACTATGCAGCCTTGGTTGCGGGATGTGCTTCTAACAGGGCTTCTTCAATGCGTCCGAAAGGCTCGAGCAAATCTAGGGTTGGTTTGCTCCCGTCGAACAAAGCATCAAATGCAGTTGCATCCCCCGCATACTCACGCAGCATTGTGACGTTGTGTCCGAAAATTTTGAAACGATGAAAGTCCTCGCGACAGATAAGTGGACGAGGCAATGGAGCGGCTTGGTCTTCTTGAAATTCAATGACTCCGACTGGGAGCGGGTGCATGTGCCGCAATGTTAACACCGCTTGAGTGTCCGCAAAAAGCACAGCCGGTACACACTTTGCTTTGGTGACTAACGCTCTGGCGATCTGTTCGCCACAAACAAATTCATTCAATGTGGCTCCATACAGAATTTGCTGAGCTCGTGTAGGTTGGACCGGAAGTGTGCAATGAAATTCAAGGGGTCGGGCGTGGTTGTTCACGATAAGATAGCCACCAAAAAAACCGTGAATCGGATGGTGGCGGACCGTTATGAAGCCCATTGAAATCGTTGTTTTTGGTTTATTTTCTTGCATGCGGACTTTCATCCAAGAATCGATCGGAAAGGGGGCCGCCAAGTCGTAGGACCGGCACGATAGCTTCGACCGAATCAACTCGTTTGGTTCAGTGTCACCTGAATTAGCGGTCCAATCGGATCATTGGTCAAAACCGTCGCAATCTGCAAAGATTACAAATGCCAGACAAGATGCTCGACTTTTATGCTCGATAACGACTATACTACGAACCATGTCAACTTGAGAGAAATTGAGTCGAATGATCCGGATTCATAAACCACTCGTAGAACAGATTGCGTAATCTCTATGTCCCACGATCCCGCCCAGTATTCGCCCGTCTTCAGCATCGATGTTTCTGCAGAAGCTAGCTCAAACACGCCTCCACGTCCCGCAGAAGTAGGAGCTGCATTGGTAGCGTTGACACGCCAATTGGTCGAGTCGCAACAACGCCAAAATCAACTGCTTGACCAAATACTGCAGGTGAACAAACAAGTGCTGCAAGCTAGCAATCAAGCCAACACGCAACGACAGAATGAACTCACTCAGTGGCGAAACGCTCACCCCAAGTTGGTCCGTTCGTGCAAACAAGCTCTGGAAACGTTGTCGACAGTGCAAACCGAGTTTTTGCAGAATTTAGCCGATGAAGTTGCAGACTCAAAGGATGGGCTTTCGGAAAGCGATTACGTTTTCACCGAGTTTCTCGACCGTTTTGGACCACGCATGGCGCATCTTAACGGCATTTTGCAAGTCTTGAACCACCTGAGCGGCTAGTCTGGGCTAAATGGGTTTTGCGATTTGTGATAAAATCGATCTGCAAGAATTTGCTCATCTGTACGATCACCATTCCATTATCCATCAATGACGATTGAAACAAGGGTTGTGTTGCCCGGCCCAAACGAAAATACGGTACGCACCCAGGATGGCAAGATTATTCCGATACCTCCCGGCTGGGAGTTACTGCCGCCCGGCGATGCAGGCTTGACCAGACGGGTTAAGGCAGCAGGGCCAACATGGACCGTACAAGAAAAAAAAGGCCGTCGAACGTTTTCAAAGGGTGTGTGGGCACCAACCGAAACCATCCTTTCCATCCGTCTTGACCTCGCTCACGAACGCTCGACAGAATCGTACGCGAAGCGAAAAATTGCGGATGCCAACCGACGAGAGAAGAAACAGTCTGAATATGTAGAAGATTTTGGGGCCGCCGTTGTCGATTTCCTCAATTTCTCGTCTTGTTACTCGGACCTTGCGGTAAAACTATCCGTTGCGGTCACTAGCCATGCAACCCCGGTCGGAAGTGGGACCGTGGCCAGAACAGAACGTATCCCCATCGAGCAACGAGCGGAATCGGCTGTGATCGCTTGGATGCGTCACCAGACAACCGCATACGACGATCTCAAAATCGCTCGTGTGAAGGGCAAACGGCGGGAAGTCCGCCGCGAGTTGGCCGAGCAGTCTCGTCTGCTGCTAAACGATTATCGAAGAGGTCATTCTGTGGACAAAACGCGTTGCCCGCTTCGAAAGGCATTAGAAGGATAAGTATGTACCACCAGACGGTTGTCAAACCAAACGCCGAGGAGGTTGCGATTGCCGCAACTGAGTGGCTAATCGAAACGATTCAAGAGTGCCTAGCCGCTCGCGGACAATGTAGCATCGCGTTATCAGGCGGCTCTACGCCCAAGCGACTCTACCAGCTTATCGCCGAGAATGAAACCGAGAGTCTAGATTGGTCGCAAGTAACCTTGATCTGGGGGGATGAACGCAATGTTCCGCCGGAGCACGTGGACAGCAATTACAACATGGTCCGCGAAGCATGGTTCGATCGGCTTGACCCCAAAAAAAATCCTAAGTCCATACCGCGTATTCTTCAGGTCGGGATCGACGTCAAAGCCCCAGAGAGAGCTGCTGCTAGGTACGAAAAACAACTTAAAGAACTGCTTATCAGCGATGACGAACGCGATGACGCCGACATTCCGCTAATCGATATTGTATTGCTCGGGTTAGGAGACGACGCTCACACAGCGTCTCTGTTTCCTGAGACCGAAGCGTTAAAAGAGTCGAACCGACTCTTTGTGGCGAACTTTATCCCCAAGTTTTCCGCCTATCGATTAACCCTTACCGCACCCATTATCAACGCCGCGAGAAATGTTGCTTTTCTTGTTTGCGGTGCATCGAAGCGACCCGCCGTGGATGTTGTCATGCATGGTCCACGTCATCCCGACGAGTACCCTGCACAATTGATCGAACCTAAACTCGGTCGCTTGTGGTGGTTCCTCGACGCAGCCGCAGCCTCCGAAGTACTCAAATAACTAGAATACGGAAACACATGTCCGAAGAATTAAATTCCACATCGCCTGCCGAGTCGCTAAGCCCGTCATTCGGTGGATTGCGTGTTGCCGCATTGGAAAGTAGGCGCCGGGATGATTTCGCTCGACTGATCGAACGGTTTGGTGGCGTGCCGTTTGTAAGTCCATCGATGCGCGAAATTCCGATTGAAAAGAACAAAGAAGCTGTCGACTTTGCCTATCGGGTCATTACCGGAGAAATCGGTGCTGTCATTTTTTTAACCGGGGTTGGCTTCAAACAATTGATCACTGCCATTGAACCCCACGTCGACAAACAGCGATTTCTCGATGCCCTGTCGGACATTCCAACGCTGGCCCGGGGGCCCAAGCCGGTGGCCGCCATGCGAGAGCTCGGACTACAACCAACACACCGAGCCCCAGAGCCAAACACATGGCGAGAAGTCTTGCAAACGATCGATCAACATTTGCCCATTTCGAACTTGACCGTCGGACTCCAGGAATACGGGATCACCAATCACTCCTTAATAGGTGGCCTGGAAGCCCGCGGAGCTCGTGTTACCACCGTGCGCGTCTACCAATGGGAATTGCCTGAGGACACGAAACCGCTCGAAGAAAACATTCGAGCCATTGTTCGTGGCGAACGAGATTGCTTGTTGTTCACGAGCGCCCACCAAGCTGTCAATTTGCTTCGCATTGCAACCGCCCTCGATTGTGAATCGGACCTGCGTTCTGCTTTGCAAAGCATGGTCGTTGCCTCGATAGGTCCAACCACTTCGGAGATGCTTCAACATTTGGATATTCCGATCGACCTCGAGCCCGACCACCCGAAAATGGGACACTTGGTTCAGGCTTCTGCAGAAAAGGGACCGCGTATCTTGAAAGCGAAACGCTTTGCAAGAAGCCCTCGTCCAAACATGAATGATGATGTGAAAAAAGGTCCAACGGATCCATTACAAGCATCGCTTCACGAAAGCTGTTTCATGAAGGCTTGCTATCGCCAACCATCGGACGTGACCCCCGTTTGGTTGATGCGACAAGCTGGACGCTATATGGCCGAGTACCGAGCGGTTCGAGAAAAAGTATCGTTCCTCGAACTTTGCAAGAATTCTGCTTTGTGCGCCGAAGTGATGGTTACTGCAGTCGAAAAACTGGGAGTGGATGCTGCGATCATCTTCTCCGATCTTTTGCCCATACTGGAACCGATGGGCTTCCAATTAGAATTCACAACCGGCGATGGACCGGTCATCCATAACCCAATTCGAACTCCGAAAGACGTGGATCGTGTGCGGTTGCTGGAGAATATGGACGCGCTGCAGTTTGTTCCGGATACGGTTCGCGCCACCCGAGCAAGTTTGCCCACCAAGATTCCTGTCATCGGCTTTTCAGGATCCCCTTTTACGTTAGCCAGTTACATGATCGAAGGTGGCGGTTCTCGCAACTATATCCATACCAAGACTCTCATGTATACCGACCCGGTGGCTTGGAAAGTACTGATGAGCAAACTGGTGGACTCGATCGCTTTGTATCTCAACTCGCAAATTGCCGCAGGAGCCCAGTGCGTTCAATTGTTTGATTCCTGGGCTGGCTGCCTTTCGCCCAACGAGTATCGAACTCGCATTCTTCCGCACATGCATCAACTCTTGGACTCGATCGTGCCAGGAGTGCCTGTCATCAACTTTGCAACGGGGAATCCAATGCTCACTTCGCTATTGCGTGGGGATAGCCGCACCGTCGTGGGCTTGGACTGGCGGGTACCGCTCGATGTTGGTTGGGATATGGCAGGAAACGATCGAGCCGTTCAAGGAAACCTCGATCCAATCGTTTTGTTCGCAGACTTGGAAACGATACGCGACCAAGTTCATTACGTCCTTTCACAAGCGTCCGGGCGCCCCGGTCATATCTTCAATCTTGGGCACGGGATTTTGCCTGGGACACCTGTCGACAATGTCATAGCGCTCGTGGATATGGTCCATGAGCTGAGCGACCGCCGCAATTAGTCTGGATACCAATCGCAAATCCTATGCTATTCAACAACGTGTCACTTTTGTCCGTGGGATATGTGTTGCCCCCCCAAATCGTGACGTCCGCCGACATCGAATCACAATTGGATGGCGTCTACCAACGGCTAAAGTTGCCGCAGGGCCGCCTCGAAGGAATGAGCGGCATTCGAGAACGCCGACTTTGGAAGCCGCACACTCGCATCAGCGATATGAGTGCCGAGAGTTGCCGCCTTGCCTTGAACGCGGTTCAAGTCGATCCCAAGTCTGTGCAGTGCTTGATCCACGCAAGCGTCTGTCGGGAGTATCTTGAACCTGCCACGGCTTGCCGAGTGCATCACCTTGTCGGCCTTCCTGAGAACGCGTGGGTCTACGATGTTTCGAACGCTTGTTTGGGAGTGATGAACGGAGCCGTCCAAATCGCTCAGTTGATCGAAAGCGGGGTGATACGCGCAGGGCTTGTCGTGGGGACTGAGGATTGTCGAGGCTTGTTGGAGGGGACGATTCAACAACTCAATTCCGATCCGAATTTGACGCGACAATCGATCAAGCCAGCATTCGCTTCGCTGACCATTGGTTCAGGGAGCTGTGCCTGGCTACTCGGCGATCGCAGGTACTTTGAATCGCAGAAACCAGGTTGTGGAGCTGCATTGAAGGGAGCTGTCGCTGTTGCCCGAACCCAACATCATGAACTGTGTCAAAGCGATACCGATCAAGCGGGTAGCGGCATGCAGCCGATCATGAATACGGATTCCGAATTGCTATTGGAGGCGGGTGTTGCAACCGGCGCGGCCGCTTTCGATTTGCTTCTCGATGAGTTGAAGTGGGAACGGACCGACATTGCCACAACGGTTTGTCATCAAGTGGGATCCGCTCACCGTCGGCGAATGCTTGAAACCTTGCATATGCCGATTGATACGGACTACTCGACGTTTGATCGATTAGGAAACACGGGCTCGGTCGCGCTGCCAACCGCACTTGGGCTCGGCCTATCTCAATCGTATTTTGCAGCCGGAACCAAAACCGCTTTGCTGGGTATCGGCTCAGGGCTCAATTCTTTGATGCTGGGGCTCGAGTTCGGCACCGTGCAAGTCGGTTGCAAAGAAATTGAACACTAAGCACAAGTGCATGAATCTTTCGGTGGAATTTGGCCCTGTTCCACGAGGTGCCGTTCCGTAGGATGGGACCAATGTCCCGTCCGATGTTTCGTTCGGGACAATGGTCCCAAACTACACTCAATGACTTATGCGGAAGTGCTTGGAGTTCCGGCAGTCTGGATTGATGTGGTCTTAAAAGCCTGCTCAACCAGGACTCACCTCCTCATCCCCCCACTAACGAATAGATTCCCGCTCCCTTCTCCCCGGTACTCCGGGGAGAAGGGCTGGGGATGAGGGGTTGAGGGGTTGAGAGCTTTGGAATCGCTACGATTTCCTAGGTACGATACGTGGTTCCCCTCACCCCCCGCCCCTCTGGAGTACCCGGAGTACCGGGGCGAGGAGGAGAATATACTTAGGGTTCAAGCTTCGCTCTCTCGGTACAGCCGGCTTACTTCGACATAATGTTTCCAGCCGTGATCGATCATTTCGGCATCAGCCTTGTTGGTTTCGCGAACGACTTTGCCTGGCATTCCCATAACCAAGGAATGTCGGGGGATGATTTTGCCTTCAGGGACTAACGCTCCTGCCGCGATGATCGAGCCCGTTCCAATGACGGCACCATTGAGCACAACGGCTCGAATACCGATGAGACAGTCGTTCTCTACCGTTGCTCCGTGAATGATTGCTCCGTGGCCGACCGTCACGCGCTCACCGATGGTGCACGGAAACCCAGGGTCGCTGTGCAAACAGCACAGGTCTTGAATGTTGGAATGGGCACCAATACGAATCGTCGCCACGTCACCGCGAACGACTGCTCCAAACAAGACGCAGGCCTGTCTTTCGATGATCACTTCGCCCCGAATCGTTGCGTTGGCGGCGACAAAGCACTCGGCACCGATCAAGTCGGGTTGAAATTTGGTTTTCATCGTTTTCTTGTTCGACCATACTGCTACTCAGGCAGTGGCTTATCCTTGGTTTCCGGTAAGAAATAGACGGCAATCAAACCGATCAAGAAGATAACACTCATGTAGCTGCACGCGTCACGGAAGGCATCGATTTTTTCGGTCGTCGACTTTGCCTTGGCAGCTAGACTGAGCGCCAGTAATCCCAGCGTAATTGGGCCAGATGCGGCCACGTAACGCCCCACATTATAGCAAAAACTTGTTCCTGTGCTTCGAAGGCGTAGAGGGAACAACTCAGGCAGGTAGATGGCAAAGCCCGCGAACAGAGCCATTTGAAAAAAGCCCATGACGCTACTCATCCAAAGGTGCCATGGACTGTTGAACATCTGGAAATATCCGACGGTTGCAATCATTGCCGCGATGAATGCCATGGCGAACGCTTTTCGTCGCCCAATTGACTGGGCAATATAAGTGAACGTCATCATTCCAAAGAAAGCGCCTATGTTTTGCAAGATTCCGTTGTACGCAACCAAGGTGGATGCTTCGTCGGCAATCCTTGCTTTCACGTCCTTGGGCAGCTCAATAACCGCAGGTTGGGCGTCCGTCGGTTGGGCGCCCGTCGCTGAAACATCAATGGTTGCTTTTTGTTTCGCAATTTCTTGCTGAGTAAGATTATTCGTAATGACGTCACGAACCAAGTCAGGCGCAAAAAAGCCAATCCCCCAGACACCGATAATCCCAGCTACGCACAGGAGCATTCCGAACAAAGCGTTCCACCGAAGCACAGGGTTTCCGAAAAGCTCCGCATAGGACCCGAATTTGACGCCGGTGACTTTGCCTTCTTTTCTGGCTTTAACCCAGGCCTCAGGTTCCTTCATTTTCATTTGCAAAAAGACGCACAAGAATGCCGGCAAGGCACCGACCAAAAACATAACCTTCCAACTCATATTGGAGGCAATCACATCTGCTTTCGATAGAGAGGTAACCAACAAATAGATGAGCCCAGAGGAGATATTGCCTACCGCAGACAACGCCTGAAGCAATCCGAGAGCACCCGTCCTGGAGCGCGCGGGCAAGCTATCCGCAACCAAAGTAACTGCCAGGCCAAAAACACCACCGACCCCCAAGCCAGTGATGAACCGATATATTGCAAAATCGATCCAACCGGTGGAGAACGCCGACAAGCCTGTGCAAATGGAATAGATCAAAACGGTCAAGGTTAGCGTTTTCGCTCGTCCAAACCAATCTCCAACCGACCCGAAGATCAATCCGCCGGTCGCCCAACCGATCATGAAAATACTGGTTGCGTAACCCGAGTACGCACCGACCTGGCTTGCGTCCATGGTGGGTGGTAGCAGGTGCTTAAGCGCATCCTTGCGCACCAAAATGAAGATCTGTTGATCGAGGCAATCGAATAGCCACGCGAGTGACGCCATCGCGAAAACAAACCAGTGATAACTGGTTAGGCCATTCCACCAGTTGGTTTTTGTTGTTTGTTCCGACACGTGTTAGGTCTTTCCGTGCGAGAGTTGATCGGCGGGCAAGTATGGGCGAGTCGGATTATAGTCCAACATCGCCCCTCGGTGCCGTGCCTGCAACAAAAATCCAAGGATAGAAGGTCGCCTTGGCGTCACTTCTGCTTGTTCGTCACGGTGAACTCAAATATCCCTCCCACATCAGAAACATTGAATTCAAGTCCGCTTGATTCCGGCGAACCGAATTTCGCGTCGAAACTCATTGGAGGAGGAGAGCCTGACGCAAGCGATTCCGGCGTCATGTCGCGGAGCGGTTCCGTAATACCAATCTTGTATCTGCCAACCATTGCGCCGCTCCGCCCGTTCGTCAGCATTTTGATCGTGCCTGAACTATCCGCAGAACCGGTCGCCGAGAGGCCAGAGCCAACGGGCAGAAACGTAACGGCAACGTTGGTTAGTGCCTTGCCATCTCGAAGAACTTTTCCGCTGACTGGAACTATCTTAGGACCATCATCCCAACAACCCGGCACAACTACCAGCAAACACAGAATGCCGAGGCTGGAACTTTTTAGTACAAGACGAAACCGTTCTTTCAGCATACGCAACATGCGTAAAACTCCCCTTGATAAAGTGATACAAAAATAGGATCAGCGGCGGTCAGCACTTGGCGATCGACGCACTCGCCCTAGTTTCAACTCAGCCGTTACTACAAACCAGTGTCCGTAGTTACTTCGCCACGATTCATGGATCCCGTGTTTCGATAGACTTGGAGATCAATGTTCTCGGACACAAACCGGACAGAACCATCACCCATAGTAAATTGCCCGCCACCTGTGTGGTTACTCGCGTAGCTATAGTTGTTGACCCAGTCCCAAAACGGAGCGAATTGGGGGGTTGGTCCCAGGTTTCCGAAGTAGTTTCCTCGCGGGTTTGTCGCTAGAAACACCCTGCGATAGTGATTCAATGGAATGGCACTGGTCGCAAGTGTCGCATTCATGCCGTACCAAAAAGTGTGAGAGCATAGTTCGGGCAGTGCCTCGCCGATTGCGTAAGTGTTGGAAAGACCATCGGTCACGTCGGCCATCCGTCTGCGATCTTTGGGATTCGCTGCGCGAACGCTTTCGTCACGCACAAACATTCCATTGCCACCGTCAAGTCCGTTGGGAGTGCCTCCGAGACTGTTGCTAAACAAACTCCCGAAGGCCCAGTCCGAGCCAACGCAGCCTTTGTAATTGGTTCCGCCAAATTCACCAAACCGCGCTACTGGCCATCGCCCGAGCCATTCACGATTACCATATTTACCGTTGTTTCCGCTAGCATCAGAAGGGCATTGATAGGCAGGTATTGCGGTTTGCGCAATCACAACGTTGCTACTGGGAGCACCATTGACTTTCAATCCGATATTCCAGTTTATCTGTGCGTATAAATTCCCTTGTTCGATCTGTGGCAAAATCATTCCCATCCAAGAGCACTGACGGGAATTTGCATCTCCTGAGTTGCCACCAGCTCCACCAAATCCTGCCGCACTCATGGAATAGTTGATAGGGAATTGACGATGGGTATCATGATAATTGTGCAGTGCAAGTCCCAATTGTTTGCAATTGTTCGAGCACTGCATCCGCCGTGCAGCTTCGCGCGCGGCCTGAACGGCAGACACAAAAGTCCTACCAGAATTCCAATAATGGCGATGACAACTAACAGCTCCACCAAAGTAAACGCTCGACGAATTCTTCGAACCATAAGAAAGTCCCCACGAAAAAACGATCGATGTAAAATGGCCCGTTCCGCCTGTGCTTAAATGCCGCACAGATGCAAAAACCAAAAGCCATCTTAAAAATGACTTACCACGTTGAAGATGTTACCATTCCGCCAGCTTCGCGTCAACATTTTCACTTAAATGGCAATTGAAGGAGTAACCAATCTCCTTAGGCGAGCGGCAGATTGCAGTATCCCAACCCGAAGCGTAAGCGAGGGACAATTTCGCAGATCCCTCACTTACGTATCGGGTTATGATTGGTATTTTTCAGCCTGCCGCTCGCCTTAAAAGGGGCCTGACATCGGCTTCATTCATCGTCGCTTTCGCGGGTTTTGGCTTGTTTTTAGCCCAACGGGCGCACTCATCAGCGGACGATCATTCGTTTTTGTTTGTTGACAAAAACAAATCCAATGACTTGGCTCGCTTCGGAGGAGAAAACTGGCAGGCCGTGATAGTCTCGATCGACAAGCACCTGATCATCGATTTCCCAACCCATAGGTGTCTTTTTCAGTCTACCCGCATCGATAGCAACGACACTCGACGAATCGGCATGAGCGATGAGAACATCGCAAACCGCATCCGGTAGTTTCCCGGCGACTCGGTCCACTGGCCAGCGAACGACATCGTCTGCGATGGGTTCGGACGTAGTAAAACGCCCGGCTTTGTCGACCGAACTGTCTTGGGACGCTTCGGATGTGCTGTTTGATACCTGGAATTGCGTTGGGCTCAGCGATACCCCTGCAAACTCGATCCGAGTCGAATCTGCCAGGGCTGACTTAGGTGCATCAATTTGTTCCGCAAGGCAAAGGACGGATCCGTCGGAGAGTGGCAAACACCATGACGATCGTTGTTGATTCGTGCGAAAGCCAAACGAACGCTCCTGCCATCTCAGTGCGAGTCGAATAGGCTGTGGCATTTTCGGTGCCAAGCGACTCCAGGCTTGACCGTGAGCCATCGAGGGTTGCCAAGCTAGCCATTCGGCCTCCGGTTTGTCGTAAAGGAGGAATCGGTGACCGGTACTGACACCGGGGGCTGGCTCGGAGGGTGTCGCCATTTCAATTCCGCCAGACAGCATTTGTGCGAGCGTATCGGCGTCTAACTTGAGGCCGGACAAGCCGAATTCCAATCGCCAACCGCTTCGATTCCAGAACTTGCTGTTATTCCTGATGATGTCTCGGTATTCAGGATCGATCGCGCATCTTGCTCGAACGGTTCTCGCATCCATGGCCAAGCCTACCTGAACGACGTTGCCGATACGGAATCCGCGAAAGAGAATAGGAGCTCCGTTTTCGAGTCCGCCACGCGACTTTGCGTCGAGGCTAATTTCGAGCGAGCCATCCACAGGAGAAATGATCGGTGCCGAATCTAGCCCCACAAAATGGGACTGCGCCCGAGCTCCGACCGACGGTGGATCGATTGCAATGTACTTTGCGCCGAGCAAGGTATCGAGCCCTCGAATGGCATCAATCGATAGCATCGGGCGAACAATCCAGAACTTAGCTCCGTCCGCAGCCATCGACCGCGCTCGAGGGGTCAAGCGAACATGTGCTACGACACCATCTCGATCCGGATTCAACTCGATTTTTTCAACCGCTCCAATCTCGATACCGCGATAGGTCAGTCGGTCTTCGGGCTTCAATCCATGTCCTTCGCGAAACGCAATCGTAATCAACGAGCCCGTGTTTTGCCTTGAATACCAAAATAGACCGAGACTGACCAGCCCGCAAACCAGGGTCAGCCACCACAATCGCGAGGCGAACCAACGCGTCATGGTGGGATTCGTTTGCAATAGTGCGACAGGTATCGCCTCGGCATTCGGGACAGGTATCGCCTCGGCATTCGGGTCAGGTGAGGTATCTGGCTCGTTCATTTTTGAACTTTCATGGGGACTCCCAAATCGCGTGAGGATCAAAGCAGATGGCTGCGATCATACTCATGGTTACGCACAACACGAACGCAACGACAGCTGGCCCGAAGTGAAATTGCACCAAACCGCTGAGCTTGATCAGCATGACCAACAACGCGAGCAACATCACATCCATCATGCTCCACTTGCCTATTTGCTCCATCAACCGATAGGTCCAAGCTCGATGACGTTGCTGTAGCGTGCATAGCCAACTGAGCTCGATCAAAGCCAGTATTTTGGCCAATGGCAGCAAGATCGAAAACACGAGGATGACGATGGCAACGAAATAGTTCCCGTTTCGAAACAGCTCTATAATTCCGCCGAGGATACTGCTTTGATGGTGGTGTCCGAGTTGTTCCACTTCGAGAATGGGCAACAGGATTGCTGCAGGAAAAAGCAATCCGGCGGCAATCGCAGCAGCGGCTGTTCGCCCTTGCGAGCGTTCATGATTTCGAGGAATATCCATGACGCTTTGACAGCGGGTGCACAAGGAGCGTTGGTTAGGCCGAAGCGTGTGCATCTGATGAATGAGACCACAACAGTGGCAGGCTTTGTTTGATTTCACCGCTTTGTTCTCGCTAGGCAGGCATCTGTTTTTGGTTCACAATTAGTGGGATAGGCTTCCAGCCTGTCAAGCCTGTCAAGCCTGTCAAGCTGAAAATGACAGTTGCTAGCACGCCAAGCATTTGCGAAATAGCTGGGCGAGCCCGCTTTTCGCGGCCCTTAACTCAAGCTTACTCTATTCGATGATATTGATCGACACAACGCTTACGACGCCGGCCGAAAACTTGGCTTTTGACGAGGCCATGCTCGAGGTTGCAGACCGCGACTCCGAAACCAGTTTGGAACGTGTCATTCCCGAGGTTTTGCGTCTTTGGGAGATGCCGACCCCTTGTGTCGTATTGGGACGAGCTAGCAAGTGGGCGGAAGAGGCCAATGCGATCGCTTGCGAACGAGACTCGGTACCCATCCTTCGGCGAGTCAGTGGCGGTGCTTCGATCGTTGCGGGCCCAGGCTGCCTCATGTATTCGGTTTTGCTCTCGTACCAAATTCGCCCAGCCTGGCGGATGTTGGATAGTGCCCATTCGGAAGTCATGACTCGAATGCGTCAGGCAGTGCAGAATTCACTGAACTCGCTAAAGACGCCCGTTCAAATCGACTTGAAGGGTACGTGCGATCTGACGCTAACCAATCGCAAGTTTTCCGGAAACGCGCTTCGTTGCAAACGTCATTGGATGCTATATCACGGGACGATTATGGTTGCGATGCCCCTGGAATGGATCACCGAGTATTTGCTTGAGCCTCCCAGGCAACCCGACTATCGCGAAAAACGCGTTCATTCGTCTTTTGTTGTGAATTTGATGGACGACCGCAACGGCGCGGCAACGTCCCTTGAATTCAGAACTTTGTTGGAAAAGCATATCGCAGTGGCCTGGAACGCCACCACAACAAGTACGGATACCTGGTTCCAGCAAGAAGTCGCAGAAGAAGCGGCCCGACTGATGCAATCACGCTATTCGAACCCCCTCTGGCATCGACAACGTTAGCCCAAAACGAACGTTGCCTGATTCGCATTTCCGACCATTCAGGTTACACTGTGGCATTCGTGGGAACTTTGATTTCCTGCTATTATTTTGAGGACCGTCTGAATCCCTGGGCATCTATGGTTTGGAAGCGAGTTTGCATTATTGGTGTTGGGTTGCTCGGAGGCTCAATCGGCCTTGCCCTCAAGCGAAAGAGGCTCGCCCAAGAGGTGGTTGGTGTTGGGCGAACCGTTTCGAAACTTCAAACGGCCGTCAGTCGCGGAGCGATCGACCATGCCACAGACGATATTTTGGTCGGAGCAAAGGACGCCGACCTCGTCATTGCGTGCACTCCCGTCCAATCGATCGTCGACTCGCTCTGTGTTGCCGCAAGCGTTGCGAGCCCGAATGCTATTCTCACCGATGTGGGCAGCACCAAGCAAAACATCATGCGTTCCGCCCTTGGAAGACTCTCACCCAATCAATTTGTCGGTAGCCATCCCATTGCAGGCGGACACCACAGTGGGGTTGAGCATGCGGTTGGTACATTGCTCGATGGAGCTCTCGTCGTCATCACACCATCCGAAGAAACCTCGCCTGAATTAGTTCGGCGAATAACGGAGTTTTGGGAGTCGATGGGGTCTCGAACATGTTGCGTTTCTCCAAAAGAACACGACGAGGCGTTGGCAATCGCCAGTCATTTACCTCATATGGTTGCGTCGGCGTTAGCCACTTCAACCCCCAATGAGATCCTTCAATTCGTTGGCAAGGGCTGGATGGACTCGACTCGTATTGCTGCCAGTAATACGCAACTATGGAGGCAGATCTTGGAAGAAAACCATGCGCCCGCCTTACAAGCGATGAAGAACTTTGCCACAATTTGCGAATCTTGGGTCGACGCTTTGGAAAAAGCAGATTTCGACCGCGTCGAACAACTACTCAAAGCGGGAAAAGCAACACGTGAGGCTGTGGCAAGTAGACATTCATCCGGCTGATGGCCAACCGGATTCGCTCGGACATGCCGCAGTCAATGCGGCAGCCGAACTCGGTATATCCAGCGCCCTATCGATCCAAGCCGCCTACGGCTTTTTGATTCAAGGTCGATTGAGCGCCGATGAAGTCAAGAAGATCGCCTCCGATCTGCTGGCGGATCCAATTGCTCAACGCTTTGTGTCGGCACCAGTGGGCGACGCTTCGTTGAATGATTCTCGCGAGGCGACTGGATCAACTCCCGGCACGCTGATTTATTCTATGCCCAAGCTGGGCGTAATGGACCCCGTCGCTCAAAGCACGCTCTCGATGTTGCGAGGCTTGAAGTACGACGTCGATGAAGTGCGTACATTTCGGAAGTACTGGGTAAGCAAAGAACAGGAATCTGGTTTAATCGACTCGTCCGTCGACTCTGCAATCATCCAACGCCTCTGTCAAAAGGTGTTTGCAAACGACTCGATCGAACAGATCAATGTAGGTCCATTGCACCTCGAGCAGATTGCAGTCGGAGCGCCCTATTCTTTCCAACTCATCGTTGTGCCGATCCGCGACTTGGATGAGGATGCGCTCATGCAATTGAGCAAGTCCGGTCAACTTTATTTGTCGATCGCAGAAATGCTGACCATACAAGAGCAGTTTCGCGAACAAGGCCGCGACCCGACCGATATCGAATTGGAAACCATCGCTCAAACATGGAGCGAGCATTGCAGTCACAAAACCTTGGGTGGCAAGATCGAGTATCGGGACGAAAACGGAACACGGCATTTCAAGAGCATGCTGAAAGAAACGATTTTTGCTGCCACGGTCAAGATCCGCGAACTGTTGGGACCGGACGATTGGTGTGTCAGTGTGTTCAAAGACAACGCTGGGATCGTCAAGTTCGACGACGAAGATCATGTGGTTTTCAAAGTCGAGACGCACAATCATCCTTCTGCGATCGAACCGTATGGTGGTGCGAATACGGGCTTGGGTGGTGTAATACGCGATCCGCTCGGCACGGGACTTGGGGCCAAACCCGTATGCAGCACGGATGTATTTTGTTTTGCATCTCCCAACTATCCACCGAGCGAACTTCCACCAGGAGTTTTGCATCCTCGTCGCGTGATGACGGGCGTAGTCTCCGGCGTTCGCGACTACGGAAATCGGATGGGAATACCAACCGTCAATGGAGCTGTCTATTTCGATGATCGCTACTTGGGCAACCCGCTTGTTTATTGTGGAAACGTTGGAATCATTCCCGTGGATAAGGTCGAGAAACAAGCGAACCCCGGCGATTTGATCGTTGCGATCGGCGGCCGAACGGGTCGCGATGGAATACATGGAGCGACCTTCAGCAGCGTTGAACTGACTCACGAGAGCGATGCGATCTCCGGAGGCTCGGTCCAAATAGGAAATGCGATCACCGAGAAGATGGTGATGGATGTGTTGCTACAAGCGCGGGACCAAGGACTTTATACGGCGGTAACCGACTGCGGGGCCGGCGGCTTCAGCAGTGCCGTCGGCGAAATGGGCGAATCGATTGGAGCCGAAGTTTGGCTCGATAAAGCGCCCCTTAAATACGCTGGCTTGAGCTATACCGAGATTTGGATCAGCGAAGCTCAAGAACGCATGGTCATGTCGGTTCCACCCGAAAACCTTGAGCGACTGAAAAAACTCTGCAACAGCGAAGATGTCGAAGTCGCGGTGCTCGGCCAATTCACGCCGACAGGATTGTTGCGATTGATGTATCAAGGAATCGAAGTCGGTTGTGTGGCAATGGAGTTCTTGCACCAAGGCAGACCTCCTGTGATTCGCAAGGCAACCTACGAACCACCACAACCCCAATCGTGCCAACTCGGTTCGCTCGCTCGACCCGCCATCGAATCAACGCTTCTCCAGATTCTCGCTCATCCAACCGTCGCCAGCAAACACTGGATTGTTCGGCAGTACGATCATGAAGTGCAAGCCGGCAGCGTCATCAAGCCACTGGTTGGGCCATCGTCATGTGGTCCCAGCGATGCGGCCGTCGTCCGGCCAAAGCTCCATAGCAAAAGAGGGATCGTGTTGTCGTGCGGCATGAACCCACGCTTTGGCGATTACGACCCTTACCATATGGCCACTTCCGCCATCGACGAAGCGGTCCGTAATGCGATTGCAGTTGGAGCGGACCCCAAGAGGCTCGCGATTCTCGATAATTTCTGTTGGGGCAATACCGAGCGACCTGAAACACTCGGCACGCTGGTCCGAGCCGCCATCGCATGCCATGATTTGGCGATTCAATGGAAAACGCCGTTTATCAGCGGTAAAGACAGTCTGAACAATGAGTTCACTTGGTTTACAAGTCATGGGCAAAAGCAAACGATCGCGATCCCTTGTTCGCTGTTGATCAGTGCAATCGGGCAAATCGACGACTGTTCGCAAGCGATCTCAATGGATCTGAAAAAAGTCGGCAATCCGATCTATTTAATCGGAGTAACCCGCGAGGAGTTGGCTGGTTCCTTTGCTGCCATGGTGATGGGTAAATCAGGTGGGAATGTCCCTACGGTCGACGCTGCGGTCGCAATGCGAGGTTACGAAGCCGTTCATCAAGCGATCGTGAAACGCCAAATTGTTTCATGCCATGACTTGAGCGAAGGGGGCTTGGCAGTTTCACTAGGGGAGATGTCGTTTGCTGGCGAGTTGGGCCTATCGATCGACATAACCAATATGCGTCAAGCGAGCTTTGTGGACCGAGAAGTTGCATTGTTCTCCGAATCGAATAGTCGGTTACTCTGCGAAGTGCCAGAGAGTCAAACCAAACAGTTTGAGAAAACCATGCAGGGCTCGCCTTGTTTTCGGTTAGGTGAAGTTGCGGCGCACGACCGAGTTGTGGTGCGTTGCGACGACGAAGTCCTGATCGATGTTCCGTGGTTACAACTGCGAGAGACGTGGTTGGCTCCCCTTGACTGGGAATAGAATGGTTCGCCGAATCAAGCTCAATGGTAGCCTCTCGCTGAAACAAGCCCAATGGTAGCCTCTCGCCGAATCAAGCTCAATGGTAGCCGTCGTCGTAATGGTAGCCGCTCGTCGCTTGGCTATTCTGCTTGATCCAACTGCAACATCTGGTCGGCTTGGGGTTGCAAAATAACTTGCGTTTTGCCGTTAGGCCAATAGATCGTAAGGCGGTCGACGGAATCGATCGCACCCAAGCCAAACGTAACTGGAAGCTCCACTTGCGAAAGATAACTACGAGTCGGGCTTACTCGTCGCGTCTGAGTCGTATCGCCGATTCGCAATTCGACCAACGCGCCAATTGCATCTCTATTGGACGAATTGCCAACCAACTTGACTCTCAGCCAGTGGTTCTTAAGAGCTTGGTCATTACGGAGCAGTCGAGGCTTTTGACCACACCCAACGATCAGCAAATCCAAGTCTCCATCACCGTCGATGTCCGCGTAGGATGAGCCTCTACCCACCATGGGTTTTTGAAAAGCCTCGCCCGTTTCCGATTCGCGACATTTGATGAACTCCGTGTTGTATTCTGCGCCAGCATTCCAGAAAAGTTGTGGGGATTGCTCGTATTTTTGGCTGGCTTGAACCTTGGCAATGTCTTCCTCCAAGTGACCATTCGCTTGAAACAAGTCGAGTCGTCCATCGAGGTCAAAGTCCATAAATAGAACGCCAAACGTCAATTCAAGCCTTGTCGCTGGCCCAAACCCGTTCGCGACAGCCGCGTCATAAAACTGCAAATTGCGAGATCGCGACACATAGAGCGCCGACATCTCGTTGGCAAAGTTCCCGATAGCCACGCCTATCGAGTTATCGTTGCGGAATGCAGCGGCATCGATTCCCATCGCACCGCGAGCCGCTCCCGCTGCATCAAATGCAACACCCGCCATGGCGCCTATTTCTTCAAATTTTCCGTTCCCCAAATTGCGAAACATAAAGTTCTGCACCGTATCATTCGACACAATGCAATCCAAATTCCCATCCCCATCAAAATCTTCGAACACCAGACCAAGCGACTTACCCATCGGTACGGACGTTGCAGGGTTCACGACGTTGAGGCCGGATTCTTGTGTCACGTCCACGAACTTTCCATCGCCGTCATTTCGAAAGAGCGACGGAAATGATCCACCAAATGGCTGAGGCCTTCCGTAAGCCCGTTCTTTACCACCGATCAAACGAAACTCCTGCGCCAAGTCAAACTCGCGAGTCCATTCAACATAGTGGCATACCATCAAATCGAGATCTCCGTCCCGATCGTAGTCAAACCATCCGCTGGAAACGCTCCATGCCTTCGGATCACCACCAACTCCAGCGCGAGCAGTCACGTCAACAAACTTGCCCCCGTCGTTGTGAAACAGTTTGTCCGGTCCCAAGCAAGAAATGAACAAATCGACGCGTCCATCATTATCGTAGTCTCCACACGCGACCCCCATCCCGTAGACCGAAACTTCGAGTCCGGCTTGCTTGGTAACGTTCGTGAAGCTTCCGCGTCCATCGTTAGCGAAAAGTGCCAAGGTACTTGACGGCTTTGAGGCGTTGCGAGTTTCAGGCCATGCACACGAATTGATCAGCAAAAGATCTTGGTCGCCATCGGAATCGTAATCAAAGAAAGCGCAACCGCTCCCCATTGTTTCCGGCAGCAGTTTCTCACCCGTTGCACCGCTATCGTGAATAAACTGAATGTTCGCAGACTCCGTAATGTCCACCCAGTTGACAACCGGAACCGTCACCTTCGGCATGGCTCTTCGTTCGGGCAACGAAACCGTCTGCGAAATCTCTTCTACTTTGACGGGCTTGCTGGACAGAAAATAGTATGCGAGCCCGCCAATCAAGCCGATGGCTGTAAAGACAATCGCAGAGCCCAAAAAAGCGCGGCCTATGACCGAATCATCTTCCTCGCGTTCCGGGGATTCGCTTTCGGGACCTGCTGCTGATGGTTGCATACCGAAATCACTCTGACTCAAGCTGTAGTGGATAGATGACCAACGACTCGGCTGCACTGTTTGCGGCTGGATACTTTTTGCGTGCAAGTCCCACTGCAACACCTTGAGCATTGTCGTCCGGTTTGTATCGCAGGTGTAACATTTTGTGCTTCTTTTCTGATTCCGTCTCGCCTAGCTCGGTGTAGATCAAGCCAAGATTGTAATGCGCGTTTGCGTTTTCAGAATCGATGGCAATCGTCCGCTGAAATTGTTTCGCAGCATCCCTCAGAAGTGCCTCCCGGTCTTGCTTTTGCGATTCAAGTCGCATTTGCTCACCTCGATCAAAAAGGGTTCGACCAAGCGTGTTGAGCACTTCGATATCGCGACTGAAGTCAAAACCGCGAGACTTTCGTTCTTCCGTAGTCTGATCGACAATGCTTCGGAAGTTCGATTCGGCTTCAACCAACCTGCCCTGTTCGCGGTTGACCAATCCACTGAACCAAGCCAACGACCACTCTGGGGCTTTGGGTTCGGAGAACTTGGCCGCACGTTGGACAGCATCGGACGCCTCATCGATTCGACCTTCGCGCAGGTAAACTCTTGCAAGATTGATGGGCCCATCGAAGCGGTTCATTTTTTCTACTTGCTGGAAGACTTGTTCGGCCTGCTTCAGCTCGGCTTTCCCCTCCAGAAATAATCCAATGCCATAGTCGTTCCAGCGCTGCCAGGTCGGTATCTTCGATTCCTGTACCGCAATCACCTCTTCTATGCCATCGATTGGAAAGATAACCGTGTCGGAAGCGAGCGTTAGCACAGGCAGATTGTTTCGATACGTTCCATCCTCTTGCATCCCGGAGTTCGAAACGTTCGCCCCACTATCAATCATGCGGGTGTTGTCGTTGGTAGACGTATCGGTAGGATCGTCGGACATCAATCGCTTATGAACGATGTCCATGTACTCATAGTCAAATTTCCGGTATTGAAGTTTCACCGTTGCGGAAATCGACTGCTTGATATCTTCGGGAACTTGGAACGAATAGTGAACGACTTGTCCTGAGCCAGGGGGAATTTGGTGATTGTACAGTGGCGTAAAAATGTCTTGCGGATTGCGGCGATTGATTCGGTTTCCGTTTCGGTCAAGCATAAAAACGTTCAGGAAATGGGAGCGCCGGTCGACTTCCCCTTTGGAATCCATTCCGCCACTTTTGCCGATGACTTGGTCACCGCTTTGCAAAGTTACTTCTAGCCAGACTTCGTTGGAGTCGACCGTTCCTTGTGTGAACTCATGACCGACCTTGAGTGTTCGCACGATGGTTTCAAGAAGATAACTCTCGCCGCGTTTCAGTTTGGGTACGTCGGGCCGAATTGGACCGAGTAGTTTTCCGTCGACCTTTGCATCTTCCTTGACGCCGAAGATATCGACTCGCATGGTTCCATCGAGGAATTTTTTATGTTTCGCTTCCACTTCATCGAGGAAACCTCGCATGAACGGCAAACCGGTGTTTCCGGCTGCGAAAGTATGGTCGTGAGTCGAGAATTTCCCGTTAGATCCTTCATACAGTTTGGCTCCAAAATCGTTTGATTCGACCAATTGCATATGGCAGCCAGCACATGCTTTTTGTGATTTCTCGGGATAATAAAAGCTCCGCGCGCCATGCCCGGAAACGCCGCTCAAGAGCCAAGAATCGTAATGGTTTTGGCCGCGTAAAAAGTCCTTGTACTCGTTTAGCGCGTAGGGCAGGTGTACTTTGTGGCAAGTCGAACAGAACTCGGAACTTTTGTGAAAGTCCTTTAGAAAGGTCTTTTTATGGAAAGCGGGCTTGGCTTTGATGAGCTGATGATTGACCCATTTCAGCACCGAGTTTTCGCTGAAGGCGAATGGATAGTGGAGGGGTTCTTCGATCGTGTAGTCCGCATTTCCGCGAGTGGAATTCACGTTGGTAATCGCATGGCAAACGGTGCACGTAATTCCAGCCTGCGAGGTCGGGTGTTTGACATCATCGAAATGGGGATCATCGAACGCACCGCTAAAGAAAGGCACGGGATCATGGCAACCAGCACACCAACGAGCTGCTTTGACGCTTCCGTCGCGTTTCAACGATACTTCGCGGGTCTCTCGGACGCTGACGAGATAAGGCGGATTGTTGAATGAACTGAAATGATGGGCACTGTGGTTCCAACTTTTGTAGGCATCCGCGTGACATGACAAACAGTATTCATCGTTATCAAGGACTTTGGCGGAGATGAAAGCACCTGTCGAAGTCCTTGCAAGAGAAGGTTCGAAATACTTTTCTCCATCAACGGAACCAATCTTATTCCATTCGCGTGGATCTTGAACATGCATGGAGACCATGATTGCAACCGACGCAATGGCAACTCCACCGTAGGTAATACCAAGCTTCCACTTGATTTTCTGACCAACCAAACGATGGAGCCAATAAAGCCAAATGGCAATCACCGGGCTTAAGACGTGGAGCCAATAGACAGTCGACCTGGTTGCAGGATGTTTGAGATCGAAAAAATCGCCGACACGAACCAGAAGCAGCCCTGTCCCGAGAACCACCAGGCTCAATGCAAAGAGCGCATAACCGACACGAATCGCTCGCTTGTTCTTTCGCGTTCTAGCGGTGAACAAATGGATTAGTCCAAACGCGAGGAACGGCACGAGAAATAGCAAGCCAAGCAAAACGTGGCCGAGAAACATGGCCATATAAAATTGGTTTTGATACGATTCTCCACGTTGCCATTCAAGGAAGGTAATTGTCGCCAAGTAAAGCGAATTCGCACCCAGCAACGAAAGCATCCCAAATAGAACATACAACAGCTTTTTGAGCTTCGGTCCTATCGCAGGAACATATTTTCGTTTCGTAGTCGTAGCGGCCATTACTTCAGTACCGATTGCAATGTCTTGTCGCCCTCGAGCGGCAGCGAAAAAACGTTTTTTTGACGAGGATCCGCGATCAACAAGCGATCTTGAACGACCGCAAGGCCGACGGGGTTGTTCAGAGGGTCGCCGCTTACCATCTTTTCAGGTTTGCCACCGACCGGAATTTTCCAAACGGCCTTGGCATAGCCATCGCAAACATAAGCATTCCCTTTTGAGTCCAATGCCATCTGGTTCGCAAACTCAAATACGGGTTCTCCTACGATGACTTCGCTCTTTCGGTTCTCATCGAATCGAATCACCGGCTGTTTTGAACTGGATAGCACCCAAACGCGATCTTGTCCGTCGACTGCGATTCCTCTTGGTGCCTGCACTTTGGCGTATTCGGTGACAGGTCCCCCGCCAGATGGGATTTGATAAATACAATGAAGTTCGAGGTCCGCAACGAATAGATTTCCTTTGGAATCGAACGACATGGCCATTGGAATTCCGATTCCGCCGGAGGTCAGGGGTTGAGGCTGACCGGACTCATCGAAACGGTAGACTTCGCGAGTTGCGGAATCGCCTGCGTAAAGGACCCCTTTGGCATCCATGGCCAAGCATCGAACTGCATTCAATGGTGTACGAAACTTTTTCGAGCCCTGAAAGTAGATCGTGGGTTTGCCTTGATCCATTTTCCAAATTCCTGGGAGATTTCGGTCCGCTACGAAAAGGCTGCCGTCCGGACTAGCAACCACTCCAATGGGATACTCCATCCCCTCCGAAAGACAACTAGTCGCTAAAATTGGAATCTGAATCACAAACAGGAAAATCAGTGCCATTGGCGATGGAAAAATCATCGTGATGCGTCCCTTATTTGATCCCAAAAGAGACCAAGGTTCTGTCGGCGGGTTTGAAATTGTTCAAGAAAATCGATGTGCTTCCAAGTTGATGGGAATGTCTCATCGGGTTCATATGGGTAGCGTTTCATCGATCGAAACGGGAGAGGCTCGACGCTCTGACCATGAATTGTATTCAAGTCCGCGTCTTTGTCCCACCCAACGTTGTAAACAATAAAATCACGAACCCAACCTTCGGGTATGGGAGGCGTTTCCGTTGAGAACTCAAGTGTCAATTCGTCGCCAGCTCCCATAACCACTTGCAAATCGTCCGCTTCATCGATCAGCTCCTTAACGTCACCGAATCGCGTGAAATTTCCGGACATCGGCGGCCAGATCGACTCCGTGGTCACATTTCCATACTCGAATCGTTTTGGCGCGTTACCAGCTTGCGGCACAAGTTCTGAGAATCCTCGGAAATGCAAATCCGCACCTAACAACTTCAGATTAGTCAGCCGGTATTTGGAGGTATCGTTTCCTTCGTTCCTTGTCCAAAATACTTCGTCCCAACAGAGCTCCATGTTCGTTACGATCCGAACACGATGATCGTTCGACACAAACCTACCTGACAGGTCGATGGCAATCGTCTTCGTCTTGCCACCTGGAAATCCTGCATAGGGAATGACCTCCACCCAATTCCCCTGTTCATCTGGAACTTGGATCGCGGGCGGTTTTAGCTTAGGTCTCATTGGATTCTCGGTCATCGCAAGATTGAGCGACGTGCATGTAGGAAACACCCAACCAGTCAAAAACAAAGTCAATTTGTCCGATTGCTCGGAAGCTTCATTCATATCAATTTCCAACCAGTGATCTTCGACGAGCCCTTGGTTGAATCCTTCGCTCCAGGATTTCGTAAATCGTTGATCTCGTTTTGAAACCAATTCCGTTACATCCTGTCCACGCTGATCGGTTACCAGCAGAGCCATCCTCCGATTTTCCACGGTGTGGACTCGAAACTCCGCCAAATCAGGCGGCCCTACTTTTTCATTCGTGAAGATCTCGACTTCCTTGGGATGGTCAACCGCCATCAATTGGACCGAATCAAAGTAAGCGGCCTCCCATAGCTCTTCGGTCGCTTGCAAGATATACCGTCCTTCGCGAGGGCGGATTAACTGACCGTCGATTTTCAAATACTCCCACTCCCGGGTTGGAGCCGAGACTCCCTGAGCAAATTGAAGCCCGATCGGTGCTGCCCACAAACAATCCGTACAAAATTCAAATCGTTCTCCATTCCAAGCGTACAGATATGGGCACGAGCCGCCCAGGTTTTGCTGGTCGAAGACAGTCGACGAATTTTTGACATTGAGAACATTGTTCGGAATGCCGTTGGTCCAGAGAATGCGCATGACATCGGCTCCCGTTTGTTTGCCGATCCCGAATTTAGTCCGAGTCCCACGGACGATTCGCGGTTGATAGGTTCCGCTCGATTTGAGTTCGATGAGACTCCCTACGCCATGCATATTGCAACGTTCCCTTGGCCGCTGTTTTCCGTCTTCGTCGGCTCGAATAACCACCTCAAGTTGCTGATTCGCATTTCCTCCTTGATTGTCGAGGAATTGCAAACTCCCGTTGGCGTTCAAGCAAACTAAGTCTTCGTCCCCATCCCGATCCACATCCAACGCAACCGCCTGAGATATGCTTTCGCGAATGCTGAATGCGAGCGCATCGAGAATCATTTTCCCATCCGAACCACCACGGAACAACTCCATGCCCGCCGAGCCCCAAGCAATACAATCCGCGTATCCATCGTTGTCGACATCGTTGACCAACAGACCGATCATGGGCTTTGTTGACAAAGTGGCAACGTGATCAGAAACCCATCCATGCCTGCCTACGGACTTCATCGTCGCAAGCTTGGTTCCATTCCGGCCGCACGCGACAAAATCCCAACAAGCATCCGCGTTGGCATCAATAACTTCCATCGCGCGACCGACGTTGGATAGCTCGCGTTTCCAGGAAAGGTCGCGAATTTGATAGCGGCCATGCAGGTTGTTGGATAGCATTATGGGCTCTTCGAGTTCGTCGGACCCGAGCAGAAAATCATTGAGGACGTTTCGATCGAGGTCCAAGGCCAAAATCGAGTCGATCTTGGTAGAGGACGGTGGTAGGGTTGAGAAAGGTGTGAAGTCTGCAAAGGTCCAGTCTCCGCGATTGGACCAGAATGAAACTCCGCTGCTTGACGAAACGACGAGATCGAGATCCGAGTCATGGTCGAAGTCAATAACCACAGCCGTACGGATACCGAGCAAGGCCGAAAACGCATCGGACTGGGGCATCGCAGTGAGAGAGCGTTGTCCCGTGACAGCATCTAAATCATTTCGATAAAGCCGAATGCCATCCTCGCCAAAGGCAATCAAGTCGACATCCGTATCGACAAGATTCGACTGCAAAGTAGGTTGCGAGCCGGGCATTGCCGTCGTCGGCAATGCAGATGGGGGCAACGCATCTTTTCGGAATTGATAGTCATGGTCCAAATCCGCAAGCACAAGACCACGGCACTCCATTTCGAGGGGGGCGGACGCCAAATTCTTGGCGACTTGGGAACCATTGACACTCCAGATGTCAAGTTGTTTGCCTGCTGCACAAAAAAGGTCAATATGACCATCCAGATCGAAGTCTTCGGTTGCAATTGCAGAGATGTTTGCAGAGATGCTTGCGGAGATGCTTTTTGAAGCCAATTGCAATCCATCACCTGGTAGGAATCGCTGTTGAGAGGAAGCCGATTGGCGAGCGAGGTTCTTTGGACTTTGCGATTGGAATTCGAGCTGGACATATTCCAGGTTGTGCGGTTCGAGCAAATGGAGGTCGTTCTGATATGCAAGTTCGGCTAGTAAAACATTGCGAAGGAAAGCGACTTGCGTTTGAGCTGTTTTCCAGTCGTTTTTGCGAGCGGCTTCGATTCCGCCATCCAGAAGCGTTGGGATGCGACTGTTGGTTCGAGACATCAACGGGCGAAAAAGTTCACGACATCGCTCCGCGACCTCGCTGAATTTGACATCTTGCGTTTTGGCCATCACATCGAGCAGTTGCACCGAAAGCACGATGTTGTTGGGAGCAAGCAGGATGGCCGATTCCAACAGAGTGCGGATCTCGCTGACATTCTCTGGCTTGGACTCGGCTTGGAGCAGTTGGATGAGTTGAGAAAAAGTGTCTGCCGTTGCGTTCTTCTTTTGGGTTGCCTTGCGCATGGATTGGATTGCGAGATCCCGTTCGCCGCTCTCTTGTCGATAACGCGATTCGAAAACATCGGCATCCGGTTCATTGGGCGAAAGACGCCGGAGATTATCAAGGGCTGTTTCGAGTTCTTTTCCAGCCGAAGCGAAGGCTGTCGGATTATCGACCGCGTCCATTTTCTTGAGCCGAGTCAGAAGAGCTACGCAGAGGTTTTGAACCCCAAGCCGCTCTGTAGGAAGCTGCAACACGAGTTTTCGAAACCCGTCGATGGCTTCGTTCAGCATCTCACCATCCTTGTCACCCTCGGCTCCGTTTTCTAATAGCGCAAGAGATCGGTTCTTCAAGCTATGCTGCTCAACGCGTTGCTTGTCCGAATTCGAGAAACAACCCACCAGGCAAACAATCGGAAAAAGTGTTCCCCAACTCAAGAGTCGCAATGAAATAAGACAAAGAGTCTTGTAGTGAACTCGGAACATAAAGGACTCGACGCAATGAGAGGGGGATTGAGGGCGACGCTGTTCGTTGCTGGCGCAACTTTTATTTCACCAGGAACGGCTTTTCTAGTCGAGCAATATCTGCCGTAACAACTGCAATTTCAAATCCTGCGTCCGTACCCGCAGCTCCCCATCGACCTTGTTTGTTGATCGCAAGAAAATTGATGTGCAGGTCGGCTGGCGATTTTTTGTCATGCTTGGCGATGCGTTCAATGGTTGCGCGACATGCCGCCTCAGGTTCCATGCCGGATCGCATCAGTTCCACGATGAGAAATGAACCGCAATAACGCATCACGTTTTCTCCGATGCCAGTCGCTCCAGCCGCTCCAATTTCGCCATCAACATAGAGACCGCTTCCCAGAATGGGGCTATCACCCACTCGGCCCGCCATTTTGTACGCCAATCCGCTTGTCGAACACCCACCGGCAAGTCGCCCGTTGGTGTCCATGCCTACCAATGCAATCGTATCGTGATTGACAGGCGTCGACGTTTCAACGGGCTGTTTGGCTTTCCAAGCTTGCCACTTGGATCGTTGTTCTTCGGTAAGCAATTCTTGCGTTTTGAAACCTTGTTTTTTCGCGAATTCAGCAGCCCCGTTTCCCACCAGCAAAACGTGTTTCGTTTTTTCCATCACGCGGCGAGCGACCGAAATGGGATACGGATAGTTTTCGAGAGCCGCGACCGAACCTGCCCCATGGGTTTCGCCGTCCATGAAACACGCATCCAATTGCACAACGCCGTCGGCATTTGGCGCGCCACCTACGCCAACCGAATCCACTTTTGCATCCGCTTCCGCAACGTTGATCCCCTTTTCGATTGCGTCCAGCACCGAGCCTGATTTGAGAAGCGTTTCGAGTGATTGCTTACACGCAGGTAAACCGAAATTCCAGGTTGCAACAAATAGCGGCTGATTCTTGGCGGTTTGCGAACAAGCGAAGTTTGCGAAACTGCTGGTTGCCGCAAGGGCACTCAATCCTCCAGCAAACTCTCGGCGGTCGATCTTCATGGAGCGGCTTTCCTCTTGTCTAGATGTTGCACTTCCGAAAAATAACGTTCAATTACTCCAGTACCATAGTGTAGCCGGAACGGAAACATCCAAATAACCCTAACAGAATATTCCAATGTCAATTCCTGCAAGTCAATCGATGGCCGGCAAATCGTGGATCGCAAAACGCACCTTGGCCTTTGATTCGAGCGGTATTCGTCGCGTTTTCGAACTTGCAGCCACTCTCAAGAATCCAATTAACCTCTCCATCGGACAACCGGATTTCGATGTTCCCGATCCGATCAAGAACGCTTGTATCGAAGCCATCCAGCAAGGCAAGAACGCTTACTCGCCAACCCAAGGTATCGGGCCATTGAGGGAACGGTTGCAATCCGACATTGACCACAAGTTCAAGCATTCGGATCGCAAATGTTTTATCAGCTCGGGCACCAGTGGCGGCCTGGTGATGTCGATGCTAGCCATGGTCGACCCTGGGGACGAAGTCATCGTGTTCGACCCATACTTTGTCATGTATGTCCCGCTGATCCAATTGGTCGGCGGCACCCCGGTCTTGATCGATACCTATCCGGATTTCAGAATCGATTTAGATAAAGTGCGGGACGCAATCACGCCCAAGACCAAGATGGTACTGTTCAACAGCCCGGGCAATCCAACCGGTGTGACGGCCACGCTCGAAGAAATCGAAGGCCTCGCCAAACTGTGCGCAGAGAAAAACATCGCCCTCATTTCAGATGAAATCTATAGCGGATTTCATTTTGCAGGACCGATGCGGTCCCCAGCGGAGTTCAATCCTAACACGATCGTCATCGATGGATTTTCCAAAAGCCATGCCATGACGGGTTGGCGACTCGGATATGTGCACGGACCCAATGAAGTCATCCAAACCATGATCAAGCTGCAACAGTATTCGTTTGTATGCGCACCCACTCCGATGCAGTGGGGAGCGTTGGCCGCCATGGATCACGACATGTCTCAATACTATCGCGACTATGCGCACAAACGCGATCGTATCGTTGAGGGATTGCGAGGGTACTACGAATTCACCGAACCTGGGGGAGCATTTTATATTTTCCCCAAGGTGCCTTCGGGAACTGCAACTGAGTTCGTTCGTCGAGCGGTCGAACACGAATTGTTGGTGATACCTGGAAACATCTTTTCAGCTCGCGACACGCACTTTAGAATCTCGTTCGCGGCCTCCGACGAAATGCTTGATCGCGGAATTGAAGTCCTGCGGAAACTCGCAACGGTTCGTTAGACAAACGGATAGTTGCAAGGTGAAGGGGTGCTGAGCACATCCGCAACTGTTTTCCAACCCAATTAGCCGTTGGGCGATAGCCCCGGTTCTCCAATTGCTCGACATTCGTCGAGAACCTAGGCTATCGCCATTATCTTTACCCACATCTTTTGATCTTGCTCCCCTCGCCCTGGTCTCTCCCCGACGCGGCAACGCTGTGAAGCATTTTCGTCAATGAAATGGAACGCTATTTGAATTTAAGCCTTCCGTTCGGGCTTGTCCCGACGGAGGCAACAATTGGTAGCTACAGGCAAAAGCCCTCGGCTCGGGCTCTCCACCGAGTTTACTCGGTGGAAGCAACGTTTGGATCCGAAAAACGCAGCTTCCACCGGTATGAAACCGGTGGAGAGCCATGGCCCATGTCTGCGGCTAGTAGCTACCAATTATTGCCCCACTGGCATAAAGCCAGTGGTAGCGAATCGCAGGAAAAAATGCTTCACAGCGTCTCCGACGCGGGGCGAGGGGGAGAAAACGCGATGGGATCTCAAATCCATCGGGATTTCGAGTCTGTCGTGCGGCGAAATATGGGTAAAGATGAGGCTATCGCCTTTCGGCACTCAGTTTGTTTCACTCGAAGACTAATACCGATGTGCTTAGTTTCGCTCGCGGATCGACTTCAGAAGCATTTGCATTTCCAATATTTTTTCAGGATGCTCGGAAGCGATGTTCTTTTGTTCGGTCGGGTCGTTTGCTAGATCGAACAAGGCGCCTGGTGCGTCGATCACGGTTGTCGTCCATGGTCCCAGCCCCTCGCGAACCTTGACAGGCGGAATGAATTTCCAAGAAGCAACTCGCAGCGCTAGGCCTCCCGCTTCATGAACCAGATGAGGCCTGCCTTGGACGTCTTTGCCGAGGAGAGTATCGAGCTCGTCGCGCCCGTCGGGAAAGGCACCGTCCGGGATCTTTGCATCGATCATAGCGGCAAACGATCGTGCTAAATCAATTTGACCAAACAGTGCATTTGAAACTTGCCCTGCCGAAATCCTTGCGGGCCACCGCACTAGCATCGGAACACGTGTTCCGCCTTCATACATCGAATACTTGCCCGCCCTATAGATTCCGTTTGGATCGTGTTTCCCGAGTTTTTCATTCGCTTCATCGACATAGCCATCATCCAAAACAGGCCCGTTGTCGGACGAGAATATCACCAGTGTATTGTCGCTCAATCGAAGTTGATCCAGTTTGCTCAGCACTTCACCCACGCACCAATCGAGTTGCAGCATGGCATCGCCTCGCGGTCCCGTTCCCGACTTGTTGACAAAGCGAGAATGCGGAACTCTTGGAACATGGATATCGTGTGTCGAAAAGTATAGGAAGAAGGGTCTTTTTGCATTCTCGTCCATGAATCGCAATGCCTTGCTCGTGATCACGTCCGCCATATCTTCATCGATCCACCGGGACCGCGCTCCACCGGTCATCCAGCCGATGCGAGAGACGCCGTTGACGATGGTTTGATCGTGGCCGTGCGACCATTTCATTTTCAGTTGGTCTTTGGATTCGGCGCCGGATGCTTGATTGCCGATTCTCCCTTGGTAGCTGACTTCGATTGGGTCGGCTGGGTCAAGGTCCACTACTCGGCCTTGTTCCACGTAGACACATGGCACTCGGTCCCCGGTCGCTGGAATGAGAAAGTGATACTCAAATCCGATGTCATTTGGATTCGGTTTAATCTCCTGGTTCCAATCCACTTTCCCGTCCCCCAATCCCAAATGCCATTTCCCCACAACTCCCGTTGCATAGCCCTTTGATTTGAGCAAACTCGCGATGTTCGTTGAGCCTGGTTTGAGGATCAAATTTGCGTTGCCGGGCAATACCCCCGTCCCCTTTTGCCGAAATGCGTATTGGCCAGTAAGCATCGCATAACGTGATGGCGTGCAAGTCGCAGCCGAGCAATGCGAATCGGTCATGCGAAGCCCTTCCCTAGCGATCCGATCGATATTGGGGGTTTGAAAGCTTGCCGATCCGTTGCATGACACGTCGCCAAAGCCTACATCATCCGCGTAGATCAGCACAATGTTGGGCTTATCAGCCGCTGAGAGCTTAGTTGGGTGCATTAGAGACCAACAGCAGAATAAGCAGGCAATACCGAGCAGGACGCGACGATTCATGGCAGGATTCCAGGGAGAGGGAAATCGAACAAGAGATTATCTTACTCAGGCGTGACGATCTCGAGCAACTCGATCGCGGGGTCTTCGTCGCAATATAATAATGCGGTTCGGCCGTAGGTTGTCGTCCCGATTGGAACTCCAAAGAGTTTTGCCAGGACGGGGCCGCATTCCACACGCAGCAGATCGAACAGCTGAATTTCGCGAAGCACATCGTGTTCGATTAGGACACGGCCCAGCGGTTTTTTTTGAGCTAGGATTTCATCCCGAGGTTTCTCGGACAGCAGCGTCATGTTCAAACGTACGATGCCATATTGCACAACCTTTTGCTGGCTGTGCGTTCGAAGTAGAATCTCGCGTCGATAGTGGTCACCGTAAATGTCGGACTGGAGCACTTGTACATCGACGCGGTCCGCGTGATGCGACTCGACCGTAACGGTCATGTGGTCGGTATGGTCCAAGAGTTCTCGGTAGGCTTCAGGAACCGATTCTCGCGAAACCTGTTCGAATTTACCAAGCTGGTCTGGTTGTTGGTAGTAGATTCCGATCAGCTCGACAGCGGAAACACACTGCTCACGGTATGGATCTTGTTGACGTTGCTCAGATGGTGTTTGCATTCGGTGCGATTGCCGTCGTGCTTGAAACGGTTGGTTTTGTTTGCTGCCAGTCGCCTTACGCGAGTCGCCTTACGAGTGGGCGGGTTCGGATGGAACGCCCGAGAGAGCAACGGGAGGTTTCATGGCGATACTGTGAGTGACGATAGCTGGTTCATGGGAATGGGGCTTGTTCACGTCCGCTTCACTCAGCACCGTATCGACCAAGTAATGAAACAGTCGTCGGAGAGGCTCTGGTTCGATTGCCATCGCGATTTCCACAGCTCGTTCTCGATGCCTGTCGATCAGCTTTTCGGCTTGTTCGAATACGCGGGCTTTTTCAAAGAGTTGTTTCGCGACAAAGATTCGCTCCGCGTCGGTAATGCTTGCCTCACCGCTGAGGGCAGCGAGCAAGCGTGTGGCGTCTGCTTCTTGGAGTGATTGCAGAGCCAATGCGAAGAGAACCGTCGGGCGGCCACCCAGAATATCGCCAGCTGCACCGAGCTTGTTGTGATCGTCTCCGTGCCAATCTTGCAAATCATTGATAATTTGGAAAGCGACTCCCATGTTGCGTGCGAATTGTTTTATTGGCTCGGCGTAATTGGCGGCATCACCGGCAAGTCGAACGCCCGTGTATAAGGCCGCTTCGAAGGCGGGCGATGTCTTGAGCGCGTAAATCTTCAAAGCATCCAAGGGTGATAAACGTTTATCGGAAGCGTCGCGCCAAAGCAACTCGGCTCCTTGTCCTTCGGCAAGTCGCATGTGAGCCGACGACAGGCAATTGAGAATATCCGCCGCAGCTCCAGCTCCGATCGATTCGATTTCTCGTCCAATCAGTCGGTATCCGAGTCCGATCATGTAGTCACCGACATTGATGGCGGTTGCGAGACCGAATTGTTGATGCATGGCCGGGACACCGTATCGGAAGGCATCTCCATCTTCGATGTCATCGTGAACGAGCGAAGCTTTGTGGAAACACTCAATGCTCATCGCGGCGCATTTGACCCCATTCGAAAAACTGGAGGCGATTCGATCACCATCCGCTCCGGTGGATTTGCCACCCAGCATCGCGTCATAGGCAGCCAGCGTTATGAAAGGCCGCGAGTACTTGCCGCCCCTCGCCAAGAAATTTGCGGCGAGGGCTTCGGTGGCTGCGATCGGGTCGATATCCTGAAGCGGATTTGCGGATTCGATATCGATTTGTGTTTGGCTTCGTTGACGACCTACAAGCGAGTCGAGTTGGGGCTGTGCAAACATGTCGCTGGCCGCACGCATCAAGTGAACGTAGGATCGAGTTTGTTGAGTGGCAACTGGTTTTTCAACCATGAGCATCTCGCGGACCCAGGCTTCGTCGACGCTGGTGTTTCGACAATCGCTCGACAATAGCGGAACAGCCATGCAAGGAATGCCGGCAAGCAAAATTTTATCGATGGCTTTCTCAAGGACATTCAAGCAGGCCACGCCAACGATGGAATCGACGTATCCGCTGACGATAATCTTGAGAACAACAGGGGAGCCTTCCGCTACCAGTACCTTGTAACCCATCTCCTCGGCTTTGGTTCGAAAGTCGGCGATGCTGCATGCTCCACATTTTTTGCAGTCCATGCCAAACTCGTCGTAATCGGCGGGGCATCCCTCGGCGTGCTTGAGGCAGTGTGGCAGCAAAAACAAACGTCGGCTGGGAGGAGTTGCCGCGACAGCATCGCGAAAGAACTCGGTGCTGATCATGACCATCACCCAACCCACGTAGCCTTCGGCCTGTCCCATTTCTTCGAGTGTTCGTCGAGCGATCACCTCGAGCTCATCTTTGGTGGGGGGCATCTCTTTGTTCATGCGCGCAGCCACTTCACGGCATTTGTCTCGCATCTGTTCACGCAGCTTGGGCGTTTCAGGCACGAGTTTCAAATGGCTCGTTTTGCGTCTTGCCTTTTTCTCTGGCTTATCGGCGCCGCCCGGTGTTTGGGAGCCCGGTGTTTGGGAGCCCGGTGTTTGCGTTGCCGACATCGAAGCGGAAGGTATTACCGTTGACAAAACTCGAGTCCTTTATTCAGTGCACTAAGTGAAAACACTAGCGGATATAATTTTTCGTGATACCAAAGCCGAGCGAAATAAAAACCGATCGGCTGACTGATGTGATGATGTCCGGCTTCAATCGAGGCACACAACCATTCTAAGCCCCTCAGTATAGAGGCTGAAGCGTCGTTTGTGTCGCTTCCGGACATGATTCCCTCTAATGCAGCAGATGTTTCTTCGATTGTGCTTGACACGGATTCCTTAATCCGTTCAGTGTTGGTGTAGCGGGTGTTTATACCACCTCCCCAGCCCCCATCGGCGTTTTGATTCGCCAACAAGTACTTTAGACCTTTTTGAAATGCAGGATGCTCAACCCTCCCACCCTGTGCATAACCCAAAAGAACCCGACCAGTTCCGTAAATCGGATTGTCTTCTTGTTCGCGATCCTGATTTCCAAACCACAAAGGTAGCCAACTTCCGTCCGCTTTTTGTTGTTTCTCAAGATAATCCCAGCCCCTTTCGATGGCGAGATCGATTTTGTTACGCGAGGGCGGCCTGTGTTTGGCCGCAACCGATGGAAGCGTTTCACGCCAAACGCAGAGTGCGCGAATCGCATGTGCCGTCAAATCGCTACCGCTTCGATCGAACGGCAACGTTCCCCAGCCTCGGCAAAAAGTTGGCCAACCGCCATCTCGATTCTGCAGTTTTAACAGCCAAGTGCACCCCAGCGCGGCCGCACTCACAACGCGGTCCGTACGGATTTGATCCAAAGGGGATGCGGAAATGGCAGGCTGCTCAACCGTATCCGCGCGAGCATCCAACCACTTTTTCAACGCAATCAATGCGGCTGGCGTATCGTCGGCGTCTGGAACCGCTCCGCTCAAATTCGTCCAGCCCCAACCTCCCGGTTCGGCACCCGTAAAGGGATGTCGAACAACATGCTGGCATGCAAGCAGCCAATCGATCGTTCGATCCCATTGCGACTGAGTGCAAACCGTGTTTTCCGAGTTAGGGTTTTCCGAGTTAGGATCATAGAACTGCGCCGATGCGAGCGAGGTAACCCAGGTTGCTAAATTCGTGTCGATCGGCCAACTACCGTCGTGCAAGACGGAGTCGACGATAAACTTGCGAGACTCGGTCGCAACACGCGAGGACCCTTGGCCTATCGACGCGAGACTCATCAGCACAAAGCTCGTCAGCGGGACGGCTTCCAGGTAGCCGCCGCTGGTTGGTTGCATGCGGGTCAATACGTTGCGCGTCGGCTTGATCGAAGCTGTTCGCAACATGCGCACGATGGGATTGCTCGGAGTCCGATGATGAAATTGAGCTTGACCGATCGCAACCAATGCAGGTACCGCGTAGCTTACGACTGGCAATTGAACAAATCGATACCACGATTGGGGCAAGGCGGCGGCTTCAAACGGTAACGTAGGAATCTGGCCCCAATCGACAAGACCGGCCAATGCGCAATTCGTCATGATCGGTACGACAAACGTTTTGTCCTTGCCATAGCGCTGTCGCAATCCGTCCCAACTCCCCTTGCGCTCGACGTATTTCCAAGCTGCCGTGACTTGCTTGTTGTATCGCGGATTGTGCCCCGCCAATTGCCAGGCTGCCAGCACAAGCAACGTGGTTGCGATATTGGAAAGGGAACGATCTGTGTCCCCAAATCCGCCATCGGAATTTTGAGCATTCGCAAGCCACTTACTGCCATTTTCAATGAGAACTTCCCAAGCTTCCGAGCTGTATCGTCCATGCGGCGTGATTTCGCATTCTATCTGCCAAGGTGCTTTGAGAAACTTATCTCGGCAAATAGACAATGCACTAACGGCCGTAGCTGTCGACAAAGCGGACGTCGACAGCGAGCCCGTCCAATGGCTTGACGAACCCTTGAGTTGAGCCAGGTCCCGAGTTAACCGCTCGATCGATTCTTTTATGCGTTTCGCAGGTTGGATTGCTGTCATATCAAGTCAGTGGAATTCGCAGTCCGTCGTAAGCCAACCGAACGTGTTTGGGAAGAATTTCGTTTGTCAAATCGTAGTCCAACTCGTGTGACAAGTGCGTCAGAAAAGTCATCTTGGGCTGGATGCGACTGACCACGTCCAGCGCTTCGTCGACACAAAAGTGAGTCGGATGCGGAGTGAATCGCAATGCGTCCAAAATCAGAACATCAAGTCCCTGCAACAATGCCAGACTCGAATCCGAGATGAAATTCGTATCCGTACAGTACGCGACGTTGCCAAATCGAAAACCCAACACATTGCAGTGAGGACCATGAACGAGAGGGATAGGTTGAAGCCGTGCACCTAACAACTCGAAAGGCTCGTCCACAATCGTATGGATCTGCAATTGAGGTACCGCGCCTGGATGCGTGTGCCCCCTATCGATAAAGGCATAGTCAAACACGCGTCGAATCCGCGATTCGACTAATTGGGTGCAATACAAAGGAACGGGATGTCCGAGCAAGAACGGGAACAATCGCAAATCGTCCAAACCGTGCAAGTGGTCAGCATGTTCGTGAGTGAAGACAGCCGCATTCACCATCCCGATCCCTTCTCTCAACAATTGGTGACGAAGGTCCGGCGAAGTGTCAAAAAGCAAATTGCCCCCAGGCAGTCCAAGGATGGCTCCGGAGCGAGTTCGGTTGTTTTTTGGATCGCTACTCTTGCAAACCGAACATGCGCATCCGATAGCAGGGACACCTACGCTGGTGCCACTACCGAGCAGGATCAATTGCCCGCGAAAATCGATTGAACGGTACGGTTTTTCCACTGCGGCAAGCCTTGGCCGGAAGATCAAATAGTAAAAATGGGACCGTCCGCAATGAAACTTCGTCATTCAAAGTTCGCGGAAGGTCGCTCGCTTTGTCGCGGAACAGGGCAAGTCTGACGGGAATCAGTGTACTTTAAAACGCAAAAGTACGTTAGGCTCATCTCACAACAGGCAATGACTGGCAATGACAGGCAATGGAATGCTATACAACTTCTTGCTGACTTGAGTATAATGGCCGAGTTGCCGCAACTCCCGATCGTTGGAATCATTGTGTTCGCAACTAACCCAACGTCCCTCGGAATGGTTCCGGATGATGGCTTACCCACCTGATTTGCCAAATCGCTGCACCGGGCTCCGCGTCCTGACCGCATCGCTCCAATACGCGACCGCATTCCTCGTTGCCGTCCTCTCAGCGGCGGCGATTTCGAACGCTCAAGAATCGAAAGACGAGGAGCAAAAAAACTCGGAACGACGACAAGAAGCCTCACTTCGAGACGTCGAGTTCTTCGAAAAGAACGTGAGGCCGCTGCTTGTAAAGCATTGTTACGAATGCCATTCTGACAAAGAGCAAAACGGTGGATTGCGGCTCGACTTTCGTGAAACGACGCTAAAAGGTGGGGACTCTGGCTCGCCCCTAGCGCCAGGCAACCCAGACGCGAGCCTCCTCATCAAGGCCGTTCGATATAACAATCAAGATTTGCAAATGCCACCCAAAGGACCACTTGCGGTCTCCGAAGTTGCGATTTTGGAAGAGTGGATTGCATCCGGCGCTCATGACCCTCGAACCATGACCAATACCGAGGGGCAGCCCATGGCCTCTCCAACCGGTATGAGTATTGAATCCGGTCGACAATTTTGGTCCCTTCTTCCGATCGCTAACCCAAAGCCACCTAGCAACAAGGGTAGCGAATGGGCCAAAACGCCAATCGATCAGTTCATCCTTAATAGGCTTGAACGCGAAAACCTCCAGCCCGCACCAACGGCGGACCGAGCAAGTCTCATTCGTAGAGTAACGCTCGACTTAACGGGGATTCCACCGACACCGGATGAGATTGAGGCTTTCACAACGTGCGAATCGCCAAACGCCTACGCGGAGCTGATCGATCGATTGCTTGCGTCACCGCAATACGGTGTGCATTGGGGGCGGCATTGGCTCGATGTCGCGCGATATGCTGACTCCAATGGGTTGGACGAGAACATCGCCTTCGGCAATGCCTGGCGCTACCGCGATTACGTCATCCAATGCTTCAACGCAGACAAACCCATCGATCAGTTCTTTGTCGAGAATATCGCAGGGGACTTGATTCCGGATAGCAGCCTCGAATCGATCACAGGAACAGGCTTTTTGGTTTTGGGCGCCAAAGTGCTTGCCGAACCAGATCGCGAAAAGCTTGTCATGGACACGATCGATGAGCAGCTTGACACCATTGGCAAAACTTTCATGGGAATGACGATGGGTTGCGCTCGATGTCACGATCATAAATTCGATCCCATCAAACAGGTCGACTACTATGCACTTGCCGCGATCTTTAAAAGTACCAAGACGTTCGGTGATACAAACTTCGGCGCGATCAAGCATTGGCATGAAATCTCGTTTGCCGATCAGGTAGAACGCGAGTCGCTTAAAAAAGTAAACGCAGAGATTGCCAAACATCAGGCCTCTCTTTCAGCGTTCAAATCGAGCGCTTTCAATAAGCTGCGCACACAAGTTCGGGGGCAAGCCGCCGACTATCTGGTTGCCGCCACCAAGATCGCCCCCGATATGACACTTCAAGACGTTGCTGCCATCGCCGAACCGATGGGTCTGCATCCACGAGTCCTATTCCAGTGTCGTCGCCAATTGTCCTTTCAAACAGAACATCCCTTGTTTCTCAAGTGGCATGAGCTTTTGAAAGCCAACGATGCGAGTCAAATCGGTGAGTACTATCGAGATCTTTTTCAACGAACGGAAGCGGCTTTCGCGGACGCAAAGAAAAAAGATCCCGCGACCAAAAAACTCGACGATCCAGAACTGGAGATGGCGAGGGCCGAGCTTTACAATTTGACTGGCTTCTTGGCCATACCGCCAAAGCCGGAGTTTGCATTTGATGAGGAAACCCTCAAGGAAATTGGCAGACTTGCAACGGAAGCACGCTTAGCGGAGAGTTTTGCACCAGATGAGTCCGCTGTGATGGGGGTCAACGATGGCCAAGTACTCACAGGATTACCGATCCATATCCGTGGCAGTCATCGAAATCTGGGCGATGTCGTGCCTCGCGATTTCCCCGAGGTCATGCGCCCGCCGCATGATTCCCCCATTCTGTCTCGAAAACAAAGCGGTCGGCTCGAGTTCGCTCGTTGGCTAACAAGCCCCAACCATCCACTTACTCCTCGCGTTTTCGTCAATCGTGTGTGGCGTTGGCATTTTGGAAAAGGCCTGGTTGAGACCACGGAGAATTTCGGCGCTCTCGGCGACCGACCATCGCATCCTGAGCTTCTCGATTATTTGGCAAGGTCGTTCGTCGAATCGGGCTGGTCGATGAAAGAACTTCATCGCTTGATTTTGCGATCAAGCACGTTCCAGATGAGCACTCAAAACGAGGCCTCAGAAACAGCCTCGATGGTTGATCCGGAAAACCGCCTGTTGTGGAGATTTCACCCTCAGCGTATGACTGCCGAGCAAATCCGAGATTCGATTCTTTTGGTATGCGGACAACTCGACCTTCGAATGGATGGTAAATCCGTCCCCTTGCGAAATCGGCAATTTGTTTTCGATCATACGTCCATCGATAATACACGCTATGACAGCCTTCGCCGTGCAGCGTTTTTGCCGGTGATTCGCAACAACGTTTACACTTTTTTCGAGCAGTTCGATTTCCCGGACCCAACCATGCCAACCGGTAGTCGCAACACCACGACCGTTGCGCCACAGGCTCTGCTGTTGATGAACTCCGAACTCGTTATCAATGCAGCCAAACGGTTAACGTCGCAGGTTTGCAGTAGCGTTTCGTCACCCAAGGCGCGGATCGAACTGCTCTATCGAGAAGTATACGGACGCAAAGCTTCTGCGCATGAAAGCGAGCGAGCCATTGCATTTATTGCAAGCGGCTCACCCATTGGAGAATCGCTTAGCGACGGGGGAGCGGTCCAAGAAAATTGGTTTTTGTTATCGCAATCTCTGTTGTTGAGCAACGAATTTGTCTTTATCAAGTAATCAACCAACGATTCCGACGATCGTAGCTTGGGACCATCGTCCCGAGCACAACCATCGTCCCGAGCATAACCATCGTCCCGAGCATAACCATCGTCCCGAGCATCTTTGATAGGTCGGACGGGACAGATGGTCCCATCCTACGAAATGCATCCTACGAAATGAAATGAAATGGTGAACATGCATTTACCCAATAACAATCGACGCTGGATGCTCAAGAACACAGCCGCTGGCTTTGGCTATCTTGCATTCCAAGCGTTGATGGACCAGGTGATCGGAGATGAATCGACGGTGCTTCGCGGAGCCGAAAGCGGACCACTTGCCGCTCGAAAGCCTCATTTTGAAGCCAGAGCCAAACGAATCGTTTTCTTGTTTATGAAGGGTGGGCCCTCGCACGTCGATACCTTCGATCCCAAGCCCCTGCTGGATCGCGACGATGGCAAACCACCACCCTTTGCGTTGCCCAAGGTTGTTTTTGCGGCTCAGGGGAATCTACTGAAGTCACCTTGGAAATTCAAGAACTATGGCCAAAGTGGACTGCCCGTCAGTGACCTGTTCCCAAATGTTGCCAAGCATATCGATGACTTGTGCATCTTGCGTTCGCTTCACGGCAGCAACCCAGCCCATGGTGGTGCTTTGCTCAAGCTGCATACGGGAAGCGACCAGTTTGTTAGACCGAGCATGGGAGCTTGGGTGACGTACGGGCTCGGGACGGAGAATGAAAACCTACCGGCCTTCGTGACGATCTGTCCAACGCTAGCCCATGGAGGAATGAACAATTGGGGATCGGCGTTCTTGCCAGCGCATTGCCAAGGGACACCCATCGGGAATGCGAGTTTGCCAGCATCTGCCGCGAGTGTCAAGCACATTTACAATAGGACGACTCAACTCGACACTCAACGCAAACAACTCGATCTGCTCGCATCCATGAATCGCGATCACTTCGAAGAAAACGACCGGGAAAAGGCCTTGAGCGGAAGATTGAATTCCTTTGAATTGGCATATCGAATGCAAACCGCCATGCCTGAGGTTCAAGATTTGTCTGGTGAAACGCAAGCGACGCTTCAGCTCTACGGTATCGATGATCCGATTACGGAAAATTTTGGTCGACAGTGCTTGATGGCCCGTCGATTTCTGGAACGTGGAGTCCGATTCGTTCAGGTGACACATAGCGATAGTGAAGTGCAATGGGATCAACACAGCGACTTGGTCCAGGGTCATTCCAAGAACGCGTCGGAGGTAGACAAGCCGATCGCCGGGTTCTTGAGCGATCTAAAAGCCAGTGGATTGCTCGAGGACACGTTGGTATTGTGGGGGGGCGAGTTCGGCAGGACACCCACGTCGCAAGGGAACGGGCGGGACCACAACCCGCATGGTTTTTCCATGTGGATGGCAGGCGGCGGAGTCAAGGGCGGATACGCTTATGGAGCGACGGATGATTACGGCTACTATGCGACCGAGAACAAGATGCACATCAATGATTTGCATGCAACCCTCTTGCACTTACTGGGGCTCGATCACGAGCGGCTCACCTATCGGTATGCAGGTCGCGATTTCCGACTAACCGATGTCGCTGGCCAGGTCGCAAACGATATCATCGCATAGGCGGGAACTCAACAACTCTACTGAACAAGCCGCGAAGCAGACTTCTATTGCCCCTCATGACCTTGTGTTTTGCGATGCAAAGTTTGGTCGGTGAAACGGTGATGTCCATTGTACGGAATGGCAACCTGCTAGCCACTAAAAGGCACAAAGTCCACAAAAAGTTTGAAAGTTCGATTCAACAGATCCTCCGGTTTGTGTCGTTTGTGATTTTTTGTGGCTAGAAATCATTGCCGGACCCTCGGGTTCCGGCAAAACAACCATACTCAACATGATTGTTTTCAGTTGGAAACTGGGTTGCTCAAGTTGCATAAATTTCAAGTCTATGTCACAGTCTTGGAACAAAACTAGCCTGGATGTCCATGGGGTTCCGATCACGATGCTCCAGCAGTGTTTCGACCAAGTGGTTGAAGGTTTCCAATAATAAAAAGTGAGGATCGAGTGGAAAAGAATCGGGTTGCATTTGTTGATGGGCTGAGGATTTTAAGTATTTTTGCGGTTGTTGTTGTCCACATTTGTGCTGATGGCTGGGGAAAGCTCCCCGTTAGCGATCCGGATTGGAGAATCCTTAACATTTTTGCAAGTTCCGTTCGTTGGTGTGTACCTCTTTTTGTGATGATTAGTGGAATCTTCATGTTAAAGCCTGACAAGCACATTAGTGTCCGTTCCATTTGGTCGAAGTATATTTTGCGGATGGTGGTGGCCCTCTTCCTTTGGGGCACCTTGTATTATGCTCTAAAGGCTCCAGCTGGTTCATTCCACGATATTGGGTCGCTGGCAAACGTTATATTTACAGGATTTACAAGTAATATTTTTGGCCCGACCCACTATCATTTGTGGTATCTTTACATTGCTATTGGCCTCTATGCCTTGACACCGTCAATTCGAATTTTTGTAAAAGGTGCTGAAAAAACAGATCTCGAATATTTAATTATTTTCCTCACAATATTCAGTTTTTCTATTGTTCTCACGAACTTTTTTATGTTCCAAATGAATTTTAAATCAATCGCGATACTCATTTTTTTAGAGTTCAGCGGATTTGTCTGTTACTACATCATTGGTTACTACCTTTATCATTTTGGATTACCCAAAAACATTCGTATCACCCTCTATGTTCTTGCGGCCAGCTCCTTTTTCCTGACCGTCTTTGGAACTCAAATTTTGTCGCAAATGAGCGGATCAACTTTCTTTGGACTTCAAGGTTATTTACTTCCCACGACCATGTTAGAGGCCTGCGCAATATTTGTCCTTTTTAGGGAAATGAAAGCCTTCTCCACCCTATCTGATAGAGGATCTTCATTTCTTGGAAGTGTCTCGTCCTTGGTATTTGGAATTTACCTTATTCATCCTATATTTGTTTCGCTAGTATGGAAACTTGGTTTGTCCACCAGCTCTTTTTTCATGCCGTTAGCCATAATTACGTTCTCCGTAGGCGTGTTTTTATTAAGTCTAGCGACCGTGGCTGTTTTACGAAAACTTGGTCCGTGGGCGAGATACGTTCTGTAGTCCATGGAGGTCGATAGAGCACCATTCGTGCCTGGCAGCAACGAGCTCATCCGGTCAGATACAAACAGCGAGCGCCTTGGACTGATCCCCCAATCAGCTAATCCGCGGACCAACCCTGCCGGCTTGCCAGTCGGTATCGCAAAGTATAAGATGGGAGGCGTTAGTCCTCAGAAGATCGATTCCTCAGTCTCCAGAGGATCGAGAATTCAGTGTGGAGCTTGACGCCTTCCAAATGGCCGGAAGAGGTATTGGGAAAGATCGATCGCAAGAAAGCCCTCGCGGGCAAAGAACTGTTTGAGATCAACTGCGCGAGCTGTCACCCGAGGTTAGACTGGTACCGCAGCCCTCCGTGGGTACAGATCGTCGAGTATCTGAAATCCATTCCGGAGGAAGCAGGTTGAGTCACGCCTTTTGGCGGGCCGCCGAACGCTCGCAGCAAGGAAGGGCCTTGGGAGAAACCTTGGGAGAAGCCATAGGACGCGACTTTCATGAATCTTAAACCGAGAACCATAAGGAAATAACGATGTCAGACCATATAGACGGACCACGACAGGTCGGCGATCCGGCCAGCGATATCAGCGACTTGTTTGCATTCACGAGCCCGGCAAATTCGGACCATACGGTGCTTGCCATGTGTGTGTTTCCGTCGGCGGGTGCCAGTGCGATCTTCTCCAATGTGATCAATTACTCGTTCGTAGTCCGTCGGGCTACTGTGACCGGCCTTGGCGATGCTGCGAAGTTCAACACGGGCGACGAGGAGTATCGCTTCGGCTTTCGATTTGACACGCTTGAGCCCGGACCCGACGGCACGAAGCGCGTCCAGCGCGGAACCTGCACCCTGCCCGACGGCCAGGTGCTGCGTGTTCTCGTCAACGACGCTCAAGGGGCGTCCACACCGGACAAGGCGTTCCGCGCATTTGCAGGGCTGCGTTCCGATCCCTTCTATCTTGGCAGGGCGGGCATGAAGCCGATGCCCAATCTGCTGCAGCACGACAACGTGCTCAGCATCGTCATCGAATTCAGCACGCGCCGCGTACTTGCCCCCGATAAAGGCTCACTTTTCGGCGCCATTGCCGAAACCAGTCCGCTACCAGGTTACGTCAGTGTCATCGGGTCGCCGCCGGTTCGGTTTGATTGGGTCGGCCGCCAGGAACAGACCAACATACGTCTCGGCAACGGTGCGATGAAAGGGGCGGAAGACGTACGCGACCTGTGGAATCAGCAAACGCCGTTTGCGATTGCCGACGAACTCAAACCCCTGTTCAGAAAGCGCCTGACGGACAGCTTGGCCGATTGGGACAGGCGCGACGGCAAGGTCAATTGGACGCCCGCCATGCTGGCCGCGAGCGCTAATGTCTTTCTCGACGATTTCCTGTTGTTCGACGTTGCGAAACCGATAACGGATTTGAGCCACCTTGAGATCGAGAAAAGCACGCTCAACGGGCGTGCCTATCAGACCGGCGGGGGCCGAACCGTCAATGCGAACGTCATCGACATTCTGATGACCTGGATCGTGAACCACGACCAGGGGGAATTCATGCAGGGCGGGGCGACAGGCGCGACCAAGCCTGGAATCAAGGAATTTCCCTATCTGGCTTCGCCCAACGCGGAGTTGCAAACCGTGGTCCAAAGTGTTGAACTCGCGGCCACGCCGGATCAGGTCTGGGCCCTCATCGGGTCGTTCGGCGATCTTACGTGGCATTCATTGGTCGCCAAGGTCAAGCTGACGGAAACCGGTATCGGCCAATTGCGAACGATCGAGACCATTGACGGCAAGCAGATCATTGAACGCCTCACGTCGATGGACGCATCCGGCAGATCCTATACCTACGAAGCGATCAGTGGTCTTCCAGTCGCGGACTACACTGGAAAGCTGGACGTGACGCCGAAGGGAGACGGCAGCTCTGTCGAGTGGCGATCTCAGTATATAGCGGACGGTCAACCTGACATCATTATCAAGTCGATTGTATCCACTCTCTTCAAGACCGGCCTCGAAGGCCTCAAGAAGCGCTTTGGATTCCCCAAATGATCGTCGCGTTGCATATTGTGGCAGACCTGGTGCCGGCCACCGGCGGGGATAAGCCTGTTGTCGGAAGTCACTTCAATCTTGCACAGTCAAAGGAGCAAACAAATGCTGATACGTAGATCATTCCTGATTGGGTGCGGTTCTATCGCCACGGTGACCGGACTAGCGAAAGTCTGGTCGCTTTTGGCGAAAGGCAGCCAAGAGCCTCGAGCATCGCTTTGGAACCCGCAAAAGATAGACGTTTTGCACGTTGGGGCAGACTTGGCTCAAGCAACTGACGGTGACATTGCTGTCATCAACCAGAAAAGCTCATTGCAGGGATCGTGGAACCAGTTCTGGCGCGCTCCACAGCGGCCCGGAGTCGCCGAACTCATCGTTGAACAGGAGCAGTTGACGGCTCAATTCGGCGGCGACCTCGAAGCGTTCGACCGACTCAACATTCTAGTAAACCAGCTTTCTCGCACGGATCCGGAATCGGCGCAAACCTCGCTCGTCTCGGCGATGGTCGCAATCGCAACCCATCGATTCGCGGAAGCAAGGGTCAGCCTTGCGCAGGCGGTGGCGCGCGGAGTGCCGTCAGATGCCGCCGATCGCCTTTCGCTTAGCATCGATCAGGCGACTGGGACCAATGTGCGCGAGGTCTTGGCGGCGCGGCGCAAACGGGCTGCGCAGCCGGGCCACTGGAGGGAACTGTTGCCGCTGGGCGCCTTGCTGGCCGACTTCGGCGAGTTCGGCGAGGCCGAGCGGACCTATCTGCAGGCGCTGCGCGAGTATAGGAATGTCTCGCCATTTGCGCTGGCGGCGGTTTGCTTCCAACTCGGTGCTCTGTTGGCAGAACGTAGGTGCGAGCCGCAGCCGAACCGCGCTGCACGGTGGTACCGCGCGGCCATCGACTACCTTCCCTGCTATGCAAAAGCGCGTGTGCATCTGGCCGAAATCTACCTCGATTTGGGGCAATTCGACGACGCCCGAGCGCTGCTTGTCCCGGTCGTCGCCAGCGGCGACCCGGAAGTGTCATGGCGGCTCGCAGACGTAGCAGCAGCCACCGGAGACAGCGCGCAGGCCGCCGCGCATATGCTGACCGCTCGCTCCGGTTTCGAGACGCTGTTGACGAATCACCTGCTCGCTTTTGCCGACCATGGTGCGGAGTTTTATTCCGGCAGTGGCAACGATGCCGGGAGGGCCTTTGAACTGGCGAGAGTCAACCTCGCGAATCGTCCAACCCTGCGGGCTTTCGAGCTTGCCCATAAGACGGCCATTGGCATTAGCGACTCGAATGCCGCAGCCGAAATCCTCGCCGTAGCAGCCAAGCGCTGGGGAGCGACAACCGCCTTCCGGCTTTCTCCACTCGCTGCTGGGGATACAAAGCTTTGAATTCGCCATTTTACTCGCGATTGTCGCCGCTAACTTGAGCAACCAACTCCAAAGGGACTCGTAGAAAGTCAATCTGCTATCATGAGAGTTTTGTTCCTGCTTTTCCTGTCATCGTTCGTTCATGTACTCAATGCGAATGCGGCTGACCCAATCCATGTTTTGGTTTGGGACGAACGACAACCGCGTCAGAAGGAGGCCTACGACAATTTCCTTGGTAACGAAATTGTTTCACGGCTAAAGGCGATCACGAATGATATGGAGTTTCGGTCGGTCGCGTTGGACGATGCTGAACAAGGACTTTCGGCCGGAAATCTTGAATGGGCCGATGTGATTGTGTGGTGGGGCCATGTAAGGCAAGGCGAAATTAAGGACGATACGGCACAACGCGTTTTGGAATACATCAAGCGAGGCGATCTGGATCTCATCGCGTTGCATTCCGCCCATTGGGCGCGACCCTTTGTTGCTGCCATGAATTGGCGAAGCATCGAGGATGGTCGCAAACAATTCGAAAAGATTGCACCAGGCGAAAAGATAACCATCGAGACGGTTGCTCCGCCCCGTCCGCAAACCGTACCGACGCATGGGAGTGTTTTGACGCCAGCCTACTTTTCCTACAAGACGAACAAGAATTCAGTAACCGGAGTGGTTCATCTGCCGTGGTGCTGCTTTCCTGATTATCGGGCTGATGGCAAACCAAGCACCATCACGGTCAAGTTACCGCAGCACCCAATCGCCAAGGGATTACCGGCAAAGTTCAAAGTTGGCCAAACGGAGATGTATAACGAACCGTTTCATGTTCCAGAACCTGATGAAGTGATCTTCGAAGAGGCATGGGAACTGGGTGAACGATTTCGAAGCGGAATGGTTTGGCAGATCGGCCAAGGAAAAGTTTTTTATTTCCGACCTGGGCACGAGGAATTCCCTTTGTTCAAGCAAGCTGAGATGATTCAGATTCTCTCCAACGCTTGTCACTGGCTTGGAGAGAAGTGACGCGGTAAATCATATGGCTGAGGCACAGTTGCGTCCTTACCAGGATCGACTCGATACATGTCCATCCCGCGTGGCAAGGCATGATTGGTGGTTGCGATTGACAACAACTGACCCCCGCTTGCATGTCGGCGTCGGCCGGATTATGAAGCGCAACCGTCGCGATCTGTTCACGTTTTTTATCGTTGTTCAAAGGGGATGTCATTATGAAGCAGGGTCTTGTACTTTTGGCGTTGGGAATCGTGTTGGGGATTTGTCCTCAAACATCCCAGGCAGGGTTTATTACGTTTGTTGCAAGTCTTCGCGGTCCAAGTGAAGCACCCCCATACGCTTCTCCGGGGACTGGATTTTGTCAGGTGGATTTTGATATCGTGGCTCATCAGATGCGGGTTCGGGCCAGCTATACGGGTTTGGTCGCGAACTCCACCGCGTCTCATATCCACGCTCCCACGGCGTCGCCGGGCACCGGGAATGCGGCCATCGCGGTTGGGTTTAATGCCGCAAACGGTTTCCCGTTAGGTGTGACGAGTGGAACGTATGATCAATTATTCGACACGTCGCTGGCCAGCACGTATCGAACCGCGTTTGTTACTGCCAACGGTGGAACGGCGGCTGGGGCAGAGGCGGCTTTGCTTTCCTATTTGATGGCTGGATCGGCCTACTTCAACGTCCATAGCCAGACCTATCCTGGCGGCGAAATCACAGGATTTCTGAACGCCGTTCCAGAGCCAGCCAGCCTTACATCGCTGGCGATTGGAGCGGTTGGCTTGTTGCTCGCAAGAAGACGGTTCGTCAAACGCAAATAAATGGCATCCCGTTGAGGGAACCAAACAGTGTTCAGTGTAGAACAGTTGTCCTCAACTGTTTCTGAAGTAGGTAAAAACTTCATTTCAGATGAACGATTGAGACAATCGTTCTACAATATGATTCGTCGGGACCGCAGGTTTGGGATGCACTATGAATCTAAATACTGTGCGACACGATGTGTTCAGTGTAGAACAGTTGTCCTCAACTGCTTCTGAAGCAGGTACAAACTTCATTTCAGATAAACGATTGGGACAATCGTTCTACAATATGATTCGTCTAACGGGGCCACCCCAGCTGTATTCTCCCGACTTTCTCTTCGTATCAACCAACGTTGCTCCTCGCACGGCATGAAATCAACCAACTTCATTTGGATCAAAGATATTGCGACGATTCTGCCTAGCCATGGACAGAGCCCTTTCCGTAAATGCCTAACGAAAATGCAACGCCACAAAACTAAGCTGGAGATATAGAAAAACCAAAATCGGTGGACAAGTACGGATGGATGGCTCTATAAAAATTAGATGGATGGCCCTATGAGATCCTATGGCGCTGGCTGCTTGCCATGAGGTAATGAAGTGATCATTAGCAGCAGGATTCTTCTCATGAAAACCAGATGTTCATTCTTTGCCGGTAAGATATCCACCCAGCGTGGCAATGTATGAGTGGTGTATGCGATTGACAACAACTGCCCCCCGCTTGCATGTCGGCGTAGGCCGGAGTATAAATCGCCGAGGTCTAACTGCGGGTTTTTTATCGTTGTTTAAAAGGGATGTCATCGTGAAGCAGGGTCTTGTACTTTTGGCGTTGGGAATCGTGTTGGGGATTTGTCCGCAAATATCCCAGGCGGGCTTTGTTACGTTTGTTGCAACACTTACCGGTGTCGAAACCCCTGGAGGGGGGAATAGTAATGTAATTCTTGTCGGTTCGGGGACTGGATTCGCTCAAGTGGATTTTGATATCGTGGCTCGTCAGATGCGGGTTCAGGCCATTTTTGCGGGCTTGAGCGGGAACACCACAGTGGCTCATATCCACGGTCCCACGGCGGCGCCGGGCGTCGGGACAGCGGGCGTCATGACTACGACACCCTCCTTCCCTGGTTTCCCCACAGGTGTGACTTTTGGAACGTATGATCAATTATTCGACACGTCGCTGGCCAGCACGTATCGAGCCGCGTTTGTTACCGCCAGCGGTGGCGTGGCTGGGGCAGAGGCGACCTTATATGCCAGTTTGCTGGCAGGAACGGCCTACTTAAACGTCCATAGCACCACCTTTCCTAGCGGCGAAATCAGCGGATTTCTGAACGCTGTTCCAGAGCCAGCCAGCCTTACATCGCTGGCGATTGGAGCGGTTGGCTTGTTGCTCGCAAGAAGACGGTTCGTCAAACGCAAATAAATGGCATCCCGTTGAGGGAACCAAACAGTGCTTCCTCGCATACTTGCCGACAAGAGAATCGCAAACTAGCGCTCGGCAAGGGCGAGCAGCCCGTACGATAGCCGGATCGTCCGCGAAGAATCGCTTCTTGTGCCAACGACTCCGGCTTGCCCGCTACGCGCTTAAAGATCTCGCAGAATCGCTTTGCTAAGTCGCAATCTCTGGCCTACCGTAAGAGAAAAGGTGTCAGGAACCGTTTATGGACAAATGTTAAAGCATGACATGTTGATAACACTATGCGCCTGCCATTGCGCCGCGTTTGACATCCCAGCCAAGTACAAAGTCGCAATGATCAGGTTGCAAGACTACGACGATATGCCCATTCAATTGTATCAGGGCGTTTAGCAAACTCCGTCCCGAGGAATTTGGTGTTCGGACGTATCATGACTCGCCCCAAATCCAATCGATCGGCATCCCAGCACGTACTTTTAACGATGTTGCCACTTATCATTCCTAACTCATGGTCGCGAATAGCTTCGAAAAGCACTTGAAACGTATCCTCTTCTAGATCGAACAGTGAACCGCGTAGCGTTTGAACGAACTCGGCCGCGCGTTCTCCATGTCCAAGGTCAGAAAGATCATCTTCTCGACAGCAATCATGCATATACGCGAAGAGGTCAACGAGATCCGGTTCAACTCCGGTTCGCTTTGCGATGCGATGACCATTTTCGCGTACCCGCTGCCAATGGGACACGCCGTGAATTCCCTTGAGGTCCAATTGAAACCGATCTTTCGCCGCGCGAACGATTTTTGGGAAATCAACTAGTAAACTTCTTTTCTGAGCCATTGGTTTGGACTTCGGATCAAATTGGCAATTCTGGAACGGGTTATAGAGTTAAAAGTCCCTGATCAGGGACTGCCAGTTGCATTTCAACGTGATGAAGCATTAGACACGTGTGCTAAATTTTGGTTCGGCTTCATCGACTTTTGTGGGGCCAAGGATATCGAGTTGCAGTCGAGTAGGAATGTTGCTCGCGGCAAGACACGCTCGCACGCTTCCGCAAAGACTCTTTCAAGAGCTTCTTTGCGAGTCGCCCTTTTGTGTGACTGGTTATGGAGTCGCTTCCAACTGAACCCATTGAACATTTTTCGGGTATTTGTCTGGTTCCAAACGAGTTGAATGCAACAGTTGGATTTTCCAACGGCCATCCTCTCGGACGATCACCGCACTTTCGAGCCAAACGACGGTCCGCAGCCCGCTCTCACGACGAATCTCAGCCTTGTTCCAGTAGCTCACCCAGGCCACATTGCCTACCTCTCGAGCTCGAATCTGGCTGAAGAAGTTCTTCCGCTCAAACGGTTCGCCTTTGGGCTGGACCGCATCTACAAGTTTCTGCATCGTCCAGTCTTCGCCATGCTCAAGCAATTGGAAGTCCTCTGTTGAAGTTTCCTGCATCGCCTTGCCATCGTGTTTGGACATCGCGGCAAACAGTTCTTTAACCGGTTGAAATGCAGGATGGTCCGCAGCTTCAACAATGCCGCTCAAAAATAAAACTCCACCGAGCCAAAATCCGACAGACGAAATTTCTCGCAACCAACCAATGATTTTCACGACTTCCACTCCAATAATGTAAACGAATCGGGGACGATCTGAGCATTCTACATTGAGACGCAGCCGTGTTTCGAACCGTTGCCAACGATGCGATTCCGCTTTCCAAGATCTGCTTAGTTCGAGCAACTACATCTTCATAACCAAAGTCCGAAAATAGTACCGACAAGTGATGCAGAATAGAGGATTCTGCGTCGTCGATCTAGGGACGCACGCTGGCTGGACATACGCTGGCTGGACTGCGGTCGCTTGCCATTTCCACACCGTGACAGCTTGGCTGTTGACCGCCAACTCGCTGCGGTTTGACACGCGTTCGACATGCCGGAACGTCGTTGTTTTCTCGGCTCCCAGCCAAACATTCACCGTCAAGTAGCTCCCATGCCCAATCGACTAGCCAGATGGGGTACATTGAGAGTGTGTTTAGCGGCGCCGCGCTGGAAAATTACTAGTAATCACATTGAGAACCGATTCCAAATGCTCGCCACTAGGTACTGTTCCGCTGTTGTCGAGACTACAGTGAACGTGAATACGCCAGACGGCGATACCTTTGAAACTAAAAAACAATTTGTCGAGCTTCGCAGCTTCGCTGAAGTTGTTGCTCACTTGCAAGCGGTGCGAGACCAGAAGATGACTCAGATCGCGGACTCTATTGCAAACGGCCAGGCCGAAAGAGATGACTATGTGAACATTGGTGGATTCACTTGTGAATTGCACAATGCGTTGGGTGGTGTCGTAGAGTTTGCGTTGAGTACGAATGACTCGCTAATGATGCGTAAGGAACCGAAGCCCTTCACATGGTATAGGAACGGGCCTGATTCAGACGACATATTGGTTTTCTACATCGATGGTGGGCACCATACTGAATTCAGCCGGCGTGAACTCGCAACCCGTGACCATGGTTTGGAAAAACTTGAGCGATGGATAGATTCGGGCGAATTCCCCGAAAACCTGAGATAACTATGGATCGGCAGTGAAATGTTCGAAAGCCGATCGTGTGACGAATCGAATTCTGCGACAATCAAGACGTTTGTCCGACGCCAGCGACGGACACGCCAGCGACGGACTCAGTGCGTCGATCATACCCTTGTACGAACTTGTGCATCGCGAGGACTAGCCGTGGTTCACGATTCGAAATTCAGCATCCATTAAGCCTTTGGTCCAATATGCGAAATCTTGATTTTAGTTCTTGGAACGGAGCGCTGACGACTCTGTTGGGGTTGGTCCTCGTGTCCGTGGTCGCTGTGGGAATTCGACTATTGCTGATGCAAACCATTCAGCGGCGACGCGAGCGGGAAAACCGTCAGATTAACGAGCGGCTGCGAACCCTCATTGCGGCATACAAGATATTGGGCGGGTCCTTTACCGGTGAGCTAAGCGTCGATCCCGCACACCTTCGTTCGATGCGACCGGCAAGCAGCAATGTGTCGCTAGGAATTGAACCCACTGAAGGAACCACCGAAATCGAATCAACCCTTGAGCCAGCAACTTCTGAACGCCGCAGGCGAATACGAGATGCCGTCGAAGCAGCACTCTCCGATGTGATCTTGCTGGGTACTGAGGAGCAAGTAAACCTTGCTGCACACGCTGCTCGCGAAATGGTCGCTGGCAACAAAGTTCACCTGTCCGAACTTATTGTGACTCTACGGAGCTTTATTCGTAAAGCTTTGGATCTAGAACCGATATCCACCGAACTACTCATTCCACACCAGGGCCCGCTTAGGCCAACTGTTTCCAGCGGCAAGGGAAATAGCGGTGGTCGCGGTGAAGGATCAGATAAAGAAAGCGGCGGACGCTCCGGTTCAGGCATGGCCATGGGGGCCGGCGGTCTTGGAGGTATGGCTGTGGGATATGAAAATGCCGCGTCTGAAGGAGTTCCAGATGAGCACCACACGGACAGCCCTCGTCCCTAAACTGTTATGCACCAACAAAGCGATTGGCTCGTAACCAAACGGCAGCAGAAAAGGTGTCATCAGCAGAAAAGGTGTCAGGAACCGTTTACGAAAAGGTGTCACGTTTACGCGTTTACGAAAAGGTGTCAGGAACCGTTTATGGACAACATGGTGAGCGCATGATATGTTGATCACATTATGGGACGACCAAAACGTGCTGCGGATGGTGGTTTGATCTATCACGTACTCAATCGAGCGAACGCTCGACTGTCGATTTTTGAAAAAGACGGAGACTACGAGGCCTTCGAACGCATTTTAGCGGATGCGATTGAGCGCACGGGGACCCGACTGCTTGCATATTGTCTTATGCCCAACCACTGGCATTTGGTGGTACTGCCCATTCAAGACGGGGAACTATCGCGATTTACGGGTTGGTTAACCTTGACCCATACTCAACGTTGGCATGCGCATCGCCATTCGACGGGACAGGGGCATGTTTACCAAGGCAGATTCAAGTCGTTCCCAATTCAAGACGATCCGCATTTTCTCACGGCATGTCGATATGTGGAACGCAACGCCTTGCGTGCCAATCTAGTAGCAAAAGCGCAGGACTGGAAATGGTCAAGTCTATGGCGTTGGAACCGAGGGAATGCAAAAGAAAAATCGATTCTGTCCGCTTGGCCGGTGCGTCGGACTCCAAACTGGCTCGATTATGTGAACGAACCGCAGACCGAATTGGAGTTGGCAGCGATCCGGCGGAGTGTAAAACGAGGATGCCCCTTGGGCGAGCAAGGCTGGACATCGAAAATCATCGAGAGATTGGGGCTAGAGAGTACTATTCGACCTCACGGAAGACCCAAAAACGGTTCCTGACACCTTTTTGCTGTCTCTGACACCTTTTTGCTGTCTGACACCTTTTTGCTCTGCGGGGCAAAATGCAAACACAAGTCCGTGCAGCTTAACGATTGAGGACAATCGTTCTACTCTCCGCTACGCCATCGGGCTACGGCATCTACGTTCGTCGCTCCGCTCCATCACTCCGTGCCTGCTTCTAATGGCTTCGCTACCGACCCCGCCTCCGGCGACTTGACAGACGGACTCAGGGCCACGCGGAAACCGAAGTTGTTCGTACGGTTCGACGGGTCGAGCGTGCTGCGGAGCGCCGACCGGCAATCCGCTGCGTCGTTGAACCAACTGCCGCCACGGCCAACGCGGTCCGTGCCCCCTTCAGAAACCATAGGATCCTCTACCGCCGTTTCTTTGTAGGGCCCAAACCAATCGTGCGTCCACTCATATAAGTTACCGTGCATGTCAAACAAACCACGAACGCCCGGGCGGAGCTCTCGTGGCGCATGAACCTGCTTACCACTATTCTCTTGAAACCATCCAAAACGACCGAGCAGGCCTACCTCGCTGCCGTAGCCATATGCTGTCCTGCCGCCCGCACGACTCGCAACTTCCCACTCCGACGCCGTTGGTAACCTAAAGCCTGATTGGCCCAATCGAAGCGGCCAATTCCTAGGGGCCCAGTTCGCCGTTGGGTTCGGCTCTCGCGGATAATCGTCCTTGGCCAAAGATTCCGGATCTGAGTAGGACTGATCTTCTTCCGAAATACCCGACTGCTCACCAAGCCAACGACAAAATGAAACTGAATCGTACCAGTCCGCAGCAAAGCCCCCATCCGATGGCTTTGCCGCAAATTGTTTCATATAACCTGCGTAATTGGGTCTAAATGCGATTAGCTCCTCCATCGTTATCTCACGATCCAACAACGCGAATGGACGTGTCAATGTCACACTGTGACGAACTTCATTATTCTCCTGTTTACGTCGATCCGGTTCATCACTGACCGAGCCAATCTCCGACACTCCTGCCGGAAATACAACAAACGTGTAGTAAAAAGTCTTTGGTGGCAACGGTTCCGGTTTAGCGTCTTCCGCTTCTGCTTTTTTCGTTCCATCGCCCTCAGCAGGTGGATCGGCCTTAGATTCCTTGTCAGCCTTTTCTTCGGCTGGTTTTTCCGTTGGCTTAGGTTGCGCTGTCGGCGTTACAGTGATGGCTAATGTGAACCACTCGCGATCGGTGGAATATGGAACTGCGGTTTGGTCGACCACTCGCACCACTTCGGCTTGGCCCCACTGACGTAGCAACCAGCCTGCAGCGCCATGCACGCCCGAACTGGGATCGTCGCGATAAGCCTCAGCTAACTGCTTCAGAAGCGCCTCATGCCGCGATTCGGGTATCTCGCTGAGCGTGTATTCACCAAGTGCCAAAAGCAGAGCATACCGCATATTTCGGGGATGACGATCAACGGGCGATTCGCTCACAATGCGTAGACAGTCCAGCAGTTCTTCCACGCGCACGCCACGGTCGCGGCAACGAAAAATGAATTGTGTGAGCGCTTCGGGGTCATCGGTCATGTCAAACACCGGTAACACCTTTTCCCGCTCACCTAATCGCAGTAGCGTCACCGCCGAATTGGCACGTCGCTGACCATACAAAATGCGCTCCACCGAACCCATTTCCGTTGGGGGCAACGTTGCGGCGATCTTGCCAAGATCCTCCACAGTCGAAGGTGCGGGAGCGGCCGCGACCAGTGGATAAAGAACCCTATACTGTTCCGGAGTCGATACCACGAGTAACTGCGACAATTTCGCGATATCGCTGGCCACGAAATCAGCGAACGCATTGACGGCACTCAGTCGCTGAGCGTCGGTACTCTTCGCTTCGCCGAAGACCTTTTCGAGATCCGGAAGCAGCTTCTTGCTGATGGGTCGCAGATTCTCACGCAGCAATGGTTGGAATTCGGAATTAGCCAAGAGCAATTGCCCAGCCACAAACTGCACGTCCGTATCGGTCCACGACGCCGACTCGGATTCGAGAATGAAATCTGCGAGCGCCGTGGCTGCACGGAAGCGGCGATTGGCCTCGACTTTTTCGTCCCTTAGGATAGTTCGCAATTTTTCGGTCAGTTCCCCTGCATAAGGACGCAACTGCTGACGAATCGGAGCGATGTAAGCGACCTTGTTGGTTAGCAGTTCTTCCAATAGCGGTTCGACCAATGATTTATCGCGAGAAACCATCGCCAGACGTGCGTGCAATTGCGAACGCTTTTCGTCAACTGTTTTTGCGTCCACGGAAATTACTGGAGAAAGCAAAGCGGCCGCGACTGCTTGGTTGCTTTCAAGTTCTTTGACGATCACCGGCACTTGTGCTGGCTCGGCACGTAAAAGAGTTCCTACCAGGCCTTTGATGCGGGTGGCTTCTTGCTGAAGAAGCACTTGTCCTCGAGCGACAATCCCAAGGGACACGATTGCCATCAAGGACACTACGGCCACTCCCGATCGTAGAGTGTGGACCCTTGCCGCGCGACGCATCATGGCCCGCTGCGGTTCGGTCCAGCGTTTCCTGTCAGTGAGCGTGCGAATGTTCAGCCACTCCACCAGCGACGGCAGGAAGCGGTTTTCAGGTTTGGAGTTCCACGTCAACGACGTGTCGAATAATTTAAGCTCTGCTCGGCCTTTACGGGTTTCCTTCTGTTTGCGAGTCAGCCAGTCACGCAGCGAATGAACGAGGTAGTCGTGTGTAAGTTGAAAATACTTCTGACCGGCTTGTGATTGAGTGACCGAGTCATCGCCCGTGTCCTTGCCTTCCGGATCGGTCGGCGTGATGAGGCGGATTTCGCTGTCTAGAATGCGGACCAAATCATCGAAATCCTTGGGGCGAGTGCCGTAGCCACTGGCTTCCAGCAATTCAGCATGGGATCGCATATAGCCCTTGATGTCGGTGCCGGAATCGGGCAGCAAGTCTTTTAGTACCGCACGAGCGGCTTTCTGGTGGTAGCGGTGTTCGGGTGGTGAAGTGGAAGCACTGAAAGTCTCTTCGAGAAACGTGACGCCCACACCTTTCGTGCCGCCAACTTCCATCAGAGTGGTAGGTGTCCATGGCTTGCCTTTCATCATCTCGGCAAACAGGGCCAGCCGAACGCAGATGACTTTGCCTTCTTCGGCCAGTCCGGCGACGGATTGAGTGAGGAAGGACTTCTGTTCTTTATTCACTTCATTTACGTTTTCTGGCAAAGTGCCGAACGCCCGCCCGAATGCCGTCAGTACCTTCTCTGCATGGCGAATCGGAAAGAGATCAACAGCAGCGGAGTTCTGTGCTTCTACAAGTCGGACTTCCAACTCGCGCATGAATCGGGTTGCCGCCATCCAAAAATCATCCCGCACCATCACGATGCACTGCACCCGACCGCCATCGCATTGCCGTAGTGCTTGCACCAGATCGGTGTTTTCCTCTTCCTTCTTTGCGTGCAGCCATTGCTCGAACTGGTCCAGCACGATTAGCACTTTCTTGCCGAACGGAATTCCCTGTCCTCGCCTCAACTCTGCCAGCGTCTCCTTCAGAGTCAGGTTGTCTTCCAACGCCGGGCAGCGTTTCCGCAGTCCATGCAGCAGACGCGTTTCCGTTTCCTCAGGGGTGGCTTCGATATAGATGGCGATTACCTCTTCCGAAAGTCGAGGCAACAGTCCTGCTTTGACCAACGACGACTTGCCGCAACCAGATGGTCCGTAGATCAAACCTACCTTGAACGTGTTGTCGGGATCGGTTTCTTCGATGCGCGTCTTCCAGAACCGCAGGCTGTCGGGTAGTCCTTCTCGATCACGAGGTCCGGGCAACAGTTCCAAAAAGAAATCTGCATCGTGAGCGTCAAACGAACGCAAGCCTTTGGGCACGATCTTGATGGGCTGGCTGTCGGAGGAGCCTGTTCCCAACGAAGCCGAGGAAGTGGCAATAGAACCGACCGAGGTTGAGGCGATGTGAGAGGCATGTGTTTCCGAAGCGACCGAAACGATTCCGCCTGGCGACGCACCGCTCTGGATCACCGTCTGGTTAGCCAAGAAGTGTCGCAGATCTTCGGCCAAGTCGTGGGCTGAAGAATAACGATCATTGGCACGCTTCGCCATCGCCTTTTGGCAAATACGTTCCAGTTCCTTCGGCAACTTCTCATCGTATTGACGCAGAGGCCGTGCCTCGTAGCTGGTCAATTGCTCGAACAGCTCCGCCCGCGTGTCTCCTCGGAACGGCTGTCGTCCGGCCAGCAGCTCGTAGAACACGATGCCGAGACTAAACACATCGCTGCGGCCATCAACCCGATGCCCTTCACCCCGAGCCTGTTCAGGACTCATGTAGGCGGGCGTCCCAGCATACTTCGGTCCCTTGCCGATGTTTTCTTCCCGTAGCGCGAGTCCGAAATCGACAACGTATGGCTTGTCGTCTTTGCCTATGAGAATGTTGCCAGGCTTTACGTCCCGATGAACGAGTCCCTGCTTGTGGGCGTAGTGGAGAGACTCAGCAACTGTGGCCACGATTTCGGCAGCCTCTCGGTACTTGAGCCGGTGCTGCTTGATCTTCGTAGCGAGGTCAGTTCCGGTGATATATTTAGAAACGATATAGCAGGGGCAATTCGCCATGCTGCCTACATCATGCACCGGGACGATCCCTGGATGATCGAGATTGGCTACCGTGCGTGCCTCGGCCAGAGTTGCTTCGGCGTCTTCCGGTTTGGAAATCAGTTTTGCGTGAGGCACTTTCACAGCCACGCGACGATTCAGTTGCTCGTCATGAGCCAGATAGACTATGCCAAAGCCCCCTTTGCCAAGCACCTTCTCGATCCGATACCGTCCAATCCGTTGAGGATGTTCAGCAACTCCAGCGTCGACCAGTGGGATAGGATTCTCGGGTCCGTCCTGAGTCTTGTCGTACGGGTTGACGTTATTCACAAGTTGGTCATCTCTATTTCACAAAAACTTGGCACCGTCACAATGAAAGTGAATTCCAAAGGATTCTAGCAGAAAGCGAGTTCCGCTGGCAGTAAAACGCTCGGACTGGACTTCTGTCGGCTATTTCAGCAGCGATGAAGAATTCCGTTGGAGTGATGCGTTGGTAAGGCATTAGGCAACGTGTGAATCTGCTCCCTTGCAACCTCTCGCTTACTCAAACGCCAACCCGTCAATCCAAAACCGAAGTGTGGGGGCGCCCCATGAGTCAAACGCTAACGACAACCGATCTACATGCCCCGGCAATTCTTCAACGCCTTGCCAAGACTCGTTTCCTTTCAAGGGAATCTCCCATAGCCGCCACCCCTCTCGGCTTTCGCTGTAAGGAGACTCCCGCATTAGATCTTGTCCTTTTTTGGGTTCGATAGGATACGACTTGTTCCCCTCGAACAACGTAACAAACGGGCCACCTTGCCAACCGGTCGTGTCCTCGTTAATGGATTTCAGCCAAAACGTTAACTTGGTTTTCCCCGTCAGAGCCTGGTTGGCACGGTCTTTGATCGAAATTTGAACCGCTGCTCGAAAACCGCTGTATGGGCGAATGACCACGCCCAGAGAAGATTGTCCCATCAATCTCCATTTCGGATCGTTCGAAAACTCAGCTCTCGATGTTTGAAGGCCGCGGCGGCCCCGCTCGTCCAAATCCTCCAAAGACCACTCGTTCGCTTGTCCCTCTGTCCCGATCTCAGCCCCATTACGTACAACATAAACGTCTTGCCATGCGAGTTCTGTATTATTGCCTTTGGTGACATTCAATCCCAAGCGATGGAATCCGATCCGATCAAAGGTATGTGTCAGTTTGCCCCCGGTTCGAAACTCACGATCACCCAAGTCCCAGGTAAAGACAGGCCCATCCGTGTTGGCTTCCGCTACGACAGACCCATTCCACGTGCTTGGTTGCCCTATCGCAACGGACGTAGGTCCATCGATTTGCGATTTCGATACTTGCAAGGCCGTTGACGGAACTTTCTTAGATTCTATCCATCGCTCAACGTCATCCAGCAATACGTCCTGTTTTTGGTTATTTTCAAATCGGTTTCCGGCAGTCGCGATCCAATCGGCATGCTTGGCATAGATACCCCATCGATTTGACTTCAACTGATTATCTTCGAGGATCCAGTGGTAAGCTCGCCACTTCGCCCCTTTGCTTGCCAAATCCCCAATCAATGCAATGCCAGCGCCGTTGTTGCCAATGCAAACATTGCCGCGAGCCAGTGTATGGGTCGAACTGCCAAACATGAATACGATACCAGCGTGCCCTTGGTCGGGCAGATGAGGGGAGTTATGGGCAGCCGATGCAAGCCCGTTGTAGCTTGCCTCATTTTCGATCAATCGAGATTGGTCGGAGCCTCCCAGCCAAAAGCCATAGCTACAGTAATTTGCCACGTTCCTTTCAAACGTATTTCGCGGTGCCCAGCACTCAACTCCATTATTGTTGGCAAAGGAGCAATCATTGCCACGAAAGAGATTGCCTGTGCTGCACCAACCATTCAAGACTCGCACAAAGATGCCATCACCGCCATGCCTGCAATCGTTGTCGATAAGTTGGTTGTCGCATGAACCGCTTTCGATCAACACGCCTGTCGAATCTCGAGCGTGTACCTCACCCGGTGAGATTCGAATTCCATGACTTAGATTGTTATTGCGAATCGTATTGCCACAGGATGTCCAAAGCTTCAAGCAGGTGTTCGATGTGTGTGAGAAATCGTTATCTGAAATCGTGTTGTTATTGGAATCGACAAGCACACAACCATCCCAGACTTGGTTGGCTTTGTTTTTGCGTAATATCGATGAGCTTACGCGTTCAAGTACGATTCCTCCTCGGCGACCGTTTTCTCCCCAGCCAAAATCGGGATCATGAAAGTTATTCGAAAAATCACAGCCCTCAACCAACCAGCCGCTTCCATCCGTTACTTTCAAGCCCGTTTCCCAGCCTTTTGCCCGAATGTTTTTTAGTGTTACGCCAGAGACACCGTCGGCTGATATCGCGGTGCCTTGATAACCCGACGGCTTGCCCTGCGTTTGTCCAATGAGCCAAGCGCCCTGTCCATCCAGCGTTATGTCCGAAGCCTTGATCACAATTCGAGTGTAGGTTCGATTCGCATCGAGGATGGTGCTTTCGGTGATGATCAGATCACTCGATTCGGTTGCCTGCAATATGGCAACGGCACCGAACCAGAGCATCACGAGATAGCAAATGGTGTTGATTCGAACTCGGCACTTGAACCTTTTGCAACCCATCGCTTTGCTGTCCTGATTTTAAAGAAGAAATCGGTCGCAGATGAGTATACCTGAATCGTTGTGAAACCGACCTTTGCTCGTTAAGCTTTTCTTCTCGCGACGATCGGCAAAGGATATTCGTGGCACATCGCTTCGAGTAATCTGTTGGTCGAACTACCCCGTACCTTCTTCTCTAGTAAGACGCACGTGCCATTTTTCGGCTAAACTTCGTAACATCACGATGGGGCCGTCATCGGGCGTTCCGATTCGCGTCGATCATAAGTCGGGCTAAACCGTACGCTAACGCGTTGCGGCTCATTAGTCGAAGGGCCTTAGCCCACGGTTTTCGGCCCATGTTACGATCGGCGCGTTCCGATTCGCGTTAATAAACGCTAGACCGATATTCCCACTCGAGGCATCGTCAGTCGCTCGTCGGCATCCTTAGCAGCATCCACAAGAGTCTGCAGATGTGGACCATTGTTCTTCGGTTTCTTGCGAGTTCTTGTTTAGATGGACATGGCTGTCAACTTTCGAAACCCAACTCGTGGGAATGTAGTGGTGTTGACCATCAGCACTATCTTTGCGAGTCAGTTTGATGGCCGACCCCTCAAGGTGATCCACGACTCCAAGTTGCTTACCGCAGGATGCGTAAACCTTCATATGGTCCTTCATGCCCGCAATCCCTACGTTCTTTGTTTCAATTCCAACGGTCTCTTTCGCCATTTCGACTGCATTGCCCGCGCCCGCAGCAATATTGCTTCCAACTGACTTCGCGGTTTTGACGACTTGTGTACCCGCATCTGCGAGATTTTCCGTGATGGTCTTGTTCATGATTGTTTTCTCCGAATATCTAACGTGATGGTAACGACTTGCTTTGCGACCCCAGGCTGCCTTAGATCAGCAAAGCGACTAAGTCTTCTATACGCAATCAGCATGCCGACAAACGGTCGAACGAGGTGCGCGATGAAATTAGTTGCTGGTTATCGGTCAAATCTCCACGTTATGCGAATTGCATTGTCTTCTGCTTGACCAAATTGACCAAGAATTGATCGCTTATCGGCCAAGATGAGGATCCGCCAACCAGAAGGCTCGTGACGCAGGTACAACGATCTGGGCCGAATGTGCTACGCTTAAGTAAGAGATAGAAATCAAAACACTTCAAGTGGAAATAGAATGAGCAATCCAATTCAAGGCGACCTCAACAACCCTACGACGCTGACACGGTACTGCAGCGAGGTCGAAGCGGCCGCGATACTCGCAGCTTTGTCCGAAAGCGGCATCCAGGGTACTACGACAGGTTCGTTTACAACTGGCTTTCAAACCGAAGCACCAGGAGATGTTACCGTCGTCGTTAGGCAAAGCGATTTGCCGCGAGCAAAAGAGGTTTTGGCTGAAATTGAGAACATGAAAAAGGACATCGATTGGAGTGCTGTCGACGTTGGTGAACCAGAAGAATAGCGGAATCAGGACTCAAAAGGCCAATTGCAGACCAGGGCGGGCAGCCGCTTCATAGAGTGCAGCCTCGCCTAGGAACGTTTTGAGGGCGTTATTGGTGAGGCGGCTCAAGACCGCTTCGCTTAGTGGTTTCAATGCAGTGCTCATAGATTTCGCCCTTTTGCTCTGTTTGTTCGGGGGGTTGTCTCAATCGTTGAGAACAACCTTTTTACAATGGTCGGACCTGCACCAAAACCATTGCATTTCCTGTCAATTCTGTGATGTCGATCGTTCCGTGGGCATCGACCGAGAGAGTTTTGCTCCCGACAACGGCAGAATCCACACGGAATCCATCGGGAATTCGCACTCGAAGCAGAGTCGATTTCGGCCGATTTCGGATTGGCAATTGAACATCGACGACTACGCGTCCAATTTCAAGTTCGGATCGTGCCAACACCGAAACTGGACCAAAAGCGGTAGGTGCTCGATCGACTTGAATGCTTCTACCATTTTCAAGCCAACGACGCGACGTTCCAAACAATAACCGAAGCGTCTCGGGTTGACCGTCATCGTCGAGATCCCAGTCCTGCACCAATTGATAGCGAAGCATCGAAAGTACGTGTGCGTTCGCGGCAGTATTGGGTGGGCAATAAAAAAAGCGACCTCCTGCGTCGACCGATTGCAAAGTGCAGCCTTCGCCGCCAACAAACGTGTTTCGAGTTAGTCCCTGAGCGAGCATACCGTAGAAACTGACCAACGCTCGCTCCGGATCATCGCGGCGAAGCGTATCGAGTGTATACCGTGTGCCGTAAAGCGGATTGACGCGGTGCTCGCCTGACCAAAAATTAAACTCCGCTCCACCCGATCGAATCATTCCCATACAAATCCCACCATGCTGCTCTTGGTAACGTGGAATCCATGTCTCTTCTTGGCTGCCAGGCAGGAATATGCCGCTTGCAATCGTATAGCCAATGATGATGTTCCAATAGCTGCCAATGCGAACATTCGTGATGGGGTCATGTGCTGGTTCTTGGTCCAGCAGAGCGATCGGAACAAAGGGTGGTGAGGTATCCCGAAGTAGGCTCTTGTCGATCGCTGCCAAAACAACTTGCCGAAAATCCACCGCGATCTTTCGATAGCTGGCGGCTTCATTCGTTGCTCCCATGTCGGATAGAATGGCGCTCAGATCGCGAAGTGCACGCCACGCCTTAGCATTCGCGTTTAAGTTGTAAACCTGTGTACTAATATCACCGCAGTATCGCTCTTTTGGAAAGAGACCGTTCTCGGTAGCAAGACCTTGGACCAAAAGTCGAGCTTCCTTTTCCCATCGAGGCCGTAATTTCTCGACACTGTCGACATCGCGGGTCTGCCAATAATAGCGACAGAGATTGACGATCTTCATCCCTGCATTGTGGTATTCGAGCCCCTTTCGTTGGAAATCGAAGAGCGGGTCTAGCATGTGACGCACATCGGCTTCACATCCCCAGACCAATGCGGCAAAGGCAGCGTCGCTTCCTTCCGATTCGTACAAAGCGTCATACTGGTTAAGTGCACTGTAGTGCATGCGATTGCCGCGCATCAAGGCATAATTCTGAATCAAAAGATTTCGCCAAGCATTATTGACGAGTGGTTCTGATGTCTCGACATGCATGGCGCGCGACAAGATTTCGCTCCACGTTCGGCTGCAAACTTGACGCTGCTCGTCGTAAGTCGCTGCCGTTAGTTTCGGAGCGACTGTTGGATTGAGTACCTTGGTCGCAATTGCCGCGCTTGAAGAAATGCCTGTCACCAATCGAGAATGAGCTCGACCTCGCTCCCAAGTCCAAGTCGAATCGAATACCGCCAACACTTGACCGTCCGTATTTTTGACAACTCCCCTTTCAAACGTCAACGACTGGGAATCCTCTAATTGCACAGTGATGTACCCCGTGGTTCCTTGTGCCAAATCGAACTTGACGAACACAACGCCGTGTTCGGCCAAAGCAGGCTCGGTGCTCGCGAAGGCTTCGAGACGATAAATCTCGGGGGGACGATTCACTTTTTTTTGCAGCAATGGAACGGCACCCTCGGACTGGACCGGAGACGGATGCGAGTACTGAATTTCCACGATGGGCAAGTAGCCATTTGCTAACACCGGTTCACCTATTCGATCCTTCAAACCACCAAAGAGGAATTCGTCGGGACCGACGCGAAACGTGACGGGAGTCCCGTTGTCCTTCCAACTGCGAGAACCTCCGCGGAGGTTGATTCCACTGCCATTGGAGATCAAGCTCGCCTTGGACAGGGATTTCGGTGCGCTAAGAACGATGGGGTAGTATCGATAGTCCGCATGCACATAACGCGGCGGCGGAAGCAGATCGCGAAAGAATTCGTAGCTGGCGCCGTTGGGTTGCCTCATGGACGCCTCGCCCCAAAGGTCCTTTTTTGCGTTGACCACCTCGGAAAGATTCGGCAAAACTGTGTCTTGGCAGCGTACGAACTGGCTAGCCGCGACACAAAAAAGGAAACCAAAAATAACGATCGAATTAAGGCAATGGCGCATTCATTAGCTCCGAGACGCTTTGGGTTCTTGGGAGAGTGTCTGAGTCGGCAGGTCCGGTTCGACGTCCATTCGAGGATTCAGAATAGGGGAGAATACGGTGGAAACAATGGGTGTCGCACCTGCATCCTGAACATTTCACCCGCTCGTATACCGAACGACGTCGGTTAATGTAGTCGCTTAAAATACCGCTATCCAGGAGTAGCTTCTCCACTCAAACTGGCGCCCGAGCTTTTTTGGCCCGTGCGTCAAACTGGGATTTTTCCCATTCGGCAGATTCACGTGCAGCTTGGCTCAGATCTTCGCCGTCTTTGTCTTCGGGGAATGCGGCCGCAAATGATTCCATCGCGGCAAGGGTTCTCAAAAGCTCGGAATCGTCCATCTGTTGGGTGTCCGGCGGGGTCGAGTTCAGCATCAATAACGCGACGCGAGTACCATCGGCGAGTTCACTTGGTGCCGCGACTTCGATTTTCCCGTTTCTAACAGTTCCAGTAAGTTGGATCATCTTGCTTTGCTCCACACCAAAGACGGTCAATGCATTGCCCCTGCACAATCGTACTCCATCCATAAGTTGTTCAGCACTGCTTTTCAAACTGGCCAGCGACTACCACGGCCATTTTTTTCCCGTTCCAACTGAAAGTTAGCCAAGACCCGGGACTACGAAAATTCAAAAGGATTGACAGTCTGGACTGGCACATTGGTGTCGACGAGGAATTTCATTATTGGGTTAGATCAACGTCGCGAATTGAGCCTTCAATTCTGGAGAAGTCGTCGTCAGTGCCTACGTTCGGCATCGAATGCAGATACTGTTCGAAGGACGTCACCAATGGTAGAGAGGTTTTGTTTAAAAGCGCATCTTTCAAAATCTGCCGAAGCTCATCCTCGACACTGTGGCAGTGCTGATCGGCGCGTTCTTTGAGTTTTGCGATAATCTCTGGCTCGACTTGTCGCAATACTAACTCAATCATGACTGGCTCCGATTCATTTGCCGCTCCAAACAGTACCAACGGCGTCTGTCCGAACAGACCTAGCACTCGATTTCGATACGAATATCCAATAGTACCGAATATCTAAGTCAAAGTCGACAAGTATTTCCATGCTGATTCCAGGTATTGCGGGTGCATTTGCCATTTTCTGTGCCGTGATCGCAATGAAGACCATCTGGTTTGCTGTTCCCATCGCATCCATTTTGGCTTTGAGTGTGCTGGCGTTTCAGGAAGCAAAACTAACGGATACGGTATGGTGGGGTTGTATGTTACCCGCTCTTTTCGTGCTGGCTTTGTGGAAGTATCGAGTGCTAAGTTGGATTGGCCAATGCTGGAATCCAAACATGTCCCAAGATGAATTAAACACCCTTAGGACAGTGGTCTATTGGTGGCTCGGGTTGTACTTCTTCCTTGTCGGAGGATTTCTTTTTGCGATGTTTTCAAGCCAATTCTACGACTTCAAGATTCCCAATGCAGCATTCCTGGGTTTCCTTTCATTGTGTTGGACCAAATTCGAACTTTGGGGGCTACTAAGCACATCGGTATGAGTCTTCGAGTGAAACAAACTGATAGCCGAAGGGCGATAGCCCCGGTTCTCGACGACGGTCGAGCAATTGGAAAACCGGGGCTATCGCCCAACGGCTAATTGGTATCAAAAGCATATGCGGATGTGCTTAGTGTGTCGCAATTTCGATGGTTCTCGGGCTCACTTAAATAGGTAGTGTCGAAAGAACTGAGCGGCAGTGTTTCAGCCTCAAATGCTAGTGGATTTCTTTTGCCTCTAATGCACGAAGAATGACAACAAACAAATTAGCTTTAATTTTTTGAGGCTTCGATGGCTCGCTCAAGCAAATCGATGTCAATATCCCACCACCCTCGCAAATCAACCAAGAGAGGGTAAAGCTCGTTGGATGCGATCAACTCTGCGGCTTCGATAGCAAGGCACCCAATACAGTCTGATTCCAATTCTAGCTTGAGAGCCGCAATCGCTCGCAAGTCGTTGCGTTTTGCCAATCCTACCAGAGCTTCACCACGAGTGTCGAAGTCAGAATCATTGAGCCGATCCGCAAGCGAGTCGCGAATTTGTTTGGTATCTATTTCGATCTGAGTACCGAGAGCAAAGGTTGCCCAGTCTCTAACATCTTCGCAAGAATCGTTGCTCAGTTTGATTAGAGTTTCGATGGCTTGTGGAACTTCGTGACCATTGTGAATCGAGAGTGCGAGAACGACACCATGTCGCACGGTTGAGTCAGGGTGTGTCGAGAAACCGATCACAAGAGGAATGGCCTCAATGTCGTTCTGGTGCGAAATTGCAACAAGTACCGCTCTCAGCACCTCAGCATTCTCGTCGGCAGTTAACATGCCTCGCAGAATACTTTTGCACTGCTCGGGGATTGTTCTGTCTGGAATACCGAGTTGCCCAAGTACATCGGCCCCAACGCGACGCTCTCGACTACAATTGCTCTTTGTAAGTTGATTGGCATGCTCCAACACATCAAGCCCGCCTCGCCAGTGAAGGGCACGCACAGCATCCCAGGCTATTTCCTCGTCGGTTTCCGTCAGTGCAACTGCAACGAGTTCAGCCGTTGTTCGTTGGTCGTCGTTGGGATTGGAATTTGGAGTCATCGATTGCTTACTGCCGAGTCCATGACATTGTTGCATCGGCCACATCTTTTGATCTTGCTCCCCTCGCCCTGTACTCGGGGAGAGGGGCTGGGGGTGAGGGGGTTACACTGTGTTTTGATTGGTTTTTTGATCGTGAATTCAATAACTATCCTCGCTTCAGAAGCGTAAACAAACCACTGAACCTGAGGCTACCAAGTCAGGGCTCTACCCCTCACCCCCCGACCCCCCGACCCCCTCTCCCCGAAGCGGGGCGAGGGGGAGAAAACGCACGTAGATCACGCAAATCCATTGGGATTTCGAGTCTAGCGTGTTCTGAAATGTGGGTAAAGATGAGCGCGAGACGCCCATGCCACTTTCGAATACCCCGTCGCAAAATTCATTAAGGCAACGAGCCGGTGAGCGAGGGACCATTTCGCAGGTCCCTCACTTACGTGTCGGGTTATGATTGGTAGTTTTCAGTCTACCGCTCGCCTTAGTATTGCGTGATCCGACTTAGCCTTGGAACACAAGTCGATTCCAAGTCGATCTACGATTTGCAGCGTATTCACTCGGCATCGCCGTTGTTGGTCGATGATCGATGCATTGCCGATTTGACGCCTTACCTGATTTTAGAATTGCGGCGTGAAAGCTCGCCGATACGCGCCAAACGCCTTACATCGATTTCTGGAATCTTGAGGTTGTTCATGCAAAGCCATCAGAGCCGGGGGGAGGCAGGTAAACCACCGAAGCTCATCATAGCCTCCTTCCAGAAGGCCTCCATGTCGGGCATTCGGAAACGCGATCCTCAGGCCGCGTATCATTGTGTAGAAAGAGCTAGGTAGATTGCCAAGCCCGCCGAGTGGGTCACCCATCGCTGAGTCGAGTCCGACCGACCACAATATCAAATCCGGGCTGAATTCAAACACTTTGGGAATTACTTCTCCCAAAAATCGCTCCATAATCGCCTGCGGCGTCTGCTCTCCTTCAAATTCGATGGACACGATATTGGGCCCAAGTTTCATGGGATGGGCCTCAAATCCCCAGTCCTTGTCTGGGCGCGAGTAGGGGTACTCATTACCCGAATTAAGATATCGGTCTTGAACCGCATCATATTGACCGTCAGTGAAGCGTTGTCGACTCTTATCGTAAGGGGAACGATAGGACAGATCGATCAGAAGAGTGTCCGGCTGGTCGGCCAAAACATCTGCGGTTCCATTGCCTCGATGATGATCGATATCGATAACTACAACCCGATTTGGTTGACCTGGACGAAGTTGGACCTTGTGATCCCTTGCGTAGAGCGCTGCTAGAGCGGCATTCGAGAGATAGCAAAAGCCCATCGCCAGATCGCGTTCGGCGTGGTGGCCGGGTGGCCACACCAGCCCAAAGGCAGTGTCACCGTTCGGCGAGTGGAGGAGGGTGTCCATGGTATCGAAGGCTGCACCAACAGCGAGCCTGGCAGCATCCAGCGTGCCCGGAGTTACATCAGCTTCTTTACCGAAATCAGATATGATTGAATCCTCTCCAGCCTTAGCTCGAACCTTGGCTCGAGCCACGCACTCAGCAAGGTTTCGAAGATATTGCGCATCGTGCCCACACCCAAATTCCTTCAAGTCTGGCATGCGGTTCGAACTGACCCAGCATATCGGCGCAACCGCATTCCCCTGGCCATCTAGCAGCGGTCCCAAAAGAGTCGGGGGCGCACCAGGGAGAGTTCGGTGCTGAAGCATCCTCGCCGCCTTCAGGCAGCCAACTGCCTTCCCTGGATAGTCATATTGTTTAGATACATCAAACCGGTCACGTGTTCCGAGGTGGCGTTCATCGGGTGCAAGAGCGTCAGGATAGAAGTATCGTTCATTAGTGACGACTGTTAAGGACATAGGAAGACATTCGAAAAGAGAGGGTGAGTTCTTTTATGCCGTATTCTATCGTGCAGACAGCGACAGTGCTGGGGAAGTTCTTCCATACAGCCTTCCTGACGAGATTTTCACAACTTTGCTCGAAGCGGACCGCACGACATAAGGAATCCAACCTTCCTCTTCGTGGCTTATTTTCTCATTTGGTGTCACGGCTCGTCGACGAAAGAAAATCGTTACGAGGTCAATGGAACTACGATGACCAACAAGGCAATTCGAAAAGGTCTTTCATCCAACATTTCGTGCCCAGGTTTGGATCCTAAAATGGGATTTGAATTGTGGCTTGCGTGACATCAATCTACGAATTTCCTTTTTCAGGCGTTGCATAGAGTAGCCAGTATGTGACAGGGATTACGAACAGCGTGAACAGCGTCGACGCGACCAGCCCGAAAATCAGCGACCAACCTAGGCCAGAGAAAATTGGATCTAGCGTAATAGGAATCGCGGACAACAACGCTGCTCCAGCAGTCAGCAAAATCGGACGCAATCGCACAACCCGGCTTTCTAGGATTGCGTCAAACAGAGGCCGTCCTCTGGCGACCGATTGCTGCATGAAGTCGACAAGAATAATGGAATCACGCGTTACGATCCCTGACAACGCAATCATTCCGATCATGGCAGTGGCCGTAAAATAGACCGGGTCCGCGTAGCCTCCTACCGTTTGACTCGCCATTGCATTGAGCAAATAAAAGCCAGGCATCACACCAAGAGCCGTTAGGGGAATCGCCAGCATCACGACAATCGGAACCAAGAACGATCCCATCTGTGCGACCAAGATGATGTAAATCATGAGCATGGCTGCTGCGAATGCCAATCCTAGATCTCGAAACACATCCAGTGTAATCTTCCATTCGCCTTCTCCCGCGAATGTCACTGCCATCCCTTGTCCAACTCGCCAATCGATTCCACTGCCATTAGACAGAAAGGACCGGTAGGCTAAAGAACGAGGCTCCGAGTCCTCGACAAAATCTTGGCCGTTTGGTAATTGGTCACTCAAGATGTCGATGACACAGTCTGCTGGCGGACGTCCCACGCATTCGGCGAAGACATACGCTACGCGTTTTAGATTCTTGTGATAGATCGTTTGGCTTACCGTTTCGGTGTGCCAGTTTCCAATCTCTCTTAGCTGTACCAATTGGCCACGAGCATTCTTGAAACTCAACTGCGACAGATCTTCTTGACTCGAACGCAATTCTCGCGGCAATCGAAAAGCCATCTTCAACGGGTTACGCTCTCCTTCAACACGGAGCACATTTTCGCGGTCACCCGTCAATGCGATTTGAATCGTGTTTGCAATATCGGTTACCGAGATACCAGATAAAGCTGCTTTCTCTTGGTCGGGTACAAATACCAACCGTGGAATTGAGGCCTCCCGGATGTCATCGACTTCAGCCACACCCGGTTCGCGACGCATTCGGTCTGCTACTATGGCGGCTGAATTTAGAACGTCTCGATAGTTGCTTTTGTCCGAGCCATAAACTTCCGCAACCAGTGACGCCAATACGGGGGGGCCTGGTGGTAACTCAACGATTTGAATCTTGGCATTCTCGGATTTTGCAAGGGTTTCGATTTCGTCGCGTAATCGCAATCCGATCCCGTGACTTTGCTGAGTTCGATTCTTCTTGCAGACAAAATTGGCACGCACCTCGGCTTGAAACGGCCGACTTCGCAAATAATAGTGCCGAACCATTCCGTTGAAATCGATTGGCCCCGATGCCCCAACCGTGCTCACGTAATTGATCACCTCCGGTTGAGACGCCAGTACCGACTCGATGCGACGAACGACTGCATCGGTCCGCTCAAGCGTCGTTCCTTCCTCCATGTCCAGTAAGAATAGAATCTCGTTCTTGTTGTCGAATGGAAGCATTTTCAGAGGAACCATTCTCAATGCACCTAAGCTCATTGCGGCCGCAGTTAGTCCTCCCATAAACACCAGAAACACGACTGCACGTAAACGCGTCTTGAGGAGTGGCAACATCAATGGGCGAAAGAACCGATACAGCAATGACTGTTGAACGACAGCGGGATCATACGCTTCTTCATGCACAGGCTCTGAGCCGTTTGTGTTTTCAGCGATTGCGGAAGCTTCCTCAGATTTGGGAATTAGATTGGTTCCCCAAGTCAAAATGTGGTACGACAACCAAGGGGTAATCGTAAATGCGACTAACATCGACATCACCATCGCAACTGGGACGTTCAGTGCCATCGGTGACATGTAGGGTCCCATCATCCCTGTGATGAAGAACATAGGCAAAAAGCTGACGATGACCGCAAGCGTTGCACTAATCAGAGGAGGACGAATCTCGGCGACCGCATCTAGTACGATCCTGCGAGTGGCTTTTTTGCGATGCTCAAAATGCCGCGCGATGTTTTCAACGTCCACGATAGGGTCATCGACTAACAATCCAAGAGCCAGGATTAAAGCAAACAGCGTGACTCGATTGATGGTGTAACCAAACAATAGGTTTACAGCCAACGTCAGCCCGAACACGACTGGGACGGCAATGGAAACGATTAGCGCTTCACGCCAGCCCAGACCGAAAGTCAAAAGCAGGATCACAATCACAATCGCCACGCCAAGGGCTTCGATCAGTTCATTCACCTTCTCGTTCGCTACGATTCCATTGTTTCGGGTAACGATCAGTTCAACGTCATCAGGCAGAATTTCCCCACGTAGCCGATTGGCCTCTTGGATCACTGCATCAGCGACTTGAACGGCATTGGCTCCCTTCTGTTTCGAAATCGCAATGGTCACTGCTGGAATCGATTCTTCGACTGTTGCATGACTTACCGCGTTGTGCTCACCATGCTTCGAACCAATCAGCCATCCTGGAGTTGACTCATGCTTATCAAACGAGCTTGCAGTTCCCCATCCGTGACGAACATAATCGGTAACCTCATCTGGACCATCCGAGACGTGCGCCACATCCTTCAAGAAAACAGGTCGGTCATCGAACACTCCTACGACCAAGTTTCCTACATCTGCAGCCGATGTCATATGAGGTTGTACGACAACTTGGAATTCTTTGTCCAAGCGGCCAAACGTGCTCGCGGGGCTCGCCACGTTTGACATGGCAACCGCATTTTTAACCTCAGAAATCCCCATTTTGTGGGCGAGCAATCGATCGGGCTCTAGTTCAACTGAGATCGTGCGTGCTTGACCTCCGACTAGAAAGGCTCGGCTCACTCTGGGCACAACCGCGAGTCGCTCTACGAACTCTTCACCGATACGGCGAAGGGCGAAACTATTGCTATCCGCTCCCGTCAGCGCGAACGTCACGACCGGTACGTCATCGATTTCCACCGGTTTCATCACCCATCCCGACACTCCTGACGGAATCGCTTGGGCATTCTCATTGAGCTTCTTGAAAAGCTTGACGAGACTTCGCTCTCTATCTTGCCCGACATAGAATCGGACCGTAATGATCGCGGAATCATCGCGAGACATGCTGTAAACATACTCAACTCCGTCAATTTGGTAGAGCATGCGTTCCAGTGGTGACGCAACCAGCTGTTCGACTTCAGCCGCAGTGTGACCAGGGAAATTGACAAAGACGTCCGCAAGTGGTACCACAATCTGCGGATCTTCCTCGCGCGGCGTGATCCACAATGCGGCGAAGCCAACAATTAACGACAAGATGATCAGAATGATCGACAGATGCGACTCAAGGAAGATTCGCACGATGTTGGTTAGGAAGTCGTTCGGCTCGTGCGATGACTGTTTGTTCGTATAGGTTTCGAATTCCGGCTTCTTACTCACGGCGCAACTCCTTTTGCAACCGATGTCGGAATCAAGACTTGTTCACCAGCTTTTAGTCCAGTCAGGATTTCTACTTGATCCTTGAAATCCCTGCCGACCTGCACGGAGCGACGGGCTAGACCACCTTCGGTTAATACTTGGACAAACGTTAGTTGACCCACGCGCTGAATCGTCTCGGCAGGAATCAATAATAGGTGCTCATCCTCCAGCGGCAGCATCAGCCGGCCAAACATGCCGCTGTAGACTCCTGGCGGACAAGGCCCCGTTACTTTGACTTCAAACGACCGACTGGAAACATCCGCTTTCGGTACCACTTCACTTACCGTAGCGAGGCATTCGTAACCCAGTGATTCCATTCTCGCAGGCAATTGTTGACCAACTTGTAGTTTCATTGCGAGCGATTCACGAACGTTGGCAACGAGTTGCATGCGTGTCGGATCGTATAGTGACACCAGCGTCTGACCAGGACTCACGGTGTCTCCTGGTTGAACGGATTTGTCTACGATGATTCCTGAAAAGGGAGCGACAACCGTTGCGAAGTCGAGGTAGACCTTGGCTTCTTCCACCGCGCGATTCGCTCGATCCGCATTCGCTTGTGTGGTTTGAACACGGGTTGTCGCGGTATCAAATTCTGCTTGAGAAATGGATTTGCTCGCCATGAGTTGTTTAGATCGAGCGACTTCGCTTTTGGCCAATTGCAGTTCGGCGACCATCGAATCGCGATTTGCCTCCGCTTGTTGCACTCGTGAGCGCTGCTCGTCGTCTGAGAGCTTTACAAGAATTTCCCCAACGGTGACTTTCTTTCCGGCAGTAACATTGACCTCCAATACGCGAGCGAGGATCTTCGATGCAACATTGGCTTCGTGAACTGGCTTAATGGCGCCAATGGCAGATTCATATCTAGGCTGCGTTATCTCCGTAACCACAACATACTTCGCACCGGCCGGTGCTGGGCGCAGACGAGTGCTCGGTTTCGCATCGACCTTCGTGTGAAAATAGCCAGCGAACACCATGAGAAGCAGCGTTACTCCGACAATGCCTGCGAGCATTGCGAGCCACACACCCATGCTTCGTAACCGATTCATCCAAAGTTGCATCATGTTCAATTTCTCAATTCAAGTCGACCATTTGTTGCACCACGGCACCTTGGAGGGCGTCTCACTTCCACTGGCCCCAGACGAGCTTGTCTCGTCTGAGCCGACGGTTCGTGGCTAGAACCGTTACCTCCTGCTACCCCCGCTTCTCGTCCCCCTCCTGCCCATCGCCATTGTCGATGGGCAGGAGGGGGACGAGAAGCGGTAACTGGTTGGGTTTTGGCCTCTAGCCGCGAATCTTTACGTCCGATGAGGCAAGCCCATCGGGGCGTAGGGGGCAAGTCGCTTAAAGGCCTGTAGTCTGTTGGATTTGGGTTGCTGAATTCGCGGACGAAGCGTTGGAGGGTGTTGGCGCTCGGAAGAATATGCTTTGAAGCGTCATTACCAGAAACAGGAGGCCCGCTATCCATATCCCCGGACAAACCTTGCAGCCAGAGCCGTTTATGTCACATGCCATGATTCGAGTCCCTTGTAGGAGGAGTAAGTGAAAAGGCTGTTGAGAAGTAAAACTTGTAGAGTAAACAACAACCGCTTGGAAACATTCCTGTAGGATTGATCCGCGACGTGGAGAATAGTTACATGTTGCGACGCGAATTCCGCGAATTCCGTTTGCCGCGGTGCCAGCCAACGCTTTCTTGCACCGTCCGTTTTTGATGGCGACTTCAACTTTGTGTCGGCCTTGACTCGCCGACATTGCGCCTTCGCGACTTTGCTTGAGACGCGTGATTTCGATCAAGCACGCGAACAGAAAAGCTTGGTTGCGAGTGCCTCGTTCTCCGAATTATCGCGATCTCACCCCCTTCCCCTCTCCACTGCAATGAGCTTTGCAATGAGCTTTTCAGGAAATGGAATCAACCGTTGCACGGCTGGTCCTTCGAATCCCCGTGTCCTTACAATAGTTAAATAAAACCAAATAGTTGTATCAAAGGAATTGCTATTATCAAATTGTAAAACGGTCGTAATATAGCACTAGACCAATACCCTAGTCTAACCAAAGGAGAACAAAAATGCAACTCTGCATACACACGCATGGGATCGACCTTACCGAAACCATCAAGCGACAAGCCTATGAGAAACTTGAATTGGCCCTCGATCGACTGGAAGATGACATTGTGAGCATCAGTGTCTATTTGATTGACACCAATGGGCCTTTTTTGGGGGGCGTCGACAAAGCATGCCGAATCGTTGTCCAGGTTCGAAAGCAAGATTCTCTGGTAATGGAAGATATTGACGAATGCGTCGGCGTTGTCATCGATCGCATCACGGATCGTCTGGGAGTGGCAGCATGCAAGCGAGCCGACTCGATGTACAAGAAAAAGACCGCACTCAATCGTTGGCTTGATTCCGACGATGCTCCTACCTGGAATCATTGAAGCGGGGATGGCGAAGCATACACAATCAAACAAACCGACTCGTGGCAAAGCCTTGGAAGAGACTTTCTTCTACAGGATGGATCAAGAGTTGATCGAGCAAACCCATGACTAGGCTTTTCAACTCAGTGGAAATGCATTCTTGGTTTTCTCGCTCAGTACATTGGTTACGCTTCATGATGCTTCGGATTATTTCTGCCAAGATACTAAGAATGACCGAACCCGGTAGCCACCGATCCATCTCCATCGCCCGCCATGCTTGTTCGATCGGTTTTAGATCGGACGCGGTCTATTTGGCGGCTGACCGCATGCAAAGCTCTCTCTGCCGCTTGGTCGAGGACTGCATACCACAACTCGCCGCGCTCTTCCAATACGATCAGAGGAAGTCGCTCAATGTCGATCACTAGGCGAATTGATTTGTCGAGCCCGTTCTTTGGGCCGTTCTCGTCTGCGAGAAAAACGTTTACCCTAGCGATGCGCCCGGTAAACCGATCCAAAGCGGTTGATATTCTTTCTTCCACATGGTCTCGAAGCTTTGAACTTGGCTCGAAACCTTTTCCACTCACTTGAACCAACATAAAAATGCTCTCCGAAGGGAATTGGGTGACAAAATGAACAAGCTGATAGGTTGATTATCGGCGTTCGGAATGATAAAACAATTTGAATCGTATGACTCAACCCATTGGTTTTCTTAAACTAACGAGTTCAATGAATGAACTGGCTCAACTACCACCATTTGCAATACTTCTGGGTGGTCTCACAAGAAGGATCGGTGGCCAAAGCCAGCGAAAAACTGCACGTTACTCCAGCGACCATCAGCATTCAGCTTCGCGATTTGGAGAAATCGTTGGGAGTAAAACTGTTCCGCAAAGCGGGTCGTGGGCTGGCCTTGACTGAAATGGGAACAGCGGTTCAATCGTACGCAAACGATATCTTCGCGACCGGCCAAGAGCTCATGGACATGGTTAACGGCAGGCCAGTTGGTGGTCCAATGGTTCTTCGTGTGGGAATCAAGGACGTGATGCCAAAACTTGTTGCCTATCAACTGCTCGCGCCAACGCTTCGCATGTCGGGGGACGTTCGATTGTTGTGTTACGAGGGAGACATAACGAAATTGATTTCGGATCTTGCTATTCACAAACTCGATGTCGTGTTGTCCGATACTCCTATCGATCCAACGATGAAAGTCCGGGCCTACTCTCATTTGTTGGGCGAGTCCGATGTGGTGCTTGTTGGTACAAAGGCTTTGGCTAAGAAGATCAAGGCAGGTTTCCCAGGATCGCTCGATGGTTCACCCGTTCTTCTGCCCATGAAGAATTCAGTCCTCAGGAGGTCTCTGGATTACTGGTTCGAAGTGAATGAAGTTCGCCCCAAGATCGTAGGTGAATTCGAAGATAGCGCCATGCTCAAAATTATGGGGAAAGCGGGTGTTGGTATTTTTCCTGTTGCCAACACGATCTGCAAAGAAGTGGAAGACATGTATGGAGTCGAGTTCATCGCTGCGATACCAGACGTGACCGAGAAATTTTACGCGCTATCGGTAGAACGCAAGGTAAAGCATCCTGCGGTTCTTGCGATCTCGGAGGTCGCTCGCAAGAAGTTGCGCACTCGATAGACCTTCGCTCCTTTGCGTGGTTTCAATGAGATTCCGTTGGTAAGCGGTATTCCGTTTTAGAGGGTAGGGTGCTTTTACTTTCGTCCTGCACCTCGTCTGAAATTGCCTTTTTGTGATTGAGGGGCCATTTGGTGATCGTTCGAGTTTGATGGGGCACCACCTTGGTGCATTCCTTTCTCATTACCTTGTCCCATTCCTTGTCCTCGATCGTTGTCCGAATTGATGATGTTGTTGTAGTCCTGGGAACTTAGGAATTCAGGAGTATATGCCCCTCCCAACCGTTTCAATTCCATGGTGAACGCTCGAAGGTGGTTCCCGGATGCTTTTTGTAGGTGCTCGAGAACCCTTGAAATGTCTTTTGGAAGATTCTGTGACAACATGGTCTGGAGATCCTTGATATCCATTTCCTCGATCTTCGCGCCTACCGTTGCAGCGGCGATGGGCGAAGTGCTGCCCGATGCAACCAGCGATTTGTAGAGAGCTTGGAACTGCGGATTTGAAAAACTCCCAACGGGTAATTGTGGACCTGGTATCGCTGGTGAATACCGTGAAACAAGTTGTTCAACTGCTCGCATGTGTTGCGATTCGGCATTCGCAATATTGTTAAAGATCTGCAAGCCAGAAGTCTGAGCGAGCGTCTCATAAACGTCGTGTGCCAATTTCTCTTCCTCAAGCATGCGAACCAACTGCTCAACTTGGGCTGGCATTAATGTGCCTCCAATGGAATTGTTTCCTCGGGCACCCGATTGGCGATTGCCTTGATTTTCGGAGGCTTGCGCACCCTTTCCACGCTGCTGAGAGGAATTGCCCTTTCCTCGCCCGTTTCCCTGCGCACAAGCAAACTGAGGCGTTAAAGCGGACAGCAACGCGAAAGCGATGATCATTCGCATAGTTGCCGAAAAAATGCGTTTGACTTTGACTGTAAACCACTTGAATCGACACATCTTGGCACCCATTCTTGTTGAAAGGTCATTTCGAACTATTGTGTCTGATCCTCCAGTCGAAGAAAGGTTACAAACTGAGAACGAAGTTAGCCGCTTCCAGCAACTTGAACCTTTGCCTCTTGATGTTCCGCCGCAAGTTGCGACGTATTCTCTGGACGCATTATCAATGCGCTCGTAGCCGCAACGGCAATAATCAAAACTCCCAGTCCCATCGACAGGAAATCGTCTACGCGGTACCAAGGTTTTCGCGGAGCCTGATCAAAATTTAGGGATCAACATCGCGATGAAGGAATACTTGGTCATTTTTCTTTTCCTTTTGCTTGTTGATGACAATTTAGTTCGCAATCTAAAACACAAAACCTACTTCTTTTGGTTCGGCACTTCACCATTGTATTCGCCGAGTTTTTGAGACACAGGCAAGTGAGCTTGTCTATCCAGCCCACGGTGCGGGTTCAATGTGCGGAAAGAATTTAAGCAAAGAGACCGTTTCAACCATCGGCGAGCAAAAGAAATTCAACTACGCATTGCAACCGATGAGTCGCGAGGATTTTAAGAAGCTTGTCACACAAGAGCAGCCAGAAGCTCCGGGTTACTTTCTCCATGATGCAATATTGAATCGACAAGAGCGTCCGAGCCTGAAAGAAACGGTATTGGATTCCATGAAACCGCTTTCGTTACACGAAGTCTTGGAATTAAAAGAGGCGGGTGCTCAACTTCTCGATGTCCGTGAGGCCATCGATTTTGAAGGTGCCCATCTCATCGGTTCATTCAATGTTGGAATGAAGGGGAAGTACGCAACATGGTGCGGTACGGTCCTGAATACAGAACATCCGATTGTGTTGATCACCGATGAAGGTGACGAAGAGGAAGCGGTAACGCGATTGGGTAGAATCGGCTTTGACAATGTTGAGGGATATCTCGTTCACGGGATGCAGTCGCTGCACAACCACCCGGAATGGATCGGAAAAATCGAACGCATTACCGCCGTGGCATTGGCGGATCAATTAAGGCAGGATAATCCGCCGCTTGTTCTCGATGTTCGAAATGTCAAAGAATGGAACGCGGGTCACCTCGAAGGTAGTCTCAATATTCCATTGAATCACTTGCGAGAACGAGTGGGTGAGATTGATCCAAATCGAATGGTGGTTGTGCACTGCGAAGGTGGATATCGTTCCGCGATCGCTTCGAGCATTCTTGCGAACTTGGGCCGAAGCAACATTATGGATATGGTCGGCGGCTACAAAGCCTGGGTAGCCTCGAATCTTCCAACTCAATCGCCAGTCGATATCGCGATGGGAGTCTAGTTGAGTCGGTAGAGCGAAAGGTCAACACGATGCTACTACTAACTCTATTTCTAGGAACTTTGGTCGGCTTTTCGCTCGGGTTGACCGGTGGCGGCGGAGCGATCTTTGCCGTCCCTTTGTTAGTGTACGTGCTGGGATTACCAACGAGAGAAGCGGTTGGAATATCGCTTCTTACCGTCGGCAGTACTGCGATGGTTGGCTTCATTCAACGTGCTCGGCACGGATTGGTGGAGTTTCCAACTGGGATACTGTTCGCATTAGCTGGCATGATCGGCGCCCCAATCGGCTCCAAGCTTGCGGACTTCATTCCGGAATCGATTCTCCTGGTTGCGTTCGCGTTCCTGATGTTGTTGATCACGGTTCGAATGTGGATCAAAGCTCAGGATAGTTCTGCACACCTTCCGATTATCGCAGATCGTATCGATGAGAATGCGGGACCGACATGCAAGCGTGATCCGGAGGGACGATTAAGCCTTACCTCGCAATGCTCGATGCTGCTAGGTTTAGTCGGACTTGGAGCCGGTGTGCTTACCGGCATGTTCGGCGTTGGAGGTGGATTCATTATTGTTCCAGCTCTTGTAACATTCGCTTGCATGGGGATGAAGCGTGCCATTGGCACTTCGCTAATGATAATAACACTCGTCAGTATTTCAGGAACGGCTAGTCATCTACTTGCCGGTAAAGACCTCTCTATTCAAACGGCGGCAATCTTCACCGCTGGTAGCCTAGCCGGGTTGTTCATCGGTAGTTGGCTGGCACAGCGAATGGCTGGCCCGACATTACAGCGAGTTTTTGCTGGAGCGATTTTGCTGGTAGCGGCATATGTCCTCCTGCGATCGGTTCAGTAGGCAACGAAACATCTCAAATGAATATTCAAATGAAAAAGCGAATACACTCCACCACAAATTTCTTATCAAGGATCAAATTGATGAAACTCTCAGCATTGGTTTTAGTTGCCGTTGCAATCATGGCAAATGTCGCACAAGCTCAGCCCGGTCCTGGAAGAGGTCAGGGCTTTCGAGGCGGTCGAGGCCCAGGCATGCAAGGCAGGGGGTAAGGTGCAGAACAACACGATGCTCGACATGACGCAGATCGCGACGTGTTCCAATTCCTACTGAGCAACCATGACAAGATCAAACGCACGGTGAAAGAGCTTCCCAATGGCGTCGAAACTCTGACCGAATCCAGTACTCCTGAAATTGCGGCAAAAATTAAGGAGCATGTCGAGTGGATGGCAGACCGTATCAAAACGGCAAGCCCCATTCGGATGCGAGATCCCTTGTTTGCCGAAATTTTCAAGCATACAGACAAGATCAAGATGAAACATGAAGACACCGACAAAGGTGTTCGTGTAACCGAAACATCGGACGATCCCTATGTCGCCAAATTGATTCAGGCGCATGCGAAGGTCGTCTCGGGTTTTGTCGAACGCGGCTTTGCTGAAGCCATGAAGAACCATCCGGTACCGGATGCAAAGGGATCGACGCCTGCGGTTGACAAGCCGACGAATCCAGTGATTCCCAAACACGGGTCAGTTGTTCGGTTGCCCAACGCCGCGCATCAACCTCGGCAAGGAACAAAAGTCCTCATCGATGTAACTCGCGGTAGCGAACCAGCCGAGCTAAATGCTGCGATTGAAAAGATCGCTAAATACCTAAACATCTACGCGGGCGGTGGAGCAGAGCCAGCGAAGGGGCAGTTTGCTGTCATCTTTCACGGCGATGCGACTTTGGCGGTTCTGAATGATGATGCGTATTCAGCTAAGTTCAACACTAAGGGAAATCCGAATCTGGACTTGCTTCATCAACTTCACGAACACGGCGTCGAGCTCTTCGTCTGCGGCCAAACGCTGATCAGTAAAGACGCGAAGCCAGAAGAAGTGGCGGTGTTCGTCGATACCGCTGTCTCTGCTCTAACCGTTGTCGTCAATTTGCAAGCTGATGGCTACTCACATGTGCCGATTGGCAAATGATAGCGCCACCGGTTCCGATTCGCTCTTACCACCTTGAATGATGCCGAACTCCAGCAGTAAGTTGAGATTGCACAAGCGACCACCGCAATGTGGCAAACGTCCTAAGGACAAAGTTCCTCAAAAAACTCGCGAGTACAAAGGTGGCCCCCCTGATCCTGGACCGCCGCCTTGGGACCAAACCGAGGAGGAGAAAAGATCGCGACCTTGATCGTCGAAGCGATCTGGCGAAACGCGAACAAGATGGTCGAGCAGCAGGCTGTCGCATCGAAAGAGCCGACCACGCCACCGAGCGACGCAACGATGTTCAGCGACAAGGAGGCCGAAGATGAGTCCTGATGCGAAAGTAAAGCTGGCAGAATTGTCCGAGCTATCCATCGGGCAACTCGCTGCCAAATACGAAAAACTGTTCGGCGAGAAATGCCGCTCAAGGAACCGACGCTACGTCTATCGCCGAGTCGCTTAGAAGATGCAGGCCGACGACGAAGGCGGATTGAGCGAACGTGCCATTCTGCGTGCCACTGCAGCATTGCGACTGACCGCCGGTCTACCAGCCCTTAAACTACCCGCGAGCTTGCTGCAGTCGGTCTGCAATAAACTAGCCTCGTTTGCGGCGACTGCGCAAATGCTCGGAGGCAGTTTGGTCACCCCCAATGTAGGTGCCTTACTCGCGTCGGCTCTCACCAATGCGTTAGCGAATCTGAATGCCATCGTGTCTGGTAGCGCGACGGGCAACGCCTCGGTCAAAGCATCCGCAGCGGCCTCTGCCGCCGCACAAGCTGCTGCCAAGCTAAATGTGAATGGGATTTTGAGCGCAGCAGCGAAGTTGCAAGTGGCGGCAGTACCGAATCTCCAGCCGCTCGCAGCCTCCTTGAGCGCTGCAGCCAACCTTCAGTTAGTCACTGGGACGTCGATGTTCTCGTCGAGCCCGTGCTCATCATGCGTCTACTCGTTTTAGGAATTCATGGCTCGCGCATCATCCAGAGCGGATGGATCCAATTCACGCTGGAACTTCGAGCAACCAGTTTCCTCGCGTTCCAAAATCTGCTATCATTTCACGGGTTTTTAGCGTTCGAGATCGCTTAAACGAAAACAGTCGATTCGAATGTCAACACAATCGCGATAAAAGTAGAAAGCGATTGTTTCCCCTGTTCGTTCATAGGATAAATCATGCCGCGGGATGAAGATGATGACGGTTCCCTGCCGCCGTTGGGTTCAGATACCCAAAAGTTTCTCGAGCAGGCCAAGAAAGGACAACCTCGAAATTTCCTGCTCGTCTGCAAAGGGAACAAGGTCAACTACTTGACGGTCCGAAAGAAACCGATCAAGAAGAACGAGATCAGTGAAGCCAGAAAAGCCGGCTATAAAGGGGACGGTTATTTCGGTGTCATTAACGGCAAAGGAATGGAACTTGTTTTCAATCTTGCCCAGGCCGATGGTTACACTGCGGAACCCGTGAAGGACAAAATCCTCAAGGACTTCATGGAGGAGAAGGCGGACTTCAAGTGCAAGCCGACGATTGCCATCGTTGCAACGCTTCCGGAAATACCGTTTGATGAAGACGATCTGAAAAATCCGCTTGTGATCCGTTTTCATGAACTCAACGAGCGGATTCCTCAAGCGGTGGAAAAGAATCCGGATGAAGCGAGCGCTCTCAAGGACGCCAGTTCATCCATTCGAGATTTACTTCTCGAGGCAGATTCCGGAGCCGCCGAGCGTGAACTCAATGCACTGGAATCGCGAATACAAGCGATCCTCGGTGGTACTCAGACGTCGACGGTCTCTTCGACTGCACCGAGCGCGAATGCTGCAGACACGTTCAAGGAGCGGTTGGCCGCTCTCTTGCCCAAAATCAAAGCCGTCGCTGGGACCCCAGAAGGAGATCGAGCGAAACTTCTGGCAGGCGAAGCCGTTGTATTCGCACGCAATCAGGACTTTGGACAGGCCAACGGGTTGCTCGACCAGTTGGAGAAATTGCTACAAGGCGTTGTCGGTTCCTCGACATCCACCTCCGCCGCTCCGAACGACGACACCGTCATTCAATTGAGGGCACGTTTGGCGACCCTCGTTCCGATCGTCAAGGCTTTCACAGAGAAGTTGGATCCCGCTTCCGAAACCAAGAAAGCCATCCTCACCCTCCTGCGGGATGCCAATGCCTCGATTGGAAAGGATAACGATCTAGCCACTCAATTGCTCAACCAGATTGATGAGGCGGTCAGCTCGTCCCGCGAGGAGATTGCAACAACGGACGAAGAACCCGCAATCGATTGGGCTCAGGCCAAGACGATTTGGCAGGATGCGAGCGACCTGGTGGATAGCCAAATCACGAAGTTGCAGAGTGTTTTAAGGAGTTCCGACGACTCGGAGCTTAAGGAGATTGCGGAGTTTGGACTAAACGCCGTGACAGGAAACCATAAGGTCCGCCTCATGGCTGCGATTCAAGACATCGAGCGATCCGCCGGCGACGCTCGATCCAAAGCTGCTCAAAAGGCGCTGGGAATTGTCAAGCAATTCCGATCACACCTTTACAGCAATGTCGTCGAGGCTGTGGACAGCAATCCCTTCGGCGTAGTCGTCACCGTTGAAAGCACATTCTCAGATGCTTTTGATTCCATGGAAAAAGCTTTGAGCAGCATGTAGCTTCCGTCTCCCGCTGCTCATCACGAACAACAATGCGGTCCTCAGATCAACAAAGAATGAGTTAAGTCATGTTTGGAAACAAAATATCACGCTTTAAAGCCCAATTTGGATACGTTGATAACGACTTATTCAGCGTACGTTACGAAAAGGTACGTGGAGCGCTCATCGAAGTCAAAAAAGCCTGGGAGTATCTCAAAGCATCCGGCCCGCCTGGACTGGGGGATTCGTTCAAAACTCGATTTGGTGAGTTGTTGAATGCTATTAAAAACGCCAAGGTATTGTTCGAGAGCAACAGCGATAGCAACTCGGTTCGCAAGGAAGCGTATGAGACACTCGAAGATGTGAAGAATAAGTCGCGAGCACTTGCCGAAGAAATCTCGCTCGTCGCCAAGAAAACACCCACGAAAATCACCCACGACGATGGAACCACTGCGGACGTCTTCCCGCCGGATATTCCGGGGTTCATCGATATGACGCCGGAAGAACGCGAAAAAGTGGTAAAGCAAGTTGGCGAAAAAATCGTCAGCGGAAAAAAGAAAGTCAACGAAATCATCTCTGGGCAGTCCTTGGGGGATCCAGCCCCAGCCCCCGATCGCAAAGCCGTCTCCGATATCATGTGGTTTCTTAAAACCACCGCAGAGTCGAAGACTGGGGAGCCCTACGAACGGGGTGCGCTGACCCTGCCAGATCCGGATAACCGCTTGAGAAAGTTTTTTGACCGTGTGGGAGAAGTCTACACTCGCGACTCCTCTCACCTTGGAGATCAACAGAAAAAGCCGGGGGGACAGGCCCGAGGAATCGACTTCTACGAAGGCGTCGATAAAGGCGCGATCAAGGATATCGATAATTTCCTCCCCTCGGGAATGTGCTCGGTTCTGCTCCAACAAGTCGAAACTCCAACAAAAGAAAGCCGACTCTATGTGAAAATGGAGACCGAGTCTGCACGTTGGAACCCGTTTCACGCAATTCTCGGAAAACAAAGCGATGCACCGGAGAGCCGACCCTATCACATGGTGGACATAAAAAATTCGATGGTCCACCTCGTGAATTTGATCAAGTCCCTAGTGGGAGTCAGCCAAGGCGACGACCCAACGCTCCGCGGCTTCCGCGAGAAAGTTCCGGGCTCCGTCACCAAAGCCTGGAAAGTCGTGGTGGCATCTGCCAAGGGCGAGGCAAAGGGCAAATTGAAAAGCGCCAAATCCATCAGCCAAATGTGCGAAGCGATTCTCGCTGTTTATGGCCTAGACATCGACGACAACGATGATTTTTGGAAGAAGTTCGAAACGGCCGCTTCACATTGGCAGGAAACTGTAATGAAAGGATTGCCCACGCAGACGGTACAGGACATCGAAGAACTCTACGACCGTTTCGGTGGGGAAATCGTACTCGGTACCAGCGATCTCACGACCCCTCCTGTAGCACCAACAGCCCCCAACAACTTTAGCTTCTATCGGCAGGGGAACGATGGTCTGTGCGCTTACTACTCCCTATGCCATTTCCAAAACACGGATATCGGCAAAGATGACTTCCTCCGAAAAGCAGCTGCCTTCTACAAGGGTGTCTTGAAGATATCCGACGAAGACGCATTAAAATTTGTACAAGATGGCAATGACCCGTGGGTGCTGATCGTGTTCGGTTTGAAGAAAGTTACTCTCACCGACAAGGATTTGTATATTCTCGCAGACGTCGGCCTAGGTCACTTCACGACAGTCCGAAAAGTCAACGGAAGTTGGTGGAGCTACGATAGCACGAAGTCTGCCCCCGTGTTCATCGGCGACGAGGAAACGTTGAGAGGAGTGGCGAGAGGCAAGTTGGTTTATGGATAGGCGATCCTGACGCAAGAAAGGACACTCGGAGCGAGTTCATTCCTCCATGAGATTGATTCGAACTCGCTCCGGCTGCGCGATTTCGGGAAGTGCCAGGCACTTTTTGTTCTTCCACATGGCTACGCTACTTATCATGTACCGCCTCCGGCTGCTTGACAGACGGACTCAGGGCTAGGCGGAAGCCGTTGTAGCTGCCGCGAGGCGAGGGATCGTCCCCACTCCGATCCGCCGACCGGCAGTAGCCAGCGTCGAAGTTCCAACTGCCGCCCCGGTACACACGGTACGAGCCATTAGCGTCGTCTAAGTCTTCGCACCACTCAACGACGTTACCGTGAACATCGTGGAGGCCCCAACCGTTCGGAAGTTTAGCGCCACAAAGTGACGTCAACTTCGATGGATACATCTGGCAATAGCTAACCAGCAGCGACTCATCGTTACCCATCGAATACCCCGTCGCAGTCCCGGCTCGACACGCATACTCCCATTCCGACTCCCTAAGCAATCGATAGCCATTTGAGCCTGGAATCAATCGCCATGCATCGTATTCCGCATTTCCAAACTTCTCCTTCTCCTTGGTGCCCGTTCGCTCATAACACGGCTTACGGCCTTCATGCAGACTCAGCCAGTTGCAATACATCACCGAATCGTACCATGAGACCCTCTGTGCCGGATGATCCGCCGTCGGACTTGTTCCCTTGTCTACACCCTCCCACTTTTCCGGCTTTTCCTTCGCTGCATACGATGCGTCGCTCATAAACATTTCAAACTGGCCGCGACTCACCTCGCGATCTGCTACCCAGAACTCAGGGATTCGCCCCATCTCCCCCAGCAGTGATGCAAATCGGACATCTTTATGTAGATTCGCAAAATCTGGATCTTCTAGTAGCTGCTGCTTTTCGCTGTAGCCTCCAGAAATAAGCTCACCGAGAATCTCAATGGCTCGATCCGCAAATTGCTTTGACTGCTCTGGACTCTTGTCCATTGCCTCGGCATTGTCTCCAAGCCAGGCTGGTAACTGAATCTCCATATAAGTCCCAAAGGATTTTGGTGTCTTCTGTTGAAGATAATTTGCAAGCGATTCTCTGGCTTCATCCGCTTTACCCAAACGCGCCAACGCCAGCGTTCGATATTGAAGTATTTCCGGCAGGGGCACGCTTTCGCCTGAGCTAACGCAAAAACGAGCGAGAGTTTATGACGAGGATTTGTGGCCGATGCAAAACGGGTTTGTAATTCAGGTAAGACTAGGTCTTTGGGCAAAGTCTTGAGTTTCTCTAGGTTAAAGGGAACGCTCGGGCCGAGATTGTTCTGTAGCGCTTCGACCGATGTTTGCGTCTGATCCTGAAGATTCTTCCATCGTTCGGTAGCAATCCATTGCTGGATCCCGACACCCAAGAGCAACGTTGCCAACACGAGCCCTCCCCACCAGCGTCCATACACTCGAGCAGCTCGTCGCATCATCGTTCGTTCTGGTACAGTCCACTTTTTTGAATCAGTAAGAGTACGTATGCTAAGCCATTCGCTCACAGTGGGGAGTTGTTTGTTCTCTCGCTTGTCACTCCATTTTGTGGCGCGTTCGGTCAGTTTTAACTCCGCCCGACCTTTACGTGTCTCGCGTTGTTTGCCAGTTAGCCAATCGCGAAGCGACGGCACTAGGTAGTCATGCGTCAGTTGATACTGGGTTGTGCACGAGAGTCTTGTTTCTTCAGTCTGCTCCCCAGTACTATCGGCTGGTGTGATCAATCGCAACTCACCATCGAGTATTCGAATCAGATCATCGAAGTCTCGGCGGCGATTGTCATAGTGACACTCCGCTCTAAGCTCGTCCGTGGAACGCTTGTGTCCTTTGATATCGGTTCCAGCCTGAGGCAACAAAGCTCGCAAGACAGATCTCGCTGCCTCTTGATGATAGCGATGCTGCGGTGGTGCCTTGGCCTAGAATCTTCTCAATTCGAAACCGGCCAATATGCTGGGGCAGAGCGTTTGTTTCGGAAATACCTTGAGGAACTGGCAGGTCTTGTGACTGTGTTTCAAACGGATCGTCGGACATGTAGGAATTTCTTCATTTTTTGCGTAATGGCCCACGAAATACCGTCTCAGCCCAGATTGCTTATTGTAGTGAAACGCCGCTGTGGAATCAGTAACAACGAGGAATGTACGATGAAAATCCTTGCGTTACAAACTACCACACGGGGAAAATAGTCGAAAAATGAGATACCTCGTACGCCGATAACATCAAAGAGCGAATAGCATTCCGGCGACCGGGTCACCGGAATGACGGGCAAGAAGTGGTCCTCAATTAAATGCAAAGTGTCACATGCTCAACTCGCTCCGGTTTGACACGCCGGAGCTTCGATGTTTACTCGGAACACAGCCAAAGGTTCACTGCCAAGCGGCTGGCCTGCCATTCAACCAGCCCGATGGGGTAAACTCAGAATGTGTTTACTGGCGTCGTGCTGGAGAGTCGATGGAGAAACGACCGCTGTCGTTGTGGACGTTCGCACCATTGGAATCGCTGGTGCAAGCGTCGGCGACAGTAGGGCCGTCATCGTGAAGGATGGAACGATTTCCGAGCTAACCGCTAACCAAAAACGGAAGCCATTCATTGGTACGGGAATGGCGGAACCGATCGGATTTGTTTGTCCAGCCCCAGCCAAACATTCGCCTCCAAGTAGCTCGCCAGACCATTCGACCGGGCAGATGGAGTAAATTACCATTTCGTTTACCGGCGCCGCGTCGGAGAATTACTAGTTATTTGTCGATTTACGCATGACCGCATATAGCCTCCACGTAACCACTGACACGAGCGTGCTTGCGTGCGGCCGCATGGGCGGCACACCTCATCTGCCCGAGGCAAACGCGTGGCCGCATTGCCGTATTTGCAAAGAGGAGTTGGTTGCGTTTCTCGATCTTGTCTTGCCTGTTTGCGATTCAAGCCCGTTCGTATCTGGAAGTCGACTTCAGATATTTGCGTGTCGCCAGCATGACGATATCGCCGGGACGATCTTCTCGGCCTACTCGGCTTTCCAAACTGCAAGTCAAAGCCAATCGCTGCCACCGCAGTATTGGGGCACCTCCGATGGACATTACCTGCTTAGACTTATCCCGCCATCTCAAAAGACCGCGAGCCGTTTTGGGTGCAAGATGCTGAGCCTCACGTCTGCACTTGCGGCAGTCCAATGAAACTGCTGCTCCAAATTCCCGACGGATTCAGCTTCTCGATGGCCTCAGGGGCAAAGCGACAGCCAAATTCATTCTCACACACGGAATATCGTCTTTTCCTTGGCAACCAGCTTTACCTGCTAGGATGCGCAAAGCAGTGTAACACTCTGGCTCTTTGGCCTGTGCTACAGAACTAAAGAGCCCAAAAAACCGGAATGCTGCGCAAGCTGGAAGCTTACGCCACTTATCGAGAAGCAGCGATAAAATTTTTAAATCTCAATCGTCGACCTGTTTTAACTTACTCCCAATACGCCTCTCGGATTCGAGAGAATAACGTGTCTACCACGAAGTTTCAGCGACAATCAAGCCGATTCTCCTAGAATTTCGAACTGATCGGGAGCGTTAGGCATATTAGTTGCACGGTGGGGATGTCGTTATAAAGAGGGTGTTTCGCCCTCTAGCCCCCTATTTGATTTACTGGAGAGTTTGCCATGAAGACTTTTTTAATTTTGCCTGTCGCCTGCATCTTGGGCGCTGCCACCATCGGTTGTGAGTCGAAAGCGACCACTGAAAAGAAAACTGAGACGACGGTCACAACTCCAGGCGGAGAAAGCAAGACGACCGTTAAGCAAAAAATCGAAACGACGCCAGACAGCGCCACCAAGACGACTACCGAAAAAGTCGAAACGACCGGAGATAATCCTCCTCCAACGGCAAAACCGTAGTCGGTCGGAAAGTTAATTCCTGCATTGTTCATTGGCCGCCTTGGGGTGGCCAATGAACACAAGAGGGTTGGTGGTGTGAATCGTAGTCTGCTTGGAGACTCGAGTCTTACTCAACAAACACAGCCCGGTACTCAAGACCTCTTGTGTTTGCAACTCAGCGTTCGGGACGCGAAAAACTGAGCTGAGTTCGCTTACCCCCAACTCGCTCCGGTTTGACACGCCGGTGCAACAATCAAGAGGATGACGGAAGCGGTTTTAAATCATTTTGCAAGATGGTTGCCCAATATCGCTTTCATCTCTTCCCACCCATTCGAAGAGCCGACAAGCATTCCGTCCGGACCAATCAAGTAATAGACCGGGACTGAACTTACCGCCAACTGTCGCATCAAATCCGATTTGGCTCCCAGGTAGTTTTGGGACCAACTGAGCTCATGCTTTCGAGCAACCTCCTCGGCTTGACGCGGAGAGTCGTCGATGTTCAAACCTACGACCGTCAAAGGTCGCTTTGAATACCCTTCTACGTCCGCCTTCAAATTTGGCATCGAAGCCATACATGGTCCACACCACGTGGCCCAAACATGAAACAACACGAATTGCCCTTGCATATCGTTCACCAGTTTCCCAACGCCCTTCGAATCAGTGAATTTAAATGCACGCATATCCGACCCAATACGCGGACCGATCCGGCATGGGATTTCAATGTCTCCCAGTTCTAAATCCCCTTTCGCAGCTTGGGCATCGGTGATCGTGAGTGGAATGACGTTCTGCCCGATTGTTTCTACCAAGCAGCCTGCGGGTTGCTCGTAAAGTTGGATAAGCAAATCATACTCTCCTGCCTCGACGCCACGAATCTTGAGTCGTCCATCTTCACCTAACCTTGCAAAGTGATGCTGTTGCGATGACAGCCAACTGTGAAAGTCGGGGCGGCTGGTCCAATCGGCTGACAATGGCTGGCGGGGATCGAAGCTGAGTGGCGCGATGTTCAGCGGCCGAGGGATTCCAGCGTTGCGTTTGACTAAATAGTTCAGCGACCAGTTCTTGTTAAGCTCTTCATTCTTTCGACCAGTGGCAACGACACGGCCATGAACCGTCGCTCCACCACCACCAAGAACAACTTCCCTTATCTTTCCGGACTCCATCTGCAACGGAATCGACTCGCTTGAAGTTAGCTTCGATTCTCGCCAGGGTCCGAGATAAGCATTGACGGAACCGTTCTCCGGCGGGAGTTTATCAAAGCGAAAGTACCCATCGACGTCGGTTTTGACAAAATAGCTATCTTGAAATCTAGCTTCGGTCAGTTCCCGGCTCACAACCGGTCTGAAATACATGCCTTCATTTGCAATCGGAGTTTCACCTTGCATCAGACGCCCCGAAACAGAGGCCCACGGCTGCAAACGAATCGTTCCGATCGGTTCATCAGGTTGCCGTAGTAATTCCGCGAATCCTTTATCGTTGAACACGCGAATGAGACTGGGCTCGAATGTAGCGGCTAATTCGAATCGATTCTTGCCTTTGACTCCGAATGCGATACCGAACGAGTTGTCTAGGCGGTCTGTACTAAATTGAGGTGCAATTGTCGGCGTCCCGACCGCTACCTTGAATTCTGTGACCGGTTTTCCGTCGCTATCTTCTACCACTCCAACCCAAGCGGGTTTAGGCTCGAGTTGAAAGTCCTCTTGCACGGGATCGTCTCCAACGGCAAGATCCTTTTGTCCCAGGGCTATTCGATATCCGTCTGCTTCGATCCGCACACGGTATCGTTCGCCGGTCCGGCCATAACTATCAAATTCGAGCCGATACTCTCCGTGTTCTCCTTTTGCTCCGCTGCCCGCTTGAAAATCAGTCGAATAGAAATCCGGTCTAAACGCCTTCACAGGTATGACCCGAAACGATTCGATCAGCTTTTTGGTGACGGAGTCGACAACGCTTCCAAAGATGGTTGGAGGCATCGCCAAACGTACTTCATGCGGTTCCTCCTTGGCGATCAACGCGATTTCCTGCGTGCCATATCCCTTTGCCTGAACACTGAACTTGATCGCATCTGCTGGCGCCCAGTCCCATGTGAACAATCCATTTTCGTCCGCTCGATCAGGTATTCCGGATGTGAGTACGTTGGGATGCACGTGGCTATAAAGCGCTTCGGTACTCCGCCATTCTTCGATCTGCGCGTAGGCCTTTGGCAAAGGGTTGCCAGCCGCATCGGTGATTCGAATCTTGAGTGCGTGTCCATTTTCAAGTTGGAAATCAACGTCTTGCAAACCATGACTGATTTCTACTTCCCTTTGTTGAGGAGCAAAGCCTGGCGCAACGACCGTAATCTTGCGTTTACCCGGAGCCAAGTGAATCGTCTTGTAACGCCCCGTCGAATCGATTTCCGTTTCGTTGACTCCGGAAGCCAAGTAAGGCCGTTCATGCCAAATGACAATTCCTTTGGTCACTAGGTTTCCTTTTGAGTCCTTGATAAGACCAGTTAGAACAATCCCCTTTTTCAATGTCAGCGATGCGGTCCCAGATCGCAGTTGTTCCGTTGTGACTCCCTGTGTATCCTTCAGTTCGTCTCTTCGCGAGTCACCCAAATAATCTGGATGGGAGACGACCAAACTAAATGTGTACTCCTTGTTCGCGAGCGGTCCCGGCGTGTTGGTCACTTCCCAGACACCTTGGTCGTTGGTCACTGCAGCATCTTCACCGTTTGCTAACCATTTGCTGATCATTGGCGACGGGCTACTATCCCAAACCGGTTGGCTGACTTCCACACTGACATCTACTTTGGCACCGGCAATCGGATTGCCGCTTTCATCAACTACCTTGCCAGAGATTCTATGTCCTCGTTTCAAGTGGAATGTGAATGAGTCCGGTATGTCTTTGCCTTCTCCGTGCTTGCCGTCCGCGAAATTCAAGAACTGCGGCACGTAGCCAGATTTGGAAGGCCAAATCCGCATGATCCTCAGGCGACTTGGTATGGGCACTTCGGCGCTGCCTCGCTCATTGGTTTTGAAGTCTCGATTTGGATAGTCTCGTTTGTCGTCGTACTCCCAAATGCTGACGTGAATGTCTGCGTCCGAGAGAGGCTGATCTTCTTCATCTAACACACTAAGCGTGATGGACTTTGTCGTAGCCTCAACCTCCTTTTTGTCATCCCTCGCATCAGGTGCCGCAGGCTTGGCTTCCTGTGCTCGAGTAGTCAACCCAAGTGCACCGACGATCGCCGATAAGCCGAATGTGAGACAAGCTAACAACAAGACCGACCGACGGGAAAACGGACTGCGACGGCGAGCCGTGTCAAGAATGCATCCGATGCGATGCCCAACGTGGCTGCCTCGCGAAATGGCGATCCCACCCGCAACCAACGGTCCGCGGCATGATTTCGCAACGGAAAGCAACGTATCAGCGTACTGACTGGCTTGAGAAGTGCGCGCAACAACCAAATCATCACAAGCGATCTCTCGAAGTCGCCTCATTTCATGCGAAGCCCACCAAGCCAGCGGATTGAACCAACACAACGAACAAGCTAGCCCAGCCAACATCTGCGTTGCTAAGTCTCTTCGCCGAACGTGAGCCAGTTCGTGCAACAGGACTAGTTTACTCTTGTCACTTGGCCACAGTTGAGCCGATTTTGGCAGCAAAATGACCGGTCGCAGCCATCCGAAAACCATGGGCGGCATTTCTCGATGGTGGAAGACCAAACGGATCTCGTCGCGCACTTGCATTTGAGAACGACACCCGCGAAGCAACTCTTGCCAGCCCCGGTCTTCGTTCGAATCGCACTCGCAAAGTAAACGGTCCACCGCCAAATTCAACAATACATACCTCAATCCGAGTATCAATGAACCAAGCGACCAGGCGATGGCAAGCAACGTCGGAGTTGTTGGAACCGTTGCCCACTGGAAGCCCGGAGAAAATTTGGCTTGAATGCCTTGCCGGCTGAGCGACATGGGTGCAACGAATTCCGCCGAAGCTACCGATGCAGATGTATCTGCCGTATCCGATGTCAGATTCACTGGATCGCTTGGGCGAGCTTGATCGTCTGCGGGCTGCTGCCCCAGGGCCGTGTGCAATCGAGTATCAAAAAACCCAAACACAGAATGTGTGCCGAGCGGTTCTGATGTCAGCTTTGTTGGTAGCACACCGAGATTCCATCGAGGCAATACCAAACTTGTCAACGGCAGCAACAGACAGCCGCACAATCCCAGAAACCATATCAGATGAAGTCGAGCAGGCGATGCCTTCCGAAAAAACAGCGAGATTAACAGCACCGCCACCAAAGGCACAACCGATCTCAAAGCCAATCCGAATAATGTAGACGTATTGATCAAGTCCATGTTCATTCTTTGCCTCCCGACTTAGCTCGTTGAATTGCTTCTTCCAAACGTTCGATTTCTTCGTCCGTGAGCTTCTTTGCTGAATCATCGATAAATGCGGCCAAAGCGTCACCCGCCGATTGCGAGAAGAACGTATTGATGACATTTCGCAACGCCGACATACCAGCTGATTTTCTAGGTTTCACAGGCAAGTAGTAGTGGGTCATCTCGCTGCGGTCTCGCCGCAACAACCCCTTTTGTTCGAGTAGCCCCAGCATGGTCCGCACCGAGGAGTAACTTGGCGCATCGTCCAGTTTTTCAAGCACTTCAGCTACCGACGCTTTGCCCAGTTGATACACAACGCTCATGATCTGCTCTTCACGCGGTGCCAGCTTTTTTGAAATCTTCTTTTTGTCCATCAACACGTCCTTCACTGCCTGTTAATCTACTGACATGTGTCAATTTACTAACACGATGGCGAGACGGCAAGCAGAAAACGGCACAATTTCAGTTATATATTTCAGCCATAAAAGGGCGGTGTTCGGTAGCTGAAGGCCGAATCGCATCTTTGTCGAACTCTCAGCGACACGATGCCCTCAATTCGCTCCGGTTTGACACACCGGAGCTTCGTCGTTTACTCGTCGCTCAGCCAAAGATCCACCTCCGAGCAACTCGCCTGCCCATTCAACCAGCCAGATGCGGTACATTTAGATTTTCTGCCGCTCACTGAATTCAGTCGACTATGAAGGTGTGGCTTGCACTTGAGAGAAAGGTTCTTTAATGGAATGGGTCTGGGTCGGATACATCGCCAAGCGTCGCGTACCGCAGAGCGGCTGGGTGTCGTCTTGGCCGAATCCTGAGGGCAACGGAGACTCCAGCTCTGAGCCGGTGGACGAGATTTGTAGCGTGAGCAACTGCATCGCCCGCGGGTTCCGGAACGATAGCGACCCCTTTGGTCTATTTGCCAACGCCGATCTGGCGTGGGCGGCCGCTCCCGTCGAGAGCCGAGCCGATTGCGCCATGTATGCCTACCGGTTGTGGCCGGTTCAGTTTGAGGAAGGAGCGGAGGAGCCGATCGACCTGTGGTGGGAGCTGGCGGTCGAGCCACTGGCGGAAACGTTCGTCCGCCTCGGGTGGGATGCGGTCATAGGCGGTAACCAGTACAGCTTCAATTGCTCCCCAATGTCGTGCAACCGGGGATGTCGCGTTGTCCATTCCCCGGACATGAATCGCTACTGTCTGGTGTCAAACGAGCGCGCCGCATTGGAGCTGGCTCGCCGTTTCTCGAGTGACCAACCCGAGCCCGGTACGTACTGCGTAGTCGAGGTCTGGCGGGACACGGCGACCGGTGCCGCGCCGGAGAATTACTAGTTCGTACAAATCTTGAACCAATGATTGAAACCGTACGAAAATGCCGTCGACCGTGGCTTGCTGGTCTCCTGAGTTTGATTGGCGCGCCGATTGGCCATGTTTACTGCGGACGTCCCCAACGAGCCGTGGCTTTTTGGCTTGCCGGGATGCTTGTCTTCCCGATTGTCGCCTTCTGTTGGGTCACCTTTCGACTTGGGCCAATCGGTTTTGTGACCTTGACTGGGTTCGCGATTGCCTTTCCGTTTGTTCAGCCCTTCGACGCAATGTGGATCGCTTGGAATGCAAAAGACTCCCATTTGGGACGCTTTCAACGCTGGTGGATATACGTCTTAGTGTTCTTGATCGGGTACGTTTCAAACATTGGCAGTGCTATGTTGGTGAAAACCTTTATCGCAGAGGTATTCATGGTCCCAACACGGGCTATGGCTCCGACTATTCAGCCAGGCGATCGCATCATTGTCGATAAAATCTGGACTCGAGCCAATTCACTTAAAAGAAGAGACGTTGTCGTATACCAAAGCGTCCAAGACCCGTCGCAATTGCATGTCATGCGAGTCCTCGCTTTACCTGGCGAAACGATCAGGATTGAAGGAGCGAAAACTTTTGTTGACGATAACGAAATCAACGTCCCAGAAGCACATACAGACAGTTTAACTCCGCCTGGGTTTGTTTCCGAGCAACTAAGTAAGAGTAAAGAAATCTTGATTGAACCCGATTCCTTCTTTGTTGTTGGGGATAATCGTAACTTGTCCTACGACAGTAGGTTCGTCGGGGCAATCCCAAATCGCAATTTGCACGCAACCGCCGTAAACATCTTTTGGTCGCAACCGCGACTTTTTCCTGATCCGATTGACACGACTCGCTATACGCTTGGTCCAGTCGAATGGACGCGTTTAGGCCGTTCACTTCGATCAGATCGCGAATGACGTACGAACCATGAATTGCAGACAAGTGCTCGATCAACCGCTTGGACATGCGTTGAGTCTACAGCTCGCAGTAAAACGAGGCGAGTTTACCTAACCTTAACTTGCACCGGTTTGACACGCCGGGTTGGGTGGATATTGGTCCCAATTTAGTGTAAGAGTAAGAATCACAATCGCAACCAATCATCGCGATGCATTTCAACGAACTCGTCGTCGTTTAGGTGCGGATAACAGCGAACCACACGATCAATCTCCTCTTTTTGGCCGGGACTCAAAGTTTCATCTTCATCGAGGCACCACGTCCCCTCAAGAATTCGCTGACGTCTCAGTACCTCGTGTAGACCAGCAATGCACCCCCGAAAAGCATTGGCGGCATCAAAAAAAGCGGTATTGCTGTCGGTAACCTCAACTCCGAGCCGCAAAAGCTCAGACGATGCTTCGGCATTTCGACATCGATCTAGCAACTCCACGGCTCGCTTTGTCCAAACCGACCAATGTCCCAGCAAGCCGCCGACAATACGACAATTCCTACTTCCAAAACGAAAAGGAGTAAGTAGATCTGGCACAATGTTGTCGTCGTTACCCGTATAAAGCGCAATGTCTTCGCGACCGGAATCGATTACCGCGCGCACTACGTCTTGCGTTTGATAGCGATTGAAAGGAGCAATTTTGATCGCAACCACGTTTTCGATTTCAACGAAACGACGCCAAAATGCGTAGGACAGAATACGACCACCCACGCTAGATTGAAGATAGAATCCAACGATCGGCATAACTTCAGCCATCGTCCGACAGTGGGCAATCAGATTGTCATCAGTCGCCTCTCGCATCGCTCCTAAACTTAACAAAGCGGCGTCGTATCTTAAATCGCAAGCCATCTGTGCTTCGGAGACGGCTTGTCCAGTTAAACCACAGACTCCGGCGATGCGAACAAGCGACTTCGAGGCGCGATCCATCTCTTCAGCGGCTAATTGAAGCACCGGTTTGAATAGCCCAATCTTGGGGTCCCGAATCGCAAACTGGGTCGTGTGCACTCCAACAGCAAGCCCACCGACTCCGCTGGCGATGTAATAGCGAGACAATGCTCGCTGTCTTCGCTCGTCAAGTCGACGGGATGAATCGAGTGCCAAGGGATGCGCCGGTATCGCTTGACCTGCGAGCAATTGGGAACGCAATTTATCCGTGTTGCGGACATCGTTTGGGTTGCGGACATCGTTTGGGTTCCGGACATCGTTTGGGTTCCGGACATCGTTTGGTCGCATTAGAGTTTTTTCGCAAAATGGATTTGGCGACACGCTTCCACAAAGCCGCATGACGGATAAAGATGCTGCCCCACCGGGTTGTTATCCATCGTCTCGATCATCGCGAACGACATTCCCTCCCGTCTGAAGTAGTCAAGCGCATGTTCGATGAGGAACCGACCAATACCGCGTCCTCGCACGGACTTATCGACCGCCAGATTAGGTATGCGGCCCTTGCCAGCAGCGTAGTCTACGCGCGTGCTAATGTAGCCGAGAACCTTATCAAATTCTTGTGCAACAAAAACACCTGTCGGATTCGCCTCGACGTCCTCGTCGACATGTCGCGCTTTTCGCCAACGCCAGTCATGGCCACTTAGCATACCTAGTTCGTTCTCAACGCTCTGGTCGATGGCAATGCCTTCAAAGCCCTCGATGGTTATGCGCTTGAGCTCTTCGAGATCGCTCGCTTGATAAAGTCGAATGTTCATGTTGAGTATTCATCACTGCCAAAAACGTGGAGCACGGCACTCGGTGCCGTGATTTAAGGCACGGCGTGCCGTGCTACAATCAACTAAAACTGCCCGTCTGTTGTTTCAAAGTGAGTGGGCTTTCCTAATAGCGCACCTCCCTGACGCATCCAGTCCGCTGTCGCGTTGATCATTGTATCGAGGGACACGCTCGGCGGACCAAACAGGTCATACGAGCGCGACGCGTCCCAATGCCAGGCCGTTTCCCCCTCTTTTCCTTTAATAATGGGTTCGCGGTCTAACAGCTTTCCAAACCGCTGTGCCAACCAACGAATCGACACACGATCTAGCCCGGTGACGTTTAGCGCTACGGGCGGTGATGCGGCGTGCGCAAGACATTGTATGGCTCTCGCACTAGCATCACCTTGCCATATTACATTCACCACCCCCATGGAAACATCGATTGGTTTGCCTGCCGCAACTTTTGTCGCAACATCGCATAACACGCCGTAACGCAAGTCGATAGCGTAGCAAAGACGGAAAAATAGAACTTGTGTGCCATGTTGTTTCGCAAAATGCGTAAAAACGCGCTCACGACCGACACAGGAGTTAGCGTACTCGCCGGGCGGTGATAGCGACCCATCTTCGTTTGCCCCAGGTCCATCGGCTGGCACCATCGAATAGACACAGCCCGTGGAAAAGACAACGATTCGAGACTCTGCATAGCGTTCCGCCACGATGGCCGGCACCAGTGTATTCATCACCCATGTTTGCTCAGGCGAATTGTTGGTACCAAATTTTTGCCCCGCCATGAATAGGATATTCGGCGAATCCGGCAACGCTCTCACCGCTTTTCGATCCATCAAGTCACAGGAGATGGTTTCGACACCATGCTGCTGAAGTTCGCTCACAACCTTTGTCGATGAAAAGCGAGAAACAGCGATCACACGTCGCTGTTCTTCCCCTATTTCATTCAATCCCCTTCTCGCCATTCTTGACAAAGTCGGTCCCATTTTACCGCCAGCACCAAGCACTAGGACATCGCCGGTAATCGAGCGAAGTGTGTCCAGCACGCCCGCTGTCGGGCGACTCAGTTCGTCCTCAAGCTCTTCAATGGTTTGGGTTGTAAGCACTTGAATCCCTCGTCACTTTTTGAATGGTCCAATGTAATCTGTTGCAACGACGACGTCGTCAAACCAAACCGACTGGCTCTCTTTCCAGAACTGTTTGATTAGGTCGCCTGGATCGTAGCCAAAGTGGCGGTACTTTGGCAAGCATTCAGCGTGAATTGGACCAGTATCATAGCTGCTCAGCAATATTTATGGTTCCAGATGTCGGTACATTAACGCCACTCAGGTAGCATCGCCGCCTAGCTGGAATCAGAAAATTCTCAGCGCCAACTTGAAAAGACCAAATTACTGATGGGAACCAACAAAAAACGGTCGGATAAGACAACTAACTTCTCGGGCAGGCAATCTTCTCAAGCCTCCGATGAATCATCGATTAGAAGTGATGGCGAGTCCGATGACTACGACGGCGTCCCAGCCTGTCATTCGTAGGCTGAAAGCGCTGAAAGCCTACGCCACACTAATACCAATCAGGCTGTTGCCAGTTGAGTTCCTAGTTAGCAATGCTAGACTGATAAAGTTGTTTTCTACTACATTCGACGTCGGAGAAGTCAGCGTGAAGCGATATCGGTTGTCTCAGAAAGTCGTCTGTGGATTGATGGCGACTGTCATGATCATGCCTGTGCTGAATGCGGACGAGCGTCTCTTGCCTGTGCGAATGGACGAACTGGTTGCTGCAGGATTTGCCGGGCAACAGCCTGCTCCGCTAGCAGACGACGCAGAGTTTCTGAGACGCATTTGGCTGGATTTGGCCGGGCGCATTCCGACGTCTGATGATACCCGTCACTTTCTGGACGACACCGATCCCGACAAGCGCTCGCGAATGATTGAGCAACTGTTGGCTGCCCCGACGTATGCACAGCGGATGCAGGAACTGTTCCATGTCGTGCTGATGGAACGTCGTGGCGACCATGAAAAGTGGAAGCAATATCTTCACAACGCATTTGAACGGAACAAGCCCTGGGATCAGATGGTTCGCGAAGTCCTGAACCCCGATCCTCAAGATGAAAATCGTCGCGGCGCGGCATTTTTCTATGCCAAACGCATCGAGGCGAATGGGCAGAACCCCATCGATCATCCGGGACTCACGAGAGATGTCGGTCGATTGTTTCTCGGAGCGGATCTGCAATGTGCTCAGTGTCATGATCATCTGTTCATCGATGACTACAAGCAACGAGACTTCCAGGGACTGTATTCCGTGTACCTTAATATTTCGGCAAAAAATGGTCCGGACATTCCCGCCGTGACGGAAAAGCCCATGAAAAAGAAGCTTGAGTTTATTTCGGTCTTCGATCCGACGCAGAACGAAACAGGACCGCGTATTCCGTTTGGTTCGGAGATACCCATTCCTGAGCAAGGAAAAGACGCCGCGCCGGTCAGTATGCTGGCGTTGCTGGCGAGTGAGTTGCCCACAGCTCAGAACGCGTTGTTTCGAAAGAACATCGCCAATCGTTTGTGGTTTTTGATGATGGGCCGAGGCCTCGTGCATCCGCTGGATCTGCATCATTCCGACAACCCGCCGTCGCACCCGGAATTGCTGGACCTACTGGCGTCGGAAATCGTCGCCCATCAATACGATATCAAATGGATGCTGCGACAATTGGCACTCAGCCAGACTTATCAGCGCAGCAGCCGTTACCCAATTGCTTCTGCCAATGCTGACAGCGAGGCGGCGTCCGTGAATGTTGAGCAGGTCCGTCCGCAGAGTTACCTGTTGGCTAATGAAAAGCGAATGATGGCCGAGCAACTGCTGCATAGCACGCTCAGGGCGACGGGTAATTTTGAACGTCTACAACAGGCGACGGTGGACGGAAAACCAAATGCAGAACTTACGGAACTGACCAGACGATTTGTGGCCGCCTTTGCCAATGAACCTCGCGAACCTGAAGACCAGATCAACCCGTCCGTCAAAGGAGCGCTGTTCAGCCTGAACGACGACTTGGTACTGCAATTGTTATCGCGCCGATCCGGTAATCTGATAGACCGTCTGCTAGCGATGACCAGCGATGAACTTCTGGCGGATGAATTGTATCTGTCCGTGTTCACTCGCCGACCCAATAACGAAGAACGCAACGAACTTGTCGCATGGCTGACGAAGCACAACGACCGTCGCGAAAAAGCGATCGCGAACTGGGCTTGGTCAATGCTCACCTCGATGGAATTTGTGGTCAATCACTGATAACGAAAGCGGACGTCGCAATGTATCAACGACAACTTTGCAAACCATGGGAACATCGGCTTTCAAGGCGACAGATGCTCGGCGCAGCGGCTGCGGGAGGACTCGGCTTGGGCACATTTTTGCAACCTTGCGTGGCCGATGAACTGGCAAAGAACGACAAGCAGGTTCTACTGATCTGGCTCGATGGTGGCATGAGTCAACTGGAAAGCTGGGACCCGAAGCCGAACACGGAATTCGGAGGTCCGTTCCGGGCGATCCCGACTTCAGTGCCGGGGATTCATGTGTGCGAGTTGCTTAAGCACACGGCTAAACAAATGCATCACCTAGCCGTGCTGCGCAGCGTCTGTACTCAGGACAACAGCCATTCCGCAGGCGTCGCCAGAATTAATCGCGGTGATCCGAAAAATCGAGGTGTGGAGTATCCCTATCTGGGTTCGGCGGTGGCCAAACTACTGGGGCCGACCAGTAGCGGTATGCCTCCCTATATCTGGATCAAACCTAATAGCGGTGGTTTTAAGGCCAGCGACGCCGGGTTTCTGGGAGCTAAGTATGGTGCTCTAGCCTTAGGCGACGGCAAGCCACCGGAAAATTTGCTGCTAAACAAATCCATCAGCTCGGAGGAAGACGAACTTCGCAATGAACTGCGCCGAAAGTTTAATGATCGCTACGCTGTCGGACGTCGAACGGAATGGACCGACGCCAACAGCTATGTCTATGAACTGGCACAGAAACTCATGAAACGCGATGACCTGTTTGACGAATCCTCCTTCACGGACAAGGATCGACAGCGGTACGGGACTCATGAACTTGGACGTCACCTGTTGCTGGCTCGGCGAACTCTGGAAACCGGCGTGCGGTTCGTTAAGGTCAATTCGTATCATTGGGACAGTCACGGCGACAACTTCAACGCCAGTGAAAGTTTGATCAGCCAGTTCGATCAGCCGTTTGCAGCTCTCATCGAAGACCTGCACCAGCGCAATATGCTGGACAATGTACTGGTAATTGTGATGAGCGAGTTCGGGAGAACTCCAAAAATCAATTCGCACGTCGGTCGCGACCACTGGCCGGAAGCGTGGTCGATCGCCATGGCCGGTGCGGGAATCAGGAAAGGCGTGGTCGTTGGAAAGACCAATGACCAGGGCACCTTTGTCGAAGACAAGCCCTATGACATCGGGCATCTTTTTCATACATGGTTCAAAGCGATGGGAGTGCCTCCAGACAAAATGGAATACGACAACCAGGGTCAGCCACTTCCGGTGGCCCACGACGATTGCGGTCCGATTGCTGAGTTACTGGTGTAAGCCTTGCGGAGTTATTCAATGGACGACACAACCTCGCTTTCCGAATTCGAACCGAAGCCCACAAAGCAGGTCATCGAATATGAACGACAACTCTTTCAGGCCAGGTTCAGCCCGTGCGGAAAGTTCCTGATCGCCAGCGGATACGACGCCACCATCCAGCGCTGGGCTGTGAGCGGTAATGAAACCAAGCGGCTGAGTCCGTGCTTGGGCCATCACGCCTGGGTACCGTGTCTGGCATTCATTCCGACAACCGAACGCATCGTTTCGGCTGATTCATGGGGACAGATCGCTGTCTGGCAATACGCGGACGAAACTCCAGCGCCAGTTTGGAAAAACGATGCTGCTCACGATGGCTGGGTGCGAGCTGTCGCCGTCAGCCCGGATGGACAGCGGATTGCCTCGGGCGGCAATGATCGCATGCTGCGCATTTGGTCGGCTGCCGACGGCAAGTTAATTAAGGAGTGGCCTCATCCCGAAAAGATCTTCAGCCTTTGCTTTCATCCAAGCGGATCATCGCTGGTGTCCGGCGATCTGAAAGGGGTGATTCGCGACTGGGACATTGACACCGCCACGGTTCGCCGCGAACTTGATGCTCGCGTTCTCTATCAGTTGGATAAGATTCAGGAGTGCGGTGGAGTTCGTCATCTAAGCTTTAACCACGACGGTAAGCGACTGGCCTGCGCGGGCCAGAAGACTCCTGGAGGCGGATTCTCGACCGGTTTTCCTTGCGTGCTGGTCTTTGACTGGGATGATGGCCAGCTTTTGCGAGAAATGCAGATGGGCAAGAATGACGATGGTTTTGCTTACGACGCCATCTTCCACCCTGCCGGATTCGTGATGGCTACGAGTTGTGCGTTTCCGGGCAAAGGATTTGTCTGGTGTTGGACGCCACAAAGCGAAAAGCCATTTTTTGAAAGCACGTCGATTCCAAACGGCCGCAGCCTGAGCCTGCATCCCGACGGCCGCCGCATCGCTCTGCTGGTCTCGAAGTCTGCCAACGGTAATGGAAGAGTTCTTGTCCAGGGAGTTTACCAAGGAGGATCGGCCCAAATCCATATTTTGGAGTTTTAGCTTGTTGGGAAGTCAAAGATTCCCGAACATTGCCCTCTGGCCGAACTAGCCGATAATGTCTCACTGGTATTGTTGACCACAAAAACAATCGAGAACTTGCCATGTCTTTTCAACCGGGCGATCGAGTCATCCAAAATCCAGCTACCTGGCAGCCCAACGCTTTTGACTCGTGGGGCCGGGGGCTTGGCGTTGGAATCGTCGTCGAGCCTCCCTTTCCTGTCGACGATTTAGGGGAAGTCGATGTCCGCTGGCCAAATGGTCGCTGCTTTGAACCGATTACGGGTTTGCTTCCCGCGTTGGAGCAAGAAGGAAGCGGAGCCTCTCTAAACTGCTAAACTCCTAAGCGTCCACCACTGAACAGCACCGCGGCTTGCTGCAGCGTAACCCAAACGCCCCAGCCAAGCGGGATCAGCACCAACAGCCAGAACGGAACGAGCCAAGCATTGACGCTCGCTGCTGAGCTCACCTCAGCGCTGCTCAAACACGCGCTAAGATTATCTTCACTTCCGGGTCCCTTCTGCTCTGGGTCGCGAAACCATTGTTGTGCTACGGGTCGGACCAGCAAGTTGCAAATAAAGCCGGCGACGAGCAGCCCGGCCAGAATGTACATCGTTTGATCGTAAGCCCGTTGGCGTGGCGTTCCCATTTCGATTTGGTATTCATTCCAGTAATTCACCAAGACCGGGCCGAGCACTCCGGCGACGCTCCACGCAGTGAGCAAACGCCCATGGATTGCGCCCACCATTTGCGTTCCAAATAGATCGGCGAGGTAGGCCGGGATCGAGGCAAAGCCTCCGCCATACATTGTCAGAATCAGACAGAAGACTGCCACGAACAGGGTAATACTGCCGATCTGTCCCAGCGAGGGAATCGACGCATACGCCAAGAAACCGAGCAAGAAGAAAATCGCGTAGGTCATTTTTCGCCCGAGATAATCCGAGAGCAAAGCCCAAAAGAACCTCCCCGCGATATTGAACAAGCTCAGCAGCCCGGTGAAGCCCGCCGCCACCGTCGCGACCTGCTTGAGTTGTTCGGCGCTCAGCTGGTCAAACTCCAGCGACGAACCGATCAGCCGGCCGCCGAAAATCTCCTGCAGCAGCGGCGAGGCCATCCCAAGCACTCCGATCCCCGCCGAAACATTCAGGCAGAGTACCAGCCAGAGCAACCAAAACTGCGGAGTCTTCCAAGCATCGCTGACCGCCACGTATCGCTTTGACTTCGCTGCCTCACCCGCAGCCGCTGGCGGTTGCCAGCCCGCCGGACGCCAACCCTCTGGCGGAACCCGATAAGCAAATGCACCCAGCAGCATGTAAGCCAGATAGATCAGGGCCAGGACAACAAACGTTTCCCAAACCCCGATTGAGTTTTCCGTCGCGAAGTATTTCATCAGCCGATCGGCCAGCGGCGAACCGATCATCGCACCGCCACCAAAGCCCATGATCGCCAACCCAGTCGCCATCCCGCGACGATCGGGAAACCACTTGATGAGAGTCGACACGGGAGAAATGTATCCCAACCCCAAGCCGATTCCACCGATCACTCCGGCTCCGATCCAAACGATCCAGAGCTGGTGCAGATAAACGCCCAGGGCCGCGATCAACAAACCACCGCTCCAGCAGCAAGCGGCCGCGAACCCCGCCGCCCGCGGGCCAACCTTCTCCAGCCAGTGGCCGAAACAAGCCGCACTTCCACCGAGGAAGACAAAGAAGAGCGTGTAGATCCAGCCCAAAATCGGCTTGTCCCAGTCGTACTGCGTCGTGAAGAGCTTGCTCCACCAAGCCAGATCAGCTGGAGCAATCGCTGATTCCGTGATACCAATCGCCTTGGTCAGCGGCAACCAAAACACGGAGAACCCATAAGCCATCCCGATACAGAGATGAATGCAGAGCGCAGCAGGCGGCACCATCCAGCGATTAAAGTCCGCCTCCGCGATGGTTCTTTCACGTTCCAGAATTCGCCACATGCAATCCATCTCGCTCGGTAAAGTTTCCAACTTTTATTCTGCATGGACGGGTAAGGCGGATTCCATTTTACCCGATCGACTTTGCTAACGGCGTTCCAGACTAATGCTTTGTCCAGATTAGATTTTTGGGTAGCTGGAGTCGCCAGACCCTCAGCTGCGATGTTCAATCCGCTCACGTCGGTAACAACATCCAAGTTTCCGTGGTACAAAAACGACGCGCGCTCAATTTGAGGGCTCGTCGTCGGATCTCGATTTGCCAGAGGATGTCTTGAAATTGATTGATACTTGTACTGGTTTGAATGACGAAGCAATGGGACGCGTGTTAAACTTCGCCCCGGTTCGAACTTGCATCGCAACGCATCACTCCTTGAGTGTTCTTGGCAGCAACAAGTCGCGTCGCTTTTACAAGAACCCAGTCGTGTTACACAAAATCGTACGGAGTCCAACTAACGATATTCGGGTAGCGCTGAAAGTCAGAACCGTTCAGCGTGAGAATGTTGGTAATGCCGAAACGAATCATCGTTGCGACCAATCTGGCATCATGGACGGCTACGCCCACAATCTTATGATTGAGTAGTATTTGACGCCAGTTACCGTATGCGACGTCGTCAAAGGGCACTAACTGACCCAGCTTTTCAATCGTTGCAACTTGCTTTTCAACAATTCCTGCATCCAACCCGAATCCACCTCGAGCGCTCGCCGGACGGGTCGCGACGTTCCAAAATGCCGCAATATTTTGATGTGTCGCCACCATCTCGTCGCCCCGATTCCAAATCCTCTGAAATGTTTTAAGGATAGGACGCTGATGTGACGACGTTCGATCAAACGCTCGAAGCAATATGCCCGTGTAAACGAGAATCTGCATCTTCGAAAAGCTTTTCAGTCGTGGTCGGAGTAGATATCCGACCGTGGAAAGGTTCCTGTCGAATTTGCGTCAACGCTTAAATCGACAAACTGTTTCTCAATGGCCTCCCATGGTCCTTTCGCGATCATGCTCGTCTTGGAAGAAATAAGGCTGCTTACGAAGTCTGAAATCGAGACTCCCGCAACAAGGGCTGCTGCCTCAATCGCCCTGGCGGTTTTATCATCGAGCTGGATCGAGACCATTTCAGAATCTCCTCTAAGGGAACGCCTAAAAGATCGAGATTTTCTGTTCACAGTACGAACCGACCTTGTGCATAAGGACACGCCCTCCTGAGATAGTTGCGCCGGTGCCCTTTCTGGGCTTCCTCCGTCGGGGCTGACATGACTCCAACTTTGCCAGTCTTCATTCAACGCAAGCGCAGCGAGCGTCCCTGCCCCAACGACCTGGCGTCGTTGGTCAGAAAGTTTGGCCAGCTAAAACCAGCCAAACCGCGCAGCGGTCCCGGCCCCCATGCGCTTGCCGCATGGGTGAGCAAGTTTCCTCGTTCGCGGCGTTAGAAACTTGTGCGAACCACGACACAAGGTCGCAGGGGGCTACAACCGCCTGACGGCGAGAGTCCCTTAAATGAGGAGAGTTGAATGATCCACAATAGTCGTCGAAAACGGTTCCGCTCTGTTGGTAAAGCCCCGACAAAGGACGCCATTCAGGCCACCAATGAATTGGTGACTGAAGCGGATTTTCAGAAGGCGGCAAACGCTCAGCCAGAAACTGCAAAAGAAACCAGGGAAGTGACGTCAAAAACCCGTGGTACAAAAACGACGCGCGCGGACCAAAAGTGTGATACGAAAACGACGCCACACCCAACCGCAGCATTCACGCAAGAACCCACAATTTTCCCGGGGAAAAGAAGGGTGGAATCACACTTTTCCAATGAAATCATTGGTCAAATCAACGGATGGGGAGGGATTCGAACCCACGGACGCCTTTCGACGTCTCCGGTTTTCAAGACCGGTGCAATAAACCGCTCTGCCACCCATCCAAGTTGCTTTTCACCAATGAAAACATTGGGTTCCTTAATTTACTCTCAAACGCTCGATCAAGGACAGAATCGGACGTTCCCTTTTCTGTACCCTTTTAAACCGCTTGGGAGCTGAACCCACCCAGCGTAACCGGCCCCGAAGGTGCAAAGCATACGGCCCAAAGGTGTGAATCAATACGATTCTAGCGTCAAATCTAAGGCAATGCGACCCCGAAAAGCTGAGACTCTTTCTTTTCATATGCGTAGCCGGATCTGATACTCGATTATCGACGCACAAAATCTTGCATGGACGCGTTGCGTGCACCCAACGAGCTCGTTTGCTGAGTGCCGGACATTGTTTCCATCAAATGCTTTTGATCCAGGTAGTTCATAACCGCCACTCGAACGTCGACTGGCAGCGGAGCGAGTTTCGTCAAATTGTAGGAGACACCTTGCTGATAGACGAGCGACTCCAACCATTGCTTTGGAATGCACGGTTCATACATATCCAACTTGGCCCCGAGTTTATGAATGGGTGTCGGGAAATTGCGATGTTCAATCGTTCTCGCATAGGTCTTCGCAAACTGCTTCAAACTCTCTTGGTGCTTCACATAATTCGTGGCAACTCGCGCGGCATGCTCGTCGAACTCTTGATACACGGCCACAACAAACTGTTGTGTCGACAGGACTCGCTGACGTTTTGCTCCGTCGTGCTCGAACCCTGCTGCCTCGATCGTTACGTCGAGCAAATCAGCCCGCCAAGAAGCTGGGACTTCGAATACGACTCGGAACGGCCTTGCACCTTCCAATGTGTTTTGCGATGACTGACGCACTTTGAAATAGACGCCTCTTCTTCGCTCCAAAGTCCCCGAGGCATTCACCATTTCGAGAGCGGGCTTCTTTGCGTAATGTACCGTCTCATTGTTGTTGTCATGATAGTAAGCATAACCCTGTGCGGAGCCAACTCCTGGATATCCACCCAAGCCGCGAATGGCGGCTTCGCGAACTCGATCTTGATTCGAATTGACCTGGAGTGCTCCAAAAACGTCCGATTGCATTTCGGTTCGCGGCGAAAAATCGGCAACTTGCACATCCTCGTGCCGACTCACGATACGTACCGTGTACTCGGTGATGACCGCTGAATCTCCTGGAGTGAACAGCGCCGAGACATCCAGTTGCACGTCGACCATCCGCGAGCCTGGCAATTGGTTCATCAAGCCAATCGTATTGGTCTCGCGAGCAGGTGCCAACGGGTTGACATCGAACGCAACTTGCCCGAATCCGATTGAGCTCGCCAACGTCGCAGCTGCTATCAAGAAAATATTAAATCGTACTAAAGAAATTAAAGTTTGCATTTGGCCGACTCCTTGTCTGGTATTCGATTTCAAACTGGTGGGAACCTCAGCTTGGAATGAATACCCCCCTTTGTTTTGGATCTACGTTTCCGTCACGATCCTTGCATTGATGCAGTGTTGAGATAGCTCATGTGAGCAACCGCCGTTCCATCCTGGAAAGAAGCATCCAAAAAGCCTTAAATAGATTGTGCGGGGTTTTCTATTCTACCTAACCCGCAAGATCCGGCCCTGTTTGATTCCAATGCATTGTAATACTAACAATGACTAAGTGTCAGACAAGCAAGATCCGTACGCTATCTTGAGCTGCGAGAAGCTGTTGATGGCAAGCCCGGTAAACTTAGTAGATAGGGGGACATTGTTGGGCCGTACACTCGCTACAACTTGCAATCCTGCTTGCTGGGCAGCCACAAGTTCCTCGTAGATATCTGTCACAAAAACGATCTCACTGGGCTCAAATTGGGAATCGGCGGCAATCTTGGTGTAACTCGCCGACTCTTTTTTCCCACCGATGGTGGTATCGTAATGAGCGCTAAAAAAGGAGGACAAGTCCCCCAGCACGGTGTGCTTAAAAAACATCGTCTGGGCTAGGATACTTCCGGATGAGTAAATGCGGATGTCAAGACCGGCATCCCTCCATTCATGAAGGGACGGGACGACATCAGCAAACAACTCCGCTTGGATCATGCCTGTTTCAAAGCCCGATTGCCAAACCATTCCTTGCAATTGTTTAAGTCCGGTCGATTTGCTGTCTTTCGCCATGAGTTCATCGAGATGTTTTGCGAGTCGATCCAACCCAGGCGTCGATGTCGTCTGCCAGCTTGGACCGAGCCAAGTGTCGATGTTGCTGATTCCTGCATCCGTTGCCACCGTTCGAATCGCATCTTGAACGCGATCCGAACTCCAGTTGTCTCGCAAGAACGCGTGCATCTCGTTTTTGGCAAACGGGAACATCACATCGTAAACAAATCGGATATCCGAAACGGTCCCTTCGATATCCAAAAGGACGCACTTTGCTTGGAGCTCAGCCTTACCCATTTGGTCCCTGGTCCCTAACTATGGTCGTACCATCGGTTCAATTCGACTCTTGGGCGGCAGTTGGCTTGGGCCAAAGCACATTGGGCTATACTCGCTGTGAACACTTTGCTCGACATAATGAGGCGTCCATCCGGCGACATCTTCAAAAAAGCGAATACAGCGAATGTGGCGATCATCGCAAAGATTGAACCAATGCTTCATGCCGCAAGGAACGTTGATCATGTCGCCGCTTTCGACGGTGACGCCAAATACCGGTCCATTGTCGGGATGAATGTGAAAGATTCCTTTACCGGAAACCGTAAAACGCACTTCATCCTCGTGATGAACATGTTCCCTATTAAATTTCTGGAGCATCGCATCTAAATTGGGAGTATCTGCGTGAACGTTGATCACGTCCGCCGTAACGTAGCCCCCCGTTTTCTTTACTTGATCAATTTCGTCCGCATATTCGTCGAGAATGTCTTGATCCGTCGGCGAATCTTTCAGGCGTCCGGCCACTTGCCATTGTTCAAACCAAATCCCAAAAGGTTTAAGAAAATCCCGCATTTCAGTGGGATCGCCGATGGTTCTTTGTTGCGAAGGGATGAAAATACTTGCCATGAAAAACACCTTTGGAACGAATGGTTTTGAGGCCAATTCTGACGACGAAGGACGAAAGAAGTTGTAAAATGATAGCGACGCCGAACTTCCAACGCTAGCAGCCTCGGACCATTGGCCAAAGATCGAGCGTAGTTTACACTATGGAATTGCATTGGAACGGATCGAGACCTGCGTCCTGATTTTCAAGCGAGCGTTGATTTTCAACGTCGACCAACCACTAATCCCCGGAGCAAACCAAATGGCTTTCACCTTGCCACCACTACCGTACGCATACAACGCTATGGAGCCGCACATTGATGCAATGACCATGGAAATCCACCATGGCAAACATCACCAAGCATACATCACGAACCTAAACAAGGCGATTGAGGGAACTCCGCTTGAATCCAAATCGATTGAAGAAATCGTCAAGGACTTGAGTGCCGTTCCAGAGGACAAACGAACGACGGTTCGCAACAACGGTGGAGGACACATCAACCATTCCTTCTTCTGGCAAGTCATCGGTTGGAACGCCGGTGGTAAGCCGAGCGGAGCATTGCTCGCAGATCTCTTTACGTCCTTCGGCGACTGGGAGACATTCAAGGAAAAATTTGCCGCCGCTGGCACAACGCGATTTGGCAGCGGATGGGCATGGCTTGTGTTAAACAACGGCAAACTGGAGATCGGTTCGACGGCCAATCAAGACACGCCACTGATGGGCAAGGCGATAGCTGGCATCGAAGGAACTCCTATTCTCGCTCTCGACGTTTGGGAACACGCTTATTATTTGAAGTACCAAAACCGTCGACCCGATTACATCTCCGCGTTTTGGAACGTTGTCAATTGGAACGAAGTAACCAAGCGATACGAAGAGGCCAGGAAAGCTTAGGTTAGCTCGGAACCTGTGATTTTGATTGGTAAGCCGACGCGTAAGCGAGGCGCCGCTGCAACTCCTCGCTTACCGGCTTGTTTATTTTAATGGTAAGACGGACTTCCTAGTCCGTCGAATTCCACATTGACGGACTAGGAAGTCCGTCCTACGGCCTTATCCAATAAAGACTTCACTAAATCAATAAGCCGTTACGCGTCGGGTTACCGAACTGCCGCCAAGAAGTGTGCCATCTAAGAAATCATAGCCTCTCCGCGTGACGTTTTTGTCGGAAATGATCTCCCACTATGGAACCTGATCTGAATGAAATCGTCCCTTGGTATTCAAGCGGACTAGCGTTTGAATGCACGCAGTGCGGTAACTGCTGCAGCGGACCAGGTGCGGGTTACGTTTGGGTCAACGAACAAGAGGTTCGATCTCTCGCCAACGCGATGGGAATGTCGGATCAATTGGACGAATTCGAGCGCAAGTTCACGCGGCGTGTCGGGACCCGTGTTAGCCTAGTCGAGTACTCGGATGGCGATTGCATCTTTCTCGATCCGAACTCGAGAACTTGTTCGGTCTATGAATCTCGACCCGTCCAATGCCGAACTTGGCCGTTTTGGAAGAGCACCGTAAATACGCCCAAGGACTGGGCCAAGGCCGCCAAAGGTTGTCCAGGTTGCAATCAAGGCAAGCTGTACGCTCTCCAAGAAATCCAAGTTGCGTTGAATAAGGACGAGTGAGGCGATCCGCCACCGGTGCCTTACTTCTCACTTTCAAACCCCGTCGTCCTAGTCCAGCGTCTGAGCACGGTTGCGCCCATTAGATTTACGAGGGCGAACAGCAAAATCCCCAAAACGGTACAGGCCATCAACGCAGCCATCAATTCAGCCGTCTTGAGCTGAGCTTGTCGAGCCGTCATGATGGTCCCCAGCCCATCGTATTCCCCGCTATTACCCACGAAAAATTCAGCGACAATTGCCCCTATCACGGACAACCCCGAACTGATTCGCAAACCGAGAATGAGTTGCGAAACCGCCGCTGGAATTCGCAGCTTGATCAACATTTGCCAACGCGTGGCCGACTGCATCCGAAATAGATCTCGCAAGTTTTCGTTAACCGAAAGTAAGCCGCTGGTTACGTTGGAAATTACTGGAAAGATGCTAATGATAACTGCGACCAAAACAATCGTGCGAAAGTTGTAACCAGACCAAATGATGAGCAGCGGAGCAATGGCCACGATGGGGACTGTTTGCAAGAAGATGACGTAAGGATAAAGCGCTAACCGCAATGCAGCTGATTGGCTAAAGAGCACTGCGATCAAGCTTCCCAACACGGCACTGCACAACAATCCGGCCGACGCAGCTTGCAAGGTTACCCAACTTGCTCGCAACAGAATCCAACGTTCCACCCATAGAGCATTTAGCACCGAGAGAGGACTTGGTAAAATGATTTTGGGTATGTCGAACCATTGGACGACCAAATGCCAAGCAAGTCCGAAGAACAAAAATAGCCCCAAGGGCGCGATATAGGGGCTGCATTGCCGTATCCAGGACTTCATGAATGACACCTTGAGAGCGCTTCTGAAACCACACCGTAATATGCGGCAAACTCATTGGAACTGCGCATCTTCGATTCCCGAGGAAAGGGTATGGGCACTTTCAAGCATTCCGCAATGCGACCATGGCTCATCACTGCGATCTCATCACTTAGGTAGATCGCTTCCGCAATGTTGTGGGTAACAAAGAGCATTGTGCATTTTTGTTCTTTCGAGATCGCGAGCAACAAATCATTTAACTTCGAACGCAGCATATCGTCGAGAGCGGCGAACGGTTCGTCCAACAACAGAATCTTTGGGTTTGTCGACATGGCCCTGGCGATCGAGGCTCGCATCTTCATGCCGCCGGAAAGCTGCGATGGTAACTTGTGCCAATCCGACGATTTGAACCCCACGACTTGCAGCAAGTGTTCGATGGTGTCACGCTTCTCTTTGAGCTTGCTCAAGCCTCGGATTTCGAGGGGAAGCATGACGTTGTGCCAAACCGTTCGCCAAGGCAGCAACGCAGGTTCTTGGAAAACAAAGGAGATCTCATCGCGAGTCGCGTTTGGCATTGTCTTGGAGATGGGTTGCCCGCGGATTTCAATCCGCCCAGAGTCCGCGTCGATCAAACCTGCGATGACCCGTAGCAAAGTGCTCTTGCCACAACCGCTTGGCCCCAAAAGGGAAACAATCTGCCCGGACAGAACTCGCAACGACAGGTCGCTTAGGACACGTTGCGAAACTCCACGCGACTGAAAATCCAAAACAACATTGGAACAAGAGATAAACGCCGCAGCCGACTCGTTAGCCCGATCGTTCATGGTAGGGAGCGAGATCCCCATCAGTTCGAATTCCCTGTTTCGGAGTCCTTCGCCTTGGGAAAGTGTTCCCGTATCAGAGCGTCAATCTTGGCCGCCAAGATGAAGTCGTTTTCACTGAGACCTCCGATTGCATGGGTCGTAATTGCAATCATCAAATTGCGGTACCCCGTCAAATGAAAATCAGGATGATGGGCTTCGAGCTCGGCCAAGTCTCCAATCTTGTTCAAACATGAAACCGCTTGAACGAAGTTCTTCAAAATCAAGCTTCGCGAAATCGCCTTGCCGTCCGAACTTAGTTTCCAATTCGACAGAATTTGCAATTGTCCCTTGGAATGTTCGAGCGAACACGGATCCACCCCTCCCTCGCACGCTGAACATTTTCGGGAAACAAGTTGATCTGCGGGTACAATTTGCATAAAAGTTTTGCTCCATCTTGGGCGATTCGTGTGGTTTGAAACGTAAACTTAGTACACTTAGGATAAAAGTCATCGATCATAACACGGGCCGCCGCTCGTCGCGCGGTTTAGCCTAAAAACCTGAACGAACCGCCGCACAAGGCAGCGGGATTCGAATACCTCAGGCTTGTCCTGTGGATTGTTATGCTTTGTGGCTAATTGAGGCTGGCGCTCGTCGCACCTTCTGACTATGCTTGCCGACCTGACTGCCTAAGTTATGATCGAGGCCGAATATTACGCCATTCTCAACTATTAGGACAACTTAACTTGATCGTTTTGCGAATTCCAAATCGGATAGAACTGGTTCGCATTTGCCTTTGCGGGGTCTTGCTTTGGTATTTTCTAGGCGTGTCAACTTCGAACGTCGCCAACGCGATCGATTGGGCCAAACGGGACAAAGAGTTCACGGAACGAATCCTCCCGACTCTGAAGAAGTTTTGTTTGGAATGCCACAGTGGGGCTGAAGCGGAGGGGGGACTTGCTTTGAGCCACTTTACCACGACAAAGGCCATTCTCAAGGAGCGCCGCACGTGGGAGAAGGTAATTCAGCGTTTGGAACTGGGTGACATGCCCCCTCCTGAAGCGCCCAAGTTGGCGGCCGAAGACAGGAAGAAACTTGTGGACTGGATTCAGTTCGCAATCAACGATATCGAATGCGGCAAAACCCCGAACCCTGGGAGCGTTACTCTTCGGCGGCTCAACCGCGCGGAGTATCGGAACACGATTCGAGATCTTCTGGGGATCGATTACGCTCCCGCTTCGGGGTTTCCGGGCGATGACGTGGGATACGGGTTTGACAACATCGGAGACGTTCTCACTTTGCCACCCCTCCTAATGGAAAAGTACCTGCGAGCAGCCGAGGAAATCAGTCGTCAAGCCATCATTGCGTCGGAACCGGGGCCAATTTTCGAAGCCGTTCGGAAACCTTCGCAGTTAACAATCGACACGGGTGGCAAGGCGGAGGATTCCAAGTTTGTCATATTCTCCAATGGCACGATCTCGATGGAAGAGCAGATTCCTTGGAAAGGAACGTTCACAATGGAAATCGGGATGGCAGGCTCGCCAGTTGCCAACGAATACCCGCGACTTGAGATCGCAATTGATGGAAAGAAAATCAAAGAGCTCACCGTTCAAACGGAGTCCGCATCGACCCCGAAGAGCTTCACCGTCGCGCTTCGATTTGCCAAAGCGGGCAAGCGAAAGATAACGCTTGCTTTTACGAACGATAACGCGGTTGAAGCCAAAAACGGAAAGCCAGCCGAAGACCGTAATATCTGGATTTATGATTTGAAGATCGTTGGCCAGAAGCCGTCCGAACCAGTGCCTGCGTCTCAGCTCTCGAAGAGCCACTTAAGGATTGTTAAGTCCGTACCTGGTCCGGATGTGACTGTTCAGCAAGCTGCAACCGACGTACTGAGGCCTCTGGCGAGTAAGGCGTTTCGAAGACTCGCCACCAAAGAAGAAGTCACTCGATTGGCAGACCTTGTCAACGACATCGTGGAGTCCGGTGAGTCCTTCGAAAGTGGTTTGCAATCGGGCCTTCAGGCCATCTTGGTGTCTCCGAGCTTCCTCTTCAAAGTCGAAGAGCCTGCCGAGAAGCTTGCCAATCAATATCCGTTGCTCACGGATTTTGAACTCGCAACTCGCTTAAGTTACTTTCTGTGGAGCTCCATGCCGGACCAAGAGCTGTTGCAGCTCGCTCAAAAGAAACAATTGCGAGATCCTGCCATTCTCAAGCAACAGATCAAGCGAATGATGGAACACTCGCGGTCCAAGGCGTTTGTCGAGAATTTCGCAGGGCAATGGCTAACGCTTCGCAAGCTCGATCAATTTGTTCCGAACGCAAACATGTTTCGTGAGTGGAACGACGAAATTCGGGACTTGGCTCGACTCGAGACATACACTTTTTTTGCGAACATCATGCAGGAAGATAAAAGCCTGATGCGTTTGCTCGATGCGGACTATACGTTTTTGAATGAGAAGTTGGCGAAGTTCTATGGAATCCCGGGCATTGCGGGTCCGGAGTTCCGTCTCGTATCAACCAAAGGACATCGGCGAATGGGTCTGCTGACACATGCATCTATTTTGGCCGTGACCAGTAACCCGACTCGCACAAGCCCAGTGAAGCGTGGCAAGTGGGTGCTTGATAACATCCTTGGCACTCCGCCACCCCCTGCGCCTCCTGGTGTTCCGGAATTGGAGAAAACCGAAGCAACCGGAACTTTGCGACAAAAAATCGAACAGCACCGTGCTGATCCAGCCTGTGCTTCCTGCCATAAATTGATGGACCCCATTGGCTTAGCATTGGAAAACTATGATGCTGTCGGCCGGTGGCGCACTCTAGACCAAGGGGCACCGATCGACACATCGGGTGAATTACCCGGTGGCGAACAAGTGAAGGGGCCAGCAGATTTGATTCGCAACTTGCGAGACAAAAACGCAGATAAATTCATTCGCTGTGTAACCGAGAAAATGCTGATTTATGCTTTGGGCCGAGGCCTTGAATATTACGATCGATGCGCTTTGGACCAGATCCAAGCCAAGCTCACCCAAGATGACTACAAGTTCTCAACGCTGATTTTTGAAATTGTTTCCAGCGATCCATTCCAACGCAAAGGTGTTCGTGACGAACTATGAAAAACCGAAAGTTATCTCGACGCGCTCTTCTCCGTGGTTTGGGAACGTCCATGAGTTTGCCATTCCTGGATGCAATGCTGCCAACCGGCAATGCGTTGGCAACCGCGTCTGCCGCAGCTCCGTTGCGAATGATGTTTCTCATGGTGCCCAACGGGGCTCACATGCCAGCATGGACACCATCGAGCGAAGGCGCCAACTATGAATTGTCAACAACGTTAGAACCGCTGGCCAAGCATCGCGAGTACATCTCGGTCTTCAGCGGACTGACGCTCGATGGCGCGCGTGATCATGGCGATGGAGGTGGCGATCATGCTCGTTCGGGAGCTTCGTTCTTGACTGGTGCTCATCCCAAAAAGACCGATGGAGCGGATATCAAAAACAGTGTATCGGTGGACCAAGTTGCAGCGTTAGCCATCGGGTCGAAGACGCGATTCGCATCGTTAGAGATGGGGCTGGAGGGGTCCGCCCAATCGGGTTCCTGCGATAGCGGTTACTCGTGTGCTTACTCAAGCAATCTTGCCTGGCGCAACGAAAATAGTCCACTCGCAAAAGAAAACGACCCGTCCTCGGTCTTTGATCGACTCTTCGGAGATGGTGATGCCGCCAAGGAAGGCAAAAACCGGGCTGCGCGAAACGATCGCCGCAAGAGCGTCTTGGACTTTGTGCTCGACGATGCGAAATCCTTGCAGAGGAAATTAGGGGCTGGCGACCAACGAAAACTAGAAGAGTACATGTATGCAGTCCGCGATGTCGAAAACCGAATTGTCCATTCGGATAAGCTTCGCGTAGGCGAGGATGGCATCCCGAATTTTCCACGACCAGCTGGCGTTCCACGCGATTGGAGCGAGCACTGTAAGCTCATGTTGGATATGGCTGCTATCGCGATCAGAACCGATTCGACGCGAGTCTTGACATTCATGTTTGCCAACGAAGGGAACAACCGCGGCTATCCGGAAATCGGCGCTCCCGAGGGGCATCACGATTTGTCACATCACGGAAAAAGCGAAGAGAAACAAGCTAAGATTCAAAAGATTAACCTCTTTCATATGCAGCACTTCGCCTACTTGCTCGATCATTTCGCGGGCGTAGAAGAAGCGGGCAGTAAGCTATTAGACAACTGCATGATCATCTATGGTGGAGGCATTTCGGATGGCGACAGGCACAACCACGACGACTTACCGATTTTGATGGCAGGCAAAGCGGGTGGCAAAATCAAGCGAGCATCGCATTGGAAGTTTCCGCAGAATACACCTCTCTGTGATCTGTATCTTTGGATGCTCAATCAATCGGGCGTCAAAGCGGATAGCTTCGGAGACAGCAAAGGTGTCTTGAAGTTCTCGTAGCGGGTTACGTAAGAAGCACCGTCCGAAGGCATGCTCCGAAATCAGCGGATTTTAATTCAGGTCGCGAAAAGCGATTAGCAAGGTGAATTTTCAAGAACAAGGAGTTGTAGTCAAATTAACCATGTGCGGTTTTTTGTTGCTGTATTTAGCACGGCTCAGCCGTGTCTTCCCCTTTTCTACCTCAGCTCAACCACATAAACTCTTTGTTCACCCTCAACTCCGGTGGGGAGAATCTATTGTTCTGATTGTCAGTGCTCAACGAGAACTCGGATTCTCTTTCCCAACTTGAATCTGGTCGATCGAAAGGTTCGATTCGTGCCTGGCCCAACGAGGCGCTGTGATGACTAGTAATGGTTTGTCCAGTGCGAGGCTCCTCATCCCCAAACCCCTTCTCCTCGGAGTACCGAGGAGAAGGGGAGCTAGAAAGAAGGGGCACCCTCAATCGCTCGGGGGTGACAAGAACACAGGAAACTAAGCACGTCCACAAGTATGACTTGGTTTAAACGTTCTGCAATGATGGCATGAGGACGGTACGCCCAAGTAGACTAAAGACTCGGGTTAAGTTTTGCGCTAAGTCTTTTAAACTTTTCCAGGCCATTGCAGGGAGTTTGTTGTATTTGACTGACTTCCATAAGTGTTCAATTGCGTTTAGCTCCGGCGAGTATGGAGGTAGTGGATAGAGAACCAAGCCAAGCGATTCCCATTTTTGCAAATGCCCCAGGACTACTTTGCACGTGTGTGGCGTTGCGTTGTCGAGTACCAGTATAGTGGGTTTGCGTATGTGGCTCGCGAAATCGTCTAGCACCTCTACAATCGTACTTCCATTGATTGAGCCTTGATGCAGATAAGAGGTTGTTCTTCCTGAGTCATTTTCGATTGCCAAGACATGGATACTGTTTCGCTTTCCTGAAAGTTCAATCTCAGTTCGTTCTCCTTCCGGCTGCCATCCATAGGGCACTACTGCTGTAAGCGAAAACGTCGACTCATCGAAAAATGCTACGTTGATTTCTGGGTTGCCAGTAAGCCTAGCTAGTTCATCACGTGCTGCTTGAAACGCCACGGGATCGCGAAGGTTTTTTATCGATTTACGAAAACGTTTCCATCGTAGCCCACCCTTTTTCGCAATACGACGAAGAGTCTCGCGACTAATCGTCTTGCCGAATTGATCTTTGATCATGTTGATGACCACTTTTGGTTCTGAGGGATGCTCTTCGATCATTTCCAAAGTTGCTGCCTGCTCAACTTCATTGAGGAGCGGCGGACCTCCCATGCGATGCTCGTCCTCAAGATTCTCGCGTTTACCATTCTGCCACCGGCTAATCCAACTACGCGCTGTATCCTCATCGACCATGAGCAAGGTTGCGATTTCAATTATCGTTCGCCCCTGATTGCTTAGCAGAACAGAAAGAGCTCGAGCTCTAGTCGAATGCATCCTATGAGTCTTCCACGTTTCAACTAACCACATTCGATCTTCATCGCTCAATTCACCAACAAAAACTGATGCAGGACGCGCCATGATACTACTCCCGATAATGGAATTCGGGAGGTCCCCAAACCTCAAGCAAAAGCTAGCTAAAAAAGATTTGCGTCCCATCAGAACTTCAATGCAAACGATGGGCCATTAAACCATGTCACACATGGCGACGTGCTTAGATCCATGCGTCTTGTCCTTCCCCCCCTTCTCCTCCTGTACTCAGGAGGAGAAGGGGACGGGGGATGAGGAGGTTCGATCACTGCAATGGACAGGCTAGAGTCCACGCGAAAATTGCCTATGATTGCAGGCGGACGATAGCACTCGAGGGTCGCGACCGACAAAAGTATTTGATTTTTCGCGAACCAATCTAACGGTGCCACCCACTTTTTGAGCTGAATTCAACGGTGCCACCCACTTTTTGCATTTTTTTGCTTGCATGATAGACGGCGGGTCGGTAAGCTTGGAATGGCATAAGGTCGGTAGAACTGTTGCAACGAATAGGAGAGCGAAAATGCCTAGACCGTTACGTTCTGAAATTTATAGCCCTTCCGAGGTTTCGATTCTGCACGTTTGTCAGCGCTGCGTTCGCAGGGCATACTTGAGCGGCGTCGACGATTTCTCGGGAAAAGATTACTCCTACCGCAAAGAGTGGATTCGACAACGAATCGAAAAACTTGCCTCCGTCTTCGCCGTCGATGTTTTGACGTACGCGATTCTCTCCAATCACCTGCACGTTGTTTTGCGCAATCGACCCGACGTCGCCGAGACTTGGTCGGATAAGCAAGTCGCTTTGCGTTGGCTTCAGATTTTCCCTGGGAAACGGATCGAAGATCAACTTGGGGATCCTACTACTGCCGATGTGGATGCGCTTGCGAAGGATCCAGAACGATTGGCTTTGGTGCGAACGAGGCTTTCGGATATCTCTTGGTTTATGCGGGCTCTTTCCGAACCGATCGCTCGACTTGCGAACCGGGACGACGACTGTACGGGTTCTTTTTGGGAGGGACGCTTTAAAGCGCAAAGAATTATCGACGAGGCGGCCTTGCTGGCGTGTTGTATGTATGTCGATTTGAATCCGATTCGCGCTGCTATGGCGGAATCGCTTGAGAAATCCGAGTTCACGTCCGCCTACGACCGGCTTGCCGCTCAAGCGGGAAAGAAAGTCGAATCCTCGGCGGCGCAGATGCGTGCGATCCCGCGCGAGGAAGCGGCCAAGATGTTGCGTGACTTGTCCCCGGAACAGTTGCGGGAGACTCGCAAGAAGGCTCGTAAGCGAAAGGGTCCGCGAGTGTTGCGAGACGCTTGGTTGGCACCGCTAACGTTGGATCGGAAATCGAATGGTCCGATGGCGAGCAAAGAAGGACTTCGAGCGAGTGACAAGGGGTTCTTGGACATGAGCGTTGAGGATTACTTGCGATTGTTAGTTTGGACAGGTCAACAAAAGCGATCGGACAAGAGAGGCTCGATTCCTGCGGACTATGCGCCTGTATTGGAACGAGTTGGTATTGATGCTGGAATGTGGATCGACTTGGTATGGAATTTCAAAAAGTACTTTGGAAAGAGCCGAGGTGCCGGATCGCCCGATCGAATGCGTGAGATGGCAGCCTCGGGAGGCAAGATGTTCCAACCGGGCCAGAAGCTAGCTCGCAAGTGCTTTGTCTGAGCTAGTTATTCCAAGCGTCTTTCTTGAGAATGTACCTGTCGTCAAGTCTCTCGGAGCCGAGGCGTCTTGGTTTTTTCTCCCTCGGACCTGTCTACTGAGTCGAGGTCCGTGCATCTTTAAGACCTCGCTATTTGTCTTGCATGACTTCAATCATGGCTTTCGCGAACCAGGGGAGATCGTCTGGCTTGCGACTGCTCACAAAATGGCGATCTACCACCACCGGTGCGTCTTCCCAAATGGCTCCTGCATTGATGAGATCATCTTTTATTCCAGGTGAACCGGTTACTCGGACTCCACGATAGACGCCAGCCGAAATCGCCAGCCACCCCCCATGGCAAATTGCTGCCACACACTTCCTCTGTTCACTAAACTCCGCAATCAACTGTTTGACCTTGTCGAGACGTCGCAAACGGTCGGGCATAAATCCACCAGGAAGCAAGACCGCATCGAAATCTTGCGATTGTGCATCGGCAATTCGAATGTCGGACACGCACGGATAACCATTCTTTCCCGAATAATTGGTTTTTGATTCTTCTCCGGCAATCACGAAAACAGCACCCGCTTCGATGAGCCTGAGCTTGGGATACCACAGCTCCAGGTCCTCGTAAATATCACCGACGAAGGCGAGCACTCGCTTGCCAAGGAGGGGTTCGTGTGGCGTTGCGTTCATTCTTGGGCGTCTTTCTGTACTTTAATAAGATACCGATGGCGATTCCGGCGATCGAAATGGGGGTTTCGAATAGGCAATGGCTGTGAATTTTCAATTGAAACACACAGGTTGAACTTGTGCAAGCAAGCTTGAACAGAGGCTGCGATTTGTTACCTTATTAGAGTGCAAAAGATCGAATCCTTTGTGGTGACTCGATCCATTGAGTGAAAAAGCATTTAGATTAGAGAGTATGTGAGCATGGGACTTGGCGACTATTTTACAAACAATCGAAGGGGCCTTTCGTTCGAACTCTTTCCACCGAAAACGGACGAAGGAGTAGATCTTTTGATGCACACCGTAGGCGAACTCATCGAGTTTTCGCCAGACTTTTTTACTTGCACCTACGGAGCGGGTGGCTCGACTCGCGATCGTACGCTCCAGATTCTGAAAGCGGTAAAAGACGAGTATCAAATTCCAGTCGCATCGCACCTGACTTGCGTGGGCACAACCGTTGATCAACTCAGAGACTATCTGAATACGGCGATCGCTCAAGGAACCGACCACATCGTCGCCTTGCGGGGCGATCCACCCAAAGGACAAACGGAGTTTCAACAAACCTCGGGTGGTCTTAAATACGCAAATGAGCTCGTCTCGTTGATCCGTACCGAATTTCCGGAGCTAGGCATTGCGGTCGCGGGTTATCCCGAAGTGCATCAAGAAGCACCCAACGCCGAAGTGGATCTGGAGAACTTGAAGCGCAAGGTAGATGCGGGTGCCGACATCATCGTCACCCAACTGTTCTACGTCAACGAGGACTACTTTCGATTCCGCGATAAGTGCAACTCTGCCGGCATCCATATTCCAATTGTTCCCGGAATATTGCCTGTGACCAATCTTGCACAGATCAAGCGGATTGCATCCATGTGCAAAGCGAATCTGCCTGATAGCTTTCTGTCGCGACTCGGCGAGAGCGATGAGGCTGACTGGCAGTTCTCTGCCGGTGTCGAATTTGCGCAACGTCAAGTCGCTGAACTTCTGAACGACGGCGTTCCGGGAATTCACTTCTATGTCTTGAACAAATCGCAAGCGACAGCTGAGGTCCTCAAAGCGCATTGGTTCGTTTCATGAACCCGTTGAAGTTCGGCTTTTTGGGTGGTGGCCAGATGGCTAAGGCTATCGCTCGCGGCGCGGTCGCATCGGGTATTGCTCTCGATTCCGAGATTGCATTTTTTGACACAAACCCACAACAGCTGTTAATCCTTCGCGAGAAATTTCCCGGCAGTCAACTTGTCGAAACTTCGACCGATTTGTTCGCCCGATGTACGCGAATCGTGTTGGCGGTCAAGCCTCAAACACTGTCGGACATTGCGAGCAATTGCGAGCCGTTGGTGACCGACGAGCATTTGCTTGTATCGATTGCGGCTGGCGTTCCTCTCTCCAAACTTGTTAGCTGGTTTCGAACTGAGAGAATCATTCGAGTCATGCCCAACACGCCTTGCCAATCGCTTCAAGGAGCAAGCGGGATTACCAATGCGCGAGCGGTTACACCGGAGGATGCGTTTTGGTGTGAGTCGTTATTCGGTGCTGTCGGCAAAGTGGTCGGAGTTTCCGAAGATCAATTGCATGCGGTTACCGGAGTATCGGGTTCCGGTCCTGCTTATGTACTGATGATGATTGAAGCATTGAGCGATGGTGGAGTGATGGCTGGCTTAAGCCGTCAAGCGGCGTTAGAGCTTGCAACCCAAACGGTTCTTGGAACCGCAACGATGGTCCAAGAGACAGGAACGCATCCGGCGATCTTACGAGAACAAGTAACGAGCCCTGGTGGAACCACCATTGCAGCCCTAAGCACCATGGAGCGGGCGGGATTTCGATCGGCAGTCATCGACGGTGTCATGGCAGCGGTAAAACGTTCGCGAGAATTGGCAGAATAGACGGGTGTGTGAAATTGTCCATCGCTTACGGGCTTTTTGATTAAATGGTAACCCGAAGCGTTAGCGAGGAATTGTTCGTCCCTCACTTACGTTTCGGGTTGTGATGTTACCTTTGGCCATATCGAACCATATTAAAGCATCAAGCTCTAACGCTTCGGGTTGGGATACTGCAATCTGCCGCTCGCCTAATTACGTGTCTGGTCGTCTAAACCCAACGTCCCTTGAAAACGCTATTGCCGCCAAGAATCGTGCTCCCCAGGCTGAAAACTACCGCCAGGCGAGTGTTCTGGAACGGGTGCCGCAAAGATTCACTTGCATGCCCAGTGCACGTGCGAAATGAGCTTTGCTAAGCAGGCATTCATCTGCGGCCTTGGCATCGTTGGCGTAGGCAACTTGAATGTGGTTTGCTTGGTGCTTGGCCATCAGTTGATCGCGACTAACTCCATACGTTACCGCATGCATGATCGGCCATTGCGGAGTCGTTGCATCTAAGCGGCGCTGCGTTTCTGCTGGAGGCAATTCGACAACGCCACCGCGTCCGAGGTCCATGTGCAGAGCATCTTCTGCAACGTAGATTCGGCTCCAAACAATTTCGCCCGGTTTCGAGACACCATGAAGCGTACTACCGCCATTGGGGAAATACATGGAGGGCTGACGATAGCCGTGAGCCCCTTTCCAACCCCCTACGAAGTGTGCCGGTGGGGCTGCTCCGCTAATGAGAAACACCCAAACGTACTCTTCGCCGAATTGCTCTCCCCAACGAACATCATGCAGCGTGTTCTCGACCGGTTGCCCCAATGCTTTATGGACTCGTTCGGTTAGCATCGCGTCCAAGCCGGCGCATTCGTCGACTTCATTGAAGTGCAGCAATGGTTCACCTTTCTTCAAAATGCGACGGCCATCGCGTGAGCGAACGGGCGGTCGATCTGAATTGTTGAGCGTCCCCTCAACCAAATCGCTGGCGGGCAAAAGATCTTTCAAACCTTGCTGGTATTGTATGCCAATCGCATCGCAGCCAAAATCGTCCGCGATTCGAACGGCAGCAACATACATCTTGCATTGAAGACGAATCTGAGCGTCGGTCAAGTCGCTTTCGTGAGTATCACCCGTGTGGAACTTCATGCCTCGCTTCTCGATCCAATCGCGTACATCATTGGCTTCGTCGTCGCTGACTTGTTGGGTCTCATAGTAGAGAGCGGACTGGCTAAGTCGTTCTTTGAAGACGCCGACTTGATGCAAAAGTTGGTCGGGAATAATCGCGTTGAACATTCCCATGCAGCCTTCATCAAAGATCCCCATGATCGCTTTGTCGCGTCGAAGCTCGGTCGCCAAGCGTTGTCCGAGCTTGGTCGAATTGGACGTGCCTTTCACCTGATCCAGTGATTGGACATGGTCAAGCGAATGCTTCACCTGCCCCGTTTTCAACCATTCCTGAAGTTTTGAAACAAAGAATTGGTCGCGAAAATCTTCACTCCAAAGCGTCGAATAGGCAATTCCGGCTTTCGTAAGTGAGCCATTTAGGTTGAGCATTCCTACCAAGCCAGGCCACTGGCCGCTCCAGTTGGCAACCGACAATATAGGACCACGATGTGTCGTGAGTCCGGCAAGCACATGATGTGAGTATTGCCAGACCGCTTCGGCAACAATCAACGGTTTGTCTGGATCAATGCCTCGAAAGATCTCCATTCCTTCCCGTTGGCTTGCAATGAATCCATGCTTTAACTTCGGGTGGTAGGGATGTGAGCGAATAAGCTCGTAGCCTTCGGAAGCAATCGCTGCGGTCAGCGTTTTTTCCATCGCCGCTTGAGCAGGCCAGCAGACTTGGTTTGCAGAAAGGCGTAAGTCACCGCTGGCGACTAACTGGATCGATCGATTCTTTATTCGACTCATAGAGGTTAATTCAAAAAGTTAGGTAAGAGGATTGTTGCAAAGGAAATCAGCGTGTCGACGGTATTCTCGGTATAGGCTATCGTAGATTTTTCGATTGCTTCGATTGGGTTTGACTATTGCGGCTTCACCGTCGCGTGGGGTCGCCATCGCTCGAATCGCGGCCTTCGGCGAATCAAAGATGCCCGCCGCCAGGCTTCCCAATATAGCAGCTCCCAACGCGGAGCCTTGTTTGCTTGGGTGTACCATGATCGATTCACCCAAGACATCCGCATAAACCTGAACTACGAGCGGATTATGATGGGGAAGACCTCCGGTGGCAACAAATTTGCGTACTTCGACCCCTCCATCCCGCAGCAATTCAACAATCCATCGCAGACCGAACGCAGAGCCTTCCAACAGGGCTTTGTAGAGATGCTCAGGACGATGTTGTAGCCCCAAGCCGATGAACGCACCCTTTAAATTCCCATCCATGAGCGGCGTTCGGCAACCATGAAACCAATCGACGCAAAGAACACCGTCAGCACCCGGCGGCAATTTCGTGGCATCGCGGCCGAGTTTTTCGAAATCCGAATGACCGGTCAAGCGACGCAACCAATCAAACGCATCACCTACGGCAGCTTGGCCCGTTTCATATCCGTAGAATCCAGGCAAGATTCCATCCTTCACAACGCCTGCAACACCTGAAACGCTCTTGTCAACCAAACTGTTAAGCATGTGACACGAGCTGGTACCCATCACCATGACAAGTGTTCCTGGAGTTGATGCTCCCGCGCCTGGGACTCCTGCGTGAGCGTCGATGATCGCTGCGCTAACGGGTGTGCCTTCTTGTAAGCCGAACGTCTTGGCAAACTCGCGAGAAAGCCCCCCTGCAGCCACACCGGGAGCAATCAGACGGCCCGGCATTTTTTCCACCACCACCTTTTCAAAAGACGGATGGACGGCCTTCAAAAATGCTTGACTTGGATATCCGTCGGTCGCGTTCCACATACCTTTGTATCCTGCTTGGCATGTTGAGCGAGGCAACGACTCGGCTGGACCGCCAACCAACTTCCAAACGAACCAGTCTCCGGCTTCCAACCAGATATCGGCAGCTCGATAAACTTTCGGTGCATGCTCTAGTGTTTCGAGCATCTTGGGAAAAAACCATTCCAATCCAATGACACCACCATATCGGTCTAAAAATGCTTCGTTCCGATCTCTTGCCACCTGATTGATGCGATCGGTTTGCTTTTGCGCACCGTGATGTTTCCAGAGCTTCGGCCAGGCAAGCGGCTCAGCAGCGTACTCGTCCAACAAACACAGCGGAGTCCCGTCACGTCGCGTAGGTAACATGGTGCAGCTCGTAAAGTCCACACCGATTCCGACAACATCCGTCGATTGGATTTTGGCTTTGCGAATCGCCGCTTTCGTCGCTTTTGCGGCGGATTCATGCCAATCCAGCGGATGCTGCAAAGCATAAAGTGGCGGAAGTCTCATGTTTGTTCCAGGCAATGTCTCCACGATTTGCCCATGAGCATACTTCACCGCAAACGAGGCAAGCTCGGCCCCTCGTGTATCGACCAACAACGCTCGAACGGATTCGGTTCCCAAATCCAAACCGAGAACAATTTTTTGGGAGTCGGCCATGATCAGAAGCACTCAGGTTGAGGGACAAAGGGATTAGGGGTAGTGATGGTTAGTCAGTCAGTTAGTTAGTTAGTAGTTAAGACCGCTCGAAGAATAAGTGTCCGCAACGGCTCGAGCAGTTCTTCGCAGTTCTTCGCAGTTCTTCGCAGTTCTTCGCAGTTCTTTTCGATCGAGGTCAAATCGAGTGCAACGGGGACGATAGGGATTTTAATACCGACTCAACCTTCGCGCGTTCTGGCGGAAGAAATCGGTGAAACGGTTCGGCCATAAAATCGTCGCATATTCCTAGAATCGATAAACAGCACTTGGTCGCCTTGATGTATTTCGAAGCGTACTTGCCGACCTCGTAAATTTGCTGGAAGGCATCGATCGCCATTTGGTGCTCAAGAATTCGAGCTGGATCCGCTGACACGCATGCTTGATAACATTTCACGAACAACTGCGGGAAGACGTTTGCGCCGCCGGCTACACCACCGTCTCCGCCCAATTGCATGGCAGCTGGCAATTTGGCCTCCGGCCCGATCATGATCGACCAATCGGGCCGAAACTTTTTCAGTTGTAGAACCCGCTCAAAATACGCCAAGTCTCCGCTGCTATCTTTGACACCGATGATTTGTGGCATCATAGAGAGTTTTTCCAGCGTCTCTATTTCGAACCAGACCTTCGTCAAGCTTGGCATATTGTAGAGAACTAAAGGTAGCGGCAACTCCGGTACCAAATTTTGCACATATCCAGTCAACTCGGTTTGACCCGCTGGAAAATAATACGGTGTCGAAAGGACGACTGCGTCGGCTCCCGCAGCGGCCGCGTGTTTGGCCAGTTGAACCGATTCGACAAACGACGTGTCGGTAATTCCCACTAATACTGGAACTCGATGTGCGACAATCTTGGTCGCCCGATCGATTAGTTCGCGGCGCAAACGATAGCTCAGACTGGGAGCTTCACCCGTTGTTCCAAGGATAAAGATTCCATGCACACCGCCATCGACGACGTGATGGATCAACCGTTCGAGCCCAACGTGATCGATTTGATCGCGTCCAAGCAAAGGAGTGACAAGCGGCGGAATGACACCGGAAAAGCGCAAAGCCATAGTCGATTTCTATTCAGAGAGTTCGTGAACGGGGCGTGGACGGATAAACAATACCAAAATGACGGAGATTGCGCAGACACCGGCAAACACGCCAAAGATCACGCTGATTGGTACATGCCGGTCTCGCATCCATCCGAATCCCCAATCGGCAAGTCCTCCACAACTGATACTTACCATATTCATGATGCCGTAGCCGGTCGCTCGATACCTTGGCGAAACAATTTGGCATAAGATCGGCATGTTATTGCAGTCAAAAAAGCCCCAACCGATCCCAAACAAAATCAGGGCCAAGATTGCCATCGTGAACGAACCTTGGCTCGTTGCAATCCCCACGCAGATCAAGGCTGGGATGATCAAGCACATCCCCGTAGCGCTGACAAAAATTCGGCCGCGAATGTTGCGTTCCATCCAACGGTCTGCCAGCCAGCCTCCTAGCAACGCTGCGACAATTGCGGCACTCTGCCAATAGAGCGTTGCAGAAACACCGGCAAACCCCTGCCCGAGGTTAAAACTATCTTTGAGAATCGAAGGCATCCAATCGCGAACGACCCAGCCCGCCAGAGCAGGCAACGTAAAGTAGGCGACGAGCAAAAGAAAAGATCCATTGAGTAGCAGCACTCGAAGCGAAATCAGAACGCTCGGTCTCTCCTCGTTAAGCGAACCATCCAGTTTCGCAGGCACATCCCGCAAAAAGATAAGCAGCGGTACGGCATATACGATCCCGACAACTCCGATAACTTGAAAGGCTATTTGCCAGCCAATGTTGGGCGACTCTGCTGCGTATCCAGAGAATCCGCCCAGAATAACGCCACAGTAGATTCCCATTTGATGAATTCCCACCGCTCTCGACCGCGTTGTCCCGGTGTGATAATCGGCGATCAAGGCGAGAGCTGCTGGGATGTAAAAGGCTTCGCTTACCCCCATCAAAGTACGAGTCCACAACAACGCGTTATAAGTCGTCACATGCCCCGTGAGGAACGTGATGAGAGACCATGCGAAAAGACTTGAGCAAATCGTCAACCGACGACTATATCGATCCGCAAGATATCCGCCGATGGGACTTAAAAAAGCATAAACCCATTTGAACTGACCAAGCATCCGGCCCCAATTCGCATCCGATCCGATACTCGGAATATCCAGCATCACCGAGGTTTTCATCGCAGCGATCATCTGGCGATCTAAGTAATTGAGCATCGCCACAGGAAAGAGCAAAATAACCACTAGCCAAGCCATCGACAGCCAGGAAAAAGGGGCACCTGTTGTTGAGTGTTTCGTCATGAATATTGAATTAAAGATTACGTAACCAGGATGAATCCACGACCGATAAGTTTAATCGTTCATGGCTTCCAAAGGGTGCACGGGTGGCACGTTACGCCGTCTGGGGATGCCGCCAGTTGTCACTTACTAGGAGCTCCACACTAGCATTTTTTATGATAACATGCTCCCCCGTGGTTTTTATGGATCAGTTCACTTCAAGGAGAAATACAGAATGAATTTGGGAAAACGTTGTATTGCAGAGTGTTTCGGAACATTTTGGCTCGTTTTTGGCGGATGTGGGAGCGCCGTTTTAGCGGCTGTTTTTGCAGGGAAAGTAGATACGACGCCAATTAGTCTTGGAATTGGTTTTGTCGGTGTTGCGTTCGCGTTTGGACTAACCGTCCTGACCATGGCTTACACCATCGGTCACATTTCCGGATGCCATTTAAACCCGGCTGTTACGCTAGGCCTTACAGCAGGCGGACGCTTCAAAGCTGCGGATGTTGGTCCTTACATTGTGTCGCAAGTCATCGGCGGGGTATTGGGAGCAGCCGTTCTATACGTGATTGCGTCTGGAAACGCCAATTTCAAACTTTCAGATGGATTTGCTTCGAATGGTTTTGGAGAACTCTCACCCGGAAAATACTCGCTGGTGGCCTGTTTTGTGGCTGAAGTTGTTTTGACATTTTTCTTTCTGTTTATCATTCATGGTGCAACGGACAAGCGAGCTCCGGCAGGCTTCGCACCGATCGCGATCGGTCTTGGTCTGACGCTCATCCACTTGATTGGAATTCCAGTGACGAATTTGTCCGTCAACCCAGCCCGATCAACTGGCCCTGCTCTTTTCGTTGGAGGCGATGCGATTATGCAGCTTTGGTTGTTTTGGGTAGCACCTATTCTTGGAGCCATCGCTGCAGGACTCTTTTACAAGACCGTCTTTGAATCGGACAAATAAAAAAGGATCCGCGATTTCGATGCCGAATGCTAGCAAACTCCTAGTCGCCCCATGCTCTAAGCCAAAGTAGTATGCACCTTCCATGTGCCGTCCACCTAGAATTGTAAAGGCTAGACTGCGAACGGCACGGCGGAGCGTGCCTGCTACTATTGTTGGCTGGGTCGATTGGGAACTACCATAAGGTGATTGGGACCTTTGTCCCAATCCTTTGTTTGGACGGGACAAATGGTCCCGTCCTACCGTCCGTTTCGTTCGGTATCGTTCACCCCGCCGCTCGCCCAAGGAAAATCAACATGCTTACCGCCATCCATTTTTGGAAGAAGCACTTGTGTTTCGTATTTGCGATCGTGTTTTTTTGCGGTGCGTCGAATGCGGAGGACCGACAAACGATCGGTGTGGGGCTGAAGCTTCGTGCGAAAGACACGCTTGCTCCCAAACCCGAAACGAGCCAAGATGCGTTGGCGTGTTTGAATGCTTTGCTTTGGGATCCAACGGATTTTGAGGTTCGAGTCGAACCAGCAGATAACAAGCATGGTGACTGGTTGCTTCGTTTCCCTAGCGCCCGTCCGGTCGGAGACGCAAACAATGACCTCGTTGCGGTAGAGTGGTATCAGGCCAAAGATAAAGCGAAAAACCCAATCTATGCGCCGGCCGCTGTCATCGTGCACGAGTCGGGGAGCGGAATGGCCGTCGGACGGCTTATCGCTGCGGGCCTCAGTCGAAAGGGTGTCCACACGTTTATGGTACAACTGCCAAACTATGGCAAGCGGCGTAGTCCATCTGGAAAGCCTAGCGGTGAAAATCTTATGGCATCCATGGTGCAGGGAATTGCGGACGTGCGACGAGCGAAAGACGCGGTTGCGACACTTTCTTTGGTGGACACATCCAGGATCTCGCTACAAGGGACCAGCTTGGGTGGTTTCGTCGCAAGCACGACTGCGGGATTGGACGACGGATTCCATCGCGTATTTTTGCTTCTCTCGGGGGGCGATATCTACGGAGTCGTGATGAATGGCAAGAAAGATGCTTCCAAGATGCGCGAAGAGCTTGAACAAGGTGGTATATCTGGAATGCAAATCAAAGAACTATTTAGTTGCGTCGAACCCATGAGGCTAGCCCATCGAATCCAACCGGAAAAGACATGGCTATTCTCGGGTGAATTCGATGATGTGGTGCCGATGGAAAACGCTTATCTGCTCGCCAACAAGATCCCGTTGGAGCCATCGCATCACGTGGTAATGGCGGCGGACCATTACTCTGGGATTTTCTATTTGCCCACAATTGTCCAGCAGATCCACGATCATATGGTCGAGCCAGCAAGCAACTAAGCGTTGTTCCTCGTTCCCAGGCTCCGCGGCAGAGCCTCGGGGGCAGTGCGTACCCAGGCAGAGCCTGGGTACGAGTAAAAACTCGCACAAAACAATAACTGCCATGACACGCACACGTTATCGATTCGGCGATTCGGTGTACCATAGTGGCTTGTTTCTCTGCTGATAAGCTCCATTCATTTTTCCGATCCCATGCCCCATAACAATCATTCGTTTATCAACCGGGAGCTCAGTTGGCTCGAATTCAACCAACGGGTTCTTGACCAAGCTCTGTATACCAAGGTTCCGGTTCTTGAACGATTGAAGTTCCTTGCCATTACCGCTAGTAACTTGGATGAGTTTTTCATGGTGCGGGTTGGTGGATTGCAGCTTCAACAAGCTCAGGGTTTCGAGAAGGCGGATCCAAGCGGTGCGACGGTATCGGAGCAGTTGAACTTGATATTTGAACGGGTCAACTCGATTGTTCGGGATCAGTATGAATGCTTCCTGAACGCGGTCGAACCGACCCTTGCGGCCGAAGGGTTGGAACGCATTTCTGCTCGCAACGCGTCGGTGCGACACCGCGAGTCGATCCTTCGCTTTTTCCACGAAGAGATATACCCTATTGTTTCGCCGATGGACATCGATCCAGAGAGTCCGTTTCCGATCCTGGCCAATCTTGGGTTAAATTTGTGCGTTCGAATGGCCAGCGGAGACTCTGAAAATCCACATCGATTTGCATTTATCCCACTTGGCAAAGCGCTTTCGCGATTCATCACGCTTCCTAGCGATCGCGGTTACAATTATGCACTTCTGGAGGACGTCACGTCCGAGTTGGTAGATCAATACTATCCCGGCAAGCGGGTCGATGAGTGCGTTGCATTTCGGGTCACCCGGAATGCCGACGTATCGGTGCGTGAGGATAGTGCTGCGGACTTGATGATGGGGATGGAGGAAGTTCTTCATTCGCGTCGGATGGCTGGATTCGTGCGTCTTGAAATCGCGGATAGTGTTTCCGAGCCAACGCTTCATTTTTTGCAAGACAAATTAGGTCTTCGTTCCAGGGATGTCTTCAAGATTTCAGGCCCACTCGATCTTGCCAGCATGATGTATTTAACGGACATGGAAGGGTTCCCAGCATTGCGAGATACTGCGTGGATACCACAGCGTCCAACCACGATTGATCCGACGCAGAGCATGTTTAAGAGCATTGCCGAAAACGAGCTTTTGCTGTGTCATCCTTATGAGAGCTTTGAGCCAGTCGTGCGATTCATTGAGGAAGCGGCCGAGGATGCGGATGTTCTTGCAATAAAGCAAGTGCTCTATCGAACGAGCCGCAAGAGTCCAATCGTCGCTGCCCTCAAAAAAGCGGCCGAGCGAGGCAAGTACGTTACCGCAATTGTCGAATTGAAGGCTCGGTTTGATGAGGCTCGCAACATCGAATGGGCCCGCGAACTGGAACGATGTGGAGTTCAGGTCATTTACGGAGTTCGCGGTCTAAAAACACATGCCAAGATCTGTATTGTCGTCCGGCGCGAACCGTCAGGCATCGTTCGCTATGTCCATTTTGGCACAGGAAACTACAACGAAGCGACTGCAAGGATGTATAGCGATATCAGCTATCTCACCTGCAATGAATCGCTCGGGCGGGATGCAAGCGCCTTTATCAACGCGATAACCGGTTACAGTCAACCACAGCCCTATGACAAGCTCGAATCGGCTCCGCTCGGTTTGCGCAAGAAGTTACTTGCGCTGATTCAAGCGGAAACACTTAACAAGCGCAATGGTCAAAAAGCCTATATCGTTGCCAAAGTTAATTCGCTGGTGGACCCGGACATTATCAAAGCCTTGTACGAAGCCAGTCAAGCTGGAGTGGTTGTTCGACTCAACGTTCGAGGAATCTGTTGCTTACGGCCGGGCGTACCCGGGCTTAGTGAAAACATCAGCGTAGTCAGTGTGGTCGATCGCTTTTTGGAACATGCTCGCGTTTTGTACTTCTATCATGGCGGTGATGATGCGGTGTATATCAGTAGCGCCGACTGGATGCCGAGATCATTTGATCGTCGCGTTGAACTGTTAGTCCCAATCGAAGATATGGCTTCCAAACGCCGGGTAATGGAGATTCTTGACACGTATTTCCGGGACAATCAAAACTCTTGGAGTCTCGGCGCGGATGGAAGTTACGTTCGCGTTCAACCAGAAGCCAACCAACCCAAGTTTCGAGCACAACGTTTCCTCTGCGACTCTGCAATTACTGCCGTCAAGAAAGCGGAGCAAGCAGCCAGAACGACGTTTGAACCGCACAAGTCAGCGGCAATAAAAGACTAGCGCCTAACAAGGATGTACTCCCTCGAGATCCGAATGGAGCTGCACGATACTATCGAGTTTTCTCCTCCTCTCTCTGCTTCGGAGACGGCTGACTTAATCCGCATTAATCCCAACCCGACGCGTGAGCGAGGGACGGTCTGCCCCTCGCTCATGCGTCGGGTTGCGATAGAACCTTTGCCTGCAGCAAATCCACTAAATCAGCAGCCTTCTTCGGGAGAGGGAGCAGAGCGCTGACGTGAAAACCCCCGGCTCAGTTATTTGTTTACGCTTCTGAAACGCAGCGAGACATTGAATTCACGATCAAAAAACCAATTGAAACACGGCGCAAGCGACCTACCCCCAACCCTTCTCCCCGAGTACAGGGAGAAGGGAGCAAGACCAAAAGATGTGGATAAAAATGAGGCACGAGGCCGGTGTTGCGAACGCGTTCTAGCATCGAGAAACGGGTAGGTTACGAAACGGTGTAAGCCGTTTCCGCGTGGTCGGCCAAATCCAAACCCATCGTCTCGCCCTCTTCACTGGTTCGCAAGCCAATCGTAAAGTCGATGATCTTGAGCAAAATGAAGGAAACCACCCCGGAGTAGATCAAGGTAACGCCGACCGCTTTTAGCTGCAGCATCACTTGAGCTGTATTGCCATAGTATGCTCCGCCGAGTCGATCCACACCGAACCCTGGAATTGCAAAAATACCGGTGGCAATAGCACCCCAAATACCCGACATGCCATGAACACCAAAGACGTCTAGCGAATCGTCATACTTTAACGCAGGTTTGACGAAGGCGACGAAAATGTAGCTGACGATGGTAGCTCCGGCTCCGATGGCCATAGCTGCCCAAACTTCGACAAAGCCTGCCGCTGGAGTGATCCCCACTAGTCCCGCCACAGCTCCGGTAATCATTCCAAGAGCAGTAGGTTTGCCGTTGCGAACGATTTCAATCAGAGACCAAAGTAGCCCCGCAGTCGCTGCTGCGACTTGGGTTGTTACGAAACCGCGGACGGCTTGGTCCGTTGCTCCGAATGCGCTACCACCGTTAAATCCAAACCAACCAAACCATAGCAAGCCAGCGCCCAAAACCGCAAACGGTAGATTGTGCGGCGGAGTTATCTGCTTCGGAAATCCTCGACGAGGACCTATGACGAGACAGCAAACCAACGCTGCGATTCCCGCATTGATGTGAACAACTGTGCCGCCTGCAAAGTCTAGGGCTCCCGTTGGAACCGCATCTTTTGCATCAAACACTCCCAAGCCAAAAATGGGGTGTGTCGGACCAAACCAAACCCAGTGTGCAACCGGACTGTAAACAATCACACTCCATAACGCGGTGAAAACGACGAAGGCAAGAAACTTCATTCTCTCTGCAAAGGCACCGATGATCAACGCAGGTGTGATAATCGCGAACATCATTTGAAAGACCATGAAGGTTTGTTGGCTGATACCCAACTTGAATCCCGCCACTGGCTCAAACGAATCGGTGAACGAGATACCGGCAAGCATAAAGTGCTTCATCGGATTCCCTGCAAACCCCCCAAAAATTTCGTCTTCTGGGGCACCGCCCGCGAAAGCAAGGCTGTATCCAACCGTCACCCAAAGAATCGATACCAAACACATGCAGAGAAAGCACTGCATCAAAACACTCAGAATGTTCTTCCTGCCGACGAGACCACCGTAGAAAAACGCGAGCCCCGGAGTCATCAACAGCACAAGGGCACTGCTCGCCAATAACCATGCCTGATCACCCTTGTCCAAGGTTGAAACGGGCGGCGCAGCTGCCACTTCCGTTGCCACGGGAGTTGTGGGACTAGCCGACTCCTGGGCAATGAGCCCGGTAGTTAGCCCCGAACACAACATGGTCAACAAAACAATCGAAAAAAACGCCGTTCGAATCATTACTAACTCCGCCTCGAGTTTTTTCTCTCAAACTTTTTGCCTGCTGGTTGGTAAGTTGCGGTGCGGAGAGATTGCGCAACGCGACTCAGGTCTTTCTGGGGAGCAAACGCTAGGCCAAATGACGAACAACTTGCACTGGTTCGCAAATGTCCAATGAATCCTCAAATAATTTTTCATGAAATGAGTCGCACCAATCGGGATAAGCTAATCGTCCGCCGGAGCGTTCCGTGTTGTGCTACAAGAAGGCGCATTCTCGCGGAAATAGCCAGTGTTTTAAGCTTGCGTGAGTTCAATGAGGAGACATTTTACATTAGCGACTTGTAATGATGTTTTGCGTGCAGTTAGCTCAGTTTTGGCTCTTGCTGCGTGCCCACACCGCGCGGCCAAGGTCCGCTCACGATTTTTTCAAGAGACCCGCGATTTTTGTTCGCCATTGGTTGATTTGGTTATCCATTTGTGAATACACTAAGAGCAAGTGCTGCGAAACGCATCGCGGCTACCGTCCCAGTACTGATGCGGCCCTGTTCTTGGCTGAGCGGCCGCAAAAGTCAGGCAATTATTGAAAGGAGGTGATTAGTGACATCATTCTGTACTAGCCATGGGGGTGAGGCGGCATAAGCGTGCCGGCGGGCTGCATATGCCTTGCAGCCTCTACCCCACTTTCCGAAAGCCGAATGCGCAAGCAAACAGGATAGTAGGAAAGAGGTAATTAGTCCCAGCCTGGGCCTGCAGCCAGTTCTGCAGGTCCAGGTTCTTTTTTTTAATGGACGTCAACGAGCACCCTCCGGGCTATCGCCGCAATGCCCCGAGTCACCAAATCGCCTAGTCCCGAAGGACGAAACGATATAGCCACGGGCGCGAGCCCATGGATTCGGTAGCACGAACAATGGGGGCGCCCGAAAGCAAGGTAGGTGCCTGCAAGGTAGGTGCCTGGCACCTACCTTGACAGGGCGACTTGCTGACGGTACAATTGCTGCAAAGGAGATTGGAAATGCCTCGTACACCCCGTGCGGAACAGTTTGACCCGAACGAAGTTGGGATCGTCCACCTGATCCAGCGTTGCGTTCGAAGGACCTTTCTGGCTGGATTCGATGAAGCAACCGGAAAAGACTATTCCCATCGCAGGGAATGGATTCGCTCGCGTATGGAACGACTCGCTTCCGTCTTTGGTATCGATGTCCTTTCCTATGCGATTCTCTCAAATCACCTCCATATCGTCGCTCGGACTCGACCCGACATTACTCGTGAATGGTCAGACCAGGATGTCGCGTTGCGATGGCTCCGTATTTTTCCCGGACAGCGAATGGATGAACATTTGGCTGACCCCACAACAATCGCAGTCGATACTTTGGCCAACGACGCCGAACGAATCAAAGCGATTCGTTTGCGTTTGTCCGATCCGTCCTGGTTTATGAAAGCGCTCTGCGAACCCATCGCTCGTCTCGCCAATTTCCAAGACAACGTAACTGGCCACTTTTGGGAAGGTCGCTTCAAAGCACAAGCCATTACCGACGAAGCCGGACTTTTGGCATGCAGCATGTATGTCG